>Ga0209504_1000006_pt1 | contig 460967 bp, 353 predicted proteins | sample COGITO_mtgs_1005_FD_184791 | JGI IMG/M metagenome (GOLD analysis project Ga0209504, IMG submission 184791) | Pelagic marine microbial communities from North Sea - COGITO_mtgs_100511 (SPAdes) (version 2) | ecosystem: Environmental > Aquatic > Marine > Epipelagic ... | reverse complement strand
TCACCGTTCCTCCACAATTATCAGTAGCTATTGGAGCATTGGCCTGTGCAGTTGTCAAACCTGCAGTATCACTACATTCTAAAGTTACATCCAATGCGGCTGGAGCTGTAGTCCATGTTGGCGCGGTAGTGTCTTGAATTGTAATGGTTTGAGTAAACACAGTCGATACATTGGTACAAACATCTGTAGCCGTCCAAGTATTGGTATACGTTCCGGAGTTTATGCAGTTTCCTGCAACGAAAGCCCCTGAAACTTTGGTATAAGTCACCGTTCCTCCACAATTATCAGTAGCTATTGGAGCATTGGCTTGCGCAGTTGTTAAACCGGCAGTATCACTACATTCTAAAGTCACATCCAATGCAGCTGGAGCCGTAGTCCATGTTGGTGCGGTAGTATCTTGAATTGTAATGGTTTGAGTAAACACAGTCGATACATTGGTACAAACATCCGTAGCGGTCCAGGTATTGGTATACGTTCCGGAGTTTATGCAGTTTCCGGCAACAAAAGCCCCAGAAACTTTAGTATAACTCACCGTTCCTCCGCAATTGTCAGTAGCTATTGGAGCATTGGCCTGAGCAGTTGTTAAACCAGCAGTATCACTACATTCTAAAGTTACATCCAATGCGGCTGGAGCCGTAGTCCATGTTGGCGCTGTAGTGTCTTGAATTGTAATGGTTTGAGTAAACACAGTCGATACATTGGTACAAACATCCGTAGCCGTCCAGGTATTGGTATAAGTTCCGGAGTTTATGCAGTTTCCTGCAACGAAAGCACCTGATGTTTTGGTATAAGTCACCGTTCCTCCACAATTATCAGTAGCTATTGGAGCATTGGACTGTGCAGTTGTCAAACCTGCAGTATCACTACATTCCAGAGTCACATCTAATGCAGCTGGAGCAGTCGTCCATGTTGGAGCGGTAGTGTCTTCAATAGTGATTACTTGTGTAAAAGTACCGGAAGTATTACCACAATTATCTACGGCAACCCAAGTATTAGTATAGGTACCGGCATTGCTACAAGATGCCGAAGCCACAAACTGACCGCTCGTTTTGGTGTAAGTGACGGTTGAACAATTTGCGGTAGCAATAGGTGCTTGATTTTGTGCAGCTGTTAATCCTGCTGCATCACTACATTGTAATGTAGTATCTAATGTTCCTGCTTGTGTAATCCAGGTTGGAATAGCAGTATCCTGAACAGTAATTATCTGAGTAAAGACTGTTGAAGTGTTGTTACAAACATCATTTGCAGTCCAGGTATTGGTATAAGTTCCTGTACTTCCACAATTCCCTCCTTGAAATTGACCGCTTACTTTGGTATAGGTAACTGTTCCTCCACAATTATCGGTAGCTACTGGTGCATTGGCCTGCGCAGTTGTCAAACCGGCAGTATCGCTACATTGCAAAGTCACATCCAATGCTGCCGGAGCAGTTGTCCATGTTGGCGCTGTAGTGTCTTGTATCGTAATGGTTTGAGTAAACACAGTCGATACATTGGTACAAACATCCGTAGCGGTCCAGGTATTGGTATAAGTTCCGGAGTTTATGCAGTTTCCTGCAACGAAAGCACCTGATGTTTTGGTATAAGTCACCGTTCCTCCACAATTATCAGTAGCTATTGGAGCATTGGCCTGTGCAGTTGTCAAACCTGCAGTATCACTACATTCTAAAGTTACATCCAATGCGGCTGGAGCCGTAGTCCATGTTGGAGCGGTAGTGTCTTGAATTGTAATGGTTTGAGTAAACACAGTCGATACATTGGTACAAACATCCGTAGCCGTCCAAGTATTGGTATACGTTCCGGAGTTTATGCAGTTTCCAGCAACAAAAGCACCTGAAACTTTAGTATAAGTCACCGTTCCTCCACAATTATCAGTAGCTATTGGAGCATTGGCCTGCGCAGTTGTTAAACCTGCAGTATCACTACATTCTAAAGTCACATCCAATGCGGCTGGAGCTGTAGTCCATGTTGGCGCTGTAGTGTCCTGAATTGTAATGGTTTGAGTAAACACAGTCGATACATTGGTACAAACATCTGTAGCCGTCCAAGTATTGGTATAAGTTCCGGAGTTTATGCAGTTTCCTGCAACGAAAGCCCCTGAAACTTTGGTATAAGTCACCGTTCCTCCACAATTATCAGTAGCTATTGGAGCATTGGCCTGTGCAGTTGTCAAACCTGCAGTATCACTACATTCTAAAGTTACATCCAATGCGGCTGGAGCTGTAGTCCATGTTGGCGCGGTAGTGTCTTGAATTGTAATGGTTTGAGTAAACACAGTCGATACATTGGTACAAACATCTGTAGCCGTCCAAGTATTGGTATAAGTTCCGGAGTTTATGCAGTTTCCTGCAACGAAAGCCCCTGAAACTTTGGTATAAGTCACCGTTCCTCCACAATTATCAGTAGCTACCGGTGCATTGGCCTGCGCAGTTGTCAAACCAGCAGTATCACTACATTCTAAAGTTACATCCAATGCGGCTGGAGCCGTAGTCCATGTTGGCGCGGTAGTGTCTTGAATTGTAATGGTTTGAGTAAACACAGTCGATACATTGGTACAAACATCCGTAGCCGTCCAGGTATTGGTATAAGTTCCGGAGTTTATGCAGTTTCCGGCCACGAAAGCCCCTGATGTTTTGGTATAGGTAACTGTTCCTCCACAATTGTCAGTAGCTACCGGTGCATTGGCCTGCGCAGTTGTCAAACCTGCAGTATCACTACATTCCAGAGTCACATCTAATGCAGCTGGAGCAGTCGTCCATGTTGGAGCGGTAGTGTCTTGAATTGTAATGGTTTGAGTAAACACAGTCGATACATTGGTACAAACATCCGTAGCCGTCCAGGTATTGGTATAAGTTCCGGAGTTTATGCAGTTTCCAGCAACAAAAGCACCTGAAACTTTGGTGTAACTCACCGTTCCTCCACAATTATCAGTAGCTATTGGAGCATTGGCCTGTGCAGTTGTCAAACCAGCAGTATCACTACATTGCAAAGTCACATCCAATGCGGCTGGAGCAGTTGTCCATGTTGGCGCTGTAGTGTCTTGTATTGTAATGGTTTGAGTAAATACAGTCGATACATTGGTACAAACATCTGTAGCCGTCCAAGTATTGGTATAAGTTCCGGAGTTTATGCAGTTTCCTGCAACGAAAGCACCTGAAACTTTGGTATAAGTCACCGTTCCTCCACAATTATCAGTAGCTATTGGAGCATTGGCCTGTGCAGTTGTCAAACCGGCGGTATCACTACATTCTAAAGTTACATCCAATGCGGCTGGAGCCGTAGTCCATGTTGGCGCTGTAGTGTCTTGAATTGTAATGGTTTGAGTAAACACAGTCGATACATTGGTACAAACATCCGTAGCCGTCCAGGTATTGGTATAAGTTCCGGAGTTTATGCAGTTTCCTGCAACGAAAGCACCTGAAACTTTGGTATAACTCACTGTTCCTCCACAATTATCAGTAGCTACTGGTGCATTGGCCTGCGCAGTTGTCAAACCGGCAGTATCGCTACATTGCAAAGTCACATCCAATGCTGCCGGAGCAGTTGTCCATGTTGGCGCTGTAGTGTCTTGTATCGTAATGGTTTGAGTAAACACAGTCGATACATTGGTACAAACATCCGTAGCGGTCCAGGTATTGGTATAAGTTCCGGAGTTTATGCAGTTTCCTGCAACGAAAGCACCTGATGTTTTGGTATAAGTCACCGTTCCTCCACAATTATCAGTAGCTATTGGTGCATTGGCCTGTGCAGTTGTCAAACCGGCAGTATCACTACATTCTAAAGTTACATCCAATGCGGCTGGAGCAGTTGTCCATGTTGGCGCGGTAGTGTCTTGAATTGTAATGGTTTGAGTAAACACAGTTGATACATTGGTACAAACATCTGTAGCGGTCCAGGTATTGGTATAAGTTCCGGAGTTTATGCAGTTTCCTGCAACGAAAGCCCCTGATGTTTTGGTATAGGTAACTGTTCCTCCACAATTATCAGTAGCTATTGGAGCATTGGCCTGTGCAGTTGTCAAACCTGCAGTATCACTACATTCTAAAGTTACATCCAATGCGGCTGGAGCTGTAGTCCATGTTGGCGCGGTAGTGTCTTGAATTGTAATGGTTTGAGTAAACACAGTCGATACATTGGTACAAACATCTGTAGCCGTCCAAGTATTGGTATAAGTTCCGGAGTTTATGCAGTTTCCTGCAACGAAAGCCCCTGAAACTTTGGTATAAGTCACCGTTCCTCCACAATTATCAGTAGCTATTGGAGCATTGGCCTGCGCAGTTGTTAAACCGGCAGTATCACTACATTGCAAAGTCACATCCAATGCGGCTGGAGTCGTAGTCCATGTTGGAGCAGTGATATCTTGAACATTAATTATTTTGGTGCATGTTGATTCACAACCATTAATGTCTCTGATTACCACAGTTAATGTAAATGGCGCACTACAAGTAGCACCAGTATTTACTGAAACGGTTTGTCCCGAAAGATTACCACTAATAGTAGCATTTCCTGAAATTGACCAAGTGTAATTGCTCATACCTGCAGGTGCTGAATAATTATTAGCTGTTGACGATGGACAAAGTGGACCATCAGATCCAGTTATCAAACATACTGGTAAAGGATTCACCGTAACTGTTACTGTAAAGGTACTTCCTGTACAGGTTCCTGACGTTGGGGTAACGGTGTAAACCACATTTATCGGTGCATTGGTTGTATTGGTTAAGGTTCCGCTGATGTTGGCAGCATTGCTTCCCGCTGCGGTTCCTGTAATTCCAATTACGCTTGGAGCAGCCCAGCTATAAGTAGTACCAGTCGGAACTGTTCCGTTGGTTCCATTTGCTGGTGTAACTGTAAAATTACCTCCACTGCATATACTGGTCGCCGTTATATTGTTCAGAGCAGGTTTCGGATTTACCGTAACTGTCACTGTAAAAGTACTTCCTGTACAGGTTCCTGATGTTGGAGTTACAGTATAGACTACATTTATCGGCGCATTGGTTGTATTGGTTAAGGTTCCGCTGATGTTAGCAGCATTGCTTCCTGCCGCGGTTCCTGTAATTCCAATTACGCTTGGCGCTGCCCAGCTATAAGTAGTACCAGTCGGAACTGTTCCGTTGGTTCCATTGGCCGGAGTAGTGGTAAAAGTGTCACCACTGCATATACTGGTTGCCGTTATATTGTTCAGAGCAGGTTTCGGATTTACCGTAACTGTCACTGTAAAAGTACTTCCTGTACAGGTTCCTGATGTTGGAGTTACAGTATAGACTACATTTATCGGCGCATTGGTTGTATTGGTTAAGGTTCCGCTGATGTTAGCAGCATTGCTTCCTGCCGCGGTTCCTGTAATTCCAATTACGCTTGGCGCTGCCCAGCTATAAGTAGTACCAGTCGGAACTGTTCCGTTGGTTCCATTGGCCGGAGTAGTGGTAAAAGTGTCACCACTGCATATACTGGTTGCCGTTATATTGTTCAGAGCAGGTTTCGGATTTACCGTAACTGTCACTGTAAAAGTACTTCCTGTACAAGTTCCTGATGTCGGGGTAACGGTGTAAACCACATTTATCGGCGCATTGGTTGTATTGGTTAAGGTTCCGCTGATGTTAGCAGCATTGCTTCCTGCCGCGGTTCCTGTAATTCCAATTACGCTTGGTGCTGCCCAGCTATAAGTAGTACCGGCCGGAACAGTTCCGTTGGTTCCATTGGCCGGAGTAGCGGTAAAAGTGCTTCCGCTGCATATAGTAGAAGTCATTGCAGTTATTACCGGTGTTGTACAACATGCAGTTACAGTAATATTGTTAACTGTTTTAGTATTTGGTATAACCTGATTTGTAGGGTCTGATACTGTTAAACTAGCAGAAAATGGACCAGCGGAAGAATAAGTCACAGTATATGGACCTATTGTTGTTAAACTAACCGGAGAAATTGTCGCAGCACCAGGAAATGACCAGCTATAATTAGTGTTTGGTTCAACTCCTGTTGAAGTACTGGCATAAACTACCTTTTGAAAAGAACCTCCATCACAACTTTTAGTGATAGAAAAATCGGCAAAAAGAGGTGTTTTTATAATTATCCCAGCTGAATATGAACTACTGCATTTAGGAGGATTACAAGTAATCAGTGAAAGACTTTGTGAAGGCGTAATAGCCTGTCCGCTTGTTTCCCATCCTAAGTAAATATTTTTTAACTCAAGGGATTGGCCTGCTGTATAGTTTGTAATTTGGGCCATTCGGTATTTGGACCCTGCCGTAATTATGCTTCCTCTAATTTTAATCGTTAACCGGTCTGTTACGGCACCAACAAAATTAGTGTTATCGAAATTTTTTCGAACTCCGCCAACTAAATAGTCAAATTGAAACATCAAGTCGTATTTAGAACTATTGGAGGCAATAGTTACCCATATGTACAAACCGTTTACAGGATTTGAAACATAGGCTAAAGTGGCTACATTTCCAACGTTATCACCTAGATAAACACTCCCAAAAGTAACATCCTGAGCATTACATTGTGAGAGAGAACAAGCTGGAGTCGTGGTTAATGAAGCATTAGTATTATCGAATGTAACATTGGTATTTTGTGAATAAGCAAATATTGTAGAAAGCATTAATAATAAAAAAGCCAGAAATGGAATTAAAGTAATTTTTTTCATAATCTTATTATTTAAATAACTAGTAACTTATTTCTTGTTAAAATTTAAATAAGAAAAATTGAGATTTTAGTCTATTGCTAGACAACCTGAATATTTAAAAAACTATTGATTCACCTAAGCTAACCCTCGGATTGGTTTGTGAATGACTGTATTGTGGTGCGGGACAGAACTAATAAGTCTGTATAAGTAGAGTACTTTTTGCTTTCATACTTTTTAGATTTAAAATTTATGAAATGTTTATTTTTTTAACACAATCAAAGATATGTATATGGTTTTTTATAATACTTTTTAATCTTTAAATAACTTAAAAAGTCGTTAAAAGGATGTTTTTATGATAAAATGAACCTTAAATTTCTTTATTGTTTCATTTTTGGAAGAAGAGATTGGGGTTATTGTTTTGTATCCGAATGTTTTATAAGCAGCTGTTCATAGTAGTACTAATTTAATGAGTATACTTAAAACAGCCGCTGCTGCAACAATAATATAGCAGTTCCTGAATTTTCTTTATAGAAAGCAACGCAAAAATTGTGATAATTGCCACTAGAGCCGTTGGAATGTCTATTATACTTCTTTTGGCTATTACAATTACAGATCCGACAAGAGCACCTATCACAGCCGCTGTAAGACCTTCTACAAATGCTTTAACTGGTTTGTTTTGTGCTATTTTTTTAAAAGAAGGTACCATTGTTATAGTAAAGAGATAGCAGGGAAGGAAAGTGGCCAATGCTGCCACCAATGCACCTAAAAAAACATTGATTAAATAACCAATAAAACCTACTGTTATTACAACAGGACCAGGTGTAATCATGGCAACAGCAACCGAATCCAGAAACTGTTGCTCAGTAAGCTATTGATTTTCGATTACAACTCCCGAATGTAGAAAAGGAACTATCGCCAGACTGCTTCCAAATACAAAAGTTCCTGCTTTAGCAATGAAAACAGCAATTTTAGTAAGAGTTGAACTCTCATAACTCCAAAACCCTGTTAGTAAAAAAAATAAAGAAAAAGAGTTTACGGTTTTGCTATTCCACCATTTACGAGGCGCTTTAATGATCATGTATAAAAGACCGGCTGCAATAAATAAAAGGACTTGTTCCTGTTCTGTAATATAAGTAATAAAGACAGCAAGAATAAAAAAGAGCAAAATATCTTTCGAAACCAGCTCTTGGTCAGGGAATGTACCATGAAATTCAACGTGTACTTTTTTTTGTCTTTTTCATCGCCGTAAATTTAGACAGTATTATTCCTTTTAATCTTTAGAATTATAGTGTCAAAAAAACAAAACAATTATTATAAAAATCAAGAAGAACAGCTTGTTTAATTGAAATCTGGTAGTATTTCAGATTAGGTGTTTTTACAAAATAGGAATGTAAGTATTTGAAATAGAATGGAAATTTATAATTTTTGATTTTAACAATGTAAAAAGCCTTAAAATGCTTTTGTTGTGTAATACAGTTTCGAACTTAAATTTTTAAGGCTTTGATTTTGCTGAATTTTTGATTGTTCACCAATACCTTGTGCCACGATTCTGCCACAGAACTTGCACAGGTGAAATATCTTTAAAAACCGCCTTAAATTTTTGTGGCAAAATTGAAGACAACTCCACTTTGCCCTTCACTTCTTTTTCGCAAAACCGCCTTAGCTTTTTGTGGCAAAAACGGAGCCAACTCCATCTTCCGAAACAATGACCAATAAGTCCTAGGTTGGAATCATAAGTAAAAGTGCAATATTTAAGTTTTCAAAATTAGAATACAAAAAAAATATAAATAATTATATATAAGGAATTTATTTATAATTTCCAAATAAATACCCCCTGTTGTTCTGTAGGATTTTTTATATCTTTGATTAGGCAAACTACCTAACTTATTGTTGTTATACCAAAAATAGAATAATAAAAAATTACAATTTAATCAATTTCACACCTCTTAATCCTAAGTAATATGAAAGTTAAATCGTTAAAATTATTAGTAATTCTTCTTTTTATTTCATCTAATAACATATCAGCGCCATCACCCCCGCAACCACAACCACAATCAATACCTCCACCAATTGGAGATCCTGTACCGATAGACAACGAAATTTCTATATTATTTTTAAGCGGAGTTATACTTGGAGTTTTTTTTTTAAATAAAAAAAGAACTTCCTAAATATATAGTTTTAGTAAAAAAACGCTATTAACCTTAAAGTTAAAGTAATGAAGATCATAATTCTACTTGTTTTCCTCTTGATTAATACAAAATGTATCTCACAAGTTTATTTCAGTCCAAATACGAACATGTATGTAAAAAATGAAGTGTTATATGTTCAACAGGGGATCAACTTAACTTTGAATTCTAACCTGTATCTACGCAATAATTCACAATTGTTGCAAGGAACAACAGGGAATTCAGCAAATACAGGATTAGGTACATTGTCCCTTTATCAAAAGGGAACTTCAGATAATTTCGATTATAATTATTGGTGTTCTCCTGTTGGAAATGCGTCTAATTCCTCCGGAAATGAAAACTTTGGCATTACAATGCTGAGCAGACCTACCACAGCAACTGCTTCAGTAACGTCAACAATTTTACCCGTAAGCAGTTCCGATGGAACTTCCAACCCTTTAGCAATAGCGCCAAAATGGGTTTACAAACTCATAAATGCCAATAATTATTCGCAATGGGTTTTTGTTGGGGGATCAACAATATTAGCACCCGGCGAAGGTTTTTCAATGAAAGGAACAAGCGGAACTGATTCAACAGATCCTGAAGGGACTGGTGTTACTAATAATCCCGGGGGAGCCCAAAGATATGATTTTAGAGGAAAACCAAATGATGGTAACATTACTATTTCCTTAGGGGCTAATAATGCAACTTTAACCGGAAATCCATATCCTTCAGCTTTACATTTAAATGCTTTTCTCTTAGATCCTTCTAACGTAAGTACTGGAGGCATTGCTTACTTCTGGGAGCAGGATAAGACAGTAAATTCACATACCTTAATAAACTACAGAGGGGGCTATGGAGCATATTCTCCAATTAGTTTAGTTTCTAATGGTGTATATGTACCGGCGACTTTCAACTCTTATAACCCGGATGGTTCAATAAACAATACCGGATTATCTTCGGGACTTATAATACAAAGAAAATATTCTCCAGTTGGTCAGGGATTTGTAATTAGTGCCAACGCTAGTGGAACAGCGACGTTTAAAAATGTCCATAGAGCATTTTACAAACAAGGAAGTGGTTTATCGCAGTTTGAAAAACAAATTCCTAAAGAAAAAAGCGCTAAAGAAATGGAAGTCACCGAGGAAATTTCATATTTGAAATTGAATGTTATAATCAATAATGAATTTACCAGGCAATTAGCCCTGGTATTTGTCTCGCGTGCCACAGATGGAATTGACATCGGAATTGATGCACAGGGTATGGATGTACTTCCTAATGATGTGAGCTTTTTAATAGAAAACAATAATTATATCATTCAGGGTATAAATTTCGATCCTGCAAAAAAAATCCCCATAATCGTAAAAGCAACCACCAACACTACTTTTAAATTTAAGGTTCCCGAGGTAATAAATTGGGACGCTTCACAAATGATTTACCTCTATGATGCACTGGATGATTCTTTTCATGACATAAAAAACGGAATGTATGAGGTTAATCTTGTAAGCGGAATCTACGCAGATCGTTTTAAAATTACATTCAAAAACGACAAAACACTTAATACGATTAACAAAAACTATAATCCATTTTTCATTAATCAGGATAATATAAATAATAGTTTAAAAGTATCGAATCCCGCAAATCTTTCTCTAAAAACGTTTAAACTATATGAAATAACCGGGAAAATTATTCTGCATAAAGAAAATCTTGGAATAGAACAAAATTATACTTTTTCAACCAATGGATTAAGCAGCGGAATTTATATTGCTGAATTTTTAACCCTGAATAATGAAAGATTCACTGAGAAAATCATCATTTCAAATTCTAAAAATTAAAAGTAATTACCCAAAATAAACAACAGGAAAAAATAACAAATACCCCAAATTATGATCAACAAACCTGCTCTTCGAAATCATAAAACATTCTTAGTGTTTCTCTTTATTCTTTTTGGATTTATAGCAAATGCGCAAGTCGGAATTGGAACGATAACACCAAATTCCAGCTCAATACTGGACCTTACATCTACCACACAAGGATTACTTACTCCCAGAATGACAACCGCTCAAAGAACCGCGATAACAACTCCGGCTGATGGTCTTATTGTCTACGATACGGATCTAAAAGTTTTTTACTATTATTCAACAGGCAGCACTTCATGGTTGCCGTTAAGTAGCGGAGTACCGGGAAGAATCAATTTTAAACGTATCAAATCTACCGATAATTTAACCACTCTTTTAGCTGATGAACTTGCCGCAGGAGGAGGTTCTAAATATCTCCTGAATTCGAGTACCTTATATGAAATTAATGGTAACATAACTCTTAATTTTCCTATTGACTTAAACAATGCTTACTTACAAGGAGTGGATTCAAATCAAGATGTTCTTATCAGGTCATCAGGAAATATTTTTGAAGGTGCAAATGGAGGAACCATAAAAGGTCTAACCCTTCTTGCTACAGCCGGAAGCATATTTAACCTTAGTGGAGCGGCAACTCAAAACTTAATATTTAGAGATTGCATAGTAGCTAATTCCAATTCTGTAGGAAGTATATCCGGCTTTGGCTTGGTCTTTTTTAGTATCATTCAGTTCTCGGGAAATACAAATGGAATAACATACAACAATATCACGCAATTATTACTGAGTAATTTGGGGTGGTTCAGCAACAATTCAGGAACTTATGAAAAACTAACCGGAACTTTTACTCTTGTGGAAAAGCAAGGTGGCTTCAGTCAGGTCAATGGTACTGCTATTGGATTTGATGTATCTTCAAATCCGACAATATCAGGAGATGCTGTCTTAGAATCAGTTGTTTTTACCGGCACCAACACAAGTGGATATGTAAAATCCTACACTGCAGGTACTTATACCGGATATAACTTTACCAATAGCTGGAGCGTACGGTCGGCCGGAATTCCTACCGAAACTGATGCCAATTCTGTAGCTGATTTCACTGTGGATTATCCTGTTGGCTCAGGTGCTTCTACAAGCTTTAATACATCGAATCCAAGTAATATTGTTAAAGTTAATGGAAATTCAACATCCTATAATTTATTTAGATTTTCCTTAGATGCACCAACAAATAATAACAACAGATTGAGATATATGGGAAAAAAGAAACGAATTTTTCAGGTTTCCGGCTCTATTTCGTTTCAGGTTCCTGCAATAGGTACATACATCATCTATATTGCAAAGAATGGAACAGCTTTAACACAGTACAAAATTTACGGAAGAGGACTGGCGCTAAATGACATTGTTGTTCTTCCTTTAAATGCTTCGGTTGAATTATTAACAAATGATTATCTTGAAGTTTATGCTCAACGATTCATTGGAGGAATAACTGATGCTATAATTGTTCCTAATATGACATTAATTATTAAATAATTTTTCATTTAATTTTAATTAGTGTCATATTTTCATACTAATGTAGTAATTTAGTATAGATGAATATACAAACAAAAAGTAATGGATAGTAGAGTTGCCTCCAATTTTACCACAAAAAAACAAAACAATTATGATAAAAATCAAGAAGAACAGCTTGTTTAATTGAAATCTGGTAGTATTTCAGATTAGGTGTTTTTACAAAATAGGAATGTAAGTATTTGAAATAGAATGGAAATTTATAATTTTTGATTTTAACAATGTAAAAAGCCTTAAAATGCTTTTGTTGTGCTTTTTCTAAAGTTTCGAACCTAAACTTGGCAGCATTTGATTTTACTTGATTTTTAATTTTTCAAATATCAATGTGCCACGATTCTGCCACAAAACTTATACGGGTGAAATATCTTTAAAAACCGCCTTAACTTTTTGTGGTAAAATTGGAGGGAACTCCAGTAAAATTCTGATTTTATTTCTGATTTTATTTCTGCTTTGTTTTTGAGAGATTGTGGGATTAATTTTTCTTATCCGCCCCAAAAATATAGGTGTATCCAAGGTAAGGAAAATATTTAAACATCTTAACTTGCTCTAGATAAAATGTACCATTATCTAAGCTTGTTTCAATGAGAAACGGTGGCGATTGTCCTATGAGATTGTTAATTCCAAAATACAATCTGGATTGGTTGCCGGATTTCGTTTTTTTTGTTTTTGAGACGCCAACATCTACATTGTAATTTCTCGGTAAGCGGTAGTTATTAGGTCTTGATATTTCATTGCTTTGGTTTGGATCCACTAAGTAGGAGTCTTTTTTATCGCTATAGGAAAAGGAGTCTGGCGCCGAGATTAAAACACCGGAGCTATAATTAAACAGAGTGGATAATACCCAGGATTGATTGATATTCCAGGTAACAGCTCCTTTTATTTGATGGGTTATATCGTTTGGAGAATTAAAGGTCTGACCATTATTTATTGCGGGAAATCGCAATGTCGATTTGCTCAGGGTATAAGCGGCCTGCACGTCAAACTTTTTGAACTGCTTGGAAAACTCAAGTTCCAGGCCTCTTGAATTGCCAAACCCGATTAGAGGGGGGCGTATTTCTTCTTGATCTGGAGTGTTATAAAGAGGTTGATACATTAAAATATTGGACACTTTTTTTTCGTATAACTGTAGTCGGATGTATCCTTTGTTTAAAGTTTTTTCATACCCTGCTTCATAAATAAAAGCCTTTTCCGGTGGTAATAGAGCTGTACTCGGCATGCGCAAATCTGAGGGTAAGGCATAAGTGTTCCTGGCAATTTGATGATAAAATTGCTCCATTATGGCATAGGAGGCAAAAAAACTATTAGAAGTGTTGTATTTATAAACCAAACTGGTACGGGGCTGAAAAGAATTATAGACCTTGTTTTTAGTTAAAAAAGTTGCATAATGGAGACCCGCTTTTATTCGAACTTTATCAGACAGCGTTATATCATTGTCCCAATAGGTTTTGAAATGTAGTGACTTTATCAATTGATCACGCTCAATAGTGTTGTTAGAAAAATTGGTCATATTTATTCTTAAGCCTATCGCGCTATTTAGGAATGACGACCAATGGTAATTCAGGTTGTTTTCAATACCTATATCTGTAATGCGAAACTTTCGTGTTCCTCCTTCATCTGCATTAGCAAACTGGTTGTTATAGTTGCTTAACAATAGAACCGAATTCTGAAATAACCTGGGGCTATAAACTCTGTTCCAGCGCAAAGAAAGTGTTCTGTTGTTCCAGGTAAGCTGAGGTGGTTCGGAAGAAAAAAAATTGGCACTAATAAGGTCTCCGCCGGTATAGGCACTGAGGTAGAGTCGGTTGGACGAATCAATAAAATAGTTAATTTTAAAATAGGCATCATACATCCGGTATTTAAAATTAATATCCTGATCAAAAATCGCTTTGGTCAAAGCATCAATCCAGCTTCTCCTTGCACTAATCATAAAGGACATCTTGTCTTTTACGATAGGGCCCTCAATCATCGCAGAACCTGTTAGCAAACCAATATTAGCAGCCCCGTGGTAGGACTGCATGTCACCATCTTTTGTTTTAACATCTATGACCGACGATAGCCTTCCTTCGTAACGGACCGGAAAGCCGCCTTTGTAAAAACTTATTTGTTTGATGGCCTGCGAATCGAAAATAGATAACAAACTCGTAAAATGATTGTAATTGTAAATAGGAACACCATCTAATAAAACCAGATTCTGATCGCTTGAGCCTCCTCTTACATTTAAAGAAGTGCCATAGGTGCCCGATTTTAGCGTAAGAAGTTTTAGTGGGTCTGATTGCCCCATTAGAAAGGGAAGAGTATTAACATGCTGCGTATCGATTATGCTGGAAATCTCATTTAAAGGTTTTTTGGATGACTTAACCTCAACCGGAGCAAGGGATAGTCCCATTGTAAGATTAAAGTTTTTTTTAATCGTATTGTTTACGGTTATCGTATCGGTTTGCGAAGTGAAACCGGTATAACTCGCATTTATGATGTACTTGTTTTCGGGCAATGTTAGAGTATAATAGCCGTAATCATTACAATTAACAGCAATGTTTGTGTTTAAAACTCGTACGGTAGCGTAGGGTAGCGCTTCTTTACTGTCGCCTGCATAAACAAATCCACTAATAGTAAATGGGGCAGGAGCCCGCAAAACGGTGTAGATAATTATTTTACTGTCTTTTTCAAGAAATTTCACTGATTCTGTTTCAAAAAGAAGATGTAGAAGCGTTTTTAATTTATAAGTTCCTTTGTCGATCTTTATCTTTTTGCCAAGATTGAGCTTGTTGTTGCTTAGAGATAAATTTACACCTTGTGTTATAATGGTGGTAGTATAAGCTCCAATACTATCATTTTCTCTTTCGATAGTAATCTTTTTTTCCAGTAAGCTTGTTTTTTGCGCTTGTACAGCTCCGGCGCCAAAAAAAAGTACAAAACAGGAGATAGTGGTTAACCAGTTATTTTTGAAAAAATTACTTTTCACAAGATATGTTTTTCACCCAAATCGTAGTGCCTTTTTGTGTATAGCTAAGCCCAAACAATAAACGGAATTCTTCCAATATTTCTTTTATGGATTCGTTCTTAAAATTGGTGGTAACGGTGCAGGAATCAGAGATTTTTCCTTCCACCTGTATTTTAATATGATAACAATTTTCAATATCCTCAAAGGCTTTTTGAAGTGGGGTATTTTCAAAAGAAAGTGACTTTGTTTTCCAGGAGAGTAAGTTTTTATCGGCTGTGTCACTTTTAATTAATTTGTTGGAAGCGTACTGAACCGCCTGGTTTTTCTCCAGAATGACTGTTTGTTGGATAGGATTGGCGGTAACGTTCACTTTTCCTGTAACCACTGCCACCGATTTTTCTTTCTCTGTTGTTGTTACAACAAAAGAGGTACCTAAAACTTTTACTAATAGGGTGCCTGTATTTACCGAAAAAGGCCTGCTTTTGTCGTGTTCTACTTCAAAGAAAGCTTCTCCTTTTAAGCTGACAGTACGGTTGTTCCATAAAAATCTTTTATAGGTAATACTTGAATTGTCGTTCAGCGTAACTAAAGAGCCATCACTCAATTCGATATTTTTTACCTGTCCATTAGCGGTCTGAACCGTTATCTCGGCATTCGCATACAAGAAAGCGAACGTACTTATTAAAAGGAAAACTGCGGCAACTGCTGCTGCGTAAATGTATTTTTTGTACAATTGAAATACAATTCCTTTCGTGGAGGATAAATGTGGAGCGATACGTTCCCAGGCATGGTTGGTGTCAAATAACTGAGGCGAATCTAATGGCTGACTTTCTGCAAAAAAAACTTTAAGCGAGAGATATTCATCAGGATTGTTTTTTATCCAAATCATTAATAGAGCTTCTTCCTCAGGTTTAGTTTCTCCTGAAAAATGCTTTGCCAGTAATACATTAATATCTTGGTTGTCCATGGTTAAACCTCTTTTAAATAAAACACAAATTCTTTTAAAACCCCCACTATGTAATGACTAAAATGCCATATTTTAAAGAAAATAATTAAGTTGGGATGCTGTTTGACAAACTCCCGTATATGTTTGATGGCTTTGCCCATCTGGTTTTCTACTGTTTTTACTGATATTTCTAATTTCTCCGCAATTTGTTTATAGCTTAATTTTTCGATACGGCTTAGTTTGAAAATTTCAAGACATTTTGGTGAAATTCCGTTAAACGCCTCTTCTATAAGCTGATTCGCATCTAGTAAGGGTTTAGTTTCTGGGGTTTCTTCGGGAATATCGAGAGACATTTCATCAATGTCAACCATATAAGTTTTTTTTCTCAGAATGGAGATGCAACGGTTCTTAACCGCTATATACAGGTAATATTTAAGACTCTTTTCAGAAAGTAAATCCTTGCGGGTTTCCCATATTTTAATCATCAACTCCTGCACCACATCTTCACTTTGATCCCTATCCTGAAGATACTTATAGGCATGATTACATAAGGGCTGATAAAGATCGCAAAATAATTGATTAAAATACTTTAGGTCCTCATTCATATCATAAAAAGTAGGGGAATTTTAAAATTTTATTGCAGTGTATAGGGGTATTTTAATTTTTGACGTATTAGTAATAAGGCAATGAAGAGTTCTTGCCGCAAATTTAACTAAAATAATTAAAAAGATGAAAAAATCAATTATTGTAAGTGCCGTTTTTTTAACATTCAGTACAATGGCAGTAAAAGCACAAGAAACAGGTAAACATGAAGTAAACCTAACCTATAGCGATGGTATACCAATGGCCTTTGTAGATGGTTTTTCGGATGCATTAGCTTCCGCAATTCTGGGACAAAAACTAAATTCTAAGACAACATCTGCAGGGAATTTTGGCTTAGGGTATAGAAATCAAATCACGGAACGAATAAGAATAGGTGGTGATATCGCTTTTCAGCAGGAGAAAACCGAGCAAAGCGACAAGAATAACAAACTTATTCGTAAGAGAACCAACAACTATTTAATGGTTATGCCAACAATGTCGTTTAGTTATATAAAAACAGATTGGCTGGATTTTTATGGTTCGGCTGCTGCAGGTGTTATTCTGGACAAGTATACAAGTACAGAACCCAACAAAGCAGCTGTTAAAGACAATACTATTGATTTTGCTTTTCAGGTTAATCCTGCAGGTATACGTGTAGGTAAAAAATTTGGGGTATTTACAGAAGTCGGATTCGGATATAGGGGAATTGTAAGTGCAGGTCTAAACTATAAATTTTAAACAGTAGTTTATTAGACTAAGAAAACAAATTGTACAACCTGTTCATAAATGGCTAAGTATTCAAAATGCTTAGCCATTTAATTTTTGGATGACAGGCAAGTTGAGTATGAGCTTGAATTTTTTATGTCTCTATATGGCTTGAATTCATTTTGGGGTGTCTTTTTCAATCTTAGTGGTTGATAGTTTTCCTGTGTTTTTGATTAATTTTCGTCAAAAGATATATTATTTTACGTTTGCTGTTTTTCTAAATCAAAACATAAGCCCACAGTGGAAACGGTGGGCAATAAATTGAGACAAATATATTTAATTTGTAAAAAAAATGGGTGGTTTTGTTAAAAAGCAACAAATTATTTTATTAGCGGTTATGTAAATTGCTGGATATGTATTTTCCAATTAGTAAGCAAATGGAATCAGCTATAAATTAGCATTTCTTTACATTATTTTGTACTTTATATCTTAACACTTATGATAAGCTTTACATAGTTGTAGTTATGCAAACATATAAAAAAGTAACAAGCGTATATAAAATCAATTGGAACGATAGCAAAACAGGTGAGTCATCATATAATTAAGATGCTGATTATGAAAATCCTCAATTGTCAAATTTCCAGGAGCAGAATGTCTCTGTGCTTGTTGCAAAATTACAGTCTATAAAAATTAAATGATGGAACAACTGGAAGAGAGTACTGGATTTTTGGTTTTATGATTGAAAAAATTATGGAAGAATTTTTCAGTTTGTGCCAATTTTGAAAATTTTACCAATAGCAGACAAACAAAATTTGGCAGTATATAACGGAATGATTTCAAATTCTGCCTTTAAAGACAACTATGCTCCGTTTGACAGGTTTGTAGTTAACGTAGGCATCAAAATTAAACTATAGTATATTTTTCTTTTAATAAATCTATTCAATAAATCTATTGAATAGAATTAAATTTATATTTTTGTAAAAAAATAAGGTAAATGAAAACATTTAAGCCTCTTACAATTCTCCTTTTTTAATGACAATAGGAGTTTCGTTGGTACAAGGTAAAAGAACCATGGAAAACATCACAATTAGTAGAACCTTCGGCGCTGGTTTGGTAAATTAATAATCCATTTTCCGGGCTTACTTTGATTCTAAATATTGGGCTGTCAGTTACGATAAAAGGATGTATTGATATTGTAGCAGCATCCGAGCAGGCCAATATATTGATAAGCTTAAGACTTTTTTGAAAAAAGAGAAAAAGACCAATGAGATAGTTGTGTATTGCGGTTGCTTTTATTTTGATAAATTTCTTAGTATCAGACCTGATTTAAGTTACTCAATAAAATGGGGTTTAAAAAACATAGGGTTTTGAGTCTTCAAAAAAGCATAAAAGTGAATTGGATTGATATAAAGTATCCGGTAAATTGATTTAAAAAAAAAACAAAATGAATAAAAGAGACTTTAAAAACGCTGTATATGGGGAATTGGCCAAAATAACTAAAGTTTTTGCCAATCCACATCGCATGGAAATTATTGACCTTTTAGCACAGGGAGCTTTCTCTGTGGAAGAAATTTCGTTAAATACAAATATGACCCTTGCAAACGCCTCCCAACATTTACAGGTTTTAAAAGCGGCTGGACTCGTGATGATTTATCGGAAAGGCAACTTTATCTATTATGCTTTATCTAGTGTAAAAGTGTTTGACGCATGGTCCAATCTGCGTGAATTAGGGATGGCTCAAAATGACAAAGCCAGAATAATTGTAGACGAATACCGAAAAAATTATCATTCCTTGGTACCAGTTTGTTTTAATACAATTCATGAAAAAGTCTTCAGTGGTGATATTATACTTTTAGATGTACGTCCCGAAGAAGAATTTATGCAAGGACATATTCATCAGGCAATTTCTATGCCTTTTGAACAGATCTTGAACAGAATAAATGAGCTTTCTAAAGACAAAGAGATTATAGCGTACTGCAGAGGTCCATTTTGTGTTTATGCCGATCAGGCTGTTGAAATACTTATTAAACGTGACTTCAAAGCTAATCGGATGAAAGAAGGATATCCGGACTGGAAACTTAAGAATTCTTCGGTAACTGTTTTGCAGTGAGCAGTAAACTTCAAATAAAAAAATATGATTTATTTAGACTATAATGCTACAACACCAATAGATAAGGACGTTTTAGCGGCAATGATGCCTTATTTTCAAGAGCAGTTTGGTAATCCTTCAAGCAGTCATTTATTGGGGAAAAGTTCCAAGGAAGCTATAAATGAGTCCAGGAGAAGAATAAGAACTGCCCTAAAAGCGGAAGATTTTGAGGTTGTGTTTACAGGAAGTGGCAGCGAGGCTAACAATATGGCAATTAAAGGAGCTACTTATAATGAGAAAAGAAATGGAAACCATATTATTATATCATCTATTGAGCACAAATCTGTAACAGTTCCTGTTCATTTTTTACAGGACAATGGCTATGAAGTTACTGTAGTGCCAGTTGATCGGTTTGGAATTGTGAGCCCGGAGGACGTAGAAAAAGCTGTAACTGACAAGACAATATTAATTAGCGTTATGCTGGCAAATAATGAAATCGGAAGTATTCAGTTTATTAAAGAAATTGCAGCTATTGGAAAGAAGAACGGTATACTTGTACATACTGATGCCGCGCAGGCAGTTGGAAAAATGCATATTAACATAGTCGATCTTGGAGTTGATATGATGACTATTGTAGGACATAAATTTAGCGCTCCAAAAGGAATCGGTGCTTTGCTGATTCGCAGTAATTTAAAAATAGAATCATTAATTCACGGTGCCAACCATGAAAATGGATTTCGAGCCGGTACAGAAAACACTCCCTATATTGCAGGATTTGGTAAAGCAATGGAGATCGCTTCCTCCAGAATAGATGCTTACACAAAAAAGGTTGGCGGACTAAGGGACAGATTACAGAGTATTATTATGTCTGATAATCCAAAAATTTTATTGAATGGTGATCACAATAGATTGTGTAATACACTTAATATAAGCCTTTCTGGTATTGATTTTAGCAGATTTATGGAAGCAATACACAATAAAATTGCATGCTCAACAGGATCTGCCTGTGACGATGACAAGCCGGACCCTTCAGATATTTTATTGAAGATAGGGCGTTCAAAGGCTGAAGCAAGTTCGGCTGTGAGACTAACGTTAGGATGGGAAACTACAGAAGAGGATGTTGAAGAAGCAGGTGCTTTGATTTTAAAAGTATTAACTGAGGTTCGATGATTAATAATAATTTCAAAAGCAGTAGAGATGAATAAGGAAAAACATTGGGAAAACATCTATAAAACTAAAGAACTAACAGAGGTTAGCTGGTATGAACCAGTACCTCAAATTTCATTGAATTTATTGAAAAACTGTGAAGTACCCTTTGATGCTAAGATTATTGATGTTGGGGGAGGTGACAGTTTTTTTGTAGATAATTTGCTAAAGCTGGGATATTTAGATATTACAGTTTTAGATATTTCTTCAGAAGCCATATTAAGAGCTAAAAAGCGTTTAGAAGGTAAGGCACAAAAAGTAAATTGGATTGTGTCTGATATTATAGATTTCAAGCCTGATTCCAAATATGATTTTTGGTACGATAGAGCGGCTTTTCATTTTTTAACTGATGAAGATAATATTAAAAAATATTTAGAGGCCGTTAAACAAGGTGTCAGTGACAATGGCATTTTAGTAATTGGAACCTTTTCGGAGGATGGTCCAACAAAATGCAGTGGTATTGAAGTTAAACAATATTCGGAGACTTCATTAAAAGAACAGTTTAGTACTGATTTTGAAATGATAGATTCTTTTACGATTGATCACAAGACCCCTTTTGAAACTTTTCAAAACTTTGCCTATGGTGTGTTTAAAAAAAGAACTTTAATATCATTGTGAAGACTCTTTTACTTCCAATTTAAATATGATTTATAGTATTTTAAAATATCTGAAACATGTCAAAGGGACAAACCTAAATTTCTTTGGTTTGTCCGCTTTTAGACTTTTTCGCCCTTTGCTTTTTTCATTCTTGATTGAATTTGGCTTATAGCATAATAGAAGATGTTTAAATCTGTAATAGCACCGCTTGCAACGGCTGCTTTAAAGATCAAAGTTTGGGTAATTTAAGAGCAGATTCATATGGCCTGCAAGACCGGTTAAATGACATGAAGAAGGAAGTAGTTTTTTGGTGGTGATTCTGCACCAAAAACAGGTGGTTAGTTTGCCCCGAATCGGGTGATCTTTCAAATTGAAAATCGATGGTGAATGTGATCGCTTTTTTATATGTTTGATGCGCAGATAGAAATCCTTAGAGATGCCAACATGCCGGACATCTTTTAATAGAACCATTAAAATAGGGGGTTGCAATGTAGTAGCTGTTTAAAAAAAGTCTACGAATCAGAAATTTTAGTCCAGAGTTTCCAATCCGCTTCCTTAAGGGGACGGGGCAGTTACAAAATAACGTTTTATTTCATCGGTAGTCATAGGGCAAATTTAGCCAAAAAAACAAAAGCCTGTCAGGGGCTGAGTCTGAGAAGATAAACGCTGGAGGTTCTAAGAACAGCCCAGGGAAAGAAGCTAAAATTAATTTTTCTGCGGGTAACAACTACACAGAAAGATGTATGTAAAAAAAAAACTCTCCCAAGGATTTAAAGGAGAGTTTTTTTCGATCAGCATGATCCGTTTCCAAGGAATTTTCAGTTATGATTCTGGCCAAGGAATTCTAGGACAGCCATTACATCCTTGCTACCAAGGCCACTGTCGCTTGCTTTCTGAAGGGTTTCAAGAACAGCTTTTCCCGCAGGTAGGTCTATGGCGCTTTCCGCGGCTAATCTGGCATCTTTGAGCATTAGGTCCAAACTAAAAGCAGGCTGAAAGTCATTATTTATGATCAATTGCGTTTTTACATGTGTGGCTCCGCTTCCCGCTGCACTGTCATTTATGATCTCAAGTATGTCATTTTTCTTGATACCTAAAACTTCGGAGAGTAGTACGGTTTCGGCCAGGCCTTGATAGAGGATGGCCAGAAAATAGTTGATTGAAATTTTTGCGGCCAGACCTTTTCCATTATCCCCCAGGTGCATAATCTTCTTGCTCAATACACAGAGATAGGGCAGGGCACGTCTTAGGTCTTCATTGGCGCCTCCTACCATTATTATGAGTTTGCCTTCTTGCGCGGGTTTGGTGCTTCCTGCCACAGGGGCATCAAGGAAAGATCCGTTTTTGTTTTTAATCTTATTGGAAATCTCCTCAGACATTTCGCGGGAAATTGTGCTCATGTCTATAAAGAGTTTGTCATCTATTTTGTTTTTAATTATTTCATTGTAAACGTTTTGTACCGCATGGTCATCGGTTAACATGGTAAAGATCACGGTTGAATTATTTACCAGCTCAGAAATGTTTGGGCTTACTGTTGAGCGGGATGCGAAATCAGCAGCTCTTGAGGCCGTTCTGTTGTATACCGAGAGTTGAAACCCCGCATTTTCAAGGTTTTTTGCCATAGGATGTCCCATATTGCCAAGCCCTATGAAACCTACTTTTTCATTATTCATTTTTTTATTGATTAAATTAGGTATCCGGATAACTCCGGCATATTTGATTTTTCGTGCAGCATTACCGTTTGCAAATCACTGGAGAGTGAATTATCTTTCCAGTTTTCAATGCATCTTGCAAAGCGTTGATTTTAGCCTTAGCTGCTTTGTAGACATCTTCCCCTGTGAAATAGTACAGAGGAGGATTGCCAAAACCGCTGATCTTGATAAGCAGTGAAGGGGGCTTTTCAGTGTTTCCTATCTGCTTCTTGTCCATCTGTTATTTCTGACGTATTATAATACAATCATCAATTGGCTTAAGTGGTGACATGATGGAGCCCTGAGAAAGAAATTGGTGAGCATATATTCAGGATAGACTAAGGTGATTTTAACCCCAAATGCTTTAATCTCTGCCGTGTGTGCTTGTATGAGGTTAGCAACAGCAAATTTGAAAGAACAGTAAATTCTCCATCCCGGTATATAGCCCTATATTCCTGCCATAGATGATATATTAATAATATGGTCGCTGCGCGACAAACGCATATAAGGGGCTAGTGCACGGATAACATTTAACATTCGAAATACATTTATGTGAAAGTTTTTACGCACCTCCTTATTTCCCAGTTTTTTCAGTGTGCCAATCTTGCCAAAGCGCGAATTGTTGACCACGACATCGATCTGGCTGAAGTGTGCTAAAGTTTCACCCACGTAATTCTGTACACTGGATTGGTCGATTAGATCAACTGTAAGAGGCAACAAGTTTGATCCCATTGGTTCTGCTTCTGGTTTAAATAGTTCTGTGCTGCGAGCAGTTGCCACTACTCTGTGGCCTACTGCAAGGAGTTGTTTGGTCAGGAGCAGTCTGAGGACTTTTGATGCACCGATTACAAACCAGATTTTGATATTTTCGGTATTGGATCGATTTGTCATTTTCGTTTTTTTAATTAAGGTATCAATAGCTAAAGTTACCCCAAGCTTCAAGCTAATACTTATGATTTTCCTGTATGGATGTAAAGTCCTGCTAATTGGAGGCTTTTGTGCTTAAGAAATGGGTTCAGAACTTAACTGAAGGGCTTTTACGTATAGGACTATCACAGAAAACACCTGTTTAGGATTGTAAAAATAAGTGTTTAGTTTAAGTTGTACAATATTCCAGTTTTTGGTTTCCTCAATTGTCTGCGGTGTACTGTAATAATACCCCAGTCCTATTGCCAAGGCATTGCTGCAGGTTATTTTCGAGTCGACATAAAGTCTGTTTTGGTAAAAAAAAGCTGTTGTTTAATACTTTTTTATTCTGCAGGTTCAAAAACAGTTCATTCTGGACAATAATTTTGGTGAGACGGTCAGAGAGCCTAGGAAAAGATAAAGGAATATTCAGGACAAACTGGTAGCGCAGGGGCTGGGTACACTCAGCCCTGTTTTCTTTTGTGAAGAATGGTTGTTCGAGACGAAAACGATCGCTAAGATCGAAATTGCCCAAAGCAGTTTTGGTTTTGAATTCCTCAAGAATGCGATTTTCAACCCTGAAAAATTTAACGTCTGGCTGCTGCTGCCAATTTCCAAAATGGACATAACTCAAACCTATAGTGCTATGATCCGATAATGCATAATTTACCCAGGTTCGGGCAAGCGCTGTCTGCAGGCTGCTGAAGGGCTTTTCTGTTTTTAATTGCAGGTCATCTGCATAAGCCCAAATATGATTCAGCTGGTGTTTATGGCTAGTAAAAAAACATACTGCTGTTCTTTGGGCTATTGCCTCATTATTTACAGAAAAAAGAAACATAAATAAACAAAAAAATTTAGTGAAGTTATTGCGCTGCATTATAGTGTTGTCTTTGGCCAGGGCCAATATTAAATTACTGTTTTTTATTTAAGGCCTATCCCTGCAATCTGATTGCTCTGATTTAGCGGTGGCGTTTGAATCTTGTGTCGTTACAATTAAGCTTGCATTTTAAATCTTTAAATGAAAAACTCTTTCAAGGCCTTAAGAAGTGTATACGGTGCTGGTGCTCCCTGCTACATCATAGATCGCACCGGTTGTTTTGTCGGCTGCCTCAGAGCAAAGGAAAGCGATCACAGCAGAAACTTCTTCCGGGCAAAGCCATGGCACACCAAGTACATCGCGTTCTTTTAATACCTCATCGACCTGTTTTTCGCTGACCTGCGCATTTTCATACCCAGGCTCCATTGTCGGCTGCATATGTTTGAGTTTGCTTGTCATTTTGGTATATACTAGTCTTGGAACCACAACATTGATATTGATATGATATTCTCCCAATTCGATTGCTGCTGACTTTGCAAGCCCTATGATAGCCCATTTGGAAGCGGAATAGGCAGATCCGTTCCACATTCCGTGCATGTCCTGAGAGGAAGCCACGATAACAATTTTTCCCTTTTTAGTTGGCCTCATTAAAGGCGCAAAGGCAATTATGGTATGTGCCGCGCCGATTACATTAACATCTAGAGTGTCTTTCCAGTCTTGCGTCTGTGAATCTAGGATTTTGCTGTAGGTCTGTATTCCGGCATTGGCAACCAGCTGGTCAATGGTGGCATATTGTGATTTTATTTCCTCGGCAACCGCTTTAAGCTTGTTCAGATCCCTGACATCCGCTTGGGAATAATGGAATTTTACGCCCTGTGACTCCACAAGTTTTTTTGTTTCCAAAATATCACTTTCACTTGAAGCTTCGTATTTGGTGTAACTGCTGACTTTGCCTAGAATATCGATGCCCCAGATATCGGATCCCTGTCTGGCAAGATCCACGGCTGCGGCCCTTCCAATGCCTCGGGCAGCCCCCGTAATAACGGCTACTTTTTTTTCCGGATTTGAGTCTGTGGATTTCTTAGCGCCATAGGCTCCCAAGGGAATTTCTGCTTCGGCGATCACGGCAGAAGCCAGCCCCTTTTTTTGTACGAAATCTCTTTTTGAATTCATTTTTTTTGAATTTGTCATTTTCTAAATTTTAGTTAATATCGCTTTGCTTCAAATTAATTGCTCCAGCTGGGTAATGAGGATATCAAAATATCACTGCCGGCATACTTTTAAATAAATACGTAAGCCTTGTACATATAAATGTAGGGCAGCCTGCCGAGAAAAATTTCTGTATAGATATTTGTATAATTTAAATTAATTTTTTAATAGGTTTTGTATTGTTAATTATTTACTTCAAGTCTGAGTAATCTGTATGGGATACTATCGATTCCATTTCGAAAATGCCTTGATTGATGTAGATGCAGGATTATTAATGCTTCTTCAAGAGCGGCAGATCATTCTGCAGGTGCCTTAAGGATACTGTCTTCCCTTGATGCGGCTCAGTGTTTCGGGGGACATGTTCAGGTAAGATGCGACGATTTTGTTGGACAGTCTGTTTACAATTTCCGGATTGCGGGCAAGAAGTTCCTTGTATCGCAGTTCGGCACCTTTTGTCACTTCTCTTTGGAAAACCACCACATTGTCCATATAGGCATTCTCCAAGTAAATCCTGTAGTACTTCTCCCAGGAAGGGATGATTTCGAGCAGATAATAAAAGTCTTTGTATGCGATATGAAGCACCTGTGTATTTTCCATGGCCTGTATATATTCAGTGGCAGGACGTTGTTTTATAAAACTAGTCAAACCGGTGGCAAACTGCTGTTCAAAAGCCAGATGCCTTGTTGTTTCCTGTGCTTCTTCTCGTATAAAATAGATGCGCAGACATCCTTTCAAAACAAAATTTACATACTGGCTTACCTGGCCAGCATACAGCAGTATTTCATTTTTTTTGTATTCCTTATGAAAAAAACGGTCCAACACCAGGCTGAGTTGTTCATCATTTAAGTTAATTATGCTTTTTATATGTTCGGCAAGTTTAGATTTGTCCATTTCTTGTGGTATTAATTCCGATCTTTAACCTTATGTTTTAATTCTTGGTAAGCTAATATAGTACTTAATGTGGCGGTGGCGGCTGCCACGGCATAAATATTTCTGTAGCTGCCCCATGCTGCTTTCAGCCCTACAGCAGGTGCCGCAAAGCCCTCGCCAATGTCAAAAAAGACATTATAGGCCGCCATTGTTATTCCGCGGTTGGCTATATTTACACGCTGCACGGCAATTAAGCCAAAGACCGGAAATACTAAAGACATTCCGATTCCCATCAGTAAAACTCCGGTTGTCCTCATGATCCCGGAAGAGGCGGCAGATTATAATCAGACCCCAAATTTCAACAAGCAAGTGGAGCTAAAGTTACTCCAGGACCGCCAAATCTATTCCCAGTATAATTCTCGAGAGCAGCAACAGTGTCAAGCAGACAGTAGGATAAAGGGGTAAAAATGCCAGAAAAAGGCATCAGATCCCTGTCATACCACTTAGCGCAAGGCCAATTGCAATAGATTTTCTTTCTCCTTTAGTATCAGAAAGCCTGCCGGCACTCTGTCTTGTAAGCAGCATCGCGACATACTGAAGACCGATGACCAAGCCTACTGTTGCATTGTTATCGCCCAGTGTTTTATGTGCAAAATACGGAAGTATGCCTAAGGATAAATCCATTATCAGGAAAATGTTAAAAGTTATGCCTGCAATTATCAAAAGATTCCTGGCTTGGACTGATTTCTGGGATCGGGTCCCAGTCCCAAGCATATTTTCCATTTTTATTTTTATTGATTAACACCGCAAAATTAATCGGCAGATATTTCAATAGCATTGATCGGCGTCAATAAAATAAATTAACTATAAAATATTTTAATCTTAAGGTTAATAAGTCTATTTGAAGTATTTAGCAGGCCAATCTGTAAAATGGTAAGTTTTACCTTATTCTGTATAACGGTATTTTGGTTATGGCTAGTGAATTTTGTAAAACAATACTAATTGAACTTATAAACCCGCCGCAATTGGCGCTCAAATTATCGATATGGAATTAATACATGTTAAATTTTTATAAATGAGAACGTCCTTTTAAAGGGGCCAAAAAATATCAGACTTTAAAATAATGCGTTTTTATCTTTTTGTGCTTGATTACTTATAAAAATGTGCACGAGCACATTTTTTTTGTGTATTTCTTTTTTTTTTTAAAGAGAATATATACTTTTGGCGGTAAATAGTAATTTTTTTTATCAATTTTTAAATTTTATGATAGTAATATTGAATAATAACTGGGGATGCGGATATTGATTGCTAAAAACAAAATTTGGCAAAATGCAAAAATGTCATTTCCTGACTATAGAGATATTACAATTTGCTTAAAAAGCCAAGAATCTTGAGAGAACTTTGATTGTTTCTTTTAAGTTGATGATTTAAAATAGAAGAATTTTACTTTTAAATAAGTTTTGTTTATTTTATTAAAATTAGTTGTTCAATGAGTAAAATACACTCAGAATCGATTTCATTAGATGAATCTGCTATTTTGTTAAAAGTGGCGGCTGGAAATGAACTGGTGTATACTCAACTTGTAGAAAAATATTGGCAGAAAGTATTGCGACACGCACTCAGTTTCGTAAAATCGTACCCAATTGCTGAAGAATTGACACAGGATGTCTTTGTTCAGATTTGGAATAAGCGCGAAAAATTATCGGAAGTAAACAGTTTTGATAATTACCTTTTCATAGTAAGCAAAAACTTGATCATTACTCATATTCGAAAAAAACTTATCGAAACAGATTCACTGAAAGGAGAAAAATTACAAGAGTTGTTTTTTAATCCTGATGAACAATATGAGTTCAAAGAATTGGTTGAAATTATAAATAAAGGAGCTTCGCTTTTGCAAGAGCCAAGACGGTCTGTTTTTTTGTTAAGCCGAATGGAAGGCAAAGATGCTGAATATATTAGTAAGGAACTTGGTATTGCCACGAGAACTGTTAGATGGCATTTATTACAATCATTAAATTTCCTTAGAGATCATCTCTACAAACAGTATAATATCGATTTATTTATGCTGGTTTTATTCAGCCTGCATTTTTTTTCATAATTTTTTCATTTTTCATTGCCACTTTAACAACTAATCCTCGTCTTTATTATAGAGGGATAGTTTAGGCTATTCTAAAAACATTTATTTATGTATCAAAAAGAAGAATTTAAAGTACTTATGGAGCAGTTTGTTTCAGGTGAAATTTCACCTGAAGGAAAGGTAATGCTTCTTGCAATGCTTGATGATCCTAAAAATTTAGGAGAGTTTGACACTGTTCTTCGGGAAAATTATGATTCTGTTGAAATTCCCTCAGTAAGTCCTGAAGTAACTGACAAATTTATAAAAGAACTTAGAATGAAAATGGATGCATCTTCTGAAGAAGATTTATATTCTCCAGTTTTTAATTTGTTCAGTTGGAAAAAAATGACAGTTGCAGCTAGTTTTTTATTGTTGATAGGTCTAGGAAGTTATTTTGTTTTTCAAAAGAACGATAATCATCCTTTGAGGCTGACATCAAAAAAAATTGAAGATAAAGAACCAGGGAAGACAGGGGCGATACTTATTCTTTCTAATGGTTCTAAAATAGTCTTAGACAGCATAGGGACTGGATTGCTGGCGAATCAAAGTAATACAACTGTTTCAAAAAAGAATGGCGGACTTGTATATGCTGCAGATGATGATGCTAAAGTGGTATATAACACGATGACTACACCTAGGGCTCATCAATATCATTTAGAATTATCAGATGGGACGAAAGTATGGCTTAATGCTTCATCGTCAATTACTTTTCCAACTTCATTTGCAGCAAATGAACGAATAGTTAAGATAACTGGTGAGGTCTATTTTGAAGTAGCTAAAGACAAGAAGAAACCTTTTAGAGTTTTGGTAAATGAAATGCAGGTAAATGTATTGGGAACTCATTTTAATGTAAATGCTTATAAAGACGAAGCCACAGTAAGTACAACACTTTTGGAAGGCAGTGTATTGATTACGGAGAAAAGTAAAAAGATACTTTTAAAACCGGGACAACAGGCTCAAAAACATAAATCAGGAGTTATTGATGTTAATAATAACGTGAACATGGACGAAGTAATAGGATGGAAGAATGGTTTGTTTTATTTTGAACAGGCAAATCTTCAAACGGTTTTACGTCAATTAAGTCGTTGGTATGATGTAGATGTGGTTTATGAAAATGGAGTGCCCGTAAGATCTTTTGAAGGAGAAATTCAAAGAGATCTTAATTTGTCACAAGTATTGAGAATTTTAGAAAAAAATAAGGTTCATTTTAAAATCGAAGGCAAGATTTTAAGGGTAATGCCTGATTAAATATAAAAGGAGAAATCTTTTTTAAAGCATTTATTTTTATCCATAAAAAAGCCAGCAAATGTTGGTCGCATTAGCTGGCTTGTTCCAAAAAATAAGGAACAGTTATGGGAAAATAAATAAACAAACCAAGCAAGGAGAATTTATTATTAACCAAAACCATTACGAAAGTATGAAATTATTACCAAAACTAAAGCCAAAGAGTCATTGGCTTTCTTCAAAAACTCGGAAAGTTATGAAATTAACCTCTATACTGGTTATTGCCTTGACTTTACAAGTATCGGCATCAGTATCTTCACAGACTGTTACTTTTTCAGGAAAGAACGTCGCAATTAAAAAAGTATTATCAGTAATAAAAAGTCAAACAAACTATGTCTTTTTCTATGACGCTGAGATTTTAAAAAATGCTAAACCAATTTCTCTAAACTTAGTCAATGCTCCAATAGAGAAGGTACTACAGCAGACTTTTGCAAATCAGTCTATTACATGGATTATCGAAGGGAAAACAATTTCATTTGTACTTAATGATGAGAAAGCCAAGAGTGCTCCTCGTTTAGTAACAGTACAAAAGCAAATAAAAGGAAAAGTAATCGATGAAAGCGGTATGCCTATTCCCGGAGCAAATGTTAAGGAGAAAGATGGAGTGGCTTCTGTACAAACGGATGTAGATGGCAGCTTTTCTATTTCGGTGCCATCATCAAAGAGTGTACTGATTATTTCTTATGTGGGTATGGAAACAAGAGAGATAAAAGCCTCTGGTGACTTTTTATTTGTTACTTTATCTCCACAAAAGCAAAAATTGGAAGAAGTTTTAGTACAAGTTGCTTATGGAACTCAAAAGAAAAAGACACTTACAGGAGCACAAGTTTCTGTAAGTCAAAAAGCCCTTGAAAATCGCCCGATTACAAATTTAACAACTGGACTTCAAGGAACAATGTCAGGGGTAACCGTTACAACTACAAACGGCCAGCCAGGTAAAGACGGTGCCTCTATTAAAATTCGTGGTATCGGTACTTTAAATAATAGTAACCCTTTAGTTGTTGTTGATGGAGTAATTGCATCAATGAGTGAAGTAAACCCTTCTGATGTTGAAAATGTAACCGTCTTAAAAGATGCAGCTTCTTCTGCTATATATGGTTCAAGAGCGGCAAACGGCGTAATTTTAGTTACTACTAAAAAAGGAAAAAAAGGTGCTGTTCAAGTTCATTTTGAGTCTAATACCGGAATTCAAACTTTAGGTCCTTTACCTGACTATTTACCTTCTTGGCAGCAAGCAGAGATGTTTAATCAATCCAAATTAAACGAAGGAACTGCGGCAAATAATTTACCATGGAGTGCTGATAAAATTCAGAAATTAAAGGATGGCAGTGATCCGTACAATTATCCGGATACTGATTGGCTGAATGCGTTTTACAAGCGTACTGCTTTACAGTCCAATCATTATCTTAGAGTAAGCGGTGGTGATGGTAATTCGCAATATTCTTTTTCATTAGGATATTTTGACCAAAACGGAAATGTTGACGGATTAAGAAATCAAAAGTATTCAAGCAGGTTTAATATCAGTTCCAAAGTGAGTGATAAACTAAGTATTAGCGGAAATATAGCCTACCAGTATACGCCTACCATTGAGCCAATAAGTTCTTATGCACCTGGTTTTAGTTCAATGTTAAAATTGCTTAATCGTATTTCTAATACGGTTGTGAATCAATATTCAAATGGTCAATATGGCTATGTTGGAGACGGAAATCCAATGGCTTGGTTGAATTCAGGATCAGAAAATAAAACCATTGCAAGTACACTTACAGCAAATTTTGGCGCTGATTGGGAGCTTTTGAAAAATTTACATTTTAGACCAGCATTGCAATATCGCGGTACTTCAGGCCAGAGAAAACAATTCATGGAAAAGATCGAGTATTTCAGTCAGTTAACGGGTTTGGCAACTAAAACTCAAGGACCGAATCAGTTATATCAAACGGCAGATAAAAACACTTATTATAATATACAAGCATTACTAGATTACAAATTAGATCTTGGTGAAAAGCATCATTTAAATTTCTTGGGTGGAGCTACCAAAGAGTACAGTAATTACGAATTCATGTCTGCTTTTCGTCAAGATTTCTTAAATAATGAGTTGACCGAAATAAATGCAGGTCCGTCAGCTGGACAAAAAACGGAAGGTTATTCTAATGATTGGGCTTTACAAGGCTATTTTGGAAGATTCAATTACAACTATAACGATCGCTATTTATTTGAAGCTAATTATAGATATGATGGTTCTTCTCGTTTTACAGGAAATAATAGATGGGCAGCATTTCCTTCGTTTTCTGCAGGTTGGAATATTTCTAATGAACATTTTTTTGAGCCAATAACAGAGGTTGTTAATTCTTTGAAATTTAGAGCTTCATGGGGACAGTTAGGAAACCAGCAAACAACAGTTAATGGAGTAGCTACTACTTATCCAACATATGCAACTGTTGAATCTGGACAAAACCATTCTTTCAATCAATCTTTAGCTCCAGGTATTGCGCCTAATAGTGGTGCCAATCCTAATGCAAAATGGGAGACCACCACTGCTACTGATTTTGGTTTGGACGCCACTTTCTTAAATAACAAACTGTCAGTTACAGTAGATTACTTTACTAAAGTAACAGATGATATTTTGATGACTTTACCAGTTGGAGAAGTATACGGACTTAAAGCTCCAGTAGTAAATGCAGGTTCTGTGTCTAATAAAGGTTGGGAATTTTCAGCAAAATACAATGTAAATATCAATGAGGTTAAATTAGATTTGGGAGCAAACCTTACCTATATTAACAATGAAATTACCGATTTGAAAGGGGTAGGGCCAATAGTTGGTGATGGAAGTATAACATTCCAACAAGTTGGATACCCTATAAATTCTCTTTACGGTTATATATGTGAAGGGATTTTTAGAACACAGAAAGAAGTATTAGATCATGCTAAACAAAATTCAAATACTGCTCCTGGAGATTTGAAATATAAAGACATTAATAATGATGGTAAGATTGATGCTGGTGACAGAACGTTTTTAGGAACTTATTTTCCTAAAACTACATACGGATTTAATATTGGTGCAACATATAAAGCATTTGAAATTTCAGCATTTTTTCAAGGAGCAGCTGGAGTAAAAGCAAATGTGTCGTCGATGATTGGACAAATTGGAGGATCAAGTTCTAAGCCTACAACAGCATTTTTAGACAACTGGACAGTTGATAATCCAGATGCTTCTTTTCCTAGACTATGGACTTCATATAAGCAAAATGATCCAGAAAGTACGCCTTCTTCATTTTGGGTGAAAGATGCTTCTTACTTACGTTTGAAAGCACTTATGGTTGCTTTTAATTTTCCTGAGAGCTTAACTAAAAAACTTGGAATTGCTAATGCCAAAATTTATTACAGTGGACAGAATATTCTAACGTTTACCAATTTTTATTCTTGGATAGATCCAGAAACAGGTTCTAATGCTAGTGTTTACAGCTATCCGCAGGTTGTTACAAACTCTATTGGACTTAGCATCAATTTTTAATTAAATATTTTTTAAACAATATATTATGAAGAAGATATTTCTTTTTATATTTCTTGCGGCAGCTCTAAGTTTAGCCAGCTGTCAGGATGACTTTTTGGAAAAAATGCCAAAAGATGCCTATAGTGATGCTTCATTATGGTCTTCAAAAGCTGATGCTACAGCGGCTTTAAACGGATGCTATGCTGGATGGGAATCTGGTGCTAATATTATTGGTGATGACTGTTTTACAGATAATGGTTTTGATCAATTTGGATGGGACGGATATGAGCCAATGGCTTCTGGATTGATCAGTCCGGGAGATGAGTGGTTTCCTAATTTTTGGAGTTATAAAACTATTCAGCGATGCAATTGGTTTCTTAGTAATGTTGATAAGACCCCTGTATCATCTTTGAACGAAGATTTGAAAAACAGAATGAAATCTGAGGTTCGTTTTTTGAGAGCTTATCAATACTATAAAATGACGGTTTATTATGGGGATGTTCCTCTTGTTAAAACATCATTAACTCCTGCTGAGTCAAAGACAATTTCCAGAACTCCAAAAGAGGAAGTTGTTGCTTTTATTATATCAGAGTTGAATGAAATTACATCTCTACTGCCTGTAAATTATTCAGGTTCTGATATTGGACGTATTACAAAAGGAGCAGCACTTGGATTAAAAGCAAGAATTCAGCTTATTCAAGGTGATTATGCAGGTGCCTCAGCTACTTCTGCGGCATTGATGACGGCACCTTTTACTTATACTTTGTTTCCAAAATTCGAAGAACTTTTCAGACCAATCAATCATGATAATCAAGAAACACTACTTAATTGTCAATCTTTAAAAGATCTTAACTCTGAATGGTATCCAATAGCATACGCACCAAAATCGAAAGGAGGATGGAGTTCATATGTACCAACACAATCACTTGTTGACACCTATGAAACTATTAATGGAAAAACAATAGAAGAAGACGCTGCTTACGATCCTTTGCAGCCTTACAAAAAAAGAGATCCGCGTTTAGATATGAGTATTATTCGGCCAGGTTCTCTATACATGGGATCTTATTTTAATCCTTATGAAGGTGATGATGATTACAATTTGGCAATGGACAACACTTCACAAACTGGATATAACCTAAAAAAATATATCTCAAATCTTGATGATTACAGAGGAACAGATTTTGGTACCGATATCGATAATGTTGGAGGAGCTGTAATGGTAATCAGATATGCAGAAGTTCTTTTGACTTATGCTGAAGCTAAAATTGAGTTGAATCAACTTGATCAATCTGTATATGATGCAATCAATAAAGTTAGAAGCAGAGCAGGAATGCCTAATGTTGACAAAGCAGTATATAGCAATCAAACAAAAATGCGTGAGTTAATTCGCAGAGAACGAAGAGTTGAGTTAGCTTTTGAAGGATTAAGATTTGTTGATACGAGACGCTGGAAAATTGCGGAACAGGTAATGCCGGGAACTGTAAAAGGTATTTTAGAAGGTTCAGTAGACGCATCAAATGGTAATCTAACTTTGAAGCCAAATACTACTAAAGTAGTTACGACACGTGTTTTTAGTAACCCAAAACATTACGTACTGCCAATTAAACAAAAAGAAATAGACATTAATAAGAATTTAAAGCAAAATCCAAGTTACTAACGTTCTATAAAGGTTTAAAGTAATTTGAGTTTGAATTAGTTGAGAGAGAGGAGCTCGCGCTCCTCTTTTAAATTTAGAACTTGCTTATTACTATTTTTCTATTGTAGATCTTTCCTAAGGCTTTATCGTGGTTTTAGCAGAAAACGCATAAAATTGCACTAGGCTGTAAGAGCCGAAAAACCAAATAAATTTAGGTATCGAAAAGTAATAATGGGAAATCTGAACAAAATTACTATGGTCTAAATTCATCTGTGTACAGTATTAGATTTACTAAGGATAGCGAAAGAAAGCTTCAATAACTTTTTTGCAGTTTAAATTTTAAAATTAGATTCCAAAAAAGGACGAATGATCAATACTAAAATTTGGTAAAAGATTACCTGAAAACAATTTTAATAAAATACAATTATGAATAAAGTATTTCTGTTGTTTCTTTCCATTTTTTTTGCAAAGACAACAATACTTACAGCGCAAATACAAACAGCATCAAGGGTTTGGACTGCTGATAATAGCGACGGAACTTTTAAAAATCCATTGCTTTGGGGAGATTGGCCAGATCCGGATTTAATTCGGGTTGGTGATGAATTTTATTTTGTTTCCACCAGTATGCATTATGTCCCGGGATGTCCTATTTTAAAGTCAAAAGATCTCGTAAATTGGGAGATGGCTGGTTATGCCATAGATAAATATAGGGAAGATCCTCGTTATAATCTTCTGGGCGGAGATAGATATCTAAGAGGCTCTTGGGCTGCAACCATTCGTCATCACAATGGCTTATTTTATGTGGGATTTTGCACTCCAAATTGGGGTAAAGAAAAAGGAAACTTCTCTATTTGTACAGCAAAAAATATAAATGGTCCTTGGACAAGAACTATTTTTCCAGAGTATTTATATGATCCAGGTTTGTTTTTTGACGATAATGGTAAAGTATATGTGGCTCATGGACAGCAAAAACTTTACATAACAGAATTAAATGCAGATGCTTTATCGGTTAAAACACCTCAAAAAGAGATCTACAATAATCGTGAGTATCCCTATTTGGAAGGATCACATGTATATAAAGTCAACGGGAAATATTATATTTTAGGTTCTACCGGAGGAACAAAGGGAAGACAAGTATGTCTAAGATCCGACAATATTTATGGGCCTTACGAATCGAAAGTAGTTATAGATGATGATCATACTTATACCGGAAATGGTTTGCATCAGGGTGGAATGGTTCAGTTAAAAGATGGTTCTTGGTGGTTTGTCATAATGCAGGATCGCGGACCAATAGGCCGTACTCCAAATTTAGAACCTGTGACTTGGGTAGACGGATGGCCAATGTTAGGAGTAAACGGTAAAGGTGTAGAAGTCTTTAATAAACCAAATACTAAAGAAACATCTTCAATCAAAGTACCTGCCACATCAGATGAATTTACCAATTCAAATCTTGGATTGCAATGGCAGTGGAATCACAATCCAAACGATAAAAAATGGTCGCTTAAAGAGCGTAAAGGTTATATGCGTCTAAAAGCTTTGAAAGCCAATAGACTTTACGAAGCAAAAAATACATTGACACAAAGAGTACAAGGTCCTTATTCGAGTGGTACTGTTGAAATGAATGTGAGTGGTTTGAAGGATGGAAATACAGCTGGTTTTGGTATTTTCCAAGTTCCTTATGCATACGTTGCTGTACAACAGAAAGGAAAAGAAAAGAATATAGTGATGATTAACAATGATACTATCATAGCTTCAGTAAAGTTCACAGGAAATACGGTTTGGCTCAAAGCAAATGTAACTCACGAGAACTATATAGCAACTTTTGAATACAGTACTGATGGTGAAAAATTTCAATTCATTGGAAATATTTTAAAAATGGGACTTGGTTTAGATTGGACAGCCAATCGTTTTGCCTTGTTTAATTTTAGTACTACAAACACAGGAATTGACGGATTTGCCGATTTTAATTGGTTTCATTTTAATAATGAAAATACTTTCAATAAAGATGAAGCCTTATTAATCCCAAAGAAATTTGCGCATCCAGATCGAGTTCGTTATGATGGAAAAGGGATGATTATTGAAGGAAAGGAATTCTTTACTTACAGTGCGGCTTTCCATTATTTTCGATGTCCAAAAGAACTGTGGAAGGATCGTTTTAAGAAGATAAAGGAAGCAGGATTTAATACCGTAGAAACTTACGTGCCTTGGAACTGGCATGAACGTGAAATGCCTGAAAACATCAATGACTATTCTAAATTTGATTTTACAGATTTATTAGCTTGGTTAAAAATGGCACAGGAAGAATTTGGTTTCTACACTATTGTTCGTCCAGGTCCATTTATTTGTGCGGAATGGTCAGGAGGCGGTTACCCGCAATGGCTTGCAAAATACACACCAGGTAAAGAGTCTTTTTGGCTTCGCAGTGCTGATCCTGAACATATAAAATGGTCGCAGCATTGGTATAAAGCCGTGTGCAAAGCTTTAGAAAATGAACAAATTTCAAGAAAAGCAAAAGGTGAAAAAGGCATTGTTTTATTCCAAATCGAGAACGAATATAATCATGACGATTCAACAAACAAAGAAGTTTTACTCAAGGGATTGTACGAATCAGTAAAAGATAATGGTATCGATATTCCAATGTTTACTTGTCTGACTCAGGAATGTCGAAGCAGTGGTGATCCTGAATTATCTCAAGTATTTGATAGTGATAATTATTATGTAGGACTTAATGATGCTCCAAGTTGCGCCATCAGAATGACAGATCTTAGAAATAAGCAGTCAGATTCACCAGGCTTTGTTACCGAACTTCAGGGGGGATGGTTTTCTTTGGTAAACGGCAGACTTAGCGAAGAAAATTATTCAGATGCTCGTCACTTTAAGGCTATTAATCTAATGAGTTTATTGGGAGGTGCTTCGGGTATCAATGCTTATATGTTTTTTGGAGGGACTCATTTTGAGGGCTGGGGAGCACGTGGAATGACAACTTCCTACGACTATAACGCACCGATAAAAGAGAACGGCAGTCTTAGTCCGAAATATTACGTGGCACAGAAGATTGGAGATTTTCTAAAAGTTTACGGTACAAAGTTAATGCAATCTGAAGGAGGCCCGTGCGATTTGGCTATTGGGGGGAAACCAGCTCCGAAAAACCTATTTGGAGGGGTTCGTATCGCTCCTGATGGAACAAAATTTGTTTTCCTGCACAATACAGATGACAAAAAGTCTTTTTCAGGAAAAGTTACACTAAATCCTGGGAAAATTAATAAGACCAGCGAGCCTATTTATAACATCAATCAGAATGGAGAGAAAGTGTTAATCGAAACTAATACAGATAATAAAAAAGAAGTAATTAGCATTCCTTCTTTTGATGTTGATTTTGCATTGTCTGATTTAGATTCTAAAATTCTGGTGATTCCATCAGGTAAAAACACTTCAGAAGGAGAATGGTGGCCAATCAATATTGATGTTGAAAAAAAAGAATCAATTCATAAAAGTATCCGTATTTCAAAAGTTCTGAAGAAAGATGATCCGCTGGCAAACGCAAAATGGCAGGCTTTGCGAAGAGAAACTTCTTTATTAGAAAATGGAGTAAATGATTTTAGATACAGTTACTATCGATCAAACATAAAACTTACAGCCGCTGAAGCGGCGAGTCAAAACAAGCTGTTGTTTAATATGTTTACTCGCGATATTGTTAATGCACAAATCAACGGACATATTGCTAAAAGAATTTTTCCCGATAAAGCCGACGCCCAATCTTGGCCTAGTCGTGATTGTTTTATACGTATAGGATCAGATGTATTTGATAATCAGTTTGATGTTTCAGGATTGCTTGAAGAAGGAAATAATGAAATTATAGTAGTTTATGAAAATTTAGGTCACGCACACGGTTATATGCCCATGGAAGAATCAACGGGCATTAAGCGTGCTGGATTGTCTAATTCTGTAGCCAGGATAAATCATGAATTGAAATGGGAACTAGCCAAAGATTTAGCTGGTATCAATGAAGGTTTTTCCAAGCCAGACCTAAAAACTTCTAACTGGAAAAGACTTAATCTTGATACCAAAGCAGAGCTTCTGAAAAAAGGAAACGGCGCTCAGATTAAAGCAGATCCTTCTGCTTTGGTTACTTGGTACCGAGCAGAATTTGAGCTTCCTCAAAACGTTGATGTTGCAAGTACTTGGAAGCTTTTAATTAACGCTTCAGGTAATGGTTATATGTATTTGAATGGGCATAATATTGGAAGGCATTGGGAAGCCGGTCCTCAGCGTGAATTCTATTTACCAGAATGCTGGCTTCGTTTTGGAAAAAATGAAAAGAATGTCATCGCCATTCAGCTTCGTCAAACCGAAAATGGTGCAGCTGTCAAAGGAATGGAAATAATAGAATATTGATAACTAGATCAATCTTTCTCCATTTAAAAATAAAAGTACAGGTTAGGAATAGTTTAATCATAAAAGTAAAAATCATCATGTTTAAAATCAAGCGATATTTATTTGTTTGCAGTATCTTTTTTTTGATCAATAATTTGAGCGGATATTGTCAAAAAAGAGCTTCTAATAAAGCATCATTATATGCAAAGAATCCCAGAAGTATTTTAAACTTTAATACTAATTGGGCTTTTTTTAGAGGAGATATCAAAGGAGCAGAAGCTGTTAATTATCAAGATAAAGATTGGACTTCAGTAAGCATTCCCCATACAATGCGTCTTGAAAAAAAACATAATGGTGGTAATGCTGTTTATCAGGGTATTGGCTGGTATCGTCGATATTTTAAAATAGACAAATCGAATCAAGGTAAAAGAATCAGTCTAAATTTTGAAGGTGTTCAGATGAACTGTGAAGTGTTTTTAAATGGTGAAAAACTAACCACACATCATGGCGGTTACATCGGTTTTGTGGTCGATATAACCGATAAGGTGAAGTACGATCAAAACAACATTTTGGCAGTTAGAGTGTCCAGCGAAAATGATTCGCTAACTCCACCTGGGAAGCCGCAATCGGGATTGGATTTTTATTATTATGGCGGAATCTATCGTAACGTAACGCTGACCATTTCAAACAGATTATACATTTCTGATGCGCTCGAAGCAAATAAAATTGCTGGAGGAGGACTTTTTATTACCTATCCAAAGGTGAGTAATGATAAGGCCGAAATAAGTATAAAAACTCATATTGTTAATCAAACAAAATCGAATAATGAAATTGTTTTAAAAACTATCATTAGAAATAAAGATGGAATTGAGGTCGCAAAGATAAGCAGTAAAGAAACTATTTCAGGGGATAAGGATTTTTTGCAGAATCTCATTGTTTTAAAACCAAAATTATGGCATCCCGATCACCCATATCTATATCAAGTCGTTTCTCAAATTTATGAAGGGAAAAAACTTTCGGATGTTAAGGTCACAGAAATAGGTATTCGTAATATTTCTTTTAAATCACCAACTGGTGAAGCAGATGGTTTTTATATTAATGGGGAAAAGCTGTATCTACGTGGAGCAAATCGTCATCAATGTTATCAGAATATAGGTGATGCCGCATCCAATTCAATGCAGTTTCGTGACGCTTTGCAAATTAAAAATGGAGGGTTTAATGCTGTACGAGCTGCTCATTATCCGCAATCTCCAGCCTTTCTAGATGCTTGTGATAAGATTGGTTTACTAGTTATTGAATGCGAACCTAGCTGGCAGTTTTTTAATAAAGATTCGGTTTTTATAGCGCGAACCCATCAGAATGTTCGGGAAATGATTCGAAGAGATCGTAATCGGCCATCCGTTTTTTTATGGGAAACTTCCCTTAACGAATCGCCTACACCAGATTATTGGGCTAAAGAAATTGTACAAATCGCACATCAGGAAATGCCAAACGATCAAATGTTTACTTCTGATGATTTTTTTGCAAAAGGACGAAAATTCTATGATGTAAGTTATAAGGTTATTAATGAAGATGGAACCGATCCAATGCCTGTAATGCCATCTCTTACTCGCGAATGGGGAGATACATGGATGGCAGATCCTGAAAAAGAGAACGGGTTAAGAGCATCCAGAATCTATACAGAAAAAGGGCTTCTAGCGCAATGTTTTTTAAGACAAAATGCACTCAATGGAAGCATGTTGGAAGAAGAAGGTGCTTATTGGGATCATGCCAGACTTGATGCCAATAAAAGAATAGGAGGTTACTTTTTATGGAGTTACAACGATTACACTAGAGGAACAGATATAATAACAGCTTTTAGCGGAGTGGTAGATTTAGATAGATACGAAAAGTTTGGATACTACCAGTTAAAAGCAATGCAAGATACTCGAAACCCTTTTTATGGTCCAATGGTGTATGTTGCCAGCTATAACAATCGTCCAGATTTAGACTCAACAATCACCGTGTTTTCTAACTGTGATCAAGTGAGATTATATCGTAACAATTTATTTGCAGGCGAAATGACAAGAGCCGAAAATGCCAAAACTGCAGCTTTTGTTGCTTCAAAGGGAGGGAGTCCTTATTACAATTTTAAGACAAATATGTATCAAGCGGGAGAATTAAGAGCTGAAGGAATAATTGACGGAAAAGTTGTTTGTTCTCATGTTGTTAAAACTCCAGGTACAGCAGATCATCTCGAAATAGAAATTGCAGATCGCGGAATTAAACCTGTTGCAGATGGTTCTGATATGGTAGCTTTTTATGTTAAAGTATGTGATAAAAATGGTACAGTTTTAAGTAACAAAACTCCTTTAGAAACTTACAAAATCAATTTAGAGGTTTCGGGAAATGGAAAACTGATTGGAGCGAATATCCCTCGCATTAATATAGCTTCACAACAAACTGAAGGAGGAATTGGGTATGGAATCATTCAAACTACAAACCAAGCAGGAAATGTGATTATTACAGCTTCTGGTTCTGGGCTTAAATCAGCTAAGGCTGTTATAAAAACGATTCCATATAATGGGGAATATGTTTTGGATGGCGAACATGTAAAATGGGAGGAAGAAAAAGAGATAAATGAGAAGCAGTTTGTTTTTAATAAAGCAGAATCAGAAGTACTACCGCCAGTTATAAAACTTTCTTCTGATAAAGTGATTTTGTATGATAAAATTGAAAATAAAGGACTTGATAAAATTTTTGATTCCAATCCTTCAACATTATGGACATCTTCAAAGAAAGATTTACCAATAGTAATGAATATAGATCTTGGTAAAAAAATGATATTACAAGGCAGCAAGATTGTATGGGGAAAGGATAGTGATTGGTATACATACTCTTTGGAGATTTCAGAAAATGGCACAGAATGGATTAATGCAATTAAGGAAAAAAAAGTCTCAGGACAAGATTACAAGCCTCTGCTTTACAATTACAAAAACATAAGATATCTCAGAATCAGTATTTCAGAAGTCCAGCCTGAGAATAGTAAAGCTGCAATTAAGGATATAGAATTTTATGGGATTTCTATGTAAACTAAATGCTTAGCATTATAAGTGATACATACAAATAATATTAGAGAACTTGTAAGTTGTCTAAGAATTAATAATAATTTAAATATAATAAGATGAAAAAAAGCCTTTTTATTCTATCTGTTTTCTTTTTGCTGGCTGGGAATGCGGCAGGGCAAACAAAACATTCGTTTGCAATTAGGGATAGTAATTTTATGTTAGATGGTAAGCCAATTCAGATTCACAGTGGAGAAATGCATTATACTAGAATACCAAAAGAATATTGGCGTCATCGATTGCAAATGATGAAAGCGATGGGACTAAATGCCGTTGCAACTTATGTTTTTTGGAATTATCATGAAACTGCTTCGGGAGTTTGGGATTTTAAAACCGGAAACCGAAATATAGCAGAATATATCAGAATTGCTCAAGAAGAAGGACTTTATGTAATATTGCGTCCAGGACCGTATGTTTGTGCTGAATGGGAGTTTGGAGGTTATCCTTGGTTTTTACAAAAAGTACCAGGTATGGTAATTAGAGGGAACAATAAGCCATATTTAGCAGCAACAAAATCATATTTTACGGCACTTTACGGACAGGTAAAGGATTTATTAGTAACCAATGGCGGGCCTATTATAATGGTTCAAGGCGAAAATGAATTTGGTTCTTATGTTGCGCAACGCAAAGATATTCCAATAGAAGAACACAAAAAATACAGCGCAGCGGTTTTCCAACAGTTAAAAGATGTTGGTTTCAATGTACCATTTTTTACTTCAGATGGAAGTTGGTTGTTCGCTGAAGGGGCACTTCCGGGAGCTTTACCTACAGCAAATGGAGAAGATGATGTCGATAAACTAAAAGAAATTGTAAATAAATTTAATGGTGGTAAAGGTCCATATATGGTGGCTGAATTCTATCCAGGTTGGTTAGATCATTGGGCAGAACCTTTTTCAAAAGTAAGTGCTCAGGAAGTGGCTAAACAAACTAAAAAGTATCTAGACGCAGGAGTTTCTTTCAATTACTATATGGTTCATGGAGGAACAAATTTCGGATTTACATCTGGAGCGAATTATGATGGAAATCATGATATTCAGCCTGACTTAACTTCTTATGATTATGACGCTCCAATTAGTGAAGCGGGTTGGGCAACCGAAAAATACAATGCTCTTCGAGAGTTGTTAAAAACATCAGAAACACCTGAAGTTCCAGAAAAAATTAATGTAATTGCGATTCCTGAGATTAAGCTAACAAAGGCAGTAACTTTAGAGTCTTTAAAGAATAAAATCAGGCCGATAAACAATGAAAAACCATTGATTTTTGAAGAATTGAATCAAGGGCACGGATATGTTTGGTACAGCAAGAAATTCAAACAGCCTATCAGCGGGAAATTACAATTAAACGGTCTTCGAGATTATGCAATCGTGTATGTTAACGGACAAAAAGTAGCGGAACTGAATAGCTATTATAAAAATTATGAGTGCAATATTGAAGTTCCTTTTAATGCAACTTTAGATATTGTAGTTGAAAATATGGGACGAATCAATTATGGAGCAAAAATCATTAACAGTACCAAAGGTATAGTTTCTCCAGTCATTATAAACGGTGAAACAATAACGGGAGATTGGAATATGTATCAGCTGCCAATGGATAAAATGCCGAATTTACGAGATGTTAAAAACAATGCAAAAGCTGGTCAGCCTGCACTTTACCAAGGAACTTTTAATTTATCCCAAAAAGGGGATACTTTCCTTGATATGCGTGATTGGGGTAAAGGAATTGTATTTGTCAATGGAATAAATATTGGACGTTATTGGAGTGTTGGACCGCAACAAACCTTATACCTGCCCGGATGCTGGTTGAACGAAGGAATTAATGAAATTGTGATTTTTGAACAGAAAAATGACAAGCTCCAAACAATTGTAAAATCTATTGAAACTCCAATTCTTGAAGATTTGCAGCCTGAAAAAGGAGAAGTAAAATAAAAAATGATTTTTTAAAGTAGAAATATTTTGAATAGATTTGTTTTTCAATTACCAAATGAAAGTGTTAAGAATACTTTTCAGAGTTAAATTGATGAAATAGTTAATAATGTTATTGAGGTTAAAATTCTTAGGAAATAAAATCCCGTGCTGGAGGGCATATTGCTCATGAGCGCAAAGGAAATCGATAGGGCAATAGTGTTTCAGATTAGGTGTTTTACCTAATATATGTAATTGTTTAGAAAAGAATGTGAAATTTAAATAGTAGAGAGACGGCCAATTTTGGTCGTCTCTCTTTTTTATGCTTTTATTGTATCCTAGTGTTTCAAATTAGATTATGGAAAAAAATGTAATTCTTAAAATGGTAGATGCATAAAGAATGGATTTTAATTTAACTGGTATTTCATTTTTCCAAGGATTCTCAAGGAGAAGCAAGCCGTTTTAATTCACCAAGCGGGCAGACGGGAAGTCAGGTTGCTCCATTGCTATCAACGATGAGAGCTTTTCCCTACGACGAAAGGGTATTTTGATAACGTAATACAGTTTCATACCTAAGTGTCTTAGGTATTGGTTTTACTGGTTTTATGGTTTTTAAAATACCAATGTACCACGATTTTGCCACAAAAAGTGGAAGCGTAATTTATAACATTATTTTAATTATAAAACTCTGTTTTTATACCAGCCTAACGGGACAATTCTCGAACCATTTTATAGATGATTTACAGATTTTGAACATATAAATATTTAAGTTTCAATTTCCATTTTTGAGTGAATAAAAAGCCTCCAGGATCAGTTTGATTTGGGAGGTTTTTTATTTTTTTATGAAAAATCAAAGCAAAGTTTCCCCGTGTTTATTGAGAAAATAGAATAGTAAAATTCAAAATATGGTTTCCCGTAAAATTTTAACAATTGAATAACTTAGATTTGCGCGAAAAAGTAAATTTTACCAAATCTTAACCAAAAATTGCGAATGAAAAAACTTTACTTTTCTCTATTACTTATTACCATCTTTAATACATTTACAAGTGCTCAAATTTATGTTACAATTCAAGGAGCATCAGGTAGCAATAATGTGGGAATTGGAACAAATGTACCAAGTCAAAAATTAGATGTTAGTGGTATTACGAAAACTATCGGTTTAAATTCAATAACTATTACAGGAAGACGATTTGTTTTTGGCGCTTCTGGTATTGCGCAAAATTATGGGGTTTTTCAAAAAAATGATGGAACTCCATTAGTTTATATATTGGCGATGCAAATGGTTCTGCCATAGCTGGAGGACGAGTTAATGATTTTGCAATAGTTAATCCTAATCCTGGAGGTCATATAAGTTTAGTGACTAACGAAACAGGAAATATTGGAATAAGAACTACAAACCCAATTTCAAAACTAACCGTTGCAGGAAATATCAATTCTCGTGAGATTAAAGTAACTGTTGATGCTGGAGCAGATTTTGTTTTTGAAAAAGATTATAATTTACCATCTCTGGATGCTGTTGATAAATTCATCAAAGAAAACAAACATTTACCTGCATTTACCTGGAATTGCTTCTGCTGTAGAAATGCAGAAAGATGGTGTTAATTTGTTTGAAATGAATATAAAGCTTTTGCAAAAAATGGAAGAAATGACTTTGTATATGATTTAGCAAAATAAAAAGATAAAGGAATTAAAAAGCGAAAATCAAAATTTCAAATTAGTATTTGAAAGACTATCACAAATTGAAGAAAAATTAAAATTAAATTATATGAAAATTAAATTAGCTTTGTTAGTTACTTTCCTCTTTATAACGTTCGGTAATGCTCAAATTTACACACCAAATGGCGCGATCCAGGGTGTTTCTTCTAATAATAATGTAGGTATTGGAGGTTCTCCTGTTTTTGGAAAATTAGAGTTACATAATACTGTATATGGTACTCAGGCATTTTCTTTTTATACGAATGATGGTGCCGTAAATAGTAGAGCATTAATTGAGCATATAACAAACTCTAATTCACAAAGAGTTAATTTTACAAGCGCATTTTCTTCTGCTTCTGGAGATGCAAATTGGACATTTGAGAAGGGCAACGTTGGTATTGGGACACTTATGCCCAATTCACAATTATCTTTAAACAAGGTATCATCAATACTGGGCGATCCACAGACGATAAGTTTATATGAGGATAGTCTTATAAATTATGGATTTGCTGTGAATGGTGCTCAAGGTGGTTTGGATTTTTGTGCAAACCAGGCAGCAGCATCTTCAATATTTAGATGGTATGGAGGAACTGATAAATCATCTCCAAGTCTAAAAATGGTAATGTTAAGGACTGGTAGTTTAGGTATTGGTAACGCTCCTGTTTTTGGAAAATTAGAACTAAACAATGCTTCATATGGAACACAGGCTTTTTCTTTTTATACTAATGATGGTACGGTAAATAGTAGGGCTCTAATTGAACACATTACAACACCAACTTCTCAAAGAGTGAATTTCACAAGTGCCTTTTCTTCTGGTTCTGGAAATGCAAATTGGACTTTTGAAAATGGAAATGTAGGTATTGGAACCACAAACCCAACTTCCTTGTTAACAGTTGCAGGAAACATAAATTCTCGCGAAGTAAAAGTAACCGTAGATGCCGGAGCAGATTTTGTTTTTGAAAATGATTATAATTTGCCATCTCTGGATGCTGTTGATAAATACATTAAGGAAAACAAACATTTGCCTGAAATTGCGTCGGCTGATGAAATGAAAAAGGAAGGGATTAATTTATCTGAAATGAATATTAAACTTTTACAGAAAATTGAGGAATTGACCTTGTATTCAATCGAGCAACAAAAAAACACTGAAAAATTAATTAAAGTTATTGAAACACTCACTAAAAGATTAGAAATGGTTGAAAGAAAATAACTCAAGTATTAAAAATATAAATATGGAAAAAATAATTACCATTATAGTGTTTGGAATAACCCTTTTTTCAAATGCCCAACAAAAAATAACTTTCAATTATGACTCTGCCGGAAATCAAATCCGAAGGGAGTTATGTCTTTTTGGATGTGATCCTCTGGCAAAATCTGGCAAAGCAGCAAAAGAAGTTAAGGGAATTGAAGCTTTAGTAGAAGAAGACTTACTGAAATTCTCAGAGCAAGATGTCATTTCCTATTATCCAAATCCTGTAAAGGAAGAACTCTATATAAAATGGGAACTCAAAGATGGCAACTATGTTAGCTCTATTCAGGTTTTTTCTGCAACAGGACAATTGCTAAAAATTTACCAATTAATGGACAGAAATGACAGTCAAAATATTCCTTTTCAAGAGTATTCGACAGGTATTTATCTTGTCATTTTAGTATATAATAGCGGCGAGGAAAAAACAATAAAAATTATCAAGAAATAATATATGAGGCATTTTTACTTTACATTGCTATTTATCAGTTTATCGTTTGTTGCTGTAGCTCAAGATTCAGGTGGAACACCTGTTGAGGGAGTGTCTTTTATAAAAAGAGTCAATGAAGAAGCAAAAACAAAAATTAGCAGCATTAAAGAAAATAACGAAGTCTCTAACTTATCAAGTATAAGTGCGATATCTGGGCCAACGGGAACTTCAACGGAGGTGGGCATTACAGAAGGCCAGTTGTCGGTTTCGCTTAGCGGAGCGGCAAGCTACTCTATACCCATTGCAGTGCCAGCGGGGATTAATAGCGTAGTGCCCCAATTGAATCTAGTCTATAATAGCCAGTCGGGAAATGGAATTGCAGGTTACGGCTGGAGTATTTCAGGTATCTCGGCAATAACAAGAATACCCAGGACAAAATTTCATGACGGAAGCGTTGGAGGAATAAATCTTGACGCTAATGATCGTTTCGCCTTGGACGGACAGCGCCTGATTTTAAAGACAGGTGCATCTTATGGTGCCGCAAATGCAACTTACGAAACAGAGAACTTCTCAAATATAAGGATTAAAGCTGTTGGCGTATCGCCCCTTGGAGCTAATTATGGGCCGGCCTCTTTTTTAGTGGAATACCCCGATGGTTCGATTGCACAGTACGGTTCTGCTTTTGAATCGCAATCAGTTAAAGCGTGGGTCATAAATTATTGGCAAAATGCACAGGGAGTAAGAATTTCATATAATTACGCTAAAGTGCAAAATAATATTATTTTAACCAGCATCAAGTATGGAACTTTAGGAACTGCAGCGTCCATTAATGAAATTAAATTTATTTACGGAACACGCACACGGCCAGAACAATCCTATATAGGAGGGCAAAGTATTCTGGATGACAAAATTTTAGAAAGAATTGAGGTAAAAGGCAATGCAATAGACTTTAGGAACTATGATTTAAAATATGTTTCAAGTTCTATAGGATACCAACGTTTAGAGAAAGTGTTTGAATTAAGTGGGGATGGGACCAAAAGTTATAACCCAACGGTATTCACTTATGAAAATTCCAATGAATCAATATCATATGCAGATATTACCACAAACTTAAGCGTCGGGAATATATCCTCACAAAATGCTGCTACTGTTTCCGGAGATTTTGGTGGGGATGAAAAAATGGATTTCTTGATCTATCCTACAACAGGTCCCGACACTAAGTCAAAATATTGGCTGTATTCGGATATAAATTCTGGTGGGGATAATATTGGTGCTGAACATAAAGTGGGAGCTTTTGAGGCTATTTTCCCTGTTAGCTGGCTAACTTGGAATAACAAGCTTTATTCAAAACAAGGCTGGGCCGTTGCAAAAAAGTCAGCTGCTAATTATACTTTTACGGTTTATTGTGCTGGAATATCTTCCCCTATTTATTACCAATACGAAAAGGAGGTAAATTTCCCAACTATTTTTTCAAAAAAAATACTTTCTGGAGATTTTAATGGTGATGGTATAACCGATGTGATTGCTATTGATCTAGATCTTCAGTCACCTGGTTCCAAGAAAGTATATTTTGTAGATTTAAAAAGAGACAATACTAATAACTTTCTAACTTATTCTGGTGAATTGGCTTCTGTTATCACTTCCAATTCTAAAGTAGAAGTAGCCGATGTCAATGGAGATGGAAAATCTGACTTTATGGTTTTCGAAAATGGAAAAGTAACTGCTTATACCCTCAATGATAACAATCAACTGACTTTATTGTTTGATTATGCTGACACTCAAATTATTTCAACTTCAAACTTACCTCTGTTAGGAGATTTTAATGGTGATGGGAAAACAGATTTTATGCTTCCTAATGATGGAATCAATAGAACGTATGGATGGATTACTTACACATCAACTGGGGTTGGTTTTTTGAAAAGTTATCCTTTTGCTGGCCCCTTGTATGAACCCAATACTTTTAATTATATAGTTACCGATTATAATAAAGATGGAAAATCTGATTTAATTATAACTTCGACCTCTAAAAATACAAATACTTTAATGGGGCGAATAGATGTTAGCTGTTTTAATAACAAATCGGGTATTTTTTCTTATCCTGTCTCTGCTTCCGCTTCAAGCATAAATAGTTTAGATATTAATCTTGCTACACTACCTATTTACCTACCCACCGGAAGAGGTATACCAAGTAATGGTAAACCATACAACCCAACTTTGGAAATTGCATTTTTAAGTAATAATAAAATATTTTATTTTAATTCAAATAAAGATAATACCCAAGATCAATTACTACGAACTATAACCACCGGAAACGGAGTTAGAGAATCAATTACCTATCAGTCATTATCTGAGAATTCTTATGATGAAAGAGATATGCCAATATATACTAGTGGATATAAGGAGAATTATCCTAGGATAGATATAGAATCTGCAGCAACTGTACAGGTAGTCACTAAATTAGAGAAACAAAGTGCTTCTGTTTACAAGAAACAATTGTTTACCTATGCGGGTGCAACTTCCAATTTAGAAGGATTAGGCTTTATGGGGTTTCGCGCGTCGATGCGAACTAATTGGTTCGAAGATGACAGCAAGGCGATTAGTACCGTGTCAAAGTTTGATCCAAATTTGCGCGGAGCCATTACAGAGAGCTATACTTATCTGGGGATAGTTAGTCCTTCAATTGCATTAAATAATGTGGCTCCAAATGTTCCAAGAGCAAGTCAAGTTACCGTAGACAATACCAGAACAGCAACCGAGACTCTTTTGGCAACAAACATTATTACTTTTAGCCCTGGTGCAATTATTAGCCCTGGAGTAGGTAATACCTTTACTGCCAAAATTACTCCTGATTACGACGCTAATGGCTACATAGAAACAAATACCAGCCCGCCTTATGATCTGATAAGTAAATCCTTGTCATTTTATGAAACTAGTGTGTCTTCATCCAAAATTTTTAAACTCCAAAATGTGAGATCCAACAATTACGATATTCTAAATGATAGCAGTGATGAAACCAATATTGTATATGATAATTTCAACAATCCTTTAGAGTCTGTAACTAAAATTAGATCAGGCGGAGTTAACCAGCAAGTCACAACTAGTGTAATAGTCTATGACCCGGTTATAAACTCCCCTTATATAGTAGGCAGGACTAAAAGTAAAACACAAAATATAACTGCTTCTGGTGATAGTACGAATTCTAAAGAAACTTACCAATACGGCTCGGGATCTGAAAGCAATTTATTGAAGACAATCCAAAAATGGGGTAAAAATACAAACGCTATAACAGAATCCAACTCTTATGATGCTTTCGGAAACGTGATATTAAAAACGATATCGGCATCTGGACTTGCAGACAGAAAAACGAGTTTCATCTATGATCCGAAAGGAATTTTGTTAAAAGAAAGCACTGGAATTGAAGGATTCAAAACAGCATTCGAATATTATCCTAACGGGACACTTAAATCTGAAAACAGACAGACCGAGCTAGGCGTTTGGAACAATGCTCTGCTGACGGGTTATGAGTATGATCCATGGTTCAGAAAAACTGTGGTTACCGATTATTTGGGCAAAACTCATACCTATGCCTACATACGCGAAAATGAAAAAGCTAAAATCACGCTCACAGGAAACACTGACGACAGTTATAGTGAAGAGCTGTTTGATGAATTGGGAAGAAAAGTGCGCACTGGAATAAAAGGCGTGCACGGTATAATGTCCTACACAGATTTCAAATATGATATTTATGACCGTAACTATAGTGTTAGCGAACCTAATACGGGAGCTCCATTATGGAATACTACTTTGTATGATGTTTACGGCCGTCCCGAAACTATTACAGATTATAGAGGTAAAGTATCGACTATAAAATATGATAAACGAACCACTACCGTAATGGATGGCGGCACCAGTCAAACTAAAACCGGAACTAAAAATGCTATGGGCAATTTGGTGACGATGGTCGAAAGCCCGATAGGCGGTACTATAAATTACAGTTATTTTGCCAATGGAAATCTAAAGGAAACCAGTTACAATGGCAATAAAATAATTGTAGCTCAAGACGGCTGGGGACGCAAGACCAGTTTAACAGATCCTTCTGCCGGAACCTACACATATACTTATAATGAACTTGGAGAAAGCACAAAAGAAACCACCCCAAACGGTACGACAACCTATAAATTGAACGATTGGGGCAAACTCGAAACAAAAACCATAGCGGGTATTAACAGTAGCAGCACCACCCAGTACTCTTATGCTCCAGACAGCAGGCTGCTTTCAAAGACGGTTTATACTGATGGAGGGGATGCAGGAAAAACAATCATTACCGATTATACTTACGATTCCAAAAAACGACTGGAAACCGTTACCGAAACCACAGGCTATGGTGCTGTTTTTACAAAGAAGATGGAATATGATGCTTGGGGAAGGATTGAAAAAGAAACCAAAACGGCTTCTTTAAACAGAAAAACAAGCTCATATAGCACGCAAAATGAATACAAAAATGGTTTTGCATATAAAGTGTATGAGCTAAAGGGCGGACAAAAAACGAAAACTCTTTGGGAAGCAACGGAGGTAAATGCCCAAGGTCAGATGACCAAGGCATTGCTGGGCAATGGAATTGCCATTAGCAGGGATTTTGATAGCTACGGCTATATCACCAATGCAAAGCATACCTTAGGGACTGCCATTGTTATGGAGTTAGGAACTAATTTTGACACTCAACGAGGTAATCTTAAGTGGCGTAAAAATAGCCTTTTTGGAAATGTTACCGAAAATTTTGATTATGATAGCCAAGATCGTCTTACACAGTACCCTAATGCACAGGGTGTGCAAGAAAACCAGGCCTATGAAGACGATGGGCGTATTAAATCAAACATATTAGGGACGTACAACTATACTAATTCAAATAAAAAGTACCAAAATACTTCAATAACATTAACTTCAGAAGCCTTATCTGATTACCAAAACAAACCCTTACAGACGGTTAGTTATAACACTTTTAAGAGTCCTGTAGAAATAGTGGAAGATGGTAAAGATAAGATAAGCTTTGTGTATAATGACAACAACAATCGTAGTGTTATGTTTTACGGAGGATTAGGACTTAAAGAAATCCGAACTTATCGTAAACATTATAGTGCCGATGGCGCTATGGAAATCAAAGAAAATACCCAAACAGGGGCAGTCGAGTTTGTGACTTATATAGGTGGTGATGGATATTCGGCTCCGGTTGTTTATAAAAAAACATATAGCAGTGTGGGAGCTGTACAGGAACAAACTCTATATTTGCATAGAGATTATCAGGGAAGTATCTTGGCCATAACTAATGAGGTTGGAGCTGTATTGGAAAAAAGACAGTTTGATGCTTGGGGAGCTATTATAAAAGTGCAGGATGGCGCTGGCAATGCATTAAGCGGTCTTACAATTCTTGACAGAGGCTATACAGGTCATGAACACCTGCAGAGCGTAGGGCTGATACACATGAACGGACGTTTGTACGACCCTAAGCTCCACCGTTTCCTGCAGCCGGATAATTACGTGCAGGATCCTGAAAACACTCAAAATTATAACCGATATGGCTATGTATTGAATAACCCTCTAAAATATACGGATCCTAGTGGGGAGCTTAAAATTAATTGGAATAATATAATTGCGGGAGTTGCAATAGTTGTTGGAGCAGTTTTATCAGCAACTGGAGTTGCAACTGTAATTGGAGGCGCACTGATTGGTGCTGGAGTTGCACATTTTGGTGCTACCTATGCTGAATATACTAAAACCGGAGATTGGAATGCTGCTTCAAATAATGCAGGAATAACTTTTGGCACAACTGTAAAGACAGATTTCGGTTATGATGATTCGAAAAATCATATTCCTGGTGTTGCTCAGAATGATGCTATTCTCAAACTTAAAATGGAGGAAGAACGAGAAAAGAAGCGACAAGAAACATTAGATTATTATAGTTCGCTTCCTAGTATATATAATAATGATTCCCAATTTTATACAACTTATGATAATAGGTTTGAAGCTTTTGCAAGTTTTTTTCAATTAGTTGGCCCAGAAGTACCTGCGAGCGTTTTAACTGGGGTTTCAAATGTTTTTAGGAATGTTGGTAAACTAATAAAAAATGCAGGTCCAACTTTTGCGGAGTATAGAGCTGCCTATTGGGCAGGAAAGATTAAGCCACCTGCGGTAGTACATACTAATGAAATAACTGGTCAGACATGGACAACATATATGGAACTGCATCATCGTTTTATACCTCAAAGATGGGAATGGGCTCCTAATTGGTTAAAAAACAATAGATTTAATCTTCAAGAATTAAACGGTCTTGAGCATGCAAAGGTAGATCCTTATCGCGCTAGATTTGCGCCAAAATGGGTAAAAGAAGAGTTTAATTTAATTTGGAAATAATATGTTTAGTTTATTTAAAAAAAAGGAGAAGATATTCCCTATAAAAGAAGAAGAAATATTGTTTTTTAAAAATGTGATAAATATTTTGCCAAAAAAATATTTTTATCTGTATTCTCAAATAAATGATGATTTTCTTTTAGGGTTTGAAAAACATAGTTTAAATTATAAAGACAGTTATATTATTGTTTATAATGCAAAACTTGAGAAAGTATATTTGGATAGAAAACTTCCTAAATTTTTCATTATAAGAAACATTAAAGTTTGGAATGTTAAAAAGAATGATTTTTGTACTATTAATTTAAATATATTGAGTGGAATTCTTGGAGGATTTAATTGTGAGAGCATTGATTTTTCAAGTTTTGATTTTAATAAAATTGACATCTCTGAAGTTAACGAAAAACATTTTGAAAATAAAGATTTAGATGCATTAATTAAAAATTTTAACGATTATGAAAAAGAATTAATCAAAGAAAATATTGGATATACTTATCAAATAGATTTAAAAGAGGGCAAATTCTATTTTTTTGATGATTTGAGTGATGGTGATGTTATTGCTTTAGATAATTTGTGGAATGTATATATTTTAGCGCATGATCCTTTTAAAGTTAAAAATATTTTTTCAAAATTGGAATTTGTTGAAATGCTAAAAAAAGGAAATTTCAAAGAAGAGGTCTTAAAGAAGTATAATGCTTTTTAATGTGTTTTTATTGCTGGATATATTCCCATGGACTGAGGTAAAACTTTTTAATTACAAAATCTTTTAATAGACTTTCTAACAAAGTAACCTCATCATCAGTTATAGTTTTTTCTGGTTTAAGTTGAAGTATAACATCGGTTTGGATGTGCTAACTAAGATTGGAGACAAGGTTAAGGGTACAAAAATGCACCCTTAACTATTTTAAATCCCTTTATAAAGTCTCTTTTTCTTTTTCTGTTTAAACTGTTTCGAAACATAGTCATTTATCTTTTCTCCACGTAGCAGTATATCTGTAAGATTTTCTTTCACATACTCTTTTAATTCAATATTTTGAAAATTCTCTAAAGCAGTTGAAAGATTACTTTGATATTTTCTCTCAAATGCTATAATGTTCATGGCACAGCTTTCCTGAATTCCTTTTGCACTGAATTCTTTACCCAGACTGCTTCCATTGACAACGGTCTGTGTTTTAAAGTCGATAAAAGTAATTCCATAAAGTTTTCCATCACTGCTTTTTCTTAAAATAGTATGAATGGCTTCATTTTTGAGCCTTTCGGATAATCTCTCTAATGAAGTTATTCTTTCATCAAAAAAAGCCTGTCTCAAAGAATTTCTAAGGTGGCTTTTGCAGTATTGCTTCTTTGTTTCGTTTACCTTGAATTTTTCCTCCAGAAATTTTAAAGTAGGTCTGCTGTAGAATTCGCTGGCTTTTATCGGCACGCCTATCGGTTTTGAATTCTGGTCAAGTATCTTGTAAAGCAGTCCATTATTTTTAAAAATTCTCGATTCCTCGCTTCCTCTGTCAGCATGAACATTGTAGAGGTTTAAAATCGCGTTGAGTTCAGGAAGGCTTGAATATTTGTAATCAAATAAAACCTTGTTTAAAACTGAATTGATCGCCTTTCTGGACTCTGCTTTTCCGTATTGGACTCTGACGACATCTATCGTATTTAACAAAAATTGTTCTTTCTGTTTTCTTCCTTCGGCTTTTACAAGTCCGAACATTTCTTCAATTTCTTTTCGGGCAGGTTCTGACTGTCTGACTCCCAGTAAATGCAGATCGATTCTTTTTCCGTCTCTCTGAATGTTGTTTGTCACTATATGGCAGTGCGGATGCCCTGCATCATAATGCTGATATACTAGATAAGGCTGTCTGCCGAATCCCAGTTTTTCCATCTAAGTGTCTGCAATTTCAGCCAGTTTTTCTTTCGAATGATTCTCCGAAGGATCAAAATTGAGCGAGATATGCACCGTATTTCGCTTCGCATTTGTATTGAGCTCTGCCAGTTTTAGAAAGCGGTTTAATTTTGAAGTGAAACTCAGTTTTTCCAGTTCCAGCGGATAATTCACAGCACTGATGCATTGCGCTTTTCCGATCTCAACTTTATTTTCGTTATAATTCAGAATGCCTCTTATGGACGAGCTTGTTTTTATCACTGCAACCATTTTTCTGCGATTTTCTGGGTGTGGCCTGAAACCTCCTCCATTTTATCAAAAAGCCTTTCTCTTTGGATTTCGAACAGATAAAGTTGCCCTTTGAATTCGGGAACTGTTTTGAGCGTGTTTATCTTTCTGGCAATCTGATTGATATTATTGCCTATTGCCCTTAATTCGGAAGTAAGTACAGCTGTCTCTTCCATCAGTTCGTCTAAAGACTGGTTTCTGTAAGTGGCTACAATTGGTTTGTTGAATAAGTGGCTTCTGATGTGGTCACTTAATTTTCGGCAGGTGCTTGCTCTGAATCTTTTTTCCAGTTCGGCATACTCCAATGGAGTGAATCGCAGTCCCACGATTCGTGTTCTGTTTGAATTTTCTCTTTTCATCATTTTTCATTTTCATTGTTTTCAAACTCTTTTTCTTTTAGTGTCTCCACCACCGAGTTCCGAGGTAAAGGGTGGCAAGATAGGCGGTTGTTAAACAACCGTTCATCTTGCCGATTGCAGGAACGTGGCAATCTTTGGAGATTTTTAAAAGCAGGCTTCTAATTTAAATAAAATTTTTAAAAGTTTGATGGTCATAATTTACTCATGATGCCTGTAGGCTGTTACAATGGATAAATACCTAAAAAAAGAAAAAGGGAAAAAAGAAAGCAGTCTGAAATTGGACAAGCAGACAGTTGAAGTGCTATAAGTCCCGAAGGGCATTTTTTGAGGAACGAAGAAAAATGTTATGCGCACTTCTCTGGCTGTGTCCAATACCTTGCTTTGCTTTTTTTTCTTTTATATAATTTTAGCTAACAAAGGTATAGCTTGAATATATTTTAAAGAAGTGACCGTCACGCTTAATTTTGATCTTTAGAAAACATTTTTAATTTTATGGGAAACCGTACAAATTTTCTATATTTTTTGTTTAGTATTGTGCCGTTAGGCTACTTTAATGCTCATATTATTATAAAGAAGTAAGCAACAATTTTAAAAATTAGAATAATGATATATATAATTCCAACAAAAGGAGGTTTAGGAGTAGAAATTTGGGGAACATCTGAAGATTTAAATAGTTTTTATGAAGTTATGAGCAAGTTTTGGAATGATGAAAACAAATTTGGCAAAAAAGGATTTAAAAACAGAGATGATTTAATTAGCGGGTTTTCTTATGAAATTCGTAAAGCAAAGGACGGAGATAGGTTAAAACGAGATAACAGCCATTTTTCGTATACTCAACAAACTCATTATGGTGCTCAAATATCTTGGGTTCATTTTTTATTTTCACTGACTTCATTGAAATTTAACATGAGGTATATTGAGACTAACAAACTTGACATTTCACAAATCCTTTTAATTGAATTTTGGCTTGAAAAAGCAATGAACGAGTATGACGAAACTGGAGCAAAAAATTTAATTGGTTTTATAGAAGATGGACTATATGGAGGCAACGATTATATATATCAATGTATGAGAAGCGTCAACCTTGATTTCTTTCTTTTAGGCGGTGGAAAGCGAGCTTTCAGAAAACTACCTGATTTGTTAAAAAGAGGTGTATTTTATACCGAAGAATATAAAAGTTATCTAACGTTTTTAGAAACAGAAGCTAAGAAGCTAAACTGTGAAATATCTGAACTTGAACTAAATGATGATGATTTTGACTATGAAAATTTAAAGTGGTAAAAAAATCACTTATAGCCGTTATGAAAGATCTGCTGAGTTAGGTCAATTAACGTTTTAAAACTTATTTTCGTTAAGGTGAAACATTTGGTTCAATCTCCAAAACATCTGTAGCGAGAGAATAATACATTTAATTTTTTAAAATATGAGACACATTATATTTTTATTAGTCACTTTGGTTTTTCCAAGTTGTAGCGGTAATGGGACTCGAACCACTGTTTTTCCATGAAGATTTTAGAGCGCAGCTGTAAAACTTCAATAGTATTTTTTTTGATGCAGATATTCTTTTGAGTTTTGCGTTGAGAGGAGATGGTAATTGTTTTTGAAAATCTATTTAAGAAATGATGAGGGAAAGTATCAATTTCATTATCCTAAATTTTGTATTTGCTTCTGTCGCAGCTTTCTTTTTATAGAATTGGTTTTCTCATTGATGTTTTGCCGTGAGAAGGTTTACCTGTTCTGTGACAAAAATTTTCCGGATAGTTTTCATTTCCAAAAGATGCCCAGCTTCTATATGCTTGATACGAAAATGGCTTCTTCATATTAAACGCTATTTGTTCTCCTGTTCTAATACAAAATCCATTTGTTGGATTTTCAATTTCTTCTCTTTTTGGTCTTGATTTTGATTCTGCCCCTAATTCCAATTCAAAAGGAAAATCATTTAATGTTTTAATATCACTTAATTTATTTCTATTCAATGAAGAGTAAAATTTATCAGTTGTATCGTGCAGCACATCTGATTTTATATAGTTTTTACCAAGTAGTGAGCTTAATAATTTCTTTTCATATACTGGTCGCTTTATGTAGATAACTTCGCTTTTTTCTGCAAGGTCATAACAGGCTTGATAAGCTTCATGGTCTGCATTTTTTGTGAATTTACTTAAAATGTTAGTTTCAGAATAGACTCCAAACTCGACATTATTTTTGAAAGAGTAGTCATATAAGTTCATAGAAGTTATGACTCCTTTTTTCTCATTTCCATAATATTTTGCGTGTAGATTTGGAACATAAACTATGCTGATGTTCAAGAATTTTCTAAAATAATCAAAATCATTTTTGCTTAAACTTCTACTGATTTCTCTTTCGTTTTTTCCAAAAACAATTAATATATGGAGGTTTGGATTATTAAGATGATTATCAAAGAGTCTTATAAAATAGTCGTCTAGTTTTATAAATGGGGAAACAATTAAAAGGTTTTGTTCTGCTTCCCAAATTATTTCATAAACTGCATTTTCAAGATTTTTTCCCGTAATAAATTTTCCCATTTTAATTAAATTGTTTTTTGCAGGTTGACATTGAAATTACCCCCTGTTCAGATAGCCTAAAGTGGGTTAGTATGAGTGATAAAAATCAGTTTTTACTGATTGTAAAAATAAGATTTTTATTTCATAAATAATTAACGATATTTTTTATTTGATTGATACCTTTTGTGCAGGCAATGGTATGGATTTGTGCGGTCATGTTTTGCTATAAGCCATCTCTTTGGGGTTGTTTTACTAGGTATTTTTGGGCAGTAATTTCGATGCTGGGGGGCAGTTTATTTAAATGAAATAGACTATTAAATAGTTATTTATTTAGTTAGTTGCTTTTTTGTTTCTAATTTGTGTTTTTTCTTTTACTGAAATAAACCAATTTCTGGCATCAATTGAAAAACAAATAATATTTGAGACGTAGAATGTATAATAGTCTAAAAGTTTCGAACCTAAACTTGTTAAACCTTGATTTTGCTGGATTTCTCTTTTTAAAAAACTCCATGTGCCACGATTTTGCCACAAAACTTAGAATGGTATAATCTCTTTTAAAAACGGCTTTAATTTTTTGTGTTAAATAAGGTATCCAGTCAAATTTATGCTAAATTGGTGCCTTTCATTTTATCTAATTATTTATGTCAAGCATTAAGAAAATTACCAAGTCAATAACTGAAACTTTAAAAGCATCAGATTTAAAAGGTTTAACAGTGGAGTATGGGGAAGTGATCCTAGATTCGTTTTTGGAGGAAGGCGTGGCAAAAAGCATTCCCGTTCTTAATACACTTTTGGCAGTTTTTAAAACAAGTGGAACTGTAAAAGATTTGATGTTTGCAAAAAAGATTCTATACTTTCTAACTTAACTTAGTGATGTGGAAGTTGAACAAAGAGAGGAAGTTATTTCTAAAATAGACGATTCTAATGATTACAGAGTAAAAGTTGGCGAAAAGCTACTTTACATTGTTGATAAATGCGATGACCATGAAAAAGCAGAAATCGTTGGTGTATTATTTAGAGCTTTTCTACTGGAAAAAATTAGCTACGGTTATTTCATAAGTTGCTGTAGTGTTATAGAAAAATGTATTTTAGTAGAATTGAGAGAATTTGTACTTGAAGACAATCAAGTGTATTCAATTGAATTTAATTCGGATTTACTAAGCTGGGGATTATTGAGTTTTAAAGAATTTTTCTTTGATTTGGAGGAGATTACAAATTATGGTTACGAAGGAGGGAATGAATATAAACTCAATAAAAATGAGCTTGAATTTGAACTATCATATACTGGAGACGCAATACGTAAAAATTTGAGACAATATTATATCAATTTAGATTAGAAATAAATCAATTTTTGAGCAGCTTAGAGCAACATTAAAACCGTGTAATACAGTTTTTCGAATGCACAGTTTCTGTAGTCTTATTCTTGCGAATATAGGTGAAAATTTGAATAAGCGGTAAGAGCTCTCTAGAAATGATCTGATAAAAAATGTTGGCCGCCGCAGGAAAAATGGATTTAGCTATAAAAATGGCTATAAGAAAATTTGCTAAATTCGCATTATTGTTCAAGATGGCTGAATGGCTAAAGTTCGAAGAATATTAATTGCTTTTTTAACCATTAACCCAAAAAACGATTAAATTGACAACAAAAGAATTCTTAGATTTTCTAAAACAAGAAGATCATTTGATAATAAACCATAAAGACCACTACAGCGAAGCTCAGACAGGAAAAATATTTTCAATTGATGGAAATTCTGTGAGATTTTATTGGACCTCTGACGATGAAAGAACAGAAGCAAGAGGCATAGTCACATATGATATGGAGCAGTTCAAACAGCAGGTCGATCCATTTGTGATTGTAGACAGAACCTGTTCTTTTAGCGATCAGCAGTACGGCACCCTACAGAGCAAGATAAAAAAAAACTGGTACAAGGTAATCAATACGCTCCATTCTTCCTCCCAGAAAAGGTTAAAGGTTAATGACTGCGTTGATCTATTGGTCAGCGAAATCGGTGTGTCCAAATTAGATGCATCAGGGATCATCAAATCTCGTCTAGCCGTGGGAACATTTAAATATATTGAATTAAAATTAGGTGCATATATTGCACTAGGTAAGAATGAAATTGAGCTTGAAAATAAAAAAAGATACCTGTCTTCGATTTCAGATGAAATCAGAAGCCAGAGCGAGCGTATCAATTATGTCATCAGCCACGGGCAGACTGTCGGAAATTACAGGGAGAAGCTGTTCATTTCAGTTCTGCAGAAATATGTGCCAAAAAAGTTTCACGTCGCAACAGGATTTATAGAGGGTAGCAATAAGCAGATAGATATTATAATTTACGACCACCACAATTATATTCCGGTTTTTAGGGAAGATGATCTTGTAGTGGTGAAAAAGGAATCCGTAGCTGCCGTAATTGAAATTAAAACGACATTAACTTCCGCAACGCTTGAGGATTCGCTGGAGGGTATTGACAAGATATGCGAAGGGCCAATGAATTCCGTTCCTTTCTTCAAGGGAATATTCGCCTTTAATACTGAATTGAACAAAAAGTCGGCAGGCGATGCAATTGCCGCTTTCTACAAAAAAAATGGAATTGGCGCCATTCATGACCACTTAGATGTAGTTTGTGTTCCCAAAAAAATATGTAGTTTCATAGATTATAACAATCTGGATAATGACGAATACTCGTGTCCGTTATTATATACCATAGAAGATGCAAAAGGCATCCCTATAGGGGAATCTTTTTTCTTTCAGCGGCTATTTGCATTCTTGGAAGTTGAAAATTCAGCAAAGAAAATCAACGCACTCTATTTTAGCGTACTACGAGAAACAGCCAGTTTGTCTGAGCATCAGATATTGACTGACGAAGATTGGACGCCTTATTTTTCTTTTATTTCAGAAATCAGCGGTTCAGCAGATTTTGAGCCCGATATGGAAATTGTAAGAAAAGACGTTAAGCAGCGCATTAAGGCTGTTGGGGATTGGATGAACGGCGAAATGAAAAGAGAGGAGTTAATCGAAAAGTACAACAATTTCTAGAGTAGAGGTTGCTATTTTTTTCATATTCGCAAAATCGCATACAAAACTAGTGTTGCATTCAAACGAAACTGGAGTTTCGATAAATTTAAGCTTATGAAAAATAGATAAAAAGGTTCTGCGCCTATATTCCAATATGTTTATTTTAGCATTTAATTGTACAAAACTATCTTTAATTTACTGGAACCTAAACTGGGCAGATTTTAATTTATTGACTTTTTAATTTTTAAAAACGTGTTAAGTAATATTTTTGCCCTTAAATTCCCATTAAACTTTTGTGGCATAAAGGGAGGCAACTCTACTTGTATTCATTTTCATCATTTAGTCTTGTAATTGCTTTTCTAACGTTTGATTTAATGCATTTTGCATATCAACAGTGTAAAATTCCTATATTAGTCACTTTAAAGATTAGTAACTGGAAATCAGAACGGATTTCGAGCGTGTCTTATGGCATGAGATAGGACATCTATGTATTGATCTGCATGGTCTAAGTAAAGGTTTTATACAGTTCAGCGAGAGGGAGCTGCGGCATATCTATTACGATATTATTGTCAAAAACAAAGAATTCTTAGCTGCTCTTCATGGATTGATAAGCCAGTACACAGCAATTATTTATACTGTTTATGAAGAAACGGAGAATAAGGATGAGTTTAAATATTCTTTCAAAGATAATGGTGTGAATTCATTGAAAGAAGAGGTTTATAATATAATGAAGGGGACAGGTTTTTATGATGCGGTTAAAGCACTTAAAGAATCCATTAAAGAGAAAATGATCGAAGCCTAAAAAAACGATATAGCAGATTAAAGTAAAGATTAACAATTAAAGAGAATGGATAAAGCAAAATTAAAAAAAGACCTCGGCGAATGGCAGGAATTATATACGGGAGCACTAAGATCGAAATTAGCATTGCAATCAACAGATGATTTAAGAAGGGCAATGAGCAGATTGGAGTATGAATACAGTGAACAGCGTCTGGAAGGGTTCACCAGGAATTTTATGATAGCTTCCTTAGTGGCGGAAAGCAGGGATTCATCTCTTCTTGATTCCTATGCAGTATTGGGACATATTGATAAGGATGCGGCGGACAGCATTATTTCAAAATCTGTTTCAAAGTTTATTCAAACCATTTCCAAAGCAGAAGAGGATGAAAACACTATAGAAATGAATACAGAATTGGTGGAAAAACTAAGGGAATATGAATAAGATTAAAACCTTATAGGCTGGACATTTATGCTGATTTAATGCAGTAAGATCTAACGCGGATGTAAGTGGTTCCACGTTGAATGATATCTTTTAACGTTCAATTAAAAATCGGACTCTGCTTAAATAGAGAAGAAGACTGTCAAAGTCTTCTTCTCTATTTTTAAAATGGTATGTCCCAGTTTTAGTCAGCTATTTGGTGACTTAGCTTTTGAATCGGTTAATTAAAGCTTCGAACTTTGAATTTAGAAATACGGGACGCTTCTGCCCGGCATTGTTTGAAAACTGCCGTCTGTAATAATTTATATAGTTTTCAGTCCTTACAAAGCTTTGCAGACACTCTGTTTTGATGCATTCCAGAAGGAATTGCTGAACCTCTTGGATCTTAGGCCTCTGCGCGGGATCGATAGAAAGCATCTGTGTGATGAAGGCTATAATTTCTGGTTCAATAGGGTTGACGGCAGGTGTTATTGCACATCCTCCGTTTATCCATCTTAGCCAAGAATCAGACCGTATCCATTTTTTGGGGTTGCCATTCTGTGGTTCCGGCCAGAACTGGTCCAGCTGTATCCCGACCGGATGCAGCCCGCCAGTCATCATTTCATAAAAAATCACGCCAAGGGCAAATACGTCCGTTGCACTTGAAAGCTCTTGCCGTTTCCACTGTTCAGGTGCCAAATAAGGTCTTGTCCCGTCAAAAACACCGTAATCCTTTGAAGCATTTGCCAGTCCGAAATCAGCGATAAGGGCAAATTGATAGATGTCAAAATCACCCAGTCCGGCATACTCTCTGTTCAGGTCTTTTACTAGAATATTGGCTGGTTTTAAGTCTTGATGTGCAATGAGGCCTTTGCTGTAACAGTGTATCAGGCCTTCGCAGGCGTATGCAAGCAGTGAGAGCCTGCTAATGCGGCTCAGCTGTTTTTCTTTTAAAAAGTAAGCCAGATCACCGTCGTGGTAGCGATAAGACGCGCTGGGAGTGTTTTCAATGGCATTAAAGTCAAAAGCGCGGCAGACAAAAGCACTTCCGTAAAAAGAGTTCTGGAGCTCCAATTCACGAATGAAACGGCTAACGGCCTTTTCGTAGCCGGGATCATCTTTTAGCGGTTTGGGAACCTTTACGCACTGGAATCGCGGCCGGGTTTCTTCCCCTTGGTCATAGACATAAATTTCGCCACACATCCCGCCCAACAGCTGATGAAAGTCACCTCTAATTTTGGCCCTGCTTTCGACCAGCATTTTTTTATACTCCAGGGGCTGGGCGTAGAAGTCTATTTCATTCATAATTAAATTTACTTTTTATATGGTAGTTCATTTCAAAATCAGTTTTGCCAATATAGGACAGCAAATTTAGGAAAAATCGTTTAAAACCTTTGAACGTCCTATTTTATGGAAACTTGCCTGTTGGACATTAAAATTGTGCCTGAGGGAAAAGCCATTTTTGTTACTATTTTTAACACTGAAGCCAGCGTCGCGAAATGTAATAATATCTACCTTTGACTGAGGCTGCAGATTCAGCGGGCCTGCGAATGAAATGGAAAAAACAATACAGCTCAAGGTGCGTAAGGATCTGGATCCGTATCAGCAGCACACAGTACTAAAATTGAAAGGCAGCCTGATTTCAAAGGGGTATACTCAGATTATCCATATCCTTGACCAGGATGAAGAATATCATATCAATACTTTTGAAACGGATTTGGAGAAGCAGAATGAAGTCCAGCAGTATATTACAGCTTTTATCGATAAGGAAAACCTTTTGGATACCCTCAGTATTAAGTGAATCCAATTTCCAAATGTATTTAAAGACAGAGCCCGCCTGCTGCTCGGAAGACGGGCTTCTAAGGTTTATTTTTTAAATTAAGTGATAAATCGTATTCTGCCTTTATGTTATTTAAAAAAGGTATTCAAATTCATTAAGAACGCTGTTCCAGGTAATTTCATGGATATCCCATGCACCTCTGTCTGCGGCGGCTTCCAGTTTTTGGGCAATTATTATCTTCTCGCCGTCGGTACGCACGTTAATCATTCCATAAACCGTTACCAAACGCTCTTTGGTAATTGGAACAGCTGTGCTACTGTTTTGTGTCTTTTTTAAGAACTCGGGTGTAGACCGTGCCAGTTCGGTTGAGAAAATGAGTGATCGAAGCCCTCTGCTGTATTTTCCAATGGTTCCCAATGTATCGGGGCGGGGATGGCAGTGCGGTTCTTCATCTCCGCTTGAAATAACAGTGGCAATAGGGTTCAGGGCATTCATAAATTCACTGGTAAAATCGGAAGAGCCATGATGGCAGGATTTGGCAATATCGGTTTGAAAGACTGTTCTTGCCTGCAGTACTGCGGCACGGATAGCATTTTCAGCATTTTGTCTTTGAGCAGGATCAGGTGATTTTAATCCTTTTCGAAGTACAGGCAGATCGGCTCCGGTGTAGTGTTTCATAAGATGATCCTCGGCAGGTTCGTTGAGGTCCCCTCCAAGGAGCATTTTCACTTTTCCTACGGTAAGTTTTAAAATAACGGAATGCCCATTTTTAGTTTTTCCTTTATTGCCGCCAAATACCGGCAGGGCGGTTTTACCGAGTACGTCTTGTGCTACCGGCCCTAAAATTTCCATTTTTGTGCTGTCGGTATCCAGACCAGGAAGACCTGCCCAGATACCGATTTTTTCCGCTGTGGTTTTCTGCAGCATTTTGATGTACTGTCCGTGTTTCAGGGGCTGGGATACTATCCTGGCCTGATAATCGGCCTCTGACTGGCATAAATCCGTAATGTAAGATTTATTCTGGCTGGTAATCAGTGTGCCGAGGGTGGAAGGATGGGTACCGCTTTTCTCAACCATTCCATTGTGGTACACTTTTTTAATATTAAAAGTTTTACGCCCCTCTTTTGTATGTTCAAATATTTTAGTGAAACCGGCATAATGGTCTTCGTCGGAATGCGAGATTACAACATCCATAGGCGGCGGGAAGTTGCCTGGTTTGTTGAGATTGAACCTCCATCTTAAATAACGGAACATATTGTCGGATGCGCCGGCATCAATGATGTAATGTTTGTTTTCGGGAGTCACTACGTGGCAGCCGTCTCCTTGCCCTACATCCACAAAATTAAGTTCAAGTATCCTGCTGGGCTGTATTTCATGCGGCTCTATGAGTCCGCTGCAGTTTCTGCCCCTGACATTGACATACTGGATATTATTGTGGACTTCGTAAACCGGCTGTCCGTCCGCTCCCAGATTAAGTCCGATCCAATCCCCGAAAATAAGGTGTTTGACCCATTTTAGATTTTTTGTGCCATCATCGTCTGTGACAAAATTCATGATTTTCACGGATGGAAAAATGGCAAATCCATGCTTGTTGTCGATAATTTTTTGATCCATAGTTGTTGGGTGTTAGTTAGAATTATTGATTGGTTTATGAATTGCTGTTATGTTCCCTTTAGATGCCGGTCAGTACCTGGTTGATATCATTTATCATTTTATCGGCCTGCGGGGTTTCTATGTGCATCATGCTCTTGCGGTCGATTCCCCTTTGAATGAGTTCGCTGAAAATTGCTTTTTTGGCTTCGGAGGAAACCCTGACCCTTACCATCATGTCTTTCCAGAATTCCTTTTGGTTCATCGGTATATGCAGATCTTCATCAGATGAGGCGAAGAGCCTTCCGTGCTGGCGAAAGAGACGGAATTGGTAGGTGCGCTGGTCAATGTCGGTAATATAGGTCGGCACGTTGCAGACAAAACCTTTTTTCAGAGCGAAGGGATCGAACTGTGGATAAAGCTGTTTGTCATAATCGGAAGTTTCGTTATAGATGAATTCGGAAGGCACCATAATACCCCAGAGCTGTCCGTCCCTAGCGTCAAAGTAGGGATCAGGTTCACACATAAAAAAAGACGAAGAAACACTTGAGGTTGAAAGGTCTATCAGGTTTGTTTTCACAGCCGCATGCTGCGCCTGAAACAAGAGATCCCAAGTTTGGCCATAAGGTTTTACGCTGTGTTTAAAGAGCTGGTTTTCACCGTAATTTTCAATTACTTTTTCTTTGAAAATCTCTGCGCCTTTTTTCTCAATTTCCCTGGCTTTTTTCAAATCCATTATTCCAGAGAAGGGAGGCCTGAATATGCCGGGAAGAATATCCCAGCCATAATTCTGCTCCCCTCTGTAATGCGGCATTACGTCCATTCCCATTTTAAATCTGATATTTGTTCTGACGTCGATCAATGCGTCATGAAATCGACTGACATCATCGAGGATTTTGATTTCAAAAGCTTCTAAAGGTTTTAGGTAAGTTTCCTGAATGTGGGCGGCAGCCTGATTGTAAGTCATAGAATGGTACTGTATTTTTATATTAATTTAAATTCTCTAATTTTTTAATGTTCCGCATTAGATAGTCAGTTTGCATTATTTGAAAACCAGATTGTTAGGTTTAGTATTACAGCTGAATAAACAATGGAGTAAATTTATCTAAATTGATTCTTATGGTAATGAGTGTAATTACCTGATTATCAATTTTTAAATCGTATTTTAAGCCAAGAAAAGCCTTTTTGTCTCTAAAACACTTATATCTTGCAGTGTCTGCGCGGCAAAAAAAACCGGCAGTAATGCCGGCTTATTTTAGAAGTGCTGTTTTCTTTCTTTTTTTCATTCGTTCTTTAATCAGATATAGGTTTTGACTGAGCAGATTCAGAATTTTTTCATGATGTTTTGACGGCTTGTTTTTCATGCCCCTGCATTGGAGGATTTCCATTCGGCTCAGTGATATTTCGATTGTTTCGACAGACTGCTCTGCAATCTTAGCGGAAAGTATAAGGGAATCTTTTCTGTCATAATATTCGTTTGTAAATACGCAGTGATGCAAGTCATCGCCCTCCTGCATAAAATCTTTGACGTTTTCGATAACAGAGATGGTAAGCTGTTTTTGCTGAAATATCAGTCCGAAAAACCGCTTTTTATCACTGGCGTATCTTTTCTGCGCTTTTTCTATTTCAAGGCGCAGATCCTGTAGTTTTTTCTTTCTGATGATTTCCCTTTTTTTCTGTAATAAATGGTCATGCGCTTCGCTGAGATTTTTGGGACAGACATAAGCAGGACATGAAAGGTCTTTTTTGAAATAGCGGAGCAATTCGAGATAGTCCTCCCAAATCTGCACATCAGCGATTTTATAGCCGTTCCTGATTACTGTTTTGACAGCCTGCCAATTGCGTTTCACACATTGTCTTGATGCCCCTAAATAATACTGCAAAACGTTCAGCTGTTTTGCCTTGAGCAGGGTTTCGGCAATGGGGTCGGTTAAAAGGGAGTAGAAAAGCAGGTGCGGTGCTATTTCATAAACCGATGTTTTAAAGCCGTTTCGTTTCAATACAGGCAGTACTTTAATCTGAGGATATACTTTACAGGGATTGATATAAAATTTAGCATTACGAAAGAAATCCTTTGGTTTAATTTCAAGGGGCGAATAGAATTTCCATGCATCGATCGTGCTTGAAAAAACATTAGTGCTGAGCGAAAGCGTGCGGACTTCTCCTTTAGGGTTTATCCAATGCTGCATGACTTCTTTGCAAAAGTAGGTTGGCGCAAAATTCTTTTTCATGTGTTTGTAAGCGATTACAATTCTAACTACCTGATATCCTGCACAGGTTTGCAGAACGGAAAAATATTCTATTTCCTTGAAATGCACCTGATTATATGCCTGCATTTTAAGTTTTCCTTTGCAGGCTGAACACTTTGTAAACTTGGAGCAGTCACTCTCGCAGAATGGTTTCCAAACATGGGCGCACTCCAAACAGAAGAACTTAGAGCGTGATAAAACGCCCCATTTCAAAAAGATACTCTGCTCTGCCCAAGTGAAAACTTCTGCTTTTATTGGCGTCAGGGATGCACTTAACGCCGTCAGCTGTTTTTCGATGTTGGTTTTTGGTATCATAAGTCAAAGAGTGTTAAGGTGGTCTGAGCAGGTTTAAACTCTTTTTTTAGCTGTAGGACTGGCTCACTTTTTACTGCAAGGACAGGCGTTTCAGGCTGTGAGAATAAATCAGCCTTTACAGGCTGAACAACAGCCCTGCATGCAACTTGGACAGGTATTCCAATCGAATCATCGCTGTAATATTTGACTGCCATGTCAAATATTTCCTGATTGTCAAAGGCGCACAGTCCTGTTTTTTTGACTTCGCCAAAAATGTAATTGAAACAGCTTTCCAAGTTTTTGGAAGCTTTGGCAAGGTTAGGCGCAAAAACGGTATCGTTCTGTGCTTTATCATTTAGATAATTTTCTATTGCGGTTTTAAAATTTTCAGAAGCTTTCATTACAAAGAGTTTTAACAATTGAAAAGGTTATTCGAACAGTCTAGAAAAGAGGTCATAGCAGTATTCCTCAAAGCAGAGCCAGCACATGAAAGTGTAATGGGGTGCTTGGAATCGGTTTTCGATGGGTTCGCCGATTGCTTCTTCAAGTTCGGTTCGGATATTTTCAAGGTCATCGATATGCCCGATGTAAAATTCTTTGCAGTCTGCGTGATAGATAAATTCTGAAATCATACCGCTGATACACCCGCAAGTCTGCAGGTCAAGGAAGAAAGATTTCAACTGCTCTTTACGTTTTCCGTCGTAGGAAGTGATACTTCGAAGAATGATTTGATTAAAGGCATCACTTACACGGTACTCGCTGTAATTGGATTTTTTTAAGGCTTTCATAATGTTGTATTTAGGCGTGTATAAAAATTGAAGACAGATAGGATTTAGAAAGGCAGATCGTCAGGCTCATCTGCTGTTCTATCCTGATTAGGTGCAGGAACTGCTCTTGCATTTTCTCTCTGAGCGAATACCAGTATTTTGATGTCAGAGGTGTGAAAGGTCAAAGCACCGTGCGCCTGAGCATCATTTCCGATATAGACATTAAGCCCGATACGTCCAAAGAGCTGTACGAGAGTTCCTTTTTTAAGCCACTGTACCAATCCTGCGCTGAGCCAGTAGGAACAGTCGATGTAGGTTACAATCTTTTTTGTTTCGGTGCTTCCTTTGGGTTTATAGCTGTCGTTGACCGCTATGGAGAAGTTTACGACCTCACGGTTTTCTTTTACTTTAAAAACTGAGGCATCTTTTACAATTCGTCCTGTGATTTCCATGATGATAAAATTTAAGTGAATACTTTTTTCAGATTTCTTCCCCCATGCCCTCAAATGAAATTTTTCAAAAGAAAAAACGGGAAAAAAGAAAGCAAAGAATCAGTGGACGGCTACCGAGCCGGAGTGCTATAAGTCCCGAAGGGCGGCCAAAGGACGTTATGCGCATGCAGGAGAGGGCGGACACTACTTTGGCTGCCTTTTTAACCCGTTTTGAATTGAAAATTTACTTAAAGTATCTATAATGAAATTCTTATATTTACCTTTAAAAAGGTACTTTTATGAGGCTTGCAGCAGTTTATATTCACAAGCATTTTTTATTTGATCAGCCGCAGACCATTAATTTGGGAGGAGCACATCAATTTGAGTTTAATTTATTTAGGGAAAATGTTTTGAAAGTTTCCATAAAAGAGAATGAAAGTTTTGTAGAGGGTTTTTACGGAGAAGGTATTTCTCTTATTTCCGCGCTTGTAGGGGCAAATGGCGCTGGGAAAACAAATATTCTGAAAGTAATCAATACCGGATTTCAGGAAAACACCAAAGCAGTTTTCATTTACGAGAATGCTGACGGAACTTTTGCTGTAGATAATAGGACAGGAACAGGCGTTGAAGATGGCAAAGATGGGAAGGGTTCAGAATTCAAAGTTGAATTTCCTTTGGGAGTTGAGTATGCTAAATTCGATTCCCAACGGGTAACCAAACTTTATTATTCTCCTATATTTGACCCTGTAATTGATACTTTCGGCACCCCGCTTCGCCTGAATTCCAGCAATCCGGAGCGTAAAGTTGACGAGCTATTTATGGATAATGTCCGCAAAGATGTCGTTTTCCTGCATGCAGAGGTGAGTAAAACCGTAAAAGAAATTTACCCTGATTTTCCAAGATATGATACGCTTTATATTGTACCCAAGGTTCTGCACAAACGTGATTTCCGTAAAGTTTACATTGACACCAATCTTGGCAATCCCCAAAAAACGGAAACACTCACTTATACCATTGAAAGAGATCTGCGGGTAGGAGACTATAGAAATCCGGAGCATCTTTTGAGGGAGTATTTAAACATTATAAAGAGTTCCAATATAACCGATGCCCTTAAAGAAGTCTGGGAGATGCCCCAGTATCAAAATAATTCAGAACAGACCGGGCATCTCTTGCATGACGGGAAAGATTTTTTAAAAAATATTGAAATCAACATCATATCTTTTCTGATTATAAATGATACTTTTCCGATTACCAGATTCAGAGGATATTATGATTTTGAAAAAATTTTAAAGAGCACCAGTTTTGATGAAATTTTAGATCATTTCTTGGCTAAATATATCGTACAGTTTGACCAGCGTTTTTTTGATAAATACCAGGAAAAAATAAGACTCGATAATGCTGATGAACTCATCTCAATTGTGATGAGCCATTACACCATGTACGCGAAAACCTATGGAGACCTTGAATCCGATACCATGATGGAAAGAAATATTCATCACAATATCAATGGGCTTCTGAATATTAAAAAGCTATATCAAATCTTTGCAGAGCTTTCGGATTATATTGTGAATGACGATGATCAGGCCGTTATTAAAATAGATATCGAAAGGGAAGATATTGAAGAATTGCTTGCTATTCTTTTTAATTTTTATTCAAAGGTGCAGGAATATTTTTCGCATCTTCCAATGACAATTAAAGATATTATTGATATTGATACCAATGTCCATTTATCTTATGGCGAGAAATCAATATTGAATTTGTATTCAACTTTTTACGATTTCACACGTACAAACAGCCATTATAGGGAAGCGGAAAATTTCCTTCTGATATTGGATGAGGCTGATCTGGGTTATCATCCTATTTGGAAAAGAAAGTTTATTCATGCCCTGAGCAGCACCATGCCAGCCATCTTTTCAGATTTAACCCCAATGGTATTTGATCCTGGGAGCAAAACCAAGAAAAAGTCCGATAAGAAATACCCAAGCCTTCAGATTATAATTGCAACTCATGATGCTTTAACGCTATCGGATTTTCCAAACAGTAATGTAGTGTATCTCAGTAAAAATGAGATGAACTATACCGATGTGCTGCATAACGGTTCCCATTACATGAAATCATTCGGTGCAAATATTACGGATCTTTTGGCACATTCTTTTTTTGTCGAAGACGGACTAATAGGCGATTTTGCAAAGAAAAGAATTGAAGATACCATTAAATGGCTCAATGATGAGAAGATAAAAAAAGACAATCCTGAGCGGGGATATACTATTGATGAAAATGCATTCCGTTATCATGAAAGTATTATAAAGATAGTTGATGAACCAGTGATCCGTATAAAACTGGCCCAGATGCTTGACGGGCTTAAAGATCAGAAGAATGTCCAAAGGGAACTGATCCAACGTGAAATGGAGCTGCTAAATAAAAAATTAGGAGAAATATGATTTACATTGATGCAGCAAGTCAGAAAATAACCCAAGCAAGGGAGATGCATTATGATGGACTGATTGAAGTAGTGAAAAACAGAATTACTGCCGAGGCAGATCCTGTTCTAACTGCATTTTTTGATAAGCGAAATTTAGAAGTGATTTTAAAAGGCAAACCCGATAAGCTGCTTACTCTGCAGTTTGTTTTTTTTAGCAAGACCGTGCCCGGCTACAGTTATGCAGAGTGGCTGACCTATCCAAAGCTGAAAAGAAAATCTACTGTACCAAGGACTCTGGCAGAACAAGCTATAATTGCCAAATACAAAAAAGTATACGATCAGCTGAACCGCATTTTTGATTACAAAAAATTCTGCTCAAAAGATGGTGCAGGCTACTGCGCATATGATCTGGCAAATAAACTGGATATTTGCACCTGTACGTACTGCAACAGAATGTATACCAAAACTGTTATCAAGCCTCATAAGATTACACGGCCTGAGTTTGACCACTGGTTTGCAAAAAGCAGGTATCCCATGCTGGCAATCTCATTTTTTAACCTGATTCCCAGCTGCAATACCTGCAACAGCAGCGTAAAGGGCAGCAGCGAGATGAAACTAAAAACACACCTGCACCCTTACTTAGACCGGCCGCAGTTCAGATTTTCTTATTACAATAAAACGTATGGGACTTATGGCTTTGAGATTAAATCAGTGCCAGGCACAAAATCCCAAAAGAGTGTCGAAGCATTTAAGTTAAAAGAGATTTATGCCATGCATGAAGATGAAATTATAGATCTTACCAAGATTAAAGCGGCTTATTCAGAGAGTTATCTATCAATCCTTGCTTCGCAGTTCAAGGGTCTTTCGATTTCAGAGGACGAAATATACCGTCTTGCTTTCGGAACTTATAATGATGAAGAATATTTTGACAGAAGACCTTTGAGCAGGATGAAAAAAGATATTCTGTTGGAATTGGGTATTATTAAATGATAATTTTAGCCATGGCAGATGTATATGTAAGTTTGACTGTAATGCCTTGTCCTAATAAAAACTTTAATTTGAGAATATGACATATACATTTGGAATTAGAAAGGTTCTGCTTGACAACATTGCGGATGCGCAGAAATCAATTATTATTGCAATGGCATGGTTTACGGACAATCAGCTGAAAGATGCCCTTATCGCACGCAGGAAAGAAAAACCTTCTGTTAGAATTGAAATAGTGGTTGACCCTAACCATATCAATAAAAAGTACTTTTCGGATTATGCCGAAAAGTTCAATAATGCAGGGATAATTATAAGAAATAAAGAAGTGAGGAACTTTCTGCATCATAAGTTTATGCTTATAGACGATAAAATCAGCATAACAGGCTCTTATAATTATTCAAGAAAGGCAGAAATGAACCTTGAAAGCATTACAGTGCTGAAATCTAAAAAAGCATGCAGGGTTCTTGAAAAAGAGTTCATGGCAATAACGGACAAAAATTATGAAGATCAGAATGTAAAAATATTAGAGGATAACCCAGAGTTTGCCCGAAAACTGCTTTCTACTTTTTATAAGTTTTCCAAATCAGAATACAGCCGTTATAAAAAGAAGATTGTTGTTGGCGAATGCTACACGTATCCGACGGGATTCTATGACAGAATTCACTTTTCGCCCGGAATAATTTTCAATACGGAAATTGAATTCGATATTGCTGTCAGAGAGAAAGAGTTTAAAATTCCTTTAAGCAAACATGATCTTATCAAAATACTTACAGCACACAATCAGGCCAATATAATTGATTCCTACAGCGGACATGAGGAGTTTTATGACGAAATTAATAAGGCTCTTAAAAGGAATGAAAAATTTGTCCAGAAAAGCTTTGAAAAAACAGTGAAAAATGCTTTTTCAGTGAAAAAAATAAAAAAACTTATTGATGCAGACATAGATATAATTATTGAGGACTACTTCTGGATCAGTAATTTTGGACCTTATCTTAACAAAAAGCACGTAAAAAGATTATTTGATTCATTTTCTGATGTTAAGCAATTCAATACACTTGAAGATTACCTGTAATTTAATTCCTTGTTGTTAATATTTTTCACCGGCTGATTCCAGAAAAAACGGGAAAAAGAAAGCAAAAATCAAGTGACCAGCTACATGGATGCGGAGTGCTATAAACCCCGACGGCTGGCAAGTGATAGCGTTAACATTATCCGAATGCAGCATGCGACGGGCACTATCTTGGCTGTCTTTTTATGCCGTTTCGAATGAACATTAATTTTGACTAATTAATATTTTTTTTAAAAGTAATATTGGGGTGTAGGAAAGAACTTTTAAAGTTCAAAAAACAGGTAATAGATTCTTCAATCCTCAATACAGTCAAAGTGATGCGATAGATTACATGGACGCGAGAAAGAAAACGATCAGAAATTTAGCCTCTACTTATTACAATTTATCAAGGTAATTGTAATTCACAAAAAGAAGGAACAAAAAAAAATAAATACAATGAAGCACAGTATCATACATATTTGAGCTGTATCTTGAGATTATTAGTTTACATAAGTTTAAGTTGCGAGTGCGATATTTATTTTTAAATTTATAAATAATTTATTACTAATGTTTTTTTATGAATATAGATTTTTTAGATGCAGGATGTGCAGACGCAATACATATTTATTTTACTGGAAATGATAATAAACCGCATAATATACTTATCGATGGAGGAAGCGAAAAGGGAGATAAATATGAAAAGGGTTTGAGGAAAAGAATAGATGAGATAGTTAACACCAAAAAAGAGATAATTGATCTATGGATCATAACGCATATAGATGATGACCATATTGGGGGAATTCTTCGCCTTTTAAAAGATACTGAATTACTTGAAAAAGTTGATTTGTCACGTACTACATTTTGGTTTAACTATTCAATCTGGGATTATGACAGCGGTTTTCGCAAAAATAATTTAAAAAATGTACAGCAGGGGATTACCCTACGGAATTATCTTGTTGAGAATTCTAATATCGTTGATAAAATTACCGATGATAATGGGGTAATTGATCTTTGGGGGGCTACAGCTACAATATTGTCACCTGACAGTAAAACTTATAATGAACTCTTAAAAGTGTGGGAAACTGAAGAAATCAAAATAAGAAGGGCAGAGGTCTCTTCTAGAAAAAAGACTAGAAAAAATGATTACGGTACGAAAATAGACGATTTTGATATTACCAAAGAAGTTAAGGATCCTTCTGAGGAGAATGGATCTAGCATTGCATTTATTTTGAAATATAATAATGAAGCAATCTTATTGTCAGCAGACAGTCACCCATGGGTTCTGGCTTCTTCGATCAGTAGTATAACAGCAGGAAAAAAGTTAAAGCTTAAATACATGCAAATTCCTCATCATGGAAGCAGGTACAATACCAGCAATGCTTTGTTGGACTTGATTGATTGCGAAGAATATATCGTTTCAGCTGATGGTTTTAACCGTTCAAATTTACCTAACAAGGAAACCTTTGTAAAGGTGCTTAAAGCTAATCCTGATAAAGCTATCAAATTTTATATAACACAGGAAAATGAACTTACAAGTAATATATTTAAAGAAGATAAAAATTTTCCAATTAATTTAAATTTCCCAAAGAAAGGAAACAATTACCTTCACTTTACCTTAGAATGATTACAACTAAAGATTTTATAGTAAGGCTGGAGAATCCCGAAGGATGTGCTGGCGGTTTTATCTTTTCTCCAGAAAACAGTTCTGAATTAGCCTATATTTTAACCGTGAGACATGGTTTGGTTAGTGAAGATGAAATATCTTGGAGAACTAATGAAATTTCAGTAGATTTTCTTGTAGAAGGAGTCTGGGTGAAATATCAGTTACAAAAAGAAGATGTTATAGTGCATGGAAAAAATAATCAATTTGAAGATATTGGTCTTATAGTTATAAAGAAATCCAAACTACCGGTGAGTCTGGATTTCAGTAAATGTCCTCAGTTGTGCATATTTCCTCAAAAAGAGCATAAGATAGAGATTACCGGTATTCCCAAAGCAGTTCATAATGAATTGAAAAGAACTCTTTATCAATTAACACCGCTTTCAGATAAGGATTATGATAACCAAATTCAGATTGAAGTTAAGGATCCAATTACTGATGAATATAATGCAGATAATCTTGTTGAAGGTTACTCCGGAAGTCCAATAATAGTTAAGGTAAAAGAGAAGTGTTACAGTTGCGGCTTATTTCTGGCCTATGAAAATACCACAAAGCGCATACTTGGAATTGATTTTTTACTCATAAATAATCTTTTGACTGCAATAGAATTGAAACCTATTCTGTTATTGGAAATAGAAACCGATGAGGCAATTCTAGATGCGGTTGAAAAACTTGTGAAAAATAGGGAAAGAGTACTTTCAAGAGTAAGAACCAGTATAGGAGTCTTAAGTCTTCCCCGCAGTGAAATAGCAGACGGTGCAAAGAACGTTATTACCACCAGCAGTCTTGCAATTATTACCGGGAAACCTGGAAGCGGAAAATCTGCACTGGTAAAGCAGATTCTTGATGAGCTTCAGAATGATTTTGAGATATTAGCATTCCAAGGAGAACAACTGGACAGAAAGAATATTGAACAAGTATTCTCTGATAAGCCTTTCGATTTTACTACTACTTTTGACAAAATACTTGATTCTCCAGCTCTAAGCAAGAAGAAAATTCTGGTGATAGACAGTATTGAGAAAGTTCTGGAAACCAGTAATGCAGATACTATACTTGATTTCTTTGAATTGCTTTCAAAAAGACAGGATATAACTTTAGTGTTAACGTGTCGCAGTTATGCAATTGAACAATTAAAAATACGTTTTTTAAGAAATTTTCCTCCATTTCCTCATTTCGAAGTACCGATTCTAACTGATGATGAATTGAAAATGGTAGCTAAATCGTATCCAGTATTGATGCCATTTCTTGAAAATATTTCATTAAAAAAGGTCCTTCGAATACCCTTTAATCTTGACAAGGCAATTACGTTACCAGAAACCTCCCTAAATGAGGAAGTAGATTCCGAATCAAAGTTCAAGCACATTATGTGGCAATATGTTATAGAAGGTCTTGATAAGGAAAGTGATGTAACCAGAAGGAAATTGCGCGGACAAATATTTATGAAAATTGCCCTTCAGAGAGCATCGGCAATGAGTTCATATACTATAGTAGAAAGTGCTGATCCAGCAATATTACAGGCTCTTGTTTCAGATAATATTATTGACATTGAACCTGTAATTAAAGAAAGCTATGCGGCTGCACATGATATATATGAAGACTGGGCTCTGACGCGTCATATTGAAAGCAATTATTTAAATTATGTGAAAAGTTTGGGAGATTATGCCAATTTTTATAATTCCCTTGGATCATCACCATCTGTACGGAGGGCTTATAGGATTTGGATATCAGAAAAAATCCAAAACATTAATGCTTCTGTAAATGAATTTTTAAAATCAACGCTTCAGGAACGGAAAATAGAAAATTACTGGAAGGATGAGATGCTTATATCTATAATGCAATCGCCTTACAGCAAGGAATTCCTAAAGGGAAACAGGGATTTTCTTTTCGCTGATAATTTCAAGTTTTTTAAAAGAATAATTTTTTTGCTTCAGGTTGCTTGCCAAGAGCCTGATTTTAGCTTTCTTGATCAGCTTAAACAAGAGGAAAGAATGAGATTATATCATAATGTAAACCTTGTACCAGTGGGTGAAGGATGGCCAAATGTTATAGAATTCATTTTTTCAAATCTCAGTATGCTGGAAAGTCAGATGAAAATTATACTTTCAATGATGTTGCAGTGGAAGAAAGGCCTTAAAAATAATCAGCAACTTCCCGCCGAAGCTCTGAATGTTGGAAAAATTTTAATTTGGTGCTATAATTTATTCATTGATTCAGAACTACTTCATGAGAAAAGAAAATTAAACGGGGAAAGTTTATATGATGGCATTGTACTGCTGTTTAGATTATCAGAACTTGTAAAAGATGACGTGAAATTAATAATAGAAAATGCATTTCACTATGAAAGAAGCAATGACGATTATGAAATTAGAAATTTATATGATAAAATAATAGACCTTGTACTTGATGGATATGAAAATAAAAATATCTGTATTCTTTTTCCCGAATTAGTAATTGAAATAGCTGAAAAAAAGTGGTTTTATTATCCGCCAACTCAGCAAGAGATTGAGGAGATGATGAAAATATCACCTTTTGGAATGGGCTATCGTAATGGGATTCATAAGGAAAATGATTTTGGACTGAAAGAAAACATTGCAAGAGATTATTTTCCCGCTAGTCCTTACAATACACCAATATTAAATCTACTTTATGCATCCCCTATCAAAACAATTAAATTTATTATAAAATTACTTAATCATGCAACAGATTCATACATTCAATCCGATTATGTAGTAAACAATCCATATATATTTCCTGCCGATACGAGATCTGAAGTATATGTTAGTATGCCTGATGGTAGACAAATTAAACAACATGCAAGTCCGACTTTGTGGATGATGTTCAGGGGAACTTATGTTGCAGCTCCTTACTTGCTTCAGTCAGTTCTTATGGCTCTTGAATGCTACATGCTTTTTATCGGCGAAAATTTAAGTGAAGCGGAGGATGATGAATATGGCAATTACCTGGAAAAGTTATGGAATTACTGTTTTGAAGTGTTGCTTAGCCAAAGCAATAACGTAATGGCTGGAGCAGTATTGCTAAGTGTATCTAATGCGTATATGAAACTTGCGGGCCTAAGAATTTTTCCATTATTAAAGATCAAAGAAATTTATCTCTGGGATTTACACAGGCAAGTAAATGAATCAAAAGCTTATAGTATGATGGGCACGGAAAAAAATGCCATTGCTCATCAGCGCCTGCTTTATAATTTTCAAAAACTTAAACACAGAAATAAAAATATACAAGATTTAGTCATGAATCTGAGTTTAGGTGAATTTGCAGAGGAAATATTCGCAATCATAGACGATTTTAATTCTAAAAATCCGACAGATCAGTTTTGGCGTATGACTCTTACAAAAATAGATAGGAGAAAATACAAGATTGTCAACGAAATTGAAACCGGTTTTGTAATTGAAGCCGAATTAGATGATGATTTAAAGGAAATAGTTGAAGAAGATAAAAAAGTTCAAGCTGAAACAAGTCCTCTGTCGAACGCTTCTTTATGGTGTATGAAAAAATTAAATAATGACTCTGTTGATAATGATAATTATAAAACATGGTCGCAATTTTATTCAGTTTCCAGAGCTTCAGAAAAAAATAAAAAAATCAACAAATTACATAAAAACACTGCGCTGATTGGAGCTATTGGCATAAGAGATTTTTTTAGTTCATTGACTGATCAAGAAAAGGAATGGTGCATTGCCAAGGTTTTGGAAGTATTCAACAATGAACTATTCGAAAAAAAAGATCCATTCGATACATTAGAATCTAAATATACTTCATTTGAAACCGATGGTGCTTTTTCAGTGATTCCAATTGTGATGTCCTTTTCGGATATTCCTTTAAAAGTAGAACTTAAGCAACATATATTTTTCGCTCTTATAACCCTTGTCGAAAAATCCGAGCGTGACTGCCTGATTGATTCCATCAACAAAAATTTATGGAAGACGGAGCCTGATTATGTATTAAGATGTATTGATTCCCTGATTAAATATTCAGAAATCTCATATATTAGAAATAATATTTCATATTATCAAAGTGAAAATGGAGTCGGTACAAAAAATAGATTTTTTTCATTCTTCGATGCAATATGGCAAAAAATTCGATTAACATTTCATTCAAAACCTGCGATTGCAGATAAACTTCGGAATGACAAAAAAAAGGAAATTTTAAATAGTTATATAGATGGACTGAATAAGATAATGGATGAACTCATTTTAGATAGTTCGCCTGCTAATTTCATGGAGTTGGATTTTCAAAAAAGAGGAACTGATTATTTTTTTGAAGCCCTAAAATTAATACCAACAGACACAAACTATAAAATTCTTCAGAATTATTACAATACATTACTAGTATTACTTCTAGAAAATATAAGTAATAGTTACGAATCGTATGATAATAAGCTTCATTATACTTTACAGCAATTATTTCATAATAAATTCGCTAATTTTTTACTAAATCAAACTGAAAAGATTGCGCTTGATCATTTAAAAACTTTAATAGACTGGGCTTTTACACCAGAGCTTAAAGGCACATTTAATAACAAGAAGTATGAATTTGTGCAGAAATGCCTTGATGAGGTAATTTATCAACTTGTAAATGACGGCTCTAAAATAAAAGAGTTTTGGATACTATGGGATTATTTGCGCGAAAAAACTTTAGTAAGTAAAAATTACTTTTTTGATTCGCAGCTTCTTTTAAATTTTCAATTAATACCTTCGAATCAGGAAGATTGGTTGCCTTTAAGGGGGAAAAAAGATTTTTTTGAAACTATCATTTTAGGGAGTGGTAATCTAAATTCTGCCGTAAAATTGATATCTGGAGTTGGTTTTAGAGAGTTGATGCCAGAGGGAATTATGTGGCTGGCAGAGAGAATTTCTACTGAATGGCCGGAAAACGAAAATTGGAAATTTTATCTTGAAAAAATTGTTATTCAAACTTATTATGATGGTACCAGAAGAAAAGAAATAGTGCAAACGCCGAAATATAGAAATGCATTTATTTCTATACTAGATAAATTAATTGACGAGAGCGCTTCATCTACTGCTTTCATAATCCGTGATGATTTTATTTCATCAAAGGGAATTTTTAGTGATACTATAAATTAACAGACAAAACGAAATTCTTCAATGATTCATTTTTTTTCTTGGTAAATTAATTTCGTGCTCCTGCGGATAAGGAGCACGATGGGTCATACTCACGTCTTCCCTTAGTTGCTGATGTACTTTATACTGCCTGTCGTTTGTATTTGAATATCTTGGATCGGCTATGAAAGGCATTTTAGCCATTTTGGTTACAGTAATAGTAGGAAAGTGATAATCGACCTCAACATTCCCTAATAATAAATAACAGCCTCCTCCCTGAAATGGATATTTTGCAAGACTGTCTGTAAAATGGGCAGTATCAAAAAATTCCCCATCAGCATCAATCCAGGTCCCAAAATACATTGCGCCCATCTTCGTAGGCACATGCTTGCGCGAGATGAGATATGCCAGCATGCGCACAGTTTTCTTATGATACATCAATAAATCCTTTGCCATTACATCACCTCTGAATTTTGTCTGCAATAAATCAAAAGGGGAGCAGGATACAGGGAAACTTAAGAGCTCTATTTCATCGAAGGCATCTTCAAATTCAGAACGTTCCAGTTTTGGAAGCTCATATTGCTTGACAGGTTCCTGAATGAGCATAAGGTTTCGGTTCTCGGGTTTAAAGTTGACTAAAATAAGCCGCGCAATTACAAGCAGCTGGTTTTTTGATTTTCCTGTGAAACGGAATGCACCGATGAAGATAAGGATTTGCATCCCTTCGATTCCGATAGGAATGCGGTTGATAAAATCTTCAAGTGATTTGTATAATCCGTTTTTTTCACGTTCCTGCTGTATGAGAAAAGCGATTTTTGATTCGAGGCTCTGAAGGTGCATGAAGCCCAGATAGACATCTGTGCCGTAAAGTGTGGTTTCAAATTCACTTTTGTTTACACAAGGATTATGAATTACAGCTCCCGACATTTTTGCTTCATGGACATATACTTCTGTGCGATAGAATCCTCCCTGATTGTTGATGACAGCCACCATAAACTCCACAGGATAATAAACCTTGAGATAAAGGCTCTGATAACTCTCTACCGCATAAGATGCCGAGTGTGCCTTGCAGAAAGAATAACCAGCAAAAGATTCGATTTGACGATATATTTCCTCACTTAGCTTTAGCGGATGTCCCTGCTGCACACAAGAAAGAAAGAAATTATCCTTCACATTCTGCAGTGCTGCCTTAGAACGTCCTTTCCCTGACATAGCACGGCGAAGGATATCTCCATCAGCTGCAGGCAGTCCACCATAATGCAGGGCAATTTTGATAACGTCTTCCTGATATACCATAATTCCGTAAGTCTCTCCTAGTTGTTCCTGAAAGACAGGATGGAAATATTCGAACTTGTCTGGATGGTTGTGGCGGAAGATATACTCTTTCATCATTCCTGACTGCGCCACACCAGGGCGGATGATAGAGGAGGCGGCTACTAAAGTTTTGTAATTGTCACAATTCAAACGGCGAAGCAGTCCCCGCATGGCTGGGCTTTCAATATAAAAACAGCCTATGGTCCTGCCGATTCCAAGAAATTCATTGCATCTGGATTCATTCTTTGAAATAGAAGTATCGCGGATGTTCAGACGTATTCCTCTGTTTTTTTCAATAAGCTTTACACTGTCATCAATATGGCCAATCCCGCGCTGGCTCAGGATGTCAAATTTTTCAAGCCCAATATCCTCAGCTATATGCATATCAAAAAGTACAATTGGAAAACCTTTTGGGGGCATTTCCAGCGGTGTATAATTTGTAATAGGCTCTTCGGAAATGAGTATACCGCAGGAGTGCATACTGCGCTGATTAGGATATTTCTCTAAAAGCATTCCATACTGCTGTACTTGTCGAACCACTTTATTGGAAGCATGCAGTTCCATAGGATTTTTAGCAAGGGCATCAAGTTCTTCTTTTGGAAGCCCAAAAACTTTGCCAACCTCACGAAAAATAGAGCGGTATTTAAATTCAACATTTGTACCGCAGAATGCTACATGATCATAGCCGTAACGAGAAAATATATACTCAAGAATCGTATTACGTTCCTTCCAGCTCCAATCGATGTCAAAATCGGGCGGACTTTTACGATTTAAGTTTAAAAACCTTTCAAAGTACAGATCAAGTTCCAAGGGACAGATATCGGTTATGCCCAGACAATAAGCAATGATGCTGTTGGCCCCGCTTCCGCGACCAATATGAAGAAATCCCTGAGAATTGCTGAACTTTATGATATCCCATGTAATCAAGAAATAACCGCTGAATTCCAGCTGGTCAATTACTTTGAGTTCTTTGAACATCCTTGATTTAGCCTCTGCATTATTTTTGCCGTAGCGCCACTCCAATCCCTGTTGAGCCAGAGTTGTCGGCAGCATAATATCATCTTTTTTACTGTTGGTGTAAAACTTCTTATTCTTTGGAGTTTTAAAATCAAATTCAAAATGGCATTCAGCAATAATTTTTTCGGTATTTGAAATAATCTGAGGATATTCGGCATAAAAGGAAATGAGGTATTCCAGAGGCCGCATTATTTCTGTTTCCAGGCAGTAATCCTCAGGAGACAGCTTAGAGAGTATCAAGTTCATATCAATGGCACGAAGTATCCTATGCAGGTTGAATTCGGTTCTTGTACGGAAGGTAACAGGCTGGAGGATTACCATTTTTTCCTGTCTTTTTTTCCAATCAGACAGCACCAGTTTCTGGAGCTGTTCCGGACGAATGCCGATATATTCATTTCCCTTTAAAAGAAGAGGAGCATTCTCCAGAGGATAAATAACAAATACATTCTCAAATTCCGGAGCATATTCAGGCAGGACAGTATTGTCAAAATTATGTCTGGTCAAGAAGCGGTTCATTTCTGCAAGACCTGATGCACTTTTTGCCAGTCCTATAAAACGCAGTTTATGTTCCGAGCGGAATTCCATTCCGACAATAGGTTTAATCCCAATATCTTTACATCCTTTTATGAAATCATAAATGCCTGTTACGGTATTGATATCAGTCAGTGCCATTGCAGTGACACCGCAAGCTGCAGCCTGCGAGATCAACTCTTCGAGCGGAATAGTTCCGTAGTGAAGAGAATGAAAGGAATGACAGTTGAGATACATTTAATCTGATTTACGTTTTAAAATTTCATTTTTATTGTTGGGTTTGAACGATGCCCCAGCGCATCGCATTACTGCATCAAAGCCGTAACGGCTTTTCATGCGATCCATCGCCTGATAAAGTGCGAGCATTTCCTCAGTATCCTGAAAAAGGTCTATTTGATAGGTACCCCGCACAAGTCCACTGAATCTTACTCCAATTAGGCGAAGCCGCATACGGCGCTGGTATAGTTTTTCAAATAAATCTGTAACAGTTTTTGAAAGGATATGATCAGCTGAGGTATATTGAACCCGGCATTGTTTGGTTTCAGTATCAAAATTTGCATAACGTATTTTGATTGTTACTGTAGAGGTCAGCCATTCTTCCGAGCGTAATTGAAAAGCCAGTTTTTCTACCATACCTAAAATAATCCTTTTGAGTTTTGGAATATCGATGGTATCTTGGGTAAAAGTATGTTCAGTAGATATTGACTTTCTTTCGGTATAGGGCTCAACAGGATTGTTATCTATTCCATTGGCTTTCTTCCACAGCTCAGAACCATTTTTTCCGATCATCTGCTGCAGTACTTCGCAGGGCATCTTAGAAAGGGTTTCAATAGTGCGAATTCCTATGCGTGAGAGAAGCTGAAAAGTTTTATCTCCGACCATGGGTATTTTCTGAACAGACAAGGGATTCAGAAAAGACTGAACTAAATGCTGAGGTATCTCTAGGTTCTGTTTCTGTTTGCCTTCGCCTGTACCAATTTTAGAAACAGTCTTGTTGATTGAAAGGGCAAATGTCAGGGGCAGGCCAGTTTCTTTTATAATGGTCTGAGCAAGCTCATTTGTCCACTTATAACTGCCATGAAATTTATCCATACCTGTGATGTCAAGATAGAATTCATCAATAGAAGCTTTTTCCACAACGGGTGCTTTTTCCTGAATTATTTCGGTAATATCGTGAGATAGACTAGAATATAATTCCATGTCACCCTTCATGATTTTTGCCTGTGGACAAAGCTTCATCGCCATATGGATTGGCATGGCCGAGCGAACTCCAAAACGTCTTGCTTCATAGGAACATGATGCTACAACACCTCTATCACCACCTCCAATGATGAGAGGGATTCCATTTAGCTCTGAATTAGTAAGTCTTTCGCAGGAAACGAAAAACGTGTTCATATCGATATGTACAATTGCCCTGCTCATAGATCTATATCATTTTATACAGATCAAAATTAGTACAGATCAGAACATTTTTATTAATTATTATGTTATAAATGGTAACAAAATTTAAAAATCCTTATTTTACTGGGTATGTAAAATATCCAGAAAAGTCACATATGAAAGTTTATTCAGAATTTACGTTCTGAGCTCTATTCATATATTCTTTACACAAGATATTTTAATAAGACAAATTTTATAGTTATGGTGATTTTTAATTAAGCATGATTAGTTCTATCATTGCTTATATCACTTTTTTTTATTTCTTTTATATTAAATAAATGAGAACAAATTCATCTATTTTTTATTTAATGGGTTAACTTGATATTATAGAAACATAGATATGATGTGTCAATTGTGCTTGCAAGAAAAAATTTTGCTGAAAAATTCACATATTATTCCAAATTTTCTTTATAAAGGCTTGTTTGGTGATAAACATAAAATAGTCAGTGTAAATCTAGATGATTATAATGATAAGAAATTTCATCAAACTGGATTTAAAGACAAGGATATATTATGTGCAGATTGTGATAATGGAATTATTGGAAAGTATGAAAGATATGCAAGCAATACTATTTTTGGTGACCATAAAAATCTTGACATCGAGATTTATAATGGTGATAATATAGTTGTGCCTTATATCAGATTTAAAAAACTTGATTACCATCAAATTAAACTTTTTTTTCTCTCCATTCTATGGAAATCGCATCTTTCAACTAATGCATTCTTTAAGGAAATTGATCTCGGTAAAAAATATTCAGAACAGATACGACAAATGTTACTTAATCGAGATGGAGGACCTGAAGATTGTTTTGAGGTCGTTTTAGTTAAACCTGAAACTAAGACGAGAATTGTAAAATCAATGGTAGCTCCTCGCCGGCTAAAAGATCATGGAAATACTACTTATATTTTTCATATCAATGAAATTATGTATCATTTTAATATTTCTAACCACAATAAGATGTCTATGTTTAATGCCAGTATTATAAAAAAAGATGGGATAATGGATATAGCAATTGTAAATGGAGAATTTGCTAGTGGCTATTTTGACAGCTATATTGGAAAGAAGATAGAGGTAAATCAAAAAAATGAACAAAAATAGAATGGATATTAGTGTATTACAGATTATTTTTGAAGGATTTTGTGAAAGAAAGAAAAAATACGGCATCTGCCTGCTGCTCATCGATGCTAATGATTTTTCTGTTTTGAAAGTATTTAATTTAGTAAAAAAATATAAATTCCAAATATGTTCTGATTTAGAAATTGATATGTTTAATAATGACTTGAACATTTTCGCGGAAGAAAGTTTCAAGAAATTTCATGAAGAAGTACTTCTTAATGGATATTATTTTGAATATTTTCCAGAATATGGCATTGATTCGGCATTCAGGTTTGGGATTCCAAGATTTACGGAATTGGATTTTCAATTTGCTTTAGAACAGTTAGGTGGAAATAAGATAAAAGAGGGAATTACAAAGACTCCCGATTTTTTAATTGATAATATCGCTATAGAATTAAAGGACTTGGAAAAAGAAGGGCTATATGATATTGAAAGGCAAAAATCCATATATAAAGTATTTAATAATTCGACTAGCTATGCAATAAGCATTGATCCATCACTTATGAGCGTAGATGAATTAGAAATTTATAAAAGAATTGTTTCAAATTCGATAAAGAATGTTATTAAAAAAGCATCAACCCAGATAAAAGAATATATGTTGACTAACAAAATTAGTAATTCAGGGGTGATAATAACCAATACGGGTTTTTTTAGTTTAAGTCATGATTTATTTAAAGAAATTGTTGAAGATATTATTTTACATCAAACCAAAACAATTGAATTTGCTTATATTTTTACTCAAAGTGTATTGAAAAATGCTATTGGAGATTATGAAGCTTTTTACTATAATGATTTTATTGGAATTGTACCAAATGTAGTTAAGCAGATAAAAGAAAAAATTGATGTGATAATTGATCAAAAAATGACCTCTGTCATGCTTGATCCTAATCAAACGGATGTAATACAAATTCAGGAACCCATTTCATTTTTAGTAAATAATAAAATTTTTTACTGGGTTCCCAGAAAGATAATCCCTTCCTGGGAAGTAAAATAATTTATTCTGCATTTGATTTGAAATCATAATTATTTATAAAGTTTTTAAGTCGCAAAATATTCAAAGAAAAGTTGTAGTAAGTTTTTATTTGTACTTCCATTAACGGCTTTTTTTATTTCAAGTTTTAATGCATTTGATTCGCTTAATTTTTCCAAAATGATCTTTGAGCCATTTTCGTTGAGCCATGATATTTCAAACGGATCTCCCTGCTTAAAATTTTCAATTTCAATTAGAAAGTTATAATAGGGATGTATTTTTTTTACTATTGTTAGTGTCTTTTTGTTAATTACATTTTTTCCCAGAGTATATATAATCTCTATAAGTTCACGTAATTTTGAAGAAATATAATAACTTATACCTGTTAAAGTACTGGAGTTATCTTGGATAATTGGATTTGAACGGTTGATTATGGCTATAATTTTATCACTGTATCTTTGAGAAAACTTTTCGTAATCTTGAAGAAGTAGGCTGGTTACGGCTTCATAATAGAGTGCGATATCAAAACTTGTATCAAGAGTACTTTCGATTAAGTCTTTTAATTTTAGCAGTTCTTCCGGCATCAAAATTTTCGAAAAGGGTCTTAAAGTATGGAAATTTGGCTGGGACATAATAATGGCGGTGATAGGCTTAATTATGTCATAGTCTCTTTTCTCCACTAAGTACTTTTTTTCATGTAATACATAAAGACAATTAGTCAGCAAATAGCCCTGATTTTCATCTTTTTTCAATATAATGCGTATCAAAATTATCAAATCAGAACTGTTGAATAAAGATGATTTTTGAAACATTGGGTATGCTAAAAAAGAGCATTCGTCAGAAGATAAATCAAGTTCACTAACAAAGTTAAAAATTCTATCAATATGTGTTTTCGTAATCTGGACATCAACGTATGAGATCACGATGCATATATTGCTGAAAATCTTAATAATTTTTCTTCTTAGGTCATAATTTTCAATTTTTCCATCTAGTACTTTTGTTTCTTCTTTAAGATAATTTATATTTTGGTTTGAAAAAAAGTTCGTAATTGCCTTTAAAAAATAATTCTTTTCATCACTTACATATGGAACTGATGAAATATTATTTCTTTGAAAAGATTTAATAAGCTTCTGGGGATCGCAGTATAAAAATATTGATTCTAAAATAAAGTCGTCAAATTTATCAAGATGTTTTCTATGATTACATTGCATTGAAAAGGAGATAATACAGCTTTCGACATGTTTCTCAAAAAGGGTATCAAATTCTTCTGTTAAAAATAATCTGTTACCTCTGTAGAATTCGATGCACTCTATTATTTTTATTCTTTGTGTATTTACAAGATCTAAAGTTGAGTTATTAATGAACCGTTGTTGATAGTCTTTGATTTTAATATAACTATCATCAATCTGCTTTAAGTAACTATTAATAAGAGTTTGTTCAGATACAAATTTTAAAATTTCTTTTTTTTCGGAAGAAATACTCAGTTTCTGAAGTTCAAAATAAAGGTTTGGCAGATTCTCCTCCCAAATGTACTGTCCCAGTATCGTTAGATTGTATTTGCAGATATAAGAAAGTATGTGCTGTTTATTATTTACGGAATTGATATGAGCCTCGTTAAGAAGGATTTTAGATTTTTCATATTTTCCAAGATTGAAATATGCGAAAGCATTGTGGAGTAAAAGCCAGTTGTCTGTTTCACTTGTATGAGATGACTTATTTGTTGCTGAAAAATTGAGGCCTCTGTAACTACATATAGAACATTTGCATTCTTTTTTCTGTTTTATTGCAATATTTATCTTATTTCCACCCCATTCTAATGTATTAATATTTCCTTGATTTAATTTTATTACTATACTGTTAATTTTTTCCATAATGTCGGAAACACCGTTAAAAAAACTTTTATTTTTAATCGTAACAGAATAGCCAATTTTGATGCTTGAAAAAAAATCAATAATTTGTTGGTTGTTCGTTCGTAAAGCAAAGTTATGATAATAGGTACGAGTATTAATCTTTTCATGAAATGACACTTTCTCACCAAGTCTCCAGCCATGCACTCTACGAAAATCGTTATAAGAATTCAGTGCAATATACAGTTTGTCCACTATGTGTTTACCCTTTATTGATTTGAATAATTCTTCGTTAGAATAATTCTGGTCATTTTCGGGATTAATCCATTTTTCTGTAAGACGTCGTATAAAATCCTCATTTCTAAACTCCTCAGTACGACTGATTTCATCTTTGATGATCTGGATTATTTTTTGCTTTGGAATGTTTTTAAATTTTAAGTACTTCTTTTGATTACTAAGTCTGAAGATATAATAGTCCTTATTGCCATCGGTACGCAATACAAAATTTTTTTGGATTTCATAAGCAGTAAAAAAGTATACATGATCATTGCTGTAAATATCATCAGTATGGATGAATGCAAAGAAATCAGTTTTTACTCCTTCGTTATCCTCGACATACTGCCTGGCAATTTTCACCTCATTATTGTTTTCAAAGTATTTTGCCTGTATGATTCCCTTACATGTAATTCTTTTTTTTGACTCCTGAATTTCTGTTAGGCTCGCAGGCATATCTTCTACAATAAAGTCCCTTCCTTCGATATCAACTGAGATTGTTGAAACTAAAAATCCTTTAGACAGAATAGCTTCTGTTCTTTTTTCGCCCAGATTCCCATTAAATCCTTGTTTGTTTAGCATATTATAGAGTATTTTTATTATTAATCATTCCCGACAATCAGCAATTAAAATGGTTCATTTGATTGTTGAGAATCATTTTAAGGATTAGAGATCTAAAGGTGGGTTATTGCTTTAATGTAAATTATAGTATCTCAGCTAAGGTATTAAATTAAAATAGGATTGATAATTCAAATATAAATTTGATCTTGAATTCATTAATCAATCTAAAAAAAATATTCTATCACTTGAATGTTTTAAAAATGAAATCTTTGATTTTGAAGATAAATTGTTGATCAAATTTTAAGAAGTTTTAATATTGTATTCCTTAATACTTTAATTTTAGATCTAAAAGTTTAAGCCTATGAGTCACATTTCTTCCTTATATATTTTTGCTAAAGAAACGGATGCTATTGAAACCGTAAGAGGGTTCAAATTTCAAGAATTGAAAACCCTTGAGACTTGGTTGCATAATAAAAATAATGGTACAGATGAAATCATTTACTGTGATTATGAAGAGGATATATTTCAAAGAGATCTTTCAGCTTTTAAAGCTACATTTAAACAGCTTAAACTTTATTCTTCAAAGAATTTTTCATTTGCCAGTTCTGAGATAACAAAGGCACTAGCTCATTTTTTTATGCTTTTTGTAAAAGGGGACTATTTGCTTGATGAGATTAGCTTTGTTTTTGAAACTAATACATCGATTGCTGCCAAAAAAGGTGACAATGATGCAGAATTATTGAGAGATTGGGCAGCGAGCCAGGATGATCTTGAAGGAGATCTTCTTCAGAGATGTATAGCTAAGCTAAAATATATCCTTGATCTTTATATAGCAGAACAATATGGAAAGCTTAAAAAAGGTGACGATGAAAATCTAGATAAAATAAAATCTATGTATGAAGAACTTCCAATTGAAACCTGGGAGAATTTTGCTAAATCAATTCGCTGGAACTTCATAGGAATTTCCGCTGAACAGGCTCTTAACAATTCTATTGAGGCTGTTAAAAACTCTATTGCGGCGCTTCCATTTCCTATAACCAAGGAGGAACAAGATATCGTCTTTGACAAATTAAGAGGTATTGTAAGCGACAAATCTATGGCTCTTGATCCTGAAGAAAGGAAGCTTTCTAATGATTTAATGACTCAGGCAGTTTTAGACTTAGGCTCACATGATGACAAGTCTTATAATAAAGATTACGAAGCATGGAAAGATGTCGAAAAGATAACTCATTTCAATATGGGAGAATTCTATCAGGTATTATATGCAGCTAGACACTGTCGAAGAAAAAAATACCTTATCGAACATGGGCCGAAATGGATTATGCTTCTTCTGGAGTATTATAATAATGCGCAGACTCCTGCAGAAGAAAAGCGTGAATTAATTTATGAATTGGTCTGGTCAACTCTTCGCCCTTTTCCTAATGAAGAGCCAGAAAATTCACTAAAAGGACTTGAACCTTTTGTTGAAGAGTATTTTAGTGAATTTGAACAATATAAAAAGCCTCAAGCTGTAGAAGATGCCCTTAATCTGATTACTTTGATTGATGCTGTAACAAGATTTGATTTCATTTCAATAGATGAAGAGAAAATTACAGAATGGTACAGCCGCTTTGAAAGTTTTCTGAGCGATGCTAAGGAATTATATAAAAATAGGAAAAATAATCTGATAAGGATACTGGAAATAGAATCTTTTTTCTTCCTAAACAGGAATAGCTTTGAATATGGAGATGAACACGAGAATTTAAATAAGGTTAAGACAGATTTTGACCAGATTATTAATCTTCTGCCTGAAGCGCCGATGTTCTCGGTTTCACAGTTGGGTGAGCGTGTCAGTGCATTTTCGCAGATGTACTTTAATATGAAAGAAGGAGCAGATGAGGTTGAAATTATTGAAGAATTTTCAGAGGCTTTAGAACCTTTTGTTTTGGCGAGGGAAAGAGGTAAGGATACGGCTAAGGGCTATATATTAAAGGGTGATGCGTATCTTAGTTCAGCTAACCCCAAAGGGATTCTCAAAGCCCTTTCTTACTTTCATAAGGCAAAAAATTTATATTTAAATGATGATTACGCTGAGGGATACATTCTTTCGTTATTAAATATTTCGCAATTTTATAGTGCTGTAGGAATGAATATCGCTGCAAAGCATTATGCGTTGGCCGTTATCTGGTATGTCCAGAACTCGGGTGATCCTGCAATGTATAAAAGAATAAGTGATGCTTATGGTCTGCTTTGTCACTTTGAATTCAAACAAGGATCCTGGATTAATGCGCTTCAAAATTTCGAAACGGCTTCAGTATACCGTTTTGAGCTTGACCCTGAAGACTTTAATCCATATGAAGATCAAACTTTAATGAAGAAATTAGCGGAAATTTCTTTCTTGTTAGCAGTTTCTCCAATAATATCTCCTCAGCTTTCAGGATTTATTGAGTATGAGAAGCAGAAGATGGGGACTTTGTATACGGATTTACTACATGACTTTACTGTAGTAGTTGCCTCTCATATAGGAGATAGTGAATCTTTAGTTAGTATTTCGAAAAATAAAGTAGACAGTCCGCCAATAAATGATATAGGGGAATTTAGAACTTTGAGCTGGAAAATTTTCGGCAGTGTATGGAAGGTTATTTTCAAAAATGATTTTATAACTAACTCAATAGGCGAAGAATTTTGTTCACTGATACAAGTGTTTCTAACAGATATCGCTGTCAATGATCTGGATTTTCATCTTCTTATTGATGAAATTAATATAGAAATTGAACTTAGCGATGTTCCAAAGCCACCAGAGCAAATCGCTGACAATTCAAGATATTGCTGGAAAGTATATTTGCAACTTGTTGATTCAAATGATAAGGTGCTTATAAATAAACATTATGCTTTTATTTCTACGGTGTTGAAAATGATATTGGACGAATTAAGCCTTCTTCCTGCAGAGAATTTTGAAGAGCTTTATAAAATTGTTATGTCCAAGGATATTGCTAGTAAAGCTTTGCTTCTAAATGCTTATCAACTGATGTATAGAGAGGAATTTTCCCAACAGAAGTTTGATGATTCCAGAAGAAGTCATTTCAAGAGTGAGTATATTGCCACACCCTATTTCCAAGCTACGCCTTTTCGGCGGATTGACCAAATGAGCAGATTATATAACAAGGAGAAGAACATTCAAAATGTTGAGGGTAGGTATTCTAATAATATTAGGAAAATAAGAATGACATTTGAAAAAATAAAGGATATGCCTGATTTTAAAGCCAGAGTAGATAAGCTTCGAACAGAAGGCTGGTTAGACTGGCAGATACTGATGGCTCTTATGAATACTGCAATTAATTACAAAGCCAATTATGAGATTGCAGCTCTAAAGAGAAACTATTCTTCCGAAGATCAAAAAAGACTTCATTTTCAGGATATTATAGACAGACTTTCCAAAGAAGATGAAACTATTCAAAATTATATCGATATTCCTATTGAATTGCTGCTGGGTAAAGACCTCGATATGCATTTGGAGCAGAGTAGTCTTTATGTGCTAAAATCTTTTGGTTTGGAAAACAGGTCTCGGTTTCCAAATTACAAAGCGGTAAGGGAATTACTTAATAGTAGATTTGGCTATGGTAATGAAGATTCTCAGAAAGATAACCCATTTAGAATTTAATTTGTTTATAATCATAGAAGAGGCTGTGTAATTCTTTGAATGAAGTAAAGAACCTTATTATCCAATGAGGCATATACATCTATTTCTTCATTGAGCATTATATTTTAAAAATATACTTCTAAATCTGTATTTAAGAAAATATGATTTTTTGAATTCAGTTACTTTAGTTGTAAATTTTCATGTTTTAACTTTTATTTTATCGTTGTACCCTTCGGGATTTATATTTTAATTAAAAACATAATATGAGCTGGCAGAAATATGTAATTAAAAACACAAACATAGAAGGTGCACGTGCCTCCTTTGAAAAGGATTGTGCTTCATTGTTTAGAGCTATATATCCTGAAGATGGAGTAAGACGCGTTGAAGTAAAAAAAGGTGACGGTGGTATTGATATTTTTATAGGCGAGATAGGTGTTGAGCCTATAACTGTAATACAATGTAAGTTTTTTCTATATGAATTTGGTTATTCCCAACATCAGCAAATTTCTAATTCATTTAAAACTGCTTTGGAATCAAATGATTATGAATTTAACAAATGGATGTTATGTATTCCGGGTACTTTGGATTTGAAAGAAAATTTATGGTGGAGTAATTGGGCCGAAAAGCAAATAAAATCAAATCAATTAAAAAAGGGATCAATATTATTAAGAGATGGTGATGCCTTAATTGATTTATTCAAAAAGTACGGCTTGTTTAATCAGGTTTTTGGTAATGAAGAAATGCTTCAGATTGAAAAAGTTGGAAATAAAGTAGATTTACTTTTAGACCAAAATCAAATTAGTTTTGATCAGGCACAATTAGAGATACAAAAAGGCTCTTTTTATTTAGAAGAAGTTTCTAATTATTTTGGTGATATTACAACATCACATTTAGAACGTTCTGAAACTGTAGCCATTTTTGATTGGATTAAAAAAGATTTAGCCACAAATGAAAAGAATACTTTTATCCTTGAGGCTGAAAAAGGATATGGGAAAACTGTAATTTTAAAAGATTTGCTCTTAAAATTACGTGATGAAGGTATTGATGCACTAGGTATAAAGGCTGATAAATATTATGCTAGCAATCGTGTTAACCTTGAACAGATAATATTTCAAAAGGACAATGTACACTTGGAAGATATTGCCAAACTATACAATCAGAAAGGCAGGCTGCTTGTAATTATTATTGATCAGTTGGACGCTTTATCTCAAACTTTATCTTCTAATAGAGAGTATTTGCAGACTTATAACAGACTGATCGCCGACATGGCATACTATGTTAATATTCGAATTATTATTTCGACAAGGTCATTTGATTTGAATTATGATGCTGAAATAAGTATGTATAAAAAATCAGAATATTCAAAACTAAAAGTTTCATTAATAAGCGAAGAGAAAGTTAAAGAAATATTAGTAAAATATAATATACATAATGCATCTAAAAAACTTTTAGACCTGCTGGCAGTTCCTAATCACCTTGATATTTTCTGCAGAATTCCAGATAAAAAAGATCGCGATACATTATCTTCTTTAAAAGATCTTTTTGATGCGTTATGGGATCAATTAATAGCACAGAAAAGTGATTTAAGTTTAAAGTCAATCCTCTATAAAATTGCGGAAAGAATGTATCTGCAGCAGCAAATAATAACAGTAAATTTGTATGATGACTTTTTAAAAGAAATAAATTATTTAAAAAGCAATAGTTTACTTATAGAAAGCAATAAAGAACTGCAGTTTTTTCATCAGACATTTTACGATTATACTTTTGCAAGACAATTTGTAGAAGGGAAAAAATCTTTGCAAAAATACATCAAAGAAAATCGTCAAAGTCTATATGTAAGATCAGTTATCAAAATGGTAGTAGAATATTACCGCGAATATGATTCTGCTGAATATATTAGGTTAGTTAAACTATTGATTTCATCTTCTTATTATAGATTTCATATCAAATCACTTATAATTTCAAGTTTTGCAGCAAGCACAAATCCCAGTAAAAAGGAATTGGACATTGCTTTAAAATATATTATTCCTAATTTTACATACACACAATTGTTTGGTAACCAAATATTCTCCTCAGCTTGGTTTCGTTTTATACTGGAAAATGATTTGTTGCTGAACTTTATTATATATCCCAAAAAATGGCCGCACAAACTTCATGCAAAACTTGTAAGAAGCAAAATTATCAACGCAGACTATAAATCTATTCACAATTTCGAATTTCAAAGAACAGAACGATTGAACCTTTCTCTTCGATTACTTGTCAATAATTCGGAAAATGATATAGATCAAATTTTAGATTATCTAAATAAGATTCCTGATTTCGAAGGTAAGGATAATTTTATGTCCAGATTTTTGACTAATCTTAAAGATTGGCATAATAAACGTCTTCTTCCATTATTTGATATTTATTTGGCTTATGATTTCTCAGATGAAAATCGAGAAAATTTTTGGTTTTTTGACACTTTAAAAAAAATCGGTTTGTATCATATTGACTTTGTATTTCAAAAGATAGAACCCTTGATCATTAAAAGTTTCAATGACAATGGTGGATATGTCATTTTTCCTTATGATCAGATTAGTTTGTATGATCAAATTAATGAAATTTACCCAGATAAATCTTTTGAGTTTTTCTTTCAAATTTTTAAAAACTTAATTGAACAGGGTAAATTTGCTGGATACTATGAAAAAGTTGGTTGCCCATTCTATAAAAGTGACCACTTTTTGTCTGATTATCATGACGATAATAAAGAGCAAGCAGACGTGTATATAAAAAATGTAATTGTAAATTATGTTAAAAATAAATCGAGTGATTTAAAATATTTTTCTGTTTTTTTTGCTACTTATAAAAATTCAAATTCAGTGGATTTACTGAAAATTTTGATTGTAGGATTGTTAGATAATAGAGAATTCTATAAAGCTGAAATATTTGAGCTTATTGAAATTATTTATCTTAAAAGAGGATTCAATGCAGCAGACGATCATTTTCAGTTTTATTTAGTGAATTTATTGAGCGGGTTTACAGAAATCGGTGATGAAGCAGCCAAAGAAAAGGTAATAGAAATATTATTATCAATAAGAGATCCGTATGAAATTTTTTTACATACAGAAAAGGATACTGGCATAAAAACATTTGAAAGCTATTTTGGACAAAAACAGTACCGCTACTTAGATGCTTTACCATATGATTTTCGTGACAATATTGTTAGTTTGAGAAAAATTCACCAGGAATTAAAACGAAGATATCCCGCTCTTAAAACTAAAAAAGTTAGAAGGTCTAGGATTACCTGGTACTCTGTTGGTCCTCCCATTTCAAAAGAATCATGTGAGAAGATGAGTTTACTTGACTGGAAAAATACTATTTACAAATATAATGATTCCTATGTACGTGACCGTCGATCGGCAAATTCACGAGGAGGTAAAACTGAACATTGCAATTCTTTTCAGGAAATTGTTACTGCTAATGCAGAGAAATATTATCCATTTTTAATTGAACTTGTGAACGATGTTAAGGTATCACCAGATTATTTAACCTCAGGAATAAACGGTTTGATTGCATCTAATTACAATGTTATCAAAGTACAGGAACTTTTTCATTTACATATCAACAGAGAATTGGACAGGTATAATAAACTGTGTGCTATAAGAAATATAGATTACTTTATCAGTAATAAAAGTATCGATGTAAAGTTGATAGAGTTTTTAAGTGATATTCTGCTTAAAGTTCCAAATATTGATGAGATCAAAGAATATAGCGATCCTTTAACTGCAAGCTTAAATTCGTTTAGAGGGGCTGCTACCTACCGAATAATATGCTCATGTTATGACGATAAATTTATTGAATCTGTTTTTGATGTTTTGGAAAGGTCTGTATGCGATATTGAAGTTGGCGTAAAAGCAGGGATTTTTTATAATTTAGCATATTTGGATAAATTTGACTCAGAGAGGGCATTTAAAATTTTTTTAAAACTAATTGAAACGGATGATTTACAGTTATTAAGAAATGCTTTTAGACCGGCTTATCATTTTCGAAAAAAATTCAATATTGAAATGAAACCTTTCTTCAATAGGATTATTGAGAATGAAGAACTGCATAAAGACGGCAGTTCTCTGTTGGCTTTGAACTGGCTTTCTGGAATTGAAAAGGATAGAACTTATTTAAATAAATTAATAGTAAAAGGAAAAACAGGTAAATTAGAATTATTACGAGCCGCTGAATCAAAAATATTTGCTAAGAAAAAACTTGATCCAAAATGTTTAGATATTTTTTTTGAGTTTTTGCATGAAGAAGATAAAGAATTTGCATCAGCTTATTCAGGATTTATTTTGAGAAAGTTTAAGTTAATTCATTTCGACGAACTGCTCCCATTTATGAAAAAGTATGCAAAATCAAAACTTTTTGTAGCTGAACCACGATATTTCCTAAATTTCCTTCTCGAGTGTTCAAAAGACAGACCAATTGACTGTTTGTACTTAGTTAAAAGTATGAAATTTACAAGGGTCCCTAATGTTCAGGAGAGAGGGCACTATGACTCTGAACCAGTTCAACTTATACTTGCTATTTATAGTACCCTAAATAATCATTTTAAGAATCATAAAGGGCAGATTGAAACTACACTTAGTATCTTTGATAATATGCTGCAATTGGATCATTTGAGATTTTCTGCAGGTGTTGCGTTAGAAAAACTATGAAATTAAATCATTGTTGTATTGTACAACATTATTTCTTTATAATTAGATAAGTTAATGAAGGATTATTTAAAAGACGTTCCATTTCAGAGTTTATGATATCCTGAATATCTTCTTTAATCTGCAGATAATTACGTTGAACTATAGAATTGTCAATTGTTCGTACCAATGGTATATCGATATATTTTTCTTGTTCTTTTTTAATAATTTCATGATTATTTAAAATCTCAGAGTGAAAAGTTTTTAATTCAATTTTGCAGTCTGGATTATCGGCCATCATTCCCACAAATTCACCAGAACTCAGCGATGCAATTTTAGATGCAGGAACGGCAGATTCAAGCGGCTTAAAATTGACTTCAAAGAAACCGACGACAGCAATGGAAATTTTAAGCTCAATCATTATCATCAAAATTACGGTTATGATCTCGAAGCAAGTCTTGCTAAGCATCCTATTAAAGAACTTGTGACTCCAAAATACAAAGAAGATCTTTTAAATTCTCTTAAAAAAGGAAATCTGCAATCAGTTACTTTTGTTGTCAGCGGAGTGGAAAGCAAGATATATGTAGAGGCAAATCCTCATTTTAAAACTGTAAATATCTATGACGTTAATATGCAGAGAATCAATCACCGCGAAAGCAAAGATAAAAAACAAGCCCAAGAAAAAGATATTAGCCAAAAGCAGGATAATGATGCTGAGCCTTCGCAGACAGAGAAAAATTCGAATAACCGCAAAAGAAAAATAAGTAAGTCTATTTAGGTGTGTCAAATGGAAAGTTTAAACCTTTTAACGGCATTTTTTCAATCCATTGAAAAAGATTTCAGAATTGGAAGTACTCATATAGCAGTGTTTGCAGCTCTTGTTGAGTTTTGGATCCAAAAGGGAATGATGAATCCAGTTCGGGCTTACAGCATCGAGATTCAAAAGATTGCTAAAATAATATCGCCTAAGACCTATCATAAATGTATGCGTGAGCTAAATGAATATGGGTATCTTATCTATGTTCCGACAAAAAATAAAAATAAGCGAAGCAGCGTTTATTTTTATCTAGAATTGTAAGAAAAAAGTATTATGGAAGAAATTGTAACTAAAGAAGATTTAAAGCAGTGTGGTTTGTTATTATTAGATAATATACGAGCTATAATTCAAGAGACCAATTATGTAGAAAGAGAGGTAATTCAGATTGAATGGCTAAAAAGTAAGGCGGTCAGAAAATTGATGGATATGTCAGCAGGTTCACTACAGAATCTCAGAATGACACAGAAAGTTCGATTTAAAAAAGTTCTAGGGTCGTATTATTATAATAAGGAAGATCTTCAAAAACTTTTTAGTGATGAATCGAACCCATAAGCCCACCGAAGATAAAGTCATGAATTACTTATTAATTTATATGGATGATTCAAGATTGAGTGTTTGGCATCTGGCCATTTTAATGGCAATTCTAAGTTTAGGATATAGGCAAGGGGAGGAGAAGATAATCAAAGTCAGTCGCAGTAAGATTATGGCATTGTCCCATATAAATACAATACCTACATATCATAAATATTTTAAACAGCTTCAAATATTTGGATACATTATTTACCGGCCTTCCTATCATCCAGGTTATAAAAGTGAAATTGAATTACATGAAAATAGGTTATCTCAAGAGTTGTGAGATAACCTATTTTTTTACCATCTATTTGAAATTGTCAGTTTATTAGTTAAGATGAAATGTTATACTTTTTTTTAATGGCTTGTATTTCTTTTTCCAATCTGCCAAGTACTGCCAGGTCCGTTTTGGATATCTTAGGAGCATCTTTATTTAGCTTTTTTTTAAGCAGTGACATTTCTCTTCCAATTGTTGCCTGTTCTGTTATGGCATAGGCTTCGGTTTGTTTGATAGAGGAATGGCCAAGCATTTCTTTAACAACATTGATAGGGACATTATTGTTTAATGTAACTGTACTTCCAAAAGTCCGGCGTGCCATATGAGTGTTAAGTGTAAAAGGAAAACCACATAGAATTGCGATCTCTTTAAGATACTCGTTCATTTTCTGGTTGGAAGAAACAGGTAACACAGTACCGCGCTGCAAACACAGAGGGTGGTCTTTATATTTCTCAATAATTTTGAGCGCCTGAGGAAGCAGCGGGACGTTCGTGGTTGAATTCGTTTTTTGTCTCTCAGACATGATCCATAAGTTCCCATCAATACCGTTTTTAATATCGGTTTTTTTTAATTGATATGCGTCAATATATGCCATTCCTGTGTAACATTGGAATACAAATACATCTCGAACAACATTTAGCCTGTCTGTGGTAAAATAATGTCTTTCCAATTCATATAACTCCTGTGTCGTAAGGGGTTTTTTTACCATTTTGGTTTTACGCCCTTTAAAGTTCTTAAAAGGGTCTTTTAAGATTATTTCCTTATCGATTGCTCGAATGACAATCTTTTTGAAATTGGTAATGTATTTTAGGGTTGTATTGTTACTGCAATTTCGAACTGTTCTAAGGTAAAACTCAAAGTCCTTTATGAATTCTAGATTCAAATCTGTAAATTCAAGATCTGTCTTATTAAACTTGAATTTAATAAAGGCTGTTAAATGGTTTTTAGTAATAGTAAAGCGATCAAGCGTTCCTTGTGCATATCCTTTGTTTAATAGCGCGTGCATTTCATCATTGTGCTTTTGAAATTCTTCAAGCAATTTAATTCTTGGGGTAATTTTTCCCAAAACGTAATCCATGACTTTTTCTGAAGTTATGGGCTTTCCGCTGTACATAATCTCTGTTTTGTACTCATTGACTTTTAAAATCAGCGAATCCAAAAAGAAGTTAAGAGATCTGGCATCTTCTTTTGTTCCGATGGCCCTTTCTGTTTTTTGGTCCCAGCGGCTGCTGTCCCATTTACGTTTGGTGGATGTTTCCTTTGGAATTCCATCTACAGTTATCCTAAGATAAACTGTTCTAATTTTACTTTCATTGCGGGGGATTTTCAAAAAGAAAACCAACCCAAAGCTGCTTTCTAACATAATTCAACTTTTTAGATTAATAAATGTAGAATTATAGCATCAAAAAAACAAGTCGTTAACCTCCTTAACCCCTTTGTTTACAAGTGATCAGGTGCAATTCTGTGGCACATTTTGCAAACACCCAAATGTGCCACGATTCTGCCACAAAACTTTTGAGTGTTTTTACAAAGATTGAAAAGTGTCTTAAATGCAAAAAACCTGCGAATCCTAGGATTTGCAGGTTTTACCACGTTTTTTATGGGTTTTTGAAAAGATTGAAAAAGTGACCTTTTTACTTCTTTTCCCCTTTTCGTGGGGAGAGCAGGATTCGAACCTGCGAAGTTCACACAGCAGATTTACAGTCTGCCCTCGTTGGCCGCTTGAGTATCTCCCCGAAGCTTGTATTGTTGCGCTTTGTTATTCTAAGCGGTTGCAAATATAGGAACGTTTTCCGTGTTTACAAACAAAAAATGCACTTAATTTAAGGTTATTTTAAAGTTATTTTTTAATTCATTGGAATTGAATAAAATAAAAAATACCTTTTTTTGATGTTTTTTGGATTTATTTTTAAAAGTAGGATTATTCCTTTTGTTTTGTTGTGGTCTTTTAGCCTTGCATTTAGAGCGATTAAGTGTTTAGCAGGCGTTTTTCCTGAGGTATCGAGGAAAAGAATACGAAATAAATCTATTTGGTATTCTTTAGTAATTACTATCTGTTAAGAAAAATAAGCTTGTTCCTGTTTTCAGGTTAAGTTTCTTTATCAGTATTATTTTTTCCGGATCTAAGCGTTGAAAAATATAAATTCTGGTTGTGGTGTCAAAAAAAGGAGTTTTTACAGCAAATGCGGGTAATTTTTCTTTACAGGTTTTCCTTTAATTTCTTCTCTTCAATAATTTGTCTTTGTGAATGAAGGTTCAATCCTTGGTGTAGCGTAAAAACAAAAAAATCTCCACTAGGGAGATTTTTTTGTTTATTCTGTGTATTGCTATTATTTGGCTAAAAGCTCTACTATTTTTGCTTTTAATTCAGGACCTCTTAAGTCCTGCGCAACTACTTTTCCTGACGCATCAAGTATAAAAGTTGCTGGAATAGATTCTACTCCGTATTGCTTTGCAATTGGTTCGTCCCAAAATTTTAAATTTGAAACTTGTGTCCAGACTAATCCATCTTTTGCGATAGCTTCTTTCCAGGCAGCAGCTTCTTTGTCTAATGAGACTCCAATAATATTTAAACCTTTAGCGTGTAGTTCTTTGTAAATAGCTACAACGTTAGGGTTTTCTTTTCTACATGGTCCGCACCATGATGCCCAGAAATCAACGATAGTTACTTTACCTAAGCTTTCTTTAAGCGAAACTACTTTTCCTTCCGGATTAGGAGCTGAAAAATCTGCTCTTCATTTAGGGCTTCCAACAGGAGCTGCTGATGCACCAACTGCAGGATTCTTCATTTGTCCTAATTTTGTTTTGATTTCTTTACCTGGAGAAGAGTTTTTTAAAGACTCGTCTAAAGAGTTGTATAAACCTTCAGCTTTTTTGATATCAGTGCTTGGGTCGTTAATCATACTTTGAATGATTAAAGCAGAGATAAACGCTTTTGGGTGAGTTTCAGCGTAAGCTAAATATTTCTTTTTAGAATTTTCCTGAACTTCTGTTTGAAGTGTCATGTATTGTTTCATCAAGCCGTTGATAGTTGCTGTATCTTGTGCTTGTTGAGCTTGTTGCATTTTTTGAGTGTTTTTCTTTTGAAAATCAACTAAACTTTTTTGAGTTTTAGTCATGTCCTCATTGAATTTTACATACTCGTCATTGTTGTAAGTTCCAGAAATTTTAGATTTGTGGATACTGTCTTTGTCAACTGTAACAGTGATTTCTCCAGTTTCTAAGATAAAAGGAATTGGACCGTTAGCCCCCTGTACAATTAAAGTATGGAAAGCTGGTTCCTTTACTTTTCCTTTTATTTCAAATTTTCCGTTTTCAACTTTTACCGTATCAAGAGATACAGCCATTTTTGTTGTTGGATCCTGACCTTGAAGAATGATAGTTTTTCCGTTTTCGATACCTGTTGCAGTTCCTGTAATTAGGTATTCTCCGTCTTTAACTTTGCTGCATGAAATAATCGCTACAGAAGCAGTTAGTAAAAAAAGTATTTTTTTCATTATAAAAAATTAATTAGTTAATTGATTTGTGCAACAAAAGTATCTAAAATTATAAAACTTAAAGAATTTTGGAACCTAAAATTTTGTTATAGTTTTTTTTGGTTTAATTCTCATATAATCAGTATGTTTACTGGTTTTATTTGATTTAAAACTCTTAATTATATTGTTATTATGAAAATAAATAACGTTTTTTTTAATTTTTATGCATAAAAAAAGCACTCTTGTGAGAGAGTGCTTTTGGAAATATTTTGGTATAAATCTATTCTTGATTTGTTTTCTTTCTCCATGTGAAAGAGTTCAAAATATGTCTTTTTGCAAATCTTCCAGGAGAATCTGCATTTACCATTTTAACATAAGTTGCTTTAGGAACACTGATGTATTCGTAAACGCTTCCATTAGAGAAATCTATAATTAAACGACCTTCAACAAATTTATAATCAGTAATTGAACAAGTCGAAATCGTTTCAGTGTATTCTGGTAAATTAAGTTTAATCGTTTCAGGATTAATACTTACCAAGAAGTGATAAGCCTCAATAATAGCTTTACTTTTTTCTTCTGCCGCTTTTAAACCAGCATCATCACCTTGAAATTTATCAGGATGAGATTCTTTCATCGCATTACGATAGATTGTTTTTAAATCTTTTAATTCAGCAGTTTTGTCTACGTTTAGTAACTTGCGGTATTCAACTATTTTTTTCATAAATAAAAGGTAACTTCTTGTCTATTAGTTTGAAATGAGTGTTTTTTACTTCAAAACGACAAATTTTTTGCAAAGGTACACTTTTTTTTAACTTTTTAGATTTGATCGAAAAAATAATCAAAAAAATAAAGGTTTAGCAGTTAAGTATTAGGCGTTAAATGATATCCGAAGTCTTAAATAGTTTCATTTTACCCCAAATGCCGTTTTTTTTTATCCAGGTGAAGGAATAAAAAACGCAAAGTTTGCAAAGGAGAGAACTTTGCAAACTTTGCGTTGTATTACATATATAATGTTTAGGTGTGGGATTTTTTACACCTATCGGAATAAATTTCCTTTATTTATTTTCGGGCTTGTTATTGGCTTTATCAAAGTTCTTAGACTTCTTAGGGTATTTATCATAGCTAATATCGCTTGGATTTTCGATAATAGATTTAATCGTAATCCAATCGCCTATGTTGAAGTTTGAATGTGCGATTTTGTAATCTAAAAGGTACTCACCGCAAAAATAGTTGTTGTTTTCATCTTTTTCTATGATGCCGGTATAAACTCCTTTTTGCAACATTTTTTCGTGTGAATCTTTAGACATGACTTTCTTATTTTAAAATTGAAGGTACAAAGTTAATCAATTTATCTTTGTTTTAGGGAGTTCGTGACAATCTCAGTATATTTGCACATGCAAAAAAACTTCAAGCCACATCCTAATTCGTTTAAAAATACCTTTTGTGTTTTTCGTGAAGTGCTTTCAAATGAAATTGAAGGTTTAAAAAAACAGTTTGAAAGCAAAGCCGGAAGTACCTATTATTATACAGAAGCCGGAATGTACAGAGTGTCGAATCACTGGGGCAGACTCGCTAACAGTAAGTGGCGTTTGGTGGCTATGGAGCCGGAAACACCTTCGAAAACTAAAATAGGTTTTGCCGCCTGGAACGAATTTCATCCTGATAATGCCGAAGAAAAACTCTATTATATTGAAGCCGATTTTGATAATAATAAGGTAACCTATCAGCACAGAAAAAACCCAAAATACGATGGGAAACCTGTTTTAAGAACCAGTTTTGAAACAACCAAACGCATCAAGCAGGTTCGGAATCTGCAACAACTGACTTCATGGGCAAAACATTTTGATTATGACGACATAGACGAGTTGAGAAAACAAATCATCAACGAGTTGATTTATACCGAGAAAACTTTAGAAGAAATTAAAAGGGAAATATAATGGGACGCAACAACGAAAGGAATATCAAAAAGCACAATGACAAATTGCACAAAGCCCAAAACAAAGTAAAACAGGCTGAAATTGCACGTAAAGAAAAGCTAAAAGAAATTATTAAAAAGTTTAACGAGAGTAAAGAGGAGTAAAAAAAGTTTCAGGTTTCAGGTTTCAAGTTTTTATAGGAACCTGAAACCTGAAACTTGAAACCTGAAACTTGAAACCTGAAACCTGAAACAAAAAAATAGAACAACAGACATGAGTAAATTCGAAGATTTAAAAATAAGTGTACAGGAAATCATAGATTTAATTGCTGCAAAAAACAACAGAGAAGCCAATAATAAATTGTTGGAAGTAAATGAAGTATTAGATGAGATGCTGGATCATGCCGAAGAAGATGAAGACTTGAGAGAAATTAGCCGTTATCAGGTTTTGCTGAATCAGCTGCATGTGAAAATTAATGGAGAAAAGCAGGTTGATGGAGAGTAAAAAGTGTTTTTGTGATACCGGACTAGAATTTAAAGACTGCTGCGGTTTGTATCTTGAAAGCAATCAGAAAGCCCCAACAGCTTTAGAATTAATGCGTTCGCGTTACTCTGCTTATGCTACCCATAATGTGGATTATCTTTTGGAAACCACCGCCGTTTCGGAAAGAAAGTATTATTCAAAAGCGGAGATTTTAAAATGGGCTACCAGTAACACCTGGCAAAAACTGGAAATTTTAAGTCATTCCCAAAATACAGTTGAGTTTAAAGCCTATTTTCTGAATTCAGATCATAAACCTCAGATACATTATGAATTTTCGACGTTTAAATTCGAAAATAATGTCTGGTATTATTTGGATGGAAAGTTTGAATAATTACTAAGCTTCTCGCTAAATTTAGGTGATTTTATTCAAATTTTTTTAACTAAAAATTAATAACTGTTTCTTTTTTCATAATTCTAAAATAGCGTAATTTTAGAATTATGAAAAATGAAATTAAAAAGGGTTTTTATTTTAAGACGTATGAAGCCCCGTTTCAGTCTCCTTTTGAAAAACTTTTTGGTATTTTCAAAGAGCTAATCACCCACACTTCGGGCGATTTCGACGAAGCTATAAACTGGCTTCGGGAGTTAGACAAAGAATACAAGCTAACAGACGAAAACTACACGATCGATGATTTTATCGAAGATTTAAAAAAGAAAGGTTATATAAAAGACGAAGTTAAACCTGATGGAAGTGGCGGTTTTGGGATTACTGCCAAAACAGAACGTGCTATCAGGCAACAAGCTTTGGATCAGATTTTTGGCAATCTAAAACGTTCCGGAAGTGGTAACCATAAAACAAAACATGCCGGAAATGGTGACGAACATACAGGAGAATTTAGGGAGTTTAGTTTTGGAGATGGTTTAGAGCGAATTTCGTTAACAGAAAGCCTTCGAAATGCCCAGATTAATAATGGTGTTGAAAGTTTCATGCTAACCGAGAATGATTTGGTAGTGGAAGAAACACAATACAAAGCCCAAATGAGTACTGTTTTGATGATCGATATCAGTCACAGTATGATTTTGTATGGAGAAGACCGGATTACACCGGCAAAAAAAGTAGCCATGGCTTTGGCCGAATTAATCACAACACGTTATCCAAAAGACACACTTGATATTTTGGTCTTTGGAAATGATGCCTGGACCATTCCGATTAAAGATTTGCCCTATTTGCAAGTTGGACCTTATCATACCAATACCGTTGCCGGACTTCAATTGGCTATGGATATTTTGCGCAGAAAACGAAACACCAACAAGCAGATTTTTATGATTACCGACGGAAAGCCAAGCTGCGTGCGGGAGCGCGATGGTTCTTATTATATGAATAGTAACGGACTCGATGAATATATCGTTGATAAGTGTTATACACAGGCACAACAAGCTCGAAAACTGCACATTCCGATTACCACATTTATGATTGCAAACGATCCTTATTTGCAACGTTTTGTCAACCATTTTACCGAAGCCAATCAGGGAAAAGCATTTTACACCGGATTAAAAGGGTTAGGAGAAATGATTTTTGAAGATTACGAAACGAATAGGAAGAAGAGAGTTCGTTAAATGAGGTTCAAAGTTGCAAAGGTTCAGAGGGACAAAGTTTTTGTCGTAGAGGTGAACAGTAGTGCATCTGTTTACTGTGAAAATATATTGTTTGGGTTTAGCCTAAAAAGAGATAATAAAAAATAGATTGAATTTTTAAATCATTAAATCTTTCAATTTTTAAATTTAAAAGGACTGGGAGAGATGATTTTTGAAGATTACGAAACGAATAGGAAGAAGAGAGTTCGTTAAATGAGGTTCAAAGTTGCAAAGGTTCAGAGGGACAAAGTTTTTGTCGTAGAGGTGAACAGCAGTGCATCTGTTTACTGTGAAAATATATTGTTTGGGTTTAGCCTAAAAAGAGATAATAAAAAATAAATTGAATTTTTAAATCATTAAATCTTTCAATTTTTAAATTTAAAAGGACTGGGAGAGATGATTTTTGAAGATTATGAAACGAATAGGAAGAAGAGGGGGCGTTAAATCAAAGGTTCAGAGGGGCAAAGTTTTTGTCGTAGAGGCAAACAGCAGTGCGTCTGTTTACTGTGAAAATATATTGTTTGGGTTTAGCCTAAAAAGAGATAACAAAAAATAGATTGAATTTTTAAATCATTAAATCTTTCAATTTTTAAATTAACAAGATGGAAATAAAAAATACAAATACATTAGGTCAGTTAAAAGCCACTGGATATAAAAGCATTAGTATCAAAGATGAATTGCGAAATAACCTTCGGGAGAAAATCAAATCGGGGAAACCAGTTTTTGAAGTCGTTCATGGTTTTGAAAACACAGTGATTCCGGAATTGGAACGCGCTATTTTATCGCGTCACAACATCAATTTATTAGGACTTCGAGGTCAGGCCAAAACACGTCTGGCACGTAAGCTGGTGGAATTGCTCGACGAGTATATTCCGTTTGTTTCAGGATCTGAAATTAACGATGATCCGTTAAATCCAATTTCGCGTTTTGCAAAAGATTTAATTGCTGAAAAAGGTGATGATACTCCAATTTCATGGCTGCACAGAAACGAGCGTTTTTTCGAAAAATTAGCCACGCCTGATGTTACTGTGGCCGATTTAATTGGCGATGTTGATCCCATAAAAGCGGCCAATTTAAAGCTGTCCTATGCAGACGATCGCGTGATTCATTTCGGGATGATTCCAAGAGCAAACCGCTGCATTTTTGTGATTAACGAATTACCTGATTTACAAGCCAGAATTCAGGTGGCACTCTTTAATATTTTGCAGGAAGGTGATATTCAGATTAGAGGTTTTAAATTGAGAATGCCACTGGACATGCAGTTTATCTTTACGGCAAATCCGGAAGATTATACCAATAGAGGGAGCATTGTTACCCCTTTAAAAGACAGGATTGGTTCTCAGATCCTCACGCATTATCCCGAAAGTATTGCCATTGCAAGAGCCATTACAGAGCAGGAAGCAAAACTCGATGAAACACAACATAGACTGGTGTATGTACCGGGTCTTGCCAAAGATATTTTAGAACAAATTAGTTTTGAAGCAAGGGAGAGCGAATATATCGACAACAAAAGTGGTGTAAGTGCAAGAATGAGTATCACAGCCTTTGAGAATTTAATGAGTACGGCAGAACGTCGTGCCTTAAAAGCGGGGGTAGAAAAAACAACTTTGCGTTTGTCCGACTTTGTGGGGATCATTCCAGCAATAACCGGAAAAGTAGAATTGGTTTATGAAGGAGAGCAGGAGGGGGCCGCTGTAGTGGCACAAAACTTAATTGGACTAGCTATAAGAACTTTATTTCCGACCCTTTTGCCGAAAATAGAAAAGCTGGAAAAACCCGGAGAAAAAACACCATATTCAGATATAATCGAATGGTTTTTTGCCGAAAGCGGTTTCGAATTGTTAGACGATGCTTCAGACGTGGAGTATCAGAATATTTTAGATGAAGTGATACCATTAGATGTTTTGCTGAAGAAATATCAACCTCAGTTGGACAAAAAAGATCAGTATTTTATGAAAGAGTTTATTCTGTGGGGATTGGTCGAATATAGAAAACTGAGTAAAGATCGTTTTGCAAAAGGACATCAATTTAAAGATATGTACGGAAGTTATATTAGTAAATTGTAGTTTATACTCTATTTTTTTTTACAAGCCCTACAGGTATAAAGAAACTTGTAGGGTTTATTATTTTGTAAAAAGCCCATTACCAGTTTTATTTCATCTACCTTGCTCCGTTGGCTGTATTTGCAGTTTCCCAAAATAAAAATGGAAGATAGTTTCGAAGATTTGATTGCGAGTTATATAGAAAACAAAGTTGGAATATCGGAGCATTTTTTAAGTCCTGAGCTGGCCAATCATTTAAAACAAAATCTAATAGATTTAAATCGTAAAAGTTTATTGCTGGCTGCAGGAATCGGAAACTCAGAAAAGTTGTCTTACGATGGTGCTGTACGCAGTGATTCTATTTACTGGCTGGATAAAAAACACAACAATGTTTTTGAAAATGAGTTTTTTGATAAAATAGATGCTTTTATATTGTATTTGAATAGAAGTTGTTATACAGGAATTACGGGCTACGAATTTCATTATTCTTTATATGAAAGCGGAGATTTTTATCTGAAGCATTTGGATCAGTTTAAAAACAATCCCAGCCGAAAATACTCGATGATCAGCTATTTGAACAGCAATTGGCAGGAAAGTGATGGTGGAGAATTAATGATCCATCAGGAAAATAACAATCAAAAAATTGCACCTACTCAGGGAAAAACTGTTTTCTTTAAAAGTAATGAATTGGTACATGAAGTTCTGGTGACCCAAAACACGAGAATGAGTATCACAGGCTGGTTAAAAAGCGACTAAAATTTTAATCATTAAACCCGACAGGTTAAAAAAAACTTATCGGGTTTAAAGTTTTTTTGAAATTATGTTGATATATCAATTATATTTGTATCAAATAAAAAAAGCATGAAACTCAAAAACCCAACCGGAACAGTACTGTACTCCTTAGAGAAAGCAATAAAAGAATATCGAAGACTGGCACAAAAAAACATTACAGAGGTTGTAAAAGATATTACTGTAGATCAATGTCTGGTTTTAATTATACTAAACGATAATCCGGACATTTCCCAAAACGAATTGGCAAATCTTATATTTAAAGACAGTGCTTCAATTACCAGAATGATCGAATTAATGGTAAAAAAAGAATACATCACCCGCACAATTCATCTTGAGGATAGAAGGAAATTTAATCTGGAGATCACTAAAAAAGGTATAAAAACACTTCAGGAAATAGAACCGGTTATAGAGCTCAACCGGCAAACGGCACTTGAGGGCCTGTCTTTAGAAGAAATAGTATTACTGGATAAAACACTCCATAAAATCATCATTAATTGTAAAAATAAGTAGCATGAAATCAGGATTAACACTAATAGTATTGTTGGTATTTACTTTCGGATATTCACAAAAAGAACTTAGTAAAGCGTTAGAACAATACATGGATGCACAATTTGCTGTTAATAATTTTAGCGGTACGGTATTGATTTCTAAAAGCGATTCTATACTGTTGAAAAAAGCATATGGTTTTGCAAATTATGAATGGAAAGTAAAAAATGAAATAGATTCAAAATTTAGTTTAGCTTCGGTTTCGAAGCAATTTACTGCTGTCGCTATTTTGCAATTAGCAGAGCATAAAAAACTGTCACTAGACGATCAATTGAGTAAATACTTTGCCGATTTCCCTAAAGGTGATACCATTACTTTGAAGATGATGTTGTCCCACAACTCGGGTTTTCAAATGGATTTTGACGAATTGTACTTGATCAGAACAGATCTCAATAAAGATTCTGTTTGTAGTTATCTGGCAAAAAAGCCTTTGCTGTTTGAGCCGGGAACCAGCACTGCCTACAGTAACATTGGATATTATTTATTGGCGCGCATTGTTGAAAAAGTATCGGGACAATCTTATGAAGAGTATTTAAGGCAAAATCTATTCGATAAAGCTAAAATGTACAATTCCGGAGTTTCAGCGAATGATGCCGTTGTCGATAAAATGACTCAGCGGTATTATTTTAAGGATAACAAATTAACTAAAAACCCATACATCAATTGGAGTTTTAATCTTGGTCATGACGGTATATATTCAACTGTTAACGATTTATATTTGTGGAATAAAGCGCTTTTCGATGGTCAGATTTTGCTTTCTGAAGAATCTAAGAAAAAGATGTTTACATCATATAATGAACAGAATTTTGGTTTTGGTGTAATGATTAATCCTGTTTATAATCAGGGACATCAATTAATTGCGCATGATGGCGGTTTCTTTGGGGCAATGACATCCTTTAACAAATTTACTGAGGATAAAGTTTTTATTACTGTTTTATCCAATAACCAGTCAAAATCGTATTATATTGCTTATGGGCTTGCGGGAATATGTTTTGGGAAAGAGGCCGAGCTTCCGTATAAACACATTCAGGTAGCTGGAGACGCAAAGGCTTACGATCAATATATAGGGGAGTATGAAAATATTAAAATTGTAAAAAAAGAGAACAAACTTTATTATGCAGGTTATACCATTGAACTGCTGCCGGAATCACCAACAAAATTCTTTCGCTCAGACAATAACGATACGACATTAGAATTTATTAAAAATCCTAAAGGAAAAATTATACAATTAGAAATCAGAAAGGCCGGAATAAAAGAGATTAAAAATAGAACAAAAGGAGTTTAAGCGTTATTTTTGCATTCAAAATATAATCTTATGTTGTTTCTTGTCCTCAGTATATTGTGTAGCGTAATTGTTGGTGTGATTTTTAAAATAACCCGAAAATACCATGCACATCCTACTCAAATTATTGCGTTCAATTATGTTGTTGCCTTAGCACTGTGTTATTTTACCTTTAGTCCAAATCTGAATGAAGTTGACGCAACAGCGCCCTGGAGCATTTACATCGCTATTGGAGTTTTGTTACCGGTTGTTTTCTTATTCCTGGTGGCATCCATCAAAAATATGGGAATTGTAAAAACTGACGCAGCCCAACGATTATCACTATTTATTCCAATTTTGGCAGCCTGGCTGATCTTTAGAGAAGAGTTTAATTTTTATAAAGTGATTGGACTGATCGTTGGTTTTTTGGCCCTTTTACTAATTTTGAGAAAGCAATCGGAAAACTTGGAAAACAAATGGATTTTTCCTGCTGTTGTTTTAGTAGGTTTCGGAGTTATTGATATTCTCTTCAAGCAAATTGCACTTTATACCACTTTGCCGTATCCAACTTCTTTATTTATTGTTTTTTGTATCGCTTTGATGGTCGCGCTTTTAATTTCGATTTATGAAATTGGTGTTAAAAAAGGGGAGTTAGAACCAAAAAGTATTCTTTTTGGTACCTTGGTTGGTATCTTTAATTTTGGAAATATACTGTTCTATTTAAAAGCGCATAAGGCTTTCGCCGAAAATCCATCAACAGTTTTTGCAGGAATGAACATGGGAGTTATCATTTTAGGAAGTCTTGTCGGCTTGGTTTTTTTTAAAGAAAAACTGTCTAAAATTAATTTTATCGGAATCTTTCTGGCTCTAATAGCGATCGTTTTTATTGTTTTTTCTCAATTTAAATAATTTTCATCGACTACAAAATGCTGGTTTACAGTTGTTTTTATGGTTTTTTGTTATTATTTGAAAATAAACTCTACTAATTCTATAGAATTTATAAAATATTTTTATAGATTTGCATTAACAATGAGAAACTATAGTCAATATACCATCACTTTTTTATGCAGCTTCATGATGTGCAGCATGCAGGATTATGTGATGAAATGGCGTTAATATAGAAAGTACTTGTTATTTTTTTTTTTTTAGCCTTTCATGCACCATGAAAGGCTTTTTTTAGAACGGTCAAAAAAATTAGTAAAATGAGATCCAATAGAAACACCAACATTAGGATGCGATGCTGTCTTATGAAAATCCCATGTTAAAAAAAGCTTCAATAAACAGTAAAACGCTTTTTAAAAGATTTAAAGTTTAAAATAAAATAACCCCCAATTAAAAGACATATAGTTATGAGTACAGAATTAATAAAACAGAATCCCTTTCAATCGATGATTGATCGTTTTAACATTGCAGCTGACATTCTTAGATTAGATGAATCGATCAGGCAAAAACTTCAGCGTCCGGAGAAACAAATTGTTGTTAATTTTTCGATTACATTAGACAATGGCTCCGAAAAAAACTTTGAAGGTTATCGTGTGATTCACAATACAGCTTTAGGGCCTTCAAAGGGCGGAATTCGATATGATACAGCAGTAAATCTCGATGAGGTAAAGGCTTTGGCTGCCTGGATGACCTGGAAATCGGCTGTGACAGGTATTCCGTTTGGAGGTGCAAAGGGCGGAATTATTTGTGATCCGAGAACACTTTCTAAAAGTGAATTAGAGAAAATTACTAGGGCTTATACCAAAGCTTTGTCTGATGTTTTTGGACCGGATAAAGATGTTCCGGCACCGGACATGGGAACTGGCCCTGACGAAATGGGATGGTTAATGGATGAGTTTTCTATCGTTCATGGTAAAACAATTCATGCTGTGGTAACCGGTAAACATTTGCATTCCGGAGGTTCATTGGGCAGAGTAGAAGCAACCGGGAGAGGAGTTAGTATTATAACTTTACTGGCACTTGAAAAATTAAAATTAAGACCTGCGAGATCTAGCGTAGCCATTCAGGGTTTTGGAAATGTGGGATTGCATTCGGCTTTGTTCTTGTTTGAAAAAGGACTAAAAGTTGTTGCGGTTAGTGATGTTTCTGAAGCATTTTACAATCCTGAAGGACTTAATATTCCTGAACTGATTTTGTATTACAACCTGAATAACAAGAGTATTAAAGGATATCCGAATTCGGTTGCCATTAAGCACGAAGATTTATTGTTGTTAGATGTTGACGTATTGATTCCTGCCGCCAAAGAGGATGTAATCACACAAAAGAATGCTCACGATATTCGTGCAAAAATTATTGTGGAGGGCGCCAATGGACCGGTTTCTTCGGATGCCGATAAAATACTGCACGATAATAATGTTTTGGTGGTTCCGGACATTCTGGCCAATGCAGGTGGCGTTACGGTTTCGTATTTTGAATGGCTTCAGAATTCGCTTTTAGAGTCCTGGAGAATTCACCAGATCAATACCCGTTTAGAAGATATACTGGAAAAAGGATTTGAGACTGTTTTTAGAATCGCTTCCAAACACAATGTTACACCACGTATTGCCGCCTATATTATTGCGCTGAAAAAGGTGGCCGACACGCAATCTGTAAAAGAAGTGGCACTGGATACTCCAAAATTTAAGCAGAATTAAAAATTAGATTTTAGCATACAAAGACTGTTTTCATTGATTAATATTATTTTCAAAAGAGAAGGTATTAATTGATGAAAATATCTTTGTTTTAGAGTCGTCGTAATTTGTTTAATAATCTTGTTCGACGGATTCAAGTTTTTTTATGAATTAATAAAGTAATTTTTTAAAATGGAACATATTAATTTTCTAGCTTTCGCAATGCCTGCTTTTTTTCTCTTTCTCTTTTTAGAGTACAAGATTGCACAACGTCGAAAGAGACCGGAAATTTTTAATTATGAAAGTTCAGTTTCAAATATTAGCATCGGTATTGCAGAGCGTTTGATAAATTTATTTATAGCGGCAAGTTTTTACCAATTGTATTATTTGATTTATGATAACTATCGAATTTTTGACATTCCAAGCAATGTTTTTGTGTGGATTGCCTTAATTCTTGCGACCGATTTTGTCTGGTATTGGTACCACAGATTGGGACATGAAGTCAATTTTTTCTGGGCAGCACATATTGTGCATCATCATAGTGAAGAGTTTAATTTTACGGCAGCTGCCAGAATTACAACTTTTCAGGCAGTAATTAGAACAGGATTTTGGTGTGTACTACCATTGCTTGGTTTTCATCCGTCAATGGTCATCACAATGCTGATTGTACATGGAGCTTATTCTTTTTTTACACATACACAGCTTATAGGTAGAATAAAATGGTTGGAGTATGTTTTTGTAACACCCTCTGTTCATGGTATTCATCATGCTTCTGACGAGAAATATCTGGATAAAAATTATGGTGATATGTTTACCTTTTGGGATCGCCTGTTCGGGACTTTTCAGGAAGAAGAAGAAAAGCCAAAGTACGGTTTAACACATCCGCTCAAGAGCTATAGCTTTTTGTGGCAGCATTTTCATTATTATTTTGAAATCTATGAATTGTGGAAGCGCTCAACAGGATTTAAAGCAAAATGGAAAGCGGTCTTTGGTAGTCCCGCGCATATGGATCAGGACATTCGTCCAACTTTGGAGAAACGTTTTCTGCAGGATAAAGCAAATCCGCATCAGAGACTTAGGTTTAAGAATTATCTCTATATTCAGCTTGGAATCTGTACTTTATTTTTAACGGTTTTTACATATTATTTTGATTGGTTGTACATACCAGATAAAGTTTTTGTGCTTTCAATTATCCTGGTCACCTTGGTGAATTGCGGTGCATTATTGGAACAAAGAAGGTGGATTTATTATCTGGAATACCTGAGAATATTTATGGTAACAACCTACTTTTTATATCAGGAAAATTTACTGTCCTTTTTCTTTATTCCGCTGGCCATTATGATTTTTGCCGAACAGTTATTCTCATTAAGTACACATTATCAAAACGTTGTTCTTCAGTTGGAACGATCAGAATAATAAAGTTTTCGTCAGAGGAGTTTACGGAAGGGCTCTTTTTCTGAAATAAAAACAGAGCCTCTAACTACGGTTAAAGGCTCTGTTTTTTTGTATGTTGGATGGAGAGAGCAGAGCCGCAACTTTTTTTCGCGACAGCGTGGAAAAATTTCATTTTTAAATCGGATTGGCTATATTTGAGAGTAAATTCTCAAATATAATATGGATAAGAAATTAAAGCAATTCTTCGTAAAGTCACTTGTAGTACTGTTGTTGATTCATTTAGGTTATTTTTTATATGGCTTTTTTAAGTTTGAAGGTCTTGCCGCTATTAATACTTACTTTGAATTTTACAGATTCAAATTTTATGATGACGTTTCAATTTCCCATTTTTTTATCAGTGGTTTATTTTTATTTTTCTTCCTGATTTTTTTAGTTAAAAAACATTCGCGAAAGGACTATGCTTTTGCCAACTTGCTAAAAATTGGTTTCCTATTGCTGCTGATTTGTTTTTTGAGTTTTTCCTTTTTTATCAGTTACAGTTTTGGATTGAATGCCAAATTACGAAGTGAATTGTCAGAGCATAAATTCAATAAAGACAAAACGCTATTGAATGTTTTGAATCCGTTTTTATATAATTATACCTCGTACAGTTCTGAGAAATTGTTTAATCCGGTTCATATTTTATATCCAAAACCATATCCGGTGGTGGAGGAAGTGGATAGTGTTTTGATCTCAAATGGGTATTACAATACAGAAAGCAGGTATTATAGTATCGACACTTTAAAAGTTCTGACCAAAGATTTTGATAAAGCTTCGACAGTGACCAATAGCGTTCTGGAGGAATTAGGTTTTGATAAAAAAGAACTTAACGGGAGAATTATAGCCAAAAACACCATTAAGGACAGTATTGAAATTATCTTTAAAGGCCAAGAAGTGCGCCCTCAGTACGATGACAGCATTTGCATTTTTCTCAAAAACAAGTCACTTTTTAGACCTGTAGTAGGATTTACACCTGAAAAACAACAGTTTGATGCTGCGGTTCAACGGTACAAGCTGTTGTACAAATACGGGAAAGATTCGTTACAGATAAATTTTCAAAAATTAGACACACTTCTGAAAAAGTATAACATCGAAAGTAATATTGTTCCGAAGCAGCTTACTGCAGATGCTTTTTATTTTAGAGACCATAAAGATGTGGTGCAGAATGCGATTCGAAACCATTTTGACCGAAAAGCATTAACGGAGAAATTTTCAACTCTCGAAAGGCTGTTTTATGAACCCAATTATCTGCATCCGTCAATTATAGCGATCTTTTTTGGTGTGATTGTATCGGTTTGGCTTTTTCTCTTTTTAGTTTACATTTTATTTAATGGGAAAAGAAAGAGCTGAGTTGTGATGGCGTTTTAAGTCAGGTGAATGAGAGCAGTTAATTTTGATGAATTGCTTTTTTATACCCTGTTGTAATCGGCTCTCCAGTGTACGATGGCTTTTTTAATAGCGTCTCCGCTGAGGTTGTTTTTAAGGGCATCCTGAAGCAGAGGCAGAATTTCGTTATCGGGAGCAAATCTTAACGCAAAGATCTGATCGTCGGTTAACTTGTATTCAAATTCTTCAAGTCTTTTTCCGGTCAGTGTAAAATAGCGATAGCGAAGTTCCAACCGTACAATTCGGTTTTGAAGCGTTAGAGCATAATGCTGGCGCAGCATATAAGCAAGACAGAATAAAAACACGAAACATGCACTTATAAAAGACCAAATAAGTGTATTTTCAGTGGTGAAAGCAAAATAAATACTGCTTCCTAAGAATAATACTAAAACCGGATAATAAACAAAATGATGTGGAGTATAAAACCGGATATGATTGTAATAGGTTTGAATTTTCATAATGATATCGTTTTGGTTTTGAATGATATAACAAAGCTACCCTAAAATAGCATAACTTTTTTCAAAAAAATGACTAAGTAACAGATGTTTCTGCTATAATTTAAACCTGAGAAGGTTTTAGAGGTTTTCGATACTTTTAATTAAGTACTTTAATAGGTGTGAAGGCTGTCCGGATTATGGCGTTGTGAGCCAAGGACAAATCTCCATTCTTCCAATTTAGACTGATAGGTTTTACCTGCATTTGCTGGGCTTGTAGATGGTAATGTGATGAGTTGGTAAGCTTTTTTCAGGGGAACATATTTTTTGAAAAATGCCGCCGCTTTTTGTCCGTTAAAAAGAATAGTGGTGATCTTGGGATGCTGTTGCAAAAACGTTTCAAAATCATTTGCCGTTTCATTTTTTATTGCGCTATCCAGACTTCCCACTCTTTCGCAATGCTGTAAAACATCCCATACGGCAATATTATTTTTTTGCAGCAACGCTTTTCTGATTTCATAATCGTTCGAGAAATCCTCTTTCAAAATGGCAAACATAAATTTCCAGAAATTGTTCTGATTATGTCCGTAATACTGGTTCAGTTCCAGTGATTTTGTTCCGGGCATTGTCCCTAAAATCAAAATAGTAGCCTCTTTGTCGGATAAAGGAGAGAATGAAAAACTTTTCATGAATAGTGCATTTGTGCTGTAGTAAAGTAAAGACTTTAAACGTTAATTTTAAAGCATTTCATTAAAACTTTGAGAGGAAAGTAACGTTTGCTTTATTTGTGTTCAGCTTCGAATAGTGAGCCTTCAGCATGCAACAAAAAACCTTTGCTACTCTGAACCTTTGCTACTTTGTCCCTCAAAAAAAAGTTATCTCCCAAACCTATAATAATCTAAATCCTGATTTTTGGTATTGTTAATCGAGTCCAGAATTGAGTTCATACCTATGACGCTAAAGGTAATTCCGTTTCCACCGAAACCCAGTACATAATGTTCATTTTTATGAGGGTCGGGTTTCCCAAAATAGGGAAGACCGTCTTTTGTTTCTCCAAAAGTTCCGGCCCAGGAATAATCAATTTTAAAATCAATATCCGGAAATTTTCGCTGGAACTTCTTCAATAAAAACTGCTCTTTTTTGGGTAATAATTTATCGCGTTTTACTGAGTCTTTAAACTCTTCATCACCACCACCCATAATGATCCGATTGTCTGATGTGGCTCTAAAATAAAGATAAGGAGAGGAGGTATCCCAGAAAATAGCATTCTTGAATGCTAACGGCAGAACAGGTAGGCTTTCGGATGCAATGACATAGGTACTTTTAAGGTCTACCACTTTTTCTTTAAGAGTTTCGGTACTTTCGTAACCGCTGCAATGTATGATGTGGTCTGCGGTAATGCTGTAGTTGTTTTCGGTACTAGCGATCAGTTTCCCGTTTTGTTTTTCTACAGAAATGATATTGGTTCTGTCCAGGATTTCCATACCTTTTTTTTGACAGTAGATTAGCAAATCATTGGCGAGTTTAAAAGGATCCATCACTGCTGCAGTTTTAGATTCGATCGCTGCGAGGGCATTTAAACCCAGTTTTTCGAGATCCCATTTTTCCAGCCAGTTTACATCAAATCCATGTTCTTTTCGGGTATTGAATTCAGCTTTTAGGAAGGGGAGATCTTTTTTTAAAGAGCAATAATAAATGCTTTTTTTGAATTCAAACTGACAGTCGCTTTTTATGGCATCAATTATCGTTCGAAGGTCGAAAATTGCTTTTTTACCGTTTCTGTAGCTGTCAAGAGCACAGTTTAATCCTCTCATTTCGATGAGTTCGTGTAAGGAAACATCAATTTCATATTGCAGTAAGGCCGTACTAGCAGCGGTACTTCCGTTGCAAATATCACGACGGTCGACGAGTATAATTTTTTTTCCTTCGGTGATTAATTTGTAAGCGATCAGAGCACCGGTTATTCCGCCGCCAATGATTAAAATTGTTTTGTTTTTGTCGGTATCAATAGAAGGATAGCTGTTCTCCATGGCATTCCTGAGAAGCCAGAAAGTTTCGGTCGATCGTAGTTTCATTTTTTAGTGCTGTTTGGGGTACTGGGTTTTGTTCTGGTCTTGTCTTTGCGTTGGTGTTGCTCATGTGCTTCTGCAATCGAGTGTGAGTTTCTGATGCTCTTGTCTTTTTTAGCAAGCGCACTAAGATGTTGGTAGTATTTCTGCACAATAATCATTTCTTCTTCCGTCATACTTTCGATATCTACCAGACTGTTGCTTGAATACTCGTTGGAAGCAACCAGTTCGTTTAGCTTTAGCTGAATGGCGAGTGAATCTTTATTTTGCGCTTTCTGAATTAGAAAAACCATCAGAAAAGTAATAATCGTAGTTCCGGTGTTGATGACCAATTGCCAGGTTTCTGAGTAACCGAAAAAAGGTCCTGAAATCGCCCAGACTACTACAATCAAAAAGGCGCTGATAAAAGCAGGAGTACTTCCTGCCGCTTTGGAAACATGGCTGGCAAATTTTTCAAAGGCACTGCTTTTATTTTGCTTTTTCGTTTTCATTGGAGTTTTATTTATGTTTTATCTGCTTTTTTAGCGTCTTCTTCTTTTTGTTTTTCTTGCTTTTGTTTCTCCCCTTTAGCTTTTTCTTCTTTCTCTTTGTTGGCTTTTTCCTGTTGTTCTTCTTTTTTCTCTTTGGCTTCCTCTTTCTGTTTTTCCTTTTCTTTCTCTTTTTTTCTAAAGTATCCTCTTAGTAGGAAATTGCTTTTTGCGGCTTCCATATTATCGCTAAAACCTTTCGTACCGCTTTCCAGATTAGAAAGGGTATTTGAGACACTATTGGCCATTTTATCATCGCGGACTAATCTTGCCAAAGCACCGTTTCCGTTGTTCATGCTATGACTGAAAATGGCAAGTTCGTTGGATATAACACCTACATTGTCGACACTTTTTTTGACGCTTTTCATGATGTCCTGCATTTCAATTCCGTCGATTGAAGCAATAGCACCATTGTTTTCAATAGCCTTTTGTGACTTTACACCGGGAGAAATAGTCAGGACTTTGTCGCCCATTAAACCGTCCGAACCAATACTGGCGCGGGCATCTGTTTTGATGAATTCCCGAACATCGTCTTTAATGACCATCGAAACCACCACAGACGAGTCGTTAATCAGTCTGATTTCTTCGACAGTACCGATATTAATTCCCGAAAAGCGCACATTATTGCCCACTTCTAAGCCGCTCACTGTTTTAAATCGGGAGCTGATGTGAAAGGTGGAGCCAAAAAGATTTTTTTGTTTCCCTATAAAGTAAATGGCCATTATAAAAAGTAACAATCCAATTGCTACAAACATTCCTAATTTCCAAGTATATCCAGATTGTTTATCCATGATTTCTACTATTTATTTTGTGTTATTCAAAAAATGAGCGCACCCATTCGTCTTCGTCTTTTTCCAGTTCTTCATAAGTTCCTTCGGCATGTATGATGCCATCTTTCAAAACCATAATCCGGTCGGCGGTAAGTTTTGCACAGGCCATATCGTGGGTAATAATGATCGAGGTCGTTTTGCGTTTGTGTTTGATGTCCAGAATTAATTCGCTTATTTCACGTGAGGTAATGGTATCTAATCCGGTTGTGGGTTCGTCGTATAAAATGATTTCCGGTTTTAAGATTAAGGTTCTGGCCAAGCCGATTCTTTTTTGCATTCCACCCGATAATTCAGATGGCATTTTATCGATGGCATCACTCAGACCTACATTATCCAGAGCCTCTATGACTTCATGCTCCACTTCTTCGGGTGTTAAATCTCTTTTGTGTTTTTGTAAAGTGAAAGCCAGATTTTCACGTACCGACATAGAATCGTATAAAGCTCCACTTTGAAATAAAAAACCAATTCGGACTCTAATTTTATTTAGTTCCGGTTTTGTGAGGTTCAGCACATTTTCGTCAAACACTTTTATTTCGCCCTGATCTGGAGTTATTAGCCCCACTATGCATTTTATGGTGACTGATTTTCCGGAGCCGGAGCGTCCCAGAATCACTAAATCTTCTCCTTTATTCACCGTTAGATTTATACCTTGCAAAACGGTATTATCTGTGCCAAAAGTCTTGTGTAAATCCTTGATCTCAATGATCGGAGTTTTGCTTTTTACTTTTGTTGCAGTGGCTTTATTTTCTTTTTCTTTAATCATCTTTAAAAGAATAAATCGGTTATTTGAACGGCAACCATATCCAGAATAAAAATGGTCAAAGAGGCCGTTACAACTGCTGAATTTGCTGCTTTGCCCACGCTCTCAGTTCCGTTAGAGGCATTAAATCCTTTAAAACATCCAATCATCCCGATAAAAAATCCGAAGAAGAACGTTTTAATTGTGGCAGGAATGAGGTCTAAATATTCCAATGACTGTAAAATTTGAGTCAGATAGCGATAAAAATTAACATCACCATGAATATTGATTCCAACGAAACCACCAAGTATCCCTACCGCATCTGCGAAAATGACTAAGATGGGAACCATTAGTGTGCAGGCTAAAATTCGGGTCACAACCAGATAGTTGTATGGATTAATGGCAGAAACTTCCATCGCGTCAATCTGCTCTGTGACTTTCATTGAGCCTAGTTCGGCACCAATTCCTGAGGAGATTTTTCCGGCGCAGATCAAAGCAGTAATTACAGGAGCAATTTCTCTTATTAGCGAAAGAGCTACCATTCCAGGTAACCATGATTCGGCCCCAAAATTAACCAGGGTTGGACGTGATTGCAGCGTGAGGACCAGCCCCATAATAAAACCGGTTATGGCCACCAAAGGCAATGATTTATAGCCAATGACATAACATTGCTTGATAAACTCTCTGGCCTCATAAGGAGGAACAAAAACCTCCTTAAAAAACTGCTTTGCAAACAAAGTTGCATTTCCTATTTCGGTGAATGTATTTTTTAAAGTGAGAATCAAAATGTTATGTTTTAAGAATTAAATCAAAAATCAGGTGATACAAATTTTTAAAAGGTTGATTTCCTTTTTAGTATCAAAGATTAAAGTTACCGGATTACTGAAGTATAAATCTTACACAACTTTTTTGGAAGTTTATATAATTAACATTGTATGAGGGAAATAAAAGTAGAAAAGTTACGTTAGGGGGATAAAACAAAAAAATCCCTTTGTGTAAAAAGGGATTTTTGACGTTTTGAGTTTCAGGTTCATCATTAGGACTGTGTCTGAAAACTATAATATTTTCGGGTTATAAATGCGATGGGAAGTCCAATACAGAACATCAGGATCAACATGGATAAGAATAACGGGAAATCTAAGTGTTTTTCGGGAAGCACCGGAAAGGCGATAGGCAGCACAATTAAATTCATAATGATCCAGACGAATATGCCATAGAGGAATCCGGAAACAACTGCGCTTTTTTTGAGAAAGGGCAGATATGGATAAATGATAAAATATAACCAGGCGAAGCTTAGTGCAATTAAGTAATGGAATCCAAGACCGAAGAGGGCCATTATCGAGCCTCCACTGTAGGCTTCTTTTTTAAAAACGCCGCTTGCTATGGATTGCAGCAGTTTTATTGCAGTGGTTTTTTGAAGTATAAAAGCATAAACTGTAATGGCTGCCGTCACGTCCAATGTTCCGGCAACGAGCCAGGCGGTTAAAATGGTTTTGGTTTTGGATTTCATAGATTAGTTTTTTACAACATTATAAATATTCTTCAATTGATTTAAATGTCTTTTGGCATGCACGTTACAAAAAATTAATAATTCGTAGATCGTTAAATTTCCAATACCCGGTATTTCAAAACCCATACAGGTAAGTGTTAAATCATAATTTTCGGCAATATCCTGCATTTCTTTTTCAATTCTTTGAAGACTTGAAATCAGCTCGGTTTTATCATATTCGCGGTCTTCCGGATATATAAAATCAGGTGAGTTGTACTTCGTACTGAAATCGAGAAATATCCCTTGAAGCGCAGGAATTTTTTCATCATAGTTTGCAGCTAGTTTTTGGGTATTAGCCTCGCAAACCTGATGCAGCCCTGATGTTGCTTTTATAATATGGCGGGCAACCTGTCCGGCTGTCCAGCTACCTTCAAAGGGTATTTGATTGACTTCGTTTTGTGTAAAAAGAGAAACAGTGTCGGAAAATTGCCCGAAAGTAGTCTCGATATCTTGTTTTAATTCTGTTTTCATAATTTTTTTATTTTATGCTATTATAGAAGTGATCCACCAGACATTGCCAAACGGGTCAGTAACACCACAGGTTCTTCCATACTCTTTATTACTGACTCCCATTATGCTCGTGGCACCATTTTCTAATGCTTTTTTATAGGTTTCATCGACATTCGGGACATAGACAAACAGGTTAGCGGTTTGCCTGGACCAGTCTTCAACTACGTCTGTAACCATAATAGTACTTCCTGTTATGATAATTTCGGCATGCATAACCGTTCCGTCTTCGCGCAGTACATGATCGGAAGAAGTTGTTGCATCAAAGACTTTTTGGGTAAATTCTATAAATTGTGATGCGCCATTTAAAATTAAATAAGGCATGATGGTCTGATGTCCGGCCGGTAGATTCATTTGGTAAGATTTGAAGGTTGATAGTGTTTCAAATTTACAAATTTTATTTTCAAAACTTTATAAATCAGTTGTTTGTGGTTTCTTTTTAATTTATAAAAGAACTTCACAATGATAACCATAGGAATCAAGAAGTTCTATTATTCTTTGATTTGAAATTGACGATCCATGTATGCGTAAAATTTTATCGCAGTCTTCCAAATCAAAATTAATACGACTGTCAGGAAAATGTTCAAGAAGTCTTCCCACAATCAAAAGAGATTGTTCTACTTCCTGAACATTTGTTTTATAAACTTCTATCATCACGCTGAAGGTTTATAAAGCGATATTTTTGTAACGTTCTATTTTATGATAATAGATGTAAGAGATCGCCAGAATTACTAAAAAGATCAAAGGGAAAAATGCCTGAAAATTGATTCCGTCAACTGCAGCATGACTTATGGAGGCAAATATGAAGTCGAAACCGAAACCGGCATAAGCCCATTCTTTTACATTCTTTGGAATCGATGGTATCACGAGTACCAAAACGCCAAGAATTTTAAAAACGACTAAGGCATTTCCAAAATATTCAGGATATCCTAAATGTTTGATTCCTTCTTTAGCCAATTCGGTTTGTGAAGTTAAAGCCGGCATAACGCCTTCGAATAAAAAGATAATAATAGTGGTAATCCAAAAAATAATTTTCGCTTTTTTCATGGGGTTGTTTTTAAAAGGTTGTTAATTAATTCATTACAAACTTACGATTCTTATCTTTTAGTAGGAATACACATTTACGACTATTTTAGGGGCATTTGGGACAGAGAAGGGGATTTATGATTTTAGAGTTTAGATTTTAGAGTCAAGAGTAAAGAATATAGAATAAAGAGAATAGATTTTGACTCTTGATTCTTGACTCTTTACTCTATATTCTTTACTCTATATTCTTTACTCTATATTCTTTACTCTATATTCTTTACTCTTGAAACCTGAAACTTAAAACTTGAAATTTGCTTCCAAAACATAATTCCTAATCACAAACAAATCTTCGAAACCTAATCTCGTGTAAATATCTTTTCCCATTGCGGAGGCTTGTAGTAAGGCGTAATCAGCATTTAAATCGATGGATAGATTTAAAGCATATTTCATGATTTCCTCAGCAAAACCTTTTCGGCGCATTTCCGGAATGACACCAACGCCATGAATTCCAACCACATTTTCGGTCTGGAATAGCATAAATGTTCCGATGGGCTGATTGTCTAAAGAAACTAAATAAAACTGAACATTGTGATGATTATGAATCAGGATTTCTTTGCTAATCACATAACCAAAAGCATGAGGATATAGATCGGCCCATATTTTAGCGTCCTGTTCAGTGGAAACTCTTTTAAAACTCAGATTATTTTGAAGCGTAAATTTCTGATCTAATTTTAATGCCATCGCAACCTGCTCGCTTTTTAATGAGAAACCATAGGCATCCAGTATTTCATACGATTTTGTTCCGTAGATATCCCAATAAGCGAAAGCTAATTCTGAATTGGTCTGCATGGTTTTAGTAATTTCACCGATGTCATTTTTAGAGATATCTTTTCGAAACCACAATTTATTAGGCCAGTCTGAATTTTCGACTTTGCTATATTCAAAAAGAGGAGTTGTATGGTAGGATAGGAAAGAAGTACTAACCGTTTTCCACATTCCGGTAAGATTATTTATGTTGTCTTCGATTAAGTTTATATTTTTCATTTTAAAGGTAGTTATAAGAATATAAGACAAAGATACTTCCGGTTTTTATGAGAAACCTTTACATATGTTGATTTACAAATCTTTTTCGAGATTTTTTCTGATACGGCTTAGCTGGGTAGGGGTAATTCCTAAATGGGAGGCGATGTGAAGCAGCGGAATACGGTCTGCAATATCAGGATGGCTGGATAAAAGGTGCAGATATCGTTCGGTGGCATTTTCCATGACTAGTGCTATTTCCCGTTGTTCTTTTTCAATCACCCAGTTTTTTTCTAAGTACGCGATGTAATAATTTTTCAGATCATTGTGCTGGTCGATGAGCGCTCTGTATTTTTTGTAGTTAAGCCGAATCAAGGTAGAATCCTCGAGTGCTTCTATGGTAAAATGAGATGGCGTTTGCTGCAATAAAGAAGCCTTTGAACCTGCAAAATGGCCTTCGAGAAAAATATTTTTGTTATAGAGATTACCGGCTGCATCGATAATAAAAGCCCGTAAAGCGCCTTTGATTATAAAATGTATCTCTTTTGCAGTTTGCCCGCTCTGTAATAAAATCTCTCCTTTTTTGACGGATTGAATTTCGGCGATGTCCTCGATTAATTTCCAGGAAGTATCCGAAATCGGAGCGTAGCTTTCGAATTTTATTTTTAAATCGTTGAGGTACTTATTTTGATTGATTGACATTTTGATTGAAGTTTTACCTACCAAAAATAAGGAAATATTACGGATTATATAGTACGCGGATGACGCGGATTCGCTACCGCGAAGACACGGATTGACGCGGATTTTTCTCTCTCATTTTGTCATTTTGCAGAGCGAGAAAAAAAACCGCTAAAAACGTAAAAGTTATTTAGCGGTTTATTTGGGAAAGTTTTTTACTGGTTTGATGTAAACCCTTTTATTTCAGAGTTTAATCGGCGTAGTGATAAATACTTTTTTTAATCGTGTCCTTTGTTTTTTCGAGCGTTACTTCAGTCACACCACCTTCATAATTCATACTAATAAGGACTTTATCTTTAGAGATGTCATAATCAATTGAGATTAATCCGTTTTTATTTACAGGTACAGATTTGCTTTCGTTGGGGATTGTATTTAAAAAATAAACAGATTCTTCAACCTCTTTATTTTTGATAATATTCTGATAGACCTGAGCAAGATCCGTACCTTTTAGGATACATTCTCTTCCGGCACCCATTTCTACTTCGATATCCTTACAATCTTCTTTTTTCTCTTCTGTTTCTTTTTTTACAGCAGGACTTGTTTTTACTGGTTCTTTTGTCGCTTTTACTTCTTTTTCCGAATTGTTTTCTTTACAGTTTGTAAATAGTAATGCTAAAATTGCAAGGCATGCGATTCTTTTCATGGGTTTTAATGTATTGATTAAGAGATTTGTTTTATTTCTTATTAATATTCTTCATTGCCTGGAACCATTTTTTGAAGGCTTGACAATATCAAAAGTAAGGAAATATTACGGATTATAGGGTACGCGGATGACGCGGATTCGCTATCGCGAAGACACAGATTGACGCGGATTTTTTTATTCTCGCAATTTTTTATGCGCAATCTTGTCGTCCTGACGAAGGAAGGATCGCACAAGTAACTCCGTACAGAATGTCGTCAATCTTTGTCGAATCCCAGGTGTGATTTGCTTCGCCTATTCGGTATCGCTCGAGTCTCCCTTCCATCGAAATGACAAAAATGAGAATAAAAAATCCGTGACAATCCGCGCTTCCGCAAAGCGGATCCGTCTCATCCGCGTGCCATAAAAAAACGCCATGAAACTAAAAGTCTCACAGCGTTCTCCTCTCAAAAAATAAATAATTAACGGGTATTATTTCCAACCACCACCTAAGGCACGATACAATTCGGTATTAGCAGATAGTTGTTCTCTTTTTATGTTGGCCAGTTCTAGTTCGCTTTGTAATAAATTCGACTGTGCAGAAAGGACTTCAAGATATTCCGCCATACCGTTTTTAAATAGCAAATTGGCATTTTTTATGGCTTGTTGTAACGTTTTTACGCGTTGTTGCAAAAATGATTCCTGTTGTTGCAATTTCTCAACTTTTACTAAGGCATCAGATACCTCGCTAACGGCTACTAAAACAGCTTGTCTGAAACCAAAAACGGCTTTTTCTCTTTCGGCAACGGCGATATTGTATTGGGTTCTCACCTTTTTATTGTTCAGTAAAGGCTGTGTCAATCCTCCGGCAACAGTTCCGAACAAAGAAGCCGGAATGTTAAACCAATTGCTGGCTTCGAAGGAATTTACGCCACCCTGAGCGGTGATTCTAAGTGCCGGATACAAATTGGCTTTTGTGATTCCCACATTGGCATTGGCTACTTTAAGAGCCAGTTCGGCACTTTTTACGTCTGGTCTGCGGCTTACTAACGAAGACGGAATCCCGATCGCATTATTGCTTTTAATTTCCAACGCACTTAAACGAAGACTTCTTTGTTTTGAATTTGGGAAAGAGCCTGTTAAAACACTCAATGCATTTTCCTGAATGGCAATGTTTTGTTCCAATAACGGAATCAATTGTGCAGCGTTTAATTTTTGTGCTTCTGATTGCTGAATCGCTAATGAAGTGACCTGACCTGCATCGTATTTTAATTTGATAATGTTGGTGGTACTATCATTTAATTTCAAATTTTGTCTGGCGATATCCAATTGGGCGTCCAGCATTAAAAGATTGTAATATCCTTTAGATACATTGGCAACAATAGTAGTCTGTAAAGCTTTTTTAACTTCTTCTGATTGAAGATAACCGGCAAAAGCTCCTTTTTTCTGGTTCTTTATTTTTCCCCAAATGTCAGCTTCCCATGAAAGTGTTGCTCCGGCCGTAAAATCATTAATGTGATTTTGACCCAATGCCTGACCTAAGTTCTTTCCTGTAAAACTATTATCTGACGGATTGCTGGTGCTGGCTGCTACAGATAAATTCACCTCAGGCACATTTCCCCATTTGGACTGTGTGAATCTGTAATGCGCAATCTCGATGTTTTTAGTAGCAATTTGGAGGTCGTTGTTTCGGGCAACCGCGCTGTCTATTAACTGAATAACATCTTTTTCGGTAAAGAAGTTTTTCCACTCCGTGTCTCCGATACTGGCCGTATCTTTTGAAACCGATGCATTTCTGAAATTTTCAGGAAATGCATCTTTTGGAGTTTCAACATCCTTCGAAACCTTACAGGATATTAAGGTAGTGATCAGAAGGACGATCATTACGATTTTGGTTATATAATTTTTCATTATTTTTTTATTAGATTTTTGTACTTTTTGGATGTAATTTTTTAAACACATAGGAACATAGTTTTTATAAACTTAAAAGAGGTGTTTCACTAATTTAAGTGCACATAGTTTGTCTATGTGCAGAAACCAGTTTCTTCTAATTTCTTTTTTTATGACATAAAATTCTATGTCTCTAGGTGTTAAAATTTATTTTTTAATTTCTCCGAGAGCTTAAATTTCTGTACAAGTATCTTTTCTGTTTTCAAGATCTCTTGAAATTTTATAGGAGATGTATCCGATGCCAATGATAATGGCTACGAGTACGGTTGTGATATAGTTTTCCATTTTTATTTTTCTTCGTTATGAATTACGGCTACCGGTTTTCCGGAAACCTTTTCTTGTAAATATTGGAAGATGATGAATAAAACCGGGATGATAAACAATCCTAGAATTACCCCTGAAATCATACCTCCGGCGGCACCAATACTAATCGAATGGTTACCTTGTGCTGATGGCCCTTTGGCACTCATCATCGGAATTAATCCTACAACAAAAGCCAGTGACGTCATGATAATTGGTCGCAAACGCAGTTTTGCGGCATCTATTGAGGCCATCACCAATGCCTGACCCGATTTTCTTTTCTGAACAGCAAACTCCACAATCAGAATGGCATTTTTAGCGAGCAGTCCAATTAACATTACCAGAGCTACCTGTACATAAATGTTGTTTTGAATTCCGGTTAAACCAATGGCTACAAATACTCCAAAAATACCTGCAGGAATTGAAAATATTACAGCCAAAGGCAAAATGTAACTTTCATACTGTGCAGCAAGTAAGAAATAGATGAATATCAAACACAGTAAGAATATAGTCGCGGATTGCCCTCCGGAAGAAATCTCTTCACGGGTTTGTCCTGAAAATTCAAAACTATAACCTGCAGGTAATTGTTGTGCGGCCACTTCTTCGATGGCTTTAATGGCATCTCCCGAACTAAATCCAGGTTTTGGAATGGCGTTAATCGAAATCGAATTAAACAAATTGTATCGCGAAGCGGTTTCGGAACCATAAATACGACTTAGTTTTACCAAGGTATTTATTGGAACCATCTCTCCGGTTTTGTTTTTCACAAAAACTCTGTCAATAGAGGATGGATCAGCTCTGTCGGCAATATCGGCCTGAACAACCACTCTGTAATATTTACCAAATCGATTAAAATCAGAGGCTTGTGCACTACCAAAATAAGTTTGCATCGTTTGTAAAATGTCTTTTACGTTTACACCCAGTTGATTGGCTTTTTCATCATTGATATCCAGTTGCAACTGCGGATAATCGGCTTTGAAACTTGTAAAGGCTACTGCAATCTCCGGACGTTTCATCAATTCTCCGATGAAGCTTTGAGAGACGCCGCTAAACTTATCCAATTTGCCTCCAGTTTTATCCTGAAGGACCAAATCTAAAGCTTCAACGTTACTAAATCCGGGAACAGTAGGGAAGCTGAATACAAAGAAACTTCCGCCGCTAATAGTTCCTAATTTTCCTTGTACATCGGCCATTATTTCGTTGATTCCTTTAATTTTTCCACGCTCTTCATCCGGCTTAAGCAAGACAAAAATAACTGCAGAAGAGGGACTAGTAGAATTTGTTAATAAATTGAATCCAGAAATCGCTGTTACAAATCGTGATGATTCGTCGTTTCTTAGCAAATTCTCTGCCTGAGTCATTACTTTTTGTGTTCCGTCAAGAGAGGTTCCCGAAGGTGTGTTTACTGCAATCGCAATGAATCCTTGATCTTCAGTTGGAATAAATCCTGTCGGAGTCGTTTTTACCATTACAATTGTTGCGACTGTAATTAATGCTAAACCGCCTAAGCTCAACCATTTTCTGCGAATTAAAAATTTCAAACCTCCAACGTAACGATTGGTTAAGGAATCAAAACTTTTGTTGAATGCGCTAAAGAATTTCTCTTTAAATCCTTTTTTCTCATAAGCACTATCTCCGGAAGCGCCGTGATTGTCTTTTAAGAATAAGGCAGCAAGTGCCGGACTTAAAGTTAAAGCGTTTACCGCCGAAATTACAATTGCAATTGCCATCGTAAAAGCAAACTGACGATAGAAAACTCCTGTAGAGCCTTCCATAAAACCAACCGGCAGGAATACAGCAGCCATTACCAGCGTAATCGAGATAATAGCACCCGTTATTTCGTGCATTGCTTCATGTGTAGCTACTTTTGGAGACAAATGTTTGTGCTCCATTTTGGCATGCACGGCTTCGACGACTACAATCGCATCATCTACCACAATACCAATCGCCAGAATTAAAGCGAAAAGCGTTAGCAGGTTGATCGAAAATCCGAATAACTGCATGAAGAAGAACGTTCCTAAAATTGCTACAGGTACAGCAATAGCCGGGATTAATGTTGATCTAAAATCTTGCAGGAATATAAATACTACAATGAATACTAATATAAATGCTTCGATTAAAGTGTGTTCTACCTGTTCTATCGATTGATCCAGCGATACTTTGGTACTATAGAAAATATTTTGTTTGATCCCTTTAGGGAAATCTTTTGAGGCTTTTACCATCAATTTATTAATCGCGATCTGAATGTCATTGGAGTTTGAACCTGCCAATTGAATAATACCAATTACAACTCCTTTTTTACCGTTCAAACGCGTTAAACTGTTATAGGAATAAGCACCAAGTTCTACTCTTGCAACATCTTTTAAGCGAAGTACTGAACCGTCTGCGTTAGAGCGAATAGCAATATTTTCATATTCTTCCGGTTTGGTTAGTTTTCCTTTGTATTTGATTACATATTCAAAAACCTCTGTACTTCTTTCCCCAAATTTACCCGGAGCTGCTTCCAAACTTTTGTCCTGAATAGCGCCCATAATTTCGTTTGGAGTCACTTTGTAAGTTGACATTTGCGTTGGATTTAACCAAACACGCATGGAGTAATCTTTTACACCTCCAAAAATACTGGCCGATCCAACACCGGGAATACGCTTGATCTCCGGAATAATATTGATCTGCGCATAATTGGCCACAAACGTCTGATCGTATTTTGATTCGTCATCGGTGTACATACCAATTGCCATGATAAAACTATTTTGTTGTTTGGCAGTGGTTACCCCTTGCTGTACAACTTCGGCAGGCAATTGACTGGTAGCCTGTGCCACCCTGTTTTGTACGTTAACGGCTGCCTGATCGGCATCAGTTCCCAATTTAAAGAAAACAGTAATGGCTAACGATCCGTCGTTACTGGCCGTAGAGCTCATGTAGGTCATATTCTCGACACCGTTTATAGATTCTTCTAAAGAGGGTGCAACAGAACGTAAAACCGTTTCGGCATTAGCTCCCGGGTAAACCGCTGTTACCAAAACCGATGGCGGGGCAATATCAGGAAACTGTTGTAAGGGTAATTTCGTAAGTCCAAGTACCCCCAGAATCACCAACAAAATGGAGATTACGGTTGCCAGTACAGGTCTTTGTATAAATATTTTGAACATTTGCGTGAAAATTATTTTTTAGTGATTACTTGGGCAACTTTTGTGGCCGGTTTTTCAGGCTGAATAAGTTGTCCTTCCTGAAGTTTGTCGATACCGCTTAATACAATCTGATCACCTGATTTTACACCATCTTTGATCAAATAGTTGGTACCGCTTTTACCAATAACGGTGATCGGCATTTTGTTGACTTTGTTTTCTTTGTTAACAGTGAAAACAAAAACTTTATCCTGCATTTCTACAGTAGCCGATTGTGGTACCAAAACGGCATCGTCATGGTGAAGACCTAAACGAATTTTACCCGTGTTTCCTGAACGTAAAGTACCGCCCGCATTAGGGAAAGTGGCTCTTAGCGTAATGGCTCCGGTGGTTTTATCAAACTGACCGTCTACCATATCAATTTTTCCGGTTTGTGGATACGCATTATTGTCTGCTAAAATCAAAGTTACAGGAGGCAATTTTTTGATTTTGTCACCAAGACTAGTTCCGGCATATTGTGCTTTAAAGTTGATGAAATCGGTTTCACCTAAAGAGAAATAAGCAAAAACTTCATGCACATCCGATAAGTTGGTTAAAGGTTCAACATCTGATGCCGAAACTAAACTACCTTGTTTTTTAGGCAATCTTCCAATGTATCCGCTTACAGGAGCTGTAACATTGGTGTATCCTAAATTGATTCTGGCTGAGCCCACCATTGCTTTAGCCTGCTCAATATTGGCAGCAGCAATTTTTTGAGAAGCTTTGGCTGTTTTTAACTGATAATCCGAAACTACTTTGTTTTGAACTAATGGAGTTAGTTTATCTACTTCTAACTGAGCGTTGATTAAAGCAGCTTCGGCAGCGTGAAGATTGGCCAGTGCGTTGTTTAATTGTTCGCGAAAAGGACGTTCGTTTATTTTGAATAAAGTCTGACCTTTATTTACGTAAGCACCTTCGTCTACATAAACTCTTTCCAGGTTTCCGCTCACCTGAGGGCGAATTTCAACATCAACAGTTCCTTGTATAGAAGCAGGATATTCGGCATCTGTAGTGGTGTTTTCACTTGTAATGGCTAAAACTGGTAATAGTGGTGCGGCAGGAGCTGCCGGGGCTTGCGATTTATCTGCACAACTACTTAGTACGAGTGCCAGAATAAAACTGGTTATGATTACATTTTTCATTTTACTATTGGTTTTAATTTGTTGAACATTTTTTGAGATTAATTGATGTGGTATTCTGGCATTCCGGGAATTCATATTTAATTATATTAAATTATCTAACGTTGTTAAGCTTTTAGGCCTGAATTTCTATGTAATGAGCCTCCCAGTTCTATTTTAAAAACGGGTATTAAATTATTTATCACTGTTAAGTAAAATGAGAAAAAAGGTTTCTAAATTACTCTATTAAATTATTTATCACTGTTAAGTAAAATGAAAAAAAAGCTTCTAAATTACTCTATTAAATTATCTATCACTGTTAAGTAACAAGGCAAAGGTATTTTTTAATCGGCTATTAAATCATTTATCACTGTTAAGTAAAAATGAAATTTTTTTATTGTATTGATTTTATGATACCACCAATCGCATCTTTTAGGATTTGAGCGTTTATGGTTTCCAGAATGTCACTTTTGTTAATGATATTGATGGCGATCAAACCATGAATAACAGAAAAGAAAGTAAAATATTTTTGTTTGATAATATCCTCACTTGGATTACTGTTCTTCATAACTTCAGCAATTACCGAGGTAAACAATTTGTAAGGTGCTTCCTGAGCCGAACATCGTTGTGCACAGCAGGTCATTTGAACACCAAACATCAATTGGTACATTTCAGTATTACTAAAGGCGAAATCCCAGTAGGTCATCCACATGGCTTCTAACTGATCTTCGGGTTTTTCAAACTTATCTTTTGCAGTTTGCAACTCTTTGGCCAGTTTCAAAAAACCTTTACCGGTTAGTTCTTCAAGTATCGCCTCTTTATTTGAAAAGTATTCGTAAATAATTGGAGCAGTATACTCAATTCTGTCGGCAATTTTACGCATACTCAAACCATTCCAGCCTTCTTCTTTTACGATATCATAAGCAGCCCCAAGAATGTTATTTCTTGTCTCTTCTTTTTGTCTTAAAATTCGATCTTTACTAGCCATTTTATTTGAGTATTAAATTGTTTAACACCGTTAGGCAAATGTAGGACGGTTTTTCTGATTATGAAATAATTTTGTCATAATATTTTCTTATCGTGCCATAGGTCGGCTATAAAAAACTTGCGAAGGCTTTATTTTACTCGATTTTTTAAGACATATTTTTTTTTAGGAGCAGTAGGTTTTTGTGTTTTTAAGACCAACTGTCCTGCTTTTCGCTATATCTTTTTCTGTTCTCGTTAAAGAAACGAGACCAGAAAAAGGATACCGCTGCAATCAGGGCTAAATGAGGGACATATATATCAACACAAAATGTTGTGGGGTTGATAGAAGTTATTCCTTTTAGTAACGATTTCAGCTCTTCATTTAAGAGATCATTTTATTACAGCCGATTTTATAATTAGTGTTCTCTTTTGGTATAAATATTTGAAATGTTTAAAAAGGGCTGAAAGCCCAAAAGCATAAAAATAGTGCAACGCACTATAAATTAAGATAATGAATCATATTGCCCTGAAAGGGCATAAGCAGTTATAAATTAAGTATAAGATCTTGATTAAAAGTTGCTAACTTTCGGAAATGTCATAAAATAAGATAGGTGCTTTTTGGGTTATGCTTTCGCCCTTACAGGGCTTAAAGAGGCCTCACCATTATTCATGGCACTTCGTGCCATGTTGCTGCTAAGGCTCTTTCAGAGCTACAGATTCCAAATACTTGTCTCTTATGGGTAAGTCCTGTATTATTCGTTTTTGGAAAAGGAAAAGAAAGATTACTTTTTAAACCTGCATTTCGCTCGTGAGTATGATTTAAAATTTGCCATTTTTTTATTCACGAGCGCCGCAGCTGTAGAGATTTTTTAGAATAGAAAAACGGAGTTGTAAAACTATTAATAAGGACTCGTTGTCATTTCACATTTTTACATCTCACATCTCACATCTCACTTTTTCACATAATTCATTTCGACGTGTTCAATTCCTGCATCCAGGAAAAAATTATCTGTTTGTTTGAATCCGTTTTTGATGTAAAAACGACTTGCATTGACTTGAGCGTACAAATAGATCTTTTCCTCATCTTTTAAATCAGCTAAGATTTTTTGCAGGATTGTTTCTCCAATTCGTTTCCCGCGATAAGTATTCAAAACGGCAATTCTTTCGATTTTGAAACCTTTTTCCATTTTTCGGTATCGTGCTGCTCCGGCCGGTAAACCGTTAACAGTAGCAAGATAATGAATCGCCTCTTCATCATCCATAGATTCACGTTCTTGGGAAACATTTTGTTCCTCTACAAATACTTGTCGGCGAATAGCAAAGGCAATTTCTACTAATTTGTTATCGTCAATCTTCTCGACTTTTATGGTATTTTCTGTTGCTTTTTGAGCAGTGTCGCTCTTCATTTCTTTAATTGTGGTCATTCGGTCAAAAAGATTTTTTGTTTTCAGATTCTGATTTACTTCGTGTATGGCTTTAAATAAATTGTTTTCGGTATCAGTAAGTTCAATCAACGCTTCGGTCATGATTTGCCATAAAGGCTGTAATTGATGGATCATCTCGTTGGCTTTGTCAGTGAGCGTAATCAGACGTTTTCGTTCGTCTTTGGCGTCTTTGGCAGAACCAATCAGTTCTTTTTTCTCTAGTTCTTTAAGTAACGAAATAGTAGTAGGATGAGAGTACCCAATTTCCTGTGAGAGTTCGACAACACTAATGGCCTTTTTCTGGGAAAGCACATACACCACCGGAAACCATTTAGGTTCAAAATCGATGTTCTGACTTTTGTAGAATAACTGCGCTTCTTTTCTCAGGTTCTCATTCAAACGCTGCAAAAGATTCCCCAATACCAATGACTTTGATTGCTCTAATACCATAAAAAATAATTTATATGCAAATTTACGTAGTTGACTACATATATTCAAAAAGGAAAAGTAAATTTTAAGATTTATTTGTCTTTTTTGACTTTTGTTATTGGCTAAAAGCAATTTGCAGGACCGAATTAAAATCTGATCCTGCAAGAAGGTTTTTTATGTAAGATGTGAAAATGTGAGATGTGAGATCTGTTTATTTAAGTATTACAACTTCCTCGGGGACTTTGAACAGTAAGACACAACCGGTTTTAGAAAACACAGAGTGACTGCTTCCAGGTGGCATGTACATATAATCTCCTGTTTTTAGTTCGTCTTTTCCGGAGCGGACTTCGCCTTCAAGAACATAAATTTCTTCTCCGGCAGGATGAACATGGTTAGGATACGAAGCACCCGCTTCAAATTTTAGTAAAAAAACAGTGGGTCTGTTTGTAGTGGGGTCAAAGTATAAAGACTTGGCAAAAATACCATCCGTTTTTACACCTTCTTCAATTAGAACTTTCCAGTCTTTTTCGCTGCTTCTTGTGATTTGTTTTTCCATTATAGTAATTTTTAGTTTGTTTGATTTTTTGAAAGGATTTCATCTAAACTCCAGTGGTATTTTTCTACAGTAGATAAAAGAAAAGCTGCCATAGAAAAGGTAAATACAGAATAATCTAAAGGTTCTTTTATTCCAAAAGAATAAGTCATGGCAAGTGCGAAGCCAAAAGTTAATAGGGCAGCGCCAACAGCCGCAAATTTAGTTTGATAGCCAATGAACAGGAGTAGAGCCAATAGTGTTTCCAAAATTGTCGATGCAATAGCAATAGTTGGAATCCAGTTTTTAGGAAGAAAAGAATTTACTTGTTCCGTATAAACCAGAAAGTTTTCCCAACCCGAAGATTGTGTTCCCCACAATCCTAACCGACTTGAAACGGCGGATAAAAAACCTGCTGCTAAGGCAATTCGCAAAAGTAAAACGGCATATTTCTGATTTTTTTTCATCTTTTTGATTGCTTGATTATTACAATACAAAGATGCGGAAGGCAGTGTTGCTAAAGAATAGAGAATCCTTGAAAAAGCATGTAATCAATTGAAAAAGCAGACGTTAAAAACGATGAATTGGGTGAAATTACGAATGTGCAGTATTTTCTTTGTAGGCTTTTGGGGAAGTGTTGGTGTGTTTTTTGAAGAAATTAGAAAAGTAAAAAGGATCATTAAACCCTAAAGCATAAGCGACTTCTTTTACCGATAGTTTCTCATAGGTAAAAAGACGTTTGGCTTCGGAAATGATCAATCCAAAAATTACATTTTGAGCCGTTTTATTGGTATGCAGTTTCGAAAGCTCGTTTAGTTTCGATTCTGTTGTGCCTATCAGAACAGCGATTTCGTTTACAGAAAGGTTTTTGTCGAAGTTTTGTAAAATCGCTTCCAGAAAATGAAGAAACAGTGCATCGGGTTTGTAGATTTCATCCCCTCGATTAATTTTGGTTCGGTTGATTTCGATCAATATCAATTCAATTCGGCTGTGAATAGAAGTAAGGTATTGATAAGGCATTTGTAGTAATTCTTTGCCTATCGTTTCTAATTCCTGAATAACAAACGGGCCATTGTCCACCACAATCATTTCATTCATGGCAAAGTGACAAAACAGTCCGTTATGGAAAATCAATTCCATATCCGTATCGTCTTTGCAGAAAAAATTATAGGTAAATTCTAAAACAAATCCCGTCGCATTCCCAATGTTTTTAAAATAATGAATCTGACCGGAAGTAATGGTGATTACAGCATTTTGGGTTAAGGTAAATTCATTTTCATCTACAGAAATAACAGTCGAACCCGAAGTACAATACACAAGTACATATTTTAAAACGCGTCTGGTTTGTTCTAAATCTGTCGCCTGATCGAATGTTTTTATCGAAACCATATTGAGGATAGTGTTTGATCAAAAGTAAGATTTATTTCATGAAGTTGATCAAAGTGGGTATACAGATTTGTTCTGTTATTGCATTTTGGAGTACTGTGCGTGAATTTCTGTTCTGTGTAGTTGGAACGCACAAAGCACACGGATGATACTGATTCGCTCTGCGAAAACGCGGATCAACACAGATTTTTTTATATTATCAAGTAGAAGTTAATTGATGTCTTCAAAATATTACTACCGTAAAAATCCGCGTAGATCCGCGTTTTCGTGAAACGAATCCGCGCAATCAGCGTTTCTTTATTATTATTATTATTATTCTGATAAAGTTTTCAGCAATTGATTCAGGTTATCGATACTCATTTTAAACCCTTGCTCGAAGCCCATTTCAATCATTTTTTCCAGACGTTCCAAAGATTCATTGAAAATTGTGATGCTCACTTTGGTAATGCCGTTTTGCTCACTAAAGCTATGATCCCAATTGGAGCCCGGCAGTTCGCGATTTTCATTCTGGTCTGCAAAAGTATTGAACATCTTAAAATTGGTCTTTGGCGTAATCGAAGTGTATTCCTGAACGGCCCAGCGTTCGAATCCTTCGGGACTTACCATGGCATAGAATCTACGTCCGCCAACTTCAAACGTCATGTGTTTCGTTTTAGACGACCAGGGTTTTGGAGCTACCCATTGATCCAGAAGCTCCGGTTTTGTAAAAGCATCCCAAACCAGCGGAAGTTCTGCATTAAATTCTCTGTTTATGATTACCGTTTTGGTGGCTTTGTCTACGGTAAAATCAAATTGCAAATCGTTTTTCATTTGTTCTGTTTTTTAAGCGTTACTAATAGTTCGTCAAGCTGATTGAACTTGGTTTCCCAGATTTCCCTGAATTGGACTAACCATTGATCAATCTCTTTCATTTTTTCAATTTCAAGCGAATAGTAAATTTCCCGGCCTTGCTGTTCCTGTTTAAGCAAATCGCATTCTACTAGTATGCGAAGGTGTTTCGAAACCGATTGTCGGGAGGCATTGAAGTTCTCTGCGATGGCATTTGGTGTCATTGCCTGTACAGCGATTAGCGTTAGAATTGACCGTCTTGTCGGGTCGGCTATGGCTTGGAAAATGTCACGTCTCATACTATTCTGATTTTAATTAAGAAACCAATTGGTTGCAAATATAAGCGCAACTATTCGGTTTCGCAATTTTTTGGTGAATTATTTTTGAGAAATTTTAAAGAAATTATTTTTTAAGTAGCAGAATGGTAGTGTTTTAGGTGGTTGTTTTAATGTTTCAAGTTTCAAGTTTCAGGTTTGCGAAATGACAACATTGCGAAAAAATTCCGTTAGGAATGATACATATTGTAGCGACGGATTTTAATCCGTTGATTAATAAAAAAGCGGCATAAATAGGAGTTCCGTAGGAACGGTACATATTGATAATGTATAAAATATGTTTCGATCCGATGGATCTTTTTTGACGCGGAATTCTATATAATAACCGGATTGAAATCCGGCCTTATAATATTGACCGAGCCTATGGCTCTTTTCGAATTCCGTTCGGAATAACAACTATTGTAGCAACGGATTTTAATCCGTTGAATAATAAAAACAGACGCAAATAAGAGTTCCGTAGGAACGATCCGTAATTACAGGAATATTACAGCAATTAAAAATTCCGTAGGAATGAAATATTTATAGATTCCAGCGGAGCGACATATGCTAAATAAGATTTCGCCCCGCTGGGGCTCTTTTGAAACGGGGTGAATTGTTTTTTTATAAATATTTCGTCCCGTTGGGACTTCATAAGAAATAGATGTAATTTTTTTCAGGACGTGACAAATGGCAAAAATGCGATAAATGCTCGCTGAAATATAGATTTCTTATATTTGATAAATGAATATAATTTATTGAAAGAAAAATCTTTCTTTTTTGAATGGTTTTCTTATATTTGAAGTTCTTAAATCTTCACAATTAAGATAAAATAAAATTTGCCCTTGTGCTATGTAGTAAAGTTTCGAAAGAGCTTTGACGCCGTGAAGAAGCGTAAGACTACTAAGGTATAAGGGTTTTTTCTTAAATTCTTCAAATTATGAAAACAAACACCCTTTCCAAAGAAGCCGAAACAAGGCTTATTGATTTTTTTAATCGCACCATCGATCCTACCGAAATGGCAAAGGCCATAAGACAAGCCAATCACATACTTGCTTTAGGAGTGATCAGAGAACATGAAATTCTTGAAAAAGAAAGAACCAGTCTGGAAAACAGCTTTTATTGGCTCAATGAACTGGCGGAGATTTTGAATCCTTATTTGTGTGAGGAATAGAATTTATAAAATGGAAAAACCTCGATTTTTAAATGAATCGAGGTTTTTTGTTGGTAATCCCGCAATATTTCTAGAAATGCTATCTAGTGTCTCGTTCATTTATTCGTTTTTTTGTATGGGTAGTTCTTACTATTCTTTGCGTTCACGAGCGAGACGCTCGCGCTAGCGGGGGTATAGCTTATCTATCTATGTTTGATTTATACTGGAAAGCTTATTTTACATTATGTTATAGCTTTATAGATTTGTCTATACGAGTTGTTATATATAGTTTTATTCCCCTAGATATGGTATAATGTATTTTAGAAGTTCATCATTAGGATCAAATTCTATATCATTTTGTAATAAACAAGTATATGGCTTTATGGGGTTATTTTTAATATCATATAATGTTAATTCTACCGAGGACTGACCAGATAGATATTCTCGTTTTATAACTTCGATATCTCTATTTTTATTGTTGAAAATGTCAATCTCAAGATTTAGAACAATAAAAGATTTGGGTTCAATTATAATATAATTACTACTTGATCCATCTTGATGATATTTTCCTGAAATAGCCTTAGAAAGTTTCGAATAATAATCTTCAATTTTTAAAAAAGAAGCCCTTTTTAAGTTTATTTGGGTTTGGCCCAACAATAAACTTCCTTTATTTCTTACAACAGTTTGCTGATTACCTTCATTAAATACTATTATTTCAATTTGAAATTTATCTTTATTATCATCTAGTGCTTTTTTAGATTTTATAGCCAATGTCTTTATTATTAAATCGATATCAGTTTTTGTTTTTGTTACTTTATCAATAGTTTTATTTGTTTCATCAATCACTAATTGTTTAGCTTTTTTTCTTTTTAAATATCTAGCACTACCAGGAAATAAAATTTCATCATCAAAATCAATATCTTCTGAAGAATTTATTTTCTCAATTTCTTCATTTGAAATAGAGTCTGTTTTAATTTCATTGACTTGGCTTTTTAATTGACTTAATTGTTTAATTCGATCATCAAGATCTGAACTTTTCTTTTGTAAACTTTTTAAAGATTCAATAACATATTCTTTATTTATAGAAGTTAAATCAGTTGCACCATTTTGTATACGTTCAATCGAACTTTCACTTGTGAATTTTGATAGTTTATTTTGTAATGTTCGATCAATTGTTAAGACTATTTCTTTCGGACGAACAGAAATACTTTGGATGCGAATAATTTCTCTATTAAAATATGAGTATAAAAAATATGTGGTGACACCTGTTAGTACTGCAATAAAATATGGAGTGAAAGTTTTTATACTCGTTTTATAATCTAATAGCTTGAATTGCTGAACTTTTTTTTTAAGGGAGCTCATAATTTTAATAGTTTAAATTAGAATTATACTTAATTTGTATATACTTGCTCCGGACGAGCAGAAATCTTATCAAATTTGGCTGTATATTTGAAGATTATTTTCATAATTATTGTTTATCAAAAATAATTAATTATTAATCTTAACAACCAAGTGTTTTTACGTTATTTTGATTTTAAGTATTTGTTTTTTAGTAGGTATATTTTTTTGTGTTCATCTTAATAACAATTAACAGAGATAAAAGAGATTAGAAAAAATAATTAGGAAATAGAACTTCCTAAAAAGGCGGCACTTTCTCAAGTACCGCCTCATAGACAAATTTTAAATTTACACTCCTAAAGAATGCGTACAGTTGTTTTGATAATCTACTAAAAAGAAGACAAAACGCAGGTTACTCGTTTATAACATCCCCATCCTTAGTTTCTTCGCTGGCAATTTTTACCAGTTTATCTTTTAGGTTTAAATCTCCGAAAACTTCCACTTTGTCGTCGATTTCTCTTCCTTTTTTAACGTCAATGCGGGTGGCTTTGTGGTTCAGGACTTTGATGACAAACAAACCTTCGGCTGAATTTACCAATGCCGATTTAGGAATGACAAAGGTGCTGTCTTTGGCATTAAGCGGTAATAAAACCTCGGCTACCATTCCGGGTAATAGATTGGTTTGGGTGTTGTGAACGTCCATTTCGACTCTTTCGGAGCGTAGTTTTAAATCTAAAGCGCCGGACATTCTGGTAATTTTAGCGGTAAAAGTGTCCGGAAGCGATTTTACATTGAAACTCATTTCGTCGCCATTGTGTAAATATCCGGTGTACAATTCGGGTACTGAAACGGCCAGACGCAATTTGTCCTGTTGTTGAATAGTCAGCAAAGGCAAATCGGAACCTTTTCCTGCGGGACCTACGAAGGTTCCTAAGTTGACATTTCTGGCGGCTACCACTCCGTCAAAAGGGGCACGGATTTCTAAGTAACCTCTCATGATCGAGATTTCTTTGTGTGCCGCGATCGCTGCCTGATATTGTGCGTAGTCTGAGTTTTTCTTTCCGCTGGCCATTTCTAAGTCGTTTTTAGAAATGGTTCCTTCAACTTTGCTCGTTTCGTACAAACGGTTGTAGGTACTTTTGCTGGTGGCATATATGGCTTCCATCGATTTTAATCTCGATTCGGCAGCAGCCAATTGCGAACTGATCTCCGGTGCTTCAAGAACAATTAACAATTGCCCTTTTTTTACTTTCGAACCAATATCTACTTTCAGCAATTTTACAAAACTGCTTACTTTGGCATACAAATCGACTTGTTGAAAACCGGTTAATTCTGCCGGCAAGCGCAATTCTGTAGTCAGTTTTTCTTTGGCCAAAAGGAAAGTTTCGACTTTAGGTTCGATTTCCGCTTTAGGCGCTTCTTCTTTTTTCTTTTCACAGCTTAGTACAACTAAAGCTGTAAATAGTATCGTTGTAGATTTTATAATGTTATTTTTCATTTTTTGGTTTTATATATGTTTTTATAAGTATTCAGAAAGTATAAAAGTTTATCGAAGTGTTTTCGCGATGATCGTAACTTTCGACTTTATGACTTTATGACTTTCCAACTTTAGACTTACTTAAGGATGAGATATAATGGATACTTTCTTCGTCTTCAGGATCTAAAGAAACGGATTGTGTCGATGTTTTTTCCTGTGCCCATGCAAATATCTGCGGAAGGATCAACAATACGGCAAAAGTAGAAAATAATAACCCACCGATAACCGCTCTTCCTAACGGAGAAACCTGATCGCCTCCTTCGCCGTGACCAATCGCCATTGGGAGCATTCCCGCAATCATCGCAACAGAAGTCATGATAATCGGACGAAGACGTAATGCAGCGGCTTCTCTCGCAGATTCTAACGCATTACCGTTTATTTTTCGAAGCTGTTCGGCATTGGTCACCAATAAAACGGCATTGGCAATAGAAACTCCGACAGACATGATGATTCCCATATACGATTGTAAATTAAGCGTTGAACCTGTAAAGGTCAGCATTAATAAAGCGCCTAAAACAACCGCCGGAACTGTGGTTAAGATCACCAGTGAAACTTTGAACGACTGAAAATTAGCGGCCAACATTAAGAAGATTACAAAAACGGCAACCAATAATCCGGTCTGTAAACTGCTTAATGTCTCGCTCAATACCGTGCTTAGTCCAATTGGAGTAATAAATAAACCACGAGGCAATTCGCCTAATGAACTAATGGTCGACGCAACATCTTTTGTGGCCGTCCCCAAATCGGTCTGGTTGATGTTGGCCGTAACGGTAATGTATGGCATGGCCCCTAAATTGTCATTTTCACCACTTACAAAGCCAGGTGTAATTTTGGCAACGTCGCTTAAAACCGGACGAAGCGAGTTTTTCAATACCGGAATTTCTCCAATATCGGTTTTGCTTTTCATTTTATTCAACGGAACCTGAACCTGTACAGAATAGGATAATCCTGCTTTTTCGTCGACCCAGTTGTTTTTTTCGGTATAACGTGACGATGAAGTCGATGCGATAAGAGAACGTGAAATATCATTCATATCAACGCCCAATTCGGCTGCACGTGTTCTGTCAATATTTATGTTCATGGCCGGATAGTGTATCGGCTGACCAATTTGTACGTCTCTGAAATAAGATATCGCGTTTAGTTTGTTTACAATCTGAGTGGCATATAATTCATTTCGTTTTTTGTCTTTTCCGGCAATTCGAATTTCAATTGGAGTAGGAGACCCCTGACTCAATACTTTATCGGTCAATTCGATAGGTTCAAAAGAAAGTTTAGTGTCCGGTAAAACTTTTTTCAGTCTTGCTCTTAACTCATCTTTAAACTCATCCATATCGACATGATACTCTTTTAAACTTACCTGAAACACCGCTTCATGAGAGCCTGCCATAAAGAGGTAAATGGGGTTGATCGAGAACAGGGAAGGGTGTTGCCCCACATAAACAGAAGAAATTCCGATATGCTCTTTACCTACCATTTTTTCCAATTCTTTCAGCACAATTCGGGCTTGTTCTTCGGTTCTTTCCAATCGTGTTCCGTCAACAGCACGTAGTCGCAATTGAAACTGACTTGAATTTGTTTTTGGAAAAACATCTTTTCCGATAAAACCAATTAAAACAATGGCCAAAACAGTAGCTGAAACTAAATAAACAACGGTCGTTATTTTTTTGTGCACAAACAATCGGTCTAAAGTTCGCATGAAACGAATTCTGAAACGCTCAAAAGGACTTATTTTTCCGTTATTATTAGTATCTTCTCTTTCTACATAACTTTTTTTCTGAGTGATCAGATTTTGTTCTGATTCGGGAGTTAAACCGCAGTCATTAAATTCGGCTTCGTCGTCGGTAATTTCAGGGCCATGTGCGTGCTTTTCGTGTCCTTTCATCATCCAGTTCGCCATGACCGGCACAAAGGTTTGTGACAATAAAAACGAAATGACCATAGAGAAACCAATCGCTAAAGCCAAAGGCAGAAACAAGGCTCCGGGAATCCCCACCATGGTAAATGCCGGAGCAAATACGGCTAGTATACACAGTAAGATCAATAATTTAGGCAAAGCAATTTCCTGACAGGCATCCCAAATAGCGAGTGCTTTGGGTTTTCCCATGTCGAGATGCTGGTGAATGTTTTCTATGGTTACCGTACTTTCGTCTACCAGAATTCCAATAGCAAGCGCTAGTCCGCTCAAAGACATTAAGTTGATCGTTTGTCCGAATAATTTCAGGAATAAAACTCCGGAAATAATCGAAATTGGAATGGTCATAATCACGATTAAAGCAGCACGACGGTCGCCCAGGAAAAGCATTACCATTAATCCAGTCAAAACCGCACCGATAATTCCTTCGGTAATCAAACTTTTAACAGAGTTGATAACATAAACCGACTGGTCAAATTCGTAAGATAAATTAACGTCTTCGGGAAGTGTACTCTGAATTTTAGGGAGCTCTTTTTTTAATTTCTGAACCACATCCCAGGTCGAAGCATCTCCCGCTTTTGCAATACTGATATAAACCGAACGTTTTCCGTTTACCAAAGCGTAACCCGCTGTAATATCGGCACCGTCTTTTACGCTCGCCACATCGCCTAATTTTAAGTTTTGAACACCGCCTTTGAATAACGGAATCTGCTCAAAATCTTTAACTTCTTTAATGGTATTATTGGTAGGCGTAATATAATTTTTGTCGCCCATTCTCACGTTTCCGGAAGGAGCCGTCTGATTGTTTAAACGAATGGCCTCGACAATCTGATCAGGTGTCATATTGTGCGAACGCAATAAATCCGGATCTACGTTAACCTCAATAGTTCTTGGGCTTCCGCCAAAAGGAGCCGGAGACAATAAACCGGGAATCGAAGTAAAAGAGGCACGAACATAAACGTTGGCTAAATCCTGTAATTCGTTGTTTGATCTGATTTTTGAACTCAAAACCAATTGCCCGATTGGCAATGATGAAGCATCAAAACGTATGATAAAAGGAGGTTGAGTTCCCGGAGGAAAAACCGCCTGGATTCTGTTGGACAGTGCGCTCAATTCGGCAGCGGCCTGCGCCATATTGGTTCCTTCATAATAGGTTAATTTCATAATCATTAACCCCTGAATATTTTTGGTTTCTACCGATTTGATACCATTCGAAAAAGGTAAAACATTTACGTAGTTTTTGGCAAAATAAGCTTCCATCTGGTCAGGTGTGTAACCTCCAAACGGATGCGCAATATAGATAACCGGCAAATTCATTTTCGGTAAAATATCAACCTTAATGTCTCTGATGGCACCAATTCCGAAGAAAAAGAGACCCGCAACCAATACGAGAATGGAGATGGGCTTGCGGAGTGCAAAACGTATTAAATTCATTGGGCTTTATAATTAAAATTCATTTATAAATAAGTCAAAATTTCCTGTTGCAGCGACTTTTAGTAAGTACGACTGCCAGACATTATTATTGACAATATCACGATCGATTTCGGCACGATTTAAAACGTACATGGTCTGCGTTAAATCAGTCAAATCAGTTAAGCCATTTTTGTACAAAGTCGATTTCTGAAGATAGGCTCTTTTGGCAGCCTCAACCTGAATGGGTGCTTCGGCATAATTCTCTAAAGTGATTTTGATTTTATCTTCAGCAAAATTCAACTGCGATTTCAGCTCACGATCGGCTTGGTTGTATTCTTCCTGTAGTCCCTGAGAAATAAATTTCTGAGCAGTGACTTGCTTGTTGGAACGAAAAGGAGTCGTTAAATTCCATGTAATTCCAATTCCAACTAAATAATTGGTGCGATCCGGATTGACACCATCCCAGTAATTTCGGGTAAAGGCATGCTGATTTGTGGCATAACTACTGTCAAATCCTGAAGCTCTGGTTTGCAAAACACCAAAAGCAGTCATGGTTGGATAATAGAATCTTTTGTACAGTTTGACCTGCTGATTGCTGTAATCGATTTTTGTTTTATACAATTGTAATAAAGGATGAAGACTGTCTGTGGCAGTATTTTCCTTAAGCAGTTCTTTTGGAATCTGAGTGACAAAAAGGGAATCGGTTACAAAATCCTGAGGTGCGACGCCCATTAGATCGACCAATTTATTGTTTTGTTCTTTGACAAAGTTTTTGGCCAGATTCAGTGCGATTTTAGCTTTTGATACTTCGGCAGTTGCTAAAGTTGAATCCACTCCGGCTAATAATCCGTTCTTCACTCTTGCCACGGCAGTTTTTTTGAAAACCTGAGCGCGATCCAGATTTTTTTGCTGTGAAATTAACAATCTCTGACTTGCGAGTAAATTCAGATAAGCGGCAGAAATTTTGATTTCCTGTTGGAATTTTTCCTGTTTCAGATCCTTTTCTTTGGCCTGAACATCAATTTTAGATAAATTGATTTTTTCCTGTGTTTTTCCGAAAGTGAAAAAATCCCAGTTCATGTTGACCAGATAAAGTGCGCCAAATGCCGAATTCCAGTTTTGTTCCGGTAAAGGAAGTCCGGACGAAGCTACTCCAAGCCCCCCAAAGCCATAAAGAGGTCCGTTTTGACCGTTTACAGTTCCGTAATCCTGTTGTGCCGATAAGTTTAAGTTGGGCAGGTAATCACGTTTAGACTGCTTAAGACTTTCTCGTGATGCATTGGTGTAATTGTTTTTTGCCTTGATAGAACCGTAGTTTTCCAAACCTGTTTTTATGGCTTCTTTTAAAGACAGGGTTTGAGCATAACTACCACAGGCAAAAATCAAGAAAACTAATAAAGTAATTTTTTTGAAGTACATAAAATTAGTGGTATGAATTTGATCTCTCAAAATTATTTCACTTGCACGGATAAAAGCTTTCTTAAATGATGTAATGCGATTATAAATGACCAATTCAATTGGTCATTTATTGGAAATAAAAACTAAAAAAATGTGGTTAATTTGTAAACTATTTAAGTTTTAAGAATGAATAAAGAACTGGAAAACATATTGGATCACAAATGGTGGCAGGAAATTGCCGTTGTTGCCTTTTCATTTACTATTTATACCTTAAAAAACGACTGGATGTTGTTCAGTTCGTTTACCTCCATCTTAATGGGTATCTTTTTCTATTTAATTTTATACTTGCACGCCCAATTCAACCGTTTCTTTTTACTTCCCATACTTTTTAGAAAACAGCGCCCCGTGACTTATATTTTTCTGACACTGGCGGGAGTATTACTCTTTTCGGTTGTTTTGTATGAGGTTACGAGTCTGGAAATGTTTAGTAACTGCCGTTTGTATCAAAACTCGCATCAGCGCAGTTATGTGTACCAACTGGCCAGTGTTTTAGGAACTTTGGTTTGTATATTGAGTCCGATAATTGTTTTTAAGTTTTACAGAATCCACAAGAGACAAACGGATGAGACTCTTTTGTTCAACCAAATGCAATTGAATTCGTTAAAAGGACAATTGAATCCGCACTTTTTATTTAATACCTTTAATACGCTTTACGGAATTAGTCTCGAGTTTCCGGACCGAACCTCGGATTTAATCATGAAAGTGTCACAGCTGATGCGTTATCAGCTCGAAAGCAATAACAAACAATGCGTGTCTCTGGAAGACGAACTCGAGTTTATAAATAGTTATGTTCAGCTGGAGAAAGAAAGGGTAGGGTATCGCTGTGAGATTACGTACGATTGTAAAATCGACAATGAAAATGCCTATAAAGTATCGCCGATGCTGCTGATTGCGTTTATCGAAAATGCGTTCAAACACGGAACCTGTGCAATTGAAAAATGTTTTGTGAGAATCATCATTACAGTCGAAAATGGTTTACTGCATTTGCATGTGGTAAATTCTATTCCAAAGAAAAAAACGGATGTTATTTCGACTAAGATTGGTTTAAAAAATACCATAGAACGATTGAATCTGATTTATGGGAAAGCTTATAAATTGGACATTCAGGACGATAAAAACACTTATATCGTAGATTTGAAACTGCAATTGAAAAAGTTTGTAGAATGAGAGAACCTAAAAAATGTATAATTGTCGATGATGAACCGGCAGCGCATTATGTGCTGGCGAATTACATCAAGCAAAATCCGCAATTAGAATTGGTTTTTCAGGGCTTTAACGGTATCGAAGCAATGGATTATTTAAGAGACCATCCTGTTGATTTAATGTTTCTGGACATTAATATGCCGGAGATATCAGGGATGGAATTATTGAAGATTATTCCAACGCATCCCAGTACAATTTTAACCACTGCTTATTCTGAGTATGCCCTTGAAAGTTACGATTACGGTGTTATAGATTATCTTCTCAAGCCTATTTATTTTCCAAGATTCCTCAAAGCTATCGATCGTTTTTTTGCCACTGAAAATGGTAAAGCGAAAACCGAAGAAGCAGTAATCAATTCCGTTACAGTGAAGGTTGACGGTTACTTCATTGAGATAGAATTGGATCAGTTATTGTTTGCACAGAGTTTTGGGAATTATGTGAAGTTACATACCATAAAAAGAACGTATTTGGCCTCTATCACGACCAGTGAATTGGAGAAATGTTTGCCCGAGAAGAATTTCATGCGCATTCACAAGTCCTACATCGTGGCTCTTGATAAAATTGAAACCACCGATAAAGATTTTGTGGTCATTAAAAATGAAAAATTGCCGATTGGTATTACCTATAAAAGAGAACTATCGGATCGATTGAAAAAATGATACCGATGCTAATATTGGACAGAAATATAAATAAAATATAAAAAAAACCGGAAATAAGGAAGCTTACTAATTCAATTATTTCAAAGAAGAAGCCTGCTAAGAAGTAATTCCGGCAGGCTTTTTTGATATTTTGTTGATACTATGTAAATTTATGCTTGCACTTTTTCTTTCCAGACAGGCAGTTTTACGCCTTTAAAAACAAGCCATAAACTAAGAGATAATTCGGCAATCAAGCAAGGCATTAATAAAACTATACTTGAAAGTTTCGGGATCAGAATTAAGAAGAAACTATTGGTAAGATAACAAAATCCTGCCAGACTCATTAAAACTCCAATTGCCTTTGGTAAATAGCCCGACTTAAAGATCAGGTAGCCTTCCAGTAAACAAACAAATCCAAAAAAGATCAATCCGATTCCGAAACCAAAATCATGCAGTTTGATCGAAAGATAAGACAAGGTATGCAACTGATCGGGACTGAAAGAATTTAAATATTCGGCATCACCCAGAAAGAACAATGCGGCCAAAAGATTCAGTTTATTGGCGACTAAAACGGCTGTCTGAATCAAATTAAATGATAAATTTAAGAGTGCCAGTTTTCGGTTTACGGGTTTTAGTAAGTAATAGAGAATGATCATTACTGGTAAATCACAAATTTGCATGATGAGATCTGCAGTAATACCAATTTTCCATAAAAATGGCGAATGTATAATGTTATTGGCGGTTGCGTTGGCATCTCCGGATACAAATAATTTGTTTCTAACAAAAGTCTCTGCGAAGAATCCCATGACAATGATCACCAGATATAAGGCTCCGGCGATGCGGGCATATAGTTGTGGTGAAGTTTCAAAATTTTTCAGGTTAGTGTTCATTTTGTGGTTTTGGTTTTTCGTAAGACGTCTGACACAGAACATTGTTACCGTTTATTTTAACATTTTTTTATAATATCATTTTTTCTTCAGATTAAAGTAGTAATTTTAATACGTTATTTTAAGGGATAATAATTTAAAATTGAGTCGTATGAAAAAACTGTTCCTAATGATTACCTTTTTATATAGCAGCTTTTTAATTGGTCAGAATGAAGTTTATCCGAATAAAGTTGTGACTCCACCCGAAAAAGTAGTGTTTACTTTTCAGAAAGAATATCCGGATAAAGTTCCGGTATGGACTTTGAAATACGTTGGAGATGATGATGACGAAATTCGATATGAGGCTAAATTCAAAAAGGATAAAAATACGAATGCGTTGGCAGTTTATGATAATTTAGGCGTTCTAAAAGCCTTTGAATTGCAGATTCCGCTAAGTCAGTTGCCACAAAAAGCACAGACCTATCTGAAGAAAAATTACACTGCAAATGCTATTAAAGAAGTAGCGGTTGTCGTAGACGATAAAAAGAAAACTACCTACGAGGTTGGAATTCAAAAAAACTCCAAGTTCTATGATGTGGTGTTTGATAAAAATGGAGGCTTTGATGTAATCATCGAGAAAGATTAAAAAAGGAATTCTTACTAAATCAATATATTGAAAATGACAGACCCAACAGATTTTAGAAATCTGTTGGGTTTTGTTTTTTTGAAGTAATGCTAATCTATTTTTATTGGAATAGTATTTTGTTTTTGAATCCTATTATAAATTATCAATTTCACCGATAATTTATATAGGATTTTTCTTTGTTAAATAAGTTGACGGAATCTAATTATTGACTATTTTTAAGGTACTATTCTTACTTTTAATTTAAGCCATTATGAAAAAGTTACTTTTAATGCCCGTATTTTTTACATTAGTATTATTTTACTCCTGTAATCATGATGAAAATGTACACACTGAAAAGGTGTCAGAGAACAAGAATGAAGACAATCTAAAGTCGGTACCCGTCACAGAATCGGTTGCTTTTTTAAAAGATTTTCAACAACAACAGTCTACCCAAAAAAACGCTAACTTTAACCTGACAATAGATTTCAAATCTATAGAACAGATTGATATAACGGATACTGATGCTAAACTAACGGTTGTGAAGGCAGAAACAGGACTGGATAATGTAGATTCTAGTATTTTACAAATCAGGATAAATGGAGAATTACAGACTGTACTTTTTAATTTAATTCCCGAAGAGGGATTCAGTAATAAGAAAACGGGCAAGGTGATAGAACGCTATGGTGAATTTACTGGTGCTGTTGTCATCAGTGATTTGAGAGGAATTGTCAAAAACAATTTTCTTTATAAATCCGGATATTTGGTTGGAGAAATTAAAGCTGCCGGCCCGGACCCGATCCCGCTGAACAACGTCAATGTATATCCTAAACCTAAATCAAGTGATATTAGCCTTCCTTATATTATGCCAGGTTATCAATTTAGAGGAGAAGGTAGTCCGACCAATTATACCAGTATGGGTGTAGCTTTTGCCAGTTATTATAGTAATATTATCTATCAAGCAATGGAAAAAAGAATTATAGATAAAGACCTCACTCCTTGCCAAAAAGCTGTATTAGAAAAATTGAAAGAAACTAAAAACTTCGACATAGCAAACATGTTAAAAAAACTTGGGGCAACAACACCATATACATTAAACATTGTCGGCGGTAATTTAAATATTCCCGCGCAAACAACACGAACTAAAAACAGTGCTGGCAATATCCCAAATGATTATACCACTACCATTAGCAATTCCTATACAACTAGAACTTCGTTGTCTTTAGCTGGAAATATGTTACATGAAATTGTACATGCTTATTTTCTTAGTCTTTATGATGCCTCCTCAGCCGGAAGTGGCATGACTGCTTTTGTAGATAATCCCACTCTTTTTCAGTCATATGTTCAAAAAAATTTCCCAAATAACGGTATCTATGTCGGAGGTGTATATGTGGATCAGCAAGATTTACATCACAAACAAATGGCCGAAACTTATGTTAACGCAATTGCTTCTACGCTACAAGAATTTCAAACAGGTACGGTTCCACCTGTAAACGTACCTTTAAATCAAGAATATCTTGATCTAGCTTGGGGTGGTTTGAAAGGTACTCCCGTGTTTGATAAGACTTTCCCAGAAGGATCAGTAGATAGAAGTAGAATCCTAAATCGACTTGCCTGTGAACAATCAGGAAGTGATGTTCAAAGCAACGGTGGTACTAGACAGTATCCTCTTGGTGCTAAATGTGAAGATTTTAAAAAAAAATAAGAGATGAAAAAGTTATTTTTTACTCTGTTACTAATTATACAATGCAATTTTATAGCATATTGTCAATCAAAAGTGGACAAATACAATGCTATTAATGGCCATCTGTCAGAATTAGTAAAAGATACTACTAAAACTGTTTTGATAATTAAAGAAAAAATAAGTGCAAATCAAACTTTAAAACTTTTTGCTGAAGGAAAACTCAGTGATGCACCATTTAATCGAAAAAATGGCACACAAATAAGGGAGGCAGGAATTTTAGAGCCTCTTTATAATGAAAAAGAATTCCAAAAAATGAGAAAAAAATACCAAGATGATGTAAATGATGATAAATATGGTTTTTCTAAAAATGCAAATTGGGAAATAACGGATTTTAAACTAAAAAACATTTGTATAGAATCTCATGATACCATAATGTTTAAAAAAGAGAGAGCACTGCCCTTATATAAATACGAGACACTACTAATCGCATTATCTGATCCTATTTATTATAAAAATAAAAATTATTTGGTTATAGCAATCGCTATTCAAAGATCAAACCCTCTTTTTTCTCCTAAATATTATGTTATAGTAATGAAAAAAACAAGCAAAAAGTGGCAAGAAATTCAACGAGGTGAGCAATATTGGTTTGATTAAATTGTGTGTTGTGAAAAAGAAATACTTCAATTCTGTTTGTTAAACCCGACAGTTTCTAAAACCTGTCGGGTTTAATTATAGATTTGCAAAATAAAAATTACAAATTCATTCCACCTGAAACTTCGATGCGTTGTGCATTTACCCAACGTGCCTCTTCAGTACATAAAAAGGCAACTACACCACCTATATCGTCCGGTAAACCCACTCTTCCTAAAGCGGTAACTGCAGCTATATTTTTGTTCAATTGTTCGTTGTCGCGAACCACACCACCTCCAAAATCGGTTTCGATTGCACCCGGAGCAACTACATTGGCTCTAATTTTTCGTTCGCCCAATTCTTTTGCCTGGTATTTGGTTAATGTTTCAATAGCACCTTTCATAGAGGCATAGGCGGAAGCACCCGAAAAAGAAAATCTTGCCAGACCGGTTGAGATATTTACGATTCCGCCACCGTCATTCATGAAATTTAATGCTTTCTGAGTTAAGAAGAATGGGCCTTTAAAATGTATATTGCTCAATTGATCAAATTCGGCTTCTGTTGTTTCCATAAATGAATTGTGGAGTCCCGTTCCGGCATTGTTTACTAAAAAGTCAAATTTATCCGTTTTAAAAGTACTTTTTAGAGTTTCTGCAACAGAGTTGAAAAAGCTGTCAAAAGTAGCGGAATCGGCAACATTTAATTGAAGAGAGGCTGCTTTTTGTCCTATGCTTTCAATTTCTTTTACAACCAAATCGGCTTCTTCTTTTTTACTACTATAGGTAATGATAACGTCGATTCCTTTTTTAGCAATTGCAATCGCCATATTTTTTCCTAAACCTCTGCTGCCACCTGTTACCAGAGCAATTTTTGTATGTACTGCCATTTTGTTTTATGTTTTAAATTAATAAGACAAAGGTAGGGGCGAAGTAGTGTGGGGGAATTGTAAATATCAAACCGATGTTTGCGAAATTCAAATCAGATTAATGATTAATGAGTTATGAGTTATTAGTTATGAGTTAAGTGTCAAGAGTACAAACTCCACAACTCAACAACTCACATTTCACATCTCACAATAAACAATTAACTGCGAAAGGCCAAAGGAGTAAAGGAAGTCTGTTTTTTAAAGAAGTTAGAGAAATGTGCCAATTCTTCAAAACCTAAAGAAAAGGCAATTTCAGAGATATTCCAGTCCGTTTGTTTTAAAAGAATTTTGGCCTCACTGGTCAGACGGCTGCTGATCAATTCGGTTGTGGTTTTTCCGGTATTCTCCTTTAGAACCTTATTGAGATGATTCACATGAACAGATAATCTTTCGGCAAAATCTTTTGCGGTTCTGAGTTGTAAGCGCTGATTTGGAGATTCGATAGGGAATTGTCTTTCCAACAGTTCAGCAAATAATGAAGACACTCTGGCAGCCGAATTGTGCTTGGAATACAATGCGGTTATAGGTTGTAGTTTTTGTCCGAAGTGAATTAATTCGGCAACATAATTCCGAATTAAATCGTATTTGTAAATATAATCAGAGTTGATTTCTTTTTGTATTTTGTTTAAGATCAATTCTACCTCTGTCACTTCTTCGTCGGTTAACTGAAAAATCGGATAACCGTCAGAAGCAAAAATAGGGAGTTCGTCTAAATCAATTCCGCTTTTGCTTTTCGATAGAAATTCGCTGGTAAACACACAAAATTGCCCCGATTGATTACTGTCCTGAGGCAAGTAATTGTACGGAATTTTAGGTGTTGCAAATAAAAGTCCCTGTTTTTCGATCTCGATTATCTTATCGGCATATTCAGCACGATTTTTACCTTTAATCAAACTGATTTTGTAGTAAGCGCGTCGGTCATAAGGCATAATAACCTTTCCTTTAAGGCGTTCTAAAAGTTCTTTGATGTCAAAAATATTAAAATGACCAATTTCTTTTTGAATATCATTTGGCAACAATGAACTCGGTTCAATAGAAGAGCCTTCGGTAATATCTTTGTAAAAGGAATCCAGTGATTTCATAGTAGAGAATTGTAAAATTCAAATATACGAAAAAATGAAGTTTCAAGTTTGAAGTTTCAGGTTTTCTACTCTCACATCTTGTATCTCACATCTTGTATCTCACATCTCACATCTCACATCTTGCATCTCACATCTCACAATAAACATCTCACAATAAACATTTCACATTTAAAACAAAGTTCCCTGTATAAGCTCCGGTTGAGGATTACTGCCAAAAGGAATAGAATCAATTACAAAAAACTGCTTTCTTACCGGATCGAATTCACGGAGAATAATTTCTTTACAGGAAAAATCCATGGCAATTGTGGTAAAAAGCTGCGATGCTATTTTGAGATTCTCAGAAGTTAGTTTTCTACCAATAGAAATATGAGGATCACTGCTCTTTTTAAGATTTGAAAGCTGTAACGCTTCCTGCGTCTTTTTCATGATAGGTTTTAAATTTTCTTTTGATTCTTCGTTTGGAGCAATGAAAAACGCGCCGCTTTCATAAGAACCAAAACGATCCAAAAGCACCTCAAAAGGAGTAAAACTATCACAAACTTTTATAAGTTTTTGTTTGAATTTGTCTATTTGAGAGTCGTCAATTGTAAATTCACAAATTGTAATATGTGCAATCGAATTTTTACTGTTGAACCAGCCAATTTCAGTTGCTAGAAGTTCTTTCATTAATTTGATGGCCTCGATTATTTCTAGTGAGGGATGAATGACAACTGAATATTTCTTTTCCATTTTTAGCGTTTGGTTTTGTGCAAATTTAGATAATTTAATTGCATTTAAATTTTTCCTTTCAGATGCAATCGATATTCAATTTCTGATTTTAACAAACCGCTTCCACCTCCAAAATGTTCAATTACTTCTACATCGGGCTGCTCTTTCAGACAAAAAGAGGTAAATTCCTTCTCGATATGATCTTCGATTCCGGAACTCAAAAGAACAATGTCAATTTTGTTGTTCAGAAAATATTCCTGAGCTAATTTTTGATCACTGAAACCAACTGCATTCCAGTTTTCATAAGCATTAACCAGTCTTAGTAAAATCTCCAGTATGGCCTGGTTTTTTCCTAGTAGTAAGAATTCGTATGTTTTCATAGTCAGTAGTTTTTAGAGGTGTTAAGGTACTAAGGTTCTAAGTTGCTAAGGGGGTTCTGGAATATTTGTGCTTTTAGTCTTTGATCTTTAGTGTTTTATAAAGAAAAACTATCTGACAAATGTACTATTAAAGAACTTGTTACAACTTAATCTAGAATAAGAAAACTTGCAGGTTTTAAGGATTTAATACTTCCAACTTTAGGACCTTAGCAATTTAGAACCTTAGTACCTTAGCCCCTTTAAAAGAAAAATAAAAGATTTTCGACTGTTAGTATTTCGCACAGTCAACTACTTAGCGGTGTTAAAACGAAAAAGATTTTTGGAATGTGGAAAGGCGTAATGATTTCTCTAAAGTTGCTTGTACTTTTGCACCGTAGAAACCGTGGGTTTATGTCGTATCTACCTTTTATGCGGCATATAGGTTGCTATAATTAACTGTTTTTGGAGAAACAATTTTTTAATTACAATGAAAATTTGACTTATTCATTTGATCGTGGGTATAAGCTTTGTATGAATTTGCAAGATTACAAAAGAGTCTTATTTTTATAGGGTTTTTAGATCTGGTTGGTTGGTTAACCGAGTCTAAAGACCCTTTTTTTTGCTTTTACTTTTCTTTTATAATGGTATGTATCCATGAACTTTAAGCCATTCTTCGCAATCTCTGGTCCAAAATTTACTGGTATTGTTTACGCCCAAGCCAAAACCATGCCCGCCTTTTTCATAAAGATGTAACTCAGCCGGGACATCATTTTTTTTGAGAGCAAGATAGTAATTGATACTATTCTCTGGTAAAACCACTGTGTCGTCTGTAGCGTGAATTAAGAAAGCTGCCGGTGTCTTTGAGTTCACTCTCTTTTCATTAGAATAAAAATCGAGTAACTCCTGAGAAGGATGGTTTCCTAATAAACTAACTTGAGAACCCTTGTGTGTAATACCATTTTGCATAGAGATTACCGGATAGATTAAAAGTGTAAAATCCGGACGTGCACTTATTTTAGAACTTGTTTCATAAGTTACATCATCATAATGAGTTGCCAAGGTGGAAGCCAAATGCCCTCCGGCAGAGAAACCCATAATGCCAATTTTGTTGCTGTCTATGCTGTACTTTGCTGCATTTTGTCTCACGTAGCGCATAGCTTCCTGTGCGTCCTGTAATGGGCCGATATTTTTGTCTTTCATGATCTGATCGCTGGGCAATCTATATTTGATGACAAAAGCCGCAATTCCTAAACTATTCAGCCAGTTGGCGACCTTCGTACCTTCTTTGTCAATCGCTAAATGCTGATATCCTCCGCCTGAGAAAATGAGAACCGCAGTTTGATTGGGTTTAGGTTCTTTTGGTAAAAAAATACTCAATGTTGGAATGGTGACTAAACTTGTGCTCTGTACTTTTCCATCTTTTACAGACTCATTTTCTATATAATTGGACGTTTTTAGTTCTCCTGGAATTGCATTCCACAACGGTATTATTTGATTTTGGGCTTGTAATTTAGACTGCATGACTGTGAATAAAAACAGGGTTATGAGTATTTCTTTGGTACGATAATGTTCAAAAAATTTTATTTTTTTCATGAATTATTGGAATATTTAAGTGGATTTAAAACTGATTTCAAAAATATTTTTTGGGTTGTTTTTAAGCTTCAGTAAAAATGTAACAAATGATTTTTGCCTGCTAAGCTACAAGATTATTGAGAATTCGTCAAAAGTGAAAGTTTTTTGGACAATTTTGATACATAAAACGGACAAATTTCACACAATAGGTTTTAACAAATATATTGTTTAATATGTAATTTTGAGTTCTTTTTTTTGATTGATGTGTTTAATTATTAGTTTAAATTAATTTTTTATATAATTTATTTGGAATATAAAGATTTAAAACTATATTTGTGCAATCGATTACATTTATTTAATTTTGTTAGATTTAATTCATTGATGCTGCAGTTTTGGTATCGCGTTTTAACTACGGATTAAATTACCCGAAAAAATATCAATTTTTATAATAAACCATTACCATGAACCAAACAGATGCAGTTATTATGAGCCAAACCAAAAAATCTACAGGAAGTTATCGTTGGAGTATATGTGCGTTGCTATTTTTTGCTACCACCATTAATTACTTAGACAGGCAGGTACTTTCTTTAACCTGGAGCGATTTTATTGCGCCTGAGTTTCACTGGACCAATAATGATTATGGAAATATAACTGCTCTGTTTTCTATATTTTATGCCGTTTCGTTATTGTTTGCCGGGAGATTTGTGGATTGGCTGGATACCAAAAAAGGATTTCTCTGGGCGATCGGAATTTGGTCTTTTGGAGCTTGTTTGCATGCCTTTTGTGGTATTGCCACAGCCGGGATCATCACAGGAAACTGGTTTGTAGGTTTTGAAGGTGCTAAAGAGGCGATTCATCTTGTGAAAGATACCGGATTGGTAATCAATGTAAGTGTTACCTTGTTCATCTTTGCTCGCTTTGTTCTGGCCGTAGGAGAAGCAGGAAATTTTCCGGCGGCTATTAAAACTACAGCAGAATATTTTCCTAAAAAAGACAGGGCATTTTCAACCAGTATTTTTAATGCGGGAGCCACTGTTGGGGCTTTAGCAGCCCCTATATCAATTCCGTTTATAGCAAAATCGTTTGGATGGGAAATGTCGTTTATCATTATTGGTGCTTTGGGTTTTGTCTGGATGGGATTTTGGATTTTCATGTACGATAAGCCGGAAAGACATCCAAAAGTAAGTGTTGCAGAATTAGAGTATATTCAACAGGATGATGTGGCAGATAGTAAATTAGAAGGTTATGTGCCGGAAACAAAAGATAAAGTTTCATTCGTAGATTGTTTTAAATACAAACAAACCTGGGCGTTTGCCTTTGGGAAGTTTATGACCGATGGTGTATGGTGGTTTTTCTTATTTTGGACGCCGGCTTATCTTAGTTCAGTTTACGGAATGGATTCTACACAGGCCGCTTTACCCTTATTTGTTTTGTATATGATAACCTTGTTGTCTATTATTGGAGGCTGGTTGCCAACGTATTTTGTAGAGAAGAAAGGAATGAATCCATACGAAGGCAGAATGAGAGCGATGCTAATTTTTGCATTCTTTCCGTTACTGGCTTTAATTGCACAGCCTTTAGGATATATAAGTTACTGGATTCCTGTAGTTATTATTGGTATTGCTGGAGCAGCCCATCAATCTTGGTCGGCTAATATTTTTACAACAGTAGGGGATATGTTTCCTAAAAAAGCAATTGCAACGATTACCGGAATTGGCGGATTAGCAGGAGGAGTTGGTTCAACATTTATCAATAAAGGATCGGGAATGCTGTTTGATTATGCTAAGGAAAATAATATGTCGTTTATGGGTTTTCACGGAATTGAGGCCGGTTACTTTATCATTTTCTCAATTTGTGCCGTTTGCTACTTAACAGGCTGGTCTGTAATGAAAACGTTAGTGCCAAAATACAGTCCAATTACGAATCTTTAGGATTTTTAGGAGTCATCATAAATCCGGACTTAAATCAGATTTTGAAGTTAACAGGAGGAAAAGCTCAACTGTCGTGTATTTCGTAAACAGTGGATCAGTTTCAGGATCAAAAAGAGAAGTTTTAGAAAAAAATAAAATAAATTTTAGTTTCAATTATGGTTTTTAGGGATAAAAATCTAATTTTGTGCAATCGATTACATTAAAATAAAATTATGACAAAATATAGTTCAAGATACGCGTCAAGCCCCGAAGCCGTAAAAAAGTATGACACTCAGGAATTGAGAAATGAATTCTTAATTGATGACCTGATGCAGGAAGATGAAATTGTATTAACCTATTCTCATTATGACAGGTACATTGCAGGATCAGCAGTTCCGGTAAAGGATCTGACTTTAGAAAGTATTGATCCGCTTAAAGCAGGTTATTTTCTGGAAAGAAGAGAAATGGGAGTCATCAACGTAGGAGGTAAGGGATCTATAGTAGTGGAAGGAGTTTCTTTTGAATTAGATTTTAAAGATGCTTTGTACATCGGAAGCGGTAATAAAGAGGTAATCTTTAAAAGCGAAGACGTTAAGAATCCTGCAAAGTTTTATATCAATTCGGCTCCTGCTCACACTACTTATCCAACGGTAAAAGTAAGTCTTGCGGAAGCCAATAAACTGGAATTGGGTACTATGGAAACGGCCAATCACCGTACCGTAAACCAAATGATTATTGGAGGAGTTGTAACCACTTGCCAACTGCAGATGGGAATGACCGAGTTAAGACCGGGAAGTGTTTGGAATACAATGCCGGCACACGTACACGATAGAAGAATGGAAGTATATTTTTATCTGGACATTCCCGAAAATCAGGCCGTTTGTCATTTTATGGGACAGCCTCAGGAAACGAGACATATCTGGATGAACAATCATCAGGCAGTTATTTCACCGCCATGGTCCATCCACTCCGGTTCAGGAACCAGTAATTATACTTTTATCTGGGGAATGGCCGGTGAAAATTTAGACTATGGAGATATGGATGTGTGTAAAATCACCGATTTAAGATAAGAAATTATGATAAACTCATTATTTGATATAAAAGGAAAAGTTGCTCTGATTACAGGAAGTACACACGGACTGGGAATGGCAATGGCAAAAGGATTGGGTGAGGCAGGTGCAATAATTGTGATAAACGGTAACTCTTCTCAGCAAAAAATTGATGCTGCAGTAGCAGAACTTCAAAAAGATGGAATTCATGCAGTGGGGTATAAGTTTAATGTAACGGAGGAAATGGAAGTTATTGCCGCCGTTCGACAAATTGAAAATGAGGTTGGACCTATTGATATTTTGATCAATAATGCAGGAATCATCAAAAGAATTCCGCTGATCGAAATGGAAGTGGCCGATTTTAAGGAAGTTATTGATATCGATCTGGTAAGCCCGTTTATTGTATCAAAGCATGTGGTGAGAGGAATGATTGAAAGAAAACGAGGCAAGATAATCAACATTTGTTCGATGATGAGTGAGCTAGGCCGCAGTACGGTAGGAGCTTATGCTGCTGCAAAAGGCGGTTTGAAAATGCTAACCAAAAATATGGCTACCGAATGGGCAAAGCACAATGTTCAGATCAATGGTATTGGTCCTGGTTATTTTGCTACCGAGCAAACAAAACCGATTCGTGTTGACGGACATCCATTTAATGATTTTATCATCAGCAGAACACCGGCTGCAAAATGGGGAGAAGCAAGTGACTTAGCGGGAGCAGCGATATTTTTATCTTCAAAGGCGAGTGACTTTGTTAACGGTCATATTTTATATGTCGATGGTGGAATTTTGGCTACAATTGGTAAACCATCAAACGAATAATTATTTCAATTATATTAAAAAGACATGAGTTCAAATACCTTCATAAACGATAATTTTTTACTTGAAAATAAATTTGCTGAAGAGCTGTATCACGCTTACGCTAAAAATCAGCCCATCATAGATTACCACAATCATTTGAATCCTCAGTTAATCGCCGAAGATAAAATTTTTGACAACATTACAAAGGTGTGGATCAACGGAGATCATTACAAATGGCGTGCGATGCGTACGTTAGGGATTAATGAGCAGTTTGTAACCGGAAATGCTTCGGATAAAGATAAGTTCTTAAGCTGGGGAAAAACGGTTCCTTACACCATGCGTAATCCTTTGTATCATTGGACACATCTAGAACTGGCCCGTTATTTTGATATTTATGATTTGCTGAATGAAAAATCGGCAGAGAAGATATATATCGAAACGACTGAGAAAATTAATTCTCCTGCCTACAGCACACAAAATCTGCTTAAAAAAGTAAATGCTGAATTAGTTTGTACTACCGAAGATCCTATTGATAGCCTGGAGTTTCATCAGAAACTGGCCAAGAATCCAATTGGAACCAAAATGAGTACAGCATTCAGACCTGATAAAGCGATCTTAATTTCTAATGATGGCTATAATGCATATCTGGACACATTAGGGGATGTGTCCGGAGTTGCAATACACACGTATACAGATTTGTGCAGCGCATTAAGAAACCGAATTGAGTTTTTTAATCAAAATGGCTGCAAGCTTAGTGATCATGGTCTGGATCAGATTTATTTTGAAGATTTTACAGAAAATGAAATCAATACCATTTTCAAAAAGAAAAGAGAAAACAGAATTTTAAGTCAGGAAGAGATTTTAAAATTCCAAAGTGCCGTATTGTTATTCTTGTCTGAAACGTATCATGAGTTTGGATGGGTGCAGCAGTTTCACTTAGGAGCTTTACGAAATAACAATGCCCGTATGCATCGAATTTTAGGACCGGACACCGGTTGGGATTCTATAGGGGATTATCCGCAGGCACAAAAGTTATCTGGCTTTTTAAATGCTTTGGACAGTAAAGATAAATTGACTAAAACGATTGTTTACAATCTAAATCCAGCCGATAACGAAGTGATGGCAACCATGATTGGAAATTTCAATGACGGAAGTGTCAGAGGGAAAGTGCAGTTTGGATCAGGCTGGTGGTTTTTAGATCAGAAAGACGGAATGACAAAACAATTAAATGCCCTTTCTAATATGGGACTAATTAGCTGTTTTGTGGGGATGCTCACAGATTCAAGAAGTTTCCTGTCATTCCCGAGACACGAATATTTCAGGCGTATTTTATGTAATCTTTTGGGAGACGAAATCAAACGTGGTGAGCTTCCAAATGATATGGAATGGATTGGGAAATTAGTTGCCGATATTTCATACAATAACGCAAAAGAATATTTCAAATTTTAAGAAAGAAGAGAGAAGGTAGAGGAAAGAATATAGAGAAAAGAATATAGAGAAAAGAATATAGAGAAAAGAATATAGAGAAAAGAATATAGAGGAAAGAATATAGAGGATAGAGTTTAAGTATCTTTTTAATCAGTGTAAGCTGTGGCAAATAAAAGCATCAGGCTTAATTTTCTTAATATCTTAATGGTAAAAAAAATCTTTTACTGGTAAAACAATAAAATTATATGAATAAAGTAGTTGCATTTGGGGAAATTATGTTGCGTCTTTCGACGGAAAGGCATTTGCGTTTTTCACAATCTACAGCATTTGGCGCTACGTATGGAGGTGGCGAGTTTAATGTTTGTGTGTCTTTGGCAAATTATGGTGTCAACGCAGAATTTGTAACAAGAGTACCTGAGAATGAAATTGGTGCTTCGGCCTTAAAAGAAATGCGAAAGATGAATGTAGAGTCCCGTAACGTAGTTTACGGTGGAGAACGTTTAGGGATCTATTTTCTCGAAACCGGTGCAGGTACACGTGGTAGTAATGTCGTTTATGATCGTGCGCACAGTTCAATGGCAACTATTGAAAAAGGAATGATTGACTGGGAGAAAGTGCTGGAAGGTGCGAGCTGGTTTCATTGGAGCGGAATTACACCGGCAATTTCCCAAAGTGCCGCCGAAGCCTGTTTAGAAGCAGTTAAAGCAGCTCACAAGTTGGGAATTACAATTTCCTGTGATTTAAATTACAGATCAAAATTATGGCAATATGGAAAAACACCAAGCGATGTGATGCCGGAACTGTTGCAATACAGCAATGTTATTTTAGGTGATATTGATACTGCCTATTTTATGTTGGGAATTCCCAAAGTCAATCCGAATTATCAGGATGAAAAATCGCTTCCGGTTTTGTACAATAAATTGTTTGATTTGATTCCGGGTTTAAAAATAGCAGCAACAACCCTTAGGTATTCCGTAAGTGCATCACATCAAAGAATAGGAGGGGTTTTATTTGACGGTAAAGCCATTTATCAGGCAGCTGTAAAAGAAGTGACTCCTGTTGTAGATCGTGTTGGAAGTGGGGATGCTTTCATGGGAGGTTTAATTTACGGATTACAGGAATATCAAAACAACAATCAAAGAGCTTTAGATTTTGCTGTGGCTGCTTGTTGTTTAAAACATACCATTGCCGGAGATTATAATCTGGTAACCTTAAAAGAAGTTGAAAATATGATAGATGGTAATTCTGCCGGATTAGTATCTAGATAAATGATTTAAATATGGCAAAATATTCAAGAATTGAAGTGGCTTTAACGATGAAAGAGAACGGAATGGTTCCGTTATTCTTTCATTCGGATATCGAAATAAGCAAAAAAGTGCTAAAAGCCTGTTATGATGGAGGCGCAAGATTAATGGAGTTTACCAGCAGAGGAGATTTTGCTCATGAAGTTTTTGGAGCGCTAAACAAATATGCTTTGGCAGAATTACCGGGAATGATGCTGGGTGTTGGCTCTGTTACAGATGCTGCTGCGGCTTCACTATATATGAGTTTAGGAGCTAATTTTATTGTAACACCGGTATTTAGAGAAGATATAGCAATTGCCTGTAATCGTCGAAAAGTACTTTGGTCTCCGGGCTGCGGAACGTTGACGGAAATTGCAAGAGCCGAAGAATTAGGATGTGAAATTGTAAAATTATTCCCGGGTGATATTTACGGGCCGGAATTTATAAAAGCCATAAAAGGGCCTTGTCCGTGGACCAACATTATGCCTACTGGCGGTGTTTTGCCAACAGTTGATAGCCTGACTTCGTGGTTTAATGCAGGTGCAACTTGTGTTGGGATCGGGTCACAGTTAATTTCAAAAGATATATTAGATAACAATGATTTTGAAGGACTAAAAATAAAAGTCAGTCAGGTTCTTGAGATCATAAAAAATATTAAAAATAAATAAGGAGTAATCATACCAATCCTTATTTAACATGCGTTTTTTTAGATTTTAGAAATTGTAATTGAACATTACGCTTGATAAATAAATTTTGTGAGTCCTCACAGCAAGATTTGTTTTCCTCACACAAGTGTAATGTTTCTTTTACAGTGTGAGAAAATGAGCGAAAATAAGGGATTGAACGTGGTTGTTTATAACATTTTAAGAGAGAGTAATGGAAAAAATAAACAGAGTAAACTCAGGGTTTTCGGAAAAACTTCCTATAAAAATAGTTCAATTTGGTGAAGGTAACTTTTTAAGAGCCTTTGTTGAATATGCTTTTCAAAAATTAAATCAGGAAGCTGATTTTAATGCAGGAATCGCAGTAGTGCAGCCTATTGACAGAGGTTTAGTGAATATGATTAATGCTCAGGACGGATTGTATACCCTGTTTATGAAGGGTGTTAAAAAAGGAGAAGAAATTCAGGAGAAAGAATTAATTACCAATATCGTGAAGGCAGTTGACCCTTACGCTTCTTTTCAGGAATATTTGGCTTTAGCCAAAGAAGAAGAATTGGCTTTTATCATTTCAAATACAACCGAAGCTGGTATTGAGTATATCGAATCCGATCAGTTGACTATGCAGCCGCCAGTTTCATTTCCGGCTAAATTAACAGTGCTTTTATATGAAAGATTCAAGCATTTTAAAGGAGCGGCAGATAAAGCATTAACAATTATTCCTTGCGAATTAATCAATTACAATTCAGATACTTTAAAAGAAATTATTTTAAAATATTGTGCCGATTGGAAATTGGAAGAGGAATTTGTTTCGTGGTTAACAAACAGCTGTTCTTTTCATAATACATTAGTAGACAGAATTGTGCCGGGTTATCCTAAAGACCAGATAGAAGAATATAACAGTCAATTAACCTATAAAGATGATTTGATTGTAAGTGCTGAAAGCTTCTTTTTATGGGTGATTGAAGGAGATGATACCTTAAAAGGAAAACTTCCGTTTGAGAAAACGGGTTTAGATGTAAAAATCGTAGCAGACATGCAGCCTTATCGTACGCGTAAAGTAAGAATTTTGAACGGAGCACATACGGCTATGGTTCCTTTTTCAATGCTTTATGGTAACGAAACAGTAAAAGAAACAGTTGATAATTCTTTTACGGGAGCTTTTGTAAATAAAGCTGTTTTTGAGGAGATTAATGAAACATTGAATATGGACAAAGCGGAATTGGCAAGTTTCTCTGAAGAAATCTTAGACCGCTTTAGAAACCCTTTTATCAAACATTTATTGTCGTCAATTGCATTGAATTCGGTTTCTAAATTCAAAGTAAGAGTATTGCCTAGTTTGACTGGTTATGTAGGTATTCATCACAAACTTCCGGTTCATTTGACGTTTGCATTTGCTGCTTTAATTCGTTTCTACAAAGGAACATGGAAAGGGGAAGTTTTGCCGATTAATGATAGTGAAGATATTGTTTCTTTTTTTGACAGCCTTTGGAAATCGGATGATTATGAAAAAATAGCGCGACTGACTTTGCAAAATAAAAATTTCTGGGACGAGGATTTAACACTGCTGCCGGGATTGACAAAAGCAATTACAGTGGCATTGGAAGAAATTGACGCAAACGGAATTGAAAAAGGTTTTACCAATTTTCAAAAACAAATAAATAATGTAACTCAAAAAGTTTAGTTATGGCAACGCAAAAAAAACTTATAAAAGTTCATCCTACTGATAACGTAGCAGTTGCTTTAGTGAATCTTTCAGCTGGAGAGGTGATTGATTTTGAAGGTTCGGCTGTTACTGTTGAGAGTGATGTGAAAATGAAACATAAAATCGCGATGGTTCCTTTTAATGTAGGAGACAGGATTGTTATGTATGGCGTTTTGGTAGGGAAAGCAAGTGCCAAAATTGAAAAAGGAGGTTTGCTTTCTACAGCAAATGTCAAACATGAAAGTGATAAGGTAACTGGAAAAACAGAAACAATTGGATGGACGGCACCTAATATTGATAAGTGGAAAGACAGAACTTTCATGGGTTATCACAGAGAAGACGGACAAGTTGGAACAGAGAATGTATGGCTGTTTTTTCCGTTGGTATTTTGTGAAAACAGGAACATCGAAATCTTAAAAGATATCTTTGAGAAAGAGCTAATGAAGCCTAAAGAGAACGATTATCAATTGCTGCTTCGTTCTTTGGTGAAATCAGAAACGGGTGGTACAGGAAATGAGGCGGCTTCAAATGATGCTAATTTATTCAATAATATAGAAGTAAAATTCATCACACATCAGGGCGGTTGTGGTGGTATTCGTCAGGATTCGCACAGTCTGGCCAAGTTGTTGGCGGGTTATGTAAACAATCCAAACGTGGCTGGAGCAACTGTTTTGAGTTTGGGCTGTCAGAACCTGCAGATTCAGATTTTTAAAGATGCCTTAGACGCGATAAATCCAAACAGTAAAAAGCCGGTTTTGATTTACGATCAGCAGCAAATTGGAACTATCGAAACCATGCTCAGTAGTGTGGTAAAAGATACTTTTGAAGCGATTAAAAAAGCCAACGAAGTGCAAAGGGCCCCTGCGCCTTTATCCAAATTAAAAATTGGTTTAGAATGCGGTGGTTCGGACGGATTCTCCGGAATTTCGGCGAATCCAACTTTAGGAGTAACATCAGATTTACTAGCGGCTTTAGGGGGAACTACCATTCTTTCGGAGTTTCCTGAATTGTGTGGGGTAGAGCAGGAATTGGTTAACCGTTGCGTCGAAGATGAAGGAGGAGAGCGTTTCCTGGAATTAATGAAATGGTATGAAAAAACAGTGGTAGATGCCGGTTCAGGATTTGATATGAACCCATCTCCGGGTAATATCAAAGACGGATTGATTACAGATGCGATGAAATCTGCGGGAGCGGCTAAAAAAGGTGGGACATCACCAATTACAGGTGTTTTTGACTATGGTGAATACATTTCGAAGCCGGGATTAACATTACTTTGTACACCTGGAAATGATGTTGAATGTACAACAGCAATGGTAGGTTCAGGAGCAAATATGGTATTGTTTACCACAGGTTTGGGAACGCCAACAGGAAATCCGATCGCACCGGTAGTGAAAATTTCATCCAACACAGACCTGGCTAAAAAGATGTCAGACATCATCGATATTGATACTGGTGGAATTATCACAGGAGAAAAATCCATCGACGAAATGGCCGACGAAATGTTGGAATTTATCATCGATGTTGCCAGTGGAACCATTAAAACCAAGGCAGCAATCTTAAATCAAAATGATTTTATTCCTTGGAAAAGAGGAGTTTCACTCTAGAAAAATAAAGCATTATATAAAAAAGCTCACTTAACAGTGAGTTTTTTTTGTTTGAATCTATTAAGATATTAAGTTTTATTAAGTAGTATAGAAGTTGTACTTAACCCGCTGGGTGAAATTGTTTTAACACATAAAAACATAGTCTTTGTAAGCTTAGAAAAGGCGTTTCACTAGTTAAAAAGCAGATATTATACTATGTGAAAGAAAGATATTTCTACTTTGCCTTCTTTTTTGAGGTATTACGATCTATGTTTCTATGTGTTAAAATTAAATTTTGTTCAATTTCAACCAACGGGTTAATCTTTAGATAAAAAAGGCAAAAGCTTAATTTGTCTTAATGTCTTAATGGTTTGAGGAAAAAAAAGGCAAAAACTTAATTTGCCTTACTATTTTAATGGTAAAACAAAAAATTAAAAGCTTGTTCTTGAAGATGATTTACGAATGTGCAATTCCGGAGCAAGAACTACCTTTTTTTCTATTTTAATCGTCTCCGTTTTGTCTACTTGTTCCAGAAAAACACGTGCAGACATTTTACCCATTTCTAAAGGAGACTGATCTACAGAGGTAATGGATAACTCCATAAATTTGGTAAAAGGTTCATTACTGAAACCCGCGACACAAAATTCTTTCGGAATACTGATGTTTCTTTCTTTTAATTCCTGAATAGCGCCTAAAGCAGCAAAATCACTTGATGAAAATATAGCATCAGGCGGTGTTTTCAGCTGTAGCAAAAGGTCTACAGCTTCTTTTCCGTGATCAACAGTACTTTTTACCGGAATTACGTATTCTTCATTAAAAGCTATTCCGCTATCCAGTAAAGCCTGCTTGTATCCCAGGAACCTGTTCTTGAAAATTTCAAGCGACTGATCTCCGGATAAATGCGCTATATAGCGGCATCCTTCATCGATCAAATGTTTGGTTGTTAAATAACCACCTCTAAAGTCATTTATCGTTACAGAGCTCACCCCGTCAATATGTTTACTTCTGTCAAAAAAGATGAGCGGAACATTTTTTTCTAAGACATATTGAAATGCACCGTCATTTTCTCCGGTTACATCGGTAACAGACATAATGATGCCATCAACCTGAGCGTCTATTAAAGTATATAGATTTTCGTTTTCTCTTTTCGGATTTTCGTGCGTCTGGCAAATAATTACCTGATAGCCATGCGGATGAAGTTCTTCTTCAATACCTCTGATCACCGAGGCGAAAAAGTTACTGTCGATACGCGGAACTATAACACCAATATTATTACTTCGGCCACTTTTTAATGCGAGCGCGAGTTTATTCTGCTTGTAGTTCATGGAAGCCGCAGTTTTAATAACCAACTCACGTGTGCTCTCTTTTATTTTCGGATTGTTGTTTAACGCCCGGGAAACAGTTGCAGCGGTGATATTTAATTTTTCGGCAATATCGTAAATGGTTATTTTTTCGCTCATTAAAAAAGGTTTTTCATATTAATCTCTGACAAAAATACATATTTTTTTATAACGTTACACAAATTGTTATCGATTACCATAATTTATAATTAAAACGATTTCGATTATACAATGATAATAAATTATCTAATTTTTTACATTAAGTGTAATTATATTCCGTAATAAAAATTAAATATATAATTAATTTTCAAATAAATTTGGTGTATTGGAACTTATTTTTTACTTTCGTGTAATCGATTACATAATTACATTGTTTTGGAAATCAAACCTAAATTACAACACAAATGATTACAGGGAAAGTTTTGGTAGTTAAATCAGTTTTAATAGGAGCTGTAGCGGGATTCATGATGCTTTCTTGTGGAAAGCAGGCTGTGGCAGTTTCTGAATCTGATCCCTGGAAAAACAAAGAGTTAATAATTAAGAGTATTCCAGAAACCCACTTTCCGGATAAGACCTATAATATTAAGGATTTTGGTGCAGTCGCCGACGGAATAACAGGGAACACTTTAGCCTTTGAAAAAGCAATAAAAGTATGTGCTCAAAATGGCGGCGGAAAAGTTTTGGTTCCTAAAGGTAAATATCTCACAGGAGCAATTCATTTAGAAAGTAATGTGAATTTGCATTTAGAGGATCAGGCAGAAATCCTTTTCAGCATCAATCCAAAAGAATATCCTGTCGTTCATACTTCATTTGAAGGAACTGAACTGATGAATTATTCTCCTCTTATTTATGCAAAGAATAAAACTAATATCGCCATAACCGGAAAAGGAACGCTGAACGGACAGGCTGATCACACCAACTGGTGGATTTGGTCAGGGGGTAAAGATTACGGATGGAAAAAAGGTATTCCATCGCAAAATGATCCGCAAAATAGAGAAGTTTTAGTAGATATGGCCGAAAAAGGAGTTTCGGTTGAAGAAAGGATCTTTGGAGATGGACGTTACCTGCGCCCTAATTTTATTGAATTTTTTGAATGTAATACCGTTCTGGTAAAAGACGTCACTATCATAAACGCTCCTTTTTGGATCTTACATCCATTAAAATCAGAGAACATCATTATAGACGGGGTTACCGTAAGTAGCCATGGCCCTAATAATGACGGTTGTGATCCCGAATATTCACAAAATATACTTATCAAAAACTGCACTTTTAATACCGGTGATGATTGTATCGCAATCAAAGCAGGCCGGGATGCCGATGGTCGACGAGTAGCAATTCCGAGTAAAAATATTATTGTTCAAAACTGTAAAATGATCGACGGTCACGGCGGAGTTGTAATTGGCAGTGAAATATCGGCCGGTGTCAATAACGTTTTTGTGGAGGACTGTGTCATGGACAGTCCAAATTTGGATCGTGCCATCCGTATCAAGACCAATTCAAAAAGAGGCGGAATCATAGAAAATGTGTATGTCCGTAATCTTGAAGTGGGAACCGTAAAAGAGTGTGTCTTAAAATTAAACATGTTTTATAATGTATATGGATTACAAACTGGTGACTTTATTCCGACTATCAGAAACGTAAGTCTTGAAAATATAAAAGTGAAAAATGGAGGCAAATATGGCGTTTGGGCAGAAGGTTACGTACAATCTCCTGTGGAAAATATTACCCTTAAAAATGTTGTCATTCAAAAAGTAGACGCTGTACACCTGCTCAAAAACGTGAAGAACATAAAATTTATTAATACCTATATCAATGAAAAAAAAGTAGAATAACGTACAAATTAAAAACTATCAATTAACCAAACCATTTTAAAAAATTATGAATACCAAACAACTATTAAAGAAAAAAATAAAATACAGTCTTGTGTTTTTATTTTTCCTGAATTTTCTGTTGAGCACGACAGCTTACGGGCAATCGACTACAATAGAAGGGAAAATTACAGATGCTGCGGGTTTATCATTACCTGGTGTAAACATTCAGGAAAAAGGAACTAAAAACGGAACCTCTACAGATTTTGAAGGAAGTTTTAAATTGAATGTGTCCAATAATAAAGCGATTTTAATTGTGAGTTATTTAGGCTTTCAGACACAAGAAGTGAGCATTGCAGGAAAATCGAAAGTGAATGTAAGCCTTGCTGAGCAATCCAACTCACTTAATGAAGTGGTGGTTGTAGGATATGGATCTGTAAAGAAAACAGATCTTACAGGTGCTGTCAACACTTTATCGGCAGCTAAAATAACCGAAAGAAACGTTACTAATCCAATGGAGGCCATTCAGGGAGGTATCGCGGGCGTTCAGGTAACTTCGAACAGTGGTAGAATTGGAGATGGTTTTAATGTTACCATCAGAGGAACAAACTCGATCAATAAAGATGGTTCTGGACCGCTTTTTGTCGTGGATGGTGTACCTACTGATAATATCGACTTCCTGAATCCACAGGATATTGCGAGAATGGACGTGTTGAAAGATGCATCTTCTGCTGCCATCTATGGTTCCAGAGGAGGAAGCGGGGTTATCATTGTAACGACCAAAAGCGGAACAAATGCTAAGTCTGGCGTTAGCGTTACTTTTGACAGTTCTTACGGTATCAAAGAGGCTGTAAGATTACCAAAATTAATGAGTCCTGAAAAATGGTGGTATTATCACCAATCTGCATTTTTGGCAACTACTATCTCAGCAACCAATCCAACCTATAACGATATTGATGCTTCAGAATTGAATGCTGCTGTAGGACAGGCGGGTACAAACCCTGTGTTATTTCAGAGAGTGGCTAAGAATCAAAGCTACAATTGGCAGGATGCGGTTCTTAAAGGCGGGATGATGCAAAACAATTATTTAAATATTTCCGGTCGTGCCGATAACGGACTGTCATACAACATTGGTTTAGGAGCTCAGAAAGAAACCGGAGTGATTGATAATGAGGGAATCGATAAATACAATCTTAAAGCAGCTTTGAACCATAAGGTAAACGATAAAATTTCATTTGGAGTAAACCTGACCATTTCTAAAACTTCTGAACAGTTGGGAAGTCCAACGGCCATGCAGGAAGCTTTCAGACAAAATCCATATACTTCGCCTTGGGCGATAGATGCAGCCGGTAATGAAATCGTGGGGACTTATGCACAACAGCCGGGTACATTGAGATATCCTAACGGAAATCTAGCGATTAATAAAACAGGTTCTTACAATCCGCTTTTAGAAATTGCAAATTCATCAGACGAAATAGAAAGATTTACGACCATTGGTAATATTTTTGGAGAATATAAAATCAACAGTTGGTTATCGTTCAAATCTACTTTTTCAGCAGGAAAAATGGATGCCAGAGAAGGAAGATCATTCGGTGCTCAAACCGATTTTGGTCTTAAAAATAAAAGTTTGCCATCCGGTGATGTGACGAATGTGAACAATTTTAATTATACCTGGGACAATCAGTTTAACATCAACTACACCTTAAACAAAGACCACGTTTTTAGCTTTCTAGGACTTCAGAGTTTCTATTCTAATGCTACCGAAACATATTTTGCAGCGTCAAGAGAAAACCCTTTTGAAACCAGTTTTTACAATTTAGGTTCAGGAGTTCAGTCTACTTACTCCTTCACGCCATCAAGCGGTACTATTGCCTTAATTCCTTCAGGAGTGTTCACACCGTACTTTAAAAATACTTTAGAATCGTATGCAGCCCGTTTGAATTATGCTTACCAAGGGCGCTATTTGTTAACCGCTTCGGTACGTTATGACGGCTCATCAGTTTTGGCTGAAAATAATAAATGGACTGCTTTCCCTTCTGTAGCTTTAGGATGGAATGTTCATGAGGAAGGATTTATGAAAAAATTAGATTTTGTGTCTAATTTCAAATTTAGAGGAAGTATTGGTTACACAGGAAACGATAACGTAAAACCATATTCAAGTTTAAGTGTTTTAAAAAATCCAACTTATTATGATTTTAATGGTACAATCGCAAATGGTTACACGGCTTCAAACTTAGGAAATACAAACCTGACCTGGGAGAAAACAAAAGAGGTGAATTTAGGATTAGATTTCGGATTTGTTCACAATAGAATCTCGGGTAGTGTAGACCTTTACAATCGTGTGTCTAAAAAATTATTGTTTCAACAGGCACTTCCATTGGAAATTGGAGTACCAACCATTACTTCTAACGTAGGTTCTATCAGAAACAAAGGAATTGAGGTGGCGCTGGTTACTAAAAACATTCAGACTAAAAATGTTACCTGGGAGACGAGCTTCACTTTTACTAAAAACGTAAACAAACTGGAGTCTATTTATGGTCAGGATCAGGTAAGTGATGTTGGAAATAATTTATTTATCGGAGAAAATGTTCATTCGTACTACAACTATGTTTTTGATGGAGTATGGCAGGAGAGTGAGGCAGCGCAAGCCCTTTCTTATGGTCAGAAACCGGGAGAAGCAAAAGTAAAAGATTTGAATAACGATGGAAAAATTGATGCCAATAACGACAGAGCTATTTTAGGAAACTACGATCCTAAATGGTCCGGAAGTTTCTCTACTACTTTAAAAGTAAAACAATTTGATTTGTCAATGTCGTTAATCACCAATCAGGGAATGACTGTTTTTAGCGGATTCCACGACAACTTTGCAGATGTTACCGATAGAGGACGTCAAAAATTAGATCTTGGAGACTGGTATATTCCGGCTAATGGTGCTGGTCTGGCCGCTCAGTATTCCAATACAAATCCGTTACCACGTGGAGCAGGGGTTTATTATGATACCAATAACGTAGCATTTTACAAAGACGCTTCATTTGTAAAAATTCAAAACATCGCTTTTGGGTATAGTTTTGATCAGGATTTAGTGAACAAATTGAAAATTAAAAGTTTAAGACTTTATGTGAATGTGTTGAATCCTTTTGTATTTACCAATTACGAAGGATATGACCCTGAATGGGCAACTGCAGCATTAGCAGTGAATCGTGTTGCGACAAGGACCGTTCAGATGGGATTAAGTTTAAAATTTTAAATTAAGAAAAATGAAAAAAATAGTATTAGTTATAGCAATACTGGCGACGACATTCAATTCGTGCTCCAATTTTATCGAAGAAGACAACCGTGCCTTTGGTTCGGCAGAACAATATTTTCTAACTGCTCCCGGGTTTGAGTCATTGGTCAATACCAATTATGCCACTCTAAAAGATATATACGGCGGTGATCCGTGGCTGTTTGAAGCAGGTACCGATATGTACTCTGAAGGAAGAAATCAGGAACCGGAAGGATTGGCTAAGTATTTAACCCTTTCTTCTTCGTCAGCCGGAGTAGATTTATTGTACAGAACTTGTTACATGGCCATTCAGCAAGCCAACAAAGGATTGTATTATTCAACCCTTACCGAAAAAGCAAGTACGATAGATACAAGAGTAGGGGAACTGAAATTTTTAAGAGCAAATGCTTATTTCCTTTTGGTTCAGACTTATGGAGGCGTTCCGATTGTATTAGAAAACATTAATACTGCTGTGACTTCTTTTGATAGAAATTCGGCAGAAGAAGTATACACACAAATTTTAAAAGACCTTAACGAAGCGCTTCCGGCAGTGGGTACAGGGGCTTATACAGGAAGAGTTAATAAAAGAGCCGTTCAGGATTTATTGGCAAAAGTATATTTGACTAAAGGTTACGAAACTTTTGGAACACCGGCAGATTTTACAACTGCGGCTAATTTAGCAGATCAGGTAATAGCAGGACAGGCACTTAATATTTCTTTTGCCGATGTGGTAAAACCAGGAAACGAAATGAATGCTGAAACGATCTTCTCGGTGCAGTTTTCTGTAGCTTCAAATGCTACAGGGGTAACAGCCTTGGGAAGTTCACAAAACTACTGGTTTAGCTCTTATTTAGGAGCAGCGGCAGCAGGTAACCCTTATCCAAACAGAAGTTACACACTTTGTCCTACAGTTTACGCATTATCTTTATATGAGCAGGGTGATAAACGTTGGGAAAATACATTCATGACAGAAATCTACAGTAAATACTATGATTTTTATACGGTAGCAGATAAAACGGCTTTAAAAATTACAGATTTTTACGAACCTCGTTGGTTTACTTTAGCCGATAGAGCGGCATGGAATACAGCTAATGCTTCAAGAAAAGCAAATGCGGCAACTTTCAGATATCACAATTGGGGAACCTACTCTTCATCAGCAGCCTCAGGAGGTGATTACAACCTGATTCCCGTTCGTAAATTTGATGATCCAAATGCTCCCTATAGCGGTGCTACCAGCACCAACTACAACACTACACCTATCACACCGGCAACAAACAGAAGCAGTACCCGTGATTTTATTGTAGCAAGGCTAGGAGAAACCTATCTGGTCGCCGCCGAAGCTTACTTTAAAGCAGGTCAGCCAGCGACAGCTCTAACGCGTTTGAATGAAGTTAGAAGAAGAGCAGGAGGCGGAGTTGTAGGAGCAATTCCGGTAATGACGACTATTGATATCAACACCATATTAGATGAAAGAGGTAGAGAACTATTAGGAGAATACCACCGTTGGTTCGATTTGAAACGTACAGGTACATTGGTACAAAGAGCTGTTTTATACAATCCTAAAATCACAAATGCAAGCGTCTTTAACGGACAAAATGGTAATCTTAAAATATTAAGACCAATACCTCAGTCTGCATTGGATTTGAACAGAAGTAAAAATTACCCTCAAAACCCGGCTTATTAGTAGGCTTTTATAATTAGTAGTTTAAAAATTTTGAGGTTTGTTTTTTTGAGGCAGTTAAAAAGGGGTTCGATCCGGAAGCGGACTCCTTTTAACTAAAAATCAGAGCGGTTAAAATGAAAAGAATAGGGATTGTTTTATTGCTTTTTTCGAAGGTTATCATGGCACAAAACCAGTATGCCGTTGACACTTCTTATACCGTAAAAAGTACTTATGCCAAACTAATTAAGAACTATCCGTTTATAAAAATAGCGGAAGCGAATAATAAGACAAACGTTCTTCAAATGGAGAACATAGTCTATGATAAAATTGGAAACAGGGAGTTACATCTGGACGCCTATTGGAAAAAAGCTGAAAAGGTAAATCCGGGAGTTATCCTGATTCATGGGGGAGGATGGAAATCCGGGAACAAAAATCAGATGGAGGTTTTAGGACAGGCATTAAGTTCAAAAGGATATACGTGTTTTGCGATCGAATATAGGTTATCACTAGAAGCAAAATATCCGGAAGCGATTTATGATGTAAAAAATGCGATTAAATTTGTAAAAGAGAATGCGAAAAAATTTCAGGTAGATCCGGACAAAATTGCCATTTTAGGATGCTCCTCAGGAGGTCAAATGGCAGCTTTAATTGGTGTAACAAATGGAAATTTAGCTTTTGAAGACCCTCGGAACAAGAGTGTGTCTTCTTCAAAAGTGCAGGCAATAATTGATGTAGATGGGATTTTGGCCTTTAAACATCCCGAATCGGAAGAAGGAGAAATGGCGGCTTTTTGGTTAAACGGAACGTATCAGGAGAATCCTGAGAATTGGGAGAAAGCATCGGCCTTAAGGCATACCGATAAAAAGACTCCGCCAACACTGTTCATCAACAGCAGTTTTGACCGGTTTCATGCAGGAAGAGACGATATGATTGCGATTCTGAATCAAAATAAAATTTATAATGAGGTCAGAATAATTGAGAATTCACCTCATTCCTTTTGGTTTTTTCAGCCGTGGTTTGATCAAACAGTTCAGTATACCACGCAATTTTTAAACAAAGTATTTAAATAATTACAATAAAAAATGAAAATGAAATTCACATTAGCGACCTTACTCTTAGTTGGTATTACAGCAGTTAATGCTCAGAAGTATGATATAAAAACAGCTAAAACCTATGCCGAGATATCTGCTAAAACAGATGGAAAGTGGGAAGGCCGCAAATATATTGGCGGTACAGTATTTAAAAATGTGGATAGACTCAAATTGTCGCCGGAACATACCGATCATTCTTTTGATATTCGTTATGAAGGACCAGGTTGGGAAAATAACCGCATTGGATATCGTTTGTATTTAGATTGGAGAAATGCGATTGACATTTTCGGAAAAAAAACAGCAGAAATTATTTTGCCAAAAGTTGGACAGGATAATTTCGATTCTTATCACGAGATGAGCGATTGGGGAGCAGATATTCTGAAAGCCGGAAAAGGAATCGGAATTGGTTCAATAGACCGTTATTTAAACAACGAAAAATTACACTTCCGTGAGGTTGATTCTACTATAGCTACAGTAGTAAATAAAACCAATGAGTCGGGTGTAAAAGTGCAGTACTATGGTTGGAAAACGGCTTCTGATAAAATTGATTTCACTTCAGTTTTGACCATCAAACCAGACGAGCTATATACAAAGCACACCATTCAGGCATCCAAAGAAATTGAGGGAATTTGTACCGGAATTGTAAAGCAAAAAAATACAGAGCTTCTTAAAAAAGAAAGCAAAAATAAAAAATGGGCTTATCTGGCGACTTATGGTCAGCAATCATTAGTTCCGGATAAATTAGGAATGGCAATTTTTTATGAAGTCAGTACAATTGAGAGTGCTCCCGATACAGATTTAGATTATCTTTTGGTATTTAAACCAACAACAAAAGCAACTTCTTTTTACCTGTTAGGCGCATGGGAACAAGAACAAAACGGAATTAAATCGAAAGAAGAATTTGTGAAATATTTAGATCAAAGGTTAGAAGTATTGAACAAGAAGGGGAAGATGTAAAAGAGTGAATAGTGAAGAGTGAGGAGTGAAGAGTGAATAGTGAAGAGTGCCAGAGATTAAAAAATCTGCATGATCTACGAGAGAAAAAATATTCGCAATTTAATACACAAGTTTACCTAATCCATTTTAATCCTTTTAATCGGTGGCAAAAAAGACCTACTGCCAGAATATTAGTTTTATGCTTAAACCGACTTTTATAAAAATCAATTTGATTGTTTTACTGTTGATTTTCAGTACTAAAACAATAGGGCAGGCGATTGAAAATAACGTTTTGCCCGACAATTTAAAGTGGTCACAGAGAACGGCACTTACTATTTTGGACAAATACCCGAAAGCATGGCAGATCGATCGAACCGAAAAACCCAAATGGGACTATAAAATGGGATTGGTATTGTCGGCTTTTGAAAAATTATATCAGAAAACAAACGATAGAAAATACTTCAATTACATTAAAGGATATGCAGATGAATTGATTGATACTGACGGGAATATTATAAAATATGAGAGGAACGAGTACAATATCGATTGTGCTAACCCCGGAAAATTATTGTTCAATCTTTATGACGAAACAAAAGACAAACGTTATTTAAAAGTAATACAAGAATTAAGAAATCAGCTTGAAAACCAGCCGAGGACAGCAAGTGGCGGATTTTGGCACAAACAAATTTATCCCAATCAAATGTGGATTGATGGTTTGTACATGACCGAACCTTTTTACACCCAATATACGGTTAGATTTGAAAATGGTAAAGCTTTAAACGATATTGCAAAGCAATTTGAATTGGTGCATACGCACTTGGTAGATAAAAAAACAGGTTTGGTTTATCAGGCTTGGGATGAAAGCAAAGAAATCGCTTGGGCGAATCCACAAACAGGAACTTCGCCAACCCTTTGGGGACGCGCTACTGGCTGGTATATGATGGCTTTGGTTGAAACCTTAGAGTATTATCCAAAAGCACATCCTAAATACAAAGTGTTGATAGAATATCTGAATCAAATAGCAAAGAGTGCCGTACAGCATAAAAGCGCGTCAGGTTTATGGTATCAGATTGCTGATAGGCCCGAAATGAATGGAAATTTTTTAGAATCTTCATCATCAGCCATGATTATTTATGCTTTAGCGAAAGGGGCGGATAAAGGATACCTAAAATCAGAGTATAAAAAGACAGGAGAAAAATCATTTGAGGCCTATCTAAAAGAATTTGTAGCCAAAGATAATCAGGGACACATCATTATTTCAAATGTATCTTCGAATGTAGGTTTAGGAGGAAAACCATTTCGGGACGGAACAAACGATTATTATAGTAAAAGCAAAACAAAGGACAATAGCTCACCAGCGCTTGCAGCTTTTTTGCTGAGTGCATTAGAATTGGAAAAATAGTAGAATCTAAATATATTTTAAAATGAAAGATAATAGAACAAAGGGTTATTTTACAGCAGTGGCTTTAGTTTGTCTGATGGCCTTTACAAGTTGTAAAGTGACTTCACAGGAAGCGCCAAAAAAGGAAATCGTCATCGGTAAAGATTTAAAATGGTCTGATAAAATGACTTTGACTTTAATGAAACGCCACCCTGAAAGCTATATGATTGATGATTCGAAAATACCAAAATGGGATTATGTTCATGGATTGGTTTTGCATGCTATTGGAGAATTGTACAAAAAGAATCCGGATCCCAGATATGCAGCTTATGTAAAAAGTTATGTGGATGCTCTTGTTCAAAATGATGGAACAATCAAAACGTATGAGTTGGACAAATACAATATTGACTTAATTGTGCCAGGACGTTTGTTATTTCCCACTTATGCAATTACCAAAGAAGAAAAATATTTAAAAGCACTTCAACTATTACGCAAACAATTAGCAGAACAGCCAAGAACAACAAGTGGTGGATTTTGGCACAAACAAATCTATCCAAATCAAATGTGGCTGGACGGTCTGTATATGGGAGAACCATTTTATGCACAATATACCGTTACTTTTGAAGGAGGAAAAAATCTTGACGATGTTGCAAAACAATTTGAGTTAATTCAATTGCATGCAACAGATCCAAAAACCGGATTATTGTATCATGGTTGGGATGAAAGCAAACAAATGCCGTGGGCGAATAAAGAAAACGGAACTTCTCCAAACTTTTGGTCAAGAGCTTTGGGTTGGTATGCAATGGCGCTTGTTGATGCCCTTGATTATTTCCCGAAAAACCATCCAAAACAAAAAGAACTGGTTAAATACTTAAACAGTGTTTCGGCTGCTTTAGCCAAATATCAGGATAAATCAGGTTTATGGTATCAGGTGACAGATAAAGGCGGTGCAGAAGGAAACTATCTTGAAGCCTCGGGATCATCAATGTTTGCTTATGCTTTTGCAAAAGGAGCCAATAAAGGATACCTGCCTGCAAAATACAAAAATCTGGCTAATAAAGCTTTTGACGGTTTAACCAGACAATTGATAAAGGTTGATGCTGATGGTGGAATTACACTTACACAAGCTTGTCAGGTGGCGGGCTTGGGAGGTAATCCTTATCGTGATGGTTCGTATACCTATTATGTAAACGAAAAGAAAAAAGACAACGATCCTAAAGCGACGGGACCCTTTATTTTGGCAGCTGTCGAATTAAACAGATAATATAAATGATTTCAATTAAAAAATACATTGTATTGACTTTGTTCAGTATTTGCTTAGGAGTAAAGGCGCAGAATACCTATAAAAACTGGCCGGATATTATTAAGAAAAACGATGCAGCCTGGTTTGGTACCGATGAAGCAAAAAAAATAGCAGAGAATGTATTGCTTTACCAAAGAGAGATAGGTGGTTGGCCAAAGAACATTCAAATGCAGAAAGAACTAACGCCAGAGCAGAGAAAAGAACTGATTGCGATAAAAAGAACAACTGCAGAAACGACTACAGACAATGGGGCTACGTGTCAGGAGATGCTTTTCATGTCTAAAATGTACGCGCAGGTAAAAGACGATCGATATAAAGAATCTTTTTTAAAAGGGTTCCAGTATCTGTTGGATGCACAGTATAAAAATGGGGGATGGCCTCAGTTTTATCCATTGAAAAAAGGCTATTATACTCACATTACTTACAATGACGATTCTATGGTGAACATCCTAAACACCATTAGACAAGTGGGTGAGGAAACGGATTATTTTAGTATAAAACCTTCTAAAGCAGTGGTTGAAAAAGCAAAAGCATCTTTCGAGAAAGGAATCGACTGCATTTTAAAAACACAATACAAACAAAACGGTGTTTTAACTGTCTGGTGTGCACAACATGATGAAGTTACTTTTGCACCTGCAAATGCAAGAGCATTTGAATTGGCATCGTTAAGCGGTTATGAATCGGCTAAGATTGTATTGCTTTTAATGTCAATAGAAAAGCCTTCTCCGCAAATTATAACTGCTGTACAAAGTGCTCAGGCTTGGTTCGAAAAAACGAAAATCACCAATCTTGAAGAAAAACGTGTTTTAAACGGGGATGGAAAAATCATTGACAAAAAAATGATCGTAACACAAAATGCGGCTCCAATTTGGGCTAGATTTATGGATCTTTCGACTAATGAACCTTTCTTTTGTGATCGTGACGGAATCAGGAAAAAATCGATAGATGAGATTGGTGCTGAAAGACGAAACGGTTATTCTTGGTATTCTGACGCACCCAAAGAAGTACTCAAAAAATATTCGGCCTGGGCTGCAAAAAACGGCTTAAAAATTTCGGCAAAAGAATCATCAGATAAGAAAAAGAACAACTTTATTACCGTTGCTTTAGACGGTTCGGGTGATTTTACAAAAATTCAGGATGCTATAAATGCGTGTCCTTCTTTTCCTTATGAAAAGGTAACTGTTTTTGTGAAAAACGGAACTTACAAGGAGAAAATCCGTATTCCCGAATGGAATAGTCAAGTGACTCTAATTGGTGAAAGCAAAGAAAATACGATCATTACTTTTGATGATAACTTCTCTAAGATTAACATCGGGAGAAATAGCACTTTTAATACCTATACCCTTTTAGTGGAAGGTGATGATTTTTCGGCATCCAATTTAACCATCAAAAATGCTTCGGGTGATAACGGTCAAGCTATTGCACTGTCTGTTGTAGCAAATAGGGCTCAGATTTCTAACTGTAATATTCTCGGAAATCAGGATACTTTGTACTTGTCGGGAAAGGAAGCCAAACAGTATATCAAAGATTGTTATATTGAAGGAACTACCGATTTTATCTTTGGAAGCGCAACAGCGTTATTTGAAAATTGCGAAATTCACAGTATCAAAAACTCTTATATTACTGCTGCTTCAACACCTGAAGGAACAGCTTTTGGTTTTGTTTTTAAAGATTGCAAACTTACAGCTGAACCCGCGGCAACGGCAGTTTATTTAGGAAGACCCTGGCGTATTTATGCCAAAACAGTTTATATCAGTTGCGATATGGCAAAACATATCAGACCGGAAGGATGGGAAAATTGGTCGAAACCCGAAGCGGAAAAAACAGCTTTTTATGCCGAATACAATTGCAAAGGCGAAGGAGCTTCGTCTGCAAAAAGAGTTTCGTGGTCGCATCAGCTTGAGAAGAAAGAAGCTGAAAAATATACGATAGATAACATTTTGAAAGACTCAATTCCCAATTGGTATTCAGGCCTGACAAATGTAAAGCAATAGAAAAAAAACACAGAACCTCAGTACCTCAGTACCTTAGCGCCTCAGAACCTATAAAAAAAACATGAACTTTAAATACGTTATTTTCCTCTTAATCACCTGGATTTCTGTAGCTCAGCATACCGAATTTCCGTCAGCGAAAGTAGATTCAATAGTTAATCGAATTCAGCTTCCCGTATTTCCTTCGTATCAGGTTAATGTTTTAAAATTGGGTGCAAAAGGGGATTCCATTACCAACAATAAATCCGTTTTTGACAAAGCGATGGCTTTGTGTAAAAAGAATAATGGCGGGACGATTATTGTACCGGAAGGAATCTATAAAATTAATGGCCCGATTCATTTTGTGAGTAATGTCAATCTTAAATTAGAAAAAGGAGCAAAAATTAAATTTAGTGATACTCCGACAGATTATTTACCAATGGTCCTAACGAGTTGGGAAGGTACCATGTTGTACAATTACAGCCCGTTGATTTATGCCTTTGAATGTTCTAATATTGCCATAACGGGCGAAGGAACCATTGACGGCGAAGGTGGTAAAATCTGGAAAAGTTTTAAAGCGAAGGAAGGTGACGGAAAAAACAGAAGCCGTGACATGAATCATAACTACGTAGCTTTGAAAGACAGGAGATTTGGGGAAGGATATTTTTTACGTCCGCAAATGATTCAGTTTTTTAATTGCAGAAACATTTTGGTCGAAAATATTCGAATTGAAAACTCTCCATTCTGGTGTTTGCATTTATTGAAATCGCAAAGTATTACTGTGCGTGGGGTGCGATATAAATCATTGAATCACAATAACGACGGGATTGATCCGGAGTATGCAAAAGATGTTTTAATTGAAAATGTAAGCTTTGATAATGGTGATGATAATGTGGCCATCAAAGCCGGAAGAGATCATGAAGGAAGGGCAAATTTGGCAACACCAAGTGAAAACATTGTGATCAGAAATTGCAATTTCAAAGGACTTCACGGGGTAGTAATTGGCAGTGAAATGTCGGCAGGAGTTCAAAATGTATTTGTTGAAAACTGTAAAACGACAGGTTATTTAAAAAGAGGTATTTATCTGAAGACTAATGCAGACAGAGGTGGTTTCATCAGAAATGTATTTGTCCGAAACATAAAGCTGGATGAGGTAGAAGATTGTTTGTATATCACCGCCAATTATCATGGGGAAGGAAGAGGCTTCCAATCTGATATATCCAATATTTCTTTTTCGAATATTACATGTAATAAAGCCACAGCATCTGGAATTGTAATTCAGGGATTTCCGGATAAAAAAGTTCGTAACATTTCGTTAAATAATATCGATATCAAATGGGCAAAAAATGCCATTTCGAGTGAGAATGCCGAAAATGTACTGCTCAATGAAGTGGTTATCGGAGAAAAAGCAACGGTACCAACAGCAGCGAAGTAGTTTTTTTTGAGGTTCTGAGTTGCTAAGATTTTTTTTAAAGAGTTAAATGTAAATCAAATGACTAAATATTATCTGCTAATTATCTGTTTGTTTTCAATGGCGTGTTTTGCTCAAAAAACAACACTTTATACTATTGGAGATTCAACAATGGCCAATAAAAAAGATCCTGATCGTAATCCCGAACATGGGTGGGCACAGGTGCTACAGCCTTTCTTTACCGGGAATGTCAGAGTGGAGAATAAAGCAGTAAACGGACGAAGTACAAAAAGTTTTATCAATGAAAAACGATGGGATTCTATTTATAAGAAGCTTAAAAAAGGAGATTATGTTTTTATTGAGTTTGGACATAATGATGAAAAGATAGAAGATTCAATCCGATACACAAATCCCCATACGAGCTACAGGTACAACCTGATTAAGTTTGTGAAAGAAAGCCGGGAAAAAGGTGCAATTCCTGTATTATTAACTTCTATAGCAAGGCGCAATTTTAACGAGAAAGGAGTTTTAGTGTCTACACACGGAGATTATCCTCTCGAAACCAGATTGGTAGCTCAAGAGTATAAAGTTCCTTTTATTGATCTGGAATATTTTACAGAAATATTGGAACAAACTTATGGACCTGAGAAATCGAAACAGCTGCATTTGCATTTTAAAGCCGGTGAAAATACGTATTATGATAAAGATAAGAGTGATGATACTCATTTGTCATTAAAAGGTGCTACAGAGATTGCTCAAATTGTAATCAATCAAATTAAGAGAGCAACTGATCCTGCCTTAGCTTTGCTAAAAAAAGAGATTAGATAAAAAGACAACCTTTAAGGGGATGATTTTCAAAAAAGAGAGAACTGAGATTCTCTCTTTTTTTGTTTATGCGTCTTTGTAAACTAACTTAAAAAGATTTGTAAGAGCTTATGATACAGTCAAAAAAGCAGTTTTTATGTGAATTAAGTGCAGATTTGGCTTATCACGATAGTTTAATGGCTTCTAGCGGTGCCCGAAGAGAAAAGTTACAATTAAATTTGCTGCAAACTTTATTGTTTCTTCACTTTTTAGGAAGAGAAGGGAGGGAACAAAGAGGTATTAATCACTAAAAAATAATACAACTAAAAGCATATGGGTACCTCTACTTTTTCTTTAGAATTTGATCTGAATATTGCAGAGATACGTAATTTGAATAAAATGTATTTCAAAGATTTGTACAAAAAAAGAGTAATGTTTTTTTTGGCAATCATCTTGTTGGTAATTGTTTTTTTGGATTGGGATAATAACGATGATTTTTTCCAATGGATAATTAGAAACTTATTTTCCGTGATCTTCTTTCTGTTTTTTCACTATCTAATCGTAAATGCAATTTGTAAAGTAACCTTTCGTTTGGTCAAAAAATTATTGAAATTTGAAGGCTTTGTGCGCAGGTATAAATTCAGTTTTACGAATTCAGTTATAGGAGTACATTCTCCTTTAGGAGGATTTACGCATCGATGGTGTCAGATTGAGAAAGCGATTCTAACCAAAGACCTTTTTTTACTATACATTAGGGATAGAAACGGGTATATCATTTCTATTTCAACCAAAGATAATTGTGATCATAAAATAGCAGAGTTAATTGCATTTATAGATTGTAATGTAACCCATGTAGAAAGAATTTGATCTGACTAGACAACTTTTAGCAAATGTAAAAGTCGAGAAAGAAAAGAAGCACTTCTTTATGATGTCTGTTCTTCATAAATACGATCATTTTTGAAGTGTTTTGGGCTCATGTAAACACATTTTCAATAGATTCTCTCCAATAAAACAGCAAATTTCCATTGTAGGATGGAACAAAAAGTTGCTTTTTTTTATGTTTTGAAGAGAGAAAGTAAAATTTTCTAAAAAATACTTGTGAATGTGCTACAAGACAGGAATTGGTGGGTTTGAAAAATAAGCTATTGACTATTAGTTTATTGTGAAAAATGGGATGCTAAAAAGTAAAGAAGTAAACTTATTGTTAAGTTAAGGGCCGAAAAATGGGGATAAATTTAACAGCAAAAGTGTTGTAACTCCCAAGCAAACTTTTATTTTTGCGTCTTAATTTAATAATTATAAGCATGAACGATCTATTAGTAAAAATCAACGCCGAAATTGAAACATTTAAAGCAGAGGCTGAATCATTAACTGAAAAAGGTGTTAAAGCTGCTGGACCAAGAGCACGTAAATCAACTTTAGAAATTGAAAAACTTTTAAAAGAGTTTAGAAAAGTTTCTATCGAAGAATCTAAAAAATAATATTTTTATTTCAAAAAAAAGACCTCGTTTAATGAATTTTAAACGAGGTTTTTTTATGGAAAATATTTTTTTAGGACTTCAAACTTTTGAACCTGATTCTAATTATATCCAAAGCTTTTTATCATTATATTGCAATAACATCGAATCTGTGGAGAAGCAAGTTTGTGACTATTCTATTTTAAAAGAAAAATAGATGTTGTAATGAAGTAAACAAGTCTGTTAATGTAAAATTGTTAGGATGAGTAACGTAAAAAATCTTAAGGCGGTAGCCTATGGAGAAGTGCTTTGGGATGTTTTTGCTACCGAAAAAAAAATTGGAGGTGCACCACTCAACGTCGCCTTGCGTATGCAATCGTTAGGTTGTGAAGTAGCAATGATTAGCTGTGTAGGTAATGATGAAGACGGTTCTGTCCTCATCAATCAGGTTAAAAAACTAGGACTTGAAACGGAGGCGATTAGTAAGTCAGAAGATTTTCCGACCGGTTTGGTTGAAGTAAGTTTAAACGATAAAGGCTCGGCGAGTTATATTATTCATTATCCGGCGGCTTGGGACAAAATTATGCTGACTGATTTTGCGAGAAATCGGGTACTCAATGCAGATGTTCTGATTTTTGGAAGCCTGGTTTGTCGGGATGCTGTATCAAGGAAGTCCCTCGGAGAATTATTACAGACAAATGTTTATAAAGTTTTTGATGTCAATCTAAGAAAACCTCATTACTCGTATGAGATTTTAGAGCGTTTGATGCATTCGGCCAGTTTTATCAAATTCAATGATGAAGAATTATTAGAAATTGCTCCGGCACTGCATTCGCCTTTCACCACACTGGAAGAGAATATTCATTTTATTGCCGGGAAGACCACTACCAATGCTATTTGCGTCACCAGAGGACAACATGGTGCATTATTACTTTGGGAAAACCAATTGTATGAGAATAATGGATATGCTGTAAAAGTTGTAGATACGGTAGGAGCGGGTGATTCTTTTTTAGCGGCTTTAATTATGGCATTGCTTACCGGGAAAGCACCTCAATATGCAATTGATTTTGCATGTGCCACAGGAGCCTTAGTTGCCGCTTCACCGGGAGCGAATCCTGAGATTCCACTTTCAAAAATCGAAAGTCTGCTTATTGGCAGATGACATAAAAAAAACTGAAAGAAGAATTTTGTCGTTACAAAGAAAAATTCGGAGAGATCTGGATTATAAAAAGTTTAGAACAAAAAAATGGGGTTAAAAGACCCCATTTAGTTACTATTTTGTATCGTATTTATGCTGTTTGATCATCTGTAGCAGCTTCAGGTGCATTTGTTTTTACCGATGCAATTCCGTTATCTCTGGCGGCAGTACTTTCATACATTTCGCTTGATCCAATAATCTGACCGTTAGTAGCTTTTAAGTTGAAATAAGGTTTTCCGCTTTTGGATTCCAGTTTGTCAAATTTCCCGTCGTTTTGCGAATTTGTTTTGACAGATTCAATTCCGTTTAAGCAGGCCGCTTTCGTAGTATAACCTTCACTTGTTAGAATAGTTTGCCCATTACCAGCTTTTAAATTAAATTGAAATTCACCATTGGCCCTTTTAGTAATTACAAATTTTCCCATCTATTTTTTGATTAAGTTAAAAATTAAATTCTTTGATATTCATAAAATTACAAAACTTCATCGTATAAAGTATAACCGGATGAAAAAATAAATGAAATACTTAATTGAATACAAATAAGTTAATTATGACAGGCTTTTCGCTTAAACTTGATAACCCAAACGTAAAATTATTTTTTATTAAAAGCTTTTAAAATATACTTTTGGATCAATTCGTCACTTGAGGATTGTGAGTTGTAATTTCCTCCTGTAATAACGGTAATCATGTTTTGCTGTTCCCAGATATAGATTTTCTGACCACCGTTTCCCTGTGCTGCTGCTCCGTAATATTTGATGCCATCGACCTCCAGATATTTAAGCCACCATAAATAACCATAATTAACACCCTGAATCTCGGTGTGTTTAGTTAAAGATTCCTTGATCCATTCTTTAGAGATTAGCTGTTTACTATTCCAAACTCCTTTGTTGAGGTACAACAAACCTAATTTAGCCATATCTCTGGAGTTTAAATATACCTGACAGAAAGTTTCGGCACTTGAAGCATCAGGTTTAAAATTCCATTTAAAGTTTTTAATGCCGAGTTCTTTAAAAAGCGTTTCTTTTGCAAAATCGGCCAAAGGCATTTTGGATGCTTTTTCGATTATTTTACCAAGTGTAATGGGGTTTCCGGAGCAGTACATTCCTTTGCCTCCGGGTACATCAATCATGGGCAAATCAAGTGTAAACTGAACCCAGTCATCAGAAGAGTTCATGCTTGTTTCATCCCCCGCAGACTTCGGATTGCTTACATCACAATCGAGTCCGCTTTGGTTGGTAAGCAGGTTTTCAATTGTAATTTGTCTTTTGTCTTCGTTGAGGTTTTTAAAAGTGTAACCAGGGAAATAGGAGAGTACCGTTTCTTTTTTACTTTTAATGTATCCTTTATCAATTGCGATTCCGGTAAGTGCCGAAACAAAACTTTTGGTTGCCGAGCGCATTTCGTGCAATTTGGTTTTGTTGTACTCATAAAAATACTCTTCAAAAACTAATTTCCCATCTTTAATAATCAGGATACTGTGAACGTTTGGGTACGAACCGTTGACAATTTTTCGCATCATTTCGCCCAATAATGCTTTGTCCAGCCCTGTATTGTCAATGCTTCCGGTAATGAGACCGTCATTCTCTTTTTTGGGTTGTTGGTACAGGTATACATAATCTTTGGGTACATTGAGTCTGGGGTACCACATTTCTTTGGGGAAAATGACTTTTTTATTGATTAGTTTGAACGTCTTTCCATCAGTCGTATAGCCGTTGAGAATAGAAGTTTTATCGCGTACAAAAGTTACTTTTTCATTAGAAGTGTTTAGAAAAGTATCTTTCTCTGAAGGCGTCAGTGCATATTTGCTTTCGTTGATGATTGCATACAAAATCGTATCTTTTGGTGAAGCTGCGATTTGCAGTGTGGTATTGTTTTGGTACTCATAAAGGCCTTCGTATTCTTTTAGCTGTTCATAGGTAATTTTGAACTTTTGTTGGGAATGTCCGGCACAAATTGCCCCTAAAAAAAACAAGAATAAATAGGTGTTTTTCATCTTTTTTGGTTTTGAGGTTAATGTTAATGAGTGAAAAAAAAAGAGACACTAATTTAAAACTAGTGTCTCTTTTTGTATATCGTTCTGCCGCTAAACAATTACTTAATAGTTATTGGAACTTCAACAGTTGTTTTGTCCCAGCCAATTACTAAATTCGCTACAGCGCCCTGAGCCGTAAAAGCAATCGATAAGGCTTCGATTGTATTGGATACCGGTTTTACCGGAACGCTTACTCTTGCAATATCTTTACTCTCATCGTATGCATAGGCACCCCACAAATCAATTTCTTTATTGATAATGATGGTCCATTTGTCTTTTTCAGGAATGGCAAACAAACTGTAAGTTCCGGCAGGAATATTTACTCCGCCAATAGTAACCGGTTTGTAAAACTTGATTTCGGTATTTTCGTTAGCACCTACACGCCAAACTTCACCAAATTTAATTAAATCACCAAAAATAGCACGTCCTTTAGCAGAAGGTCTTGCGTAAATAACCTTAATCGCCGGAGCAGGATTATCGTTTTTTTTGAATTTTACCGCTTTATTCGGGAAATACGAAATGTCCACCGGACTTGCGTCTAACGGAGCAAATTTCACTACATCCTGTGCTTGAACTGTAAAGGCAGCAAATAAAGTAACTGCCATTAAACTTAATTTTTTCATAGAATTACAATTTTTAGAATATCTACAAAGTAAGTTAATAATGAAGAAAAATCATATAATTAAAGTTTGTTTTTTGTTAATGAATTGCTAACGGTTCTTCTGTTTCATTTAGAATGACATAGAATGCAGCTGTTTTTTCTCCTAAATTATCATTTTATAAGGAAATTTTTTTAATATTCTTTTTTCTTCTTTGCATACCAATTCTGCATAATATAAAAGGCTTTCTTTTTATTTCCGTCATTGGAGATCAGTCCTTTTCGGTTGTATCCGTCCTGAATTCCGGGTAAAAGTCGTTTTGGCGATCTGAAATCGACCAGAATCCACGGACTTAAGCCGCTCAGATGTGGTATGTTTTCGATCATTTTCAGATTTTGAATGTACAGGTATTCCTGATATTCTTCTGTCCATCGTTCGTTTTTTTCACCGTGAAGGCCTTGTTTGGCATCACCTCCAAATTCAGAGACAATAACAGGTTTGTTGTATTTGGTTTTCCAGAAAATCTTTTCGGCGTTTTCCAGTTTTCCGCCATACCAACCTAAGTACTGATTGAAAGAAATAAGATCCAGATACTGACCGATTTCGTCATTGATTGTTCCAAAACCGTCTGCTCCGGTTTGCGTCAGTAAAGCCGCGCTGATGAGTCGGGTATTGTCTAAAGATTTGGTGTGATCCACCAGATTTTTGATGAATGTATTTCGGGCATCCGAAATAGGGGTTTCATTGGCCATCGACCAGATGATGATGGAGGCTCTGTTTTTGTCTCTCGTAATAGCCGCTGTCAATTGCTCTTCGGCATTTTTGTAGGTGTTTGTATTGGTGAATTCAACCGTCCAGTACACCGGAATTTCCTCCCAAACCATGAGCCCCATTTTATCGGCTGCTCTGATGATGTTTTCGTTATGCGGATAATGGGCGAGACGCACATAGTTGCAGCCCAGTTCTTTTGCCCAGTTTAAAAGACGCAAAGCATCTTCTTCCGAATGGGCACGACCACCTTTTTCATTTTCTTCATGAATCGAAATTCCGCGCAGAAAGATTGGTTTTCCATTCAGGAGGATTTTGTCTCCCTGAGTTTCAATGGTTCTGAAACCAATAGTATCTTTTAATTGTTGTCCGTTATAATCGATTATCACTTCATATAACTTCGGATTTTCGGGAGCCCAGTAGGAGATTTTCTTCGCTGGAATTTCAAAGTTTAGGATGCCGTCAGCGCCAATTTTTCCTTTGTAATGAATCTTTAATTCAGGAATCGAAAGGGTTATGCTATTTTGTGCCGAAGTGAAATTGTTGATTTTTACAAAACCTGAAATCAAAGCAGCATTGTCTTTTTTGAGCTGAATGTGGTAATCTTCTACAAAAGATTCATTCTCATCAATTAAAGTTACGTCACGGGTAATTCCGCCATAATTCCACCAATCAGTATTGATCGTCGGAACATCTTCTTTGTGGCGTGTATTGTCGACTTTAACGACCAAATAGTTGTCTTTTGGTTTTACAATGGAAGTGATTTCATAATTGAATGGCGTAAAACCACCTTCATGTCTTCCTAATTTCTTCCCGTTTAAATAAACATCGGCTTTGTAATTAATAGCTCCAAAATATACAAAAAGACGTTTTTTTGCCTGTAAATTATAATCGAAAGATTTTTTGAACCAAACATTTCCTTCGTAATACTTCAATTCCGGAACCTGTGAAGTCCAGTCTCCCGGAATGTTGATTTTGGGAGATTTGTCGAAATCATATTCAATTAGTTCCTGTTTGTTTACGGCATGATAGTTATTAAAAAAAGCCGCATTGGAAGGTTTGGTCTGTTTGTCGTATTCGTCGTGATGAAAGCTGTAGTAGCCCGTTTCGTATGGATCGACAATATAATTCCAGACTCCGTTTAATGAAGTGGTATTTCGGTTAGGAACATTGGAGATCAGGTTTTGTGCTACTCCAAAAATGGATGAGGCGAGTAGCACTAAAGTGATTAGCTTTTTCATTGATACTATTTTATTTTTTAATCATTTTTATACCTTTTGAAAAGGTATTTTCTTTTTTGAATTTTATAAGGTAAAGCCCTGATGGTAGAGACGACACATTAATGGTTTCGGGAATTGTGTCGTAAGAAACGACCTGTTTGCCGGTATTGTCATAAATCCTTATTCCGCTATATTGATTTACAATAGCTTCAGAGAGTTCGAGTCTGTCACCTACCGGATTGGGGAATTGGATATCCATTTTTATTTTTGAATGTACTTCGGCTGATAAAGTCGTCAATTCCTCAATACTGAAATCCGAGAAAAGGAGAGTTTCGTCTCTCATGTTGGCAATATCAGTGAGGCTGCGGTAAATTCCCCATTTGGGTCTGATAAAAGAGTTGGCTGTATAAACAGTTCCGTTGGCAGCTGTATAAGCAGGCCGGATCGTTTGCACATTTGAATTGCTGTAGTCAACCAACACAGTTCCGTCGCTGACTTTTTTGATGACGATTGCATAAGTTCCATTGATACCAATTTTGATTGTTTCGGTAGCTTCGACCCATACACCTTCAAATAAAGATAAGGCAGGTAAAGCGTATTTAGTGGTTGCCGTTGCAGCATTTTCGTCATAGAGCAATTCTAAACGTGTTGCTCCGGTTGAAAGTTTTCTGAGGGTTATTGTAAAAAGCGGATCGTCGTCGTCGCCATCTACAGCTTTAACCTGGTGAATGTGTGTAAAACTGGTGGTTGGTTTAAATCCAACAGGAATTTTAAAGCGCCATTTGTATCGTACGGTTTCACCGATTATTCCTTTTAGATTATCAGGTGAGGGGTTGTATGATTTAATTTCTACACGCTGTCTGTCTGTTTTTCCGGCTACAGGTTCATTGTCGGGAGGAGTGTTACTCACATGTGCGTGAAATACAAAAATATTTTTATTCAGTTCAGGATCAAAAACTTCGGTAATATGAGGTCCAAAACCGGGATGTATGGCGTCCGGTGCCTCGATCGCACCATTTGCTGTACCGGGAGCCAGTGCATTTGTTATGAGTTCATAAGTTCCAACACCACCGGGACCGTCAGCATTTAAAGTGACTTGTGCATGGCCTGCAAAACTGATTAGTACTAAGGCAATTTTGTAAAATATTGTATTTTTCATAATTGAGATTTTAGTTTGCAATTTTGTTATGTTTTAATGTAAATGCGGTTTTTTTGTTTCACGCAGATTTTAAAAGAAATTTAAGCTGATGCGTGCAGAGTTTTTTTAATTTAATCTTCAGAAATCTGTGTAATCTACGTGAAAAAAATCATCCTAATTCTTGTAATCAGTGGTAAAAAAAACTTTGCGTCTTCGCGTCTTTGCGAGATTTTCCTAATTTTAAATCAATTGGCAATCTTCAAATATTCTCCCTTAAAACTCTGGTTCAATGCAGTCATTTCAATCGGAATCCCGGAACCGTCCGGAACCACTTCAATAGATGCTTTTCCATTGGCCATTTTTAGAGATTCGCTTCCTGTTGGTGTTCCTTGGCTTTTCATGGTTTTTCCCCCTTTCAGGCATTGAAAATAAACGCTTTCTTCGTAATCCAGACAGCGTAAGTTGTTATGATCGATTGCAATTGCCGTCACGAGATAATTGCCGTTTTTTAATTTTTCGCTGGACAATTGCAGTGCCGTAGCCGCATCATTTTTATTGAAACGGTAGTTCACTTTTAAAGTATCTGAGACTCTTTTTCCATCTTTTGTTTCTCCAACCGCGATCAGAATGTTTTCTCCTTTTAAAAAGTTTACATCCCAAGTCAAGCCATTTGCAGGATACAGCGACAGATTTCTTTTCTTTTCACCCAGTGATTTTTGCTGATGAAATAAAGTTACTTTTTCACAGTTGCTAAAAACACTAATTGTGCGAGGGGTATTTTCAGGACCCTGACGCTCGGTCCAGGTATGCGATTCGATGTACGCAAAAGGTTCTTTACTCCAGTAGCTTTTAAAAACATAGTAGGCATCTTTTGGGTTTCCGTTTCGGTCTGTCAATCCTTTTTGATTCATGTACGGAATATCATCTTCGGGGCGTAAAGGCGTTGCAAAATCCTTGAATGCCCACTGAATATTGCCCACAAAGGATGGGTCATTTTCGGATATATGTAAGTGCCAGTCAAATAAATCAACGATATAATTTTCGCTCCAGTCACCAATTTGAGCAATATTAGCTACTTTGGTTTGCACTATGGCTTCTTCCCAGCCCTCGGCTTTTATGATGTTTTCACCTGTGACCGGATTCTCGCTGTGACGGCCCACATGACTGTCACCGCCATATTCGGCATGAATGAAATGTTTGTATTCTTTTTTGTAAACATCGATTGCTTTTTGATAACTTTTGTAGCTCCCGGAATACCAGCCCGACCAGATCGAAGGGGAGAAGACATCGACAATTTGAGAACCTTCATAGTATTTTCGAATCGCTGTTTTTCGGGTAGGATCCATTTTATGGGCGATGTCGTTTAATTCTTTCAGGAATACATTTGTTCGGCCTGCATTATCTCCATCGGGAAAATCCGGCAGCCAGTTCATTTCATTCCCCAAGGACCAAATAATGATACTCGGATGATTGTAGTTTTGATTGATGATTTCTGCCAGCATATTTTTAGTGTTGGTTTGCCAGAGTTCGCCACCAATTCCACCGCGACACCAAGGCAGTTCATCCCAAACCAAAAGACCAAGTTCATCACAGGCTTTATAGATTTCAGGGTCTTGCGGGTAATGGGCAAGACGAACAAAATTGGCTCCCATTTTTTTGATGGATTCCATATCGGCACGATGCTGTGCATTGCTCATGGCAGCTCCCACGCCGGCTTCTTCTTCATGGCGGTGCGTACCCCGAAGGAGCAGTCGTTTTCCATTGAGATAAAATGGTCCGTGATCTTTAAATTCAAACCATCTGAAACCTGTTTTTTCATTTACACTGTCTCTGATTTGATTTTTCTCTGCTAAAATTGCTATAACTGAATATAGATTTGGGGTATCAATATCCCAAAGCTCTGGGTTTTTAATATTGTCGAATGTTATTGTTGAAATATTGGCTGTAATCGGAATGGTTTTACCAGCTACTTTTTTTCCTTTCGGATTTTTAAGAATCACGGTTAAGGTTAGCTCTTTTGCAGTATCAGAATGGATGGTTTTAGCAACAATATTCAAGGATGCTTTTTTGGCAGAAACTTGAGGAGTGGTAATTTTCAGATCCTCAATATGATTTTTGTATTTCGATAATAACCAGACGTCACGTGTTATACCGCCATAAATAAAGAAATCGCTTTTTTGAGACGGGATGATTTCGATATCATAACTATTGTCTACCCGAACAAGAATTTCGTTATTTCCCTCTTTGATAAAAGGTGTAATGTCAATCGTAAATCCAATGTAACCGCCGATGTGTTCACCGGCTTCGGTACCGTTGACATATACTTTTGTGGTTACATTCGATCCTTCAAAATACAAATAATAACGTTGATTCGGGTCGATTTTAGCAAGATTCAGTTTCTTTTGATACCAGCTGGCATCACGTCGGTAGCCCGGGTTGAGATCGGTTGCATCTTCGGCGTTCCAGGTGTGTGGTAAGTTAAGTTTGCTCCAGTTGTCTGCTTTTTTAGCCTGATCAGGATTGGAGGTATTGTTTTCTAAGTACAGCCAGTTTTCGTTGAGGTTGGTTTTCGTCTGAGCAAGAGTATTATTGTGACTAGACAAAAGAAAAGTAAGAAAAGTTATAATCGAAAATGATTGATAGTGATACAGTAGTTTTTTCATGGCTTATAAGGCTTTTTTTCTTAACAATGCTTCCAGAAAATAATAGTCAGCATAGACGATCGGTTCGTCAATTTCGTCGTGTTTTGGCCAGTTTCCAGTGCTGTGATCTAATAGGAAAGGGGCGTTTATTTTTGCATCTAGAATGTATTTGTCGGAATGTAAAGACGCGATTATTTTGTTGGCGAAAGCCAGATAACGGTTGTCTTTAGTATAACCGTACAATTCATATAGGGCTGAAGCCATGATGGTTGCCGCAGAAACATCACGTGCCGAGTTTGGAATGCCCGGATCTTTAAAATCCCAATACGGAATTCCGTCTTCTGGCAAATTTTTATTGGTCATAAAAAAATGTGCGGTCGCCTCGGCTTGTTTGAGGTAGGCCGGATCTTTTGTATAACGATACGACATAGTGAATCCGTAAACGGCCCAGCCCTGTCCGCGTGCCCAAACAGAATCGTCGTTATATCCCTGCAGGGTCGTTTTTTTTCTTACGGCTCCCGAAACTGGACTGTAATCAATAACGTGGTAACAACTATTGTCTTCTCTAAATTGATTTTTTAAAGTGGTATTGGCGTGTTGGATAGCGATGTCCTGATATTTTTTATTGCCGGATAATCTGGTGGCTTCAAAAAGCAATTCAAGGTTCATCATATTGTCAATGATCACCGGATAGTCCCAAATTTCTTTGTTAAAATCCCAGGAACGAATAGCTCCGACTTTTGGATCGAAACGGCTGCATAAAGTTTCAGCACCTTTAACAATTACATCTTTGTATTCTTGTTTGTTTTCCACTTTTAGCGCTTCTCCATAACTGCAATAGACTTTAAAACCAACATCGTGGGAACCTTTGTTAACGCTTTCTTTTTTACTGAAAGGCGTCCATTTTTCGGCTTGTTTTTTATAGTCTGCATTTCCTGTTAAGCGATACAATTGCCAAAGATTTCCGGCAAAGAATGCGCTTGTCCAGTCTCTTGAAGGAACTTTTCTAATGAGATTGGTTTTGAGGGTCATGCTTCTGGGCATCGCCATCGAATCAACCGGATAATCCAACAGCATTTTGTATCGGGTTTCGAGAAGGTGGTGGGCTGCTGAAGTGTTTTTTGGATGAGAATTAATCCCGGATTTACAAGCTGTTGCAAGCAATGCAAACCCAAGGATTAAAGTAAAGAAACTAACTCTATTCATATGTAAATTTTATTTTGATTTTTTTAATCTGTTGTATTTATTTTTAACACATAGGGACATAGTTTATAGGGGCGTTTAAAAGGCATTTCACTTTTAATAGTACCTCATAGCACTGTCGTAAAGCTATGCGAGGAAATCTTGATTTTTTTAGACTATCTATAATTGCAGCATAAAATCTATGTTTCTATGTGTTAATTTTTTTCTGGCAGATTAAAGGATTAAAAATCTGTGCGAATCTTTTTAATCTGTGGCAAACTTTCTTAAGATTTATGCCAATTCCTAATAATAGGCGTAAAGCTTTTTAATAACCAGCGTTGTTTGGTTTTAAGTTTGGGTTGATCGCTAACTCAGTGCCCGGTAATGGAAATAAATAATCTTTGTTGGGATCAAAATTAGCGTGCGGTTCAAAACCAGTCGGACCAAATACTTCCGGACCATTTTTGAGTCTTTTGATGTCATACCATCTTACATATTCAAAAGCCAGCTCTAATCTGCGTTCGTCGATAACCATTTTTCTGAAAGCAATCTGAGATAAACCCGGTGTTACATTGGCAGGAAAGGAAACCAGTTTCCCGGCTTTATTTCTGGCTCTGGTGCGTACGCGGTTTACATAACCGTCTGCTTCTGCAGTTCCGGGAGTGATTTCATTTAAGGCTTCGGCCGCCGTCAGGAGTACCTCGGCAAAACGCATCGTGATGTAATTGTGCTGTGAAGTTCTTCCGTTGGCCCCCGCTTTTCCTGGAAAACGATAGTATTTGGCAATATGTGGGCGTGGCGCTTTCTCGTTATCACTCGAAGGAAAGATTTGCAAATTATTGCCCACTTTCTTTCTGATGATGGTGTCAAAACTTACCGCTCTTCGGTAATCTCTTTTGTCCCAATCGTTGAATACTTTTAAAGATGGAACGGCTACAGAAAATCCTTGTCCGTAGCTATATGATTCGTCTTTCAAAGAACCAGTGAAAAAAGCGGTATAATCCTGACCGTAATTTCCTGAAGTCAAATTATTAAAATCGACTGTAAACAAAGGCTCTTTAAGTGCAGCTGTTTTTGTGGCATTGAATAAATCCTGAAAATCAGCGTCCAGTCCCAAGCCAAATTTTGCTTCATTGGTAATAACATATTTAGCCTCGTCGTAGGCTTTTTGGTAGTTTCCAAGGGTTAAATAGACAGAGGCGAGATAACCTGCGGCGGTACCTTTTCCGGGAACTGCTTTTACTTTTGGTTTGTCTTCCAGCCATTGTTTGGCAAACTCCAGATCGGCAATTATCTTCGGATAAACATCGGCTTGTTTTGTTCTGCTTAAGGAATTTACTTGTGAAACGTCATTTACCACAAAGTCGATGTAGGGAATATCTCCAAAGATGCGAACTAAATGATAGTAGGCAAAAGCTCGTGCAAAATAGGCCTGAGCTACAATAGCGTTTACTTTTGCAGGATCACCAGGTGTTTTTTTAGCACCTTCGATGGCCTGATTGGCAGCAGTGATGATAATGTATGATTGCGGCCAGAAGTTTGCTACCAGACCATTAGTGTCATTCATCGTAAAATCATTCACATCGATACGGGCGGCCTGAGTGGTTCTGTCGCCAATATCGGCCATGTCGTCGCGTAACATTAAGGCAATTGTAAATTCTCTTCCCCAATAATTATTGTGGGCAATGTTGGCAAAGGCTCCGTTTACAGCAGCCTGTAGGTCATCAGTATTGCTGAAGAAATTTTCTGGACGAATGATTCCCACCGGTTTTTCTTCTAAATCGGAACATCCAAAAGCGAATATTCCCAGGAAAAGAAAAGCTATATATTTTTTCATAATATTATTTTTTAGGTATTTGGTGTAATAATTTTAACGCATAGAGACATAGTTTATAGGGGCTTTTAAAAGGCATTTCACTTTTAATGTTACCTCATAGCATTGTCGTAAAGCTATGTGAAGAAATCTTGATTTTTTTGAATCATCTATAATTGTGGGAGTAAAAAATCTATGTTTCTATGTGTTATTTTTCTCTCGCAGATCTCGCAGATTTTTTTAGCCACAGATTAAAGGGATTAAAAATCTGTGATACTATTTTAGCTGTGGCAAATTTTTATCGCGGCAATTTGATATTAATCTATGTTTCGATGTGTTTAAGATCATTTTTAAACTAAAATTTTAAATTGAAACCAAAAGTGAATGTTTTCACATTCGGGTAACTTCCATAATCCAATCCTAAGTTGGTGTTGCTTCTGGCATTGGTGTCATTAAGGTAATTGACCTCCGGATCAGAACCCGGGTAATTGGTAATGGTCCATAAGTTTTGAGCACTGATGTAAAAACGAACTTTACTCAATCCCATTTTGGATACAATTTTATCATCGAGACTATAGCCTAAAGAGATGTTTTTCAGACGAATGTAACTTGCATCATATACAAATCTTGAAGTTACTCTTTTCGTTCTTGCCGCATTAATTGGCACATTGGTATCTGTATGGGTTGGTGTCCAGGCATCCAGAACTTCGGTTGTCGCATTATTGTTTCCTGAGGCCAGTTCCATCAGGGTATAATTTAAGATCTGATTCCCCTCAGAACCCTGAAAGAAAATATTCAGATCAAGATTTTTATACGTGAAGTCGTTATTAAGTCCGAAGATGAAATCAGGATTTGGGTTTCCTATGATAGTTTTATCGTTTGAATCCAGTTTGCCGTCACCATTTACATCTTTGAATTTTTCTCCTCCGGCTATCGTTTCAAAATTCCCTGGCAGAATTGTTTCTCCCTGCTGAATGACACCGTCGTAAACAAATCCGAAGAATGAGCCGACTGGTTGTCCGACTCTTAAAATTTGAGAATCGGTCGCAAGGAAGTGACCGGGAGTAGAGTTGATTAAAAGATCTTTGTCATCGGCTAATTTTAGTACTTTGTTTTTATTGGAAGAGATATTGAAACTCGTCGACCATGTAAAATCAGCTCCAATAAAGTTTTTGGTATTGATGCCCAATTCCCATCCTTTATTTTCTAATTCTCCAACATTTTGAAGCTGAGAAGCAATTCCTGAAACGCCCGGTAAAGGTCGGTTGAACAATAAATCTTTGGTAATTGTTTTGTAATAATCGGCTGTGATACTGATTCGGTTATCAAACAAACCGAGATCAATTCCGTAATCCTGCTGGTAAGAAGTCTCCCATTTTAAGTTCGGATTGTCTAAAGAAGTCAGTTGAACCGCATTTACAATTACGTCTCCGCTTACATCATAAATTTCAGAAAATCTCGAAAGGGTAGAATAAGCCCCAATCGATGGGTTTCCCGTTGCTCCGTAACTGGCTCTCAATTTAAAATTTGAAACCGTTTTGCTGTCCTTCAGAAAGTTTTCCTTACCGATATTCCAGCCAACTGCTCCGGAAGGGAAGGTTCCGTATTTGTAATTTTTACTAAAGCTTGACGAACCGTCTCTACGGGCTGTAAAAGTGAACAGGTATTTATCGGCATAATCAAAATTCAATCTTCCGAAAGCCGAGATCAGTTCTGTTTCTGACAATCCTGAATCGGGTTTTAAAAATACGGTTCCTGCACCTAAGTTATGATAGGAGTTGGTGTTCGTTAAAAAACCTCTTGCGGCAGCGTATGAATTTTCGTTTCTGTTTTTTTGATAAGAATAACCTCCAAGTACCGTAAGGATTCCTTTATCGACGATTTCACGTTTGAAAGTCAGGTAATTTTCAGTTAAAAAAGAAGAGAATCTGGTATTGTTTACAGAAGCTTCTCCTTTAATGTTTTTTCCTGCGATTAAGGTGGATGGAATATATCTTCCGGTTTGCGAGTTGGATTCGGTTAATCCTAATGTGGTTTTGAAGTTAAGATCTTTGGTGAGTTGATACGATGCAAAGAAGTTACTTCTGTTGGTAATATTGATGACCTCCAGAATGTTTTCCATAGCTGTCGCGTACGGATTGTCGATATCATCTCCAATAGGTGCTGTAGTGGTAAAAGTTCCGTCGGCATTATAAATTCCTTTGTCGGGCATAAAACGGTAAGCTGCAGCAATTACACCCGCGGCTCCTGTTCCTCCCGCACTGGTCTGACTGATGATTCCTTCTTTATTTTGTTTGCTTTGAAATAAATTCAACCCCACTTTAAACTTGTCGCTCAAATCGGCTTCAAGATTACTTACAATGGTGTATTTGTCAATTCCGGAGTTAATGACAACTCCATTCTGGTTGAAATAATTCCCTGAAACATAGTATTTTATTTTATCTGACCCGCCTGAAAAAGACAATTGGGAGTTAGAAATTAATCCATCGCGGTAAATGATGTCTTGCCAGTTGGTATCAGAACCTGCCGCAGTGTGTGTGGTGAAACTTTTTCGATACGCTACAAATTGATCAGCATTTAACAAATGCAATTTATTGTTGACAGACTGTACGGAGGTGGAATTACTGAATTCGATAACAGGAGCACCCGGTTTTCCTTTTTTGGTCGTGACCATGATAACTCCATTTGAACCTCTTGATCCGTATATGGCAGTAGCTGAAGCATCTTTTAAAATCTCTATCGAAGCAATATCCTGAGGGGCAGGCATCGATGCACCGGCAAAACCGTCTACCACGATAAGTGCATCTCCACTTGCATTGATAGAAGTACCACCACGAACCCTGATTTTTACGGGAGCACCCGGTTCACCACCGTTATTGGATTGTACCGAAACTCCCGCAGCACGGCCTTGTAATGCCTGCTCTGCATTTAATAACGGATAGGCTGTTAGTTCTTTGGCTGTCACCGAAGATACTGAACCTGTAATATCACTCTTTTTACGGGTGCCATAACCAACAACGACTACTTCATCGAGATTTTTGGTATCCGGTTTTAAACTGACATTGACTACGGTTTTATTGCCTACCGGAATTTCGATCGTTTGATATCCTATAAAGTTGAAGACTAATACGGCATTTTTTTCGGAAACGATAACAGTATAGTTTCCATCCATGTCTGCAGATGCGCCCACTGAAGATCCTTTGATATAAACATTAGCACCAGGAAGTCCGAGTAAGTCTTCGGAGGAAGTAACTTTTCCGGTGACTTTTCTTTCCTGTGCATTCATCACAATATTTACCAGTAAAAAATAGACCAGCAAACACCATTTAAGCGATTTTAAAATTTGGTTTGTAAACATTCATTTTTGGTTTTAGGTTAGTGTTAGATAAAATAAAAAAGCAATAAACTCATTCCTATTATCAGCAATATAAACACAATTTGCAGTAATATGAATTTTGTTTTTTGGGTTTTCATAATGACAAATGTAGGAGGCACGAAGGATATAGAAATACAAAAAAGGGTATCTAAAAATACAGATACCCTTTTTTATCCCTTTAAAATAGCGGATTTCTTAATAAATTACAGATGACCTGGAAAATTTATCCGAAAACTGCGTTGGCGTTTCTCCGTATTTTTTCTGGAAACATTTACTAAAGTATTTGGGATTATTAAATCCCACTTTATAACTCACTTCGGAGACGTTTAATTTGTTTTGTTCTAACAATTGAGCGGCACGTTTCATTCGTATTTCGTGAATGAATTCGTTAGGTGTATAATTTGTCCAGGCTTTAATTTTTAAAAATAACATGGTTCGGCTGACCCCTAATTCAGTACAGAAAAACGGAATGTCGAATTGCTCGTTCGAAATGTTTTCTTCTACAATTTTAAAAGCTTTTTTCAGCAGTTCTTCATCGAGTGAAGAAACGGTAATTTCTGAAGGATTAAAACTGTCTTCATTTGAAAATTTGTTTTTCAAACGTTCGGTTGAATTTAGCAAATTTTTGACACGAAGTTTAAATTCGGTTAGATTAAAAGGTTTACTGATATAATCGTCGGCTCCGCTTTCCAGTCCTTCAAATTTATACACCAGTGAAGTTCTCGAAGTGAGCAGGATAACAGGAATATGACTGGTTTTTAAATTCTCTTTTATTTTTGAGCAAAGCTCAGTACCTACCATTTCAGGCATAATGACATCGCTGATAATTAAATTAGGAACATGCTGCAGGGCTTTCTCAAACGCAACTTTTCCATTTTCAGCTTCAATGATATTATACTCATCTTTGAGGAGATTTTTCATGAACGAGCGGAGTATCTTATGATCTTCAACAAGTAGAATGGTTTGTTTTTCGTCATTCACCACAAAATCGGCAATATCTTCGCGTTCAGTTGTCTCTGAAAGTTCGAGTTGAGAACTGTATTGCTCGATAGCATCACTGATCTGAAAGTTTTCTATAATTTCATGGTCTAAAAGATGAGATCTGCCCAATGGAAGTATTACTTTAAAAACGACACCACCGGTCTGTTTGTTGCTAACTTCGATGTTTCCTTTGTGTAGTTTTACGATGTTTTTTACGATCGAAAGACCAATTCCGGTTCCTTTATTATAGCTTTTCTGCACGTTGTTGTGCATTGGAACTTCGTAAAACAGATCAAATATTTTATCAATATGTTCGGCTGCGATTCCAACTCCGGAATCTTCTACGGTTATAAAAAGATTTTCACGATCGTGTGCGATCTTAAGATGTATGTTTCCGCCCTTCGGGGTGTATCGAAAGGCATTGGAAATTAAATTGTAAAAAACACGTTCCAGTTTATAACGGTCAAAGTACAAAGGGATTTCTTCCTCTGTAGATTCGAAAGTGTAGTGGTAACCACCATCTTTTGCATATTCGATAAAAGAAAGAAAAATCTCTTTGGTGAATTTTACAATATTTCCTTCTGCTGATTCGAGCGTCACTTGATGATTTTCAAGTTTTCTAAAATCCATCAGACGATTGATAAGACTTAAAAGATGATTGGCACTTCCTTCGATAACCAGCAGTTTTTTGTACATTTCATTCGTACCGTTGTAATTGGCCAGAATTTGCTGTAAAGGGCCCAGAATTAAAGTCAATGGCGTTCTAAATTCATGTGAAATATTGGTGAAGAAATCCAGTTTAGCGAGATTATTTTCTTCTATTCGTTTGGTTTCTATATATTCGAGTTCCAGTTTTTGTTTTAGTGCCGTTTTCGATTTCATGATCCAAATCAAACCGTAAATGCCTAGTCCAATTATGGTTCCGTAGAGTAAAAATGCCCAGATACTGCGCCAGGGAGCCGGGTTTACAATGACGGTTAAGGTTGTTGGAACTTTATTCCATACCCCATCATTGTTGGCGCCGCGAACTTCAAAAGTATAGGTTCCGGGATTCTGAATGGCAAAAATTGCTTCGGAATTTTTGGTTGTTGTCCAGTTGTTTTCCAATCCCACCAAACGATAGCTGTATTGGTTGTTTTTGGATCGAATGTAATTTGGAATTGCAAAATCAATTGAGAAATTGGCTTTGTCGTAATCTAGTGTAATGGTTTTGGTATAGGTGATGCTTTTTTTCAGAATCCCAATAGAATCATTGGGATGTATGGTTTCGTTTTTGATTTTAAAATTGGTAATTAATACCTGAGGAGCATAGTGGTTCAGAGAGATTTTTTTTGCATCAAAAAAGGTCACACCAGACGGACTCCCGAAGTAGAATTTATTAGAATCGAGTTTTAGAGCTGAGTTATCATTAAATTCGTTGCTCGCCAAACCATCTTTTTGATCGTAGATTACAACTGTTTTCTGGATGGTATTGTATTTTATAATGCCTTGATTGGTACTAATCCATAGATTTTTATCATCGTCTTCAAGGATGGAATGAATGGAAGTAATAATGGTATTTCCAACTTTTAAATTGATTTTACAGAATTTTTTGCCATCAAAATAATGAAGCCCTTTGGCTTTTGTTCCCACCCAGATTTTCTTTTGACTGTCCTGAAATAACGTTAGAATATCGTCACCGGATAGGGAAGAAGAGTCAAAAAAGTAATGTTTGATGCTGTATTTTCTTGAAGTGGAATTGTTTAACGGAATGTAGTTTAATCCGTTTTGAGTGCCAATCCAGATTGCTTTTTTTTCATCGACTAGCATCGTTCGCACAATGTTGTTGGTTAAATATTCCGGTTGGGAAGTATCATTTCCGATAACTTCAAAGGTTTTGGAAAGGATGTTGTACCTAATCAGACCTTTTCCAAAAGTGCCAATCCAGAGAATGTCGTTACCTTCGGCTTTGATCGAATATACGCCGGATTCTTTGAGTAAAGTGTTTAAATCGGGCGCGATTCGGCGGTCTTCAATTTTTTTTGAATTAATATTGTAAGCAGACAGACCTTTCGAGAAAGTTCCGATCCATAAAATATCAGCGGAAAGACACATGGATTTGATATCATTTTTGACGTTTTTGCCACTTTGACTGTTGATATAACTAACTGCTTCGGTGTTTCTGTTGAAAATCGTGATGCCGCCACCTTCTGTTCCAAAGTAGACATTGTGATTATTATCAGTAACAATCGAACTTACAACATCAAAACTCATAGGAATCTTTTTAGAATTTTGATTGTAGTTGGAGAAATTAACATTTGAAATGTCCCAAATGTTTACGCCTTTGTAGTAGCAGCCAATCCACACGGAGCCTTTTCGATCAATAAATATCGATTTTACCTTATCAATTCCGTTGCTGTTGTTATTGCTGTTTATTTTTTGGAGGTTGTTGTCTTTTGCTAAAATGTAGATTCCGTCATAAGCACCAATCCATAAGGAACCTTGTTTGTCGATTGCCAGTGATCGGATATCCGTATTGATTTCGCTGTATTTTTCATCAGGTAAAAAGGAAACAAATATATTGGCATTTTTGTCCAGTTTTAGAAGGCCTTTGTTTTTTGTTCCTACCCACAAATTACCCGAAGCATCTTCTGTAATGGCGACAACATTCAGCTGGTCTACAGAATTTAAAGGATAATTTTTAAAGATATATTTTCCGTTTTTTCTGCTGATAAGTTTGCATAAACCTTTGGTCGTTCCGATCCAGATTTCGCCTTTTTTGCTTTTGTGTATCGTGATAATATTGTTGCTTGGTACCGTTGTATCATCAGTATCTGAGTGAAAAACCGAAGTGAATCTATTTGTCTTTTTGTTGTAAATAGTTATTCCTTTTGAAGTCCCAAACCACATTTCATCTCCAATTTCTTTGATCGACCAGATAGCATTACTGCTTATGGTGTGATTGGTTTTGGTATGTAAATATCGGGTAAAACGATTATTGACCGGATCGTAACAGTTGAGCCCGTTGTAGGTCCCCACCCAGATTTTTCCTGTATTGTCTTCTTCAATGGATAAAATATCATTGTTGCTGATCGAATGTTTATTGGTGACATCATTCCTAAAAATGGTGAATTTACTACCATCGTATTTATTGAGTCCGTCACGAGTACCCAACCACATTTGTCCTAGTTTATCCTGATGAATTACAATAACGGAACTCTGCGAAAGCCCGTCAGTAGTCGAGATGTTTTTGAGGCGGTATTTATTTTGGGAAAATATATTTCCGGAAATAAAAAAGAGTAGCAGAAAGGCTATTTTGTATTTCATAGCGGTTTTTTTTAGGAGCAAAGGTGCAGAGGTTGAAAGATGCAAAGGTGCAGAGGTTCAAAGGCTTTTCTCATGGTTATGTCATTTCGACGAAGGAGAAATCACACTAGAAACTCGACAAAGAAAGGACTCTAGTTACGGAGTTATTTAATGAGATTTACTTCGTCAGTCGCTATCGCTCGAGTCTCCTTCGTCGAGATGGTAGACTGTATGTTTTATAGTTACTTAAAACAAGATCTGTGACTTTGCGCCTTTGCGAGATTATTTCTTCGCGCGCCTTTGCAATTGATAATCATACAAGGAAGGAATTTTACTCATAGGCGTATTTAAGAATTCAACATATGCGTCGGGATCATATTTTACCTCAAATTCGGCATTACCATTTACACCTATAATTCGGGCAAAAGGACCATCTTTCATGCCGTACAGCAAGATTGGTTTGGTTATTTCAGTCGGGTTATCAACCTTAACATTCAGATTCCAGAACGTACTATATGGCGCATGTGAAGGCTTCCAGTAATCGGCGCCTCCGCCTCCAAACAAATAATAACTGTTGTTTTTGTCCGGTTGTAGGTGTACAGTGATCTGATCGAATAAGTTTTGGTGATTGGCTCCAGAATGCTGGTCTAAAAGAGCGTCGGTAAAAATCTCACAGTTTTGATAGACGTTTTTTGTTGCAAAAGTGTTGAAACTTAAAGGATGAACCGCTTTGTTGTAAATTTTAAGATTCCTGACCAATACATTATGTACACCGCCTAAAGTGACGGTGTAATGTGACAAATGTGGTCCATCGGTAACAATATCCTGAATGGTAACATTGGCAATCTCCTCGGCCAGAATTCCACTATCGGCATTCGTAATGACCACATCTTTGACCCAGCTATTGAAAAGTCTTGTTAAGAATAGGGCATTGTTTCCGGGTTCTACATGATGCGCGACTCTCGGAATATCCGGAAAGGTGAAATGCAGCTGTTCGATTCCAACTTCGCTTAAATGTTTCCACTCTACCAATTGTGCCTGATAACTTGGTTTTATAGTGATCGTAAGTGGCGTTTTGATGGTAATTTTTGAACCTGCTATTTTGGTGATTTCAATCTGTTGTCTGACAATTGGCAGTTTTGGAAATTTCCAATGGTGTGAACCCGGTTTTACAGGAGCGCCCTGATATAAGTCTTTTATGATTTCGCCATTTTCACCGTCTTTATTGAACAGCTGTAACTCGAGTACATCGCCAACTTTGATTCCTTTTACTTCGGAAACACTGATAGTATGCTCGCCTATGGTTCCGGAATTTACTTTTGCCAAAGGATTTGGAGTTGGTTCGTATTTATCGAGATAAGATTTTACTCGTTCCTTCGGAATTTGGGTCCAGATAATTCCGCCGGACCATGCATATTGGGAAAAAGGGAGGTCGATGTTGTTTTCGGATTCGCGTTGTCTTTTATCAAATGTGGTTAAATATTCACGAAGTTCCGCCAAGGATTCCGGATCTTTGAAATACATCATGGGTCTCGGACAATATATTTCGGTTCCTTTTTCACCTGAACCCATACCACGAAGTATGAAATTGCTTCTTTCGAGGTATAAAACAGCACTCACAATAATTCTTCCGGCAGGCAATTGCAAAATTACATTGCCCTGAACGTTATTTGCTGCTTCTATGGCTTTCAACAGCGCTTTTGAATCATCTAGTCCATCATTTGCTTTTACGCCATAATCGGTGGCGTTAATGACTTTTCCTGATGTTTCCGGAATTTGGCTTTCGCCGAAATGATATCCTGCATAACTGAAGTCAGGAAGGTAATTGTTTTTTGAATCGGTTAGTATTTTTGGAGTCTGTTGACTAAATACAAAGCCAGACACAAAAAAACTGCAGCAAATCAGGATGGTTTGGGTATTCATGGTTGTGGTTATTTTGGTTAGGTAGTTTCTCGCAAAGTCGCAAAGTTTTTTATGTATGCTTGTACAATGTTTCATGGAGACTGAGCACATCCAATTATTAAAAATCTATAAATGCATTCATCTGCTTAAATCTTTTTAAATCTGCGAGAAACAAAAGGTTTGCGTCTTTGCGAGATTATTTTATAAAGACTTCACAATCCCCATTTCTAATCCTCTCAATTCGGCCAATCCCCTTAAACGGCCAATAGCAGAATATCCGGGATTTGTTTTTTTATTCAAATCGTCCAGCATTTGATGACCGTGATCCGGACGCATGGGCAACTGACTGTTGTTTCTTTTTTCAACTTCGAGAATTGCTTTTACAACTTCATACATGTCTACATCACCTTCCAGATGATTGGCTTCGTAAAAGCTGCCTTCGGCATCTCTTTGGGTGCTTCTTAGATGAATAAAATTCATTTTGTCGCCATGACGTCTTACGATTCCGGGCAAGTCATTATCAGCTCTTACTCCATAAGAACCGGTGCACATCGTGAATCCGTTTGATTTTGAATCGACAGCAGCCATCAAGTCCATTAAATCTTCTTCAGTACTTACAACTCTCGGCAATCCCAGAATCGGGTAGGGTGGGTCGTCAGGATGTATGGCCATGAGAACACCTTTGCTTTCGGCAATCGGAATAATTTGTTTTAAAAAGAAGAAAAGATTTTGCTTCAGCGTTTTTCGATCGATATGATTGTAAGTGTTTAAAGTCGCCAGAAAATCTTCTATGCTATACGCTTCTTCGGCACCCGGAAGTCCTGCCAGAATGTTTTGCTGTAGTTTTACCTTATCAGCTGTTGTCATGGCTTCAAAGTATTTTGTTGCTTTTTTAATTTGATCTGCGGTGTATTCTTTCTCAGCTCCCGGCCTTTTTAGTATAAACAATTCAAAAGCCGCGAAAGCATTAATATCAAATCGTAATGCTTTTGAGCCATCAGCAACTTCATAGGCTAAGTCGGTTCTGGACCAATCTAGAACTGGCATAAAATTATAACAAATGCATTTGATGCCGCACAAAGCCAGATTTAAAATGCTTTGTTTATAATTTTCAATGTATTGCAGATAATTTCCGCTTTGTTTTTTAATGTCTTCGTGAATCGGAATACTTTCGACTACGGACCATGTTAATCCTGATATCCCTTTTTTAGAATCACCATTTTCATGTTCAATTTCGACTTTTCGTTTTAAAATTTCTTCAATACTCCAAACTTGTCCGTTGGGAATATGATGTAATGCGGTTACAATTCCGGTGGCTCCGGTTTGTTTAATATCTTGTAAAGAAACCGGGTCATTTAGTCCGAACCATCTTAACGTTTGTTCCATTCTTTAAGTGTTTTAGAAGTTTTGTACATGATTTTGAAAACGAGGGAAGTGTTTATTTTCTATTTTAAATACTGGTAGCAGCAAATCCTCCATCTACTTTTAAAATCGTTCCTGTTACAAATTTTGACATGTCGCTGCACAAGAACAAAAGGGTTCCATCGATGTCTTCCGGAGTTCCAAACCTTCCCATCGGAGTATGTTCGATTATTTTTTCGCCTCTTGGAGTTAGTTTTCCTTCCGGAGTCAATAATAGAGATCGGTTTTGTTCTCCTATAAAAAAACCGGGTGAAATAGCATTAACACGGATTCCTTCGCCATATTTAGACGCCAGTTCTACTGCCATCCATTGCGTAAAATTGTCGATCGCAGCTTTTGAAGCGGAGTATCCCACCACTCTCGTTAAAGGTCGCTGTGCTGATGCCGATGAGATATTAATGATATTTCCTTTTTTCTGTTGGGCAAAAAGTTCCGAAAAGACTTGTGATGGTAACATCGTTCCAATAATATTCAGGTCGATTACTTTTTGTAAATCTTCGGTCTGTAGATTGTAAATTGCCTGATCAGGTCTAATAGTAGCTCCCGGCATATTTCCTCCCGCTGCATTGATAAGAATATCGAGACGGCCGTATTTTTCTACAATAAAATCTCTGGCTTTTTCCAGTTCTTCTTTGTTTAAAACATTCGCCTGAATGGCAAAAGCTTTTCCGCCATTACTTTCTATTGCGGCTACGGTGGCATTGGCTTTTTCGATAGATTGGGAGACTATTCCAGTAATAACGCCCTGCTTGGCCAAAACGTTGGCAAAATTACTTCCCAATACTCCGGCACCGCCTGTAATTAATGCAATTTTTCCTTTTAGATTAAATATTGAGTCCATGTAAAGTTTTATGATTTATAGATTTTTGTCCGGTGAACAAAAAAGTGTTTTTAAATAGGGATGAGGTTATTTGTTACCGTCTGATTGTTTGGATTATTTCGAGAGCTTTTTTCGATTACTTCATAATTCTGATGAGGAATACAACAAATGAACCCTTGTTCAGCAATAACATCAATGATGTTTTGAATAATACTCCTATTTTAAATTTTTACTTTAATCACAATTTTTTTAAGTGTTCCTTCGCCAATCATTGCCGCATGAACATCTTCGGGAAACAAAATCGCAAACTGTTTTTCCTGTAATTCAAAAAACATATCCGGTTTGTCATAAAAGAAACGAACATCGCGTTCGTCATTATAATCTCCGTTTGGACTAATACATTTTTCTCTGGGTTTCCATGCAAAAGTCTCCGGTCCTTTGATCGAAATCTGGATGTCAATATTTTTATCGTGACATTCAAATCCTTTTATACTTTCTTCTTTGGTTGTGCCTTCGCCAACTATCACAATTACTTTTAAGCCCTCGCCAATTTCAAAAGTACCTTCTTCAAGAGTACTGATGTCATTTTGGTTTACATAGTCGAATGCTTTTTTAAAATTAGGATGCAGGCTGAAATATTTCGCCGCGCTTTGTACTGAATCTACAATCATTGTTATTTGGTTTTTATGTTTTTTAAGCTCCTGGATTCATCCTTGATTGAATTGATTTAGAAGCGATTACTAATTTGTTTTTTGCTTTATGTAGTTTGCTGTAAAACACTGGTAATTATATTGTTATGCTCTGTTTTGATTCTGATGTCAGTAAAGGTCAAAAGCGATTTTTTTAACTACCAACCTTACTTTTTAACAGATCAGAGAAATACTCTTAAATCCGTTAAAAATGCAAATCGTACTATTATTTTTACTTAATGCTATGATTTTTTAATACACATGTGTATATTTGCGTGTGCGCACACGGTATTTTACAAATGTATATAAAAAGTTAGGTAAAACAACTCGTTTTTGATAAAAAAAATATTAATTTGAAGTGATTAGCAAAATCATTTAACTTAAAAATCAGCAATATCATAACTATAAAAAAAATCGCGGAACTGGCTAACGTTTCCCCAGGAACTGTTGACAGAATCATCCATAATCGGGGGCAGGTTGCTCAGGAAAATGTAGATAAAGTAAATGCTATTATCGAGGAGTATGGCTACAAACGAAATATTTTGGCCAGTAATCTGGCGTTGAATAAAAAATTTCATTTTGCAGTATTTTTACCTCAATATGAAAATCTGGAATACTGGAAAAGTCAGATTGCGGGTATAGAAAAGGCAGCTGTAGAGTTCGGTAAATTTGGCATTGTTCTGGACTATTTCTTATATGATTTTAATACGACTTCGTTCAAAGAGGCTGTTAAAAAAGTATTGGATTTTGAATGTGACGGTTTATTGTTTGCTCCTATTTTCTATGAAGAGTCTATTCAGTTCCTGACAGCATATAAGAAGACAAGTATTCCCGTAGTGATGATTGACTCTAATATTGATTCCGGTACAGCTCATGCTTACATAGGGCAGGATGCTTTTCAGAGTGGTTATTTAGCAGGAAGATTAATTAGTTTTGCTGTAAAAAATGAAAGACAGGTTCTGATTTTTAAGATTACCAGAGAGATCGAAAGTACCTCGGTATATTTGCAGCGCATTGCTGGATTTCATTCATTTTTTAAGGGGCAGGAGCACCTTAAGAATTTTAAATTTTCAGAAGTGACCCTAAAAGATTCCGGAATCGATCAATTGAATTTGAACATGTTTGAAGGAATCAACAGTGTTTTTGTACCGAATTCGAGAGCGCACATCGTTGCTCAATTTTTAGAAGAAAACAATATAAAAGGCGTTCGGATAATTGGGTATGATTTATTGGAAAAAAATATCGAATACCTGAACAAAGGTGTAATTGACTTTTTGATCAACCAAAGACCGGAAGAGCAAGGGTACATGGGAATTCATTATTTGTATAAAAAATTGGTCTTACAGGAAGCGGTAGAAGACACGCATTACATTCCGTTAGAAATTATTTTAAAAGAAAATTATGTACCAACAAACCGGAAAGGTTCTTAAGATCGATTCTGTAGATTTTTTAGCAAACCCGACAGGTTTCAAAAACCTGTCGGGTTCGAAAATAGGTTAAACCTTTAGAAAAAAAATCATTTTTTGACCTTCACCAAAAGTGGATTATTTATTTTTTTGGCAAACGTACTCAAATAAGCTTCCCATTCTTTTTCCGTCTGAAAAGGGCTTCCTTTTTTCCATCCGAACCCCGCATAGTAAATCGCTTTATTGTTTTTTACCTCGATATTTCCATAAAGGTTGCTCAAATCTTTTTCATTGGTAACATGGTAGTCAAAACTTGTCAAGGTATTCTTTGGAGTTACAATTCCGATTCCGATTTCAGAATCGTCAATAGGCTCCCAGTAACTTATCCAACCTTCTTTAGTATTGGTTCCTATCGTTCCTTTTTTATCGTGTAGTGTTAATCCTGCCGCCACGGATTTCGTTCCTGTAATGCTAATTTCAAAACGAGATAGGTAACTCCCGTAATCCAGGCTAATGAGTTTCGATTCGGTAATTTTGTTGCCTTTCGCATCCCAATTGGCATAAGTCAGTATAAAACTGGTTCTGAGTGGGCCTGTAGTAATGGTTTTCCAGCTGATGAAGTTTTTAGAATAATAGTATTTGCTATCGACTTTAACTGCTATTCCGCCTACACCGCGACTGTCGCCTACATGAAAATTGTCTAAACCTTCACCGGTATCTTTGTGATACGTTCCGGTTCCGTTAGTTGCTTTTTCGTACCATTTATTGATGATGGGATATTCAACCCTTTTGAGCCAGGCGTCGATTCCGCTGGTTAGCGTTCCACCGGGAATCTTGTCTTCTACCATTTTCTGGGCGACAGGACCATACGTTCTAAAGGCGACTTTGTTATTTTCCCAGGCATAATCATCCGTCCGTTCCGGAACAAATCTTGAGTAACAACTTACCGTTGCTTCTTTTGATGGATTTTCGGATATTAAAATTTCAAAATCTTTGTGGGATGAAGCTTTTATTTTGGGCTGAAACAACAATACATCCATTGCCCCATCACCATCGTTATCAACAGTCTGAGTTGTTAAGAGTGTATTGCTGCCAATCTCTTTAATAACACAATCTTCCAGTTTAACTCCGGTAGGGAAATCGAGAATTTTTTGGGTCAGGTCAATTGTTTCAAATTCACGATCCATAGGTAGAGAGTTGGTAACCGTGATAATCTTATTTTGGGAATGAACGGCGATACTACTTGTTAGAATCGCGGTAAAGAGAATGTATTTTTTCAAGATTTAATTTTTTTAATGTTCTGAGATGTTTTTTGAAATATAAATTTACAAATGAAATCGAACTTAAAAATACAGATTAGGAGTAATAATATACAAATTATTGTTAATCAGTTATTTGTCGGGTATGCTGATTTGAACATATAGAAACATAGATTTCTTTCGTTGGAAAGTTATTAATTATAATTTAATGGATTATTTATCTTTTTAAACGGATTCCCACTTGCCATTTTGTTTGGCGAGATCAATGCAAAGCTGACCGTATTCGGTCATTAACCCTTCATCAATCATTCGTTCTGCCCGGTCTTTATTGGGTTGGCTCCATTTGCTTTTTTTGGGATTTCTGGGGGTAAATGTCAGATAGTAACTTTCGGGATCCCGTTTTTTGCATAAACTGTCTATCCATCCAAAACACAAAGCTTCTTCTGTAGCTTCGATAAGATTTACACTTTCGGTTTTACTTTTTTTGTGGTATAAAATCAACCAGACTGATTTTTCGATCTGACTGTTTTCCTGCAGCCAATCACGCCATTCTTTTCTGGTTTTGGCATAAACTGCTATTCTTCCGTCTTTTGTTTCCATAAGTTAAGAATTGAAAATGGAACTAAATTTAATGAATTTAAATCGCAAATCGAGGAAAGTTTTTGGGAATCCGAATGGTGTTTTCTAAACAATCAGTATCTTCAGCATCTTAGGAGAAATAAATGCAATGGCTGTCAAGGTTTTAGATTGTAAATTGTGGTGCACATTGTAAACCTTTGTACCTTTGTTGTTTAGGAGATTTTGGCATGTGAAAAGTATAGAGAGATGGGAGTATATGCTATTTGAAATGTAAGCTGTAAGTATTTTGGAAAGATCTCTTATTCAGATGTGAGAAAGATAACAAGTCAGGATTAATAAACATTCAAAATAAAATAGCTATGATACATCAAATTGATACAACAGACAATATTGTCGCTTTTCGGGCATTGGCAGCGCTAACAACAGGAGATTTTTTAAATGTAGTGATTCCCGCAGTAGAGCATTTAGTAAAGCAAACCAACGAAATCAACTTTTTACTGGTATTGGATACTGATATCGAAAATTTTACATCAGGCGAATGGCTGCAAGAAGCTTTACTGGGATTAAAACATCTTGGAAAGTGGAATAGAGCCGCTATTATTTCAGATTCTGAAGAGATTATTTCTTTTACTAATGGATTTAATCATATCGTTCCCGGTGAATTTCATGGTTTTAAAAGAGAATCCTTTAATAAAGCACTAAATTGGGTGGAAGGGAATATTAATATATAGTAGAATTTTGTCCCGGTTTTAAGCTAAAAAAAAATAGCCTGGAATTCATGAAAGATTGTTTGATGAAACAAAGCAATATTCATGAATTCGTGGCTAAAATTTTATATATATTGAAATAAGTTCGATAGTTATCAGGATCGAAACCCGAAACAAACGAAACCTAATGATTGTATTCGATACCACTACTTACGTTACGATCTCTTTTGGCTTTAGTAGTTTTCGAAATTTGTTTGTAACAAGCTGTTGCCAATAAGGGTACAGCAAGGCTTCCAACTACGGCTGCGGTTTTATTTTGTCCCGCTTTTTTTAAAAGAGCACCTGCTAAAAGTGTTCCTACACCTGCGAAAATCAAATTTTTTACAGAAAGCTTAGAGGCTGGTTTTGGGGTAATTCCGTGTAATAGAGGATCTATAAAATTTAATTTTTCCATGATTATACTAATTTATTTAATTAAACTTGTTTGTTATTTATACAGATAAATTTTACTATCCGTTTCGTTTTTTATTTTAATTGCAATCAAAAAAGACTCCCGCAAATACTTGTTCAAAAAACAAGCGAAAATCCTGCCAGATTATAACCGTGCCCATCATTTAGCAAAATTTTATAATTATAGAAGGACTATAAGGAAATTGTGACATAATGGCTAAAATAATATCTGTCGTATATTTTATATGACAATACCCGATGATTTAAAATTACTGCAATTCTTTTTACTACAATTATATAGTTTTGTTTTTTTATTATACAATTTCATTCCAGTTGTTAATTTACAAAAATAACCGTTAAGTTTAATTTCTTAACGGTTAAGGGGTATATTTGGCAAAATTTTTAGAGTTTTCTGCGATTTATGTCGAAAAAAACTTTGAGAGTTGTTTTAAGTGTCTATTCCGATGATTGGTTTTTATCGGGACTGTAGAGCACCCCATTTTTTATAGACTTTTTATTCAATTCTCCATTTTTAAATAAATTTTCTAAAATGTCCTTCGCTTCGTTATAAGAAATATCCAATAGGACTGCATATTCTTTTGGAGCAAGAGTCGGATAAATTTCAAAAAGGGATAGTGGATTTTCATTGGCAATTTTTTTCTTTTTGGCTTCAGGATACAAAGCTAATAGCGCATTTTCATAAGAAGCATAAGGTTTAGAACCATAAACCGTTAGCTGATTGTTAGTTCCGTCAGAGAAAAACAGGGTAGGAAAGCCTCTTACGCCAAGGGTTCTTGCATAATTCAGGTCTTCCTGAAAAAGAAGTTTGGCATCACCTTCATAGTCTGATTTTAGCTTTTTCGTATCGAGTCCGGCAAGACTGGCAGCTTCAGAAATGTTTTCCCATTTAGCGATGTTTTTCTTTTCCAGATATAATTTTTCCCTAAGAACTCGCATGAATTTTACAGCTTTATCTTTGCTCTGAATTTGTGCTGCTTTCATAGCGATACAAGACGGATAAGAAGAATCGAGCGGATCTTCGATCCATACATTTCCGTCGATCGGCATTTCGTAATGTAAACTTGCGGCATCCCAATGATGTGCTACATCTGACGGTTTACTTATGCCCCCGCTATTGTAGGACCAATCCGGGAGTAAACCACCCATACGGTAATCAATATCAATATAAGCACCATATTCGAGTTTTAATTTTCTCAATTGAGGCTCAATTCCCCAGCAGGAAGAACAGATCGGATCTGTGTAATAAATAATTTTTACAGGTTTATTTTCTGTCGGAATGGTGTTGTTTTCATTTGTTTTTTCGTTAGCTGGCATTTCGCATGTTCCGGTTTCGGGATCACATAATAATGGATTTGTTTTGCTTGTACTCATTTTTGAATTTATTTGCGACTGACAGTTTATACTGCAAATCAGAATTAGTAGTAGCGACAGTCTTTTCATAAATAACTGTTTTAAATTTACGCTTCAGTTTTAAATTTTTTTAATTTTACTGTAAAGTTCGCTCATCTATAATCACAAGTCAATTAGTCTAAAAAATATGACTACACAAAATAAATCAGAAATAGAGAAGGAATGTCCTGCAGAAGGGCTTCTAAAATTGCTTTCCGGCAAATGGAAACCACAGATTTTTTTGTTGGCTGTTAATGGTCCTTTACGTTTCAATGCACTTTTAAGAGAAATAAAAGGAGCTAATAAACAATCTATTGCGACAGCACTTCGTGAACTGGAAGATTTTGGAATTTTAGATAAAAAGGTAATTCAGTTAAAACCGTTGCATATAGAATATAATTTATCTGAGAAAGGAGCATCTTTAATTCCGGTTTTTAAGCAATTGGAGGTTTTTTCTCAAGGATAGTTCAAGGTATTTTGAAAGTTTACTGAAAGCAAACTACTAAAAGATATAAATTATGAAAAAGCTATTACTAATTTTTTTGTTGTTATTGCAAATCCCTACAATCTCCGGGAACAATCAAAGTCAGGATTCTTCGGCTAAACGAATTGTAGGAACCTGGTTTGCCGACGCAAATAGAAATACAAGATGGGTATTTACCGCAGACGGAAAAGTTTTTAACTACGATAAAAATACCTTCAAAGTAATGTACCGATACACTATTTCAAACAACTGTCAGAATAATTCTGATGATAGTGTTGAATTTTTGACCTTGATGGATAAGGACGGAGATGAGTATTGTTTTAGAATTAATGGGGTAAACGAGAATAAAAACGGTGTTTTATCAATGACGAATATGAGTAATATGGAGGCACTTCTGTTTGTTAATGATGTAAATTTAACAATAAGAAAGTAGTAGATTTCTATAGTTCCCAATTTATTATAAGACTTCTAATATTTTTTTTGATTAATTTGCCTTTGGCCATTTCCACGCCAGAATTACAATTATGGTCGTAATGATACTTTCAAAAAGGGCCAGAAAAACATAAAAACTTTTCCACGCTGTTAGTGAGCTAGTCGCAATAAGCAGCATGATCAAGGTAAAGAATATTCCAAATAAAATATTGAGAAATCTATTTATTTTTGGTTTTAAAAAGATAGATAATAATACCATTAGAGGAGGCAGAGCGAGTAAAACTGCTGCAGAAAGTAATTTCATTGGACTGTTTAGCAAATTGTCACCACTTGTAAGTCCGGCTGTTTTTCCGGGGATGTACAATTCAAAATAATCTCCATACAAATAACACAAAGTTACTGCTGTCCAGAGAAAGGCAAGTTTTATTCTGATATTGACTTCGGAATCTTTTAAGTTTCTGGTATTCTGATTGGTATCCATAGGTTTTGGTTTTTTGGTATGACGAATTTTTTACTGTTTTGTTACAATTTACAGCTTTGTGAATTTGACCAAAAGAAAATTTTGCCGGAATCATTAAACTTTTATTAACAAAAAGTAAATTGGCATTCGTTTATATTTGTAAGACAAAAATAAAAATAGCACTTGCGAGTATGAAAATCAATGTCTTAAGAATTCTTGTTTTATTTGTTTTGTCAGTGAGTGGTTATAGTCAAAATGTAAAACTGTTGAATATAGATCAGTTAAACGAAAGAATTAAGAACGGAAAAGACAGTACTTATGTCGTTAATTTCTGGGCTACCTGGTGCGCTCCCTGCATTAAAGAACTGCCTCATTTTGAAAAGCTGAAAGCTGATTATAAATCAGATAAATTAGCTGTTTTATTGGTAAGTGTCGATTTCAAATCAAAATTAAATTCGAACGTAATTCCGTTTGTCAAAAGGAAAAACCTGAAAAATGAAGTTTTTCTGTTAAACGAAAGCAGTCCACAAGAATATATTGATCGTATTGATCCTGGTTGGTCGGGAAGTATTCCGGCAACACTATTTATTAAAGAAGATAAAAGAAAATTTATAGAATCTGAATTTACCTATGACCAATTATTAACTGAATATAAAAAACTGTAAATTATGAATAAGTTTATTATCACTGTCACTTTGTTTTTGTTTAGTCTTTTGCTTTCTCAGGCTCAGACGACAACACTTAAAGCCGGGGAGCCAGCTCCGGATTTCAAATTAAAAAATGTAGACGGAAAAGAAGTTTCTTTTGCCAGTTTTCCAAAAGCCAAAGGATACATCGTTGTTTTTACCTGTAATACGTGCCCATATGCGGTGGCGTACGAGCAAAGAATAATTGAATTGGATAAAAAGTTCAAAGCACAGGGGTATCCTGTAATTGCAATTAACCCGAATGATCCGGAAGCTTCAAAAGCGGATACTTTTGAGAAAATGCAGGAGCTTGCGAAGGATAAAAAATACCCATTTCCTTATTTGTTTGATGACGGACAAAAAATTACCGACCAGTACGGTGCAAAGCGCACGCCGCATCTTTTCATAGTTTCTAAAACCGCCAAAGGAAATGTGGTAGAGTATGTGGGAGCAATCGATAACGATCCGGAAGGAACGAAAACAGAAAAAACAAAATATGCCGAAGATGTGATTACTGCATTAAAAAGTAATCAAAAACCGGCAATTACACAAACAAAAGAAATTGGCTGTACCGTAAAAAGAAAAGTGAAAGCTTAATTTTTAAGGATTCCACACTCATAAAAAAATACCTCATTTTTACTGAGGTATTTTTTTATGATATTTCTAAAGTGGTAGGTTTTTATTAAAAACGCTATATTATTTTCTGTTTGCTTCCGCCCTTTCAGGACTATAGATAGCATTAGTTTAGGTCATAGTGCGTTGCACTATGTTGATGCTTTTGGGCTTTCAGCCCATTTTTAGCTGTTTCAAGTGTTTATATTAGAATGAAATAATTTTATAAATAAGAAGTAATAAAATGATACTTCTGTTTTCAATAAAACGCTAGAATTCTATGGAGTTACGAACTTCGATAACCAGAATAATTTTTAGTAGCCTACGAAATATAGTACGATCTTTAAGACATAAGTATTCGAAACCGTTCGCTCTGAAAGAGCCTTAGCAAAAGCATGTTGCGTAGCATCATGACTAATGGAGATGATTGTCTAGGCCCCGAAAGAATGAAAGCCTAGTTGCTCTAAAAAAATAACCAATCCTAAGTATTCGAAACCTATTGCTCTGAAAGAGCCTTAGCAAAAGCATGTTGCGTAGCATCATGACTAATGAAGATGATTGTCTAAGCCCTGAAAGAATGAAAGCCTGGTTGCTCTAAAAAAATAACCAATCCTAAGTATTCGAAACCTATTGCTCTGAAAGAGCCTTAGCAAAAGCATGTTGCGAAGCATCATGACTAATGGAGATGAATGCCCAAGTCCTGAAAGGGCGTAAGCCAAGACCCCCAAAAGAAAAAAAAACACTTGTCTTAATTTTGCAAAGAATTTTCTAAAGTAGAAGTTCTTTATTAAAAACTCAATATTATCCCTGCTTGCTTCCGCCCTTTCAGGGCTATAGATAGCATTAGTTTAGGTCATAGTGCGTTGCACTATGTTGATGCTTTTGGGCTTTCAGCCCATTTTTAGCTGTTTCAAGTGTTTATATTAGAATGAAATAATTTTATAAATAAGAAGTAATAAAATGATGCTTCTATTTTCAATAAAACCCTAGAATTCTAGGGAGTTACGAACTTCGATAACCAGAATAATTTTTAGTAGCCTACGAAATATAGTACGATCTTTAAGACATAAGTATTCGAAACCTATTGCTCTGAAAGAGCCTTAGCAAAAGCATGTTGCTTAGCATCATGACTAATGGAGATGAATGCCCAAGCCCTGAAAGGGCGTAAGCCAAGACCCCCAAAAGAAAAAAAACACTTATCTTAATTTTGCAAAGAATTTTCTAAAGTAGAAGTTCTTTATTAAAAACTCAATATTATCCCTGCTTGCTCACGCCCTTTCAGGGCTATAGGTAGCATTGGTTTAGATCATAGCGCGTTGCACTATGTTGGTGCTTTTGGGCTTTCAGCCCATTTTTAGTCGTTGCGAACACCTATAATAAAATGATGCTTCTATTTGCAATACAATGTTTGAAAACTGAGGAGTTGCTATCGTTAATAAACAAAATGATTTTTAACAGTCCACAATATTCTCTACTGATTCTGTTTTTTGCTGCTCCTGTAGCTCCAGTTCGGCAATGATTTGCTTTTTCATTGTGGTATGAACATAGTCTTTGGCTTCGGCATAGGATATGTTGTATTTAAGCGGAATTTCCTGAAGATGAACTGGAAAATCGGTCAGTAATTTATCATAATAGCGATTCAGTTCTTCTTCATTTGGCATTTCAAATTTTAGTTTGATTTGAAACCTTCTAAGCAAAGCTGTATCGATACTACTGTAATAGTTAGTTGCACAAATAAGTAAACTGTCTGTCGGAAGATAATCAATCAGTTGAATTATAGTATTAACAAGGCGTTTCATTTCGGCAACATCTTTGTCCTGACTGTCGCGGCTTTTACCAATCTGATCAAATTCATCCAAAAATAAAACGGCTCTTTCACGAATTGCTTTATCAAATATGGCTTTTACATTTTTGGAGGTTTCACCAATTTTCGAATCGATGATAGTACTCAGATTAACGATTACGATATTCTTATTTAAAGCATTGGCAATGGCTTTTGCAGTAGTGGTTTTGCCACAGCCAGAATGCCCGTGCAATAGTATTTTATGATCTACTTTTAGATTGTACTTTTTTAATTCCTCGATATATTTATGTTCTTTTATGGTCTGAAGGAGTGTAGCTTTATTCTCCGGGCTGAAAAGTAAATCATCCAGTGCTATTTTTTCAGTATCGTTTACAACAAGTTCGTACAGATTCATTTGAGATTTTATTTGATGCAAAATTAGACTTTATTCTGCAATATTTTCGTTCCAGATTTCTTTTCCTAAAAAGCGATTCCCGAAAATTGCAGTTCCAACCCTTATTATATTTGACCCTTCAGCAATAGCCAGTTCCAAATCCTGCGACATTCCCATTGAAAGTTGTAAATTAGGGATCCCTTCAAGTTCAGCGGCATAAATTTCATCCCTGATTTTTCGCAGTAAACGCAAAGACGGACGCATTTTTTCTTTTTCTACATTTAATAATCCAATGGTCATTAGACCTTTTATTTTTAGGGTTTCGTAACGTTTTATTTTTTGAATAAATGAAATCACTTCTGTTGGAGCTAAACCAAATTTACTTTCTTCAAAAGAAGTGTTTACCTGAATAAAAACATCGAGCGTTCGCTCTTCCTTTTGTAATTGTTTGTCTAGTTCATTGGCTAAACTTAATCGGTCAAGAGACTGAATGCAAGTTACGTACTTAAGAACATCTTTTACTTTATTGGTTTGAAGATGACCAATAAAATGACGCTCTATTTTTAAATCCTTCAATATCGGATTCTTATCGCGTAATTCCTGCATCTTATTTTCGCCAATAAGTGTTTCTCCCGCTTCGATCGCAATTTGAATATTATTTGCTGTAACAGTTTTAGTAGCTAGTAATAGTCTGACATCTGACACATTTCTGCCAGAACTTTTACAGGCATTTTCGATACGCTGATGTACCTGTTTCAAATTAAATATCACATCTTCTTTCATAAGGGCAAAAGTAGAGGCACGGAGATCTATTTAAAAGATCCAGTTTTTAGTATAAGTAATAGTCCAGATTGGATGTAAACTGGACCAGATTAGGGCTATAAATGAAAAAACTGGATTATTTAGCTGATCCTGAAGCGCAGTAATTTTGTACGGACAATAAAGTCAAATTTAAAACAAATTAAAATGAGTAAATCAATTTTTTATCATGCCGGCTGTCCGGTTTGTATTAGTGCAGAACAAGATATTTTAAGTTTAATTAATCCTAATGAGGTTGAAGTTGTTAATCTGGGTATCGATAAAACCAGAATTGCAGAAGCTCAAAAAGCAGGATTGCAATCGGTTCCGGCTTTGGTCACACCAAACGGGAATGTGCTTCATATTAATTTAGGTGCTTCTATTGCGGATGTGATTGGATAGATTCACTGTGAGATGTGATTTGTAAAACGTAAATAAGTATGAAGATAGCAGTGTGGGATACCTATGTAACCCGAAAAGACGGAACAGTAATGCATTTTGATATTCTGGTTGACGAACGTACCGTTGATGAAAGTCAGATTTTTGAATATGGTAAAATGTATCTTAAAACAGTAGCACAGGAAGGTCAGCCGCTGACCTCAAAAGAATGTAAATTTTGTCATATTGACAAAGCTCCTGAGGCTGTGGAAAGTCAGATTCTTAAACAGGGATTTTCGATTATCGAAATGGAGAACTGTAATTAAATGATTCTTTAGTTTTGTATAAAAAAGGCTGAAATAATAACGTTTCAGCCTTTTTTGTAAACATACAATCTATGTTTCTATGTGCTAAAATAAATTACTCGTGATACTTTAAGTTACAAACTTTTTAGCTTTTTCATAAAAACAGGAAATACTTCATTCAGTTCATCAAAGAGAGGGTTGTTGCGGTGCTTTAATTTGATTTCGCTAAATAGTTTCAGACCAAGCGCAAATTGTGTGGCTTCGTATGGATTTTCAAACAAGTTTTTTTCTTTTATTTTTTCGATGATACCAAATATTTCATCGTGGTTATCAAATTCTATCCCCAGTTCTCTTGCAGGTTCAGTTTCACCGTTTGCATATTCCTTTAAGCTTAGAGTCAGATAATATTTGTTGGATCTTTTTTGCATGATATTATTTTTTTTAATTTATTTCAACCATTTGTCTACTATGGTTTTAAAGGCTTCTTTGTATTGCTCACCAACTGTTATTTCGGTTTTATGGATAAATATTGAATTCTTGCTTATGGCATTTATTTTATCGAGTGCAACAATAAAAGACCGATTGATTCGCATAAATTTTAAGGAAGGTAATTTTTCTTCCAACGCTTTTAAGGAGATCAAAGACATTAATCCTTTTTGAGAATCTTCGAGATGTACTTTTACGTAATCTTTCAGACTTTCGATATACAATATGTCTTTTAATGAAATTCGAACCCACTGGTACTCAACTTTCAGAAAAATAAATTCATCATCGGCTGTAATCGTTTGAAATTGACCGGATGCTTCTTCTGATAGTTGTAAAACTTTGTTGGCAGCCCTTAAAAATTCTTCATAACTAAAGGGTTTCAAAAGATAATCAACAGCATTTACACGATAACCTTCAATAGCATAATGGTTGTAAGCTGTCGTGAAAATAATTTTGGGTAAGGAGCCAGGTTGTTCCTGTAAAAGGCGGGCGAGTTCCATACCGGTTAAATTCGGCATATTGATATCCAGAAAAACAATGTCCGGCTGTTGTTCCCGTATCAAACTCATGGCTTCTACGGCATTATCACAGCTACAAGCCAGTTGTAAAAAAGGAGTCTGTTCTATAAAGGTTTCCACCAGTTTTAAAGCTAGCGGTTCGTCATCTACTGCGATACATTTTAATACAATCATTGTTCTAAAGTTATTTGCAGGTTTACTTTATACTTTCCGTTTTGGTCAATACCGGCGGTCAAAGTATGTTTGTTGGGATAGATCAGGTGCAATCTACGTTTGGTATTGGTTAACCCGATTCCTCCCTGTTCTGTAGAAGCTGTTTTTTCAAAAAAGGTATTTACGACTTCAAATTCAAGATGGGTTTTATTTTGCTTCAGTATAAAATGAATTTCACTTTTGTCTGTCGCATGTACACCGTGTTTAAAGGCATTTTCAACCAAAGGTAATAACAGCATCGGAACAATCGGATAGTCATGAATTTTTTCCGGAATATCTCCTGTGATAGTCAGTTTACTATTGGCACGGAGTTTCATCAAAGCAATAAAATCCTTCATAAAATCAACTTCTTTTAATAAGGTCGTTCGTTCGCCTTCGGTACTGTAAAGAAGGTATCTCATCATTCGGCTCAAAGTATGGAGAGCACTACGAGAATCCTCGATATTGGTATAGGTAAGCGAGTAAATACTGTTAAGCGAATTGAAGAAAAAGTGCGGATTAATTTGCGCTTTCAGCATTGCCAATTCGGCCATTGTTTTATCCTGTTCCAATTTTTGCTTGTGTTGTGCAGCTCTTTGCCAATGTAGCAGCATAGCGTAACTGGTGCTGATTGCTAAAACTAATAAGGTGAGACTAAAAATATAGTTATCGAAATAAGTGTTTCTGTATCTTTTAAATCGGATAAGCGCTGCCAGTTTATTATGTAAATCGGTATTCAGGTTATAAAAATACGACAGTAGCTGCATAGCAAAAATGATGCAGAGAACCCACAATAAGAATGGGCCTATTTTGTCCTTAATGATTGTTTTAGGAACAATTACCTTGGCATTGTAGTAGAAAATCGCAAGAATAAAGACCAGGACAATAGATTGCCAAAACCAGAATATTTGAGGAAGTGCAATATTCCAGGTAAGTGGTATATAAAACAGTTGCATATATCCTAATAATACCCAGGCCAGGATGTGTAATCCGGTAGACATAAAGGGTTTAAAAAAGTGGGTTGCCATTGTAAGTTGTGATTTTAAGGGCAATATTACATTTTATTTGAACAGTTGATAAAACCAATCGCCCAAAACAGATTCACAATCCGTAAAAACCATTTTAGAGCCGACGAGACTATTACAAAAATACTTATTTATAAGGGAACATCTTCCATCGGTTCTCATCTAATCTTTATCGATTGCAGCAGGCTTTTCGTCTATTGTAAAATTTTTGCATGTACTATTTCAGTTCTTTTGTTCCTTAATAAATAGATAATCATACATTCCATAAAAATGAACAAGCAATCTTTTTTAAGTATTCTAGCAGCATCTATTATCATCACTTCGTGTGGAAACAAAAATGATAAAGCGGCTCAGGCCGGAGGTGCACCACAAGTTAAAAAATATAAAACGCTGACTTTAGAACCTAAATCGGCGACTTTATATACAGATTATCCTGCCAGTATTCAGGGACAGCAAAATATAGAAATTCGCCCTCGGGTTGAAGGGTACATTGATAAGATTTTTGTTGATGAAGGTGCAGTGGTTCGAGCCGGACAAGCTTTGTTTAAAATAAGTGCTCCGGAATATGAGCAGGAAGTTCGTACAGCAGCCGCAAGTATAAAAAGCGCTCAGGCAAACTTAAGTGCAGCAAAACTGGCTGTAAATAAAGTAAAACCATTGGTTGAAAAAGGAATCATTAGTAAGTACGATTTGGAATCGGCACAATATACTTATGAATCGGCTCTGGCAACACTGGCACAGGCCAATGCCAGTCTGGTAAATGCGAAAACGAATTTGGGATATACTACTGTAACCAGTCCTGTTGACGGAGTTGTGGGATCTATTCCGTTTCGTCTGGGAAGCTTAGTAAGCTCAAACACGACTGACCCTATGACAACAGTTTCAAGTATCGGAAACGTGTATGCTTATTTTGCGGTTAATGAAAAAAAACTTTTAAATTTTACTCAAAACACAGATCCGGGAATTTCACTGGCAGCCAAAATTAAAAAAATGCCTCCGGTTTCATTGCTTCTTTCCGATGGTACGGCTTACAGCGAAAAAGGGCGTATCGAAACGGTAAACGGATTAATCAATACAGAAACAGGTTCGGTTACGTTCAGAGCACGTTTCTCCAATCCGAAAAGCATCATAAGAAGCGGGAACAGTACTACAGTCAGAATTCCGAATGAAGTTAACGAAGCGATAATCATTCCTCAAAGCGCCACTTTTGAACTTCAGGATAAATTGTTTGCTGTGGTAGTTGGAAAAGATGGTAAAACGAAAAATGCAAATATTACAGTTTTAGAAAATACGGCAGGAAATTATTATGTCGTAAAAAGTGGTTTGCAGACCGGAGATCAGATTGTTCTGGAAGGAGTGGCAGCACTTAAAGACGGAACGGAGATTAAAGCTCAGAACCAAAATGCAGAAACTGTTTACGCGGACTTAAAATAACAACAAATGTTTAAAATATTCATACAACGACCAGTACTTTCTACGGTAATATCGGTTATTATCGTAATCCTGGGTATACTGGGGCTGGCAGCACTTCCTATTGCGCAGTATCCGGACATTGCACCACCGACTGTAAATGTAGCGGCAAGTTATACCGGAGCCAATGCAGATGTGGTACTAAAAAGTATCGTAATTCCGCTTGAAGAGCAAATTAACGGTGTAGAAAACATGACCTACATGACTTCTACGGCGACTAATGATGGTAATGCTTCTATAAAAATTTTCTTTAAAGTAGGTACAGACCCTGATTTAGCTGCCGTAAACGTACAAAACAGGGTTTCCAGAGCTACAAGTTTATTGCCTGTTGAGGTAACTCAGGCCGGGGTAACTGTAACCAAAAGCCAAAGTAGTAACTTATTAATTTTCTCCTTATACAGTGATGATAAAGCTTACGATCAAACGTTTCTTCAAAATTACGCTAAGATCAACCTGGTGCCACAAATTCAGCGTGTAGTAGGGGTAGGAGATGTTACGGTTTTCGGTTCAAGGGATTATTCGATGCGTATCTGGCTAAAACCGGATGTGATGCAGCAGTACAAATTGATTCCAAGTGATGTTTCGGCAGCTTTAGCAGAACAAAATATTGAGGCAGCACCGGGTAAATTTGGGGAAAACGGAAATCAGGCTTTTCAATATGTAATCAAATACAAAGGTCGTTTAACAAGCGCAAAAGAATTTGAAGATATCGTAATCAAATCAGCCGGAAACGGACAATTGCTGCGATTAAAAGATGTGGCAAAAGTAGAATTGGGTTCTTTAAGTTATTCTTCTACAAGTACGACAAACGGACGTCCGTCTGTTGGTATTGCAATTAGTCAGACGCCGGGTTCGAATGCACGTGACGTAATTAACAATTCTAAAAAGCTTATTGACGAAGCCGTAAAGACCTTTCCTAAAGGAGTAAAATATACCGTACTGATCAATGTTAATGAGAATTTGGATGCCTCAATTGAGAAAGTAATCCATACTTTGATAGAAGCTTTTATTCTGGTTTTCATAGTTGTATTTATTTTTCTTCAAGATTTTCGATCGACTTTAATTCCGGCGATTGCCGTTCCGGTTGCGATTGTGGGTACATTTTTCTTCCTGAATTTATTCGGATTTACGATTAACCTACTGACGCTATTTGCGATGGTTCTGGCCATTGGTATTGTGGTCGATGATGCGATTGTAGTTGTCGAGGCGGTACATGCCAAACTCGATAATGGTTATAAATCGGCTAAGAAAGCTACGATTCACGCCATGAACGAGATTTCGGGAGCCATTATTTCGATCACGCTGGTAATGGCGGCGGTATTTATTCCCGTAACTTTTATTACAGGTTCTACAGGAGTTTTCTACAAGCAGTTTGGTATTACACTGGCGGTTGCAATTATTCTTTCGGCAGTCAATGCCCTTACTTTGAGTCCGGCTTTATGTGCTTTGCTTTTAAAACCACATGCTGACGATCATAAACATCAGAGCTTCATTCAGAGATTTTATACTTCATTTAACGTTGCATTTGACAATGTAACCGAAAAGTACAAACGTTCTGTTCAGTTCCTTTCGGTTAAAAAATGGATCGTACTGGCTTCGATACTTATTGCTGCGGGAGCCTTGTTTTATATGATGAAAACAACCCCGTCAGCGTTCGTTCCGGCAGAAGATCAGGGAGTAGTTTTTGCAAACATTAGTTTACCGCCTTCAGCCTCTATGGAACGTTCAGATGTAGTGGCGAAAAAAGTAGACAGTATAGCGCACACCATTCCGGGAGTAGAAAATACACTTCGTATCGTTGGTCAGAACTTTACGGCAGGTGCAGGTAGTGCTTATAGTATGGTAATTGTGAGGCTGAAAAGCTGGGAAGACCGTGAACTGAGTGTCGATGATGTAATTGGACAGTTGTTTGCTAAAACAAGCGGAATTCGTGAAGCTAATATCTTCTTTATTTCACCGCCAACTATTCAGGGATTTGGACAAAGTGGAGGATTTGAATTCCAGTTACAAGACAAAGGAGGACACAGTACGGCTGAATTCTACAAAGTAAACAATGAATTTCTGGCCAAGCTTTCGGCACGTCCGGAGATACAATATGCGACGACTCCTTTTAATCCGGGATTCCCTCAATATATGATGGATATTAATTTGGCGAAAGCCAAAGATGCAGGAGTTTCGGTCAATACCATTTTGTCAACCATGCAGGGATATTATGGAGGATTGTACGCATCTAATTTCAATAAATTCGGTAAACAGTATCGTGTAATGATTCAGGCTTCTCCGGAGTTTAGAACCAATACCGAAGGGCTGAATAAAATATTTGTACGCAACAGTGCCGGAACCATGGCACCTATTACCGAGTTCGTAAAAATGACCAGGGTATTCGGACCGGAATCGATTTCAAGATTTAACTTGTTTACGTCGATCTCGATTACAGGAGCACCAAAACCGGGTTATAGTTCAGGTGATGCTATTAAAGCGATTCAGGAAGTAGCAGCAGAAAGTTTGCCTGCGGGTTATGGTTATGAATTTTCTGGTTTAACACGTGAAGAATTAGCGTCAGGAAGCGAGACCATCTTTATTTTTATATTGTGTCTGGTGTTTGTTTACTTCCTGTTGAGTGCACAATATGAGAGTTATATCTTGCCTTTTGCCGTATTGTTTTCGATTCCGTTTGGACTGGCAGGAGCCTATTTGTTCTCGATTATTTTCAAATTGAACAGTAACATTTATTTACAGATTTCGCTGATCATGTTAATTGGACTTTTAGCCAAGAACGGTATTCTGATCGTCGAGTTTGCCCTTGAGAGACGCCGAAAAGGATTGCCAATTGTTCAGTCGGCGATTGAAGGAGCAGTAGCACGTTTACGTCCGATTTTGATGACCTCTTTTGCTTTTATTTTAGGACTTGTTCCTTTAATGTTTGCTTCGGGAGCCGGTGCAGTTGGAAACAAATCAATTGGAACAGGAGCTGTAGGAGGGATGTTAATCGGAACCATTTTAGGAGTATTTGTTATTCCGGTATTGTTCATCATTTTCCAAAGTTTGCAGGAGCGTGTGAGTGGTCCGCCAAAAGAAAATTATGATGATGAAGGTGACGATGACGAGGAAGTACAATTGGTAGAAGCTCATAAAGAGTAATAATTTAATTCAAAAAAAATGACTCATAGTTCAAATAAATATATTCTTGTAGTGTTAGCGGCCGCACTGTTGAGTGCCTGCTCGATTACTAAGAAATACGAACGTCCGTCGACTATTTCGACAGATAAGTTATATAGGGATCAGGCTGCTGCCGACTCGACCACTATGGCGAGTATGCCCTGGCAAACCGTTTTTAAAGATGAAAAACTGAATGCTTTAATTCAGAAGGGATTGGATCAGAACCTCAATTTAAAGAATGCGATTGAAAATATAGTACAGTCCAGAGCCTCTTTGCAGCAGGCAAAACTGGCCTATTACCCAACGCTGAATATTGATGCCAATGTAACGCATAACAAACAATCAAAGGCCGGACTAAACTTCCCAGCGGGAATTAACATCAATACTTTAACAACAACTTCTAAATTAGGTTTGAGTACCTCTTGGGAAGCAGATATTTGGGGGAAATTAAGCAGTTCAAAAAGAGCGGCTTTGGCAACCTATCTTTCTACTGATGCAGCAAAACAGGCCATTCAGACACAATTGATTGCCGATATTGCTAACAACTATTTTTTATTGCTGGCCTATGACAAGCAATTAGAAATCACCAAGGCTACCTTAGAAAGTCGTATTAAAAATGTGGAAACGATTAAAGCTTTAAAAGAAGGTGCAATCGTAACCGGCGCGGCAGTAGTACAGAGTGAAGCCAATCAGCATGCAGCCGAAGTATTGATCCCGGACTTAAAAAGAAGTATTCGCGAAACCGAGAATGCGCTTAATATTTTGTTAGGACAGGCTCCGGGAGCAATCGAAAGAGGTACATTAGGAACTCAAACGATTCCAGAAAATCTGGCTGTAGGTTTACCGGCACAATTGCTGGAGAACCGTCCAGATGTTCGTCAGGCTGAGTTTGATTTCAGAACAGCGTTCGAGACAACTAATATGGCCAAAACTTATTTTTATCCAAGCTTGACTCTTACCGCAAGTGGTGGATTCTCGAACCTGCAACTAACGGATTTCTTTACTAATTCTGTTTTTTACTCTTTGATAGGAGGGTTGACACAGCCTATTTTCAATCAGGGACTGAATAAAGCGAGGCTTACAACAGCACAATCCAAACAAGTACAGGCACTGAATAATTTCCAGCAAAGTCTTTTAAAAGCAGGACAGGAAGTATCGAATGCTTTGTATGCTTATGAAATGGCTGTCGAAAAAGAAGATTCAAGAGAAAAACAAATTAAGGCCCTGGAAAAAGCAGTTGATTTTACGCAACAACTTTTAGAATATAGCTCGGCTACCAATTATACAGATGTACTAACTTCAGAGCAAAACCTATTGGCCGCGCAATTAAGCGGAATCACTGATAACCTGCAAAAATTGCAAGCCGTTGTTGATTTGTATCGTGCCTTAGGCGGTGGATGGAAATAGTCTTCGCGGCTTCTATTATTTTAAATTTTGAAAAGAAAAGCGCCTCAGTTGATGAGGCGCTTTTTTTATGGGCATATATTTGATGTAGTGCTTCCTTTTATCTAATATAGTTTTCCTTCATTGTTTCTTTTATAGAATTTTCTAAAAGTAGGACCAGTTGAAACAGCTGTTGTATCAACTTTTATATTTAATCCATTTACCTTCTTTTTTAGGATGATAGGATCATCATAGATTTCAGGTTTTCCACGAAGTAATAACGTTACAGTATTTTTAGAAAAATTAACATCTTTTATGTTTGTCGATTTTACAATTATCAACCTTTTCCTTTTGATCATAAAGGAGTACAAAATAGGCTGTTGTAGAACCAATAAGGGAGTAATAAAACCATACAACTCTTTGATTGTTCACCTTTATCTGTAATTATAATTAACTGATAATCATTTTTTATTATTTCTGCTTCACTACTTTTTTCTCCCGCATATCGCCATTGATATTCTAGCCATATAGATTTTACATTTATTGATAGACTATCATTAATTTTATAAGGATTCAGATTTGTTTTATATTCACTAATAAATACCTTTCTTGTTTAGAATCTTCAATATTTAAACTAGTTCCTAAACCTCCATTTTCAACAAAAAAATTACATGAAAACATTAAAAAAGATATTAAAGTACAAAAGAAAACAGCTGCTAACTTATATACTTTAGCCAAAAAAAATGAGCGATTTATATCTATCAAAATATTATTTTTTAAATAGATTTATTCTTACCGAAATACTACTATATTATTACTAAAATTTACCTTTTTATTTCCCACTCCCTAAGTGCACCTTCAATAAAAGCTTTAATTTCTTTCTTATCACCATCAACACTAACTTTAAAGGTTTTTCCGTTAATTTTAGTTATAAGAATGTAGGGAGTATAACTTGCTCCAGCATTTAATACAGCATCTATTTTCTCTATTTCGTTATAATAGGCATAATTTATTTCATTTTTTTTTGAATTCCTCTCATCTATCCAATACGTTGCAATTCTTCGGTTAGTAAAAAAATTACCCGCTACATTTTTTTTATACTCACTATAAAATTTATAGATATGCTCGCTATCTGCTAGAAGATTTAAACTTTTAATAAATTTTATATCTTCTTTATTAAGAGTCTGGTTAGTTTCGCTTTTGTTGCAAGAAATCAACGATAACATTATCAAAATAAGAATCGGATATTTTTTCATAATTTTAAAATTGGACTAATTTTTATTCTCTTTCTGCCAGTTTGCATTTATTTACATTTCACTATTTCCTCCTGCTACATCATAATATAAAACAAATAGCTCTGCCAAGTATTCTACAATTACATAAATGTGTGGCTTTTTAGTTGACATTTTGACACTTCGAAAAGTAAGGGTATTACTCGATTTTATGCGTTACTAATGTTTCTCTAAGAATATTTGATAATAATTATTAAGCATAGTTTTTAATTCATGAAAATTACATTGTAAAGCAACGGATGATAAAGCAATAGGGGTACCATACATACTTAGATTAGATTTTAATAAGTTTAAAATAAGTTTGTTTTTAGCTTTATCTAAATACTCATTGGGATTACGAACATCTATCAATAAAAATTCAGTTGACATAACTTTTTTTCGCCTAATTCCTTTTATATCTTTCCAATGAATCAAACCTATACTTCCTACGCTTGATAGATCAATTATACCTTCTTTAGTGATGATCAAACCATATTTGTTTCTAAAAGTTTTAATTGTAACTAAAATTATACTGACAAATGTGAAAATAGAACCTATTAAACCAAAAAACTGTATAAATGAAGTACTTTTAAAAACAAAAGAAGCATACTTATCAGGATTTAAAAACATATTCAAACATAGAATCCCAAAAATTATTCCTGCGACCAAAAGAAAAATAGTTTTAGTATAATTTCTTTTAATTCTTATTATTTCCATTATATAAAATTTATTTTTTAATTATAGTTGCTGTAATACCAGCTCTGCCAGGTGTTTTTTAATTACATAAACGCACTGCGCAAATGTCTTTGACTTTGTAGCCTATCTAGCAAATATATTTAAAAACAAGCTAAATTTAATTGCATCAATAAGTCTATTAAAAAAGGCAGAGACTTTTGAAACGCTTATGAGTTGTAAGTAACGGAAAAATGCGCAAAGTTAGGGACATTTGCGCAGTTTTTCAGTTGACATTTGAAGATTTTGGCGAGCGAGATATTTTTTGTTTGTAGTTTTTAATTTAAAACTTCACAGCATCTTTAGAAACTTTTTCTCCCAGAGTAGTTCTTTTAGATAAATCTTGTTTTTGGGAGGAAACCAATTCAATATTTTGACACGCTTCTCCGTTTATCGAAATTGCTTTTGTCGAGGCCGAATTAAATTCAACATTTTTTAAAGACATATTTTGGGTATTGTAGATTTCAAATACGGTACTATTTTCGATGTCTAATGTTGCATTGTTGATTTTGATTCCATTGGCATCAATGATTGTAAAGCCCTTTCCTGCTTTGGCGATCAGATTAGAGATTTCGATGTTTTGAAGGTTCATCTCAGGTAAACCTTGAAGAAATACCGCCTGTTGCGCACCTCTAATCGTGATGTTTTTGATCGAAATGTTTTTAAACTGTGGTGTTTCTTCGTTTACGGGAACAGCTTTCGTAGTAACAGTATTTCCGCCTTCAGCCAAAGTTTCGGCAATTGATTTCCCTCCATAGTACAAATCAAATGAAATAGCCTGTGACGGAATATCGGTCATAAAAATATCCGAGATGTAAATATTTTCTACAATTCCTCCTCGTCCGCGAGTGCTTTTAAAACGAAGCCCCACGTCGGTTCCCATGAAAGTACAATTAGAGACATGTAGATTTTTTACGCCACCCGACATTTCGCTTCCTACCGTCACACCACCATGTCCGTGATAAACGATGTTGTTTTTAACGATAATATTTTCGCAGACAACAGCACGATCGCGACCGTCTTTGTCTTTTCCCGATTTGATGCAGATCGCGTCGTCACCCACATCAAAACTTGAATTTTCGATAATTACATTTTTGCAGGATTCCACATCAAGACCATCACCATTTTGAGAAAACCACGGATTGCGAACGGTTATATTTCTAACAATTAAATCTTCAACCATAAAAGGATGAATGTTCCAGGCGGGAGAGTTTTGAAATACAGGCCCATCAAATAGTACTCTTTTACTATTTTGAATACTTACCAAAACCGGACGAAGAAAATCGTGAATGGCTTCAAAATCTTCTTTGGTTTTTAGGTCGTGACGAACATTTTGATCCGCACCTTTAGCCCCTTTTAGATATTGCTCAGAAGGATACCAACTGTCTTTTTTTTCGTTTAAAACACCACCGGAAGCTACAAACTTCTTCCATTGTTCGTCTGTGAGTTTGTTTTTTTTAACCTGTCTCCAGGCTTCACCCGAGCCATCCCAGACCCCTTTTCCGGTAAAAGCTACATTTACCAGATTCTTACCATAAATAGGAGAGAGGCAGCGCCAGGTATTAAGACCTTCAAAACTGGTTTCGATAATTGGATACAAGCTTTTGTCGGTAGAGAATTTAATCAGTGCTCCTGTTTCGGCATGAAGTTCAATATTACTTTTTAAGATAATTGGGCCAGTAAGCCAGATTCCTGGAGGAATAACTACCTTTCCACCACCTTTTTTGGATAGTGCTTCTATGGCATCAGCGAAAGCTTTAGTGTTTAAAACATATCCGCCATTGACCGCACCGAAATCTTTTAGGTTTACGGTATTTTGAGGGATTAGTGGTTCATTGACTTTTGCCATTTTAAACTCTATATTTTTATAGGTATCATAGGGTTTGTTACCCTGAGCAAAACTATCTGGAAAGAAACAGAGGATCGTAAGGATCAGAGTAATGCGTAGAAGTTGGATTGGGTTAGCATTCATGGGTATGAATTTGGTTTGAAATTTAATTATAAATTAGTATTCGTTGTTACTAAATTGTCTTATTCGTTATGGCTTTTTTTTTAGAAATTTTAAAAAATAACTCCAATAAAGAATAAAACTTAAATGTAATCGATTACACAAATCTAAGAAAAATATTTACAAATGATGTTTACTTCAAAAATAAAACAATCATTGTATACATATCATTGTTGGGCATGATCGTTTTTTGCTACGAATCGCACTAATTTCACAAACTCGATCTATTTTTTTTACCATAGAAAGTGATGTAAGTCAATATATGTTTTTTTCTTAATTGAACTTATATAGTATATATAATTTAATTTTTAAACTTGTTTTTTGTGAAAGAAATAATGCTATTTTAGCTGAAGATTAGTCGTGTTAAATATTGCATTTAATTTGACAAAATATAACTAAGATATAAGTGATTTTATGAATAAAACACTTTGGGAAAAGGCTTTAGCATTTAGTTTTGATCAACCAAATGATCAATATGGATTTTCAACCAGATTAGCACTAGAGAATCATTGGACGATTCATTTTACTCAAAGCGCCATAATTGAATATAAAAAGTTTCTTTTTCTGGCTGCAACCAGTAACGAAATGGTTTCACCTTCAGAGATTGTTGATATTGTTTGGCATCAACATTTAATTTTTACTAATTCTTATTCTGATTTTTGTGATTTGTTAGGAAAAAGAATAGAACATATTCCCTCGACTCATAATCGATTGGATTTTGTTAAGTTTAAAATGGCAAAAGAAAGAACTAAGGAGCTTTATGAAGTTAATTTTGGCCCGCAGTTAGCTGAAATTTGGCATTATGATAATGAATTAGATTCTCTGCATTTAGAGAAAAGTGGGTATGAAATTTCAAAACTTAGGAAAAACTTTTTAATCTATACCATCGCTCTGTCATTTCCGGTGTGTTTGGTTATCTTTTCGTTTTTAATAAAAATTAATAATCCTTATTTCCTTATAGTATATCTTTTGCTTTTTGTTATAGTAATTTTATCCTTGAAATTTTATGTCCGAAAAAGTTTTCTTTCGTTATATGATGAAATTAAGTATAACTTCATTTTACAGAATCTTACGGCACTTGAGATGGTGTTTTTTAGAGAAAACAAACTGGACGCTGTCGTTCGTGGAGTGGTGAATAATTTGATTGTGAATCATAAAATTAAAATTTTAACAAATGATAGATTAGAATTAATTGATGATAGTTTTGTTGAAAACCGATATGAGAACTGTATTATCGAGATTATGAAAGATTTTGAGCCAATGCCTTATCAGCAATTATGCAAGGCAGCCTTGCAAAAACCTATTTTTGAGCAGCTTCAGAAAGCAACTTATAGAATAAGAAACAGAATTTTTGATTCGAAAAAATTTGCAAATGTGGTGATCGTTGTGATGATTATTTTAGGATTCTTATTAAGCATTGGTTTTAGCAGAGTTATAACCGGAGTTTGGAGAGGTAAACCGATTACATTTTTGCTTTTTGCGATTGTTCCTTTGGTTTTAATCTCATTGTATTATATCAATCAGGTATTGAATTTAATGTTTACAACTATTATACCTTCTGTTTTTGAAGATAAGGCAAGGATAGCAACAGTAGAGGAAAAGAATTGGGAGTGGGATTATTTTCTGTATGGAAATATAATATTAGCAAGTTCGTTCGTTCCGTTGATTAATTATAATACAAATTCGGTTTCTTCTAATAATTTTAGTAGTTCAGGATCATGTGGGACTTCTTCATGTGGAAGTTCTTGCGGTTCTTCATGTGGGGGTTGTGGTGGTGACTAATAGAAATCATTTTTAAACAAAAACAAACATTCCGTTCCAGAAATCTGAAACGGAATGTTTTAATTAAAAAAAAAAACTCAAGTAATAACAATTGTTATGAGTGCTTTTACTGCTTTTGCAGCTTTTTTTTAGAATACTCCAATATAATGGTTTCCTGCTTTGTTAACCAGTTTTGCTCCTTTGGTAACAGCTCCTGTTGGAATATCGATAACATAAATGTTTCCGTCTTTTCCAACTGGTGTAACAGCCAGGTAAAGTTCGTTACCGTCAACTACAAAACCTTGGTATTGACCAAAATCTATAGCAGTATCGTAAGCGATACCGTCTACTTTTTTAGCCGTTTTAGCATTTAGATCTACTCTGGCAACAAACCCTTGTTTACCGGTTGCAGTTTGCGTGTAAAGTACATAAGCAATTCCGTTTCCTGCATATCTCCAAGCATCGATATAAGATCCTTTTATGCCTAACGCAGCATCAAGGCTGATAACAAATGAGTCATCATATTGATTGTTTTGGTTGATTCTTACAATAAATGAACCTTTGTTTGTATCTCTTTGAGTTGCTTGATAGATATTACCATCAGTTCCTAAGAAACTATTAAAGCTACGGAAACCGCTTGTATCTCCAAAACCAACTTTAGAAGTAATGACTTGTGGATTTGCTAATGATGGATAATCTACTACAACAGATTTAGCGCCTAAACGGTCATAGGTTGTTTCGATTTGCCCTGTAGTTGGATTCGTTTTACGTAACCATGTTCCGATAATTACTTTATTTCCTGCTTTGTTGATCGTAGGAGCATCTAAACGGAAAATATGGTGTCCCTGAGCTTCTTCCTGAGGGCTTAATGGAAGTTCATACTGATCGTATTTTGAAATACGAATGCCTTTAAGGTCTAAAGCAAGGACAGTAGCAGTACCTCTCGTATACATGTAAGTTTTATCCGGATTTGTTTTAATTATTGGAGTACTTACATTTACAGCAACACCGGTTTTGTCTCCATCAAAAAGTTTATTCCATCTTGGAGATGTTCCTGCATATTGCGAGATGTTTACGGTAGTACCTGATTGGGTGAAATTTTTGGCTCCATTTACTGCATACGTCATAAACTCTCCACCGTTAGCCCCTGTATAGGTAATGTTGAAGAGAGTTTTTCCGTCTACAGAAGATTGCAAACGAGCCGTTCTGTTCGATTGTACAGGCATTCCGTCTGCATAAACATTAATCGAGTAGTTTGGATCTTTAGCGTTTTTTTTCGTAACCGCATAAACCATAGTTCCTCCGTTTCCGTCTCCGGGATTTTCCTGCATTAATGCGCCTGAAACTGTAATCCAACGATCAGTTGTTTCCGGATTTATTGGATCGGCACTTTTCTCATCATTACTGCTACAGCTTGTAGTTAATGAGAATGCACCTAAAACTAGACCACATGTAAATAGTTTAAACATATTTTTTCTCATATTCATTGTTTTAAAAAATTAGATATTAAAAGTTATTTAGGGTATAATTAAGTTTCAGATAAAAAGCGCGTCCGGGTTTTTGAACAGCGTAATTATCGAAAACCTGTTTATCAAATATATTTTTAGCGTCAAGACTTAGTACAAATTGTTTATTCGGAAAAACATAACTCAAGCCTAAATCCTGTGCAAATTGTGCTGGTGTTTTGGAGTCTGGTACGTCTATCCAAATTGTTGGAAAAGGATCTACATAGCCAAAGTTATAATACAAATTCAGTTGTGAATTTTTTTGGATCAGTTCCTTAAAGTTGTACTGTACGTTTCCGTTTACCGTAAAGAAAGGTTCATTTGGGATTTGTCTGTTGTAAAAATCTAGTTCCTTCCCATTATCATCGTATTTCTTTTTGTATAAGGAGTTGAATTTTGACATGTTCATCGATACAAACAAACGGTCGTTATAGCTATAATTAAACGATGCTTCATAGCCAATGGATTGCGCGCGTCCCAGATTATCAAATGGTAAAACTTGTATGGCATCATTAACTCTGTCATTCGAGACACGAACAATTCGATCACGGGTATTTCTTGAAAAACCTGTTGCAGCAACGGATATTTTGTGCGTATTTATTGCGTAAGGTCCAAATTGTAACCCTAAATTGAAATTGTTGCTTTGTTCGGGTTTTAGATTGGGGTTAGCCAATACATTTTCACTGGGTCTTCCAAACATTTCATTTGCAGCTGCTAATCTGACGGCTTTTTCTGCTGATGCCGTAATCATAATTTCAGGAGTAACAAAGTAGGAAGCAGCCAGTCCGTATCCAAATAGTGGAGTTGTACTTTTGATAATCCTTTCCACTACCGTGGTTTGCCCATTTTGTGTGACCAATTCCGGTTTTCTATGGTTTACTTTTTGCTCGTAAAACTTACCGAAAATATTGGTTCTCAGACGTGAGTCAAAAGCCTGCATTTCGTAGGCTAGGGAAGTAACTGTTTTTTGCAAATCAAATGTTGCTTCAAAATCTTTTTGAAATTCAGGTTTGATTAAATCGTCCTCATTTCTATCCAATGTATAGAATAAGTTACTGAATATAAATCTGTTTTTTTCATTTAGATTATAAGTCAATACGGTTCTGGAACTTAGTATATTTTCTGAAATGTTATTAATGGTGGGACCAGCCTGCTGTGCTCCCGTATGAGATAAAAGGGGTTTGCCTGTCCTTAAATCTATTACTTTTTCACCAGACCAGTTGTAAACCGTTCTGACCGTATCGTTTACCACTTCATGTTTGTTGCTAAAAACCGTATTGGTTGAAAAATCAATTTTTTTAAATAGGAAATCTTTTTTAGAGTAATTCAGACTTAGTACGGTAGCATCAGCTTCGGAAAAACGGCCTTTATAAGGTTTTGTCATGTATTGGCCATGCTGAATTTGATTGTGATCTTCAGAGACATTTAATCCAATTAAAAAATTGTCAGCCCATTTGACATTGGTAAAACCTGCTTCAAATCTTCCGCCGTAAGATCTGTATCGGTTCTCGAAACGTTTAACCCGCGCGGCTTCACGAGTTCCGTCCGGTGCTATGTTGTAAACAAATCGTCCCCATATTTCATAATCGTTATCAGAGTAGTTATAAAACCCCGATCCTTTTACCGTAAAACCTGATTTGTCGCGATAAGTTGTATTAAAGTTAGACTGAATAGTATTGAATGAACCATAAGAAAGGGAAGCATTTAGCGTATTTTTGGCACCTTTTTTTAGAATCACATTTATAGCTCCACCCAAGGCATCATCAGCCAGTTCCGCAGGAGTGACTCCTTTGTAAACTTCGATGCGCTCGATTAAAGCAGGTGGTATACTGTTAAGACTAAAAGAAGAGCCGTATGTATCTAATGGAATTCCGTCAATAAAAATTCGGATAGCGTTTCCTGACATTCCATTTAGATTGTAATTAACGCTCGCTCCTAATCCTCCGTTTTGTCTGATTCTTACGCCGGCAGAGCGGTCAAGTAATTCATTTGTTTGTATATTTCTGGTAGCAGCCTCTTTAGTTTCTATAACATTCACGGAAAAACCTTTGTTCATGATCTCCTTTTTTACAGAGTTCTTTTTGATTACAACCTCTTTTAAGGCTTTTGGATCAGTTGATTTTTCCAATAAGATGTTTACGGGAACAGTAGGGCTATTTACAACAACTTTTATTGTTTTTGTTTTGGCTTCAAGTGAAGTGATTTCAAGGGTATAATTGCCGTAAGCAACGTTTTTAATTTCAAATTGACCGTCGTTACCCACTATGGCAAACTTTTGAGTTCCGGCGATTGTAACCGATGCGCCAAATGCAGATTCAGCGTTTCCAAAAGTAACTTTTCCTTTAATATTTCCATTTTGGGACCAACCTGAAAAATGAATGAACGTCAACAATAACAATAAAAACCTCATGATTTATGTACTTCTTAAATAGAAATGCAAACTTAAATCATTGTTTATATTTAATCTAAATAAAGAGATTAGAAGATCATTAGAATTACATTAGAAATTCTAATGTTGAGATTAATTTGAAATTTGAAGTGAGAGGATACCACCAGTTTTGTACTATAATACTTTTTAAATTACCCAAGACTGAACAAAGTAAAATAGTGTTGAGCTATGGTGTTTTGTGGTATGATGTTGATAGGTAGTTTTTTATGAGATACTAAAATGGTGAATTATAATTGCTTAATTTTGAAACGGATTACTATCGAAAACAATGTCAGTTCTGCGAGGTGATTTATGTTAGTGAAATAATCACTTGTCTCTAATTTCTTTCAAATATTTAAAATAAAAGACAAGGAGAAATTGTGGTGCTTTTGCATGAAAATAAAATTCTCGCAAAGGCGCAAAGTTTTAGATTGGAGTATTTTGATGCTTCACACAGAAAAATCTTTGCGTCGTAGCGACTTCGCGAGAAACAAAAATCTGCAAGATCTGCTAAATCTGTATAAAAGAAAACTCTCGCAGAGGCGCAAAGTTTTGTGTTGGAGTGTTTGAAGCCGCCACACAAAAACAGCTTAGCGTATTCGCGACTTCGTGAGAAACATAAATCTGCAAAACCGAGCGATAGCGAACAGGCGAAGCAAGCTACGCGAAAAAAACTAGCAACAGATTAAAGTCTAGGCTTGAATTTTTTGATTTTAAAGTTTTTAGATTTGACCAGTTTGCCATTATCTGTAATCATCACACAGCTATAGTCGGGGTATTTTTTTAATAAAAGAAGGCCTTCTTTTTGCCCTAAAACCATAAGCGAGGTGCTTAAACCATTTGCGGTTTCGGCATTAGGTCCAAAGACGGAAACACTGCATAAACCGGTTGCAGGATATCCGGTTGCGGGATTAATGATATGAGAATAACGCTTGCCATCAAAAACTACAAACTTCTCATAGCTTCCGGAAGTGGTCACAGCGCCATTGTTTAACGGAACTACCGCAAACAGTGTATCAGGGTGAAAAGGATTGGTCATTCCGATGTTCCAATCTTTGCCGTTGGGTTGTCTTCCCCACGCGGTCATGTCGCCTGAGCCGTTTACGATTCCGGCTTTAATGCCTTTTTCGAGCATCATATTTCGGCATTTATCTGTTGCATAACCTTCGCCCAGAGCGCCAAATCCAATTTTCATTCCTTTCAATTTTAGGAATATGGTCGATTGAACGCTGTCTAGGATAATGTTTTTGTAACCTACTTTTTCTACTGACTTTTTTATGGCTTCAGGTGAAGGCATTTCAGTCATTGATCCGTCAAATTTCCAGATTCTGTCCATAGCGGCAAAACTTACATCAAAACCGCCTTTGGTCGCTTTAGAAAATTGTATGGCTCTTTGCGTGAGTTCAAAAACTTCGCGATCTACTTTTACAGGTCGGATTCCGGCATTTTGATTGACTTGAGAAACCTGAGAATCGGGTTTCCAGTCGGAGATAAGATTCTCTATTCGTGTAATTTCAGCAATTACCGCATCAATATTTTGTTCAGCCGCAAGGGAATCTTTAGCCACAATCGAAATATCAAAACGTCCCCCCATAAGCAATGTAGTTCTTTTTCGTAAAGCCTGTGCAGTACTGGTTAGGCTCCAAAACATTACCAGTAGCAGTAAAGAGTGAGTATGGATCGCTTTTTTGATTGACATTGAAATTTGTTTTATGTTTTAAAGAGGCATAAAATTGATGTTGTGATGCATTAAATGCAGCAATTCGCTAGTAACAATCGCTTAGCAATTGGCCATTTTTCTTGTATTCAGAAAGATTTTTTACATTTCTTTCCAGACATAATTGATCTAGAATTGATTCTACATCCTGTTGCATGGCTAGTGAGCCACAAATCATAATTACACCACCTTGATGTAGTAAATTAATGAAAAAATCAGCATCGCGTTTGATCAGGTCCATAACATAAAAATGTTCATTTTCACGAGATAAAGCCAAATGAAAACTTTGCAGTTTTTGTTTCTGAATCATTTCAGTCGTAAATTTTTTATAGCCTGAAACAGTCTCGGTTTCCATTCGGAACCCTGAATACAAACGTATTTCTGTTTTAGTTTTGTTCTGTTCGATCATTCCAAGGAAAGGTGCGATACCGGTTCCGTTTGAAATAAAGGCCACCTGAGGCACTTTTTTAGGAAAATGAAAAGCTTTATTGTTGATGATTCTGGCTTTGATTACATTCCCGGGAACTAAGGCATTTAAGAATCCGGAACCTAATCCGTGCGGATGTAATTTTACAACCAACTGAATGTTTCCGGAATGATTTCCGATCGAGTAGAGGCGTTCTCTGCTGTCGTTTGCCGGATAAACAGCCAGTAAGTCTCCTGAAGTAAATTTAGCTCTCATGTTAGCACGTAATGTAATCAGGAAAGTTTGTTCTGTTTCGGAAATAAGTGTTTTGTCTAAAACCATTAATTTTTGCAATCCTTTGGGAACATGATTGTATAAAGAAGGCGTTGTCGACAACGGAATTCCGGTTTTAGCACTCCACAGTCTAATCCAGTTTACAAACTCTATTGCCGATTTATCGTTTACGGTTTGAACTTCCAGAAAGCGTTCTGTCCAATTTTGATTTTCTAGCTGTTTGTCTATTTCAAAGGCAAAACCACAAAAATCAGGATAAGCTTTTGAACCAAATCCAACTATAGAATAAGAGATTTTTTGTTGCTGCGGATGTTTTTTTAAAAGTGATATAAATTTATTTGCATTAGAAGGGGCGTCTCCTAATCCGTGTGTCGAGGAGAAGATAATGAGATGTTCTGCCTTCGGAAAGGCAGTATAGCTGTTTAGTTCGGTAACAAACGCTTTTTTGCCCTGATCGATCAATTGTTTGAGAACGGCATTGGCAAATCGCAAAGAGCTTCCGTTTTCGGAACCTACCAGTAGTATAAATTCACTTTCAGCAGCTTTGTATTTATTTTTGATTCGGCTAGATCTTCTTTTTAAGGTGATAGCAAATCCCGAATAGATAAAAAAGAGGATGTTGATACTGGCAATCGCAAGTATAAAAGCCCAGATTCCATTAGCTCTTCCGGTATGTAGATCGAGACTTAACTCAGACAATTGAGCGGTTACCGGAGAAAGTTTTTTCGTAACAATAGCCCCTGTAACCTGATTGACTTCAATTTCGCGGTCTTTTAATTCTATAATGTAATATTCTTCCGGGTCAGATGTAAAAGGAAATTCGATTTTTTCTACATCTGCTAAAAGAGTGTGTTTGAAAACGGAGGTTTCTTTTTCTTTTTTGGAAACAACGGCTTTGACAGTTTTAACTTTCTCCTGGTCTTTTTTATCCAGGAAGAAGTTAAATTTTTCCAGAGATAAATAAGTTCCGGTAAGTGCAATAATCAGAATTGGAATTAGAGCCAGTCTTCCTAAAACAACATGGTAATATTGTGCGAAATATTCTTTGACCACTTTAGAGAAAAAATTACGGATGCCTCTTTGTCTGTTTAATACCAAGGCAAAGCCCGAGATCGCAATTAAAACGAGTAAAAAGGAAATAACACCTACAAAAAATCGTCCCGTTTCATGAAGAAACAAAGAACGATGGAATCCGGTCACCCATTGAATAAATTCACTTTTTTTTAGAGGTGTTCCTAGTTGTTTACCGGTTTTAGGATCAATATAAGCATTAATGTCATTGCCGTTTTCATCAATAGCTTGCAAAGTTACAAACTGATTGTTATCGACGCTTACGGTTGTAATTTCAGAATAATTCTTTTTGAGTACGGTTAAGGCTTCTTCCAGTGTTATAGTATCAAAATTTTCGGCACGGTACGGAAGTGTTTTTTCCTGCATCGTATCAACAGCCAGAATAATACCTGTTGCCGAAGCGAGGATCAAAAACAAAGAAGAGAATAAAGCAAGAGCCAGGTGTGCGTAACGCCAAAAAGAAAGAGTCATGGAGTGTAATCTATAATGTAATCAAATTTAAGCGTTTTTTTACCACAGATTAAAAGGAATTTTAATTTGTTTAGACCTTTTGAATCTGTGGTTATTCTTTTTCAAAGAATTTAATTAGAGTGTATTCGTGCGATTGCTTCGCCTGTTTGCTTTCGCCCGCTATGACTATTAGAATTAAACCTTGTTCAATCTGACATATCTGATATAACCTTTTCCTTCAGTTTTATTAGCCAGTCCTTCAGTGGTAAGCGGAATTTCTAAATCGCTTACATAGTACTTCTGATCTTCTACTGCCGATTCAAATCTTAGTTTATATCCTTTGTTTATTTTAGAATCTTCGATTTCAATCGTGGTAATGCTGCGGTCCCCACCTGTAACAGAAGCTCCTGTTTTTGCACTGATGTCAGCAGGTTTTGAAGTTTGAAACTTATTCCACTCTTTCAACGATTTGTACCATTTTTTATCGTCGCCCATTACATAAAGTGTTTTCTCGTATTCTCCTTTTGGATTGATAAGCGAAACGACGATGTAAGCGCCTTCTCCCATATAATTAGCCATTTGAAGCATACATTTGTATTTGCTTTGTGCTGTAGACTGAAAAGAGATTAAGCAGATTAACGCAGCTGTAAGCGCTATTTTAAATATTGATTTCATATGAATTTTAGACTTTTAGATTCTTAGATCTTTAGATTTTTGGAATTTGGAACTTGATTTTTCTACCGATTACTTTAAAAAGTCAATAGAAACATTGTTTTTTGTTAACGATTCGTTCTCTTTTGCTAAAGCATAAGCAGTTTCGTCAAATTCGGTGTTGATTTCTTTTTTTGCACCAATTGATAAAAGATATTTTAAGATTGAATCGTCTTTAGCCACCATCGCTGCTTTGTGTAAAGCTGTTAAGCCATCTTTGTTTTTAGCATTAACATCAATGTTTAAAGAGGCTAATTTTTTTACTAAAGTCAAATCATTTTTGGCAATGGCAGAGTGATACAGCGTGCTTCCGTCTTTTTGAGGAGCAGCTAAATTCAGTCCTTTTTCCTGAAGTAATTTTACTTTTGCTTCAAATGGGTCTTGAACAGCATTAGCTTCACGGCCCATTGGACGGTATGATTGTACTAAGTAAACCCCTAGATTGTTCCCGTCTTTATCTTTTACATTTACATCGGCACCTTTGCTTAACAAGGTTGCAACCGCTTCAGGAGTGCCTGATTTTACTGCAAATGTCAATGCCGATTCCCCTTTAATATTTTGTAAGTTAATGTTTTTTGATACTGGTAATAATTTGTCTAAGGCAGAAGTTTCTCTTGCTCCGGCAGCGATCATTAACGGTGTATTTCCGTCTTTGTCGACTTTGTTAGCATCAACACCTTTAGCTAAGAAATAAGCAATTATTTCTCCCTGATTTGGTTTGTTTGCCAATAAGTGAAGTACATTTTCTCCCGACTTACCAGTAGCTGTAGCTTTTAATTTTACTTCTTCTACTAAAAATTTATAAGTTTCAAGCGTATTGGTTTCTCTGCGTGATCCCTGTGCTGCAATTAGAAGTGCATTGTCAGTAGGTTTTACTTTTCTGTCTAAAAGTTTTTTCAAAAGCACAATGTTTCCGGTTCTTGCTGCATAGTCAAAAGCTGTAATTCCATTAGCGTCAACATCTTTTAGAGACAATCCTTTGGTTATTAAATAATCCGTTAGAACAAGTTCTTTGTCTGATGCTATCGCCATTAATAATAGGTTGGTACCGTCAGCGTATTTTTTCTTAGGATCAATTCCGGCTTTGAAAAAAGCATCATACAAAGCGGTATTGTTTTGACCATTTGAAGCTGCAAAAGCGAGTGGAGTAGTAGCGTGGCTGTCTTCAAGGTTAATGTCAGAACCTTTAGCAATAAGATAGTTTACCAATTCAACATTTCCTCTGTAGGCTGCCCAATGCAGATAAATACGATTATCGTGAGTTAATTTAACTATTGGATTACCAGGTTGGTCTAATAAAAATTTTATAGTAGCAATAGGAGCATCGTTGTTGATTGCGATAACTGTAGCATCAAAAGCATTGGCATTTGCTTCTGCCGGATTATTCCCTTTTGCAATTTCAGCTTTAACGGTATTTACATCCGGTGCCGTTTTCCAAAAAGATTGTTCTAATAATATGTTTTTTTGCTGGGCACTAACAAATAAAGAAGCGACTAATGCAAAAGAGATAAAGAAATTCTTTTTCATATTTAAAGATTTACTATTTTTTAAAAAATTAGTTGTTTTGGTACATTACTAAAATAGCTTGCGCGTACAATCTATTTAGAATAGTTAAAAATAACGCAAATGTAAAAATTAATATTAGTAAATCAATGTATTTGCTGAAGAAACTCCAATTTTAATCTTTTTTTAAGGATTAAAATATTCAGAAAGTAAAAAACACAGTTTACAGTCTCAATTTGGAGTTTACATTTTACAGTTTAGCGGTTTTGTTAAGAGCCTACTGTTTTCTTTTTTTTCCTTCGATGTTGGGTAGTAAACTGGTCAAAACTCCTATCAGGGGTAGGAAAGCGCAAATTTTAAATACATATTCAATGCTTGTAGTATCGGCTAATTTTCCCAATACAGCAGAACCTAATCCACCCATACCAAAAGCCAGTCCAAAGAATAGCCCGGCAATTAAACCTACTTTACCCGGAACAAGTTCTGTTGCGTAAACCAGAATGGCTGAGAATGCGGATGATATAATTAAACCAATAATTACGGATAATATTCCGGTCCAGAAAAGTGAAACATAAGGTAATAAAAGGGTAAAGGGAGCAACACCTAAAATAGAAATCCAGATAATGTATTTTCGTCCAAAACGGTCGCCTAATGCTCCGCCAAATAATGTTCCCGCAGCTACTGCACCAAGAAATGCAAAAAGATAAATTTGTGATTCCTGAACAGACAAATGGAATTTGTCAATCAGATAAAACGTGTAATAACTGGTCATACTGGCCATATAAAAGTATTTTGAAAAAATCAATACCAGTAAAATTCCTAATGAGAATATGACTTTTTGTTTGGAAAGCGAATGGTGTATTTCTTCTAAAACAGCCGATTTGTTTAGTGCTTTAAGATTTAAATGTTCTTGATACCATTTGGCAACACCTGATAGAATTACAATACCTACGATGGCGGCTAAACAGAACCATATAATATTAAATTGTCCATAAGGAACCACAATTATAGCTGCCAACAAAGGTCCAATTGCACTTCCTGCATTTCCTCCAAGCTGAAAAATCGATTGGGCAAGGCCTCTTTTTCCGCCAGAAGCCAAATGGGCAACGCGTGAAGATTCGGGATGAAATATGGACGATCCGATGCCAATTAAACTTACAGCAAGTAAAATATTAACAAAGCTCGAAGCCACGGCTACTGCTGCCAGACCCACAAGAGTAAAACCCATACCGATAGCCAATGAATACGGACGCGGTTTTTTGTCGGTATAAAAGCCAATAAAAGGCTGCAGTATGGAGGCAGTTAGCTGATAGGTCAGGGTAATAAGTCCAACTTCGGTAAAAGTCAGACTAAATTTAGTTTTTAGAATAGGGTAAACCGCAGGAATAACAGCCTGAAGCATATCGTTGATAAAATGCGTAAAACTGATGGTAAATAAAATAGAGAAAACGGTTTGCTGGGCCAATTGCTTCGATCCGGCTAGTGTATTGGTAAAAGTAGTGTCTGTTTTCATAAGTAATAATAGATCAGATCATCTGATGATTATGGGTAAAAAATTAGTAATTGATATGTCCGATAATTTTTGCAACAGTATTCCAGGCTTTTTTTGGATCCTGTGCAATAATATTTTCTAAAAGTTGATGGTGAACGGCCGAAGTTTCCTGAAATATTTTGGTGTCAGTATAAAGATGTAAAAAACCTTTTTTAAGGTGTACGGATGCTGATTTGTATAAGTCGGCAAGGATTTCATTTTTCGAAGCTTTGGCAATGGCAATATGAAATTGTATGTCGGCTTCTACACATTCTTCTAAATTGCCTTGTTTGGCAGCAATCAATCTGTTGTGTAAATGTTCTTGCATGGCTGTGATATCCTCATTCGTTCTGTTAATGGCAGCTTTCTCAGCAATTTTCATTTCCAGTATTTGTCTCACTTCATCGAGATCCTGAACATTGGCACGCATGATACGCTGATCCATTGGTTCACGATTACTGGTAAGTTGTTCTACAAAAGTACCTACACCTTGCTGAATGCGCAAAAAACCGGAATTAGCCAGTATCTTCATGGCTTCACGTATAGACGAACGGCCTACACCAAAACTTTTCATCAACTCAGCCTCAATGGGTAATTTTTCATTAATTTTATAATGACCCAAGGTAATTTGTTGCTGTATTTTTGACGCAACTTCTTCTGCAAGCGATTTTTTTTGGATAAGAGTTTTCATGTATGTATCACATCATCTGATGATTGCAAAAATAAAAGAATAATTGTAGAATCAACCATTATTAAGTCTTTTTTATGATTTAGTTGTTAAGCTGACGGCAGGAAATTAGGGCGGTTTCACGGGTTGTTGATTGTTTTTCAGTTTGTTATGTTTAGATGTAGTTTGAATTTATTTTGAAAGCTTTAACAATAAAATTGTATAACTTTTCGGGTGAATTATATAAAAGTTTTCAATTTGAATTGTAGAAATTTGGTACAATTACCCCAATACCATTTTTTAACTAAATCTACTTCGTATGAGAAATATAAAACACATTGTTGTTCTTTCGGGTGTATTATTAATTTTTATAGGCTGTTCAAATGACAAAGAAGTTGTTACTGATCCAGGCACTATTACAAATCCTGTAGAGGGCAATCCTGCCAATACGACCTATAAACCTGCTTTTTCGGGACAAACCCGAACGAATGGGGTACAAACGAACACGGCTTATGAAGCAAAAGTGATCACGAGTGCTCTTACCAGTCCGTGGGGAGTTACAAGTCTTCCGGACGGTCGTTTGCTGATTACCCAAAAGACGGGTGCGATGCGCATTGTTACAACTGCCGGGGTAGTGAGTGATCCTATTACAGGTATCCCTGCTGTTAATGCCGGAGGACAGGGAGGTTTGTTGGGGTTGTGTCTGGATCCTGAATTTGCTTCCAATCGAATGATTTATTGGGTTTTTGCTGAAGCAACAGGAGGAGGGAACAATACGGCAGTTGCCAAAGGAAAATTATCGGCCAATGAAAAAACTATAGAAGGAGCAACGGTCATTTACAGAGCAAAACCCGCCAATGCAAGTACTCTTCATTATGGAGGACGTATTTTATTTGATAAAACCGGTAATCTCGTGGTTAGTACCGGGGAACGTTCGGTTTTGGAAACACGACCTTTTGCACAATCTGTTACCTCAGGTCTTGGTAAGGTGGTTAGAATTACAAAGGAAGGACAGCCGGCATCCGGAAACCCCGTTTTTAGTCAGGCCGGAGCACTAGCTGAGTTGTTTACCTACGGACACAGAAATCCACAGGGACTGGCACTTCACCCGATTAGTGGGGAAATCTGGCTGTCTGAACATGGGCCACGTGGGGGTGACGAAATCAATCGATTAAAGGCTGGAGCAAATTACGGATGGCCTACCATTACATACGGAATTGAATATGGAGGAGATAAAATAGGAGCCGGAATTCAGCAGCAGGAGGGTATGGAACAGCCGGTTTATTATTGGGATCCCGTAGTTTCGCCTAGTGGTATGACATTTTACACGGGTAATCGGGTTCCTGAGTGGCAGAATAATCTTTTTATTGGGGCTTTAAGCGGAATGCATATTGTTCGTCTTGCCATAGACAATAATAAGGTTGTGGGTGAAGAAAGACTATTGGTGTCAGAAAATCAAAGATTCAGAGATATTACCCAAGGAAGCGATGGTGCTTTGTATGCAGTTACAGATGGCGGTAAGTTGTATAAAATTGATAAAAAATAAACTTTAGTTGGAATTGGAATAAGCAAGTGGTGTCTTGTGTGACATGATTTCGCAATTCTGCTTCATAAAATATAATTAGCACATAGAAACATAGGTACAGAATCTATATTTCTATGTGCTCTTTTTGAAACGTCCATAAAACAAATTGCTAATACTGAGTATATAAGGTATTGGGTTGGTTTTATTTACTGATGGTTTCAATTATCTTTTCACGGTGATTTAACCCCAATTGTACCAAAGTTTCAGTAACAGGAAGTACAGATTTTCCGTATTCAGTAATAGCATATACCACCATAATTGGTTGGGTTTTCTGTTCTGTTCTTGAAATAAGCAAATTAGTTTCGAGCTCTTTTAGCTCCTTGCTTAACATTTTAGCCGATATACCTTCGATTTCGCGCTGCATTTTTTTAAAATGAATAATTTGATGTGTTCGATTGGTTAAAAAACGTAAAATCATCAGTTTCCATTTTCCACCCAGCACATCAAGGCTATCGCGCATTGCCATTAATTCTTCTGAGCAATTAGCTTCCCGAAGTATCCCGTTATCCTTGATTTTTACCATAGTAGTTTCTCTTAAGTAACCGGTTACCCCGGGTTAACTAGTAGCAAAAATAAATCATTTCTGTACTAATTTCGTAAGATAAAAGTATAAATATGAAAGCAATTGTTTTACATCAAAATGGGGAATTTCGGCTTGAGGAATTCATTACTCCACAGCCGTCCGAAAATCAGGTTCAGGTAAAAATTGCCGCTGCCGGTTTTAATCCGATTGATTATCAAATGACCGAAAATGCGATGGAGCGTAAATTATTGCATTCGCCAGTATTAGGGAGGGAATTTTCGGGAGTCGTTACGTCTATCGGAAAAAATGCCCGGGATTTTAAAATTGGGGATGCCGTTTTTTGTGGTTCCGGCAGTATGGGGTCAAATGGTACTTATGCAGAATTTATTTGTGTTCCCGCGGAAATTCTGGTGCATTTGCCAAAGCATGTTTCGTTTGAACAAGCGGCTGCAATTCCTTCTGCAGGACTTACTGCGCTACAATGTTTGAATCGTATGAAAGCGCAAACTACAGATTTTATATTCATAGCCGGAGCAGCAGGTGGAGTAGGAGCAATGTTAGTAAAACTGCTTTTGGCAAATGGCTATCAAAATCTGATTGTTACGGCTGGAAATGAAAATAGTATTGAAGCATTAGTGGCAATTGGTTTGACTAAAAAACAAATCATTAATTATAAAGAAGAAAATGTTTGCGAGGCTGCTTTGTTATTCAATGACAATCGGAAGTTTGATTTTGTAGTTGATTTAGTTGGTAATCATGTTGCTGTTACAGCAGCCCGAGTGCTAAAAACAAATGGTGTTTATGAAGATGTGACGAATTTTTTGACTTTGGAATCGCGTGAAGTGCTTTTTAATAAAGGCGCAACGATTCTCAATATTTCAAATTATGCCTACGGTCTCGAAAAGAGATATACTTATTATAAAAATGGATTGGAGCAGTTGGCTTCTCTGTTGGAACGGCAGTTAATTGCACCGCCAAATATTGAAGTAATGGGTAATTTAGAAGTTTCAACAGTTTTGAAAGCACACGCTGTACTTCGCGAAAACAGAACGAATGGGAAGAAATTAATCATGCAAATAAACCCACTATGAAAACAATTCCGAGAAGGATCGTTACAGGAATACAAAATGGAAAATCGATAATTGAAAAGGATGCTCTTGTCACTAATGTTTCAGAACATTTTCCAGGTCTTATCATATCGGATATCTGGTCAACGGATTGTATGTCTGTTCTATTAAATGAGGAGAAGGTTATTGAGAATACCGCTTTTCCCCATACGCCGGAAAATGGAAGTTATTTTCGTTATGTTCAGATTCCGCCGGATGCTTCGCTTGGTATTGTGGCCCACAAGGGTGAACCACATCCGTTGATGCATCAAACGGATACGCTGGATTATATCGTTATTCTTTCTGGAGAAATTTATCTGATTGTTGACGAAGGAGAAACGTTATTGCAAGCCGGTGATATTGTGGTACAAAGAGGTACGAATCATGCCTGGAGCAATCGATCGGAGCTGCCTTGTATTCAGTTGGCCGTTTTATTGGATGCCGGAGCTTATAAAAAGCCCTGATTAAAATTTGTTTCTCGGAAAGGTCTTTTTGAAAATTAAAGCCCTAGCCCGGATAGTAGCGGTATCCTTTGCCTGCTTTCTTTAAGCGGGCAAAGATATAAGCGGATAGCCGGAAATTGCTCCTGATTCCGAATGTTAGTCTATTATTTTGATAGGTTAATAAAAGTTTTACGTGTTTTTGTCTTAAAATTAAAAATAACTCATTAAATTTGCCGCAACAATGAGAAAAAAGGACCAGAATATGAACTATGATAACCGCAACATGATGATGTGTTGTAATGTGGTTATGAGGTTAATTGATCTGGCTTATGTATAAAATGATATTATTTATTTGAGAAGCCTTTCATGATTATTTGAGAGGCTTTTTTGTTTTTAAACTTGAATTACGGAATGATTGAATTAAAAAATGTCACTAAGAATTTCCATCAGAAAGACCGGGTAGTTTCGGCTTTGTCAGATGTTTCGCTTAGGGTTCCTCCTGGGAAGATTTTTGGAGTAATAGGAACTTCAGGAGCGGGAAAAAGTACCTTAATTCGATGTGTGAATTTATTGGAGAGACCCACTTCGGGAGAAATTATTGTAGACGGAAAATCACTGATGTTATTGTCAAACGCGCAGCTGGCAATTGAAAGAAGACAGATTGGAATGATTTTTCAGCATTTCAATTTACTTTCATCGCGTACGGTTTTTGAAAATGTGGCTTTTCCGCTGGAACTTGTGGGGGCTTCAAAATCAGAAATCAAAAGTCGCGTTTTAGAACTACTGGAATTGGTAGGTTTAAAAGAAAAGGCAAACGATTATCCGGTCAGTCTTTCGGGTGGTCAAAAACAAAGGGTTGCCATTGCGAGAACGCTAGCCAATAATCCTAAAGTACTTTTATGTGATGAGGCTACAAGCGCACTGGACCCTGCAACTACAAGATCGATCTTGAATCTATTGAAAGACATTAACCGTCGTCTAAATATTACAGTTTTACTTATTACACATCAAATGGAAGTCGTAAAATCGATCTGTGATGAAGTTGCGGTAATCAGCCATGGAAAATTAATAGAGCAGGGAAGTGTTGGGGAAATTTTTGCAGATCCGAAACATGAACTGACGAAAGAATTTATAGCTTCATCATTACATCTTGATGTTCCGCAAGTCTATCAGGAAAGACTGCAAAAGGAAGATGGTGAGGGATTGAATCCGTTACTTAGACTTGAAATGACGGGTAAATCGGTTAATGAACCTGTTATTTCTGAGGTTTCGCGTTTATTTGATACGAACTTTAAGATTGTCAGTGCGCAAATGGATCAGGCTGGAGAAGTTAATTTTGGCGTGATGCTGATTGAATTGTCGGGTAAACGTGAAAATTACGATGCCGCGATCCAGTATTTTATTTCAAAACATATTAAAACAGAAATCATAGGTTATGTCTGAATCCATTATTGAATTATTATTGAAAGGTACTTGGGAAACGATAGTGATGACCTTTGTGTCTGGTTTTTTCGGTTTTCTGCTTGGATTACCAACAGGTGTTTTACTTTTTCTGACCCGAAAAAATCAAATTTTAGAACAGCCGGTTTTGAATCGGTTTTTATCGGTTTTGGTGAATGTTTTTCGTTCGATTCCGTTTATCATCTTAATTGTATGGATGATTCCGTTTACCCGTGCGCTGGTAGGAACTTCTATTGGTGTAAGTGCAGCATTGGTCCCGTTAAGTATTGGGGCAGCTCCTTTTATCGCCAGATTGGTAGAGAATAGTCTTTTGGGACTTCCTTCGGGATTAATCGAGGCAGCAAGGGCATTGGGCGCAACACCTTTGCAAATCGTATTTAAAGTATTGCTTCCGGAAGCTCTGCCTTCTTTAATTAATGCCGCATCGATCACTTTAATTACACTTGTAGGCTATTCTGCCATGGGTGGAGCGGTCGGAGCAGGTGGTTTAGGACAGGTAGGTTATCAGTACGGTTATATTGGTTACGATGCTGTTACGATGAACTCGGTATTGGCTTTATTGGTGGTTCTGGTATTCGTGATTCAGTTTGCAGGTGATGCATTGTCTAAAAGATTTGATCATAGATAACTTTAATTGAGAGTATAGAAGAAAGAGTAAAGAAGAGAGAGTAAAGAAGAAAGAGTAAAGAGTAAAGAAGAAAGAACATAGAAAAAAGAGTTAAAATTATAAAAAGTAGAAGGATGAATAATAAACTAAATTTTTTAAAAATAGCAGGAATTGTGGCACTGTCATTTGTGGTTTCCAATTGTGGAAAAAGTAAAACTAACGATCCGCACCATATTAAAGTTGGTGTCGCTGCCGGGCCGGAATATGCTGTGGCACAAGCTGCCCAAAAAGTAGCCAAAGACAAATACGGTCTTGAAGTAGAATTGGTTTCTTTTAACGATTATGTGATTCCAAACGAAGCTTTAAGTCAGGGAGATATTGATGTGAATGCTTTTCAGCATAAACCTTATTTGGACGAGCAATCAAAGCAACGTGGATACAAACTGGCGATTATTGCGAAGACCTTTATTTACCCAATTGCGGCTTATTCTAAAAAGATCAAAAGCCTTTCGGAATTGAAAAACGAAAGTACTATCATTATTCCAAATGACCCGACAAATGGAGGTCGTTCTTTGTTGCTTTTGGAGAAAAACGGATTGTTAAAACTTCGTCCAAATGTTGGTTTATTGCCTAAAGTGACAGATATTACAGCGAATCCAAAGAATCTTAAAATATTGGAATTGGAAGCGCCACAATTGCCACGTGCTTTAGACGATCAGAATGTAGCGATTGCCATTATCAATAATACTTTTGCTTCGCAGGCAGGATTGGTTCCGGCTCGTGATGCTTTGTTTGTAGAAGACAAAGATTCGCCTTACGTAAACTTAATCGTAAGTCGTGATGATAATAAAAAAGAAGAAAAAATAAAACAATTTGTCCAGGCTTTTCAATCTGCTGAAGTAGAAAAGGCTGCTGTTCGTGAATTTAAAGGCGGAGCAGTAAAAGGCTGGTAATTAATTTTAAGAGATATAAAAGAGACTATCGAAAGACTCTTTTTTAAGCCCGATGAAGAGTTAAAGTTTGTAATGTATTAGATGTGTTGATGGTTAATATTTCCACTAATATTTACAGATAATCGGAGATACACAGTATTGTAAAATAAAAAAACAACCTTCGGGTTGTTTTTTTATTTTACAATATCTTTAATCGAAAAAATGGGGTCAAACCAAACTAGGTGTTAAGATGTGTTGATGACATTCGAAAAATGATAAAGTATGGAAAGACAAATTTTGGAAATCAATGAGATACTTGTTAAAGCGTAGAAGTTATTATTGAGTTAAAAAGTCTTTAATTGTTTTTATATATAATTCTGGTTGTTCTGCAAAAATCTGATGTCCTGCATTTGGAATTAATTTGAACTTACTATTACTAAACAAGTCAAGATACTCTTTGGTGTAGCCCCAATCAATATTATCGTATTGTCCTTTCATTACCAAAACAGGAATTTTGTTGTTTTTCAGTTTTATTCTCGGGTCTTTTAAACTACCATAGCTTACGCTTGTGTTTAAATTGCAATAACTACCAGCACCTCCTTCTTCTTTCAATACATTAGCTGGGTCACAAACAAGACCTTTCGTAAAAACATTAGCCATACTCGTCAGAAAACCATCAGCTTCTTTATCAGTAGCCAGCTTTGTTCCAAAAAATCTTGCCCAAATTCCTATAGAAACATACCTTGGATTAAGCACGATTGGAAGTACTTTTGAATTTGCATTGTATGGTTCTTTTAAATTCAGGCTGTCGGGTGCTTTAATTTTTTCTAACGCTTCATTAGCAGGTTTAATCGCACCAGGACAAGTAAAAACAATTCTGTCTATTTTGTTCAAATTGTCAGCGGAGTATAATGCAGCTAATGCTCCACCCCAAGATTGTCCAACAAGAATTACTTTTTCGGTACCTAATAATTTGATAATTTCTTCAAGGTCTTTTATATGTCGTAGAGCAGTGTATTCTTTAACTTTTTCAAGTCTTTCCGAAAGTCCACAACCTACCTGGTCATATAAATAGACATCATAGCCCGATTCAGAAAGTTTTCCTAATGTTTCTATATTTTTGGTATATACGTATCCCCCAGGACCACCGTGCAGGTAAATAATTGGATAGGGTTTTTTCACCCCTTTGCCCGCAATGTGTGTATATGCAATTTTTGAACCTGTAGGTAAATTCCAGTATTGAGTAGTTGTACGAGGTTTAATGTAAGGTACATCCAACGTTGTAGAAATACAACCTTTAACGATGAATATTGCCAGGCAAACTAGAACTGCCCATTTTGTAATTTTTAGTATAATTCTTTTCATCGTAATGCTTTTTACATTTGTTGTTAACGTTTCCTGGCGTTGCAGAGACGGGGATTTTTGTTCCTAATTAGTTTGTTCTATAGCGAGGCCAAATATACAAAAAGACCTTTCCATTTTACATGGACCTCTAATTTCTTAAAATCCCCAGCTGGCACAGGTATTCAATGGATAATGTTTTTAGATTTGGTGTTTTGATTTTTTTTGAAAATTCATAATAATGGAAAAAAAAGATGCAGTATAAAGAGCTTGTTTGTATAATACAATAGGGGGGGATATACATAATTTCAAATATATTATAACAGATAAAATCCTACTTTGTAGTTTTTTTAGTAATTTAGCTAATTCGTATACTTAGTGCTTTTTGTCAATATCATTAATATATGGAGTAGTGGATTGAATTTCTTTTAGGAGAATAATAAAGAAAGTAACTGATTAATTCTAAGCAAAATGTTGAAAAGTGAAGGATAGAATTAAAATATTACCTTCTGAACAGACTTACTACTTCGCTCGTGTACTATTTTTTCGCTTTTTAGCATATAATAAATGAGTGCAATTATAGATCACCAAAGTTTCCCGCCTGCAAACTATTATTCATTTACCGGAGTGAAGCACTAATATTAGGTACTGAAATAAAAACAAACCGCTTTTCTTGTCCTTTTTTAATCCAAATTGCTTTTACTTTAAAAGAGTATAGCAATGCATTACCAAATTGAAAAAAGTATGAAAGAGAAAATAGAAAATCTAGAACAATCTAAGAATATTCAGGAATTTCTTTTGGCAATAAAAAGAAAATCGGATAATTTAATTAATTACTTTCTGATCTTTTTTTTTATTACGGGTTTATTATTGGCCTTTTATTATGATACTTGGGAAATTGCCATTGGAGTTGGAGGAATATTACTCATTGCCTACTATTCTTCAAAATTAGCGTTGCCTGAATCTGACTTTTATCAGTACGTTCTCAGTAGTGTATTGGGAATTTTCATGTGCCAGTATATTTATCAAATGCATGGTATGTTTGAGATGCATTTTACTGCATTTGTGGCAAGTGCTATACTTATTACTTATCAAAACTGGAAACTGCAAATACCTCTAGCATTAGTAGTAATAATTCATCATGCACTATTTGGCTATTTGCAATATATTGGTGTCAGCGGCATTTATTTTACGCAGTTGGATTATATGACACTGCGAACTTTTGTTATTCATATATTGTTGGCTACAACTATTTTTAGTCTTTGTGGATTGTGGGCATATCAATTTAAAAAATATAGTGAAGCTCATATTAATCAGACATTTAAAAAACGGGAAATTGAAAATCAAGAACTAAAAACAGCAAATTACGAGCTTGACCGATTTGTTTATAGTACGTCTCATGATTTACGTGCTCCCTTGAATTCTATGCTTGGCCTTATTGAAATAGCCAAGGACGATACTACTGAAAAATTAATGATTGGACATCTTGAAATGTTAAAGGAAAATGCCGAAAAATTAGATAACTTCATTTGCGACATCCTTGATTACTCAAGAAACTCACGTATGGAAATTGACAAACAAAATATCAATTTTAAAGAGCTTCTTAACGAGGTAACTCAAAATTTAAAATTCATGGGAGATACTAGTAGGAGAGTCGATTTTGAAGTTGATATTGTTGGCAATGCGACTGTGTACTCAGATAAAAATCGTCTTACTACTATTCTAAATAATCTTATTTCAAATTCTATCCGCTATCAAAATTTTCAGGTTCCAAATCCATTTGTTAACATCAAAATTGATATTTCTACTATTGAAACAAATATCATTGTTAAAGATAATGGCATTGGAATTCATGAAGATTTGCATCCAAAAATATTTGACATGTTTTATCGTGTTTCCCGAGAATCGGTTGGTTCAGGATTAGGACTTTATATTGTAAAAGAAGCAATCTATAAACTCAATGGAGATATAAAAGTTCAATCTAAAATTGGTCATGGAACCACTTTTACTATTAAAATTCCAAACAAGTAAACAACTTAACCTATGGAACAGAAAGCAACACAACCCTCCTTTAAAAAAATCCTTGTAATAGACGATAGTGCAACAGATCGTTATATTGCAAAGCGAATGGCTGAAAAGTATTACTTTGCTGAGGAAATTATTTTACAAGAGTTAGCCACTACTGCACTTCAATATTTACTTTCGTTAGAAGGTACACCTCATTTACTTCCGCAATTCATTTTTCTCGATATCAATATGCCTGAAATGAATGGTTTTGAGTTTCTTGAGGAATATGCAAAGTTTTCTGAATCAATCAAGTTAAATTGTATCATAATGATGATTACTTCTTCAACACATCCTGAGGATCTTAAACGAGCAGAAAGTAACCCCCTAGTAATAGGTTTTCTCAATAAACCACTAAGTAAAGAGAAATTTGAAAGTATAAAAGATGAATTTCTATTAAAAAAGCATTAAGCATAAGTAGATGAAAATTAAATTTTATTCTGTTAATTAGGAACGGTATGAATTGTGGTAAGAAAATTTATCCAATAAGAGGGATGTTTGTAAACTATTTGGAAAAAAATGATTTCATTTTTGCTTCTAAAGAAGTCATTTACTGCTCAAGCAAACAAATTTCAAAAGTAGTTTTGCCATTTTCATTTCGGTGTGTGATGTAGCCACCGTGTGCCTCAATGATACTTTTGGATAACGTTAAACCAATTCCGGCACCTTCAATTCGGGTGGTGAAAAAAGGGAGAAAGACTTTGTGTTCGATTTCTTTTTCGATTCCATTTCCGGTATCGGTAATTTTAATGAAGGTTCTGTTTTCTTTAACTTCCGCCGAAATCAATACTGTCTTTTCTGTGGCATCTTTTAAGGCGTAAATAGAGTTCGTCAAAAGATTAATAAAAACCTGTTCAACTTGCTGGGAATCGATGGTAATCCAGTATTTGGACGTAATGGTGTTGACAACTTCAATGGTTGCCTCCCTAAACAGGGGAGCCATAATTTGAAGGCAATTGTGCATCAGAAATTGCAAGTCGGTTTTCTCTTTTTTTGGACTTGGCAGCATGGCCAGTTTTCTATACCCTTCGACAAATTTTTGTAAATGATCACTTCGTCTCAGCATGGTTTCAACACTAATCTTGACATCTTCCAAATCTTCAGCCGACATAGTATCCTGATCCACCAGATCTTGTAAATTCTGACAGATAGAGCGAATTGGCGTGATCGAATTTAAGAGTTCATGCGAAATCACTTTCATTAAATTCACCCAGGCATCTTTCTCTTTTTTCTCAACGACATTCTGAATCGAATCGAGTAAAACGATAAAATATTCTTTCCCGAAAATTTCTGTTCGGGAAGCTTGCAAAACAAATGTCTGTATGTTTTGCTCTTTTACACGAATTTCTAAAGAGGTCTTGATTTCCTGAAAATCATCTGCTTCAATAATTTCGCATAACGAGGGCAATTGATCTTTAAGGTATTTCCATTTGGAAACTTTTGGAACATTGAAATGGGAAGAGAAATAATTGTTCATTAAAAAAATGTCCCATTCTTTTTCTTCCTTTTGCAGAATGACAATTCCGGTTTCAATGTTATTTAGTATGGAACGATAGACAATGTCTTTGGAAATCTGTTCGTTTTGTTTGTTTTTAAGTGTATCGTATAAGAGAAATAATTCGTGGTAGTTTTTATTGTATTTATGTTGCGAAAAGTCTGATCCGAAATCATTTTGTAATATAGAAGAGATTGTTCTGTTATAGAGCAAAACAAAATTCCGAACATAAAAGTACATTTCGCGGACGAGCAGAAAGACAACAAAAAGACCAAATATTCCTGTAAAGAGTAGTTCTTTCTTAAAAAAGCACAAGGAGATTTCGATCATCGCAACAATCAGTATCAGTCTTAAAAAAAGCAATTTATAGGTTTGGAATGTTTTAAACATATTAGGTAATATTGATGTTGTATTTTTCTAAACGACGGTACAAAGCCCCTCTTGACAAGCCTAATTCTTCGGCTGTTTTACTGATGTTATTATTGTTTTTGAGAAGGGCTTTTTCGACCGCAGCTTTTTCGACAGAAGAAAGCTGAATATCGTCAGGGTTTTCGTCGTACGGGGTTATGATCTCTAAATCTAAATCGGAAGTATTGATTTTATTGTTTTCACACAAAATGACAGCACGTTCAATTTTATTTTCCATTTCTCTGATATTTCCATTCCACGCGTGTTTTTCAATTTGTTCGAGTACTTTTTTATCAAACTGAATCATACTTCGGTCGTATTTTACAATCATCTTATCGAGCAGGTAATTTGCCAGTGGAATTTTATCTTCGTTGCGTTCTCGTAAAGGGGGCAGGACAATTTCCATTGTATTGATACGATAATACAAATCTTCTCTAAAGTTTTTATCGGCAACTTCCAGTTTCAGATTGAGATTGGTTGCTGTGATGATGCGGACATTTAAGGGGCGTGCTTTGGTTTCTCCAAGCCTTGTCACCGTTTTGGTTTGAATAACCTGCAGTAATTTGGACTGTAAATGTAAAGGTACATTTCCAATTTCATCTAAAAATATAGTCCCGTTTTGTGCCATTTCAAAACGTCCGGGTGTATCTGTTTTGGCATCAGTGAAAGCACCTTTTGCATAACCAAACAGTTCGCTTTCGAAAATATTAGAGTTTAAGGCTCCCAAATCTACCGCTATAAAAGGATTGTTTTTCCTTTCGGATTGTCTGAATATATGATGCGCTAAAACAAATTTACCGGTTCCGTTTTCGCCTAATATCAGAACGTTGGCGTCGGTTTTCGCTACTTTGTCAGCTAGGGAATAGGCCTTTTTGATAATTTCGGAAGTACCAATAAAAAAATCATTTTCGATTTCGATATTCCTGGTTTTTTTTTGCTCCTTTCGGGATTTGTCAACAGCCTGTTTGACAGATTCAAGCAGTTTTTTATTTTCCCATGGTTTTAAGATATAATCAAAAGCACCTGATTTTAAGCCTTCAACAGCAGTTTCGACTTTGCCAAAAGCGGTCATTAAAATCACAACGGTTTTTGGCGAAAGCGTTTTAATTTCCTTCAATAAATACAAACCTTCTTTTCCGTCTTCAAAACCTATTCTGTAATTCATATCAAGTAAGACTACATCAATGCTGTTTTTTGCCAATAATTCGACAATTTTTTTCGGATTATTGAGCGTATAAATGTCTTCAAAATACTTTTTAAGGAACACTTTCGACGCAAAAAGGATGTCTTCCTGATCGTCTATGATTAATATTGCAGCATTTGTCTTTTTCATTTTTGTTCGGTTTTGGACGAAAGCTGTCCATTATTGGACACTTTTGAATTCTTTTAAATAATAAAAAATTTAAAATTAGGCAGTTACAAATTTTAAGTTTTTGGCATGAAAATCACATTACCATTAACAAATCATCAAATAGTAGAATCATTATTGCTGGTAAATGTAACAAAAATAGATATTTATAGATTATGTTATCTATTATCTTAATTTAGGATCTGTTTTTTACTTCGGCAATAAAATTCTCAGAGAGAAAAACAAACATCAAAAACAAATTATTATGATCAGGATTAAAGAGATTTCAAAAATTTTCAGAACCGAAGAAGTAGAGACAAAAGCTTTAAGCGAAATTTCATTAACCATTAACGAAGGCGATTTTGTATCAATCATGGGACCATCCGGAAGCGGAAAATCAACTTTGTTGAACATCATCGGATTACTGGACAGCGCTTCGGGGGGAAGTTATGAATTGTTAGGACAGGAAATGATTGGGCTGAAAGAGAAATTTAAATCGAAAGCCAGAAAAGAAAATATTGGATTCATTTTTCAGAATTTTAATTTAATTGATGAATTATCGGTTTTTGATAATATCGAATTGCCGCTCATTTACAATAATGTTCCTTCATCAGAAAGAAAGAAAAAAGTGCAGGAAATTGCCACTATATTAGGCATTGCACATCGTTTGAAACATTATCCGCAACAACTTTCGGGAGGACAGCAGCAGCGTGTGGCTGTTGCAAGAGCGCTAATTAATGACCCGAAAATTATTCTTGCCGATGAACCTACAGGAAATCTGGACAGTAAAAATGGTAACGAAGTAATGGAGTTATTGACAGATCTTCATGCCGGCGGTGCCACAATTTTGATGGTGACACATTCTGATTATGATGCTTCGTTTTCGCAAAAAACAATTGTTATGAAAGACGGAATGATTCTTTCTGAGAAAATGAATCATAGAAATGTAGATGTTTTAGTAAACAATTCAATCAACTAAATCATGCTAAAGAACTGGATCAACATATTTATTTACCACATCAAAAACAACAAGCTTTTTACAGCTTTAAATGTTTTGGGCTTGAGTATTGGAATTGCAGGATTAATTTTTGCCATTTTGTACTGGAACGATGAACAATCCTACGATCAGTGGAATCCTAATAAAGACAAGATTTTTTTAGTAACCAATAAAATGAATGCTACGACCTATTGGTCCTCAAGTTCGGCATCTGTAGGATCAGCGCTAAAAGCTACAAGTCCTGAAGTCGAATCTTTTTGTTATTTGAGCGGAGGTTATGATGATGATATTCTTTATTTTAAGGGCAAAAAAGCACAATCTGACAAGATTACCATTGCCCAAAGAAACTTCTTTGATTATTTCCCGTATGAATTTACTGAGGGCAGTCGAAAGGGAGCTTTACCGGATGTAAACAGTATTTGTTTATCGCAGGATTTAGCGTTTAAGCTTTTTGGAAATGAAACTGCTGTAGGTAAAGAAGTAGTTTTACAGAAGAAAGTTTTGACGGTGCGAGGCGTTTACAAGTTGGATAAAAAATCAGCCTATAATCCTTCTTGTGTTGTTAATTTTATGGACCAGCGAATTAATGCAAACATTCAGTTTTGGGGAAACTTTCAGTATGTTTTATTACTGAAACTGAAAGATCAGGGGAATCAAAAACAGGTAGCAAAAAGTCTCCAAAAAATATATTTTGAAAACCTGACAGTCCGATTTGCAAAAGAGAAGGGAATTACTCCTGAGGAACTTATTCGCAAGTATGGTGAAGTAAAACCAAGTTTAGAGTCTCTGGCCTCAGTTCGTCTGCATACCAAAACCGGAGGTATGACAGAATCGAAAGGGAATTTCCAATTTTTACTTATTATGGTGGGGTTATCGGTTTTAATCCTTCTGTTATCGATTGTAAATTATGTTAATTCAGCTACAGCAAATGCGGTGAAGAGAGCGAAGGAAGTTGGAGTTCGAAAAATTATAGGAGCTTCAAAATATGGTATAATTCAACAGTTTGTTTTTGAAACGGCTCTCATTTCGTTGTTTGCCATTTTGGTATCATTGGTTATCGTCGAAATTTCGCTACCGTATTATAATGCCTTTTTAGAAAAATCACTGGTATTACAAAGTAGTCAGTTTTATCTGCAACTTGTGGCTATATTTTTTATAACGGTTGTATTGGCCGGTATACTTCCGGCAGTTTACGTTTCAAATTTTGAGCCTTTAAAAGTGTTGAAAGGAAACTTTGGTCGAAGTAAAAACGGTATTTGGCTCCGTAACGGTATGTTGATTTTTCAATTTAGTGTGGCCGCTTTCTTTATTGTAGGATCTTATATTGTTTACCAGCAAATAGAACATATGAACTCTAAAGAGTTAGGTTTTAATGGAAAACAAGTTCTGAACATTTCTTATAAGAACATTTATGGAGAAAAAATCAGCAATAAAGAGCGATTGGACCGCTACAATAGCATAAGGAATCAATTGCTTCATATCAAAGGGGTTAAAGAAGTTTCGGGTGGCGGTTTTGTCTTGGGATATGGGCCAAAATCGACTATAACTTATCAATATAAAGATAAAAGTGTAGACGGAGAAAATATACCAATAGACTTTGGATTATTGGAAATGTTGAAAATTAAAATAGTTAAAGGGCGCTATTTAGATCCCAAATTTGCTCAGGATACCGTCAGTTCAATGTTGATTAATGAGACTGCACTCAAGTTATTGAACGAAAAAGATCCGATAGGGAAAAAGGTAAACTGGAATGGTCAGGATGCAATTATTGTGGGAGTTGTAAAAGATTTTAATCTGATGGATCCGGGTCAGGCTATTCCTCCGATGTCCTTTTTTCATTTTAAAACAGTACCTTGGTTTTCAGAACTTTTGAATAATATTTATATCACCGCCGACCCAAAAACGATGCAGCAAACGCTGACGGATATCGAAAGTATGTGGACTAAAAAAGTAGATACTGAATACCCGTTTTCCTATGATTTTGTCGATAAAGGGTACAAAAGATCGTATAGTAATTACGTGAGGCAGAAAAATCTATTTTCTTTATTGAATATCATTGTAATTGTCATTGCGCTTTTTGGTTTGTTTGCACTGGCTTCCTATTCAATTGAACGCCGTATGAAAGAAATCGCGATTCGAAAAACTCTGGGTGCTGAAACTAATGTTTTGCTAAAAGAACTTTGTAAACAGTACGTAGTTTTCAGTGTCATCGGGTTTTTAATAGCACTGGCTCCGGCTTATTATTTACTCAACAAATGGTTAGAGAATTTTTCGTACCGAATTACAATTTCCATTTATCCCTTTGTAATTGGATTTACTGCTTTATTGGCATTGACGTTAGTAGTGGTACTTACAAGAGCATATCAGGCAACCAAGATAGATGTTTTGAAATACTTAAAATACGAGTAACATGCTAAAAAACTGGACCAACCTATTTATTTATCAGATCAAAAACAATAAGTTTTTTACAGCTTTGAATGTTTTGGGTTTAAGTATTGGAATTGCAGGATTGATTTTTGCCACTCTGTATTGGAATGATGAACACTCTTATGACGAGTGGAATCCTGAAAAAGATAAAATTTACGCGGTATTGAACAATATAGGAGGGGGCAATGTTTGGGCTGTAAATTCACCTATTCCGGGACCTCTTTTAAAAAGAATGGGCCCGGCTTTAGAGAGTTATTGTTATTTCACAAACAATTATGCCCGAGAAACGATACAGTATAATGGCAAAATTGAAGTAATAGATAAAATTTTCTCAGGACAGGGGAATTTCTTTTCTTTTTTCCCTTTTGAGTTTATTCACGGTAGCGGAAAAAGTGCACTTCATGACCGCAACAGTATTGCTTTTTCTGAAGAGACGGCTTCGCGCTTGTTTAAGGATGAAAATCCAATAGGAAGACAGGTAAAGTATGCCGACAAAATTTTTATTGTCCGGGGCGTATACCGATTGTCTAAAAAATCTTCGGTAATGCCCAATGTAGTGACAACGATAATTGAAAACGAAATAGAGAAAAACAGAGAAAGCTGGGGACTGCGCTATGGATTAATATTGAAGTTAAAAAAGCAAAGTGATACGACAGCGGTACTCAAAAACCTGAATACAATCTATATCGAAAAGAAAGTTAAAAAACAGGCAAAAGCTGAAGGAATCACTTATGAAGGTTATTTGAAGAAGTATGGAGAGGTAGAAAAAGCCAAGTTACTTCCGTTTTCGGGAGCGAGATTGTATCAGGGAAATTCCCCTTTTCCGGAAGGAATCGCCAATCTGCGGTTTTTAAGAATTTTAATGGGATTATCAATCCTTATTTTGCTGTTGTCAATTGTAAATTATGTTAATCTTGCCACTGCTAATGCTGTAAAACGGGCTAAAGAAGTTGGAGTAAGAAAAATAGTTGGTGCCACAAAATGGCAAATTATTACTCAGTTTGTTTTTGAAACAACACTAATTACGCTTTTGTCGCTTTTGTTGGCATTAGTGATTGTTGAACTTTCATTACCTTTTTACAATTCACTTTTGCACAAAGATCTGATTCTTGAAGGTTCTCAGTTTTATTTACAGCTAATTTTCATTTTTATAATCGTCATTGTAGTTTCGGGAGTTTTACCTGCGATATATGTTTCTAACTTTGAGCCATTGAAGGTTTTAAAAGGGAATTTTTCCCGCAGTAAAAATGGAATCTGGCTTAGAAACGGTATGTTGGTTTTACAATTTGCTATAGCCACATTTTTTATCATTGGTTCATTTATTGTATACCAGCAGGTTAATTATATGGCTGATAAAGATTTAGGCTTTAAAGGTGCTCAGGTGATGGATATTTCTTTTAAACCTAAGAAAGGAAGGAATCAATTTGAAAGATACAAAACGATACGACAGGAACTTTTAAAAATAAAAGGTGTCCAGGCGGTTTCGGCGGGAGTATTTTCTATAGGTAATGATGTTAATTCATGGTCTGGCATGCACTACAAAGCAAATAAAGAAGTGATAACACAGCAAATGGCAATTGATTTTGGGATGATGAATGTTTTGGGGATCCGGATAGTTAAAGGCAGAGATTTAAACAACAAAATTGCATCAGATAGTAGTAGTAATGTTTTGTTGAATGAAGCTGCCGCCAAAACATTATTAGAAAAAGATCCTATTAACAAAGAAATTATCTGGGAAGATAGAAAAATGAAAATTGTTGGTGTGGTAAAAGACTTCAATTATTTTGGACTCGAAAACAGTATTTCGCCCATGATCTTCATGCACATCAAAGCTTTTGACTGGATGGAAAAAGATTTGCTTAATATCTCGGTTAAAATTGCACCACAAGACATGCCCGAAACAATATCGGCTATAAATAAATTCTGGATAACAAAAGTAGATGGAGAATATCCTTTTGAATACAATTTTGTTGACAGAAGCTTTGCCCGAACCTATAAGGTGTATGAAAGCCAAAGCCAACTGTTTTCACTCCTAAACGGAGTTGTGATTCTTATCGCTGTTTTTGGATTATTTGCTTTAGCTTCCTTTTCAATGGAAAGAAAAGTACGGGAAATTGCGATCAGAAAAACACTGGGAGCAAACACGACTGTCTTACTCCGTGAATTATCCAAACAATACGTGGTGTTTTGTATGATTGGTTTTGCTATCGGAATAATTCCTGCCTATCTTTTATTGCGAAAGTGGTTGGAGGATTTTGCTTTCCGGATCGAGATTCCCTTACTTCCTTTTATACTTGCTTTTGTATTGCTGCTGTTTTTGACCTTGTCAATTGTGTTGGCAAAAGCCTATCAGGTAACCAAAATAGATGTTTTAAAGTATTTGAAATATGAATAAAGCGTAGAATTAAAGCCTTCAAAGTGAGAATATTTTGAAGGCTTTTTAATTGCAAAAAAATTGGAAAAAAGAATTATCTTTGAAATAATGCGATTCTATTTGCAAAAAAAAGTTTGCTTCAATCTTTAATATCCGGGATAATTTATGAACATGTTTTTCCTTAAATCAGCATTGTTTTTTTCTTGCCTAGCCTTATTTTCTTGTGAAGGTAAAAGGCAAAATCCGAATGCCAAAGCGTATAAAGCAGGTGTAATTTTATCTTTTGATGATGCCTATGTAGACGAATGGTCCGAAGCCGATCAGGCTTTGAGAAAATACTCCTGGAAAGCTACTTTTAATGTTTGCCGTATTGATTCGATTGGGAAACCGCAAATCGAAAAACTTCTTGAAATGCAAAAATACGGGCATGAAATAGCCGGACATGGCTACCATCACTATAATGCCGTTAAATTTGTCAATAAAAATGGAATGGATGCCTACATAGATCAGGAAATTACCCCTATGATTGCCTCTATGAAAAGGCTATCTTTTAAAATGACCACGTTTGCTTATCCATACGGATTAAGATCTAATGCATTGGACAAAGCATTATCTCCCAAATTTAAAATTATAAGAGGAAGAGCCTTTGGAGGAGAACTTCCGGAAAAACAGGACAGCTATTTTAACAATTCTAAAATTGTGTTTGCCTTCGATATAGACAACAGCCACATCCATTTTAGTATTCCGTATCTTCTGGAATTGTTAGACTATGCAAAAAAGAACAATAAAATCCTGATTTTATGCGGTCATAAACCCGTGAGAAATGTTACCGAAAACTATCAGACCAAAATAGAAACACTGGAGTTCATCTGCAGATACATGAAGTTAAACGACCTAAAATTCTATACATTATCAGATTTGGATCCTTTATTGGAACAAAAATAAACTCTTTTTCAGAGTCAGGACCAATCCTCTGATCAAACGATTTCGTAAATAATCCGGCGTATTTTTTCAAAAATAGTATCTTTGCAGCAAGAAAATTGTAGTGATAAGTAATGATTAAATTGTAGAACAAGTTCTACAGACTGTTAGAGAATGTTCTACAGTCGGTTTAATCCCTGCATGCTATTTTTGCTTCTTATTAAGAAAATAGAAACAAGTATATATTTAAAAAATGGAATAAAAGTATGTTTGTCGCATCAAACCTATTTATTCTATTAAAAAGATCCCCCAAATCTCTTTTAAATATCTGTTGTGTTATGGTTAATATTGATAGACAAGTGTTGTGGCTTTGCTTTTTTTAGGCAAAAAAGCTGTACCTTAGAGGAATAACAGCTGTCATTGGTATTAAAATTGAATTAGTGTTTACTAATTTTAGCTATAGAACAATATTTATTCAAAATGTAGTACATCATTCAGGATGTTCTTTCGATACCTAATTAAAAAAATTGCACGAGTTATTGATTTGATTCTTTGACTCTTTATTTTATTTATCATTTTAAAATATAAATTTTGATTAGAAAACATTCCTTAAATAGTACATTTAGTTTTTTAAAACTAAAGTTCAAGCACAGAAAAATAATTCACTACACTTTAATAGCCTGTGTCATCCTTTTACAGATAATTGCAATAATTATTTGGTACAACGAATCGTCTAATGAGTCGGAAATGTCAAAGACGCTTAGTTCGATGGATTCATTAAATAAAATAACACATTTTACAAGCAGTATAAACAACTCATTTGTTGATTCTCAAAAAAGCTTTAGTAATTATACCAGTTACAAAGACAAAGAATCACTTGATAAATACACCGCTTCTTTAAACGAGATCAGCCGTTTGATTGACAGTTTGAGCTTAATTACAAAGGATAATAAGGAGTTCATGAAGATTCTGAAGGAAAAGAATCAGTCTGAAGAATCAGTAGAGTCTTTGAAAACTAGTATCGATTCGATTATTGAATCGCAGATTAATCCGGATAAGACTACTTTGACTCAGCCTTTTAAACTAAATAAGTTCGCGTACAAAAAAATATTAGACAGTATTAAAACTGATTCTTATATAAAAGTAGACAGTGTGTCTAAAAAAGGATTATTTTCGAGATTGGGTGCTGCTTTGGCAGGAAAAGTAGATGTGCAAAAAGAGCAGTTGAAGATCACCGTTACCATGAAATATGATAATAAAGTGGTAAGCGGAAGTATCGAAGAACAATTTGCAAACTTGTTTAATACTACTAACAAATATTACGAAGACCAGTTTAAGAATCTAAGAAAATCATTTGCGAATTTAAAAGATCAGGATGCTAAACTAAAGCAGTTAAATAATGAATTACTAAATTTAGAGGCAGCAATTATGCCTAACTATAACAATTCGTTGAAAGTACTTCAGGACAATACTCAAAAGCAGTTGCAGAAGCAGTACGATTCGAATAAAATAGTGAGAAGCTACACCATTGCAATTTTGATTCTGTTAATGTTTATAGTTTCACTTGTACTTTTTGGTTTTACTAGACTGGCTTTTCAGTATGAAAAAAGACTCACAACAGCTCAGATGCAGATTCGTGAAAGCTTGAATTTTAAGAATAGAATTATGGGTATGATCAGTCATGAAATCAGATCTCCTTTAAGCATTATTTCTATTTATAGTAAAATGATAAGTTCTTCTATAAAAGATCCGGAAATAAAAGACACTTTTAAATCGATTCAGTTTACGACTAACTCATTGCTTCTTCTGGCCAATCAGATCTTGGAGTATTCTAAAGATGGAAATTACGCACCTAAACTAAACAAGAAGCAATTTTATCTTAAGGAGGAGGTACATCAGATTGTTAATTCCATGACCTCATTGGTAGAGAGTAAAGGGAATAGAATAGAGGTTAATTCTAATTTAATTTCGGAGCTTGAAGTTAATTCGGATGCAGCAAAAATTCATCAGCTTTTTTATAACATTATCGGTAACGCGAATAAGTTTACAGAGAATGGGCTTATAAAGATCATGATGGATCTTGAAAAGACTTCGGACAAGATCGTGAATTTAAAGGTTGAAATTCAGGACAGCGGAATTGGTATTGCCAAAAATGACCTGAAAAATATATTTGAGCTTTATTATCAAGGAACTGTTTCAGGTAAAGTAAACGATCTTGGAGTAGGTTTAGGACTTAATTTATGTAAAGAAATAGTAGAATTGTTTGATGGAAAAATAGATGTTCAGAGCGAGGAAGGCAAAGGGACTAAAATAATTTTTAATCTCCTTATAAGCTTAGTTTAAAATAAGACCAAATTAATTATGTTAAAGTGGTAATTAGTTACAGAAAAGCGCTGAAATAACCCTAAATTAGGTAAATGAAAATGAAATCACCATCCAACAACTATAGCTTTCTAGTGGCCGATGACCATAGTGTGGTTCGACAAGGCGTTTCTTTAATGATAAAAGAATTATTTTCAAATGCTTTGATTCATAAAGCAGGAAATTTTAAGGATACACTTAATCTTTTAAAAGAAGAATATATAGATTTACTGATATTAGATGTGAACTTTCCAGACGGAAACAGTATCAATATTATAGCAGAAATAAAAGCAATCCAGCCGGAAGTTAAAATATTAATTTTTTCTGCTTATGATGAGAACATCTATGCTATGCGGTATTTAAACGCAGGAGCTTCAGGGTATCTGAATAAAGAAACTTCTGAGGAAGAAATGAAAAATGCGATCAGTTCAATGATCTCATCCGGAAAGTATATTACGCAGAATGTTAAAGACAGGATTCTGGATTCTTATATATCAAAAAAGCCGACAAACCCATTGGATGTATTGTCCAACAGAGAAATTGAAGTGGCACAGCTTTTAATTAAAGGTTATGGCAATCTGGAAATAATTGAACATTTAAACATCAAAAAAACAACGGTAAGTACTTATAAAAACAGGATTTTTGAAAAATTGGAAATCGATAATCTCGCCGATTTGATCAAGTTTTTTCAGCTGTATTCTGATTAACGAATTTACACGGCAAAAAAGAATAACAGATCAGAAACAATTTATAGCCAACATTATTTAAAAACAGGAACTTTTGGGTTCCTGTTTTTTTTTGTAAAAAGCTTTTGTTTTTTGATGTATTTTCTGTAGAAATAATTCTACAACAGGACGTTCGATGTTCTATAAAGTATTGATTTTATTGAATGTATTTTTGTTGTGTCAGGAAGACGCAGTTGCTGGAAGTTTATAAAAAGGATGGATTTGTAGTAGAATGGGTTATTTTTTTTCAACATCTAGCTTCCTGTATTAAAAGATTTTTTTTTGTTGTTACGGACGGCTCTTTTGTTTGTGTTTTTGGGTTTATACAAGTCAGGTCATTTTTTTTTTTGGATATGGCCGTCTGATCAACAAATATTACTTTTTAAGTCTACAACAAATTTAGAGTTAGAGAAAACTACAGTTAACAGAAAGAGAATGTAAAAAAAGCAAGACTATGGAATTCGACTTTTACAATACAAAGAAAAAAGCAAACGTAAGTATTTTTAAATCTAAAGCATTTGATGAGATTCAGGACGCTCTTTTCGTGTTTACGATTTCGGCAGATAACGATTATGAGATGCCATTTATAAATGATGCAACTTATGAGATGTTTGAAGTTTTATCAAGTAAGATGTTTACCAGTACAGTGCTTTCCATTTACAACCGAATTCATACGGAAGATAAAAAACTAGTAAAGGACTCTTTATTTGATGCTATCAAAAAAAGAAGAAAATGGAGTGTTGTGTTCAGAGCAGAATTGCCTTTGAACGGATTGAGCTGGTTTAAGGTTACCTCAAAAAGACAGGTTAATAAAGACGGAAGTGTAGAATTTTATGGTCGGATAACAGATATTACCGAGTTAAAAGAACAGGAGTTGAAACTTAAAAGGACAGAAGAGCGTTTTAAGTTTATGCTGGAGAGTTCAAATGCAGGTATTTGGGATTGGGATTTAGTGGCCAATAGAGTTTACTATTCGCCAAAATCTTTGAAGGTATTAGAATTGAAAGCTTCAGATATTTCAAATACTCGTGACGGCTGGAATAAAATAGTACATCCGGATGATTTTGAAGGATACTTAAGCGTACTGCAGAATCATTTGGATAATAAAACTTCTTCTTACGAAAATTTTCAGCGTGTGCTGACTTCAAAAAAAGAATATAAATGGGTTCTTAGTAAGGGAATGGTGGTAGAACGTGATGCTGCCGGTAAAGCTCTAAAAGTAATAGGAACGCACAGTGATGTTTCTTTTCAAAAAGAAAAAGAGTTAGAGCTAGAGAGAGAAATGGAAGTGTATAAAGAGGAAAATAATAGATTATTGAATTTTTCGCATATCGTATCACATAACCTAAACTCGCACGCAGGTAATTTTAAAGTTCTTCTGGACTTGATCGATTCAGAGGAAGGTTTTGATGAAAAAATCGAAACCATAAAATACCTGCGTGCGGTTTCCGGAGATCTTAGTAAAACCATTGAAGATTTATCCCAAATAGTAAATATTCAAAACAATTCCGAAATTAATATCGAATCTCTCAATGTAAACAACTACCTCAATAGAGTACTTAATATTGTTAATGCTTATAATGACAGAAGTAATATGACGGTAATCAATAATGTTTCTCCCGAAGCAGTTGTTTGTTTTAATCCTGCATATCTTGAAAGTGTATTGCAAAACCTGAGTACGAATGCTATAAAGTATGCAGATCCTAAAAGACCCCTGGTCGTTGAATTTAATTTTTTTATCGAAAACGGAAAAAAAGTACTGACGGTAAAAGACAATGGTTTAGGGATTGATCTGGAGAAACACGGAGATTTAATTTTCGGAATGTATAAAACATTTCATAAGCACGAGAATGCAAACGGTTTGGGCTTGTACATTACAAAGAATCAGATTGAGTCTATGAAGGGTAAGATTACGGTTGAAAGCCAGGTGGGAGAAGGAACCACATTTAAAATCTTTTTTAAGGACTAAAGATGCTGCGCTTAGCATTAGAATAGAAGTATCAGCGTACATAAATAATTAATTTAAGAATGGAAAAATTTATAGTTAACAAAAGAGCTAATGGAGAATTTCAATTTGATTTTGTGAATAAAAATGGCGAAATTATTTTGAGCAGTGGAGCATATACCCGAAAATTTATGTGCATGAAAGGAATCGAATCAGTAAAAGCTAATTCACAGGACAACACTAAATTCTTCCGAAAAACAAATTCAAAAGATGAAAGATACTTTAATCTTAAAGCTTTTAACGGAAAGATTATCGGAACAAGTAAAATGTTTAAAGATAGAGATTCCCGTGATGCGGAAATCTTGGAGTTTAGAAAATACGCGCCGGATGCTAAAGTAGAAGATCATTCTAATGCTATATTGGAAAGCGTTGCATAGTGAAAGAATTAAATCAAAACTGTGAATGCAGATCGGTTATATTTTAATAAAACAATAAACTTTGCCGTTTCCGGATTGTAATAACGGAGCCGTTTTTAGATAATTTAATTGGTATTTACACACCTAAGACCGCTGTTTGCGGTCTTTTTTGTTTGAAGTAAATTCACCAGCTCTGAAATAGCTTTGGCAATTAGAATAGTGCGAAGCACTATGAATAAGGACGATAATTGTTTAAGCCCTGTAAGAGCGAAAGCCAAACTCCCACAAAAAAAGTGATCCCATGTACTGGAATGTCTTCTATTTATAATAAGGCTCCAGAAAATTGTGGCGCTGATATCGTTGATAAACGGAAGAATTTTGATCAATACATAACTTTTATATTGATCAATTATTTGTAAAAAATCAAACTACTATTTTACAAATAGTAAAAAAATGACTTTTCAAAAAAATTAATCTTAATCAGGACTTAACTTAAGCCTGTGAAGTACTTTTTATGATACTTCCCTTAGATTGCTTCACCTAAAGGCCTAAATACAATAATAGTGTACCAATAATCAAAACATTATAGTACATTTTTTTTACAAATACTTAACAAATCAGGCTGCTGAATTTTCTTTTCTTTAACAATTAGATAATTTTCAATTATTTACTATTTATAAAAATCATTGTTTATTTGCTTGTATAAATTTAATATTTGTAAACAAATTAACCATGAAAACAATTTACAAGGCAATTTTAATTTTTTCGGTTGCACTTTTTACTCAAAACATGACGGCCCAAAAGGCAACCATTAGCGGAACAATTACCGACGCACAATCCCCACTTCCGGGAGCGACCATTGTATTGTCTAATAATCAAAAAGCTACGACCGATTTTAGTGGTTATTTTACAATTCAGGATGTGGGATCGGGCAGTTTTGAATTGGAGATCTCCTATATAGGGTATGAAGTAAAGAATATAAAAATTGATATTAAAGACAATCAACAGTTAAAGTTAGGAATCATTCAACTGCAAACGAATTCCAAAGAATTGAATGAAGTTGTCGTGAGTGGAATGACTCAAAGAAATAGTGAAGCCAGAGCGCTGAACATGCAAAAAAAATCGATGAGTATTGTAAACGTAATTGCAGCCGACGGGATAGGAAAACTTCCGGATCGTAATGCTGCCGAAACTGTACAGCGTATGCCCGGAGTTTCTATAGAACGTGATCAGGGTGAAGGACGTTTTGTGTCGGTGAGAGGATTACCTCCTTTTTGGTCGTCGACTACTATTAATGGAAATAGAATTCCAACCGCCGAAGAAGAAACAACTTCGAGAGCCACAGCATTTGATTTTTTTCCTTCAGATCTTATTGCGTATGTTGAAGCTACCAAAGCACTTACACCGGATATGGACGGTGATGCGATTGGCGGAAGCGTAAATTTTACTACACAAACCGCTCCAACCAAACGAACTATTAAAGCCAGTGTTTTTAGCGGATACAACCAAAAATCAGATAAAGGAATTTATAGCGGATCGCTTACCATTGGCGACAAAAGCAAAAACGGAAAGTTCGGATATATTATCAATGGTACATACTGGGACAGAAACTGGGCAACCGATAATTATGAGGCGAGAAGACAAGGAGATCAGGGGGTTTACAGATTAGAACTGAGAGACTATACCGGAATTAGAAAAACCACGGGTTTAAATGGTGCAATGGAATTCAATCCATCATCGAGAGATAAAATTTTCCTAAAGGCTACTTATGGCGGACTTACGGATGAAGAAACACATTACAAACATCGTATCAGATTTGATAAATTCAATGGGGCAACAAATGCGCTGACTGTTGAGCAACAAGACATCCATAATCAGTTAATGACACAGTTTATAGGTATTGATTTGGGAGGGAAACATCAATTGGCAAATGGAAATTTAGATTGGAGCGTGGCATCTTACCGAAACAGATTTAAGTACGGAAACATTCCAAATGCAGAAGACAATAGTTACTTTTTAATTCAGTTCAATCAAACCGGAGTAGGTGTTAAGCCGGAATATTTAAATACAGTGCCGCTTGCCAATGGTGGGGCCGGAGGTCCAAGAGCTTACTGGGCTGCAGATGGAGGAAAGCTCGACCCGAACAATCCAAAATCTATATTTGATTTTTATTCAGATCCAAATTTTAAAACAGATCCGACAAAAATGAAATTTTCTACTTTAGAACTTTACAAAATCAACATCGTTGAAAGAGACAATATTATTGCGACTGTAAACTACGAGCACAATTTTAATGAAAATCTTAAAATGAAGTTCGGTGCAAAATTAACTGACAAAGACCGTATTGCTACTTTCAGAGACGAATACTACAACTGGACAGGATCGCCAACGCCTTATTTGTCTAACTATGCTCCTGATTTAATCAACCAGCCTGGTGGTACAAATTATATGAGAAAAGAAACCGGTACTTTGATCGGAAACAGCTTTGGTCCGGTTTTATCTCCGGACGGAATGACAAGATTATTCAATACCTCGAAAGCAAATTTGGTTTTAAACCCTGCAGATTCTCAAATTCCTGAATTAGGAAAAGGATTGGGAAGAAACTTTAATGTAGGCGAAACGACCTCTTCTGTTTATGCCATGTCAACCTATAATGTATCCGATAAATGGACCATTTTAGGAGGATTGAGAGTAACCAATACTATAACACAGGTAACCGGTAAAACTGTAGAGAATAATGTGGTAGTCGATGCCGAAAATACGAAAACCTATACATCGGTACTTCCAATGGTACATGTAAAATATACTCCGATTGAGAATTTAAACCTTCGTTTTGCTACTACCAGAACATTTGCAAGACCCAATTTTGGAGACATTTCACCAGCAGGTTCACTGAACACGATTGATGGGGAGTATGCAGGAGGAAACCCAAATTTAAATCCAACCTATTCCTGGAACTTCGATTTGCTTGGAGAATACTTCCTGGATGAGGTGGGAATCATTAATGCCGGAGTATTCTACAAATCGATTACAGATCCAATTTTTGACGATACTTATCAGGGTACGATTAACGGAATTCCTGATATAGAAATTAGTTCACCTGCTAACGGAGGAAATGCATGGATTGGTGGAGTTGAATTTGGAATTACCAAGAGATTTAGCTTCTTGCCGGGATTCCTGAAATATTTTGGAACTCAGATCAATGCTACTCTTATGGACTCTGAAATGACTTTAGGAAAAAATGCTAACAATCCTAACGGAAGAAAAGTATCAACACCTTATCAGGCAAAAGAATTATACAATTTACAACTGTTTTATGAGAGCGGTAAACTGAATGTGAGAGCAGCCTTTAATCACAAAGGAGCTTATGCCACAAGTTTTGATGCCAATGCTAAAAATACAGACATGAATGATATTTATTACGGTAAATACAACTCGCTTGATTTTTCTGCTTCCTATAAAATTGGAGATCATTTTACCATTTTTAGTGATGTAAACAATGTCTTGAACGAGCCTTTGATGTACCATTTTGGAGAAACACCAAACCGTCCAAAACAAGTAGAATATTACGGAATGAAGTTTAACCTTGGTTTAAAATATAATTTATAGACAACTATAAGTTAACCCGTTGGATGTGCGCAGATTTTATTTTTACAGTTTATTTTTTTTTAATCTGCTGCAATCAACGGGTTTCTAAAACAACCGTACTTATTTCACATTGATCACAAAACCATCACGTTAAATATTAAGAACTAATGTCTAAAAAAGCGTCTAATTTCAGATTCATACTCAAAACGTCCATAGCGGCATTCGGCACTTATTTTTGTATGTACGCCTTTAGAAAACCTTTTACGGTCGCTACTTTCGATCAGTTGTCTTTTTGGGGAATAGATTATAAAATTCTGCTGATTTTAGCACAGGTTTTAGGCTATACTTTTTCTAAATTTTTAGGAATCAAAATCATATCCGAATTAAAGTCGGCCAGGAGAATTTTATACTTAATCAGTTTTATAACCATTTCAGAATTGGCTTTGCTGGGTTTTGCTTTGGTACCGGCACCTTACAACATTCTATTTTTATTCATCAATGGATTGCCTTTAGGAATGATTTGGGGAATCGTTTTCTCTTATATCGAAGGCCGAAAAACAACTGAATTACTGGGGGTAATTTTATGCTCGAGTTTTATCGTTTCCTCAGGAGCGGCAAAATCTGTGGGAGTATTCGTTCTGAAGGTTTTGGGGTGCAATGAGTTTTGGATGCCTTTTGTTTCGGGATTACTTTTTATTGTTCCGCTAATCGTATTTTCATTGTTTTTGGAAAAAATCCCAAATCCGGATGACGAAGATCTAGTCATGAAATCCAAACGCAGACCTTTAGATAAAAAAGAACGTGCATCATTATTCCGACAATTTGCTTTTCCATTGACCATACTGATCATTTTTTATGCCATGTTAACAGCAATGCGGGAATTCAGAGATAATTTTGCAAGAGAATTATGGGATTCTTTGGGATACAAAGAGAGTATTTCGATTTATATGTACTCCGAAATTCCGATTGCGATAGCTGTTTTGGTCATTTTAGGATTTTTAGGAAGTATGAAAAACAACTACAAAGCCTTCAAGAATTATCATTTGGTATTGCTCGTAGGTTCTGTACTTATAGGAATTACAACCTTATTGTTTCAAAAGCATTTAATGTCGCCACTTCTGTGGATGATGATTTCCGGATTTGGAATGTACGTTTGCTACATTCCGTTCAACGGTTTGTTTTTTGACCGTATGATTGCCACCTATAAAATTGATGGAAATACCGGATTTTTAATTTACATCGCCGATGCTTTTGGTTACTTAGGAAGCGTACTGGTATTGTTTTTCAAAAATTTTGGAGACAAAAATATTTCCCTGTTAAGCTTTTTTACCACCTGTATTTATCTGCTCTCTTTTGTTGGGATCATCACTACCGTCATGTCCTTTAACTATTTTAAAAAGAAGTTTAGAAAGACTGCTAAAATTCACACGGCTATGAGCTATGAGATGTGAGATGCAGTGAAACCTAAAACTTGAAACCTGAAATCTGAAACCTGAAACAACAAACCTGAAACAACAAACCATAAACCAAAAACAAATAAACAGTAAAACAAATAAAAACACAAACATGAAAGAGAAGTATGATTTAATAATTGTCGGGTCGGGAGTTCTGGGCACATTTCACGCCTACCACGCCCTGAAAAAAGGAATGTCGGTTGCCATTCTGGAAAAAACCAGTAAACCGGAAGGTGCGACCGTTAGAAATTTTGGACAGGTTGTACCGTCCGGAATGGATCGAAAATGGCAGAATTTTGGAAAAGAAAGTTTAAAGATTTATAAAGATATTCAATCGCAGTTTGATATCAATCTCCGTCAGAACGGAACTGTTTATCTGGCTTCAAATGAAGAAGAATTACAATTGATTGAAGAACTCCATCAGATTAATATTTCGAATGATTACGAATCTAATTTGCTGACCAAAGAGCAATGCCTGAATAGATACGATGGTTTACGTGCTGACTATTGTAAAGGAGGATTGTTTTTTCCGCAGGAAGTTACCGTTGAACCTTCCACAATGATTCATAAATTGCACCAGTTTATGACAGCCAATCTTGGACTTGATTTGTTTGTAAACACTACGGTTGTAGAAACCAAGGACCTAAACGATGAAGTAATAGCAAGAACTGCTGCAGGTGAAATATACAAAGCTTCAAAAATTATTATTTGTAACGGAAGTGATTTCAAAATATTATATCCTGAGATTTACAACCACAGCGATCTGATTGTTTCTAAATTGCAGATGCTGCAGACGAAACCTCAGAATAACTACAGATTAGACGGCTCTATTTTAACGGGATTGACTATAAGAAGATACGAATCGTTTGAAGAATGTAAATCGTATCAGGCCATCAAAGCAAAAGAAAATCCGGATAGTTTTGAGAAAAAGTATGGCGTTCATATCCTGTTCAAGCAAGCCCTTGACGGTTCGGTGATTTTAGGAGATTCTCATGAGTATGCTCCCGCAAAAGAAATTGATTCTTTGGGATTTGATCTGAATATGGACATCGATCATTTTATGATTGAAGAAGCCAAAAAGATAATCGATTTACCTACTTATGAAATCCAGAACAGATGGTTTGGAATGTACTCACAATGCAAGACCAAAGATATTTTCGAATACACCGTTGACCAGAATATTCACATTATAACCGGAATAGGAGGAAAGGGCATGACAGGAAGCGCAGGATTTGCCAAACATAATATTGATGCAATTTTTAATGCATAAGGATTGTAAGTTTTGAGTTATGAGTTATGAGGGAAATTATTCATCATAGTTTATAATCTACATTTATAGTGCTTTCTAGAGCAATAAACAATAGATTTTAGACCATCAACCATTAACCATCAACCAAAAACTATAAATTTTTTAAAATAAATACACAAAATGAAAATTAATGAAATTGAAATGGTTGTTTTTGATATGGCAGGAACAACAATAAATGAGCAAAATATAGTTTACAAAACATTGCATAAATCCATCAACAACTTCGGGATCGGGGTTTCTTTGGAATCGGTATTGTCATTAGGAGCGGGAAAAGAAAAACATCAGGCGATCCGGGATATTTTAGAATACAATAACATCACAGACGAGAATAAATCAGATGTAATATTCGAATATTTTAAAGAAACACTGGACAAAGAATATCTTTCAGCTTCCGTTTTACCTATTGAAGGCGTTGAAAATATTTTTGAAAATTTAAAAAAAGACGGTGTAAAAGTGGTACTAAACACTGGTTACAGCAGTCACGTTGCAAATACCTTATTAAAAAAACTGAACTGGAAGGAAGGAAACCAATACGATGCTTTAATCACCGCCGATGATGTAGTGCTGGGACGTCCATTTCCGGATATGATATACAAAGCCATGCAATTATTTGCGATTACAGACGCTTCAAAAGTACTAAAAGCAGGAGATTCTGCGATAGATATTGAAGAAGGTAAAAATGCCAAATGCGGTGTAACTATTGGTGTTTTATCCGGCGCACAAACCAGACAGCAGCTTGAAGCAGCCCAGCCGGATTATATATTAAATTCGCTGGCATCGCTTTATAGTGTTATGGGTGAAAAGTGAAAAGTGAGAAGTAAGAAGTAAGAAGTAAGAAGAAAGAAGTAATAATTAACCATTATCAATTAACAATTAACAATTAGTAAAAACAATATCCCTGCAGGAAAAGTTTAAAACAAGTAAATAAATAGTAACCATAAAACAATTCAACCCAATGAAAAAGATTTTTAGATTAAGTTACATTACAATTCTTGCAAGTGTGCTTTTAGTCACTTCCTGTACCAACGATTCAGCGTTTGCGAAAGACGAACAGGCAGTAAATGCTAAAACCGGCAAATCTGCTTTAAGCAGTGGAACCAGAAAATTACTGATTATAGGAATCGACGGTTGTCGTGGTGATGCCCTAATGGGATCCAATACACCTAATGTTCATGCTTTATTGCCCAATGCGGTTTACAGTTTAGACGCATTGACCGAAGCACCTACGTGGAGTGGAAACGGCTGGTCGACGATGCTTACCGGAGTTACCCATTTGAAACATGGCGTAACCGATAATTCATTTTCGAGTCCGAATTTTACCTCGTATCCTAGTTTTTTGAAAAGACTTGAAACGTATAATTCTGCTCTAAAAACCATGTCGATTGTGCATTGGGCACCTATCAATACCTATATTGTGGATGGCATTGATGTAGAGAAAACGCTCACTACCGATTTGGCCGTTAAAAATGAAGTGGTAGCGGCACTTACAAATGACAATCCGGATGCCTTGTTTTTGCATTTTGATGATGTCGATCACGCAGGGCACAGTTACGGATTTTCGCTTAATGTGCCACAATACAAATCTTCAATTGAAACCACAGACGGTTACATAGGTGAAATCTTAACGGCTTTAAAAAACAGACCCAACTATGCCAATGAAGACTGGCTGGTTGTAGTTGCACCGGATCATGGTGGTATCGTTACTGGTTCCAGCGGATCACATGGCGGGACATCCTACGAAGAGCGAAATATTTTTACCATTTTTAACAACAAAAATTTCACTTCGACTAAGATCGAAAAGCCAGTAGATCCAACCACAACGATTACCGGTAAATTTGTCAATTTTAATTCAAATAGTGTTTATGCTTCAACAGTCAATGCGCTTTACAATTTCGGAACTTCAAGTTTTACAGTTGAATGCCGAGTAAAAACATCAGGTTACAGCAGTGATCCGTCATTGGTTTCGAATAAAAACTGGGTGAGTGGTAAAAACCGTGGATTTGTAATTTGTGCCAATACCGGAGGAACATGGAAGGTAAATATTGGGGATACTCAAAGTCGTGTGGATATTTCCGGTGGGACAATCAATGATGGGAAATGGCATCATTTGACACTTGTGGTGGACCGCACAGCCAAATTGGTTAAAACGTACCAGGATGGTGCTTTTGTAGGCCAGGCAGCTATTGGCGCCAGTTTTGGAAGTTTGACTTCAGGTTTGCCTTTCGCTATCGGACAGGACGGAACCCTGACGTATGGTGCAAATGTAAACGGAAATATTGCTGAGGTTCGCGTATGGAACAAAGCCTTAACTGAAGCTTCCATTTTCAATTATACCTGTTCATCGGTTACCGCTTCTCATCCGGATTATTCAAATCTTATCGGATATTGGAAAGGAGATAACGGATCAGGAAACAGTTTCACCGATTCAAGCAGCCAGCAAGTGGGGCTTACTTTTCCAAACACACCTAGTTGGACTACCAGTACTGCTACTTTAAAATGTGGCACTGCGACGGGAGTAGTTCCAAAAATGGTCGATATCGCCTATTCTTCTCTGCAATGGTTTGGTGTACCTATCAATAGTGGATGGTCATTAGACGGCCGTTCTTGGCTTTCGGCAGGGAACTAAAAAATTTGTGTTTTTTGTTTTTTAAAGGGTTATCTTCATTTTGAAGGTAGCCTTTTTGATTTGATTCTGGCTTGGAGTTTAACCGCAAAGAACGCTAAGATGTTACGCAAGGTTCGCAAAGTTTTTTTAATGTAAAGAGATGAGTTTAACCGCAAAGAACGCTAAGATGTTACGCAAGGTTCGTAAATTTTTTTTAATGTAAAGAGATGAGTTTAACCGCAAAGAGCGCAAAGATGTTATGCAAGATTCGCGAAATTTTATTTACAAAGCTTTGCGAACTTTGTTTTTTAAAAGGTTTGACCTGTAAAAATAACTTAGCGTTCTTTGCGGTTAAAAACGGTTAAATCTAACTATTACTCTCAGAATAAAAATAAAGCACCAGCATTACGCAGTTTTCTGTCGTTCTGTTTTGAGGTACGTGTGGATGTCTTCCGTTAAAACATAAGGAATCACCTTCATTGACAACTACTTCTGCATCGTCAATAATATAAGTTACACTTCCTTTGATGATGTATTTGAACTCCCAAGCATCTGTGATTACTTTTTCGCGTTTGCAGTTAGGTTCCACGTCAAGGATTACGGCTTCAAAACCAATAGAATTGATGCTTTTGCTGAAAATATGATAATAGTTAAAACCGGTAGTTTCAGCACGGTCCTCTTTTTCTATCTTTCGATAATCATCTTTTTTAATATGAATGTACTTCGCATTCTTGGTATTTTCAACGCCTTCGAAAAAATAACTCACATCCGTATTTAAGGATTGGATCAGTTCAATCAAAACGGGCAGGGAAGGAATTGTTCTTCCGTTTTCAATTCTGGATATCAAACCGTTGCTAACCCCGGCTCTGTTGGCTACTTCGTGTATGGTTAATGCATTTTTCTTCCTGATCTCTTTTAATCTCTTTCCAATACCAATTAAAAAATCTTCCATAATAAAACTTCAGTTTAATATGGTAAATATAACACAATTAGCGGGTGAGTTGCAAAAGAAGGGAAGTCTTAGTGTGAACTTTTGTATTTTTATAGTTAGGATCATGGCACACGGATGATACGGATTCGTTTCACGAAAACGCGGATGAAAACGGATTTTTAGATGAATAAAATACGCTATCATGATAAAGTAATCCTATCCAAGATAAAACAAAAAAAAATCCGTTTTCATCCGCGTCTTCGCCTGGCGAATCCGCTTCATCTGTGTACTTTTTTTAGTGCCACTTTAAAACAAAAAAAGTTTTCAGAAATAGGAAAGAAATCAATTCACCGTGGTATTTCTACCCTTTGCTTTTTTAATGAGGTTGAGAGAATCTCTGATCAGTGATTTTATTTCTAACGATGGAGCTTTTCGTCCTTCGTATCTGCTTTGTACCGGGCCTTCTATATCCATTTTAGCCGCCTGTAAATCGGTTTCAAAAGTTTTGAGCACCTGGTTTTCGATATTCGAATGTTTTTTGTAGTAATAGATTGCATTGTGCAAATCCTCTATATGGCCTGTAAAATCTAAGATTGCTCTTTTGGATACCGCCCGATTGTAGTAAATAGAAAACTCTAAAGGATCAGTTTCAATGGCTTTGTCAAAATCTTCAATGGCATTATAATGATAATCGAGTTTTTGAAGACAATTTCCCCTCAAAGCATAAACTCCCTGATCAAATCCTGAATTGATCGCATTGTTTAAATGCAACAGTGCATCCTGGAACTGGTTCGACAAAAAGAATTGCCTTCCTTTTTCCAGATGAGCCGGCCCTTCATTAGAATGGGATTTTGAAAGTCTTTCCGTAAACTTTTTTATTGTTAAAGTGTTGAACCATTTCATGCTTTTTGGATTTTAGCCGACAGATTAAACAAAGAATAAAAAGATTTAGTAGAATAGGGGGACTAAAATTAATTAATTTTTTGATACATAACAACTTACGATAGTTTTTATTTTGCAAAATGCTTCAAAAGTATCTCGAAAGCCTAAAAAAATGGTTGTTCTTTAGAGAAATGTAATAGCATACAAAACCTACTTTTTCTTCCTGCCCAGCCAAATCAATAAACCTGTAATAGGTAATGTTGCAGCAAAAAGACAGACCAGAAAAGCAATTATTTTAGTCGTCAAACCATAGATACTGCCAGTGTGAATTGGATACATCAAACGTCTCAGTTTATCTCCTCTGGAATAGGCTGCGAAGTGTCTGTTCTCAATATTTTTCGCAGTATACTTATCAAAATAAGCAGAACTGGATTGGTGCGGAATGATTCTTTCCACATCTTCTTTCAGGACCGTAATACTGTTGATGGTATCTACAGGCATTCTGATTTGAATATTTCCATCATAAGGAAAAATACTGTCTGTAGTATTGTAAATGCTTTGGTAAAAAGCCGTGTTATTGAGTTTAGGATCTATTTTGGTTGGATTTTCTACTTTTAAAGAAGTTTTCTTTGTCGTCCCTTCGGTCACCAGGTAAAGGCCACTTTGAAACCAGTCAAAGGCAAATGTCAGACCGGTTAGCGAAATAATAAGTAAAACTAAAAAACTGTAAAAGCCAAAAGTAGAATGAAAATCCCAGTTGATCCTTTTGAAAGAACCGCTCCATTTTACAGAAAGACGCTGCTTTAAATGTTTCATTTTTTTGGGCCACCACAAAACGATACCCGAGATCAGCATAAAAACAAAGATAAGACAGGAAGATCCCATGATAAGTTGCCCCGCATCTCCCATTAACAATTGCCTGTGCAGTGAAAGTACCACTACAAAAAACCTGCTTTCCTGAGGCGTTGTTGCTAGTACTTTTCCAGAATACGGATCAACAGAAAAAAATTGTGCTTTTTTATCTGAATCTTTTCCCAGAATTTGTATCGTACGTAAAGGATCATTAAAAGTAGAAATTCGGCTAATCTTTTTGATGCCGTATTCTTTCTGAAGGACATCTGTGCAGTAATCGATCGTTTTTTTGGTTTTCCCTATAGAAGAAACGTGGTAATACTGTGGATTTACCACTTGGTCAATCTCTTTTTCAAAAACTAAAATACTTCCTGTTAATGCAGCAATAAAAACGATTAAACCTGAGCCAAGTCCCAGCCATAAATGTAATTGTCCGATAGTTTTCTTTATTCCTTTCTTCATTAATAGTCTTATTTTGGTTTATGGCATTGGAGTTTATACCCTAATAGGGTCAGTTTTTCGCTGGAGATAAATTCTTTCCAACCGAAAATCCGTCGCAAATTTATACTTATTTAGACTAAATCTTTCTTGTTTTAAGTAAAAAATAGAGGTGAATATCTTAAAAATGCTTTAGAATTGCAGTTCGCAGACAAGTGAATAATGCTTTTTGCAGTGAAAACTTACAGCTTGGTTTTATGTGAAAAGTGAAAAGTGAGATGTTGACTGTGAAACGTTATATTTTAAGTAAAAAAGTAGATGTTCGATGTGTTTAAATGATTACTACAGCTAGAAAGACTAAAAAATCTGCTTAATCTGTGGGAAAAGAAAAAGGACGGAGTTAAAAATATTTGCGACTAATGAATTGGTTTAAAATAGATTTATTTTCTGACAATAACAAGAAGATTAGTGAAAATTCTATAGAATAAATCGAAATAGTACTTGTTAAACAATTATTAATCTTTACTTTTGCGCTGTTTTTATTAATTCTAAATAAGAATAAAATCACTAACCAAAACTTAAAAATCAATGAAATATCTTAGTTTAAGAACGTCAAAGTTTTTATTTATTATTAGCCTTTTATTTTCTGTCTTCTCTTCTTTTGCACAACAAAATAGTGGAAAAATTAAAGGAGAGATTACAACTTCTGACGGTAGATCAGCCTACGGAGCAACAATTACCCTTAAAAATTCAAAATACAAAACGACCTCTAATACCGATGGTAGTTTTCGATTCAGTAAAATAGCAGAAAATACTTATACGCTGCAGGCTTCATTGTCCGGTTATGAAACAATCGAGCAGGAGGTTACAGTTGCAAACAATGAAACTGCCACCGTAAGTTTACAATTGAAGTTTACCGGTAAAGAAACCGAAGTTTCGGAGAAAAGCGGTGACCAATTGGATGAAATTATAGTTTCGGCCAGCAGAAAGGTAGAAACTTTATCTAAAACACCTTCTTCTGTAACCGTAATCAACGCAAAGGATATTGACAATTTATCTATCGTGAGTTCAAATATTGCTAATGTTGTGGCATTTGCAGTTCCGGGTTTAGGATCGGCAACAAACAATACAGGAAATTACGGTCAGACACTTCGTGGAAGAAATCCTTTGGTTCTTATCGACGGAATTCCACAATCGACACCGCTAAAATCAGCTGGACGTGAACTTCGTTCAATAGATCCTTCCGTAATTGAGCGTATCGAGGTAATCAAAGGAGCTACGGCTATTTATGGTAATGGTGCCGATGGAGGTTTGATTAATTATATTACTAAATCGGGGAAAACTCAAAAGAAATTTGCCGGATACAGTGAGGCTGGAACAACAGGTAATATTAAAGGAGACAGTACAGCAGGATACCGATTTAATCAGCAGTTTTACGGAAAAATCAATAAGTTCAACTATATGGTTGGCGGAACTTATGAAAAGACAGGTGTTTTTCGTGATGGAGCTGGACAGGTTATTTCTCCTGAATACGGATTAGGGGAAACTAAAGCATACAATGTTTTTACAAAAGTAGGTTACGATTTAACTACTAAACAAAGAATTGATTTGATGTACAATTACTTCAGTTCCAATCAGGATTCTGATTTTGTCCTTAAAAATGGCGTATACGGAGTAAGTCCGGCAATTGGAGTATTGGGCAACAGACCGGGTGTAGATGAAGGAAATCGTTACAATCACAATGCTAATCTTCAATATGTAAACAAAGAGATTTTTGGAAGTACTTCGCTTACGGCAAACCTTTATTTTCAGGATTTTTTAACGATATTTTCTAACTCTACTTTTTTCTACGGAAGTGGACAATCGCAAACTGCATCTACCAAAAAAGGTTTAAGAGTATATTTGAATTCTCCTTTTACAATCTCTTCTAATTTTACAGGTGATGTAACTTATGGTTTCGATTTATTGAATGACAAAACGAACCAAAAATTGGTTGACGGGCGTGTTTGGGTTCCAAATATCAATATGGTCAATCTGGCTCCTTATGCACAAATATCGACACAATTGTTTAGCGACTGGAATGTAAAAGCAGGTTTACGTGCCGAAAATATTAAAATCAATATCGACGACTACAACACTCTTGCTACCGGTGCAAACGGAGCGGGAAGTATTGCTGTAAAAGGCGGTGACCTTACTTATGATGCCTTTGTTTTTAACACAGGGATCAGATATTCAAGATTTAAATTTTTTAATCCTTTTGTGAGTTTTTCTCAGGCTTTCTCTGTATTTGATTTAGGAAGAGTTTTAACAAACGCAAAACAGGATGCAATATCTAAATTAGAGACCGAACCTATTATCGTTAATAATTATGAGGGTGGTTTTAGCAGTCAGTTAGGGAAATTCAATTTGAGCGCTTCCTATTATTTGAGTACTTCAAAACTGGGAACCAATCTGATTCAGGTAGATGGATTCCTGGTAGCAGAACGTTTGCCGGAAAGAGTTTGGGGATATGAAGTTCAGGCCGATTATCAAATTTTGAAACAATTGACAGTAGGAGGAAACTATGCTAATGTACAGGGAAGAGGAGACAAAGATTCTGACGGTCATTTTTATGGTCCGACAGATATTTACCTGAAATCAAACAGAATCCCTCCGGTTAAAATTACAGGTTATGCAAAATATGGTGGTGAAAGATTAAACGTTGAATTGTATTGGATGTATGTAGGCGATCGCGATGTTTTTAAACCAAATGCCAAAGGAGCTTATGCTATTGGTGAAGGACCAATTCATTCTTTCAACTTATGGAATCTGGCTACAGCATACAAAGTAACGGACAGTATTAGAGTAAAACTTGGAATAGAAAACATATTCAATACAGATTATTACCCAACAACTTCTCAGTTCTTTGGAACAAATGCCAATTATACCAGAGGAAACGGTACAAGATTTAATTTAGCACTTGGATACAGTTTCTAAAAAAAAAGCTTTTCAGCAATAGTATTATTTTGTTTTTTTATGAAAAGGCTTCTGACGCATTTTGTCAGGAGTTTTTTTTTTGTAATAAAAAAAAGTCACAGTATTCAGTCGCAGTTTTCAGTTTTAATATGTACTGATTACCGTGACTAAAACTGTGACTTGTTTTGAAAGATAAAAGAAATAGTCACAGTTTTCAGTCACAGTGTTCAGTTTTAATGTTTACTGATTACCGTGACTGAAAACCGTGACTTGTTTTGAAAGATAAAAGAAATAGTCACAGTTTTCAGTAACAGTGCTCAGTTTTAATGTTTACTGATTACCGTGACTGAAAACCGTGACTGAAAACCGTGACTGAATACTGCGACTGAGACCGCGACTGAAAACTTACAAAGCCTCCTCTAATTCTAGTGCTTCTTTAAGCAATGGATAGTTCACTTTTCCGTTTGGTGTAAGCGGAACGTCTTCTATGTGCATCACTTTTAAAGAACTGGCGTGAAGATTTAGTTTGGCTTTTAGCACTTTCAGAATCAATTCTTTGTTCAGATTTTCGTCGGTGTACATTACGGCCAGATGTTTATCGTTTATTCCGAGGCAGATAAACGTTTGTCCGCCCAATGCATCTTTCAGCAATAATTCAGTTTCGTCAAGATTGAGACGTACTCCGAACAATTTCACGATTCGTTTGATTCGGCCTACAATGTAGTAGTAGCCTTCGTCGTCTTTACGGGCTTTGTCTCCCGTGTGAAGTCTTTCCTGCTGTTCAAAAAATTGTAAATCGGCTCTGATATTGGCATAACCGCCATAAACGTTAGGACCAATATAAATCAGCTCATCCGTTTCGTTATCGATCTCAAAACGTCCGTTTTTGACTGGTAAACCAATAGAGGTTCCTTTTCGCAACAGATCTTTAGGAGGCAGATAAGCCATACGGCCTGAAGCTTCTGTCTGACCGTATTGCGCAAAGAACTGTTTGCCAAATTTCTCGCTAAAGTCAGAAATCGCTTCGATCAGTTTGTGATTCAGCATTCCGCCCGTATGAGTCAGGTAACGTAAGGAAGGATGGTCTTTTTTGAAAAATCCAATACTGTACAACATCTCATAGAAGTACGGAACTCCACCTAAGGTAGAGTATCCGTAGTTTTTGAAATCGGCCCAAAATTCTTTTTGAAAAGCATCCTTATCCGTACATACAATCTGACTGGCTTTGATACAATTGGTGGTAAAAATCGACAAGCCATACACAAAATTAATAGGTACATTTAAAGGCACTACATCATCAGACCGGATAGGCATATACTCCATAATCGATTTTGCATTGTGCACCAGGTTTTCATCAGAAAGCCTAACAAATTTAGGCGATCCTGTAGTCCCGGAAGTACTTAGCAAAAGTTTGATTTTGGCATGTATCGGGTAAATTAAATTTACGTTTCGTTTAAACAATACTATCGTTTCTGATGCATTTACAGCCGTATAACCTTCTATTTCAGTTCGCGTAGGATCATAGATATAATAAGGAGTATATTTCTGTTCCAAATTTTCCTTAAAATTTTCAAGTAAACCCATTCCCAACAAAGCAATCGTAAACCTGCTCTGGTAAAAATTTAAAAGCGTTTCAATAGCCGGTAACTGATTGTCATTGTAAATAAAAACAACTGAACGGATGTTTTCGATTTCCAGTGACTGATCCATTTCTGCAATAGATTTTGAAACTCCGGTACTGGCGTCGGTAAAAGTCAGCTTTTCATTTTTTCTGATTAAATCGTATAGTTCCATAAGTTTAGTGGTCTATTCTAATTAATTTCAAATCCGTATTTTTTAAGGATGTCTTTTATTTTTGCTACACTTCCCATCTCCAAAATGTCCTCCATTTCGATTGAGATTTTGTATGTACTTTCAAGTTCTTCTACTAATACCAAATGACTCATCGAATCCCATTCGGCTATAGCCTGATATTCCAGTCCGTCGTTTACTGCCTCAACAGGAATTTCAAAAGCTCTTGCAAATACTCCGTGTAATTGTTCTATTGTACTCATTGTTCTATTATTTAATATTAAATTGATATTTTTTATTTGTTGTTTAATGTTTTGTTATTCATATGCAATAGATATGACGCTCCTCTGGAGCTTTCGAAAAAAAAACATTCTAAATGCTATAAATATTACGCTCCTTTGGAGCTTTTATAAATGTTAACCTCATTGGAACGTAATTCTATAGATATGGTGCTCCTTCGGAGCTTTTATAAATGTTAATCTCATCGGAACGTAATTCTATAGATACGTCGCTCCTTTGGAGCTTTTGCAAAAAAATACGTTATAAATGCTATAAATATGATGCTCCTTTGAAGCTTTTACAAATGTTATCTCATTGGAACGTAATTCTATAAATATGATGTTTCTTTGGGGCTGTTCATAAATGTTAAGCCCCATCGGGGCAAAATATTTATAGAAATTGGTAAAATCGTTTCAATAAACCCCAACGGGGTGACATATTTTGAACCGGTTTAGTTTTAAACCTTTGTATGTTTCCATTTTCCTTTTCGGAAGACGACGATACAAGCCACGGCTAATATAATTTCCGAAACAAGGATGGCGGTAAAAACACCATTGGAACCCAGGTCAAAAGAAATTCCCAGAGCATAGGCAAGCGGAATCTGTATGACATAGAACATCAGGATGTAAAGCCACGTCACTACTTTTACTTCACCGGCCGCATTAAGGGCTCTTGAAATCACCATCGTATAACCTAATAATATGTAAGCTATCGAAATAAGATGAATGTACATGGTACTAAAAGAGATCACCTCAGGAATGTCAGTAAAGATTTTTATGACCGGAACAGCTAGGAATATCCAGCAAATTCCAATTAAAACCAGAAATCCCATGTTTAACATTCCCGCTCTCCAAACCGATTTTTCGGCACGTTCAGGCTGTTTCGCTCCCAGATTTTGTCCGGTTAAGATTCCTGCTGCGTTTCCAAGACCCCAGGCCGGCATCGTAGCGATAGAAGTGACTCTTTGTGCCAGAATGTAACCTGCAAGAGCACTTTCGCCAAAATGCGACATGATTTTGATCATGAACACCCAGCTTGATGCCGGAATGATGAATTGTACGGTACCGCCAAAAGCCAGTTTCAGTACTCTTTTGAAAATAGCAAGATTAAAGACCATTTGTGCCAGACCAATTTTTAACATGGTTTTTGCCCTTATCAGATACCAGGCCTGATACAGCACTCCAATTACTCTCGCAATTAAAGTGGCCAGTCCAACTCCCAATAAGCCGTATGCCGGAACAGGACCCCAGCCATAAATAAATACCGGACACAGTACAATGTTCAACGCATTGGAAAGCCACAGTATTCTCATAGCAGTCGAGGCATCTCCAACACCTCGGAAGATCCCATTTACGACGATTCGAAGAATCAAAAATCCGCTGGAAGCAAACATGACGATGCCGTAAGTTCTTCCTTCCTCAACCATAGCAGCCGAAAGTCCCATGGCACTCATAATATCGGTAGTCCAGATGGTACAGACAATACTAATCAGGGCAGCAATAGGCACTGTAGCATAAATCACCTGCATGGTGGTCTGGCCTGCTGCTTTGAATTTTTTCTCGCCAATTCTTCTGGAAATCATCGCGGAAGCCGCTATCCCCAAACCAATGGAAACCGAATAACAAAAAGTGATGAAAGTTGTGGTCGCTCCGGCAATTGAAATAGCATTCGTACCCAATCGGCTAACAAAGAACAGATTGGAACATACAAATAGTGATTCCATCAAAAGCTCAACCACCATTGGAACTGACAGTAAAAGAATGGTTTTGTTAATGCTGCCCGAAGTGAAGTTTTTTTCACTTCCGGCAAGAGAACGCCTTAATAAACCAAAGAAGGAGCGTGTTTTTAAAAGAGCTTCTTTCATTAGTTTTCTTTTGCTGTTACTATTTCTTCATGGATTAACTGATGTAACGGATTCGGTACAAAACCACTTTTTTTCATGTGTGGAAATCCGGCCGTTTCTTCATAACCATTATACAAACGTCGGCTATTGAAAATAAGACGTTTGAATTCAGGTATAAACATATTGTACTTGTCGAATATTTCCTGAAGCTCAGGATGTTCTGCCTGATATTCGATGATAATATCGTAAACACAATTCCAGAATTCTTTTTCTGTATAGTTAGCGTTTGTAATCATAACGTGACTCAGGTATCTGAAGAAGGCATCAAAAATGGCGATAAGTATCGTTAACGGTGCATTTTCCGGATTTGGAGAGGCATTAAACAAGTTATCAATAAATTCCTGTGGTAATTTTTTCTTTGCTTCTTCATTAATTAAAATATCTCCCACAAAGTCCTGCAAGGCAATACGTGTTGGCACATAATCTTTTAGAATCAGAATCACATTTTGTCCGTGTGGATCGATAGATAACGAATGCTGGTAATAAATCTGAAGCACAGGCTTAAGATACGCAGTCATATAAGCTTTGAGCCATTGCTCTGTAGAAAGACCTGATTTTTCTATAAGTTCTTGTACAAGACTTTTTCCGGTGTTGTCTACATATAATAATGCCGCCATCGTCATTAAATTCTCTCCTTCTCTAAGGGAATTTATGGGGCTTTCGCGCCACATAGCACCCAGATATTCATTGTACTGGTAAGGAGGATTGTCAATTTTACTATAACTAGGGTGGGCATAGGTAACCGAAACGACTTCGCCTAAAAGTACAACTCCCATTTTTTGCAAGTGCTCGTCTTTTTTAAGTACATTTTTCAGATACTCTGTCAAACGTGGCGCTATCAATAATTGTTTAGGAGACAAACCTCTAACATGGCTGGTGTTTAGTATAGACATTGATGTTTTTACATAATGTTTATGAGGTGCACTTTCGTTGAAAAAAGTACGGATGCTTTGTTGAGGGCTGTAAATGTCTTCGGTTAACTCTAATGGGATAAGATGTTTGGACGCAATATCATTAGAAAATTGCATCACGAGTTTATTTTGCCATTGCCATACGTGCACCGGAATAAAAACATAATTATACGGATCTACATTCAATGCCGCTAACTTGTTTCTAAAGGCATCTAGTTTTTCTTTACCAATTTCAATTTCATAAAAATCCTGATCGTCCACATCGGTCTGTAAGCGTAGATTAGCTCTGTTTTTATGAGCCGCAATCCAAATTAAACGTGTTCTTTGATCAGACTCGGGATTGTATTTCGTATAATCTTCTGAGTCAAAACCAATGCGGCCCTTGTTGACAATTACCCACGGGTGCCCATCCAGACTGTGTTCGATCGTTTGAAAATCAGCATCGGCTAGTTCCGCGGCAGGCACACGACGGTTTGACTGAATGTAAGCATCAGCGTATAAGGTATGCAGTAACTCTTCGATATAATGGGCCAGGGTAAAAGAGTTGATACCAAAAGTTTCCTGAAGTTCGATAAAGAAATTAGGTACATCGATATGCTCTAATTTTACTTCATGTTCGACTTTACAAAGGCTGTCTTTAACGATATGCCAATAGTTAAGAAACCTCGGATAAGCCGAAAAAGTATAGTAAATACTCGCGGTGTCGGTTTCTAATCTGAAATGAGTAAGACCATCCTCATCTTTAGCAATTATTTGTGGGTTTGCGACGTCTTCACGCATCAATTCCGAAATACTTTTGGCGAGTAAGTTTCGATTGACCTGATTCCAAATATCGGCGTTGAGGTGCTGAGCGTCTTTAAAGGTATTTTCTGGGGTTATCATCTGAGTTGATTTTTAGTATGATCTAATGGTTTACTTGCTCGTTTACTAATTCCAAAACATTCGCTGATGAAAATTCAGGAGTTGCTCTTTGTACCCCGAATTGTTGAAAAGCAATGCGTTTTTCAACTTTGTACACTTCACGATTAGCGATTTGGTTAATGATGTACGAATTTCGATAAGCACCCATTCCTAAGTCCGGAGTCGAAAGTCCATGCGTATGCAATTCAGCATTCTGAACAAAAATATCCGTACCGTTTTTGTCAATAGTATAATTGCGATGTACTTTGAATAAGCCATTTTCCAGTCGGCCAATTTTGTCCTGAATTCCTGAAAGAATTGCGGGTTCTTTGTATTTGTAACCCGTTGCCAGAATCACATAATCGGTTTGATCCTCGAAAGGCTGCTCCAGTTCTGTTTGTACAAAATCAAGTAAATGCGAACCATCCGTATCTTCTTTTACCGAAGTCAGACGCATGTTCGAACGCAATTCTACATTTAGTGGAGTGTCTTCTAAGCTCATCTCGTACAAGCTGTCGAAAATCTCGTTAATCAATTCATGATCAATCCCTTTGTACAGCCCATGCTGACTGTCTAAAAGCTGTTTTCTTTTTTGTGCCGAAAGACTGTGAAAATGATCTACATATTCCGGAGAAGTCAACTCCAAAGTCAGTTTGGATTTATTGTCAAGCGGGAAGAAGTGTGACGAACGGGTGAACCATTTCAATTGCAACCCGTCTTCCGTATCCGGTAAAAGATCACGGAATACCTCGGCAGCACTTTGTCCTGAACCAATGATTGTTACCGACGCATTTTTCTGAATCTGAGGTTTGAAATACAAATATTGAGAAGCATGAATCACATTTGGAAGAGCTGCGGTGTCAATAAAATCAGGAACATGAGGTGAAGTTCCCGTACCCAAAACTATTTTATGCGTATAATAAACAGTCGTAACACACGTCTGAGTATTGATCACCGTAACTTTGTACACATCATCAACAGGGTCAATTGAAATCACCTTGTGCGAAAATTTAAGGTTGCTTAACTGAGCAGCCGCCCATTTGCAATATTCATTGTACTCTCTTCTGTAGATAAAGAAATTTTCACGGATATAAAATTTATAAGCACGTCCGCTTTGTTTGATGTAATTTAAGAAGCTGTATTTATTCGTTGGATCGGCCATTGTAACCAAATCGGCTAAAAACGGAACCTGTAAAGTGGCATTGTTTAACATTAAACCTGGGTGCCAGTCAAAGCCTTCCGACTGATCAAAAAACAGTGCTGATAAATCTTCAATGGGTTCGATAAGCGCGGCAAGTCCAAGGTTGAAAGGACCAATTCCAATTCCGATTACCGAATATATTTTTTCTGTATTCATTGTGGTTATTTTGAGAATTAAACTTGTGAGGTTGAAACGGTGTTTTTTTGAAACTCTTCGGCAGCCGGAAATTTAGCCCAATACCATTCTCTGTAACAGAAGTTCAGATTGGCTTTTTTGTGCGGCATTTCGATGACTTTCTGAATTTTAAACCCAACGTGAGCCTTGTTCATCATCGAAGCGATAGAATCTACAGAACCTTCTCCCACCATTTTGCCTACTTTGGCTTCGCTCAAAACAAAATCCATCATAGATTGTGTTGCTGGAGAACCGTATTTTAATTTCGGATCGGTTGGTGCGATAAATTGGTGTGTTCCGTAATCGGAGGGAAGTACGTCATAGTATTCTCCAACAATGTCACGGCATGGCCAGTACACTTCAATATTAAAAGTTGGAACCCCATTGGCCTCTCCGATATAACTGTGCGAATGACCTCCCGGAAGCATGGTGCGATAGAATACCTCCAATTCACGTAACGGCCAGTTCATCTGCCAGATTTTCAAGGCGTGTTCGCGGTGAAACCACTCGTGAAGCATTTCCAGATCGTTGTCTACATCTACCGGACGCAGACTGATCGTTACGTTGTCTTTCTCAAAAAATCGGCTGAAAACCGTAGTGTTTGGTTTTGGCTGAATCAATTTTTTGGAGAAAAAGTGTTTGTTTAATGGATTAGGGTACGTTTTGTACACCGCCGGATTGGTTCGTGGCGCACTGGCTTCGTCCATATTGTTTAAACTGGTCAGTAAATTTCCTTTTACGATTAGTTTGACACTGTTCGTAAAATGAGAAACCAAACCTGTTACATCTGAATCTTCTTCTTTTTTTAAGGCATCGTATATAAGATCCAATAATACCGTTTCGTCAGCAAGTTTGTTTTTACCCAAAGCGCTCACAATTCCTAACAAATGATTGATTAACAGGTAATACCCCCAGAAATCAATAATTCTTTTTTCGGCAATAAAAGAGCGGCTTTCTTTTCCAAAATCAGGGATTAAACGTTCCAGTTCCTGTACGATTCCTTCGCGGAAAAAGTACCCCTGATTGTCTCTGAAATATAGTTTTGACGGGAAAAGATTTTCATCAAATTCAACCATTACATTCTGTTGGTGAAATTCTGATCCAAATCCGTATTTATTAAAAACGCCAATTAAAGGAGTAAGACTAATATTCAGGTATTGTTTGAACCAGGCAATAGCAGTGGCAGCTACTGTTGTATCTTGTCTTTTGGCCGATTCCTCAATCAGGGTTACGATTCTTGGCAGTTCATTCAAAATGTTATCCTGAGACAAAGCTGCAACCAGTGTTACATTTTTATTGGCGTTGGCTCCATGAAAAGGATTTTGACGGATACTAGTACTGAAACCATCGATAATTTTATCTTCAAAAACCACCGTGATGAATGCAGGATCAGTAATAAGCTGAATTTGTGGATAGTCTTTCTGAATGCCTTTTCCCCAATCTGTTTTCATCAACTGCGCTGCATCATAACCACGATTAAGTTCGTGTAGGTAATTGACACGGAAAGAGTTGGTAATTTTCACGTGCAGTGAGAATTTATACATCCATTCGCTTTCGTCATTGTACACGGTACGAACCGATGAGGTTGCCGCATAGGAAGGACCAAATTGACCCAAACTGAAAAGCAGTTGTCTGGATTGCATTTCTTTTACTTCTTTTTGCTCTAATAGATAGTTGGCTTCCCAAGGGTGTGCCGGTACTACTTTGTATTGCGAATAAAAATCCAGTAATTCTTTGGCGTTTTTATTGGCATATTTTGAAATTTCATTTCTCAGATAATCGGTGATCAGATAGTCTTCGGCACTTTTTTCGATAACATTTTCAGGATGCACCAGGAAAAAGTGTAATGGAAACTGCCCCTCGGTTTCAGGAGAATATTGAAGTAATTCGTCTTTGGTAAATCCTTCTCTACTTTTTGGCAGTGGATGTACCGTATGTCCTAGAATTAACGATTGTTCTGCTGATATAAAAGTTTGTTCCGGGTTGCTGGCGTTCCGGCCGCTATTTTTATAATGCTCCAGGTAAAGCGCCAGATTGTCAATACTGTTTTCCATGCGTTTTTGTGTAGGAAGCGGATCAATATCCGGATATTCTGCTTTGCAATAAGCGGCAACAATTTCTGTAAACGCGATAGGATTTATTTCTCTGAATTCATCCGTTGCAATAGTGCGGGACACTATCGGAAAGCCAAAAGCATGAACGCCACTTTCGGAAAAGTAAACCAAAGGAGCAAAAACTTCCTGGCCAACAGTGCTAAAGTCAAATCGAAGAAAAGTGCTGTGATCGATAGTCTGCATAAATTCAGCCAAAGCAAGGTCGTATTTCGGAACACCTTCGTATTGGCTCCAGTTGCTGAATTCTCTGCAATAACAGTTGAGGAGGGATTTGTAATTTACTTGTTCTGCAAGTTGTTTAAAATTAGTTAAGTCTGTGGTATTCATCTCCGTTTTGTTTTATGAGGTTAAGAATGTTTTTAATATCATTTAGGGTTGTAAGGGGATTTAAAATGGTGAATTTCAAATAGAATTCTCCATCTACTTTGGTGCTGGCGACCAGAACTTCGCCGCCAAAAAACAGTTTCTCTTTGATGTATTTGTTGACTTCACAAGAATTAGATTCAGCCGGTCCGTCGAGATAACGGAAGAGTAAAATACCAATATCAGAGTGGCATAACAGTTCAAAATTAGGATCGGCTTCAATATAGGCAGCGGTTTGTTGGGTAGTTTCGATTAAGGTCTCAGTAAACTGTCCGAGCTTTTTCTTGCCCATATAACGAAGGGTAAACCAAAGTTTCAAAGCATCAAAACGACGTGTAGTTTGAACAATTGATTTATTGACCTGAGCCGGAAGCGCATCGTAATTTTGCTCTTCAGGATTCAGATAATCAGCGTGATGCTTGATCAGGTTGAGGTGAAGTTTATTTTTAACAATAAAGGCACTGCTGCTTACGGGCTGGAAGAATGATTTGTGGTAATCGACGGTTACAGAATCGGCCAGTTCTATGCCGTTTAATAAATATCTTTGTTTCTCTGTTAAAAGCAATCCGCATCCATAGGCAGCATCTACATGAAGCCATAAATTGTGCTGGCTGGCAATAGCAGCGATTGTTTTTAACGGATCGATGTTGCCGAAATCGGTTGTACCGGCCGTAGCGGTAATGGCAATTGGAATGTTTCCTTTTTTAATTTCGTCAGCGATCGCCTTTTCGAGTTTTTCCGGATCCATACGGTATCTTTTGTCTACACCCACATTTACAATAGCTTGTTCTCCGAGACCTAAAACCCAGGTGGTTTTATGATTGCTGAAATGCGCTTTATCCGAAACAAAAATCCTGTACTTGTGAGCATCAGGAGGAAGTCCTTCCATTTTAATATTCCATTTTTGATATTGCATGGCATAGTAATCTCTCGCCAGAAGTAGCCCCATTAAATTACTTTGAGATCCTCCCGCTGTAAAAACGCCATCGCCTTGTGTATAACCCACCTGCTCGCTGGTCCAGTCAATTAATTTTCTTTCGATAAAAGTTCCGCCAGCGCTTTGGTCATAAGTATCTTGTGAGGAGTTGATGGCACTGATCAGAATTTCTGCCGCTAGTGCCGGAATAACAACCGGACAGTTTAAGTGTGCAATATATTCCGGAAGGTGAAAAGCGGTGGCGTGGTTTACATAAAGCTCGTCTACTTCGTTCAGCAGACTTTCGTAATCGGGTAGTGGAGTGTCAAAATCTATCTCTTCAACTTTAGCTCTGATTTCCTCAGGTTTGATTCCGCTGAAAGGTTTTTTATTATTTTTTAGGAAATTCGAAACACGTTCCTGTGCTAATTTCATGGCTTGAGCGTATTCTGTTCCGGAGTTTTGATGGAAAATGTCTTTGTAAAAATCCTGGCCCTGCTGGACTCCTTTTTCGGTGACTTCTGTACGAATCAATGTGGTATTCATAAAATAGTTGTTTAAGGGGTTAAAGTTATTTTTCAGTCGAGGTAGACGACTTTTTTAGATAAAGGGGTTCTCTTTTTTTTGGAGGGTTTTAAGGCTTCGGGATAATACCCCAGATAAAGAAGCCCTAGTGATTTTTCATTTTCTGAGAGACCAAATTTTGCCACGTAATCGATAGCTACTCCTTTGGTACTCCAGTAACTGCCCATTTTATGAGCATGGCAGGTAAGCGCAATATTTTGTACAGCAGAAGAGACTGCAGCAATTTCTTCCCATTCGGGCAGGTCAATTTTGGTGTTTTTCACCATGACTACTCCAATCATACAGGCTGCATTGAGCGGATAATTTTCGAGATACGAAAGCTTGTCTTTTTGATCTTCGGGAGATAATTCATTATAGAAATCTCTGTAATAGTGAGCCATATATTCGCCGTACTTTTTCAAATATTTGCCCCTAAAAATGATAAACCTCCAGGGTTCTGTCATTTTATGGGTAGGAGCCCAGGTGGCATTCGTCAAAATTTCTTCAAGCAATTGATCCGGTAATTCTCCCTTGATAAACTGATTGGCATAGACGCTTCTCCTGTTACGGATGTTCTTCGAAATTTTGTTTAATTTATAAGAAGAGTCTGATAGCTTGATTTTACTGAGGTTGTTCTTAATTTTCATTTATTTTGGAAATTTTTCTAAGAAAATTCTTTTTTATTTTGGCCAAATAAAAATAAATTTGTAAGTAATTCTTATTTAGAATGAATAAGAATAGTATGAAACAAAAGTATAAATTAATCTGATAGAAAAAAATGTTTTTTTTTAAATTTATACGAATGAACGTACACTTGTCTTTGAATCTCTTTGATTTTTATTCATTAATGTATTGATTATGAGTAACTTGTGTTTCAGGGTTTAAAGTCTTTTTACAGCTATTATTAAATTGTAAAAAAGAAGTTACGTGTAATTTATACAGATAAAAAGAGAGGCGAGAATACTTGTTTTATTTCGTATTCTTACAAGAAGTTAAAAAAAGAGAGCAAACCAGGAGGGAAGGAGCATTTAGCCTGGTTTTAGGAAGTTTTTAGCAAAATTTTAATGGAATTATTCTCGTCCATTTTGAAATAGAAAAGGGTTTGGAATTTTAGAATTTTGAAGTTTTTTTTGAGTAAAAATGGCTTAGGATGGATCAATTTAATTTTGAATTGAGAATAGTTGTTCTAAATTAACTTTTAAACTTTATAAAGTACTTTAATTTTTAGTTTTGAATGTGATAATTGTAATTTTTGTTGCTATAAATAAGTAAAGTCATAAAAGTTAGTAGCTTCTTGTTGTAAGTGTAAAATTATTTTGCGACATCGTTTAAATTTGTGAAGTGCGAAAACTCATTATATACCTGTTCATCTTTTTAATTGTATCCAATATTGGGTTCTTTCAGCAGTTTTATAAACTGCCGATATTGCTCGAGCATTTTAAGGAACATCAGCAAAGGCATGATATCAGTTTTTTTGATTTTTTAGAAATGCATTACTGGGGAGAAGATTTAAAAGACAATGATTCTGATCGTGATATGCAGCTTCCGTTTAAGAACATATCCGGACCTTACGTACAGTTGGTGTTTGTTCCGCAGGACAACCCCATATTTTATATTCCTTTTACTGTTGGATTTTCACAATCGGGTACAATTCCTTATACCTCAGATTTGTATTCAAATCCTTCCTTATTTTCGGTATTTCGCCCTCCTGTAGCCTAATTTGATTTTATAGAATTTTTATTGTGGTTAAGACATTTTTGATGTTTTAGCCCTGGCATTACTATATTCAAATAAATTAAATTATGCTTAATAAGATCATACAATTCTCAGTTAAAAATAAACTGGTAATTGGGATCTTCACGTTGCTATGGATTATCTATGGCGTGTTTGAAGTAACCCGTTTACCTATTGATGCCGTTCCTGACATCACCAACAATCAGGTACAAATTATTACAACGGCCCCGTCTTTGGGGGCAGAAGATGTAGAGCGTTTAATTACATTTCCAATAGAACAGGCAATTAGCAACATCCCGCAGCTTAAAGAAAGCCGCAGTATTTCGCGTTTTGGACTGTCGCTGGTTACGATTGTTTTTGCAGACGACACAGATGTGTATTGGGCGCGTCAGCAGGTGGCCGAACGATTGCAAAAAGTAGAAATTGCAGAGAACGCCAGTATTCCTGAAATGGCACCGGCAACAACAGGTTTGGGGGAAATTTACCAGTATGTTCTTAAGCCGCAACCCGGATATGAAACAAGGTATTCTCTGGAAGATTTGCGTACTATTCAGGATTGGACCATTAGAAGACAGCTTTTGGGAACCCCTGGAATTGCAGATGTCGCTACTTTTGGAGGGAAATTAAAGCAGTATGAAATTGCCGTTAATCCGTCACGCTTAAAAGCACAAAACCTGACTATAAAAGAGGTTTTTACAGCATTGAACAGTAATAACGAAAATACTGGTGGCGCGTATATTGAAAAAGGCCCAACGGTACTGTACATCCGAAGTGTCGGACTAACCCGAAACATTAGGGACATTCAGAATATTATTGTCAAAAATACACAGGCCGGAACTCCTATTTTAATCAAAGATATTGCAGAAGTAAAAATGTCTTCGGCGATACGTTACGGAGCCTTAACGACAGCTGATATTGGCGAGTCGGTTGGTGGAATTGTAATGATGCTTAAAGGAGAGAATGCCAATAATGTTATCGTAAATGTCAAAAAACGAGTTGCCGAAATTGAGAAAATCTTACCCAAAGGTTTGAAAATAGAACCTTTTTTAGATCGTACAAAAATGGTCGATAATGCCATTGGGACTGTTCAGAAGAATCTTATCGAAGGTGCCTTGATTGTAGTCCTTGTTCTGGTACTTTTTCTTGGGAATTTAAGAGCAGGTTTTATTGTGGCTTCGGTAATTCCGTTAGCGATGCTTTTTGCTATTATTATGATGAACACCTTTGGCGTAAGCGGGAATTTAATGAGTCTGGGCGCGCTTGATTTTGGTTTGATTGTCGATGGTGCGGTAATTATTGTGGAAGCCATTTTACATCATATTCATTCTGCTAAAAAATACAAAGAAATCGATTCTATTTCACAAGAGGAAATGGATAAAGAAGTAACTGGTTCGGCAGGACGTATGATGAATGCAGCAGTATTCGGACAGATTATTATTCTGATCGTTTACCTCCCAATATTGTCTTTAGAAGGTATCGAAGGAAAAATGTTCAAACCAATGGCACAAACTGTTGCCTTTGCCATTTTGGGTGCTTTTATATTATCCCTTACTTATGTTCCAATGGTGAGTGCCTTGTTTATTAGCAAGAAAATAAGCCATAAGCCCAATTTATCGGATCGCATAATGGTAAAACTTGAATCTTATTATGAAATTGGGTTGTCCAGAGCATTACAAGTCCGAAAAGGGATTGTGATTTCAGCTTTCGTTCTGTTTGGTATCGCCTTGTTGCTTTTTAGTCGAATGGGAGGTGAGTTTATCCCACAGCTGGAAGAAGGCGATTTTGCCGTAGAAACTCGTTTATTACTGGGGACAAATTTATCGACGACCACAGCAACCATTGAGAAAATTTCGTCTGCATTAAAAAATACTTATCCGGAAGTAGAAAAAGTAGTTTCCAGAATTGGTAGTGCCGAGATTCCGACAGATCCTATGCCTATAGAAGGTGGAGATATGATTATTGTGTTGAAAGACAAATCAGAATGGACAAGCGCTTCTTCGTTTCCTGAATTAGCAGATAAAATGACTCAAACCGTTAAAGAAGTTGCACCCGGAGTTACGACCGGTTTTCAGTTTCCGGTTCAAATGCGTTTTAACGAATTGATGACCGGAGCAAAGCAGGATTTAGTTTGTAAAATTTACGGCGAAGATCTCGATAAATTGGCAAAATATGCCGAGCAGTTAGGCGCAATTAGCACTAGAGTAGAAGGTGCTACCGATCTTTATGTGGAGAAAGTTACCGGAATGCCTCAGATTGTTATTGATTATGATTGGGCCGAAATGGCGAAGTACGGAATTTATGTTTCAGACATCAATCAAACAGTAAATGCCGCTTTTGCAGGAGCTGTAGCAGGAAGCATTTATGAAGGAGAAAAAAAGTTTGATATGGTGGTACGTGTAGAAGCTAGCGGACGAAAAGATATTGATGATGTTCGCAATTTATTGATTGCAACCCGTTCCGGAATGCAGATTCCGTTGTATCAGGTGGCTTCTGTAAAAGAAGTGGAAGGTCCAAATCAGATTCAGCGTGAAGACGCTAAGAGAAGGATTATCGTTGGTTTTAATGTGAGAGGGAGAGACGTAGAATCTATTGTTGAAGAATTGCAAAAGAAAGTAAACAGTCAGATCAAATTTGAGCCTGGTTATTATATTACCTATGGAGGCACTTTTGAAAACCTGCAACAAGCAAAATCCCGTCTGGGAGTTGCGGTTCCGGCGGCTTTGTTTATGATTTTTGCATTGTTATATTTTGCTTTCCGATCTTTTAAAGAAGGAATTATCATTTTTACAGCCATTCCATTATCGGCAATTGGCGGCGTGTTTGGACTGGCTTTGCGCGATATGCCGTTTAGTATTTCTGCCGGAGTTGGTTTTATTGCGCTCTTTGGTGTAGCCGTTTTGAATGGAATTGTTTTAATCTCCGAGTTCAACCGTATACAAAAACACGGCGAAATTACCGATCCGCTTCAAATTATCATTACGGGAACCAAAAACAGGTTACGTCCTGTATTGATGACAGCTGCTGTTGCTTCTTTAGGGTTTTTACCTATGGCTTTGAGCAATGGCGCAGGTGCAGAGGTACAACGCCCGCTTGCAACCGTTGTGATTGGTGGACTGATTACAGCTACTTTACTGACACTCTTTGTACTTCCGGCTATTTATTTAATGACGTATCATACCAAAGTTTTTTCTAAGAAAAATAAAAAACACAAGATGGATAAACTGACTTTACTATTGCTGGCTTTGTTTCTTACGGCTTCGGTTCAGGCACAAGAAGTACCCATATCTCTTGACGAATCTTTGTCGATAGCGCTTCAGCATAACAGAAGAATTAAATCTTCGCAATTGAATGAAAGATCAAAAGAACAGTTGGAAAAAACGGCTTTTGATCTTCCTAAAGCATCTCTGAGCGCCGATTATGGTCAGTTTAACAGTGCTGTAAACGATACGCGTTTTGGTATCAGCCAGACTTTTGCATTTCCAACACTGTATACCAATCAAAAAAAAGCTTTGAGGGAAAATTACAATGCCGCAAAAGCAGAATCGCAGTTAACTGTGCAGCAGATTAAGTCGAATGTGAGGAACTTATTTTATTACTATATCTGGCTTAATAGTAAAAAGGAATTATTGGCTTATGCCGATTCGATTTACAGGTTAATGGAGCAGAAATCGGAATTGCGTTATAAGACAGGGGAAACAAATGTACTGGAAAAAAGCGCCTCTCAATCGGCACGACAGTTCTATACAAACCAGCTAACGATGGTTAATAAAGATATTGCTATTACCTTAAAAATATTTAATACGATTCTTCAGGATAGTATCGTTCATGTACCTTTTTCTGATAAGATCAAGAATGATTTTGCTGTTGCTTTAAATCAAAATAAAAATATTGCAACGCTTCCTCAGATACAACTTTCGATGTATGAAGCAGAAGCAGCAAAGTGGAAATGGAAAACGGAACAAGCCAGATTAATGCCCGATGTTACAATAGGGTATAATAATTTGAGCATTGTTGGTACACAAACGAGTTCTTCAGGTCAGGATGTTTATTATAATAACAGTCAAAGGTTTAGTTATGTTAATCTTGGGTTGTCTGTTCCATTGTTTTTCAGCAGTCAGTCAGCTCGTAACAAAGCTGCGAAAGTAGATTATGAAACGTATAAGATGAGGGCAGAAACGACAAAGATTGAAATGCAGACGGAGATTAGTAACGCCGAAAGCGAGATCGAAAAATACAAGGAAAGCCTTTTTTATTACGAAAACGAAGGACTAAAGAACGCGACGGTAATTATCGACGCAGCGAATAGTCAATTGGAAAACGGTGATATCGATTACCTGCAATGGGTTTTGGTAGTCAATCAGGCGATCACCATAAAGAATGAATATTTCGATAGGATTAACGATTACAATAAGGCCGTGATTAATTGGCAAACCCTTAATAATTTATAAAATAATGAAAACATATAGCAGCATCATTTTTGTTTTTTTATGCTTGGTTTCCTGCCAGGGTGACAAAAAAGAGCAACAAACTAAAAAAGAAATAAAACAGGAAAATAGCATTCAATTAAGCGATACACAAGTAAAAAACGCAGGATTGATGGTTGGTCATCCTGAGGAACGAACTGTAAAAGGAATATTACAGCTTCAGGGAACGGTTACGGTACCGCCAAAAAGCGTGGTAACGGTTAGTATCCCTTTGGGAGGTTATATCAAAAAGACCGATTTAATGGCCGGAATGCACGTGAGAAAAGGGCAATTACTGGCGGTAGTAGAGGACATGCAATACATACAGCTGCAACAGGATTATCTTACCGCAAAAGAAAAGTTTCAACTGGCCCAAAGTGAATTTAATCGCCAGAAAGAGCTTAATGCAAAGAAGGCCAGTAGTGATAAGTTGTTTGAACAGACTTCGACTGAGATGCAAACACAACGTATTTACATGGCATCGTTGGCACAAAAACTGGGATTGTTGGGGATTAATGTCAAAAAACTTACCGCTTCAACGATAAGCAAAACGGTTGCAATTCATTCGCCTATAAATGGTTTGGTCTCGAAGATTAATGTGAATGTAGGGAAATACATTTCGCCAACAGATATGCTTTTTGAGCTAATCGAAATGACTGACATTGTGCTGGTCATGAATGCTTTTGAAAAAGACTTAAACCTGCTTTCGGTTGGACAGACCGTTTCGGCATATACCAATGCTAATCCGTCTAAAAAGTACAAGGCAAAAATTGCTTACATCAATCAAAGTCTGAATGACGATCGTGCAGCAGAGGTGATTTGTAAAGTGAATCAATATGAAAAGTCATTAATTCCGGGACTTTTTATTAATGCCGAGGCAGAATTTGATAACGAAAAAGCTCTTACAGTTCCGGAAGATGCCGTGGTAAGATGGCAGGGTAAGTTTTTTGTTTTTTTGAAAATTGGCGGGCACAATTTTAAAATGCTTCCAATTGAATTAGGTACTGCCAGTGAAGGATATCGTCAGATCAAATCTTCGGCTATCGATATTTCTTCGGCTATTGTAATCAAAAATGCTTACACGCTTTTGATGGCTTTCAGAAACGGAGGAGAGCAGTAATTTTAAGTTAAAAAGAATCCCCCAGCTCCATAGGGATTGGAACTGGGGGATAATAAAAAAATAAAACACAATCTTTAGAACGTATACCTCACTCCAAATTGTCCTTGGAATCTTGAGGCTAACTGATCTACAGTATAAGGTGATGTCGAAGGTTTCTGGAAAGTATAAGTTGGATCGCCAGTAGCAACTCCGCCTAAGTTTCCTGATTTTGTTAACCCAAGATTTGCCGTTGAATTGTAAGTGTTTGGAACAAAATAGCTTCTTCCCCAATCTTTATTGATCAGGTTTCCAACATTTGCTATGCTGAATGAAAGCTGTAAAGCACCTGCTTTATTAATTTTGATTTCATCCATTAATTTCAAATCAGCTTGGATGTTCCATGGTGTAGTGGCACCGTTTCTTTCTGTGAAGTTTCCTCTTCTGCTTTTCAAATAATCATTTCCGTTAATGAAAGCTTCGTAATCTGCTACCTGCTGCGCTGCTGTAGCCGATGGAACTCCTGCTGCATTTACACCAATGTATTTCGCTGCTTCTGCTGCATCTTTGAAGATGTAAGCCAATCCTGCTGCCTGACCTGTTCCTGCAATTGTAGAGTTTACAAATCCCCATGAAAACGGATTTCCGGATTGAGCATTGAAATATACATTTGCTGAGAACGTATTGTTATCGGCCACTTTTACAGCATATCCAACATTTGAAACAATTCTGTGCTTGATATTGAAGTTTGAAGTTGCTAATTGTGGATTATTTGGTGTTAACGACTGGTTCATCTGGAAGTTACTTTCCATCGAGTTACGGATTCCGTTAGTAATATCTTTAGAATTTCCGTAGGTATAAGCCACCATAAAGTTAAGACCAAAATCATACGTTTTTGAGATCATCTCCGTAATACTGTATCGGTATCCTTTGTTGGTGTTTGATAATAAATAAGCATTTGAAAATGCAGGATTTATATTGGCTGCATAAATTGGCATCTGATGATTGGTATCATAAGAAAAATAAGTCGGGTTATCAGTCTTATTCACTTGTTGAAATTCCATGTCACGAATTACTTTAGTATAAATACCTTCGGTGGTAAATTTATAACCGTTGATGATCTTATCGATTGCAAGCGAGTTTCTCAACACTGCCGGCATTTTAAATTTGTTATCCACTAAATCGGCCTGTACTTTTGGCGTTGTATCGTGATAACCGTTTAATCCGTTTGCAGCCAAAGGATCTCCAGCCGCAGCGACTTGTGCCGGAGTAAGGTTATTTTTGTCATAACTTCCGTAACCTACACCATCATTGTAGTAAGCATATCCTAGCCATGCAAATGGAATTCTTCCGGTAAATACTCCTGATCCGCCACGAATAACAAGTGTTTTATCTTCGTCTACATTGTATGTAAATCCAATTCTTGGCGAAACCAATGCTGTACTGAAGAAGTTGTTTTTAATTTGGCTCAATGGTGTGTATGTATACGTGTTACCGTAATTAGGATCAGCTGGAGAATTTTGTACCTGCGGGCTTAATTTTGGTTTATTAGGCAAGTCAGTATAATCAATTCTTACACCTGGAGTAACTTTTAACTTGTTTCCAATTCTAATTTCGTCCTGTACATAAACACTGTAAAGGTTTACTTTAAACTGTGCATAAGGATTGTTGAAGATTTGATCTCTTGTTGAACCGTCAAAAGGATAGGTTCCACGAACGCGGGTAGGAAGTTTGTTGTAGAAATCTGCCAGAGATTTGTAGGATACCCTTCCGTTAAGGGCATTTACGAATCCGTAATTGATGTCGTAGAACTCATTGTGTGTACCAAATAATAAAGTATGATTTCCGGTTTTATAGGTAAGATTGTCTGTGATTTCGGCAGTATTTTGTTTCATATTGAATACTGTTGCTTCACGATCGTTTCCTAAAAAGATGGTTCCACCGTTATAACCAATTTCTGTTTGGGGAAACATGATATTGCTTGATTTTGGATCGCGATAATCTTTTATAGCCGAGTAACTTGCGATGAACGAGTTGGACCATTGGCTGTTAAAATGGCTTTTAAGTTCTAAAACTGTACTGATAGATTGGTTTTTTTGCGTGAAATCCATGCTGGAGAATCTGAAATTTGCCGCATCACGCTCTAAGTTTGAAGCCTGTGAGATAACGGTATTGTTTCTTAATGATAACGAGTGTTTTTCATTAATTTTCCAATCTAATTTGTTGAAGAATTTTTGACTTTTTGCAAAGTTGTTGTACCCACCGAAAGTTCCGGTGTCAAATCCGTAGTTTGTTTTTACGAAGTCTGAGATTTGTTGTGCGGTAGTGTTGTCTACCAATGAAGTCAGTTTTCCGTTAGAATCGGTTTGTCCAGCATTGTAAAATATAGGATCTGTTCTTTCGGCATATTCCATATTCGTAAAGAAGAACAATTTATCTTTTACGATCGGTAAGCCTAATCGGAATCCAATTTGATAATCACCAAAAGAATTTGGCATTTTAGAACCGTCGCCGGCATTGTTACGACCTGTAATAGCTGCGTTTCTTCCGTAACTGTAAATCGATCCCGTAACATTGTTGCTACCACTTCTGGTAACAGCATTAACGCTTCCTCCTAAAAAGTTTCCTAATTTAATATCGTAAGGAGCAATATAAACCTGAATATCCTGTATAGCATCAAGACTTATAGAGTTGGAACGTGTACTGCTTCCCGGCATTCCTGAAGTTCCTGATTGTCCCCCTAAAGACGGACTAAAACCAATCGCATCATTGTTGATCGAACCGTCGATAGTGACGTTGTTGTATCTGAAATTGGTACCGGCAAAAGAGTTGTTGGAACTTTGAGGGACTAATTTTGTCACATCCTGAATCCCGCGATTGATTAACGGAAGACCATTGACCTGTTTTTCATTAATATTCGTTCCGTTATTTTTAGAAGAGGGCTTAGAACTTGTAATCACAACTTCTTCAAGTACATTGTTGTCTGCTTTGCCAACCACTATCACCGGCAGGTCATTATCGCCAAGTGCTAAGTGTATTTGTGCATTAGAGTAGTCTTTAGTAGCAGAACTTTTAATTTCTAATTCATAAGGTCCGCCGGCATTTAAATTTTCGAAACTAAATCTACCTTGTTTGTCAGTTACAGCTTTGTACACTGCATTAGTAGGTAAATGAGTTAAAGTAACATCTGCACCTGTAAGTGGGCTTGTACCATCATTAACTTTTGCAGATAATGAAGAGGTGGTAATCTGAGCAAAAATGTTTCCCATAACAAGGAGCATTACAGCCGAAAAAATGAGTTTTAGTTTTGTCATTGATTTTTGAGTTTTTATTTGACAAAGAAACTCAGTTTGCTCCGATCGGATTTAACGCTTTTGTTAACTTAAAATGATAAAAAGAGTTAGTGTTAATTTAAAATTATCAAGCTGTTAGGTTTGTATATTTTTTTAGGTCTTTAAAATCAATGATTTGTGTATATTATTAAAAACAAACGGATTAGAGTTGTATTTAAAGTAGATTAGAGAAAGATTAGAGTGTTAAGTAAAGGTTACCAACTGCCAAAACAGACTGGATTAAGGCTTGCTAAAACAGCAGAGAAACGAATCAAATTATGGAAATACTAAGGTAACAGAGGTACCTTTTCCAACTTCAGAATCTACTCTAACATTAATATGATGCAGTTTGAGTATCTGCATGGTGATGAAGAGACCTAAACCTTGTCCTTGTATGTGGCGGGTATGATCGCTTCTGAAAAAAAGATCAAAAATAGATTCTTTGTCCTGTTCTGAAATCCCGGAACCCTGATCTGTAATTTGTATTAAAAGTTTATTGTGCTCAGAGAAAGTTAAAATATTTACCGGTTTTGGAGATGAAAACTTAATTGCATTGTCTAAAATATTGTAAAGGGCTATAAAAAGCATATGTTTATTGGCATGAACCGAAAGTAAATTTTCACGATCGGCTAAAGCACTTAGATCTACTGATACTTTAGATTCGGGGTATTCAATTGCTTTTTTTTCCAGTACATTCCATAGTATTTCATCAATTCTTATGGTTTCCATTTGCTGAGGTTCAGACAGTTGAAGTCCCGATAATACAAGAAGTCCTTCTAAAGTTGCTTTTAAGTGCAGGGTATCTTTTCTGAGTGATTTTAAAATTTCTTCATATTGCTCGTTGGTTCTGGGTTGTTGCAGGGATACGTCAATATCACCAATGATGATGGTCAAGGGAGTTTTGAGCTCGTGTGAGGCGTTTTTTAGAAAATTTTTCTGCGTCATCACACCGGTTTCAAGTCTTTCTAAGAGATAATTGAAAGTGGTTACAAGTTCTTTAATTTCATCTTTTTCCTGAGCTTGCTGCACTTCTAATCTCGAATGCAGATTTTCGGTGGTGATGGTATTTACTTTTGCAATGACTTCTTTAAATGGACGAAAGGTTTGTTTGGCTAAAAATGTTCCCAAAAGATAATTTAGAGGAATGCCTGCCAGGTAAAAAAGGATAAACATTAAGCCCAGAATCTCAAGCTGTCGGTTTCCCGTGTGATTGATACCAGAGACTACAATTATAAAATCGCCCTGATTGTCTTTGTAAAATAAACCTACAAACTGCCTGTTCTTTATGGTGAACGATTCTATTTTGTTTTTTACAATATTATTCAGTTCATGGTCGCTAAGCTCAATATCAATTGAATCTTTTAAGTATAATTTTTTGGTTTTGGCATCGTAAACCCGAATGGATTCATTATTGATTCGGTGGTATTGAACTTCAATCTCATGGTATCGTTCGTTTGTAAATTCTTTTATTTCATCCTTCTTAAAATAAAATAAAGCAGCGGTCAAGGCATGATCTTCCAGATTGTCATAATAAAGATCTTTCATATGACTTCTGAAAAGCAGGAATGATCCGGTCATGAGTAATCCGACGATAAAAGCAAAAAGCAGGGTCGAATTTACCGCTAATTTATTTTTAAGATTCATAACGCTTTAGGTCTGTTTTTAATATATGGGAACATAATTCAAAATAAGCGGGAATAGCGATGTATTTATTGCCTCTCGCAGATTGCTTCGCCTGTTCGCTATCGCTCGGGTTAGCAGATTCAGCAGATTTTTAATCTTTGCTCTTCACTCTTCACTCTTCACTCTTTATTCTTTATTCTTTATTCTTTATTCTTTATTCTTTATTCTTTATTCTTTACTCTTTACTCTTTGTTCTATTTTCTCGCCTCTTTACTCTTTCACCTCTTCTGCTTCAACATATACCCGGTTCCTTTTATCGTATGAATGAGTGGAGTGGGGAAGTTCTTGTCGATTTTATTTCGCAGATAATTAATATACACGTCAACGGTATTGGAGGTACTGTCAAAATCAATGTTCCAGACCGCCTGTGCAATAGCCACTCTTGACAAGGCCGTTTCGCGATTTTTCATAAAGAAAATCAGGAGTTTGAGTTCTCTTGACGAAAGGTTGAGCTCTTTGCCGTCTCTTGTAGCACTTTGTTCTTTCATATTAATTTCGATTCCGGCATACGACTGAAAATCGAGAATTCCGGTACTAAATTCGGCACGACGAAGCTGTGCATTAATTCGGGCCAAAAGTTCTTCAAACAAAAAGGGTTTGGCGAGATAATCGTCGGCTCCGGATTGTAGACCTTTTACTTTTTCCTGTGGTGTATCGAGTGCACTTAAAATAAGGATAGGCACTATAATTTTTCTGCTTCGTAAAACTTCGCAAACTTCAAAGCCGGTAATGTCCGGAAGCATGATATCAAGAATAATGATATTGTACTCGTTTTCCATGACCTCTTTGATGGCTTCAAAACCTTTGGTAATGGTTTTAACTTCATACAAATGTTCTTCTAATCCTCTTGTGATAAATGATGCAACTCTGGGATCGTCTTCAACTAATAACACTCTGTTCATATTCGAAATATAATTGAGGTGTGATTCCTCTTTAGGTAATAAAGTAATTTTTATGATGCGTTACCGGATTTATTTTTTTATCGTTTAATTCTAATAAGGTGTTTTCGATCATTTCAGACATTGCATCGAGAGCAAGATCGTTAGGCTGCAGACCAAATGGATTTTCGAGTTCGTCTGCAATGGCTTCCAACGCCACAAAAGTATAAGCAATAAAAACAATGATAAACGGTGTAATCCAGCCCATAGTTTCGACAAAACCAAAAGACAATAAAAAGCAATAAATATAAACCGTTCGGTGTAATAATACACTGTAGGTGTAGGGGATAGGTGTACCGGCTATTCGCTCACATCCACCAACAATATCGGACAGTTTATTGAGATTTTCTTCAAAAGCCAGTTGTGTAACACTGTCTATTTTATTTTCAGCTTTGGCATCTTTTACCCAAAGTCCCAATTCTCTTAAGATAAGTATTGGTTTATAGCGAGTTTCTCTTAATTGGTCGGCAAACTCTTTGGGTAGTAATCGACTCATATCGGCATCAGAATTGGTTTCCCGAAGCTGATGTTTGAGACTGTATACAAATGCAATAAGTAAATTAGTGAATTTTTCGCGTTTGGCATCGTATTCTTTGTCTGGGACAAGAGTGATGCTTTGTCGGGCAAGAGATCGGGTATCGTTGAGTAATGCACCCCAAAGTTTTCGCCCTTCCCAAAAACGATCGTAACTCACGCTGTTTCTGAAACCGAGGAAAATGGCCAGCGCAATTCCAAACAATGTAAAAATAGCAGGATTGATGTGCAGATTATAGTGAAGGAGCCAGGGTTTAAAATAAACGACGACAAAGGAAAAAAGCAGTAATAATAAAAGTCTAGGGAGAAGCTGTGGCAAAACGGAACCTCGCCATTCAAAGAGCATTTTAAACCAGGTATTCTTTTTCTTTATAATCATTGATGGTGATTAGATTTAATACCATAAAAGTAATTAAAAGTGCGCCCTCAAACAAAAAATGATAGAAATATATAAGGATTAAACGAGATGTATAGATTGGAGTTTGATCTTTCGCCCTTACAGGGCTTTGATAGATGGTTTATTTATTTCATAGTGCGTTGCACTATGCTGTTGCTTGTGCTCTTTCAGAGCTGGTTTGAAATAGTAATATCTTTTAGATCAGACCATATCGTAAAAGATATTGCAGCTTTGAATACTATTCTCAATACTTTTATTTAAATCTTGAAGATGGTTTTTAAATCCATAAAAAAAAGCCGATTTCCCCCAAGAAACCGACTTTTTTAATTTTTCCCGAGCGGGAAAAGTAGTTGTTTAATATTTTTATTTGATAATTAACGTAAAGCAAATCTCAGTTTAAGTCCATAAGAAACTAGTCTGACATTGTTGACGGATGGAGAATCCAATACGCTGTTGTATTGTAGCTGCACAGGAAGTTCCGGATTGTACTGAACCAGATTTTTGTCTCCATTTTTATTGTAGATGTTATTTAGACCATAATCGATATAAGCACCGAGATAGAATGAAGTTCTGTTTCCAATCTTTTGTTTTACACCTGTTTCAAATGTAGCAGAGTAGGACACTTTAGTATCTAAATCCTGTTCGCTGGTTTTTAAATCATTAGTACTTGCAAAACCGGCAAACGCAGGGTTAAATAATTCTACATTGTATTGCGGATAGTAACCGCTTGTAGTAAGGTTTTGAAAGGTACTTTGATAACATCCTTTAATCGCAAATCCTACTTTAGCACCTGCAGCAACGTACAATTGAGTAGTCCCCGGAGTTTCAAATTGAATTGCGATTGGAACATTTATGTAACTTAGACTTTGTTCTTCTCTGAAGTTAGTGGCTTTGTATCTAAACTGAAAGGTTTCATTTTCGGCATCTTTAGTAACATATTGTCCACTAAAAGAAGCGTACTTTGCATCAGAATTATAGGATTGGTACTCGGCTCCAATTCCAATGCTTAAGCCTTCGTTTAAATAATAGGAGTATCTGATTCCTGCACTAATTCCGTTTCCGGGTACGATAGTACCACCGCCACTGTACTTTAGAAAAGAACCGGGTCCTGCGACGGAGATCGATATTTCCTGTTTTTTGTCCTGACTATAGCCTTGGAGGCAAATCGCTAAAAACGCCGTAACTGTAGCTATAGATTTTATAGAGGTACTGATATATTTTTTCATCTTAAAGTTGTATTAGCCAGTACCATTCTGAAGTGGTACTGGCATGATTTTGATTATTTTACAATTACTTTGAATGACTTTTTGATATTGCCTGACTCAATAACTACAAGAACCATATTACTTTCAGTACTTGGAGGTAATTGTACCTGTGTTTGAGCAGTAGATGATTTCATTGTTGTAAGTAGTTTACCTGTAACAGAGTAAAGACTTATTTGCATGTTTTCTAAATCACCTTCTGGTAAATCGGCATCTACAGTAAGCATTTTTCCTGTTTCAACCGGATTTGGATACAATTTGACCTCAAGTGATTTCTGTGTCTTAATTTTAGCAGGGCATGTTTGCAATACCTTACCATCTTTAGTAGTCATTTTTACACTGTAGTCGGCAGTTAGATCTAATTTATTCGCCAGATCGTCTCCTGCTGAAAAGTATTGGTTTGTACCAATTAATTGTCCATTTTTAAACCATTGGTACGAAACAAACTCGTAACCTCCATTGGTTTGAGGATTGTTGTTTACGATAAGTACATTATTGAATTTTTGGTGTACGATATCATAGAATCCAAATGGTTTTTCAACAGTTATAGCATATGTAGCACTTGTACTTCCATCTTCAGAAGTAACTGTTACATTTTGCGCATAAATTCCCGGTTTAGGAGTATTAATGGTAAAATTAGCCGATGGAGTAAAGGTTGCATTCGTTGTATTGGTCAGTGCTACATTTACGTTGTTTTCGTCACATCCCATTAGGTAGTTAAGAGTCTTAGCCGGATTAGGGTATACTTTAGTTCCAATGGTAATTTGAGTAACGGTAATGTCGTTGTTTTTGATTACCAATAGTTGTGTAACATCCGGAGCAGGTAAATAATTGTTGTCACCAGCCTGAGCGGCTACAATTGTTACTTCTCCAGGTCTTAACATATTTACTACACCAGTTAATGGAGCGACAGTAGCAGGAGGTAACGCAGTTTTATAGGTAAAGGCATAGTTTACCGTTAGACCTGAACTGGCAGTAGCCCCCAGATTGAAAGTATTTGATCCTCCAAGAGTTTTTATTCCCAATATTGGAAAAGTAATTTGCTGTGCTGCTTTTTGAATCGTAAGTTGTGCAGTAAGCGTAATTGGTAAACAATTTGGTGTACTTGGTGAAGGAGATACTACGGCAGTAACTGTATAAGTCCCCGCATTTGTTGCTGAGTTTCCTGAACCTGAAGGTGCGATGGAATAAGTAACAGTCGCTCCTGACGGTAAATTAGCAACTTGCACCGCATGTGGATTTTTGTCATAGGTAAATGTCGCATTGCTAAAGGTTACTTGTTGAAGTGCTGAATTCAGTACTTGTACAGTTTGTGTTTGTGTACTAGAGTTTCCACTTGCATCAGTATATTTCCATGTAATGGTATAAGTTCCCGGTGTATTGTAGTTTAACGGACTTGTTGTTGTTGCCGTGATACTACCGCTGCAATTATCGGTTGCAGTTGGAACTGGAATTTGAGCCGATAAAACAGCACAAGAATTTGTAATTACAGGGAGAGTTGCCAGATTTGGTACTGGCGCTGTTACATCCGGAGTTGTAATTAAAGTCACAGTTTGTGTAGCGGTACAACTGTTGGCATCAGTAACAGTTAATGTATAAGTTCCTGCTGCTAATCCGCTAATATTTTTGGTTGTACTACCATTAGACCATAAATAGGTGTAAGGAAGGGTACCGCCGGTTACAGTTACATTTATAGCACCATCACTTAGTCCGTTGCAGGAGATATTCGTTTGAGATGATATGCTTGCTACTACTACAGTAGGTTGGGTTATAATAGTACTTACTGTTGTTGTGCAAGAATTTGCATCGGTGATTAAAACAGCGTAGTTACCAGGAGCCAATCCTGTAGCTGTAGCTGCAGTACCTCCGGTAGGAGACCATACATAAGTATAAGCACCTGTTCCTCCAGTTGCAGTTACAGTAGCAGAGCCATTATTTGCCCCATTACAAGTAACATTTGTTGCAACTATAGTTCCACCAACTGCCGTTGGTTGCGTAATATTGAAATTTTGTGTCACGTTACAGCCATTACCATCTGTAATCGTTACAACATAAGTACCTGCAGTTAATCCTGTAGCTGTAGCTGCAGTACCTCCGGTAGGAGACCATACATAAGTATAAGCACCTGTTCCTCCAGTTACTGTTACAGAAGCAGCTCCAGTAGTACCTCCATTACAAGCTACATTTGTTTGTGTTGGTACAGCTACCAAAGGAGTAGGTTCGCCAATAGTAATATTTTTAACAATAGAACAACCGTTTGCAGAGGTAATCGTTACAGTATAGTTACCGGCAGTAAGATTGTTGGCGGTAGCATTAGAACCTCCAGAAGGAGCCCATACATAAGTAAATGGACCAGGAGCACCTGATGGTGTTACCGTTGCAGAACCTGTGTTACCGCCATTACATAAAACATCAGTTTTATTAACGACCGCTACTAAAGTGTTGGTTGTATTAATGGTTACGCTTTGCGTATTGGTACATCCGTTTCCGTCTGTGATGGTACAGGTATAGTTTCCGGCTGTTAAGCCTGTAGCAGTGGCTGTTGTAGCTCCTGATGACCATTGGTAAGTAAAAGGAAGTACTCCGCCAGTTGGATTTACGGTAGCCTGACCTGTAGTCGAACAAGTGGCATCTACTTTAGATGTCGTTGCAGCTAGTACTGCCGGCTGATCAATAAAGAATGTTTTGGTGATAGAACAACCGTTAGCATCTGTAATTAAACAGCTGTAGTTTCCGGTTGCTAACCCTGTAGCTGTAGCCGCAGTACCTCCTGTCGGAGACCATGCATAAGTATAAGCTCCAGTTCCTCCTAAAACGGTTACACTAGCTGTTCCGGTTGCTGTTCCATTACATAAAACATCTGTTTGTGATGTTGTTGCTGTTAAAGCCGCTGGTGGATTTAAAGTAGTACTTGCAGTAGTTGAACAACCATTTGCATCCGTCACTGTAACCGTATAAGTTCCGGCTGATAATCCTGAAGCTGTTGCAGCATTTCCTCCTGTTGGAGTCCATACATAAGTATATCCAGGTATACCTCCGGTTACAGTTACTGTAGCCGAACCATTGCTGTCACCGTTACATAATAGATCTGTTTTTGATATTGTAGCTACTAATGTAGTTGGCGTACCTATTACAATTGTTTTGATTAAGCTACACCCTTTACTATCTGTGATGGTACAAGTATAAGTACCGGATGACAATCCTGTAGCTGTAGCTGCAGTACCTCCTGATGGTGCCCATACATAAGAGTATCCAGGTGTTCCTCCGCTTGGAGTCACCGTTGCGCTACCATTTGCGCCTCCAAAACAACTAACATCTGTGGTCGCAGTTGAAGCACTAAGTATTGCCGCTGGTTGATTGATCGCAAAGCTTTGTATAGTAGAACAGTTATTGACGTCTGTAACAGTTACGTTATAAGTGCCGGCTGTTAAATTTGTAGCTGTAGCAGCAGTGCCTCCTGATGGTGACCATGAATAAGTATAAGCTCCTGTTCCTCCGGTTGCACTTACAGTAGCAGCTCCGGTTGCATCTCCATGACAATTCACATGAGTAATTGAACCTTGTGAAGCCACTAAAGGGGTTAGAGGTTGCGTTAGAATGAAAGTTCTGGTTGTTGAACAGATATTAGCATCTGTGATGGTTACCGTATAAGTACCGGCAATTAATCCTGTAGCTGTAGCAGCAGTACCGCCAGATGGTGACCATGAATAGGTGTAAGGTGCAGTTCCGCCACTTACAACTACGCCTGCGCTTCCTGTTGCATCTCCGTTACATAAAATATCAGTTTGCGAAGTTGTTACTGAAAATGCAGGAGGGTTGGTAAGAATGAAAGATTGTGTAGTACTACAACCATTTGCATCTGTAACCGTTGCTGTATAAGTGCCGGCCGCTAAACCAGTAGCTGTTGCTGCAGTACCTCCGGTAGGTGTCCATGAATAGGTATATCCAGGGGTTCCGCCTGAAGCGACTACAGTTGCACTACCGTTAGTTGCATTATTACAAGTCGGACTAGTGAATGTACCCTGAGAAGCTATTAGGGTTGTAGGTTGAGTAATGAAAAAGTTTTGTGTAACCGTACAGTTGTTAGCGTCTTTTATAACGACACTGTATGTTCCTTGTGAAAGACCGTTTATTGATGCGGTTGTAGCACTATTAGACCAAAGATAGGTATAAGAACCCGCTCCGCCAGTAGGCGCAACTGATGCTGAACCATTAGCGCCACCATTACAGCTTACATTAACCTGAGTTGGATGTGCAAGGATAGGTGTAGCCGTTCCTATTATAATATTATTGATTGTTCTGGAACATATAGTAGTAGCGTCAGTGATGGTAACACTATAAATTCCTGCTGTAAGTCCAGATGCAGTAGCAGTGGTGGCTCCGTTGGACCAGTTGTAAGTGTAACCCGGAGTTCCTCCAAAAGCACTCACAGTTGCAGAACCGGTAGAAGCTCCAAAGCAAGAAACTGAAGTGGTGCTTATAGATCCATTAAGGGAAGCTGCGGGCTGTGCGACAACAATACCGGTTATCGTTTTTGGACAACCGTTAGCATCTGTTATGGTAACGCTGTAAGTTCCTGCCTGAAGTCCTGAAGCAGTTGCTGCAGTACCGCCAGATGGTGACCATGAATAAGTATAACCCGGAGTTCCTCCCGATGCAACAACAGTAGCTGTACCATTTGATCCTCCAAAACAAGAAACTGATGTAGTAGAAGATGTTCCATCAAGAGCGGCAGCTGGTTGTCCTACCACAATACCCGTTATCGTTTTAGGGCATGCGTTAGCATCTGTAATAGTAACACTATAAGTTCCGGCGGTAAGTCCTGTAGCCGTTGCTGCTGTACCTCCTGATGGAGACCATGAATAGGTGTATCCAGGTGTACCTCCACTTGGAGTTACTGTTGCTGTACCGTTACTACTTCCAAAACAAGAAGCGGCTGTGGTAGTAACAGTTCCGTCAAGTGCGGTAGCAGGCTGACCTATAACAATATTGTTTATGGTTTTAGGACAATTGTTAGCATCTGTGATGGTCACACTATAAGTTCCGGCTATACGGCCTGTTATAGTTTGCGTTGTAGCTCCGGTAGACCATAAGTAGGTGTATCCTGGTGTGCCTCCAGTTGGAGTTATTGTTGCTGAACCGTTACTGCCTCCAAAACAGGAAACAGCCGTTGTCGTAGGCAGTCCATTTAATGCTGTTGGTTGTGTTATCGAGAAGTTTCTGGTAATTTGTGTCAATTCAGCGTCGGTAATCGTAACGGTGTATGGATTTGCAGTCAGTCCGGTTGCCGATGATCCGGTACCACCTGAAGGAGACCATGAGTAGGTATAAGGAGTAACTCCGCCAATTACGGTAACACTGGCAGCACCAGTAGTTCCTCCGTTACAAGCCACATCTGTTTTTGAGGTGGAAGAAGTAGCCAAAGCTGCTGAGGTAGCGAATGTTGATTCAGCACCATAAGCTGTTCCGGCACTATTCTTTGCATAAGCTCTGTAATGAATAGTCGAACCGGGAGTAAGCCCTGTTACGGTATTGCTAAAAATTCCTGTTCCGGTTCCAATCTGAAATTTATTGTTTGCGATAGTCGGGCTTGCTGTTGTCGCCCAAACTATTCCTCTTTCTACGCTAGCATCTCCGCCATCTGCAGTTACATTTCCTCCAATAATTGCTTTCGTTGAACCAACATTTGTTGCTGTTGTTGTGGTTACTGTTGGTAAACCTACACCATCGACCCAGGTAAAATTATCAATTGCAAAATAATCGTAATTGGCGCTTAGCTGAATTTCAAGTTGGTCAATGTTGATATTGGTAAAATTAGAAACTCCGTCTGTAGCGAAGTTAACAGGGATAAAACCTTTATTAGGTAAGGCAGTACCAATGTTTACGCCAGTAGTGTTTTTTACAATAGAGAATTGTGTTACACCTCCAAGTTTTCCGGTTAAGGTAACCGAACCCGGAGCACCATTTGAGGTAACATTAGGATTCTGAGTAGAATCACCTGCAAGGTAAATAAATAAACTATTCATCTTAAAGCTTCCTGAGGCAGCGGTAATGAATCCGGTTTGTCCTAAACTTTGTGATGCTAGACCATCTGAAACTTGTATGTAATTATTAGAACCGTTATAACCAAAACCACTCGACGCAACTACCTGAAAAGAAATATAGGTATTGGTCAGGTTAAAGGTCTTACCATTGCTGGTAAAGTTAGGCTGGTTAATTGTCTGAGCTTCGAAGGTCTCTACTGTTTGTGCAGTCAATTGCTGCAACGTAAAAAACAGTAGAATGAGTAATAGGTAGAGTTTTTTCATAATTAACTGATATTAGATTTATCATTTTGTATTCTTACATTTGTTTTTCCAGTTCAAACTTTAAAGCTTTAACTAAAATTGAGTATCATGTATAAACAAGAGCTTACGATTATTGTTCAATCTATCATTGCGTCAAATACTATTGATGAACACACCACATGTGCGCGAAACCTTTCAGAATTTTATGAAAAAATCGCAACAGTTAACCATTTTGAAAACAATGAAGTTCATGTTAAAGGCGGTGTTGCTTTGTCAAGCTCTGGTGCAGCAGACTGTGTTGACGATTATTTACGTACGGTTTATTTCATAAAAGGCGTTTATAAGGCTCTGACAAAATTGTGTGTTGATTTTCCTGAAAGAAGTATTAATGTTCTTTATGCGGGTTGTGGCCCTTATGCAACTTTAATTCTTCCTTTACTTCCTTTGTTTAATAAAGATAGAATTAAAGCCATTTTACTAGATATCAATACTGCTTCAATAGCATCTGTACATCATATTTTATCGGTTACCGGTTTAAACGATTATTCATTAGAATTAATCGAAACAGATGCCATCACGTATACAAAACCACAGGAGTTTACAATTGATTTGGCCATCTCCGAAACGATGCATTATGCTCTTACCCGAGAGCCGCAGGTGGCTATTACGCGAAACATTGTTTCGCAGTTGTCTTCGCATGGAATTTTAATTCCTGAAGAAATCAAAATCGATTTGAGTTATACTTTTTCCGATCATGAGCCATCATTAAAAAATGCTAAAACAGAGGTTAAGGGCCGTAACGAAATACAGCCCTATCCTCATAGTGTATTTGTAGATAGATTATTTACAATAAGCAAAGAACTTTTTGGCAATGCAAGTCAGGATTTAGAATTTAAAAGTGACTTTTATAAGCTGCCTGATGATTTTAGTAATCATCCCGATGTGTGTATTTTTACTGAAATCAGGATATTTGAAGACATCGAATTAAAAACTGCGGAGTCTTATATCACAAACCCTTTTTGTCTTGTTTCAATGTACAATCTTACAGAGTATTCTGAAATTCAGTTTTTATACGACTTCAGCGATATACCCAAATGGTCTTATAATGTAAAAAATGCTCTTAAATAGATTAATTTCTGGAAGGGAAAATTCCTTCTAAACAAATAATATAAGATAATGCTACATAAGGCTGCATTATAGAGATAGGTAGATTACTACCGGTGGCACCAGTGGTTACATTACTTAATAAATCGACACTTGGAGTTGCTGTTGCAAAACCTAATGTTGGTGTGAACACTCTAGATACAACAGCTCCAGGTATTGCTATCGATGCTCCGGCTACCGGTGTGGAGTCTGATGCATTTGTTGCACTCACAGAAATTTTACCTGGTCCTGCGTGAACGTGAGCTGGTAAGTTGCTTGTTAAAATTGAAACGTTTGGTGTACCTGCAGCTTGTCCAAGAACGTAAGTTCCTCCAGGTGAAGTTCCTTGTCCAATAGCTGTTGCACCTTGTAGATTTGGTAAAGCGAAAGTAGTCTGACCATTTCCTCCATAGGTTGTACCAAGGATTGAGAATAATGCCGTATTTTGTGCAATTGACAATATTTGTCCGTTACAAAATGCCCAGCCTCTCGGGGCAAAATTTCCCGCAAAAAGTTTTACAACTCCAATGAATTCTTCCATAGTGTTTAGTGTTAATAGGTTAGTGTTTATATTTGTTTTTGATATTACTTGTGTTTGTAACTAAGAAATAAAAGGACAATTTTTATATTTCAACTAAGATATAAAATATAAAACTCTCAAAAACAGGTGTTTCTACCTGTTTTTCTCTTCTAAAACAGGTTAAAACTAAACATCTTCTGCACCGAAACTGAAAAATATGTCATAAGGCGGGTTTTTATTGTCATGAAATATCTTATTTGTGTTGGAAAAAGATATATTGAGGATAGAAAAATCACAAATCGCTTAAAAATAGACCACATACTGTATTTACTGGTGTTTTATCTCTTTTAGCTAGAAAAAGTTGATAGCTGTAGGAAGTATAATACAAGTTTGATGTTCTATTGAAACATCAGAATTATAGTAATAGGAAATTTGTTTTCAGTAAGGCATAACATGCTTGACCAAACTCATAATTAGTAGCGATATTATCAGGTTTAATAAGTAACATTTTACAAAGCCGGTGTCTAACAAAGTGTCATTTAAAGACCTACATAACATAACACATCAGATGTTAATATAATGTTTTATAATAAAGGCTTTTTATTAATGTAAACGTAACCTTGCAGACCTACCCTCAGCTTTAATTTTGGAGACATATTATAAAACAACACAATTGTAGTATATGTCATTTTTTAAAATAAGAATACATCGCAGTATCATAATAGGAATGGACGTTTTAGTAAGAGCGATTTGTTCGCCAAATCATTCAAAACTGATGCATTATGTATAAAAAGTTTACGGATGAGGAACTTGTTGAATTACTAAGACAAGGAAAAGACAAGGCGTTTGATGAGTTGTATTTCCGTTATCGTGATGTATTGGTTCGTTTTGTTTATATCAGAATGAAATCGGTTCCTGTTTCTGAAGAGATTGTTCAGGAAGTTTTTACTGCTATTTGGGAAAGGAGAAAGATTCTGGTTATCCAAAAGAAATTTTCGGCTTACATCTATACCTCGGTTCGATATGTGACTTTAGACTATATAAAATCGCATACTGTTACCGACCAATATGTGAAAGAGGTTATAGATAGAAATACAAATGATTTTAACGGAAGTAACACTACTGAAGATTCCATTTTTTATGAAGAACTGCAGGAAGCTGTAGACAAAGCAACTTTATTACTTCCAAAAAAATCAAAAGAAGTTTTTATTCTCAGCAGGATCAAGCATTATACCAACAAAGAAATAGCCGAAGAACTAAATGTTTCGCACGAAACAGTAAAGTATCATATTGCCTATGCTTTAAAGTTTATGCGAAGCTATCTGGGCGAGTTCAATTAAAAGCAGATTTCGAATGTAAGGTTGCGCTTTCTTTTCTTAACAAAAGCGTAACCTTAGCCACCTACCTGAAAATACTATTTCTAAGACATACTATTAAAGAGATAAACATATTATAATGCCTGAAAAATTAAATCAAGATATAAAACATTTTTTAGAAGGTAAGCCTTCTCTAAATGGGGAAGAATTATGGAATAACTGGTACAATCACCCTGAAGAAATCTTTGATACTATAGCGACTATTACCTCAGATCGTTCGAAATTAAAAAAAGAGATTCAACAAATAAAAAAAACCGATAAGGTTATTTTTCTTCAATATAGGAATTGGACGATGGCAGCTTCTCTCTTTCTTTTAATGGGATTATCCTGTTTTTTTTATTTATCAACCGTAAAAACGATTTCGAGACAATACGCTACCAAGGCGGGAGAACATGCCAAAATAGTTTTAAGCGATGGAACCCAAATATGGCTTAACGCGGGAAGTCGTGTAAAGTATCCTCTTGCCTTTAAAGGAGACACAAGAGAAATTTATTTAACCGGAGAAGCTTTTTTTGATGTTGCCAAAGACAAAACACACCCTTTTATTATTCATACCGATAAAATGGACACAAAAGTACTGGGAACCAGTTTTAATGTACAAGCCTATCCGGATCAGACGACTCAGGAAGTTTCGGTTCTAACCGGAAGAGTAAATGTAAAATCAACCGTCACCGAAGAAAACGTATATGTAACTCCCGGTCAAAAAGTGGTTTTTAAATCGTATGATAACAAGTTGCAGGCTTTCAAGGATGTTCCAGTGAATTCTATTTCGCTTTGGCGCAAAAATATTATCGTTTTTGAAGATGCTCCTTTACCAGAAGTGATAGCAACCATCAATCGGAATTATAATGTAACCGTCGAAATTGGAAATAAGAATTTAAATAATTTAAAAATCAGTGCTTATTTCAAAGAGCTTCCGGTAGGGCAGGTTGTTGCTTTGGTGTGCAACATCATCAACGCCGATTATAAAGTAGAAGCAGGGACTTATGTGATACGATAAATCGTAGAACGGGCAAAAGAAACATAACATACAGCAACACCATTCGTATAGCGCTATGCGATTTAGTGGGAGTAACTGTATCTATTCGTCAGAGAACAATTCGTTACCAATCCAATTAAAAAGAAATCTACGTAGAAAACTGATCCATAATCAAAAACAATTAAAAAATCACAAACATGACTAGAAAGCAAATGCGGTATATTCCAAACCGCGAGAGCATTAAAAAATCGGTACTAACGAGAGCGCTGCTTTTTATAGCTCTATTTTTTATCGGATTAAGCGTAAAAGCCGGCAGCTACGATATTGGTAAGAGAGTAACATTAAAAGTAGAAAATGAAAGCATAAGAAATGTTTTTCAGAAGATTGAAAAACAAATTGATGTGCATTTCATGTACGAAACCAATCAGGTGAATACCAATCAAAAGATTAGTTTAAAACTCAACAATGTACCCTTAGAACAGGCGCTGGATAAAATATGCAGCAATTTATTATTGAGATACGAAATTGTAAGCAATAATATTGTCATCAAGAAAAATCTGAAAATATCAGATGCTGCTCAGGGTAAAATAAGTATTTCGGGAACTGTTTTTGGAGGAGATGATGGAATGCCGCTGCCGGGTGTAGGAATTAAAGATAAAGATTCAGATGCAACTGCAACGACAGATTTTGATGGAACTTTTAAGATGGAAATCAATTCATCTGCGGCAGTCCTTGTTTTTTCCTATGTTGGTTATGTTACGCAAGAAGTAAAAGTAACACAATCGGATAAAAATATAAAAATAAAATTATTAGCCGATATGAAACAACTGCAGGAAGTTGTAGTAATGGGATATGGAAGTGTAAAAAAGAATGAAGTTTTGGGAGCTGTGGGCACTGTTTCGATGAAAGAAACTTCGAGCAGAACTTACAATAGTGCAGCAGAATTATTGCAGGGTACAGTGGCTGGTGTTACCGTAATTAATAATGGTGGTGACCCAACTGCCGAGCCAACAATCAATATTCGTGGTATTGGATCTTTGAATGCCGAAACACCTTTGATAGTTTTAGACGGAATTATTTACAGCGGTTCTTTAAATACCTTAAATCCGAATGATATTGCTTCGATCAGTGTTTTAAAAGATGCTGCCTCTGCTGCAATCTACGGAGCAAGAGCATCTGGTGGAGTAATTTTAATTACTTCTAAAAAAGGAGTTTCAGAGCGAATTAACATCAATGTAAATTACCAGGGAGGTTTTCAAAGTGTAGCAAAAAAGCTAGACGTTTTAAATGCTGCCGAATATGCAGATGCCATGAATGCCGCCAGAGATAATGCAGGTATGCCAAGAATTCCGGCTTTTGATCCGGCATTTGAACCAACGGCCAGAACTACTAAAACGAACTGGATGGATGAAATCTTCCGTACAGGCGAAATTCAGGATTTGTCTATTTCAATCAATGGTAAGACCGAAAAATCTAATTTCTTTATCTCTGGAAGTTATCGCAAAAACGAAGGGATATTACTCAATACTTTCGGAACCCGTTATACAGCAAGAGCTAATTCTTCTTTCAAACTGGCACCAAATTTTACAGTGGGCGAAAACCTGTCGTATTCCTTAACAGACGGTCAGGCGGCCAACACCTCAAGTGGGTATACAGGTGCTATTTTAGCCGCAATTTTTTATCCACCCAATGCTACAATTTACAGAGAAGACGGTTCCGGAAATTTTGGAGGGGTTCCCGAAAAATATATCGGTTCATATGGAGACGTCATCAATCCGGTAGCCTATTTAAAAAGACTGGACAACCGCAATCCGATTTCTACCGTTTTAATTAATCCTTATGCGGAGTGGGAAATGGTATCAGGCTTAAAATTCAAATCAAACTGGGGTTATACCAGAATTCAGAACAATGCAACTGATTTTGCCGTTAAAATAACAGAGCCGGGTAAAATATTTGATTTTAACCGATTGACACAAACGGCTTCTACTACAACAGATTTGTTGAGTGAGCAGACGCTTTCTTACGAAAAATCATTAGGAAAACACAATTTTAAAGCATTGGCTGGATACACTTATCAACAAACTAAAAGAGATTTTTATACCGTACAGGGAACTGGTTTTGACAGTGAAGATGCCTCACAGCGTTATTTGTTGAATGCCAAATTAGTACAGCAATTGGACGCAGGGATGTCTGAGGAGATCATTTCTTCTTATGTAGGAAGGCTGAATTATGACTTTAATCAAAAGTATTTAATTTCGGGAATTGTACGCCGCGACGGTACTTCAAAATTGATTTCTGAGAACCGTTGGAAAGTATATCCTTCTGTTTCTGCCGGATGGTTAATCTCAGAAGAAGGATTTATGAAAAATATAAATCCAATTGTCAGCAACTTAAAATTACGTGCTAGCTGGGGACAAATTGGAAACTTAGGAAACCTTGGTCCATATCAGTTTAGTGTGCCTTTAAAACAAACACAAGCTTTAATCGGAAGCAGTCCGGTAATCAGTTACGGTTATTCAGAGAGCGAATTGTCGAATCCGAACTTAAGATGGGAAAGCTCCGAACAGACCAACGTTGGATTGGATTTTACGATGTTTAATAACGCGCTGTCAGGTTCTGTGGATGCTTACATCAAAACCAATAAGGATATGCTGGTTCGCGATCAGTTACCGGGTGTTTCGGGAACTCCGTTAGGAAGAATCGTAAACTCCGGAAATGTTGAGAATAAAGGAATCGAGGCAAGCTTGACGTATCAAAAAACACGTGGTGAATTTAAGTTTGATATAACGGCAAATGCAGCTTTCTTAAGCAATAAAATTGCTTCAATCAAAGATGATTTAACATCCCTTGAACCGCTGAATTTAAGCAGAGTACGTAGTTTGCCTTTGGCTAATATTTATCAGGTTGGAAGTCCTGTAGGAGCTTTTTACGGATATTCGACAGACGGATTATTTCAGAGTAATGCCGAAGTAAAAGCGTATGTAAACGATAAAGGAGTCGTATATCAGCCAAATGCGGTTGCCGGAGATATTAAATTTAAAGATATAAACGGTGATGGAGTAATCAATAACAACGATAGAGTAGTGCTTGGAAATCCTTTTCCGAAAACTACTTTCAGCCTGAATACCAATTTCAGATACAAAGGATTTGATATGAACATCTTTTTAAGCGGAACTGCCGGAAACAGTGTTTTTAATGCTGTAAAACATACCGGTCTGAATGCCTCTTTCCCGGGCTACAATTTACTGGCTGATTCTAAAAATGCCTGGTCACCAACAAACACCAATACCAATATTCCGGTTCTTTCGTCAACAGACAACAATAATAACTTTGGACGAATCTCTGATTTTTATATCGAAGACGCTTCTTTTGTGAGATTAAGAAACCTGTCGATAGGATATACCGCAAAAGAACAATGGTTGAATGGAAAAGCAAAACTTAGATTTTTTATCTCTGCGCAAAACCTATTTACCATTACCAAGTATTCCGGAATGGATCCGGAAGTAGGACTTAAGAATTTTGGTATGGACTTAGGGAAATATCCACTTTCCCGTATTTATATGACGGGTGTAAACGCAACTTTTTAAAAAATATACAAATAAAATGAAAAAATTAAGTCTTTTAGTATTGAGTTTTATGCTTTTAATAGGCAGCTCGGCTTGTGAAAATGAACTTGATTTAGTGCCTCAGGGAGCACCTTCAAGTGGTAATTTCTGGAAAACACCTGCCGATGCAAAAGCAGGAGTAAATGCAATCTATGCCCTTTATTCTGATGACAATATGTACGGTCGTGGATTTTTCTGGCTCAACAATGCAAGTGATGACATTGGGACTAAGCCAAGGCAAAATGCAGAACGAATCAAGAACTTTATTGTAGACGGAGCAGAGTCGGATACCAAAGACATTTGGAGACTGCATTATGAAGTAATGAAACGTTGCAACGATGTGATTCGTAACATTCCGAAGATTTCTTTAGACGATAAAACAAAAAACATGATGTTGGGAGAGGCTTATTTTAATCATGCCGTAATGCACCTGGAATTAGCCTATCACTACGGAGACGAACGTGCCGGAATTCCGATTCAGGACAGAGACAATCCAACCAATGTATATGTACCACGTGCTAAAAACGTAGCCGAAAACTATGCTTACATCGCCGCAGATTTGGTGAAAGCAGCCGATTTACTGCCTTATTTTAATGAGCTGACTACAGACAATTACGGACGTGCCCATAAAACAGCCGCCTGGGCTTATTTAGTGCGTACCTACTTGTATGCAAAAGACTGGGACAATGCTATTAAGTATGCGAATTTGATTGTGAACAGCGGAAAACACAAGTTACTGGATAATTTTGAAGATGTTTTTAAAATTAAAAACAACTGGTCATCAGAATACATCTGGTCTGTAACTTCCAGTGCCGAAAATACAAGTCTGGGCTCTATTTTTCCGGGAGTATGCCTTGAAGATAAAGGCTGGGGTGTTTACAATGGCTGGGGAAATTTTTATCCTACCAAGGAGTTATTTGATACCTATGATCCGGCAGATAAAAGACGTAGTGCGACCATTTTACAAAAAGGAGATAAGTTTATGTATTTTGGTGAGTTAGTGACTTTTAATGAAGGAAAATATATAGTAAGTTCAAGTAACAGAACCGGTTATCAGTTTAAAAAATACATGGAGCCGTTTGGTTACCCAAAAACAACTTCGGGCGGAATTGACATTCGTTATGTAAATGCAAACGGAGATAAGCCTTCAACTGCATTAAATGTTCCCCTTTTGCGTTATGCTGATGTAATTTTAATGCTGGCAGAAGCAAAATTAATGAAAGGACTGAGCGCTGATACTGAAATAAACATGATTAGAAATCGTGCTGGTTTACCAAGTATCGGAGGAGCAACCTTAACCGATTTGAAAAGAGAAAGACGTTGTGAATTGGCTGGAGAATGGACAGACCGTCATTTTGATTTAGTACGCTGGGGCGACGCTCAGGCAACCTATGCAAAACCTTTACACCATTATAACGGAACGGTGATTTATCCCGCCCGTAATTTTAACCCTGCTATTCACCATGTGTGGCCAATACCACCGGATGAGATTGCAGTGAGCAAAGGAGCCCTTTTCCAGAATAAGGGTTGGTAGTTAGTAGTTTCATTTTGTTTGTTTTTTTTACGCTGCAAGCTTAGTTGTGAAGCTTGCAGTAGTAAAAAAACAACAAATGATTTTTAACCCGCTAGGTTTTTATTTTATAAATAACACATAGATACATTGATTTTAGTTGAAAAAAGAGAACAAAAAACAAATATATTTCTTTCACATAGTAAGATAGGTGTATTAAAATGGAGTGAAATGTCTTTTTTAGGAATACAGAATCTATGTAACTATGTGTTGAAATAAATTAAACCCAATGGGGTAATTTTATATAAAGTATATTTCCATGAAAAAAACAATAATCCTTTTGTGCCTTCATTTTTTTCTGTTTGCACAAGCTCAGGAATACAGTTCTGTCAATATTCATTCGCACAATGATTACGCGGGTAAATTACCATTTTATGAAGCCTACTCCAATGAAGCAGGTGTTATCGAAGCCGATGTTTTTCTGGTAAATAACGAGCTGTTTGTCGCACATACTTCAGAAGAGATCAAGACCTACAACACACTGCGAAGTCTTTATTTAGACCCTTTGTCGAAAAAGCTAAAAACCTTAGACGGCAAAGCATACCCTGACAGCAAACTTTTAATTTTGATGATCGACATCAAGTCAGAAGCAACGGCGACACTTAAAGCGATTGTTCAGCAGTTAAAAACGTATCCGGAGCTGATTTCGAATAAAAATCTAAAAATAGTCATTTCAGGAAGCAGACCTTCACCGCCAAATTGGAAAGAGTATCCGGACTTTATCTATTTTGACGGAAGGTTGAATGAAAATTATACCACAGAGCAATTGTCACGTGTAGAAATGATTAGCGATGATTTAAAAGAACACACTGTTTGGAACGGTAAAGGCGTGATGACGCAGGCTGATTTAGAAAAAATACAAGCTATCATTAAAAAAGTTCACGATCAGAATAAAAAGATCCGGTTTTGGTCGACACAGGATAATGTAAACACCTGGATGACTTTAATGAATCTAAAAGTCGATTATATTGGAACTGATAATGTGCCGGCACTGACCGAATTCATTCAGAAAATAAAAACTACTTTTTATCAGAATACTGAATTCCATGAGGCCTATGTACCAAGGAATGCCGCTTTGTTTGCTAAAAACAAAAGACCTAAAAATATAATTTTGCTGATTGGTGACGGAATGGGACTTACTCAGATTTATGCGGGATATACAGCCAATAAAGGACAGTTGAGTCTTTTTAATATACCAACTCAGGGGTTGTCGATCACTAAATCGTCAGACAGTTATATTACCGATTCGGCCGCGGGTGCTACGGCAATGGCTACCGGGCATAAAACCAACAACCGCTTTATTAGTGTAGACGAAAACGGAAAAGCGCTGGAATTAATCACACAGCAATTGGCGAAGAAAAAGTACAAAACAGCCATTATTTCTGCCGGAAATATTACAGATGCTACTCCGGCCGCTTATTATGCACACCAGCCTGAAAGAAGTTTTAGCGAACCAATTGCAGCAGATTTTATCACAAACCCTTCCGATATTCTGATTGGAGGAGGAGCAAAAGAATTTAAAAACAGAAAAGACGGTAAGGACCTGTCTAAGGTATTGGAGAAGAAAGGATATACTTTTTCGGATCAGTTTAAAACTCTGGACACTATTAAAAATAACCGATTTGTGGTTTTAGAAGATGCTGCAGTAGTTTCGATGAAAGAGGGTAGAGGTGATTTTTTAAGTAAGTCTTTATCAAAGACGACAACTGTTTTTTCAAAAACAAAGAATCCATTTTTCATAATGGCCGAAGGAGCACAAATTGACTACGGCGGGCATAAAAATGATCTGGAGTATGTGGTTCGTGAAATGCTTGATTTTGATAAACTGGTTGGTCAGGCCATGGAATTTGTAGATCAGAATCAGGAAACGCTTTTAATTGTAACGGCAGATCACGAAACCGGAGGACTCTCCTTAATTGATGGCAGTATTGCAAAAGGATATGTACAGGGAAGTTTCAGTACCAACGACCATACAGCAGTACCAGTTCCGGTTTTTGCTTACGGACCCGGTGCTTCGAATTTCATGGGAGTGTATCAAAACACAGAAATTTATACCAAAATACTCGAAGCGCTTTTTGCAAAGCAGTAGACATCATTTAATTTTCTTCTTTAAAATAAGCAGTAACGATTTTTTTGTTACTGCTTTTGTTTTGTAATAAGTGTCTTAAATACTTTTAAAGAAATGAGATGTTTTTAGAAAAAACTGTTTTTGAAAAAGCGGCAAATGGCTTTATTTTAGTGGGGTTCTAAAGTTTATAAATAAATTAAATAAGAAAAATAGGATTAAATATAGCTGTGTAAAATTGTGAATTTTTTAGGATTAATTTCATTTTCTGTTAAAAACTTTTACAAGAAAATTTCTGTTCTTTGTAGCTTAAGATTGGTTAAGAAAAAGACTAAGGAAGTCTTAGGTGATTCGCTTTCGAGCACAATATTATTTTAGACATCGAGTTTAGACTAATTATCATATTTGCGTTATGGACAACAGGAAGTTTATATTAAGTTTAAAAAAAGGTAATGAAGCCACTTTCAAAGAAGCTTATCTCAATTACTATGATAAACTGATAAACATAGCCAAACGCTTTAACTTTACAGTACTTACCCCACAAGATTTTGTTCAGGAAACATTCTTACGATTGTATAATAAAAGAGAATTGCTTCACGAAGATGTTTTATTAGACAAACAAATATTTGTCATCTGCAAGAACATCATCCTTAATCATCTCAACAGAGAAAATAAAATAGTACAGCTCGATCCGTTGCATGTGGTAATCGAGGAGGAGGATAATGATACTGAAATTTTTGAGGAAAGACAGGAAAAGCTAAATAGTTTTATAAATCTGCTTCCGGAACAGCAACAAAAAATTTATACCTTACATAAACTGGAAAACCTTAGCTATAAGGAGATTGCAGCCTTGACGGATCTTTCTGAAAAGACTATAGCCAATCATATTTATCTTGCCAGTAAATTTATTCGAAAAAAAGTCGAAAACCATTAGGAACTTTTTTGTTCTCATTTGTTATCTATAAAAATGGGAACATAAAATGAATATTGAAACTTATAAAACGGACGTTACAACTAAAGAAGATGCAAGATTTGTTGTAACGCTTCTTCAATTTGTTATTTCTGATTGTATCATGAATTTTGATGTAGAAGATACAAATCATATTCTGAGAATCGAAACCAACAGGGAGATTAAAGAAATGGTTTACGGTGTTTTTAATAAGCAGGGATTTTATTGTCAGAAACTTTAACGCTCCAAAGATATGAATGATAAAAAAGTAGAAGAAGAATTAAAAAAGATCTGGGATGATATTCCTATTTCGCATTCCAACGAGGAGAAAGAAGCTTCGTGGGAAGCGTTTCAATCTAAAACCTTCGCTTCGAAGCAATCGAAATTTAAAGTATGGCATTATGCCACAGCGGCAGCTGTTTTACTTTTCGGGTTTATTGGTTCAGGGTTGTTCTTTAATAGAAATCAGGACCAATCAGAAGTTAAATTGGCTTCGAACGTAATTGAAAATACCACTTCAATTGTAAAAACAGTTTTTTTACCGGACAGTTCGAAGGTAGAGTTAAGTCCTAATTCTAAAATTGAGTATGCTAATAATTTTACAACCAATCGTAAAATTGAAATTAAAGGAGAGGCATACTTTCATGTAAAGAAAGATAAAAAACACCCTTTTCAGGTTTTTTGCAATGAAACCACAACCACTGTTTTAGGAACTTCTTTTTTAGTAAAAGGATATACACAGAAAGAGGTAACGGTGGAGCTTTTTGAAGGAAGCGTTGAAATGAGTGTGAAAGATCAGGACAAAAAATGGATACTGGTTCCGGGTGAAAAGTTTACCTATGCCAACAATACGGTTGAGGTAACAGAGTTTGAAAGATTTACCGATTTTGAAAATGAAAAGCTAACGGTTTTAACTACCTACATTAAAACCAATTACGGCTACACGATGACATTTCCAAAGGAGTATTATGAGCAGCGCATCACATTGAGAATTAATAAGAAAGAAGATTTAAAAATAATTATCCAACTCATATCCGAAATGTATAACCTAAATTTTGAAATAAATGAAAAATTAAAAGAAGTTACTTTTCAATAGAAAAGAAAAAGGATGCACTAGCCGCGAAACTAAACATCCTTCTCATGGTCAGGATAATAGGAAACTATCCTGTTTAATAATATTCAAAAATACAAAATTTTATGAAACATATAATTTCAGCCTGTTTTTGTTATACGTTAAAATTTCCGCAGGAGTACTATGACCATCGTATTACAATGCGAATTAATAAAAAAGAAGATTTTAAAAAACTTATCCAATTAATATCCGAAATGTATAACCTAAACTTTGAAATAAATGAAGAATTAAAAGTAATTACTTTTCAATAGAAAAGAAAAAGGATGCACTAGCCGCGAAACTAAACATCCTCCTCATGGTCAAGATAGTACGAAACTATCTCATTTAATAATTTTCAAAAATACAAAAATTCATGAAGCATATAATTTCAGCATGCTTTTTTTTATTCAGTTGGGCGGTGTTTTCTCAAAATGTAACCGTAACTGTTGATAAATCAGTAACCTTAAAAGAATTCTTTAAGCAAATTGAAAGCCAAACCGATTTCAAGTTTGCCCACACGGATCAGATTAATACCGGTCAAAAGTATTTTACTCAAACCAGGACTTACAAAAATATCAGTGTAAAAGAACTTGTCAATGAACTTAATAAGAGCGCATCGGTTCAGTTCTCTATCGTAGGTAATAATATTTTTGTAAAGCAAAAAGTAACCAAAGCACCTAAAAAAAAAAATAAGCTGACCGGTCAGGTCTTTGATGAAAACAAAGAACCGGTTATTGGTGCGAATATATTTATCAAAGAGCTTTCTACTGGCGCTACAACCGATGCAGATGGAAAATTTGCGATAGAAGTAGATAAAGGAAATTATACCGTATTAATTACATATCTCGGCCTAAAAAACAAAGAGAAACAAATTGAAGTTGCTGACGATTCAAGAATCAATTTTTACATGGACGCCGATAGTCACGAACTCGAGCAGGTAGTCATCACCTCCAATAAAGCGGTTGATGTTAAAAATACTCAGATGAGTGTGAACAAACTTTCGATGGCCGAGATTAAAAGAATTCCGGTTGCTATGGGAGAAGCCGATCCTTTAAAATCGATATTGACATTACCGGGAGTAACCAACGCAGGAGAACTTTCATCAGGTTTTAATGTGCGTGGAGGAGCGGCCGATCAGAACTTGATTTTGATAGATGGAGGTCCGGTTTACGCTGATTCACACATGTTTGGGTTTTTCTCTATTTTTAACGCCGATATTGTAAGCGGGTTAGATTTATATAAGGGAGGAATTCCTTCTAAATATGGAGGACGTGTTTCTTCTGTTTTAGATATTTCACAGCAAACCGGAGACTTCGAAACCTACAAAGTAAATGGGGGGATTGGTTTGATCTCAAGCCGTTTATTGGTGCAGGGACCTATTCAAAAAGAAAAAGGATCTTTTATTGTTGCGGGACGTGCTTCGTATGCACACTTATTTATGAAACTGGCCGATAACAAGAACTCCGCTATGTTTTATGATTTGAATGCGAAGTTCAATTATCGTTTTGGCGCCAATAATACACTGTCTTTTTCGGGATACTTTGGAAACGATCTTTTTGATTTGAACAATCTTTTTGACAGTACCTACGGAAATACAATGGGAATCTTAAGCTGGAAACACAAGTTTTCGGAGAATTTAAATACCAATTTGTCTGTTTACTTCAGTGATTATAAATTTAATCTGGGATTAGAAAGAGAAGGTTTTAAATGGAACAATAACATTCAGACATATGGTCTTAAATACGGCTGGAGTCAGACTTTATCAGAAAAATTAAAACTGAACTATGGGATAGACGGTCAGTATTATGATTTTAATCCCGGAACCGTAAAACCTACCAATTCAACTTCACAGTTTAATTACAAACAGCTCGATAAAAAGTATGCTTTTGAATCTTCCGTTTATCTGGACTTCGAACATCAGCTAACCGAAAGACTGAACCTTCGTTACGGTCTTCGTTACAGTATGTTTTACCGTTTAGGAGGTGAAGAAATCAGTACGTATGAGGATGGAAAAGCAGTAGTGTATAATCCTTTGTACAAAATTTACGAAAAAGGTACGCCAACAGGCAGCATAGCTTATAAAAGCGGATCGACCATCAGTAAGTTTGATAATTTTGAACCACGTGCAGCATTATCATATGCTTTCGATGAAAATACTTCGGTAAAAGCCAGTTACAACCGAATGGCACAGTACATTCACATGTTATCTAATACCCAGTTTCCTTTGCCAACGACAATCTGGACACCAAGCGGACCTTTTACAAAACCACAGCTGTTGGATCAGTATGCGGTAGGGTATTTTCAGAACTTTAAGGACAAGGAATATTCTTTCGAGGGAGAGCTGTTCTATAAAAAAATCCAAAACCGTATCGATTATATTGACGGAGCAGACATACTGGCCAATAACAATATCGAACAGGTGATTTTGAATGGTAAAGCCAGATCATATGGTATGGAGTTAATGTTGAGAAAAAATACAGGAAGATTCACCGGATGGGTTTCTTATACTTTATCAAGAGCCGAACAAAAAACACCCGGCAGAACGCCCGAAGAACCTGGTATCGCAAATGGGGGATGGTATTTATCAGGATACGACAAACTACACAATTTGAGTGTTGTAGGGAATTATGAATACAATAAAAAATGGTCTTTTAATGCCAACTTTAGCTTACAGTCTGGGCAACCGGTTACTTATGCGAATGGGTATTATGAATTTGGAGGAATTAATATTCCGAACTTCTCCTTAAGAAACGAAAACAGACTTCCGCTTTTCCATCACCTGGATGTGGGCGCGACCTATACGCCAAAACCGGACAAAAAGAAAGGATGGCAGAGCTATTGGGTATTTAGTCTCTACAACATTTACAACCGACAAAATGCGGCTTCAATGACCTTTAATACAAATGAAGATACAGGACTAAATGAAACCAGAAGACTGTCTATTTTTGGAATAGTACCTGGAGTTTCTTATAATTTTAAATTTTAATGAATATGCAAAGGATTGATATAAAAATGATTAAAAAGAAAACACTAGCCGTTTTAAGCCTTGTTTTGGTACTGTTTTTCTCTTCTTGTGATGAAGCAGTAAAGCTTGATTTAGAAACCGGTGAAACGAGAATCGTGGTTGACGCTGAAATTCTCTGGAAAAAAGGAACATCCGGTAATGAACAGGTGATCAAGATTAGCAAAACAGCGCCTTATTACGACAGCAAAACACCAAAAGTTTCGGGAGCAAAAGTAAAAGTTACGAACAGTAAAGGGGATATTTTTACTTTTAATGAAAAAGAACCGGGCTTATATGTATGTACTAATTTTGTGCCTGTGATCAACATGGATTATGTGCTTACGGTTGAGGCAGAAGGGCAGACTTTCACTGCGGCTGAGAAATTAATGTCGGTAACGCCAATCGACAGAATAGAGCAAAAGCTTGTTCCGGATGTAGGAGGAGATGACTTGTATGAAATTGGGTTTTTCTTTAAAGATCCAATCGATCAGGTAAATTTTTATCTGACAGATTATAAAACTGATGTTCTTCTTTTTCCGACTTACACTTTATTGGACGATGAATTTTTTAATGGAAATGAAATAAATCCAAGATTTTCTGACACCAAATTGAAACCAGGAAAAAGTGTTGCGGTTATAAATCGTGGTGTTTCTAAGAATTTTTACAACTATATGAGTCTGCTTTTAGAGATATATGGAGGGAATCCTTTTTCTGTTCCTCCGGGAAATATCAGAGGGAATATCGTGAACACTACGAATGCCAATAATTTTGCTTTTGGTTATTTCAGGCTTTGCGAAGCAGATACCTTTTCCTATGTAGTAAAAGAGAACGATAATGTTGTCTATCCGGGCAAGTAAGATTTTAATTGAAGGTTGATTTGTAACGGCATCTGGCATATAAATATTTATGTCAGATGTTTTTTTATGAATATGGAATACAAAAAATGGACTTGTAAGAAAGTCCATTTTTTGTTTTATTTTGAGAGTAGTAAAATTACTTCGCCACTTTTTTAAAGCGCATCATTGGAACATCGTTCAGTAACAAGTTCAGTTTACCTTCTTTATCGATAGAATAGGTGTTGATTTTTCTAATCATTTCGGTAAAAGTTTGCTCCCCGCCGCCTTCGCAGAACATCATTGTTGTAGGGCCTTGTTCTCCAAAGCTGATGGTTTGTCCTTTTAAAGTATAAGGAGCGCTGTAGCCATTACATCCTGCGTTTCCGGATACCTGACCCGTACTTTGATCAAACTTTATAAAAGGTTTTTTGTCAGGATACAAGCCTTCAAAAGCAATACGAGGACCGGAAATGTATTCCAGTTCCCAGGTTGTGTCATAAAGAGCGGTACTTTGCGTGGTATTTTTTGTGCAGTTGCAAGAAGTGAAAACTAAGGCAACAGCTGCCAACATTGGGGTGAAGTATTTTTTCATAGGAAAAGTTTTAGAATATAAAATTAACAAGTTTTAGGTTATGATGATCGTTTTTCTAAGAGATCTTAATGGAAGTTTTTAAAATATTGAATCATTCTAAATTTGTAAATTCGTTGTTTAAGAATTTTATCTTTTAGAGCTGAAATCATCGCTTTTTTAAATTATAACCCAGTGTTATTAAAAAATTCTCGTTGTAAATTTTCCATTGCGGGATAGTAGCTGCATTTTCGATAAGAGGAACAAAACCGTGTAGATACCTTGCGCCAAGAGTAAAACCATTCGGAAACTCATACGTTAAACCGGTTACAAAACCCGCATCCATTTTCTGGCTGTAGCTATTCGAAGCTTTCCCCGTTCCGTAAAATGCGGTATCCGTATATAAATTTCCATCGGCATCTTTGCGCTGCACAGAGGCGTTCAGTAAAAAACCGATGTAAGGACCCACATAAACTTGTAAGCCTTTGTAGTAAAAAGCAGGACTAATGGGAAATAAATCAATATATTGGCGTTTTAGCCTGCTGGTGAATCCTCCGTTTATGGTATCTGCGATTTGTAGAGCTGTTTGTTTTCTGCTGTAAAAGAATTCGTGTTTTAAACCGAAATATGGGGAAATTTTATTGTCTAAAGTGATTCCGATTGTCAGGCCGTTCAAACCTTTTGAAGCCCCGTTATTAGACAGACTGTCTGTATCTCTCCCTTTTAGTAATGACCAGTTTGTACCAGCGTTGATACCAAAAGTAATACCTTCCTGTTGTGCGCTAATTTGCATCGTGAAAAGGAATATCAGGTAAATTGTATATGTTTTTTTCATGATTTCTTCTTGTTTTAAAAATTAATATCCCAAATCCCAGCCGCTTTTTCAAGTTCTACTAAAGAGGCTGCATAACGATATAATGTTTCATAGTAGTTGAGCTGGGTTTCATTGTAAGTATGCTGGGCATTTAAGACATCAAGTAGAGTAGTTTCTCCACGTTTGTAACTGTATATTTTTCCATTGAGTAATTTTTCGGCATCGGTTAATAGACCCGTATTAAATTGACGAACCTGTTTTTGTGCCGTTACATAGACAAACCATGCTTTTTTAACTTCTGTCTGAACCTGCAACTCTGTTTGTTTGTATAATACATCAGACTGAAGCAATCCGTATTCAGCTGCTTTTAGTTCTCCCTTATTTTGGTTTGAGAATTTTAAGGGAATGGTTATACCAGCCGATACAGCATTTGTTGATGGAGTAGGAGCCACAACATTACTCACAACCGATGTGTTTTGCATGCCAAAGTGTATTCCCAAATCTAAAACTCTATTAGCTTTTGTTAGTTTTAAAATATCTTGAGAGACATTTTTATTCTGTAGAGCAGCGAGTAAATCAGCACGATTGTTTTGAGCAGTAATCACGAGCTCACTTAAACCAAAAGCACGATCAAATTTGTTTAAATCACCATAAGGAGAACTTAGACTATCCTTTTTTTGCTCTCCAATAAAAGCTCCTAATTCCAGTAAAGAGTTTTTCCAATCGGCTTCACTTTGATATACCTCATTTAACATCGAATTAGCACCAAGTTTACTTTGACGGGCATCAATTTCGGCAATACTTCCAAGCTTAAACCGAATACTGTCAGTAGCAGCGATATTCTTTAGAATATGGTAAGAGTTTAATTGTACCAAAAGAATTTCTTTTTGTTTTAAGCTCGTTAGAAAACTTAAGGTAGCATCTGCACGTAAGTTTCGAAAGTAATCATCCAGTAAGGTTTTAGATAGTTCCGCTGTGCTTTTTGCTACATTTATGCGTGCTTTTCGTTTTCCGCCAAGTTCGAGCGTCCAGCTAAGTTCTGATGAAAAACCGTAACCCATTTGCATTCGTCGCTGGCCATTATCATTGGCTCCTATAGCCAGTTCCGGATCGGGGAAAACTTTTGAAGCCAGCACATTAGCTTCTGCGATATTTACATTAAATTTTTGGGCAGTAAACTCTAGATTTTTTTTACTGACTAAGGCGAGAAAATCAGTGTAATTCATCTTTATTTTTGTGAAAGTAGTGTCAATCTGAGCATTTGATACTGCCGAAATATTTAGCAGTATCAATATAATTCCCCAGTTTTGTATGTTCTTCTTAATCATAAGGGTTCATTTTATGGATTATTGATTTCATTTTGCAGGTGCTCTTTTGGGAGATCAAATTTTTTCTCGATCAAATAATAAAGCGAGGGTAAAGCAAAAAGTGTTAGAACGGTAGAAAATAGTAGTCCGTAAACGATAACCGTTGCTAATGGTCTTTGCACGTCACTGCCTATTCCTGTGGCTAATGATGCGGGCAATAAACCTAGTACTGCGACAGTAGCCGTCATTAAAACAGGACGGAAGCGTTGTTTAGCGCCAGTGATTACGGCTTCGAGTAATGTTATTCCGTTTTTACGAAGCTGATTAATGTGTGAAATCATAATAACTCCATTTTGTATTGCAACACCAAACAAAGCGATAAAACCTACTGCTGAGGATACATTCAGCGTCATCCCGCGGACAGTAAGGGCTAACATACCACCAAATAATGCCAATGGAACAATACTCATTAACAGTCCTGCCTGGCGAAATTTTCCAAACGCACCGTATAGCAGCACAAACATTAAGGCTAATGCAAGAGGGACAATAATAGCCAAATGACTATAAGCTCGTTCCTGATTTTCGAATTGTCCTCCCCATTTTAGTTTGAATTTTGCGTGGTTGTATTTTACTTTTTCTTCAATTTTAGATTGTGCTTCCTTTAAGAAAGAACTTAAATCGGCTCCTCTTAAATTCAGGCGAACCGTTAGATGGCGCTTGTTCATTTCACGGGCAATGGTACTTTCACCGGTATTAAGTTTGATATCGCATACTTGTGACAACGGGATTTTGACACCTTCGGAATTGGTAAGCATCAGGTTGCTTATTTTTTCAGGATCATTTCGGCTTTCTTCGTTATAGCGTGCGGTAATATCATATACTTTATTGCCGACAAAAATTTGCGAAATGGCTTTTCCACTCATAGCCACTTCTATTAATTCCGAAACAGCATCGATATTTAATCCGTATTGCGCTATTTTCTGACGGTCTGCAATTATTTGCACCTGAGGCAATGGCGGTTCCTGATCGATAGCAAGATCGACGGCACCTTTTACCTCTTGAAGGGTTTTAATGACATCTTCCGCAATTCGTCTGGTTTCTTTATAATCCTCGCCATATATTTTTACCACCAGTTCACTGTGAGCACCTGAGATTTTGTCCATCACCCCATCGATCATGGGTTGCGAAAAACCAATATTATAGCCCGGCATAGTAGCATATTCGGCAGATAATTCTTTTATTAAATCCTCTTTTGTTTTTCCTGATTTCCATTGCTTGTAGGGTTTTAGGCCCACGCTGCATTCGTAATGCGAAGGCGTCCAGGCATCAGTCCCGTCATCATTACGACCTGCCTGTACCATCATGTAGGTTACTTCTTCGTGTTTTAAAGTACGATGACGTAGTGTGTCGCTCATTTCCTTCGATTTTTCTAAAGTAATACCGGGAGGTAAGGTCACCTGCAGCCAGATCGATCCTTCGTCCAATGGTGGTAAAAAATCTTTTCCGACCACGGCAGTAAGTATAAAAGCGAGAACTAATACTGCAATCAGAGGTGTAAATACTTTTTTAGGGACCAGCATGATTTGCTGTATGCGATGATGGTAAGCACTGGTTAGTTTTTCCAGCCATTTGTTATGATACATTTTTTGTGGCTTGCGATAGATGAAATAAGCCAATCCGGGTATCAGCAGTAAAGCAACCAATAAAGCACCAAAAAGCGCATATCCTACTGTAAAAGCCATAGGAGTGAATAATTTTTTCTCTACACGCTCAAATGCAAACAATGGCAAATACGCTGTTATGATAATCAGAGTGGCAAAAAAGATGGGACGTGCCACACTTTTAACACTGCTGGCAATATTATTTTCGGTGAGTTCTTCACCTTCGTTATCTTCCCGTTTTTTTAGAATGGTTTCCATCATTACAATGGCTCCATCGACAATAATACCAAAATCAATTGCTCCGAGAGAAAGTAAATTGGCAGGAATATGAGTGAATTTCATCAGAATAAAAGCAATCAAAAGCGAAATAGGAATGGTAATAGCGACCAATAAAGCACCTCTCCAACTGCCCAGAAAAACAATTAAAACAATAATTACGAGTACCATTCCTTCCAACAATGTATGAGAGACAGTAGTAAGTGTTGTTTCTACCAGACTAGTGCGGTCCAGAAAAGCGTGGATTTTAACACCTTCAGGAAGGTAATTTTTATTGAGGTCGTCCACTGCTTCGTTGACCCCTTTTAATACCACAGAGGGGTTTTGGTTTTTGAGCAGCAATACAATTCCTTCGATATTGTCCGAATAGTCAACTCCGCGTTTGTCGGTGTACCCTAAAGCTCCTTTACGTTCCAGATTACCATATTTTAACTTTCCGATATCACTCAAATAAATAGAGACTCCATTTACCGATTTTACAACAATGCGTCCAATATCTTCCAGATTTTTTACCAAACCGATTCCGCGTACCACATACGACTGGTCTCCGCGATCGATAACACTTCCTCCTGTATTTGCATTATTTTTTTCGATGGTTTCCGTTACTTCACTTAAGGATAAACTATATTGCTCAAGTTTAGCGGGATCGAGTTCTACTTGGTATTGTGTTGTGATTCCTCCAAAATTAGTGACATCAGCCACTCCCGATACCTGTTTGATACGCGGAATAATGGTGTACTCCTGTAGTTCGCTCAGCTCTCTTAGTTCGTGGTTGCTACTTTCAATAATATAACGGTAAATTTCGCCTGTAGGAGAGGTTAGTGGGTCTAAACCCGGAACAGCACCATAAGGCAGTTGGACATCATTTAAACGCTCCTGAATTCTGGTGCGGGCAAAATAATCTTCGATACCGTCTTCAAAAACGATCGTTACCATTGATAAACCAAAAGTGCTTTTGCTTCGCATTACATGTAAGCCGGGTAAACCGTTTATGGCCCGTTCGATCGGGATAGTGATTTGTTGTTCGACTTCTTCCGCTGCCAGACCCGGAACCTGCGTTACGACTTGTGAGGTGACATCGCCGATATCAGGATAAGCCTCAACAGAAAGTTGCTTCCAGGAATAATATCCAAACAAAGAAAGAAGTAAGAATAATGCCAGTATTAACCAGCGTTTTGCTATTGTTGTTTCAAATATATTTTGTTTCATAAAGTCATTTATTTCGCTTCAAGGAGATAAAAAGCTCCTTCACTGATAATTGTTTCATTTGATTTTAATCCTGAGAGCACGGCTATTTTTCCATTTTGCGATATTCCGGTCTCGATGTAACGACGGACGTATTTGCCCGGCTCTGATTGGACAAAGACGAAGCTTTTGTCATTGATCTGTAATACTGCTTTGGCGGGTATGAATAAGGTATTCATGGGCTTGTCTGTAAATTTTACAGAGACAAACATTCCCGGTTTAAGGATATGATCGGTATTGTTGCAGGCTATTAATACCTGTACGCTTCGGGTATCCTCATCTATTATTTCGTCGACATGATAGATTTTGCCTGAAATTTTTGTGTTCGGATAAGCGCCGGAATTGATTTCGGCCCCTTGTAGTTCTTGCAAAAAATGAATGTCTTTTTCTTTAATCTGGCCGGCAACCCATACTTTTTTGAGATCAGCAACTTTTGCTTTCGGTCCGGCATCTTCTTTTAAATACTGTCCCAAAACCAGTTCATTGGTGATCACTTCACCGGCAATGGGTGAGGTGATGACTAAGGGCTGACCGAAAACCAGTTTGTTTGTGTTTACTCCAAAAATTTTAAGACTGGCAATTGCATTTTGATATTCTTTTTCACTGATTTCGAAGTTGGTTTCGGCTTCTTCGAGATCTTTCTGGGAACCAACACCGTGAGTTTTTAAGTCTTTTTGCCGTTTTAACGAGAGTCTGGCAACCTCATACCCGGATTTGGCTTGGAAGAAGTTTTTCTGGGCAGCTGTAAAATCAGGAGAAACCATTTCAAATAAAGGTGTCCCGGGCAATGTTTTCATTCCCAGTTTTGCATGAACTTTGGTAATCCTTCCGGAAAACGGAGGAGCAATTTCGGCATACGAATTTGGAATTGCTTTGACAGTTCCGGCAGTTTGTAATTCGAACTGATAGGGCTCATTTTTAACGGTTTGGAACTTTAGTTTGAAGGCAATATTTGATTTTTGCGGAACTATGATCGTATCTCCTTTTAAGGAGAAGTTTTCAATCTCTTTTTTTTCGGTTTTGTTCTGGCAGGCCACTAACATTGAAGCGGCCGTTATAGCGAGTAAGAGGTTTTTACATTCGGGATTTCGAGGACAGATTTTTGATAGTTGAAGCCTGAAAAGTTTTGTAGTGTTTAATGTCATGTCATTTTGATTTTTACGCATTAATTAAATTTTGTGGTTCGCTATAGGTACAGCATGACCGTAGAAAATTTGGGAACAGTAGTATTGGTAGGGTAACACGTGGTGTGCTACAGCAACAAATCATGATCCTTAAATCTGGCGCAAAATTAGACAGGCTTTCCCGAAAGAGCCATTAGAGACCTTTTAGAAAAAAATTAGAATTCTATTAGAAAATAGTGCAAAACTGCTTTTGGATTTTAGAAAATAAGCGGATAAAATAAAGAGAATGTACCGCTGTTTGATGCAAGTATTAGGAATAAAATACAGGATATTTCTTTTTAAAGCTAATAGTGAGTAAGATGTATTTAATTATCTGAAATAGAGTATGTTTGCTTGGTGTGTATGCCTGCCTTGTCATGCTTTTTGTGACAGCCATTTGAGAGTGAATAGAGAAGCTATAGAATTGAAAAAATGCTATTGTAAGTTGAACGCTACGATAAAAGTTGTTCCCTTATTTTTTTTGGAAGTAACGGTGATATTCCCTTTGTGGAGCAGAATGATTTTCTTTGTTAAGGAAAGACCAATACCATTTCCATCGGCGTAAATTTTATTAGAACCTCTGTAGAACGGAGTAAAAATATGTTCGAGTTCTTCTGGTAAAATACCAATTCCATTGTCTGAAAAATGAAGCTCTATTTTATTATTGAGAAATGAAATAGATACAATACTTTGATGGTCATCAGAAAATTTACAGCCATTTTCAAATAAATTGACAAAAGCAACTTTTAGGAGATATTCGTTTCCATGAACTGAAATTTGACTGTCGTCTTCAAAATCGTTCTCGAAGTGGATGGTTATATTATAGTCCGGATTTGACTTTTGAACTTGTTGGCGGGCATCTAATAAAACTTCATCAATACGAAGTTGTTTAAAAGCAATTTCCGAAGGATCATAATTGGCTTTAGCAAGATCAAGCAAACTGTTGGAGAGTTTGGCCAGTTTTTTAGCATCCTGTAAAGTATTTTGAATGACCATTTTATATTCGTTGTTATTGCGTTCTTTATGGGTTGAGAGTTCTAATTCGGCAATAATTGCAGAAAGCGGTGTTCGTAGTTCGTGTGAAATGTTTGAAACAAATTGTTTCTGAGAGTCGAAGGAATTTTCGAGACGGTTTAGCATTTTATTGAACGTAGTAGCCAGTTCGGTAATTTCATCTTTGTTTTTGGAAGTGTCCAGTCGCAGATCAAGATTTGTAGCCGAAATGGTTTTGGCTTTGTTGGTCATTTTAACAATAGGCTCAAACGCTTTTTTCGAAAAAAAACGACCGGCAACGTACAGCAACAAAATCGATAAGATAAAAACAATGATGCAGGTCTCAAGGAGGTTGTAGAATTTGATGTATCCAAATCCGTCGTATGCAGCGGCAGTAATAATGTATTCTTTTCCCTGGAATCGATAGGTCATGCCTATAACTTGCCAATCTTTTTGATAAAATTTTATTTCGCCTTTACGGGCAATTTCATTAATCATTGACTTGGTTTCTTTGACCACATCAATCTCAACAGCATCGTGATAGAGTAATTGGAAAGCAGGGGTATAGATGGCTACTTCAACCTCGTTTAAGGTGGCTCTGTTGTTTTTGTAAATATCTTGTAGTGTTTTACTGTCGACTTCAGCATTCAAAAATAAATTGGCTTTGGTGATCGCCTCTTTCTTTAACAAAGCATAAAATTCTTTTTCTCTGTTTTCTTTTGCCGAAATCAAAATAATAGCAGCAAACACTAATAAAATAGTGGCCGTGACAAGGGTAAATAATAGGGTTAGCCGGGTTCTTGTTTTCATTCTGTTTTCAAAATAAATCCCATCCCCGATTTTGTATGAATGAGTTTTTTATCATAATCCCTGTCAATTTTTTTCCTCAGATAGTTGATATAGACATCAATAAAATTGGTGCCGGTATCAAAATGAGTATCCCACACTTTTTCGGCTATTTCTACTCGGGAAAGCACCCGTTCGGGATTTTGGAGCATATACTCTAAAAGTTTAAACTCTTTTGGAGTAAGGCTTATTTCAGTTTGATTTCTTCTGATACTTTTGGTTTGCAGGTTCATTTCAAGTTCGTCATACTTTAAAATAAACCCGGTGGTATGGATTGAATTACTACCGCTTCTTTTTAGCAAAGCTCTGATACGAACTAACAGTTCCCTCATTTCAAAGGGTTTTGTGAGATAGTCATCGGCTCCCGCATCAAAACCTTCCACTTTATCATCTGTTGAGCCCAAAGCAGTTAACATAATGATAGGAAGATCAGGTTTTATCAAACGTATCTCTTTACACAAATCAAGCCCGTCCATTTTGGGGAGGATGATATCGGTAATAACCAGATCGAAAGGATTCTGCAACATCAGTTTTTTCGCAGAGAGACCATCATAAGCCACTGTAGGGAAAAATCCATGTTCAGTAAGTCCCCGCTGAATCAACTCAGCCACTCTTTGGTCGTCTTCTACTACTAAAATTTTCATCTCTACAAAGTTATACGATTGAATGTAGAATGGAAAAAAAAATAGTGACTAATTAAAGATGGGGTTTAAACTCTTCTGGGATCTCCTTTTAGATACGTTTTACTATATTTAAAATACTCGGTTGAAGTTCTTTCTCCCGCTTTGCCGTCAATTCTTAGGACGCTTCCGGCACTATTTAGCAGTTTTTGTAATTCTGTTGCTTCGCTGGTAACCGTTCCCGAGTAATAGCTTGTTTTATTTCCCTGAAGTAGTATGCGCTCTACGATGTGGGGATTGGGCAGGGTAATCAAATGCTGCTCCATCATACGTCGCAACAAAACAGCGGCGCCGCATTGTTTAGAAACTGCGTTTGGATCATACTTACCATCCTGAACGTATTTGCCTTTAGTATAGTGGTTGGAATAACTCCATAAATAAGGTGAATTAATTCCTTGTTTGTAATAACCTAAGCCATTAAACAATTCCAGTCTGTAGAGAATTCCCGAGATACTCCAATCGGTCCATGAGTTTAGTTTGTCATAGATTAAAGCATCATTAGCGCTGAATTCCCATGTAAATGGTGGATTTCCGGCTTTTGGAAGTCCCACGGGAACGTGAACCGTACGCTTGGTAAGCGGATCACCGTTGTGAAGGTGAGTGTCAAACCTTAAACTTCCTTCCATACAGTGTATAATTGAAATGATATACCAGGGAATATTTAAGGGATCACCCACAGATTGATACCTGGTTTTGTTCGAGACTATTTTTGCTACCAGCGCATCGATTTCAGGATACTTAGCTTCTTTAAGGATACAGGAGGCAAATAATTTTTCGTAATTGCTTTTTTTGTCTGGAGGTACTGTTGTTGCCATGATAGTTTGTTATAATTTATGAATTGATTCTGTTTTATTTTCAAAATGAAGTACTTCTAAAAAAAATCATTTTTCTATCTATCGGAATAGTATGATCTTGAATGATAGTCAGGGGGTAAGTTTGGATAATGTAAAATTAGTTAAAAAACGGATTATTGGTTTTAACGGGTTTAAAAACAGGTATTTATACGGTTTTTTTGAAGAGTGGATTTTGTTTAATAGAAGTAGGTTAATTGTGGAATAGAGATTTTCGATACAAAAAAACGCGATTAGATATTCACTGGTTCTAACAGATTACCATAGTATTTAATTGATTTAAAATCACGGAAAGTCAAAACAATTGTGCCAAAACAGGGTAAGCTTTTGGTTAACATTGTCGTAACTATTTTAAAAGGATTTACTTAGTGTGTCCTTAACATTTTTTGATAAAACTTAAGAACAAGTATGAGTTGATTTTTATAGATTTGTAGAATCAATTATATTCCCAAAAATGAATTGGGGAGCAATTACAAAACTTTAAGACAATGAAAGCTGTTACTTCAATATTTTTATTTTTAATGTTTGTCAGTTCAACTTCTTATTCACAATTAAGTTCAGATAAAATATTCGAAAGTTTTAAGCAGGGAGAACGCACCAATTGTTCATCGATTGCTTTTATTAAAGCCTCTTTAAATGTTTATGGGTTAGACAATCTTTTTATAAATGAGAAAATGGAGGATAACTCACATAAAATCATTTTAAAAAATAATGCATCATTCAATCTGAAAGAAGAAGAAATAAATAAAGCCACAATATCTGCTGGTTTTATCTATATAAAAGACAATTGTGAAAGTGAAAAAATAACAGATTATGCAATATTGACCTACGCTGTAATGGCAAAATACAAGCAAATCATAGATAAGATATCAACTTTTGATGAAGCATTGGAGGATTTGGAAGATGGTTCAGTATATACTCCAACCATTTACAAATATTTAGGGTTTAAAGAAGGCAAACAAGTGTTAAAGTTAAAGCGACAATCGGGAAGTGAATTTTGTGGAGTTGTTGCCTGGTCTACGGCACATGCCGTTTTTGTTTGTGAAGATTTTATGGATTATTACGGAAATAAAAAAAGTATCTGGATAAAGTATCCGGGACGTTTTAGGGTAATTAAATCGTAAGCGACCGGAAGAATTTTTGTAAAATTTTTTAGTTTTTTTTTAATATGATGAATTGTTATAGCCGTAAAATGTGCTCTCCAGCACCTCAGAATTGTCCTATAGATTGATATAATGCAAATTGTTAATTTTTTTTAAAAAAAAGGAATCATTAAAGTTGCCGCTTAAGTTAAATTGTATACTTTTGTTTTCCTCAACAACCAATTACATTAATAAAATGAAAAATAGTATTATTTTAGTAAGTTTCTTTTTCTTTCTGGCAACTGGTGCTATTTCAGCACAGGCAAAGAATGCTCCAAGAAGTATAATCAGTACAACAGCCATTATCCGCAAATACCATGATCAAAAAGAATTGAGTGGTATGCAAAAAGGAGAACTTTTGGAATTATACATTGAGCGTATTAAAGTTTTAGTAAAAACACTTCCTTACATCGCTTTGGTTACAAAACCTGGAGTAACGATGTCTGACTTAGGTATTCCGGACGATAGTGAACACAAAAAAGTATTAGACGGTCAAGCCGAAGGAACAACAATATTTTTGGATACAACGGTAGATTTTCAGAGAAAAATGATGCCTTATTCAGATAAAGGGAATTTAATTGCTGCAATTTTATTTTACGAAAGCACATTGAAGTCATTACACGAGTTTAACGACATAAACTAATGTAAAATAGGGATTCATTCCACAAAAAAATAGAAACCTCCAAAGTCATTTGATTTTGGAGGTTTTTTTGTTTAAAATAATTCTATAAAAATTTGAAACTTCTGTCTTAATCAAATTTTTACTTCGTATTGTATTGTTTTCTAGTGATTTAAGGTGTGGTCTATGTTTCCTGCTAATAATAGGTTAGTGTCTTTGAATCTGTTATGAAATTTCATCCTAGTTTAATATGGCTTGCAGTTTCAACTGCAGGGAGAGTAGTAATGTATACTATTTCTATTATCAAAACCACAGGCAATGCTTGATGCAAATATTTGGTTAGTGTTTTTGAATCTGTTTTGAAAATACATCCTATTTAATATAACACACAGTTTCAACTACGGGGTAAGTTGTACTTTATTTTCTCGTTACTGTTAAACTGAAAAATGAAGAAGGACGATGTGTTTTTTCTGGTCTCCTTACCCGCAAAACAGGTATTAATACTTGTCTTCAATCGCTATAAATTAGGTTACTTTACAATCTTGTAAGAAATTAATTGGTAAAGATTTAATCCCTTAGAAATTGCCTTGGACACCTTTTGAACGGTATGATTGGGTTTTAATCTAACGGTAAATTACCCCGTATTTTACATCAAAAAATGATGGTTTTGAAAGGTTTTTACAAGATTAAAAACTTTGAACGGACAAGAGAATGCAGCATTAATTTTTAAATACACAAGTTATTAACGCTAAAAAAAGAATATTATGTTAAAACGTAAAGACCTTGAAGAAGGGGGAAATTTAAATCAGCTTACGGCCGATTTTGCTCAAAAGGCAAATGAAGCGGTATTTGGAGCTCTTCAGGAAGAAGAAGGAATACTGCATAAGTTAATGTCCAAGTATCAAAAAGTTCAGATTGAAGACCCGATCCGACCTTTTTATGAGGAAAACCTACAAACAATTGTAAACAATGTAGATTACGGAATTTTAAGGGTATTAGAAGGTACCTGGGTGAGCTATAACAATAACAATGAAGACCAGAGTAAGAGAAAACTAGTAGGGAGCGGGATACACACGACCATCATGCCTTCTCCAGGTACTAATGCAGGAACCATTCCTGGAAAGTACAGCTTTGAATGCGAAGAGTATATCGAAAAACTAACTTTTAACCTCGTGCCTGGAGGTGTTCGTAATCGCGGAGGTGCAAATGAGCAGTTTTGTGGAGCAGTAAAATACGAACAAAGTATTAAAAGCGTAAACAGCATACCAGGGCAGGATTCATTGCAATATACTCCGATTCACGAAGAGAACGGTATGTATTTATGGTTGAGTGATGTCTTTAATTATGCGGCAACAGATAAAACGATTAAAGAAGATCGCGGTGTACATGCAGTATCACCAAATAACCCGCACAAAGATTTATACAAAAGCGGATATCAGGACGAAACTCTTTTTCTAATCAAGAACGATCAGGGGAAGAAAGAATATGTAACGCTGGAAAACTTAAATGGACGCAAGTATTATGAGATTATTGCTTCTAAAGAATTAAAAGCAGGAGCGGGTCAAACCGGACCATATTTTATACCCGATTATTCGATCTCCCGAAGCGGCGTAATTCCACATGGAAGTACAATCACGTTGTTAGGCGATTTAACTCCCGGTAAAAAAGGCTATTTAGTTAAAGGAGCGCCGGAGTTTCCTGAAGGATTTGCGGCTTGGGACTATAATCATCTCTCTATTTCGAGAACAATGGGGGGAGCTGGTGCAAGTAAAGAGCCTATAAATCTTGACGCACCGCCACCGCCTTGGGTATTTGAGGAATTAAACGATGTAAATGATGAAGGTGAAAATAAAATCTACACCCAGCGAATACTGGCAAATCATTTGTATCCGTATTCTGTAAGACCGGATTTACGTCTTCGTGATACGTTGAAAGGCGAAAAAGAGGTAAGAAACCATGTATTGATAGAATTGTCGTCCAAAAATAAAACAGGAGCACAAGGAGGGATATTAAATGTTCCGTTTGTGAATCGTTTTGTTCCTACGGTTGAAATGAACATGAGAATGTGGGTAGAAACAATTTTTGAAAATGATAAAGAAATTCTTCAGTTGCAATACGAGCAGGTTATATTTTTCGAATTTGATTTCGGAGACGACGGAGGTACTACAAGCTGGCCGCACATTCAAGTCAATACACTTCGTAAAATTGAAGATGTTTCTCCTGATCAGAAACGTCTAATAGAAGAGCAATTCCCGGGAAGTTATAAAGCCGGATCTTCCGGATCTGCTTCGGAATGTCCTTATAAGAAAGAGTAAACAAGAAACAACAACCTAAGGGTTGTTGTTTTGTTTTATGATAGCTTGAATTGAAGAAAATGACTTCAAGTTGAAGTTGATAGTGCAGATGCGTTTCAGAGATTATAAATGATAAGGGCTATTTGACAGAATATGTTGATGCATAAGTAATAAGGTATCTCTGTACCATTTGTTGGCAGCAGTAAGCCTGTGGATATTTTTTCGGGTAATTTTACCTAAAGGACATTCTAAAAAGAAAGTGGCAAAAGGCTTTATGTTTGCAATAAAATAATCCCTTTCCCTGTTAATATCCCTGCAAGAGGTTATAACGATTTCTGTATCTGGGTTTTGTTTCAGTTTTTTTATTAAGCCATCCATACATTTTTCATCGTCTGTCGCAGAGTGAATTATAATCTTTTTTCCATGTCGATTGAAGACAATAGAAAAATCGTTGTATTTCCCTTTGGGGCTTGGTAAAAAAGAAGGAAATGGATTTCCGTGTATATCTGTTGTAAGACCAGTCGTTAACCATTCTGCAATTTTATTAATTGCTGTAGTTTTGCCCGTTTGCGGTGCACCTGAAATAACTAAAAATTTCATAAGTAGTGTTTTATTGTAAAAATTGATTTTTTATTTACTAAACTATCCTGATTTAAGCAGAAAGAACTTTAAACTTTTTCATTTTAGCAATATGCAATTCCAACTAAATTGGATTTTGAATTCTTGCTAAAATATTGAATATATATGGAAGAATAAAAAGGAAAACCGTATTTGGTTATTAATTTTTTTGAGTTGTTATGCTTATAAAAATCAAGTATTTATACTTGATTTTTATGTTTTTTGGTTTGGTATATTTGATTTGTTTTTTATTCCGTGATTTCAGTGTTAACAGCTGATAGCGATAAGTTTAAAGGTAGAGATTAACCAATTAACAATTATTTATTATGGTAAAAGTATACGGAGTTGACGAATCGGATTATAAAGCGGACTTTATGATTTCTGAAAATTACATCAAATTTACAGGTGAATTACTTCGACTTTCTCTGTTAGCCATTGGAGGGTTTGGTACGCTTCTCGTTGCGAAAATGAAAAGAGAAGAATTTGCGGCTGAATTGGATTACTCCGGATTTATTATCGCGTTAGTATGTTTTGTTTTTTGTTCAGGCGCTTGTATGTGTCACAGGTTTTTTGCGACAGACTCCATGAGTTGGTTTATTAGTTTATTAAGGACTCAGAAAAATGATGATATAGTTAAAATAAACAAAGAAAGAGAAGGTCTGTATAAAGCATTAAAGTTGTCAAGTATCTTCTTGGTCCTCAGTGGAATTTCATTTGGATTAGGGGTGTTTTTTTTCTTTATCGCGATTTATAATCTTCTTTAGCTTGTTGCATATCAATTGTTAGAGCTTTGGATGTATGGTTAATTGAATTTTAATGCTAAGTTTGTAAATACATACTGAATTAAAAATTCTGATCAAACGAGATTATGAGTACATTATTTGTTAAAAACATGGTTTGTAACCGTTGTATTATGGTAGTTCAAAACGAACTCGAAAAACTCGGTTTGGACTTTACCAATATTAAGCTGGGAGAAGTTACACTGACAGGAGAACTAAACCAAGAGGAAAGAAACTTACTGGAGGGAGCACTGGTTCCGCTAGGATTTGAAGTCATAGATGATAAAAAGAGCAGAATCATCGAAAAGATAAAAAACATCATTATTGACCTGGTACATCATCAGGATAATGATACCAAAAACAACCTGTCTGATATCCTGAGCGAGAAAATCAATCATGACTACAACTACCTTTCAAATTTGTTTTCTGAAGTGGAAGGTACTACCATAGAAAAGTACTTTATAGCACAAAAAATCGAAAAAATAAAAGAGCTTTTGGTCTACGATGAGTTATCACTTAGCGAGATAGCTTTACGCTTAAACTATTCAAGTGTTGCTTATCTGAGCAATCAGTTTAAAAAAGTAACCGGATTAACACCAAGCCACTTCAAACAAATTCGGACAGAGAAAAGAAAACCTTTAGATGAGGTCTAAGTAAATTTTACAAATCAAATCCATAATTCCACAATAGAATTCAGTGCTATTGTTGCCAACTTTGCAGGTATAATAAAAGAAGCGAATTATGGCAACAAATTATAATAATAAGGAAACAATTTACATTCCGCTGGAAGATGTAGAGAGCGAGCACTGTGCATTAATCGTAGAGAAAGGATTAGCCGAAGTTAAAGGCGTTGAAACCCACAAAGTAGAAGTCAACAACCGCAGGGCTGCTATTACGGTTAAAGACAATGAAACTGTTGGTAATGCCGTAAAGGCGATAAAAGACCTGGGATATGGTGTGCCAACAGTTAAAAATACATTCCCAGTTTTAGGAATGACTTGTGCCTCTTGTGCAGGAAGTGCAGAAAGTATCGTCACTTATGAATTGGGAGTAGTAGATGCATCGGTAAACTTTGCAACAGGAAATCTTACAGTAGAGTATCTTCCCAATCTTACAGATGCTTCTAAACTTCAAAAAGCTGTTCAGGCCGTTGGTTACGATTTACTTATTTTAGAAGAAGCGAAACAACAAGAGTCTTTAGAGGCTATTCATGCAGAGAAATTCAAAAAACTAAAAAACAAAACCATCTGGGCCGTTTTACTGTCGTTACCAGTAGTAGTGATAGGGATGTTTTTTATGGATATGCCTTATGCCAATGACATCATGTGGTTTTTTTCTACGCCCGTAATTCTATGGCTGGGTAAAGATTTCTTTGTAAATGCATGGAAACAAACAAAACATCGTTCGGCAAATATGGATACATTAGTGGCTTTGAGTACAGGAATTGCCTATTTGTTTAGTGTGTTTAATATGTTATTCATGGATTTCTGGCACCAACGCGGACTACATGCCCACGTATATTTTGAAGCAGCGGCAGTCGTCATTGCATTTATTCTTCTGGGTAAATTATTAGAAGAAAAAGCCAAAGGTAATACCTCATCAGCCATCAAAAAGTTAATGGGTTTACAGCCCAAAACCGTGATGGTGATTCAGCCCGACGGTACAGAAAAACAAGTGGCTATTGAAGAGGTAAATGTCGGAGCTATTATTCTGGTAAAACCAGGTGAAAAAATTGCTGTCGACGGTATGGTTATTTCCGGTCATTCTTATGTGGATGAAAGTATGCTAAGCGGTGAACCGGTTCCGGTATTGAAAAAAGAAAATGAAAAAGTGTTTGCGGGAACAATTAACCAAAAAGGAAGCTTTCAGTTTAAAGCGGTTAAAGTAGGTAAAGAAACGATGCTTGCCCAAATTATCAGAATGGTGCAGGACGCGCAGGGAAGCAAAGCCCCCGTACAGAAATTAGTTAATAAGATTGCCGGTATATTTGTTCCGATAGTAATTGGTATCGCACTTCTAACTTTTATTGCCTGGATTGTTCTGGGTGGAGATAATGCTGTGGCTCAAGCGCTATTGGCTGCTGTTACAGTATTGGTTATTGCCTGCCCTTGTGCTTTAGGACTGGCTACACCAACAGCCATTATGGTAGGTGTAGGTAAAGGTGCTGAAAACGGAATATTAATTAAAGATGCTGAAAGTTTAGAACTGGCAAGAAAAGTGACTGCTATTGTACTGGACAAAACAGGAACTATTACTGAAGGAAGACCTCAAGTGACGGGTATAAAGTGGCTAGATGATGCAGATGCAACCAAAGATGTTTTGCTAAGTATTGAAAAGCAATCAGAACATCCGTTGGCAGAAGCCGTAGTAAAAAATCTGGAAGGTATACCAGCTGTAGTGCTATCCCATTTTGACAGTATTACCGGTAAAGGAGCAAAAGCCACTTACAAAGAGGAAACGTATTATGTAGGGAACAAGAAATTGTTGGCAGAGAATAATATCGTTATTGCAGATTCATTATTGAATCAGTCAGAGGAATGGGGCAAAGAATCTAAGACCGTGATTTGGTTTGCCAATAGTAAGCAGGCACTTTCGGTTATTGCAATTTCAGACAAGATCAAAGAAACATCAGTTCAGGCAATTAAAGAATTGCAGGACATGAATATTGAACTTTACATGCTGACAGGTGATAACGAAGCTACTGCAAAAGCTATCGCGGCACAAACAGGTATTAAACACTATAAGGGAGAAGTATTGCCACAACACAAAGCTGACTTTATAAAAGAATTACAACAACAAGGCAAAACAGTTGCGATGGTTGGCGATGGTATCAACGACAGTACAGCCTTGGCAACCGCCGATGTAAGTATAGCAATGGGCAAGGGGAGTGATATTGCAATGGACGTGGCTAAGATGACCATTATCTCGTCAGATCTTACTAAGATACCTCAGGCTATACGACTGTCTAAACAAACAGTAGCCACGATCAAACAAAACTTGTTTTGGGCGTTTATTTATAACCTTATTGGTATTCCGCTTGCTGCAGGAATATTGTATCCTATAAACGGGTTCTTGTTGAACCCAATGATAGCCGGTGCTGCAATGGCTTTAAGCAGCGTAAGTGTGGTGAGTAACAGCCTTCGCTTAAAATGGAAAAAGTAAACTCCTTGATGCGTTTGCCCAACGGCGGTTTCAAAATTTAGAAGCCGCCGTTTTTATTTTTTTATTATTATTGATTTGTAGTAATGACCTCATTTTTTTCCTTCCTTAACATTTTGGATTGGGTTAAAATGAGGTCATTTTTAGTTAATAGTAACGTCTAAAAGATTGTCAATGGTTTCAAGTTTCAGGTTTCAAGTTTTAAAATATATTATTAAAGTGATGTTTGAAAAGAACGGTTTTGAACTAGTGGTTAAGAAGAATATGGGTATTTATAAAATGTGAGATGCGAGATGTGGAAAAAGGAAAGAAGAAAGAGCAAAGAAGAAAGACTATAGATTAAAGATCTGTAAAATCTGCGAGAGAAGAATTATCGCACAAGGGATAGGCTTGTAGGGATGTAAAATGTATAATGTATGATGTAGAATTAAAGTGACAGTTTTGAAACCTGAAACTTGAAACCTGAAACTTGAAACCTGAAACTTGAAATTTGGATTTTGGAATTTAGAGTTTAGAATCAGTAAATGTCATAAATCAAACCAGAAATAGTGTATGTCAGTTGAGGATTAATTAACGGAAATTTACAGTATTAAATAACGATTAAAATATCAATACCATGGAAAAGAAAGATTTTCAATTTAAAACAAACCTTAATTGCGGTGGATGTGTAGCGAAAGTGCAATCAGATCTGGATCATGCAGAAGGTATATGCGAATGGAATGTAGACACTACTAATAGCGATAAAATACTTACTGTTCAATCGGATGGTGCCACAGAGGAAGAAATAATTGCTATTATCAAGTCAAAAGGTTTTAAAGCAGAACCTTTAGCGATCTAATATCTAAAGCTTTTATTTAATTATAAAAAAAGGGCAGTCCGAATCATTTTTGGACTGCCCTTTTTGCATGCTCATCTGAAAGTAAATCTGTTCTTCAGATCCTACTTTTTTATTCCTTGGTTTGACAGAAGAAAGTTCTGGTAATTCTCTTCCGATTCAAAGTAAGCTACATTTCCCTGTTTGTTCAATGAAACAATATAAGCCGATGCTTTATCGACTTTTACCCCGGTATGCGGATCAATTGCTTTGCGAACACTTTCGTCACTTGGAATGCGTTCTACGCACATATTACAGCAGCCATAATACATTTTTCCATCAAACGGAACTTCCATTTGTTTTTTGCCCATATGAAGGTCATTGACCATGCAGACTTCATCATTAGGTACGTGATTTCCTTTTGCAACAGCAGGAACATCTTTTGCAGTTAATTCCTGCTGGTCTGAAATCTGATTTTTTTCTTTGTTTTCCTGATCTTTACATGAAATCATTACTATTGCCATTGCGGCAATAAGGAAACATTTACCAATTGTTTTCATCATTGTTATTTTTTAATTTTTGTTCCTTCTATTATTTCTTCGGTCGCTTTCATTAAAATAGCTTCACCCTCGTTTAATTCGCCAAATATTTCAACCTGATCCGGCAATACACGTCCTTTGGCTACCGGAATATTTTTGGTTTTCCCTTCTATAACCTGAATGACATACATTCCCATATTGCTTTCTACTAATGCTGTTTTAGGCACAAAGAATGTGGCTTCATCGGCTTGTAGTGAAAGCATAGCTTCTACCACCATTAAAGGTTTTAATTCAGGGTGTGTTTTCAGGATATCGGCTTCTATACGTTCTGAACGTAATTTGAAATCCAGAACTCCCGATTTACGCGAAATTTTAGCACTATATTTTTTCTGCGGAAGAGATGTTACTTTAAAATGTATCGAATCTCCTAAGTTTAAATAAGGTGTATTGGCTTCGGGAATGGAGAGCGAAACACGAAGTTTTTTATTATCCTGAAGTACCAATAAAGGTTTGTCAGATCCCTTACCCATTGGGCCTACATAAGAACCGGGATCAACATTTCTTTCGGCAACGATTCCGTTAAAAGGTGCTCGGATAACTAAATAGTCATTCATAACCTGTATTTCCTGATAAGCAGATTTTGCAGCCTCTAATTGCGACTGGTCGGATAGTTTTCTGGCGGTAATCTGGTCTAAAGCATCTTTGGCAATAGCTCCTTTGGTTTCATTGGCCTTAAACATTCGGTCGTAATTAGATTTCGTAGCAATGTATATCGCTTCCTGCGCTTTCCATTTGGATTTTGCAGCAGCTAGTTGTGCCTGAATTTCGGGTGCTTCCAGAACCATGATGACTTGTCCGGTAGTAACCGGAGAACCAATGTCGACATAGAGTTTTTTTACGTAGCTGTTTACTTTTGCATAGATAGCCGTTTCCTTGTCGGAAACCAGTTCCCCGGCAAGTTTTAAGGGAACTAACGGATTGCTCTTTTTCAGGGATATCGTTTCAAAATTCTGCATCATCATCATGGGCATTGCTGCCGGTTTCATTTCTTTTTTATTTTCTGAATTGCAGGATGCAAATGCAATTCCGATAAGGATATAATAGACTAATTTCATGGTTTATTTTTCTAACGTTTTATAATGAATACTGTTTTCGTCTTCAGGATCTAGTGAAGGTGATTTGGTGGATGTTTTATTTTGTATCCATACAAATACCAATGGTAATAGGATCAATACACTAAACGAAGACGCGATTAATCCGCCAATTACCGCTCTTCCTAATGGAGCTACCTGATCACCGCCTTCTCCATGTCCGATAGCCATTGGAAGCATACCCGCGATCATCGCTAATGTGGTCATAATGATCGGGCGTATACGTAATGCAGCCGCCTGAACAGCCGAACTAAGGGCATCGCCATTTTGTAAACGGAGAGACTCGGCATTACTAATCAGCAAAACGGCATTCGCAATAGAAACTCCTACAGACATAATAATCCCCATATACGATTGTAAGTTCAGCGTAGAACCAGTAAGTTTCATTAAGATCAAAGAACCCAGAATTACAAATGGTACAGTTGTCAGGATGACTAAGGATACTTTAAAAGATTGAAAATTTGCCGTTAGCATTAAGAAAATAACGATTATGGCAATTAATAATCCTGTAGCCAAACTGTTCATGGTTTCTTCTAAAACAGGAACCATTCCAGAGACCTGAATATTAACTCCTTTAGGCAATTCGCCAAGTGAATCTATTGCAGCCTGTACGTCTTTTTGTGCCCTTCCTAAATCGGCATTGTGAATGTTTGCCGTAACGGGCGTGTAGCCCATGGTACCCAAATTGTAACTTTCGCCTACTACCTTTGTTGGAGTGATCGTTGCAACATCGCCCAAAACTGGTCGATCTGAATTTTTCCCTAACGGAACATTCATTAACTCATCTTTACTGTTTAGAATATTCTGAGGCGTTTGCACTTGAACATCGTAGGCAATTCCCATCATTCCGCCTACCCACATATTTTTACTTGTGTAACGGGAAGAAGCTGTGATAGGTACTAAAGAACGTGCAATATCCTGCGCGTCGATCCCCAGCTGAGCAGCTCTTACTCTGTCAATATTGATTTCGAAAGCCGGATAATTTAAGGATTGCGGAATTTGCTGATCTCTTAAATAATCAATTTCTTTTAGTTTAGCCAAAAGCTTGTTGGCATACATTACATTCATTTTTTTCATCATTCCGGAGAAACGAACCTCAATAGGAGTGTTGGTTCCCTGGCTTAGAATCTTTTCTGTAAGCTCGATTGGTTCAAAAGAGAAATGAAGTTCCGGCATTTTTTCCTTCATGTGCTTACGAATTTTTTCTTTTAGTTCATTTGTATTGCCGTCAAAATCTTTCAGCGCAATTTGCATTAAGGCCTCATGTGGACCGGCATTGTACAAATAAATCGGACTTACCGCGAAAGAAGAAGGGTGCTGACCAATAAATACCGATGATATAGCAATATGATCTTTGCCAATGATAGTTTCGAGTTCGCGTAAAACCTGTTTTATTTTTAACTCTGTCTTCTCTATACGAGTTCCTTCGGGAGCTTTAATACGCACCTGAAACTGACTCGAATTTACGGTAGGCAATACGTCTTTACCTGTAATGTTGTACATTAAGAAGGCACTTATTGCTACTGCGATAAAGCTTACGATTAAAATAGGCTTTCGTTTGACCATTATCGATTGTAAAAATTGTACAAAACGATTTTTGAATCTGTCGAATTTATCTTCCGTAGGTTCATGATCTTCTTTGTTTACCATTAACCAGTTTGCCATTACAGGAACAAAGGTTTGTGATAGTATAAAAGAAAGTAACATGGAGAAACCGATGGCCAGTGCTAGAGGCATAAATAGCGATCCCGGTATTCCCGTCATCATAAAGGCAGGAGCAAATACAGCAAGAATACACAACAGGATTAACAGTTTAGGAAATGCAATTTCCCTACAGGCATCTAAGATGGCTTTAGCTTTAGTTTTACCCATGGCAAAATGCTGGTGAATATTTTCTATGGTAACTGTACTCTCATCCACCAAAATTCCAATGGCCAATGCCAGTCCGGACAATGACATGATATTGATGCTTTGTCCAAATAATTTAAGGAATAATACTCCTGAAATAATAGAGATCGGAATGGTAAGCACCACAATTAAAGCGGCTCTTCGGTCACGTAAAAATAAAAGCACCATTAATCCCGTTAGCATCGCTCCTAAAACACCTTCTACAATTAAGCTTTTTACGGCATTGATAACATATACGGACTGATCGAATTCGTATGAAATCGTAACATCATCCGGTAAATTATTCTGAATAGCAGGAATCGCCTTTTTAAGGTTTTTTACCACATCCCAGGTGGAGGCGTTACCCGATTTTGCAATGTTAATGTAAACCGATCTGGTTCCATTAATAAGGGCATAACCGGTAGTGATATCGGCTCCGTCTTTTATGGTAGCCACATCACGGATATAGATATTATCGACCCCATTTTTAAAAATTGGAATGTTTCCAAAATCAGCAACCTCTTTTATGGTATTGTTCGTAGGAGTCAAATAATTAATATCGTCAACATATATATTACCCGAAGGCGATGTAATGTTGTTTCGACTAATAGATTCAACAATTTGCTCAGGTGTTAACTGGTGGGTACGCAGTTTATTCGGATCGATGTTTATTTCGATTGTTCGTGGACTTCCTCCAAATGGCGGAGCGGTGGTTAATCCCGGAATTTTAATCAAAAATGGACGTGCCGTAAAGTTGGCTATATCCTGTAACTCGTTATTTGTTTTTGATTTACTTTTAAATACCAGTTGTCCAACAGGCTGAGAGGAAGCATCAAAACGAATAATAAACGGCGGCGGGGCTCCCGGAGGTAAAAATACCTGCGAACGATTAGAGAGCGCATTGATTTCGGCAATCGCTTGTCCCATATCTGTACCTTCATAAAAATTAATTTTCATTAAGGTAAGTCCTTGAGTATTTTTCGTTTCAATGCTTTCGATACCACTGGTAAAAAGCATCATGTTTACATACATTTTTGTAAAATAACCTTCCATTTGCTGAGGTGTATAGCCATTAAATGAATGAGCTATATACACAACAGGAAGATTCATATCAGGTAAGATGTCGACCTTTATTTCTTTAGAAGCTTTAATCCCGAAGAATAAAAGCCCCAGCACCATCACCATAATAGAGATGGGCTTGCGCAAGGCAAAACGTATTAAATTCATAATTTCGGGTTTATTGTATCGCGTTTAGTAAAATGTTTAAATTGCCTGTCGCAGCGGCTTTAATCCATAAGGCCTGCCAGATGTTATTCTGGGCAATTTCATATTCAATTTCTGCTCTGTTGAGGGTGTAGTAAGACTGCGTTAAATCGACAATTGTGGTAAGACCATTAGTATACAAAGCAGAATGCTGACGGTAAGCATCTGTAGCGGCGATTACTTGTGTTTTTGTTTCTTCAAAATTTTCATAAGCATTTTTCAGTTTGTCACTAGCAAGTTTTTGCTGAGCAATAAGTTCCTGATTCATATACTCATATTCGTTTTGAAGCGATTGGGTAATTAACTTTTGTTCGCGTTTTTTAGAAGACTGGCGGTAGATGTTGGTTAAGTTCCAGCTTAAGTTGATTCCAACTATATAATTGCTACGATCTATTCCGACACCGTCTGCATAGGATTTTGAGTAAGCTGTATTGTCCTGTACATAATTCCAGTCAAAACCCGAACCGCGTCCCTGCATGACACCAAATGCCGAAATGTTTGGTAAAGCCAATACGGTTTGTAGTTTTTCCTGTTGCTCACTTTTTAAAATATCACTTCTTCGCCATTCGAGTATGGGATGTTTACTTGTTTCTACAACAGGCTCCGAAAGAATTTCAGGTGTTTTAGTAGTAAACACGCTATCGAGTTTATAAACCTGATATTCTTCACCCAGCATTACAGCCAGTGATTTTGAATGATCCAATTCCATATCGTAGGCCTTTATTACAGCCGATTTGGCATTGGCAACTTCGGCTCTTGCCAAAGAATAATCTACTTCAGGAATCAGGCCGCTCTCTGCACGGCTTTTTGTAGTCGTTTCTACCACTTGGGCGCGTTCCAGATTTTTGTCCTGTACAAATTTAATGCGCTGGGCAGCGAGCAGGTTGAGATAGGCAGCACCCACTTTTACCTGATGCTGAAATTTTATCTGTTCAAGATCTTTTTGTGCTACATTTTCATCAGCTTTGGCAATGGCAACCTGTGTCTTAATTTTTCCAAAAGTGAAAAGATTCCAATTGACATTGGCAAGATACAGCGATCCAAAAGCGGCATTCCAGTTTTGGTCCTGCAAAGGCATTGAGGTTGCAGCGCTGCCTAATCCGCCATAACTATACATGGGCCCGTTTTGGGCATTAATGGTACCATAACTTTGTTGTGCCATTAAAGTAAAGTCAGGTAAATACTGGCTTTTTTGATAGATGGTATTTTCTTTTGAAGCATTGACAATGGCTTCTTTGGCTTTTATTTTTTCAAAATTTTGAATAGAGCGTTCAAGAGCATTGGGTAACGTTACCGTTTGTGCCCAGAGATTTCCGGAAACAATACAGAACATTGCCAATGCAAAATATTGCATTTTCATAGTATGTATTTAAAATTAAACAATAGAAATCGTATAACATTTGGGATAAATGCTACAGTTCGTTCAATTGCCTAAAATCAAATACGGTAGACGCAGTAAAAAATATACAGAGGGTTATTCCGTATCGGAATAAATGAGGAGAAAGAATATTCAGCTTTGTTGACTTTAGGTGAATAAGAGCCAAATACTACATCGTAAAAATGAATAGGGAGCGCAATTCCAATAAATTTAGGAACTAAATCACTGGGAGCCGTTTGGTGTACCTTTTCGGTAACTTTATGAAATTGCGCCTTATGTTTACAGCAATCTTTGCTTTTTTGCTGGTTTTTCGCAACGCATTTCGGGCAAACTTTTCCAACCGGAATATCACCAAAAAGATTGGTTTCCTGTTGTACTCCTTTACAAAAATGAGTTATCGTAGTAAAGCCTGACGACAATACCAGATAAAAAACCGAAAGAAGTATTAAAAGTGCTTTTCTCATAATCAGTTGCAAAGGTTGCTTTATTATGTCATATAAGTGTTGTAAAATTTTGGCTGAATTTTGCAAAATTTATAAATCTTAGGTTGGTAGAGAACTTCAGGTTTTGTTACCGTAAAATAGAATTTAAATCACTTTATTTGAAATAATGTTTAAGCGAAAAAATAGAAATTTATATTCCTCTGGTCTTTACCACATTCGATAAAGAAATAAAATTAGAATTAAACACGAAAGATGATATTCTAGTGTCAGATCGTTCCAAGGTAAAATCAGAAATGCGGTCAGAGTTAAAATTCTACCTCAAAACAATATCATGAGTATACTTTAAGATAAAATTAAAATGATAATAATTCCTAAGCAGTATATTGCAGTATGGAAATAAATTACTTTTTTTCGTGTCAGCTGAAAAAGACGGTAATAATTAAACGGGATTAGAATGAAATTGAGAAGAAAATCAAAAATGACATTAGAAGACTATTTTGAAAAAAACTTTAATAACGAACAGTTATGGAAATCTAAGCATAAAAATGTAGAATTACTGGTGCAACTGGTAAATTTGATTCGGCCTAAGGATCCAAAAACAATTACTCTGGTTGATCTTTCGGAACTCATTAATCTGCTTCAGGAAAATTCGAATTATCGCAATGGGCTGATGGACTGTATCAACGCTCATTTAGAGAAGAAGAAATTCAATAAGATCCTTTCGGATGCAGGGATCCTTCAGGACGCTAATTTCTTTTTTGAAGTACGCAAGAGGATTTTTGCTAAATTAATTCCTGAGCAACCGGAAAAAGACACCTTACAATTTATCTTGAATCAGGTGTTTTTTGTCAATACCGATCCAATATGGGTTAAGAAAATACCTAAGAAACAAATAGTAAAGTTATTTTCGTTATTAGAATTCCAAACAATTTACGGATTAGAAACAGAGAGATCATCGCTTACCGAACTCGCTTTTGCAATGGAAGTTATTACTTATCGCATTTGTGGATGTGCGATGGAAACAGATGTAATCCAGATGGTACCCGAATATGAAAATTATGAAAGTCCGTTCCTTGCTTTTCAACGCGAATTACTGCTTATAAATGAGAGATTGCTCGAATCTCCTAAAAATTGTATTGTTGAAGAGGATTTAGGGTATAAACAATTGTTGATCTTGCACAAACAATGCACAGATTATATAGAAACGGCCTTCAGGAACAGTAATAAATTTGGTATCTCATTGCGAGTGAATCAAAGTCTGTTGCGAATCCGCCAACAACTCCAACGCCTGAAAGCATTATTACCACTTTTGATTCAAGGCAAAGAAGAAACTGCTAAGAAAAATACAATTTCGCTCGCCTATAAACTCATTAAATACAATTGCGATAAAAACAATATTCAGAAACTAATTAACGAAAGTACCCAACTGCTATCTTACGAAATAACGCAGCATACAGCCAATACAGGAGAACATTATATCACTAATGGTCGAAAAGAATATTACAAAATGTTATACTCTGCGGCTGGGGGAGGTTTTATAGTGGGAATACTATGTATCATAAAACTTTTACTGGGTAAAGTAGAAACCAGCGGATTTGGACATGTCTTTTTGTACAGCATGAACTATTCTATAGGTTTTATTATAATTTACATCCTTGGATTTACATTGGCAACAAAGCAACCGGCAATGACAGCTTCTGCTTTGGTTAGAGCGCTGCAGGAAGGATTTAAACAAAAAACGCAGGAAAAGATAGATTATAAGTATAAAGAATTTGCCATATTTTTTGCCAGGGTATTTCGTTCGCAGTTTATTGCTTTTGTAGGGAATGTAATTATTGCCTTTCCGGTTTCATTACTCGGAATCTGGCTTATCGATAAAACGTTTCATTATAACATCGCAAAAGAAAAGTGGCCAACTTTAATCAATGATTTGAATCCCATTTATTCTGCGGCGATTTTCCATGCTGCGATAGCTGGAGTCTTTTTATTTTTATCAGGTATTATTGCGGGTAGTATTGCCAATCGTGATAAACATAATCATATTTACTATCGTATTCAGGAACATCCGTTACTCAAATTGAGTTTAGGAAAAAATCTGACTAAGAAACTGGCGAAATTATATGAAAACAAATGGGCAGGAATCATTTCCAATTTTTGGTTTGGTGTTTTTATGGGAAGTACAGCCTTCATTGGAATTTTCTTCGGATTAAACATTGATATCAGACATATTACTTTTGCAAGTGGGAATTTTGCAATGGCTTTGTATGGTGCTGACTTCGGCGTAACCAAATGGATGTTTTTGTGGTCAATTATAGGTATTGGGCTTATTGGTTTAGTTAATTTTATGGTTAGTTTTAGCTTATCACTAGGGCTTGCATTTCGTTCCCGAAACATTCCGCTTTTAGAGTTAAGACTCGTGGCGGGAGCAATCTTCAGGTATTTTTTAAATAAACCATCACATTTCTTTTTTCCTCCAAAAAACAATACACCATAGTATTTTTACAATCAGGAAGGACTCAGGTAAAAGAAGCAGCAATTCTTTTGTTCACTTTTCGAATCATCTGTACTACTACAGAAAAAATACCTGTAAAGCATCTATTTTGATGACATATAAAGATTAGTTTTTGTTTTACTTGAGTCCTTTCTTTGATTGTGTTTTCCTTATGAAATGATTTTAAGTATTTTGGGTATATTTTAGTTTAAATCTATTCTATTTTTTTTAGTTCGTTTCTTGCGTCATTTTTAAACTTATTAAATACCGTTATGCTTACTTTCAAGTTTGATTCCATTTGGTTAAATGCATTGTCAATTTTTTCGGCGGAAAAGTATTGAGAAGCTAAAGCATTGTATTCTTTTATAAATTCAGCGTACTTATCTTTCGATTTTTTTAGAAAAGCGGTTTTATATTCATCCGTATTTTCTCCTTTTGATTCGTGGCCTGTAAAGGGATCCATTATTTTCGATTTCCAGACCAGATTCCATGGTGCAGTAAAAAGGAATGGATTTTTTGTACGCCCAAATATATGAGTGACCTGATAGTTGCTTATTTTTTTACTTTTTGCACTATCTTTTTTTATCGTTTTTGAAAAGCCAGTGATTTTTTGTAACAATTGGGTTGGTTTTGCATTGTTGGTTGAATCTTTCTTTATTTTGCCATTTCCCAATAAGATTTCGTATAATTCTTTGTATAAATCGGTAGCATGAGCATCCCTTCCATAACCGCGAATATAAACCTGTTTATCATTGGTAACCGAATCGATTAAATCTTTCCATTCTGTCTTAATTTTATCAGAGTCCGGATAAATGGTATCCATTTCAACTCCAAAGTTTATGATTTCCTTGAATTCTATATTAAAATGTTCAAAAAATCGGGTATAAGAATCTCTCATTTTGTATTTAAATTAATTTCATTTTTTGACTGCTTTCAGCTTTTTTATCTCTTGATTTTGCATTTTTACATGATTTTCGAGTTAGTTTTTTCAATCTTTGAACTCTAGAATATCTCCAGGTTGGCACTCTAGTACTTTACAAATGGCCTCGAGAGTACTAAATCTTATGGCTTTTGCCTTTCCGGTTTTTAATATGGAAAGATTAGATAAGGTTAAATCTACTTTTTCGGAAAGTTCGTTTAATGACATTTTTCGTTTTGCCATCATCACATCTAAGTTTACAATTATTGCCATAGCTTATATTGTTAGTTCGTTTTCTTCTTGTAATTCGATTCCTTTTTTGAAAATATAAGCTACAACAAACAGTATTACACCCATGAATAACCAAACGTCAGAACCGGCAATTTGTAGTTGCTGAATGTCTTGTAGTTTAAGACCGCTATTGGATAAATTGTTTACCAGTTCTATTCCCCATGAAGAGAATAAACCAATGCCCAACGATATATAAGCCAGTGTCAGTATAAAATTCCTGAATAAGTTATTAAACGGTGCCGCAATGTTGAGGTTTTTGTTCAGGAAAATTTTTATAATGCAATAAAACAATATTGCTTTTAATGAAGCAGTAATAATAATAACACTGCTAAGTGTTATGTACTGGCTTTGATTATATTGGTACAATTCAGTTAAATCAACTGATTTCCAAAATTTAGCCGCATCATTGGGATTTAGCGTTAGGGTAGCAACTGTTTTTGTCAGTATTCCAACCGCTTCGATACATAATCCAACAAAAATAATCCACGAAAGTACGTGTAATACTTTCAGTATGGTTTGGGTACTAATTTTAATTTCCATAACATTAAGTTTAAAAGTTTTATGTGAAAGTAATAAATATTTATTGATAAACAATAAAATTATACTGAAAAATAATCAATTTTGTAAAAGATATTTCTAAAGACGAGTAAAATCAAGGCTTTTGAAACGAAAAAAATCCTCAACTATTTTACAGTTGAGGATATAGTATTTATACAAGTTTTCTTTTAATGCCGTTTCGTATATTTCATGGACCAAATTATTTCTCTTTTACACCAAAAACTAATAACCACAAACAAATTCCAATTTCACCAAATGTGGCAGGCATACTTATATATTTAGAAATTCCAAGTGTTGAATAATCTGAAATCAAAGTGTTACCTAAAAAGTTGATCAGATACCCAAAACATCCCATCATTAATAGAATTCCGAAAAATTTAGGCAAAAAGCCGGATTTGTAGACCAAATAACCAAAAGGGAATAGCCAAAGCCCCGAAAAGATATGTACTATTCGCATGCCGTTATCGTATTGATTGAGATTTAGCATAACCTGCGATTTGATTTGCTCCAATGATAAACCAAGACTATTATTTGTTAATAGAGAAAGCACATTAAATTGATTCTGGGCATTTAAAAAATAAATAGGTAAACTTAAAATAGCTAAAAGCGCCATCGTTTTGGCATAACTTTTATCAACGGGTTCGAATAGTTTGTAAAGCTGCAGCACCAAGAAAAAGAAGAAAAGATAACAAGACAATCCGGCTACAATTCCAAATCTAAAAAGCGATTCAGCTGCTTTGATATTATTGTATGTTGTGTTTAAATTATCCCAGACAATAAGTTTAGAAGGGACATAAGCTAAACTGAATATTCCTGTAAGGACTACTGCTAAATAGAGTAGACCTGCAATTCTGGCTGTTTTTTTAGGTGTCTTCATTTGGTTTTGGATTTAAAATAAGACGCCAATAAGTTGATTCTGTTACACGTTCTAAAACTATACTATTTAATAACTAATTCAGAGCCTTCGTTTCCTCTCAATAAAATATTGATTTATGTAGGTACAGTTTGTACTTTTGCCTTTATGAATGATAATTTTACAAATGAATATTTTGGGATAGGGATACAAAATGGTAAAACGCCTGAGAATTTGGGTGTTTTGTGGCGATCTGCTCAAAATTTGGGTGCTACCTTTATATTTACTATCGGCAATCGATATGCCAAACAAGCCTGTGATACCCATGATGCGGTAAAAGCAATTCCTTATTTTCATTACGATACTTTTGAAGCTTTCCTCGAAAATTTACCAAAAGGAGCGCGCTTAGTGGGGGTCGAACTAAACGAAAATGCTTCCGATTTAGAAACCTATGAACATCCAAGACGTTGTGTTTATTTATTGGGTGCGGAAGATCATGGACTGTCTAAAAAAGTAATGGAGAAATGCCATCATTTGGTAAAGTTTAAATCCGTAAAGAGTTTAAATGTGGCTGTCGCTGGAACTATTATTATGTACGACAGAAACTTACCAAAACCACGCTCTTAGAATAGTTAAAAGGCGGCCGGTTTACCTATTAAGTAATAATTACAATGTAATGTCGTATTCTAGAAAAAATAGATAAAATTATAGTGTTTAGATTTTTAAGTAGTTTTTTGGGTATCACCCCTTTTGACTTGTAAACTTTCGACTTACACATCATGTTTTATTGGCGGTTCTTTATTAGGAGACAAAAGTTATCAGTATCAGTTTAAAATTTTACCATCCTTAAAATAATAAAGTATGAAAATACTAAAACCAATCTTTGTTGTCCTTTTTCTGACTGTTTTAAGCACCGTTTACGGTCAAAAAGTAGAGGTAGAAAGAGACATTCAAATTATTCCGAAACCAAAGCAATTGGTTCTTAAAGAAGGAAATTTTCAGTTTTCTGCAGCAACTAAGTTTGTGGTAAGTGGCGACACTCAGAAAGAAATCGCTACGGTTTTAATAAACAAATTTGAAACAGCAGCAGGATTTCGTCCTGAAATTTCAAGTACCATTCCAAAAAGAAATTATGTGCAGTTTAAAGTCGATGCAACTTTAAAGAACGAAGCTTACTTGTTGGAGGTAAATAAAGAAAACATTGTAATTACGGCAAAAGGTAATGCAGGTTTTATTTACGGCTTAGAAAGCATTCGACAACTACTTCCGGAAGGTATTGAAAGTAAAAGCGTCGGAACAGCTGCAAAATGGGAGATTCCAAATCTAACTATTACAGATGAACCTCGTTTTCAATGGAGAGGATTAATGTTGGATTTATCGCGTCATTTTTTTGATAAAAACTATATCATTGAGACCATTGATCGATTGGCAATGCATAAAATGAATGTTTTGCATTTACATTTAGTTGACGATCAGGGTTGGAGAATTGAGATTAAAAAACATCCAAAACTTACAGAAGTTGGTGCCTGGAGAGTCGATCAGGAAAATGCGGCCTGGAATGCAAGATTGGTTACAAATCCGGATGAAAAAGGAACTTACGGAGGCTTTTTGACTCAGGAAGAACTAAAAGAAATTGTAAAATATGCTGCAGCAAAAAATATAGAAATCATTCCAGAAATCGAAATGCCGGCACACGTGAGTTCTGCCATTGCGGCTTACCCTGAACTGGCTTGTTTCAATCAGAGAATTGGAGTTCCGTCGGGCGGATTATGGCCAATTACAGATATTTACTGTGCCGGTAAAGAAACTACTTTCGAATTTTTGCAGGATGTAATTGATGAAGTCATTACCATTTTTCCTTCAAAATACATTCATATTGGTGGTGACGAAGCAACTAAAACCAATTGGGACAAATGTCCGGATTGTCAAAAAAGGATGAAGGATAATGGACTGAAAGATGCTCATGAACTGCAAAGTTATTTTGTGAAAAGAATGGAGAAATACATCAATTCTAAAGGCAAAAAAATAATTGGCTGGGACGAAATACTCGAAGGCGGTTTGGCTCCCGAAGCTACTGTAATGAGTTGGAGAGGAACGGTAGGAGGGACCGAAGCAGCAAGACAAGGTCATGACGTCATCATGTCGCCGGAATCTCCATGTTATTTTAATTTTTATCAGGGACCGCAAAACGTAGAGCCTTTGGCTTTTGATGCTTATAATCCTCTGAATAAGGTTTACGAGTTTGATCCCGTTGTTGCTACAATGACCCCACAGGAAGCCAGTCATGTTCTGGGCGGACAAGCAAATTTATGGGCAGAATATATTACAAGTCCAAAAGCTTCTGAGTACATGATTTTTCCGAGACTGGCTGCTTTGTCTGAAGTTTTGTGGAGTACAAAAGAAAATCGAAATTGGAATGATTTTACCTCTAGATTGCCTTCTTTGATGAAACGATATGATTATCTAGGAATCAATTATGCCAAAAGTGCTTATTTGGTTACGGCTACTTCTGTGGCTGATTTAAGCCAAAAAGCGATCCAGGTTACCCTTAAAAATGAATTTCAAGATTCGGACATTCGTTATGTTCTGGGAGATAAAAACATAGAACATCATGCTATAAAATATATAAATCCTATTCCGTTTAAAGAAACAACGGTTTTAAAAGCCTCTTTGTTTCAAAATGACAAACCGGTTGGAAGAATATTTACCGATACAATCGTATTTCATAAGGCGTTTGGGCATAAGGCTAGTTATTTAACGCCCTTTAGCCAAAGTTATAAAGGAGATGGACCTTTTGTAATGGTCAATACCATCAGAGGGTCCAAAAATTTTCATGATGGTCAATGGCAGGCATGGCTGGTCAATGATATGGAAATTGTGATTGATCTTGAAAAAGTGCAAAGTATCGAAAATGTAGCGATTGGTACTTTAGAAAGCCAGGGTGCCGGGATTTATTTCCCGACACAAGTAAAGGTTTTGGTGTCTAAGGACAGTATTAACTATAAAGAAGTTGGAAAGATAAAACGTCCATTTGCGGTGAATGTGAATTCGGAGTTGAAGGATTTTAAAATCAATTTTGTAAAACAAGAGGTTAGGTTTGTAAAAGTAATTGCTTCCAATTTAAAAAAAGACCCAAGAGGAGGGAGTTGCTGGTTGTTTGTTGATGAGATTTTGGTGGATTAAAGCAATGGTTATCATATTTTATGAAGATAACTTTAAAAGTTAAAAATTTCATCTATTTGCATAGTATTGTATGAATTTGACAATAAATGTTTTATTTTTCAATTGAATTCTGTATCTCACTGAAAATTCTTTGAAGAATACTTCTCTTATTAGTATAATATTCTATCTGGCCAGGCATATTATATGAAAAATTGATATCTTTTCCGTGGTTGGTTTTTAACCCTTTAGGGAGTTTAATGTCTACATAATAGATAGTGTCATGATAAACTTTTGATTTGTTATAAACTACTCCTTCCAATTCTCCATATTCTTTATAAGGGTAATCTCTGAGTTTTATATACACAGTATCATTCATTTTAATTTTACCATAACCATCTGCTGACATAATTCCTCTGGCATATAAATTATTGACTTTTGGCAATAGAATAAACAAAGGACTATCTTTTTTTACGTATTGAGTAGAATTAAAAAATGGCTGATAAAATTCAATTTTACCAGATACCGGAGCTTTAATAGTGTAATTATGCTCCCAAAAATCTATTGCAGTTTTAAGTTCAAAAAAAGCTTTTTTCACATTGAATAAAGTTGAAGCTATATTTTTCTCTTTTTCTTTCTCCAGTATTAAAGTTTCGTCTTTTAATTCTTCATTGTAGTGAATTAAATCTTGGCTACCTTTATCTATTGTTAGTTCTTTTTCTTTAGAATTTAAAATGTTTAATTTGGAATCATCCATTTTGTCTTTTATGATTGCATCAAATGCAAAAAGAGTTGAATCTGTTTCAAAAGATTTTTTCAAAATCTCAGATCTTTGATCAAACAGAGTTTTGGCATAAAGAACCATTTTTAATTTTTCTTTGTTACGCTTTGTTTTCTCCTTTATATTGGCAATTTTTTGTCTTGTTACGTCAGTTCTTAATACATTATCACATTCTATTAATGAAAGTAAAAAATTGTAATAATATTTTTCTATTTCGCCTAATTTTAATTTTTTATCAAATTCAAATTGCGCTAATGAATTATCAATGTTGTCAATATCGATACTATTTAATTGAGTTTTTAATTTAATTAAATCGTGATAGTTTGTAGGACTATCAATCAAAGCCAGGAGATCCCCTTTTTCAACATTAGTATTTTCTTCGATTACTAAAATTATCTCTCCACTATTTGGCGAATAAACATTATTTATTTGGTTCTCTGAAACTATAAAGGATCTACCCATAATTTTTTCTGGATATTTTATAAAAGCTCCTAATAAAACAAAAAGAGTAATAAAAGAGAAAATAAAAATAATAGTATTTTTATAACCATAAATAGTACCAGCTAATGATATTTCTTTAAGCTCTTCTGATTCGTATTTATCTGTATATTTTTCCACTTAGCTAGGTATTTGGTCTTGGAAAAGATTGTAAAAAAAGGATTTTCTTTCAATTAATTGCTCATAGGTTCCTGAATCTATAACATATCCTTTATCGATCATGATTATGAAATCAGCACATCTTATTGTAGAAAGCTTGTGAGAAACTAAAATAGTCGTTTGATCTTTCAATTCCTTTGTTAGTACTTCTAAGAATTTATTTTCGCTAATAGAATCAAGCGCATTTGTTGCTTCGTCCAGAATTAGAAGTTTTGGTTTTTTATATAAAGCTCGCGCTAAAAATAATCTTTGTTTTTGACCTTGACTTAAACCTTTGCCTCCTTCACTTAGTTTCGTATTTAAAGCTTCGGGTAATGCATAAAGTTCATTTTTTAAATTGACCCAAGTCAGTATTTTTTCAATTAGTTTAGAATCATATTCTTGCTCATCGGATAAAATAATATTATTTAAAATCGTGTCTTTATATAATGCACTTTCCTGAAAAACTACGCCAGTTTGCTTTCTTAAAAACTTGTTATCAAAATTCTTCAAGTTATTTTTACCAATGGTAATTTCTCCATAGTAATCATCATACACTTTTGAAATCAATTTTAGTAATGTACTTTTACCACACCCGCTTACCCCAACAATTGCTGTTATTTTTTTTTCAGGAATACTAAAAGTCACATTATTTAAGGTCGTCTTACTAGCTCCTTTGTAGCGAAAAGAAACATTTTTAAACATTATATCATTATTAAAATGGTCAAATTCAGTAGATAAAGATTTAGATTTTATTTGCTCTTCCGGTATGTTGTTAATGTCATTAACTCTTAAAAAACTAATAAAGACAGATTGTGCCATCCGGATAAATGCAATTAGTTCCGTAACAGGAGTACCTAATTGACTAATAATAAATTGAGTTGAGATAAATGTACCCAGTGTTAAATCTCCGTGAACCACTAAATATGCACCATAGAAGGTTAAACCAATATCTTTCATACCGTTTATAAAATCAGCACCCAATTGTTGAATTCTGTCGATATTCAATAGCTTAATTTCTATTTTATATAATAGTCCCTGAATTTTTTCCCATTTCCATCTTCGGTTTAGCGCATAATTATTGAGTTTAGTATCTTCAAAATTTTTCAAAATTTCAATCCATGAGCTTTGATTTTCTCCCATAAGTTGAAAGTATTGGATATCCATCTTTTTTCTAACTTCATAAAAAAACAAAATCCAGAAAATGTAAAGTACCGTCGCAATCAGAAAAATCAGGAACAAAAATTTATTAAACATAAAAAGAATCACACTGTATATTGTTATAATAAAAACAGCCATTATCACTGAAATAGCCGAATTTGAAACAAACTGCTGAATTCTTTCCTGATCTTTGGATCTTTGCATTATATCTCCCATTAAGATACTATCTATGAAGCTTACAGGTAAAGAAAAAACCTTAATAAGATAATCGGTTACTATAGAAATCTTTATCCTGTTGGCAATCTGTAAAGAGATGGATGCTCTAACCCATTCTCCAACACTTTTAAATAGCAGCAAACATACATTGGCAATAAGAACGATAGTAATAAAATTAAAATCATTACCTTCAATACCAACATCAATAATTGATCTGGTAATAAAAGGCAGACAAGCGTAAACTATTGAGATCACAATCATGACAAGAAGTAGTTGAACTAACTTCCGCTTGTATGGAGACAAGTGTCTTGATAGAAATTCAAGTGCAGACAAATAGTTTCCTTTAGTATTTTTTTGTTCCACAAAATTTTCCGAAATTTCAAGAACGATTACCTTCCCAATGTTGTCTGAATTGGCCCAGTTTTTAATAAAATCTTTTTGATTGTATTTTAAAAGTCCTTTTGCAGGATCAGAAATATAATGAAAACCTTTTTTTACTTTGTAAAGGACAACATAATGATTTTCGTTCCAATGAAGTATTACTGGTTTATTGATTAATGTTAAATCGTAGCAACTTATACTATATGCATGTGCTCTAAAACCTATCTTTTCTGCAATTTCACATAAAGTATATAGAGAAATTCCTTTTGAGGTTAAATTTTTATAGTAAGTAGAGACATCGATAATCTTCTTATAATATTTAGCAATAATTTTTATACAGGTTAGTCCACAGGTTAGCGAATTTTGCTGGGGATAATAGGGGAAAGATCTCATTATTTAATTCATTTTTTGCATAATAAAAGGGATGAACGAAACTTGTCTGTTATCTATAAATGCAATCGAAAATATTGTAAATAAAGTCTCTCTGTATAGACTCCATTGCCCGGTTCTGATTTTCGTTAAACTTTTCCTTACCGGATAACTTTTGTATACAGGTATGTTATCAATATCTCGTACATAATTAATATTTTTTAAAAAAGTAAAAGTCAAATTTTCAAATTTTGTTCGGTCACGATATAATTCAAGAAGTTCTTTCTTTTGATTATCGAACATTGTGTCGAATTTTATTAATATTTTTTCTTTTTTAAGGGCCAAATCGTCCGTTTTAAAACTTAATCCGTCATCATAGGATATTGGTAACCAACAATCCAATAAGTACTGATTAAAGTCGATAAAAGATTTAGAATCTCTACTGAACCATGTTTTTTGTATTGTTTTCATTATCTCTATTGAAAACTGAATTTGAAAAGAAGTATTTAGTATTTGATCTGATTTTTCTGTTATTATGTTAGATACATGCCGAAGCAATGGTGCTACTTTTGCGTAGATTTTTCTAGTCGAAAATTTATAAACAGGATCGAACTGAAACGGGAATAGTAATTTTGATATTTCATGTTGATCTTTAACTAAGAAAAGGAGACGATCTGTTAAATAGTCGTTGATAAAATCTTTATCTGCTTCAATGATCATGTAGATGTTTTGCTCTCGTTTATTTACAACAACAGGTTTAGATAAAAAGAAATAATAATTAATTTCATAAGAACGAATTCGTTTTACGAAATTTTTTAAAACGGCGATCGTTTTCCTTATTCTGTCATGATTTGAATCATTATCAATTTCAATAACTAAGTAGTCATCGAACACTTTTGTAAGCGAGTTTGCTTTTGAATAATAAGGCAATATTCCTCCGTGTTGATTCAATAAAGTTGTGGTTAAATCAATCAATGGCTTTTTATTTTTATTGCCAAAAATCTCTGTTACCGATTCTAGTAGCTGATGCTGAAACAATTTATCTAATTCTCCAAGGCTTTGTATTTTGTATTTGCCACACCATATCCTGTTAATCTTAAGTTTAAATTCAGTGACCAGATCAAGAATCTGAGTAATTGTAAATAATTGTTCATTAAGAAGCTCTGTATCCATTAGATCATATAACAAAGAGGTAATTTTTACTCGCATCATATAAACTTCATGATCTGATAAAGGTCTGCAACCAATCTCTTTTAGTTCTTTTGCATGAGGTATTAAATATTTTAAAAAATCTAATTGATCAAAAAGAATAATTCCTTTTGCAATCATGCTTATAAACGCCCCTGTGGAAGTTATATAATCCATCCAGAGTATTTCCTGTATATTATGTACCGGAACAATCATGGCTTGTATTTTTAATGTTTGATAACATAACATTTCATTAAAAACAGTATTGCGATCCTTAACAAAAATAACAACATCTATATCCGAATGTTCTTTATTAGTACCGTCTATATAACTACCGGATATTAAACAGGCATATTGGGAGGGATAATATTCCTTTACAAACAAAGCCACTTCATTTTTTACTTTTTTATCTAACTTCATCTTATTTGTAAGTTTTGTACATATATAATTTCAGTACATAATCCTTTTCGTACATTTACAAATGTAGGAATTATAAAACAAATAACAATTTTCAAATGTTAAAATTAGAAATTACTTAAAAATCTATTTATTATGAAAAATTTAGAATTCGTTGAGATAGACAAAAAATAAATTCAGTAGTAAATAAAGTATTGTAAACTATTTAGATTGGTTTTGTCGAAGTGAATGTAGTATCAGCGTTCCCGTTAAATATTATAGTAATTCTAAACTATAGAATAGCAAAATGCTTATTACTGTTTCAGAATTGACAAAATTGTTCATCACAAAACACACTAAAAATCAACTAAATGCAAATACGAGCTACTGTGAATTACATAAGTATTTTTATAAGTTATAATTTTTAACATAAAAAGAATAATAATTATAATTTTTTTCTTACATTTGAATACCGCTATTCATGCATTCGCTTTTCTTAGTCAAGATCGTGGCGAATTTCCAAAGACACTTTTAATAAAATGCAATGACTTTCATGCCTACTATGGCATTTAAGAATAATTCCTTTTTTATTAACTTAAAATGATTTTGTTATGAGAAATTTAAAATTCCCTGAAATTGATAAAAAAATCCAGCAAAGTGTTTATGGAGCCTGGGGAGGTTCTAATTCTAATGAACCACCACCAATTGATGGAGGCTGGCTTGATAATGTAAATGTAGGACCTAGTGGAGGAAGTTCAGGAGGAAGTGGCGGCTACGGATCGGGTGGAAGCTGGGATTTTGGTGATAATGGCTTCTATGACAATGGAGGTTATTGGGGAGATGCTGGAAGTGAAAGTGAAAGTTCTGATGCAATTGGAGGTGGAAGTGAATATTATCAAGAAGTTACTAATTGGACGACAAATGATTTTTTCGATCATTATCATAATGGAAATGGGGAAGAAGTTAGTTTAACTTCAATGGGACTAAGGGACGAAGTTATTGCCAGTGATGTATATCTTCAGATGATGACTAATGTCAATAATCAAATCGAAAATTTTGTTCATGATCAGGTAAGCAAAGGAAGTAATTATAGTGGAAAATTTGAATTTACTTGGGATTTCAATAATGTATATGATTTTACATCGACGAGTGGTCTTTTCGCAATTGGTAGAGCCACAATTTCTGGTGTATTTTTGGGGTCTTTTGTAATTGACGAAGCTGGTAAAATAAATGTTAATGGGACTATTGATTTAGACTTCCATGACCGGTTTGAAGATCCTTGGGATATTATAAATTTAACAAATGGGTCTTGGGATCCAACAGGAGTACCATATGATATTAATGATAGTTGGCAGCAACAAATTCAGATGGAGGATATAAGACCTTAAGTTAAAAACGATAAATCTGTTTAAAATTAACTAAATAATCTAATAATGTCAAAACATATATTGTTCCCAATAATAATTGCCTTTTTATGTTTAATATTTTTAATCTATAAGAGAGAGGAGGTAATTTATAAGACGAATAAAAATTTATTTATTGCGTTTTTAATTTTTTTTATAACTTATCTAATAGTTGTTGGTAGTGCTTTGTTTCATAACATTTTTAACGAAATAAACTTGAACAAGTATGATTTAAATAATGATGGAATTTTTAGCGGAGAGGAAATAACAGCTGATCAGCTAAAAGCTTCCGAAGCCTTAATAAGAGATAGTGCTGGAAGTTTTTCGTTCGTAACGGGTTTAATCTATGCATTTTTAGTTTCATTTTTTTTATATTTAATATTGCTGGCAAAAAATGGGCTTAGAAGAAGATAATTTTAATATTTTCATTAGTAAAAATTGATTTTATCAATGAATTAATTTTTTAAATAATAATATTTTTCTTATATTTTAAATACCACTCTTCATTCATCGAATCGCTTTTCTTAATCAAGATCTTGGCGAATCTCCAAAGACACTTTTAATAAAATGCAATGACTTTCATGCCTACTATGGCATTTAAGAATAATTCCTTTTTTATTAACTTAAAATTATTTTGTTATGAGAAATTTAAAATTCCCTGAGATTGATAAAAAAATCCAGCAAAGTGTTTATGGAGCCTGGGGAGGCTCTAATTCTAATGAACCGCCACCAATTGATGGAGGCTGGCTTGATAATGTAAATGTAGGTCCTAGTGGAGGAAGTTCAGGAGGAAGTGGCGGCTACGGATCGGGTGGAAGCTGGGATTTTGGTGATAATGGCTTCTATGACAATGGAGGTTATTGGGGAGATTCTGGTGGAAGTGGAGGAGGAAGTTCTGAAGAGTATTATGATCATAAACTTCCGAATCTTCCAGCAATAGTTCCTCAACAATTAAATACGTATGGATCATGTGTCAGTTATGCATTATCATTTGTTTCTAATTATTTAGGTTATCAGATTAATCCTTTTGTGGCGTCACAACATATTGATAAAATTGCTGGTTTGTTACCAGGTACGTCATTTACACAAGGTGTAAGTCCAAGCCAAGCCGAATGGGCTATTGAAGGTTATTTCGATGCACATAAGATAAATAGTATCGCAGAAGTAAATGCTGCAATAGATTGTAATCATGCGGTAATTGCTAATTATATAACTGAAAATCCATCAGCTGTAAATAATAATACAATGACCGTTCATGAAGTAGTTATAGTAGAATATAATGATTGGAATTATAGAATTGCAGACAGTTTAAGTGGTCAGTATAGTTGGGTTTCGAAAGAATCAATAACTTTTAATAATGGTGCCTATGAAATTGTAGGTATTCGTCAATGAGGTTAAGGTTTTTTTTTACGACTATTTTTTTTAAAATAGCTGTGTTGTGTTTTTCGCAGACATTAGATCAAAAACAGTTTATGTATGATATAATTAGTCAGGATTTTTCTAATGAAAATATACACAAAAATATATCAATAGAAAGTCACAAGACATTTTTTGAAAAAGCAAAAGTATTTCCAGTATATCATATTGAACTTAGTAGTGAAGTTAAGCCTGTATTAGTTCAAAATAAGGACAGTTATCTAGTAATATATGTTAATCGTTTTTATGTTTTCTTTAATGATGATAATTATATGTTATTTGAAAACAGACCAGAGATTAAAAGAATTAAAGAATTAATTGAGAACAAAAAAGAATTTATGATTGCTTATTTTACTAGTTTCAATTATTTAGGTGAAGTCTTTAATATTTTAATTACAGATAACAAATTTAGTTTTGTTTTAGAAAGGGATGAAAAATATCTAGGAATTTTAGAGTATATAGATTATAAGTATGGCTCTTTTGAAAAGTATAAGGAAAAGTTCTCAATAGAGAAGAAAAGAAATGAACTTACTCTAGCAGATCTGAATAAAGCCTATAAAGTTAATTACTCTTGGTACGAGCGACGTTGTCCTAAAGACACTACTTTAATTTTAAAAAAATATATTAATCAAATTAAATTAGCTACATCAGGATTAAGTAAGGAACAGGAAATCAAATTAACAGATAGAATTAAAAGCAAACTTCACCCGACAGAATATTTCAATAGCAAATATTATAAAATACACGGAACAGATTTGGAGTTAAAAAGTTCATTAAATCAGAACAAAAAAGGTTATATGAATCATACAGATATGTTATTAAGGGGGGATTATAATTTTTATGTATATGGAATCGATGTTACACAAGATTTGTTAGAAATTTTAACTGACAAACAGTTTTTAGATTATAAAAATTATAATGATTTGTTTTTTCCTATTGTAGATGATGACAATTTGTTAATAACAGAAAGGTACTCGTTTGGAATTGAGGTGTTTAAGAGAGAGGTTGATTTAAGGCTAAAAAGCAAAGTTCAATTGCAAAGAGAATATAATAAATATTTTGAGAAAGAATTTGGCCCTTTTGATTGTCCTTTTGATGAAACGATAAAAAGAGAATTAATAATTCGATAGAAACATTTAAAAGATTAACAAATAGATAAATCGCGATGAGAAATAATTTTAATTCCAGATGTGTATACCCGCTATTGATATTTTTTTTATTTCTATTTTTTTGTAAAGGGCAGAATGATCCGGACTGTTTAGTAAAACTTCGCGAAAGGATTTCTCCACATGTGAATGAAGAAAACAAGATTGGTGAAGTCATTAACTTAAAAGAGGATATTAATTGTTTTGAGTGAGATTCCTTAGTCATAATCATGCCAATTTCTCTCAATGATAGGTCAGAAAAAAAATTAGGCATTAAATTACCTAGAGACGATGATTATATTTGGGAACCTGAGACTTCAGCAATGCTTCTATTTGTAAAGGATAAAAAAGGGGTCTATTCGACGCTTCAAAGATCAACAGTAAGCAGAGAAGTTTTTGATTCAGCTAAGTCTTTAAAAGCATATTATTTTCTTAAGTTACTTAATAATTATGGGAATGGGAGTTACTATGTAGTAATTCCGAAAGAAAAGGCAATTTTTGAAACTTATGCTATGGTTTATAGTGATGAGAATGGAAATAAAGTTTCACATCCTGAATATGGATTAGGTGTAAAAGTTAAAGAATTAAGTAAGAAGAATGAAAAGTAATTCAAAGTTAAGATTCATAGATTCTTTACTATTTTTTTTATGTGTAGTTCCATATATGGGCAGTCTGAATTAGACTTCCTTATTGAACTAAATGAAAAATCATTGCCCAAAATAAAAAATTGAAAACCACTATTCATTCATCGAATCGCTTTTCTTAATCAAGATCGTGGCGAATTTCCAAAGACACTTTTAATAAAATGCAATGACTTTCATGCCTACTATGGCATTTAAGAATAATTCCTTTTTTATTAATTTAAAATGATTTTGTTATGAGAAATTTAAAATTCCCTGAGATTGATAAAAAAATCCAGCAAAGTGTTTATGGAGCCTGGGGAGGTTCTAATTCTAATGAGCCACCACCAATTGATGGAGGCTGGCTTGATAATGTAAATGTAGGTCCTAGTGGAGGAAGTTCAGGAGGAAGTGGCGACTACGGATCGGGTGGAAGCTGGGATTTTGGTGATAATGGTTTCTATGACAATGGAGGTTATTGGGGAGATGCTGGAAGTGAAAGTGGAGGTGGAAGCGGATCAGAGTTTTATGGACAAATTCCTAATTTACCTACAACAGTCGAACAACAACTTGGGCCAATGGGGGCATGTGTTAGCTACGCTATGTCATTTATGTCTGGTGTATTAGGACATCCAATAGCTGGTGCAACTATGGCACTCCACAATGGCCAGATTTTAAACCTTCCATGGCAAACTACAGTGTTTACGGGGTTAACTCCTTCTGAATCTGCAATTGCAATACAATCGTACTTTTATACAACTGTACTGACCAATACAACACAAATTATTAATGCTATAGAAATTGGGAAACATGGAGTATTAGCGAATTTATTTGTTTATGATGCTCAAAATAATGTAATTCCAAACATAGGACACGAAGTCGCTTTAGTTGGTTATGATGCTGCAACTGGGCTTTTTATGACTGCTGATAGTAGTACAGGGGCTTATGAAACTTATACTGCCAGTCAGATAAATGTTGGTATGGGAGTTTATCAGATTAATGGAGTTAAACCATGATAAAGAAATTTCTTTTTACAGTTATCTGTTTCAAGGTTGCAGTATTTTCATTTGGACAGACAGAATTGCAGAAGCAAATAATATACGAGCAGATAAATAGAGATTCTAGAACAAGAGGGATAGTTGAAAGAATTGATCCAATTGAAAACAAAGTAGCGCTTTTTAGTAAAGCTCAGGTTCTTCCAGTCTATAAAATTGAAATAAAGGAAAATGAAAAGCCTAAACTGATACAAAACAAGAACTATTATTTGATTTTGTATACTGGTAGACTTTATATTTTTATAGATAATAATACGACGCGCCTAATTGAAAATAGTCCAATAATTCAAAATCTTTTAGATTTAAATAAACAAAGAAAAGAGTATTTTGTTGTTTATCTGATAGAAACGTTCTCTTTTAATCGAAAGTATTTAATGCCTTTACTGACAAATAGAGAAGTTAATTGGATAATTGACAAAGGTATAAGCTATAAATTTCAGGATTATATTGAGTTTAAATTTGGATCAAAGGAAAAGTATTTAGAAAATTATATACTAGATCAGAAGAGAGAAGCACTATCAATAAGTGATTTTAATACTATTTGTACTTATAATTACCAGGCATATCAAGTTAATTGTCCAAAAGACACTACACTCGTTTTAAGAACAATGGTTGGTCAAATCAAATCTGCAACCAAAAAATTAACCAAAATGCAAGAAATAAAGCTATTTGAAGGTTTAAAGCGCAAAATTAACCCTTATGGATTATTTGAAGAAGAGTTAAGAAAGGCCTTAATTTCTGGAAAAGTAAAAGAATCAGATATACAAGTTGCACAGGAAAAAAGAAAGATTGTAAATAGCAAAACAGCCGAAGTTATTGATAAACCTGAAGAACTTTATTTATTTAGTGTTTATGACGTTAATGTAACTGATTTGTTGTTGAGCATATTAACCAATCAGCAATTTATAGATTACAAAAACTACATTGATTTGCTGTATCCAATTATAGAGACACAAAATCGTTACATCAATAATAAATACAGATATAATTATGGAAAGGATATACTGCAAAAAAAAGGTATAATTAAGGAACACGATCCCTCTGCATTTACTAACTATGTTAGAAAAAAGCTTCAAGATTGTGGATGTAAAGATAGCGAGATGTAGATTATGAATACAATTTTAAGGAGCGTTTCTTAATAGGCCATAAAGATACACTAACTTAAAATGATTTTGTTATGAGAAATTTAAAATTCCCTGAGATTGATAAAAAAATCCAGCAAAGTGTTTATGGAGCCTGGGGAGGTTCTAATTCTAATGAGCCACCAAATGGAGGCTGGTTTGATAACGGTGATGGAATAACCATTATTAGCAATGGTTCAGGAGGTGGTGATAGTTATGGATCTGGCGGTAGCTGGGATTATGGTAATAATGGTTCCTATGATAATGGGGGTTACTGGGGAGATTCTGGTGGTAATAGCGGAGGATCGGGCTATGATTTTGGTGACAACTTCATTGATTCTAATAATATGCTGGTTTATGCTCAAGCTCTTTCTAATACCCAAGAATCTCATCACGTTGAAGAAAAAGTAAGAAGTGCTGTTAACGCTACGGGACTTGCCGCAGGATTTACTGGGACAGCTATGGATGGATTGGCGGCTATTACTAAAGAAATTGGTTTTACAGTAAAAACATTTGGTAAGGCTGCTACTGGGATAGGGGTAGTTAGTGTAGTAATCGGGGGGCGTGAGGTTTATATTGCTGCTCAAGAGGCAGCATCAGGAAAAGATCCCTGGGATACAGCTGACTCATTAAATTTAGTTTCAACTCTTTTGGGTGGTGCGGCTTTAGTTCGAGGGCCACATTCTATAATATGTGGTGGATTATCAATTGCAATTGGTCTTGTAGCCACGGCATATTCTCAAAAGTAGTAAATAATTAAAATGAAATCAAAACTGCTTTTGCTTTACGAAAAACTTCTTAATACATATTATTTCAATCAGAATGAAGATGAAGAAACATCCAGGGATTATGCGTATTCAACAGTGAGAAATATGTTTGGGGCAATCATTTATATGTTATCAATAGTAATTCTCTCACTAGTTACATGTGTCTTCAAATTAAAAATCAGCCTCTTAGACGGACCAATGTTTTTCATAACTATTGGAGTGTTTTTATACATCTATCTTTTGCTTACAAAAAAGTTTTTAAAACCTTTATTTAATAAGACAGAACTTAAAAAAGAGAAAACTCCAAAAGAATATTTTTTTGCAATTACAGTTATTTCAACCGGCTTATTTTGTGGTGGAATGTATGTTTTAGGGAGGTTACTAACAATTTATTTGTGTGAGTAATTTATTTTAACATATAGAAACATACAGTTTAGTTGTCCAAAAAAGAAGTTTGACTTGTTTTCGAAAACATATTACCTATGTGAAAGAAATAGATTTCTCTTTTGTATCCTTTTTTTACATAAGAAAGTATGTTTCAAATGTGTTGAATATTATTTTTCGAACTATACCAATTGGTTTGAGTGAATAAAAATACTAAATATAGAACTTTACACTGTTGAGATTATTAGTCTTAACAGTGTAAAATCAAAAATAGACAAATTGTGGAATTTAAATATTACTTGATATATTATAAATATTTTTTAATTAAATGTAGACATGATAGAGAAAAACGATAATAAATTTATATTCATTATGACAGGTGTTTTTTTAGTTTCAATAATTTCTTTGACACTTTTTTCACGTTTGAGAAAAAATGAATACGCTACATATGCGAAGACATTTAAAGGCGAAACCATTGGGCTTACTATACGAATTAAATCTTCTGGTAGATCTAGTTTTTTAAGATATTATTTTTATGCAAATGACAAGAGAATTCTTGGAAGTGCTTCAATTGTAAATCCTAATCTTGTAGGTAATTTTTATAAAGTAAAGTACGACTTAAATGATCCAGAGAAAGGACATTGTATTATTTTAAATTATGAATTAAAACCAGATTCAATCACATTAGTAAATGCGGGTTTTGTTAAAAGAAAAAAATACATATATGATGCTGGTGTAAGTTGCAAATATATAGAAAAGGTAAGATGGGAATGATCTTAAGTAATTAAATGTTTTCATATAATCCTGCTGTTTTTTTAATATATTATTATGTTCAGAATTCTTCTCATCAGTTTATTGTGTTTGTTCAATTTCACTGTATTTTCTCAAAAAACATTTAAAATAGACGACTTTATAAATAATTCAGAAACCTCGCTAGAGAATCAAAAAAAGCTCCAGTATATTAAAATTAACCAAAAAGAGAATGACTTATTCAATAAAGGATTTTTACCTGAGGTAAGCTTAAATTTTTCATTTCCCAGTTATAATCGTTCGATCTCTGAGATTACACAACCCGATGGTACTTATGTCTTTAAAGAATCTAATTCTGCCAATTCAAGAGTTAGTTTGTCTTTATCGCAGAAAATCCCTTTTACCGGAGGAAAAATAACCATTTCTAACTCTTTAAATCGATTGGATTTATTTGGAGATACTCAAAAAAAGACTTCATATTCAGCATCTTGGATGGGACTCAGCTTGTCTCAACCATTGACATTTTTTAATGCCATGAAATGGGATAAAAAAATCCAAGACGCAAAATTTGAATATAATAACATTCTTAGTTTCAAAAATAATGTTGGGATTAAGAAAAAAGCAATAAAACATTATTTTGAGCTACTTAAAATACAAAGCGATAAAAATATGCTTGTAAAAAGTATAAAAGTAACGAACAAGTATAAGAGACATATAGTAAGCCTGATTAAAGCAGGAAGAGTTATGGCTTATGATTCAATTGATGTAGAATTGAAGTTGCTTAATGAGCAAAAGAATCTCAAATTTCTAAATAAGGCAGAAAATTTAAAGATAGAGAGTATTAATATTTTTTTCAAAAATGATAGCTATAACAAGTTAGACTCTCTTGAGATTCCGGGAGTAAATTTTAATCTAAAAGCGTTAGATTTTTATATAAATAAATATATGGATATATATTACATAGTTGAAAGAAACAATTTATTAGGTTTTCAAAAAAACATAAAACAACTTGAGAGTAATAAATTCTATTCGGCAAATTTATCCCTTGGAGCTGGATTTAATAACACATCGAATGTATACAGTGATGTATTTAAAAATCCAAATGAAAGTCAAAATTTTTCAATTTCTTTAAATGTTCCTTTATTAGATTTTGCCAAAAAGCGTATTGAATTAGAGATTGTTAGAAGTCAGCATGCTATTGAAGTGTTGAATTCAGAACAAGAAAAAATATTTAATATTGAACGTACATCATTTCTGTATGAAGAAATAAATGATTTGATGTATAGTTTGCTAATTGAAAAATCTAGAACAGATCTTTTGAAAGTTAAATTGAGTAGAATGGAAATGTTGCTGTACTCTCAAAAAGTCTTATTTCAGGATTATTCTGAAACTGAAGATCTATTATATCGATCTCTAAACGAAAGACTAAGTTTAACTCAGAATATTTACACCAAAATCATTGAACTTGAAGAAATAACGTTAGTAGAAATTATAAAAAATGGAAGTTAGATTAGCTGAGCCAAAGGATATTAAACAAATATTACCTCTTTTTATAGAGTTGGACAATAAACATAGTAGTAATAATAGAGATTTAAGAACTCGTATTCCAAAGGAACGGTATAATATGATTTTTCAAGACGTCTTTAAAACAGATAGTAATCTAATAGTATCAGTTGTAGAACTTGAAGAAAAAATAATTGGATTTGCTATGGGAAAACTATTGAGAATACAAAACAATTTAATTTTGAATAATCAAGTGATTGGTGAAGTCCTCTACATTATGATAGATGCAAATTCAAAAAGAAAAGGCATAGGTAGGCTTCTTATGAATGACATTGAAGAGAGGCTAATAGACGGTGGCGCAAATAAATTGGAACTTCGTGTATTTAGTTTTAATGATGAACCACTGCCCGAAAAAATTGGCTACAGGCCTAAATATACAGTGTATGAGAAATATTAATTTTTTGGATTTCATCAACAATATTCTTCTTAAAAAAAGAGGTGATTAAGTTATTAATTCAAATTTTTTTTACACGGATTTTTATTTAATAAAACAACTTTGCATAGTTAATTGTTTTTAAAAACTGAGCAAACGCAAAGAAGGTTTAGTCTAGTTACTTTTAATTTTCAATATTACTTCCATGAATAAAAGGTAAATATCTTTCAAAATTAAATATTTACTTATTTTTATTCGATATAGAATTATTGGAGATGTGATTTTGATACCGGTTAGGGAAAATATTAATTCTCTTTAATAGCTTCAAGTAGCTTTAGGATTTGATCTGTGAATTTTTGAGTTTCGAAATTTTGAGGATCGTCATGGCTGTCATTCAAATTTTGATCAATGTTAGCGTGGAAAGCCGGTACGAGCCATTCTCCTTTTCTAAAACTCGAGCAGATGTAAAGCAATGCTAGTCTTTGGTATTGTGCTTCAGTAAATCCTGGTTTAGGTGCAACTGGTGCATTAACAGCATTTCCAGGTGGATAAACTCTTGGCTGTACTAACTCAATATGAATATATAATCCTCGTGATGGTATTCCTAATGTTTTTAATTCAAATTTGGTAGCTCGTAATCCTTCAGAGAAATCTGCAACGGTCTTAGACTTTCCTGTTCTGGTTAAATAGACATGAGTTACTTTTTTATTCCATCTATCTATATTATTAAAACTCCAGGATTCGTCGTTAATATTGGTCGGAAAATTGGTTTGATAAACGGGAGTACTTACGTCGTGGATCACAAAATATTTTGCAAAAACTTCCTGGCCACCAGCCAATACATGAGAAATAGGAGAATTTATATCACCTCCAATTTCACTATTAATAATATTTTTAGAAGATAGATATTTTTGAAGTTGTTGCTTTGTTATGTCAATATTTGAACTTAAAATATTCAGATAAGCATTATCTAATTTGGCTTCCTTTTCATTAATTTTTCCCCACATTTCTACATGTCTCATCAGTAGTTTAGCTTGAGTGGTTTTAGTGCCTTTGTATTCCATTTTTGCTTTGTCAAATTCTTTTGACGGAATTTGGGCTTCTGCTTTTATAAAATTAAAAGCGAATACGATGATAATTAGTATATTTTTCATAATGCAGTTTTTTTAGCTCACTTAAATTTAATAAAGAAATAAATGCATAACAACACGTATTTATACTGATTTTTTGTGCGTTAAATCTATTCTTGTATACACTAGATTATTTTTTTATTAATTACAAGGATTCTAAAGCACTAAAGTAGACTATGCAAATCCTATTTCTAAAAGGGCTCACAATGATTTAGGTGAGACGAGTATTTCTCCATAAAGTATAACCGATTATTCGGCCTCTTATTCGGGTTCGGGAGAAGAATATCCGCATTTGTTGGGAGAAAAAAGAAGGTTGTCTAATATTAGGCAACCCTTTTTGTTGTACTCACATAAATACATTCACCCATCTGATAAAAAAGGCGTATAAGTACGTATTGATTGCATCTATTTTTGGGCGTACCTTAGTGTAGTGTAATCTAAAGGTATACAGTGCTTTAAGTTGTTAATGTAAATGAGGGATTTCATTTTTTATTAGCATTACTTCCGCCTAATAAAAATAAATAAAATGAGCTTAGTAAGTCAGAATTAAGAAATGTGCTTTACTCTTTAAAAATTCTGAACAAGTAGATGCAATTGACTAAAGATTTTTTGAATTCTAATCTTCTTGGTTTTCTAAACGTTACATACAATTTTGGCAGTTAACCACAGTTGAGTATGATTTTATTTTTTTAACTATTAAATAAATACACCATGGAAAATAAAGATATCTGGGATAAATTAGCTGCGATAGGTACATTTCTGTCTACTACGGTACTAGTAGTATTTACATCTCTGGTAGGTTATCAGACTTCAATAATGTCTGATAAAGTAGCCACTTTTGAGAAAAGAATTAATGAAAATAAGATGCTTGGTGATCTTATTGAAAAATTTACGCTAGAGACTTCAATGACAGGTACTATCAAGTCAGACCTGGCTTTATTAACACTGGAAAGATATTTGAGAAATAGTGCCGAAGAAGGAGTTCTGACTCCTCAGGATAGGGAAATGTTAGTGGGGTTTGCGGAATCCCTGCTTTTAAATAAACAGAAAAACGGTATTAACCTAGATGAATTGTCTTACAAAGTTCCAAAAGATTTTTTAATAAAATATGATATTAAAAAATGGAATCGTATTCAGGATAAGTATGTGTATGATAAAAATAAGCATGTTCCTCCTAAAGAAAATCTATCTGGCTCAAGTATTAAGACTCAAGAACCTGTTTATCAGGTGTTAGATACCCTAAAATCAACACTCCTGACTTCGGTACTCAGTAAGATGGTATATATTCAATATACCTCAGATATAGATATTAAAAAGGTAAAAGAGACGCAGCAAAAATTTAAGGACAATCAATGGGCAGCACCGGGAATTGACAAGGTTAAGGGAAAATTCGGCAATATTATCAAATACTTTCATCCGGAAGATGAAAGGCTTGCTAAAGAGGCAAACAAAATACTGGAAGGCAAATACAAGATCGTTAATTCAATTACTCCAAAGTATCAAAAATTAGTTCCTAAAGGACAAATTGAGGTGTGGACTTCCGAATAATTTATTTAAAAATCTAGTTAATCTAGTTTCTTTAAGGTCTTTGTATGATTTAATGTTAACCATTCGGGTTCAGGATTATATTAATAGAGGAGATAATCTTTATAACTCAGTAAATCATTTTAGTAGTAAGTGACTGCTCCCAAAGCACTTTATTAAAACCCGTATAAGTACTTGTTTGTAAAATACTGATTGTCAGTACATTTGAAATTCGTAAATATTCGTAATTGTGTTATTTGTTATAAAAATAATTTAACGAACGCTAGTATTTAATTTAGTCCTAAACAATGATTTTTCATATTGACTATACTATTTAAAGTGGTTAGTAGCTATGACTTTCTTGTACATACAAATGGAAGGTATTGTTTTGGAAATAACCATATCCCGAACCTTAAAAATGAATCCTTATGAAAATCGACAAAAACTGGCTTGTTCAGGAAAGCCCAACAGAAAAAATAGTAAAAGATCCGACTCCGAATTTTCAATATCAAATTTCGCCAAAGTATTTAATAATACATTACACGGCCGGAGATAAAGCAGCTGGAGCAATAACCTGGTTTAAGCAAACAGCGGCACAAGGAAATACAGACCGAATTTGTGCTCATATTGTAATTGATCTCGACGGAACGATTACGCAGCTTGCTCCATTTAACACCAGATGCAACCACGCCGGCTACAGCAGTTGGGACGGACGAACCGGAATGAATGAGTATGCTATTGGTATTGAAATCGTAAATCCGGGATTCTGTGAAAAATTGACAGATGGCAGTTTCAGAAGAAGAGTAGGAGAAAACAAAGACGGAACGCCTAGTTATAAACTATATCCTGCGTCAGAAAAAGACAGAATTGTAAAATTGAAACACAAACATAAATTTTGGGACAGTAAAGAAAATCAATATTGGTTTAAATATACAGACGCCCAAATAGCAGCAGTCTCCAAATTGAGCAAACTGTTGATTGATACATATCAATTATCCTTTGTAGTGGGACACGACGATATTTCACCGGCAAGAAAACCGGATCCGGGACCTGCTTTTCCTTGGGATGAGTTTAAAATTAATGTTTTTGGAAAAACGGATAATATAGGAAAGATTTTTATTGTTGACTCTGCTTCTGATGGCGTTGCTGAGTTTAGAACAAAACCAGACAAAACTTCAAGTTCGATTCGAAAGCTAAAAAATGGTTATGAAGTGGGATTAATTGAAACTTTCGGACAATGGTCTAAAGTTTATCTCGTGAATGATATTAAAGACATCAAGGATTGGAAACACAGTATTAAAATAGAAGGCTGGATACATTCAAGTCTTTTAAAACCTAAGGGGTAAGCTATTTTTTTATGAAACGCATCTTATTTAAATTACCATAAAACAATACTGCACCATTAGTTCTAATCTCGCTACTGTGTTCATTATTGATTTAGAGTACATTTCTTTATTTCGCAATGTTAAAATACAGCCCTGATACTTTTTTATGCAGACCAGAATGAAATAGGAAAAGTAGCTATGCCAAGTATACATGATGATAGCACATTCTCGTTTAACTAATACATCTCAAAAATGCAAACCCCAAGAGGAGCAATTCTATTGGGGTTTTGCGTGAATTCTACTTTTGAAATTTGATTTTCACTATTTGGTAACAGCACCTTTCTAAGAGCAAAAAAACGCTCTTGTACTGTTATTCCGGTTTCCTACACATAAAAAAATGGCTCTCATGCCATTTTTTTAGTTTGTACTACAGAGTCAACCTACTTTTATCAAAAACATCAGCTTCTCAAATAGAGACGTAGAATGTTTAGAGCTCTAAAAATTTTCAATTTGCCAAATGTGCTTTTATGAGAATAGAAAGTATTGAAGTACTTAGGAAGAATCAAATAACGAATTAGGGATGACTATTGTTAAATCATTATAGAAGTTAGCCCTATGATTTTTTGAAATTTTCATTTATGTCTGTTAAATCCGGGAGATGCAACAGAACCAATATAAAAATATAGTACAGAATAAATTAGTCATGTAAATAACTAGTTTTTTGATAAAAAGGCGGAATCTGAAAAGCCTATATTAAACAGAGTAGGAAAAAATCAATAGAATGTTTTTTTTGTAAAAGAAGTAAGATAAAAGGTATGTTTAGTAAAGGGTAGAATTTACATTCAGGATTATCCATAGAACAAAAACGTCCTCGTAGTAATTTTTAATGGTATTTTTTTGAGAAGCCATTTACTTTATTCTTTTTCTTTTACATAGATAAGATTCGCTAAAATAAGATTATGGCACAATTAACTACTCCGGCCGGAATAGGTAAAGAAACACCTAGTGGCACCACAGAATTAACAGTTACAGTTACATGGACTAAGCCTGACCCGGATTATCCTGATGGAACTACTTTTAGTTACCAGTTTGTAAATAAAGGTAATCCAAATGATATTATTGTACCAACAGTAGCGCAAACAGGCGCACCAACTATAGTTGTTGACAAACATCAGGTGGTATTTACTTTTGGAACCAATGCAGATGCGGTAAAATTAAAGGATTACATAGCCGAAGTTAAGGCAATTCCAGCGACAGGTTCGGGTCCTGATAATAGTGAGTGGGGAAAAGAAATATACTGGATTATAGGTCCTACCTTAACCATTAAAATTGGAAATCAGGAATACACATTGACAAAAAATACATTTGCAGGTGCGACTTCCAAAATTTATCAATTACCGGCATCTGCCGATAATCCTATTACCATTACTTATGATGATATCAAGACTTTTGCAACATCATTAGGTTTAAATCCTCCCGAAAATTATCCGGATGGAACGCCAATTGACGGATCTTTAAATATCTATCAATTAATTGTGGATTTAGGAAACAATCTTTTCACATTAAGTATTTCATTGGATATACCTGCTTCAAATCCTTTAAACAATATAATTCCTCATTTATCAGTATCTAAAATGGGATTGGTTCTTAAACGCACAAATGGTTCACTTTAAGATGATATAAAAATAGCCTCCTGTTGGATAACCTAACATGAGAGGCTATAATTTATAAATCGAGATTTTGGAAAGGACCTGTTTCAGAAAATTTAAAACAAAATAAACTTGTATTATATTATTCTTAAGGTTTGAGAGTATATCTCTACTATGTCAATTGTTTATCATAATTGAAAAGTATTCAGTTGAATGAAGAGTAATCTAATTCAAAATCTCAAACAATTGTAGCGGCCTGATTGGTTGGGTTGTGGGTTAGTTCTATCGATACAATAAGTAAATCCAACAAATGAAAAACGGAATTAAAACAACAAAATAGAGTGTAAAGACTATTTCAATATCCTTGGCACTCATCAAATGGTTCACAATATAGGTGGAGCAGCATCTGAAGATTTCTTTAATGAAGGTCCAATTACAGTAAAATGTGAGAAGATATAATAGTTCAGGATACAATCACATGCCTGATTTTGATAGTAGAATGAAATATCTCCTTATATACGAATAGGCTTTATTAATAAACCATGGCAGAAAATTCACCTGATATAAAAGTATGGGCTATAGGTACGACCATCATCTTAATGATAGATCGGTACGAGTTGGTTTTGATGGGAGTCAAAGATTCCGCAACAGGGCTTACAAAATTTTCAGGAGAAGTTAATTTTTTCGACAATCCAATTAGCATCAGGAATCTTATAAATCGATTTCTGTCTAATTTTAATTTAACACTTCCAGAAAGTGTTCCTGATATCACATTCAATTCTTTTGGCGGGAGTGCTGTACTTTCCCCCAAGGATAAAAAAAACTATAGGTTTTATGCCGAGTCTAAAATAATACTTCCAAATCCTTTTGGACTTAGCAATAATGCACTAAGTTTTGACAATCTAAAATTAGCATTAAATAGATCTGTTAAAATTTCACCAGTATCACCAAAGAAGGATGAAGAATGGGATACAAGCGTATCGGTGTCAACAGATATTTCTTATGTGCCAGGCGGAACGAGTACTGATCCAATTACTTTTGGTTCTGGAAATTTTTATTTTGCTTCTGGAGGAAATTATGCATTGAGTCTTTTTATTACTAAAGAAATAGACCCGGCCGGAATTATAGAAGATTTAATTTCTATAACTATACCAGCTGAGGTAAAGACATTTTTACCAATTTTTAAACCTGAAGCCCCCGACAAACCTATTCGACTCTATAAAGCATCTTCAGATTTTACGTTTCAAAATGTTGAAGAAGACGGCTCACTTTTTCCAATTCATTTTAATAAGGGTTTTAACTTAGATCAACTGGATATCGAGATTGTGAATACCAACTTTTTGGTAGCAATGAGTATCGTGAATGATACATTTAGCATTTCAGCACAATCAGAAAGTATCAAATTATTTGGATTGGTTGAGGTGATAAAAAAAAGTACCAGTATTACTTCTGCTACAGGACCCGGATTGATTGTAGTTTCAAACACAAAATCAATCACACTATTTGGGGGGTTGAAGTTTTTTCCGGATTCTGAAACTCCTGAAATTTTAGATTTTGATTTTACATATTCAAATAAGACGAATGAATTTAGCGGAGATCTTACTTATCAGGGAACTATAATAGGGCAAAGAAATCCAGGACTTGGATTTGCCTGGAAAAAAACAGGAGGATTTAGAATAACCAAATTTCCATTTAACCAGGATGCACTTTCCAAGGCAATGGATTGGGGAAAAAAAATCAAGGATTTCGCAAATGCATCAAAAGATGAATGTGCGGAGAAATGTGGTGAATTGGTTGATTTGGCATTTAATGAACTTATTACAACTTCTTATGATCTGAAATTTACACCAGGGTCATCAAGTAAAAAAGGATATGTACAAATATCTGTAGAAGGAACATATAAAATAGCTGCTGTAGGAAAATCAGTTTCAAATATTACATTCAGTCCGATCGATTTTGAAATTAAAATCCCAACAAGTTTTGATAACCTGGCTGAAGCAATATGCGATTCGTTAATTGCCAGTAGTGAAAAGTTAGCTGAAGGGCTATGGAATAATAAAGCGCAGATAACAGAATTTTTCACTTTTATTACAATTAAAAATGTAACAGAAAGTCAGGCCTGTAGATTGGCGTGTAAAGTAGGCAGAGAAGTTTTGAAAAAAGCTTTTGAAGATTTATTGAAGTCTGTTGCCGGAAATACACTAGTCGCAGCAGCAGAAGCGGTAGCAGCAGCAATTGGTGTGCTAGCCGCGATTGCGAGCGCAGTTAAATGGCTTGTCGATGCATTGAGTGGAAAGAAATCGGAGGCTGAAAGACAAAAAGAAGAAAATACAAATAGAATCCAAAACGAATTACTTGCAATTGATAATATGGCGGCTACATACTATCAGGAAAATGGAATTGATAAATATATAGAAGTGAATTGGGATGATATTCCCGGTAAAGATTCGGGAGGAGGAGAGGTTTATTATATCATGAGTTGGAGATATTCGGAAACCACAAAATCTAAAAGAATTGCCAGAAATGATACTGGAACCGCATATACACAAAATTTACAAAGAGAAGAATTTCAAAACGGTGTAGCTGTAGTTATAACTGTCAAAGCATATTTCAATTACAATGGAGAATCGTATTCATCCAATAATCCTGGAAAAGCAACGATAAATACACCTATTTTACAAACACCGGTACCTATTCCCAAAACTATTGATCTTCAAAAAATATGGCTAACAGAACAGCAAAAAAAATTAGGAATTATTGACATCAGCTGGGCTTCTGTTCATGTGATTCCTGTAAATCCGCCAAATCCAGTGACTTGTTTTGAATACAATATATCGCTTTGGAATACGTCTACGAATACGAAACTCAAAGAACAAACGCTAGTTCTTCCTGCAAAATCATTGGCTGTAACTTTTGATTTATATAAAGATACCATTCCGGTGACACCTTTGGATCAAAGATTTATGCCAAATCCAGAGCATTTATTTCAGATAAAAATTAATGCTATGGCAACAGATCCGGATTTAAATAGTTTAACGGGGACTTCTGATAAATTTAAAATACCATGGGGTATTGGTTATGTAAGAGTAGGATACAATTTTAAAATAGAATGAAATGAGTGAGCAAAATAGAACCATATTAAAAAGTTATTTTGAGACGAATGCTATTCCGACTTCAACTCAGTTTGCAAATTTTATTGATTCAGTAATCAATAAAAAAGAGGATGATATTGTTGTTTCTTCCGGGAATGTAGGATTTGGGAATCAAAACCCTCTAACGAATGTATCCGTTCAATCAAAAATATTTCAGCTTTCCGGAACAGTTAGTGCAGCTGTAGGGTCTAACTCATTTACTGGTGTAATGACTGCTTTTACCAGTCAACTTGTTGTGGGGGAAAGTATTCAAATAAATGGACAAGTCTTTACAGTCGCTTCAATAATTTCAGATATTTCTTTTACAACGCAACAAAATACTCCCACAGCAATTAGCAATGCATTAATACAAAAGGTATACGACATTTTTTCGGTACTGAATAGTAGTGGAAATTCAATTATCTACGTGACAAAGGATGGAAAAGTTGGTTTCTCAAAAAACAATCCATCTGAACTGGTTGATATTGGAGGAAATTTAAAAGCGGAAAGATTTATAGGAAACGGTAATGGTCTTACGGATATTCCTGCCAATCAGTTAATAGGTATTGTACCGGAAAGTAGTCTTCCTGCGGTAAAAGTATCGGCTATAGAAGGTTTATTAACGATTACAGAAACGTATGATACAGAGATAACAGGAACATTAAGTGGCACAACAGGCACAACGACTTTAAACGGTACAGGTACTAAGTTTCACACGGAATTATCCGTTAATCAAAAGATACAGATTGCAAAAACAGTTTTCGAGGTGGCTGCAATCACTAAGGATACACAATTAACGGTCAAGAATGTCTTAACCGATACCATTACAAATGCAACAGCTTTTGCGGCAGGTAATTTTTTAAAGTTGGTCGACATCAACGGAGCTACTGTTGCTTCTGTTGATGGGACGGGCAATGTAACAGCAGCAGGTTTTAGAGGAGATGCATCGGGTCTTACGGATATACCTGCCAATAAGTTAATAGGTATTGTACCGGAAAGTAGTCTTCCTGCAACAAAAGTATCGGCTATAGAAGGTTTGCTAACGATTACAGAAACATATGATACAGAGATAACAGGAACATTAAGTGGCACAACAGGCACAACGACTTTAAACGGTACAGGTACTAAGTTTCAAACAGAATTGTCCGTTAATCAAAAGATACAGATTGCAAAAACAGTTTTCGAGGTGGTCGCAATCACTAGCGATACACAATTAACGGTCAAGAATGTTCTCACCGATACCATTACAAATGCAACAGCTTTTGCGGCAGGTAATTTTTTAAAGTTGGTTGATATCAACGGAGCTACTGTTGCTTCTGTTGATGGGACGGGCAATGTAACAGCAGCAGGTTTTAGAGGAGATGCATCGGGTCTTACGGATATACCTGCCAATAAGTTAATAGGTATTGTACCGGAAAGTAGTCTTCCTGCAACAAAAGTATCAGCTATAGAAGGTTTGCTAACGATCACAGAAACGTATGATGCAGAGATAACAGGAACATTAAGTGGTACAACAGGTACAACGACTTTAAACGGTACAGGTACTAAGTTTCACACGGAATTATCCGTTAATCAAAAGATACAGATTGCAAAAACAGTTTTCGAGGTGGCTGCAATCACTAGCGATACACAATTAACAGTTAAAAATGTTCTCGCCGATACCATTGCAGATGCAACAGCTTTTGCAGCAGGTAATTTTTTAAAGTTGGCCGATATCAACGGAGCTACTGTTGCTTCTGTTGATGGGACGGGCAATGTAACAGCAACACGTTTTACAGGAGATGCATCGGGTTTGAAAAATATTCCGGCTGATGAGATTACTGGAGACTTAGATCTAAAAGGAAACCTAACAGCTGCCGAATTTATAGGCAATGGTTCAAAATTAAAGGCTTTAGACGCTGCTCAAATTACAGGACTTCTCTCTTCGGCAGTAATTCCGGAGGTAGATGCAACAAAGATAAAAGGAGTTATAAATCTTGCGTTAATTCCTGATCTGCCGGGCAGTAAAATCTCAGGAGAATTGGGGATTAATCAAATACCAACTTTAACACCCAATAAAGTTGAGAAATATATATCGGTCATAGCAAACCAAACCATATTATTTAATGAAACAGGAGTTTCTCTATCATGGAGTACAAAGTCAGTAGCAAATTTGCAGGTCCAGTATCTATACAATGGAATTATTGTTAATCTTTCGTCATCCAATAATGATATTAACCTTAATCAATCTGTTTATAGTATAAAAAATCTTTATCAAAACACTGTATTGACATTTATTTCCACAGATCTAATGGGGAACATACTTGATCAACACCAGTTGTATATAACTATTATTCAGACAGTAAATCAATATGCAAAGCAGTTAAGATGGGAAAGCTTTGGTTGTGCGTATGTCATAGAACAGGTAGCCAATCGGTTTAATCTTTCGGAGCTTACTACAACCTCATTGACAACTCTTGCAACCGCAATTTGTAGAGCTGGTTATATTGACAGTGATGCATTTAGATATATTCCACAATATTATAGAAATCTGGGAGAGAAATGGGATGTAGCTATTTACGGAGGAATTCTGAGTAGGATATATTTAGAGGAAGGGATATCTCAGGGCCAAATAAATGTATTTGCGAAGAAAATAGTTCTCTCGGGAGCGACTCCTCTGGTTGTAATTACTAAAGTTGTAACAGAATTTAATTTACAAAATTCAAGTAGTATAAATGTAACAGGAGTAGGGGTAGCTATCAAATTTGCGGGTATCTCTGCAGGTGATGCATTTCGATATGTTGCATCTTATTATCGAAGTGTTAATCAACCCTGGAGCCCGGAAGTTCAGGGAGCGGCATTAACAAAAGCATATACAGGTTAGCCGTTAGGTGTAATTAACAAAAGGGAATATGTGTTTTTAAATGAAATGACTATGGATTAAAAATGGTTACATCCATCGGGTTATAAATTAATATAAATTTAAATAAATAATTATGTCAAACACCAACACAATCAGCATCAACGATGTATTAAGAGGAGCCGTAGAACTGGCAACTAACGACCAATTGCCATTGGAAGTCGTATTTCAGCAATGTTATGATAATGAGCATTTAAGCCCTGAGAATAACTTTGGGGCCTGGGATTTATGTTTACAACAGGTTTACAATACGAGAAATCCTAAACCAGGAATCGAGGAATTTGGAGATGCGATGTATTCCGTTTGGAAAAATGCAGGGCTTTCCAGAGCAATTATGATCAAAGCACTGGCAAGTATTCCGGGCTATACAGGTACACCAATTTATACAGAAGTAAATAAGTATTACCCAATCACTGTATTAATGACGGTAGATACTATTAAGACTGTTCAAACAGGTTCTTTGTATATTACTATAACGGATGATAATGGAGATCCTAATCAGGGCTCAAGTGAGATTCAGGTAAATGCTAAGATTTCTACAATAATACGATGGAAAGCAGTATCTTTAAATGTAACTGATACAGTTCATCTCAAACAATTTGTAGTAAGAGGCGGAGTAAATCTATTTTCTGCAAACGAACCTAGCCTTCAGTCAGATGGTACATTTCAGGGAACTTTGATTACAACAGGTACTGAAGTCTATAGCTTTACTATTACAATTAATGATGGAAGTCAACAGTATGATTGGGATCCTTATATTGTTTGTACTGCCTAAGTTACGAAGAAAAAAGCAGGTAATTTTTTTAGATGATTACCTGCTTTGTTTTTTTATAACACAATAATAAAACCGATGTTATTTAGAGTTTGTACTATAAAATAATTGATGTGCCGTTTTTTTGGAATTTCGACTCTTAATATAGTTTTGATAAATTAAGTACCTCCTTGTTGTTTGTTGATGTGATTTTGATTTTTCTTAGAAATCTGATTATAATCCTCCATAAAGATTTGTTTTCGAGATGAAATATTTTAATACTATTTTACTTTTGCTTTGTTTGATAAATTGAAAAGAGGGATATCTACTGATAAAAAAACATTCCATTTCCAGTACGGATTGCTTACTGTGGTTGAATTGTTCTCATCAATTTTAGATAGTCCAGGGCCATATTGTCCTCCAAAACCTAATGAAACAGGAATATTCGCACCCAATCCATAAACAATATAGGCGCCAGGAGAAAAAATCTGACCTAATTTTATAGTGTAGTCTTTGGATTCAAGTTTTTCGTCCTGGGTGCCTTCGTTTTCGTATTTTAGCTTGTAATCAACTATTGCTCCTAAATCGAGTATTGGAAGGAATAATGAAATGGCTCCCCAATTATTATCAAAACCATGGGTGACACTAAATCCTATAGGAGCAGAAATAGCAAATCGGTCATTCCAGGTGCTTTGAACCGCTGCATTTTTTGGGTCAGTAAAACTCCAACGTGCCCCAAGATACGATTGAATGTTGAAATTTAAATCAGAATTCTTTTTGATTGATGAACTTCCCACAGGTAAAATCACAGCATCTAAAGCTGCTTTAACTTCTTTCTCGTCTTTAGCTTCTACCATATTCGCCATGAATAGGGCGTAAGGTTTGATTTTTTGGACTAGTTCCAGAAAGTCTTCCAAAGTTTTACTGTTTTTTTTATCTGCATTATTAAGTTTTGAAAAATCAGCTATTTTTTGGCTTAACTCAGAATTTGCGCTAACTGCAGCAGCTAAAGTCGCTATATCAGTAGAAACTACATCGAAACTATTTTTATTTAATTTTTTTGCGGTTTTAACCAAATCTTTTTCTTTGGTAAGCTCTTCAATTTCTTTTAATTCGTTAGTACTAATTCTATATTTGTCATTTTTCAGTGTAATAATTTTGGAAAATAAATCTACGGTATTACTGATTGCCGCATTATACTGTTCCTCGTAAACATTTTTATAAATGTCATTAGCAATACGTAAAATAGAAATATATTCATCTGAGACTTCAAAAGAACTATCAAAAGAGCCGTAAAGTGAGAAGGCATATTCAACAACATCTATAGAATTGCTTATGTAAGTATATCGCTGTTCATTTGTTTTTGTTTTGCTCTCATCCAAATCCTTAACTGTTTTTTGTACAATGGAAACTAAATCGGTAAATTCTTGTATTTTGTTTTGAAATAAGAATATTTCTGTGCTTTTATTTTCTAATATGGCCGTTAAAGAAATAGTCGTTCCATCTTTTTTGATAAAATTTACAGCATCATTCCCTGTCATACTATGTGTTTTTTCATAAAGAAGTCCCATATAAATTTTAAACAAAAGCTCATCTTCAAATAATTTAGCAATTTGTTTAGGCTCCTGCCATTTTATCTCAGAGTTTGTATCTCGAAAACTGATACTTTGATTTATCAGGTTGGCAGTTTTTAATGCAGCACCTACATTTTTAAACTTGTTAGAATCAGAGGTATTCCACTCACTGAATCCTGCTAAGGTATTGAGTACTCCGGAAGCATTTAAGCCCCCGGTTTCCAGTTGGTGTACCAGCCTCAAGCTCCGAATAGCAATAGTTACCTCCGGATATTTTATAGTAAGCTCTTTATATTTTGGCAAAGCCAGTACGTCATCTATATGGTAAGCAATCATTCGAATGTCCTCCAGAAAAACTGTTCTTAGAGCTTTAATCATTTCAGGATATTTATAGGCGAGGAGATTTTCTAATTTGTCACTCGTTTTCGGGAATAAAATCCTAAACTCTTCATGTTCTGTAATGAAATTTTTAAACCTATTGAAGAAAGCGATAGTAAGCTCTTCTTTTGCATGATCAATCATGATTTCTGCCATTGCATTGGCATATTTAGTTACATCAAGACCTGCTACACCACCACCGTTATGAGCTCCTATAACATTGCCATTACTAAGTCTGGAAATGCCTTTAACAGTATTGTCGACACTTGCAATACTATAAGTTTTTACAGGATCACCGGTTTTAACTTGTATTAAACTATTTAAGTATGGATTTTTTTCAATTAAAGTTTGCAATTCACTATAAGTCAGGTCTCTGCCAGAGTGAAATGAAAGAATGTCTATTAGTAATTGGATATCAGTACCATTGGCTTCTTCCAGAGCAATTGCATCATCCAGAATGTTTCCCTGGCTTAAAGAAGCTGAACTTATAGGAAGAATAACAGTATACTCTTTGGCTGGCGTTTTAGTGTTAATGGTAAAAGTAATAGAATTAATATTCAGTCTGTTGAAATCCTTTCTAGGAATGAGAAAAGAAATTGTATTATTGTCTTTTTTTGATGGAGTGGTAAGGTTGACAGCTGCCTCTTCATTTAATTTATAGCTAAAAGTATAGTTGTCTGAATTACCAGATATTCCAAAATTGACTTCCATATCCGAATTATTCTTAATATTAAGATTACTCGATTTGTAGTCTGCAGCAGATGATTCAATTTTTATTTTCTGGGATTCTGTTTGTGATATGCAATAGTTTGTTCCCAGAATTAGAAATATAATCAGAGTTGCAATTCTTGGAAGCTTTAAAGGTTGTTTCATAATAATTCTATGTTAAGTTGGCTAAATATGGTTTCGATGGGTATTACATAAGTAGTTGTGTCATTTCCGGCCACAACAATACCAATGACATTATTTTGGTCGTCAAGAAGGGCTGAACCGGAATCACCTTCTTGTGATATTGGGCTTCCAAAATCTGATACAGCTATTAAATCCTTTATTTCCCAATTTTGTTTTGAACCATCAGGTAGCGTGTATACTATATTAGCATCATTATTGATTGAGGTGATTTTTCCTGTAGAGTTGTTGATATAACCGTAAATTCTTACCGGAATGTTGTTGTAAGGCTCATCATTTTGAATAATGCGTGTAGATGTAATGCTTCCGCCATTATCCGGTAAATCATTCGAAATAAATATATTATTTTCTACTTCAATGAGAGCAGCGTCTATTGTGTCATTTCTGATAGCATTCAGAACATTTCCAATAATAGCATCTTCATTATCATGCGGTGATACAATTTTATCATTTTTAGTATATTTAAAATTAAAAAAATCATCACCATTACCTATTATGACATGATAGCATGTCAATAGCATTTTTCTGTTTCCTTCTGATCCCTTAAATTTTACTCCAATACCAAACGATCCAAAATTTGAAAGCCTATCCTGATTAGTAATATCACTTTTAAAATTAAGATTTCCATGTGTAACAATTGGAGAGGAAATAATTACTTTTATTGGATAATTCTTAATTTTATTGTTTGGTAAATTATAAGTTAAAAATGCTGGAATTTCACGATTGGCCTTGGTAGTGACAACTTCAATGTAATATCCTCCTTTTTCCTGACCTAATCCTACAGCAATTACATTTGGAATGTTTTTTAGAGAATCTTTATTCTCTTCATAAAGTTTTGAAATAATTTTATCTTCTGATAAGTTAATCCATTCATCTATCTTTTTTATGCTGTTCATTTCATACGTTGCTTTATCGACCAACTTTTCTTTTAAATTTTTAGCATAGAAAAGCATGTCGAGCATGTCGTGCCAAAATTTAGAGCCCAAACTGATAAAACATGCCGTTAAGGCACAGCCAACAAGCATTGACCCAAATGCATGAAGATCCAATGATGCAAAATCCCATCCCAATAAAAAATTTACATCTGTTTCGCTATCGTAAGTAAACATTTTAAATAAACTTGCATTACTAATCAAAGCAATAAAAAAAGATATTGTTAAGTTGATTGATAAAATTGCCCTCTGCCTTTTATTTTCTAGGGTTGCATCTTCATATTTTTTTGATGTGTCAAGCGCTTTGGGAACTATAAAAAAAAGGAAACTATTTCCTTCTACACACCATAATTTGAAGAAGGTGACCACTCTTTCACTAATCATACTCAAGATAAAGAGCATAGTGGCAACCATGGTTAATTTTTCATACATAATATTAGGTTTTAATTCATCATATTTATAAAAAGCACAAAAACTCCATAACAAATAACTCAATTGCGAATCAGGTTATGATTGAATTGAAAAGGACATAAAGTCCTTCTGGAGGATTAAAAAAGTAATTTCCCGAAATAAATTTTGATTGTACTACTAAATACAATTTTAATGTATTCGCCGTAAGTAGATAGTCAATGCACTCTCTGCTTTTTTTTCAAAATAGTAATACAAAATCAGATAGTTGTATCAATATTATAGCTATACTACAGGAGACGAATTTTAGAATTAAGGGTTGATTTTTTACTGTTTTTAACTAGTTGATAAATATAAATGTTAGATATTATTCTGGTTTTGTTCGTGTTAAATGTTCCTAATGAGGTATTTAGAAAATGCTTGATAAAATTTGCTAATCCGTCAATGAAGTAACTTTCTACCAGACAAATATATACTATCAATTATTTCTGTAGACGAGTATAAGTACCTGTTTTTTATAGGTATATAGGGTAAGATTCTAAGGTTTCCAGAGAAAAATGTAAGCCATAGGAGGTGAAAAGATGCTCAATTTTTATCATTTTGGAGGCTTATATTTCTCAAATCATTTAAAATACTCATTTGGGTGTATTTTTTTTAATTGATGCTTGTATTATTTTTATTCAGAATTGTAGAAGAGTATAAATTAAAAAGAAATCTCATGATCAAAAACACCTTTTGTTTTTATACTTATTGTTCTTTTTTAGTTTGCCTGAATATTTTCTCGCAAGTAGAAATTTATAAATCAGATATTGTTTTTGAGGATTTTCAATCTAAAGAACTTTGTAGTTCGTTGCTTGTTTCGGGTAATACAATTCTTTTCGATGGGGGTAATCACAAGTTATATATAATAAATAAAGGGGATTTGAAAACGGTCAGGGAAAGAGGCATTAGTCGGAAGTCTGCCAAAAGCAGGCCTATTAATTCTGAATATCTGATAAGAACTAATAAAAGCCACACTTTTATATTGACAAAAAAGCAACTTTTTGTATTCACGAAGAATAAACAGAAAGTACTGCAATTGGATTTGGAAACAGCATTTCCTACTGATCATTTTACGAATGATGCCTACGCAGCCATTTTAGAAACTCATCCCGGAACGGTTTGGTTTTACTACCAAAAATATTTAATTCATTATGATTTCAAAGATAGGAGGTGTTTACGAAAAGTAGATTTAATGTTTTGGAATCCTCACCAATTGGTAGTAGATAATAGAACGATTTGGCTGATTTCTAAAAACGATGGACAGCTCTATGCGTTGGATTTTGAACCTAACGACGAAATAGACATAAATATAAAACGTAAAAAAGCCATGCAGGACCGTCTGCGTTGTGAGCAACCTAATGAAGAAAAAATTAGAGCGATGAAGGAAGCACAGGAAAAATTTAAAAGAAAGAGTTAACAAAAAAAATGAAATCATGAAAAAACTATTTATAATTTGCCTTTTAATGGCAATAACGATGGGTTACGCACAAGGACATCAATCGGGGGGTAAATGGTGCTGCTTACTTAAAAGCAAAGGCTGCGATTCAGAACGCTACTTATGTCCGGCTTGCGAAAAAAATGAGAACAAAAAGAGGGAAGATAAAGCTGCTGAAGATAAACGCAGGGCGGATATTGTTGCTGCCAAGATAGAAGCGGATAAAAAAACAAGGGAAATTGAGCGTAAGAAAGAGTTGGCAGAACTAGCTGAAAAGAATAAAGTAACAGAGGTTTTTGTAACCATGCCGAAGAGTGCTTCTGTTGCTTCAGATTTGCAACCAAAAAAGACCAGCTCAATTAGCACTAGTACTCCATCATCTGATTCTGATACTTCATCGCCATCAAGTTCGTCTGATGTCTCGATTTATAATAATATTTATGCAGCAGAAAATGCAAGAAAGTATAATGAACAGAAAGCCCTGGCTGACGTAACAAAGGGTATAACTGACTTATTTTCTGCATCGCCTGAAAAACAGCAGAGAGATAGAGATGCTGCTTTTGCTGAATTGCAAAGATATAAGCGAGAGCAAAAAGAAATAGCTAATTTAAAAAAAGAAGAATTTAAAGGTTACTATTCGGAATTGATAAGTAAAGCTAAAGAGGGAGATGAAATCCACCGGATGATTCTTTATTTTGCAGCCACAGCGCTATTACAGAATCCGTATGAATATTTACCACAAAGAGCAGTGTGGCTTGTTGAAGCGAAAGGTAATAATAATAGAAATGCTTTAGTTGAAAGTGCGCTAAATAGTGCGTCAATGGGAGAGCCTGGATTTCTAAAAACTATTGCAATCTATGAACCTGAATATGACTTTGAAAAAGCCATACCAGATCTTATTAAAGCTGCTAATTTAAAAAGCACTGATGCTATGTTGTTGTTGGCACATTGGTACGACTCAGCAAATTATTCATCGTCCTTTGGTTATATTAAGGGGGGAAATAATCCCGAATTGGCATTGGAGTGGTTTCAAAAAGCAGCGAAGGCAGGTAGTCCAAATGCGATGTATTATTTGGGAATGATATATAAATATGGCAAAACCATCAACTTCAGTAAACTTGATACATCAGGAAGAAACAAACGTTATTATAGACAAAAATTTATTAAATACAGAGTTAAGACAGATGAGAATCTTGCGTTTGAGTGGTTCTCTAAAAGTTTAATGCCTGATTATCGTACATCGTTATTCTCACAAGCACGTTACAGTGAAGATTTAGATACACCTTATCATTATTCTTCCTATTTTGAAAAAAGAACTTATATAGAACTGGCTGAAATGTATAGTGATGGAAAAGTAGTGCCTAAGGATAAAGTTAAATCGGCAGAATTAGAGAATCTATATCGTAATTATGTAAATACCCAAACATTTTGAATACATATACAAATAAACTTTGAACATAATAATAGTACCACCAATCAATTTTAATACATTTGATTATAGCTATTCTGAATAAGACATCTTTTTAGTAAATAGACTTTGATTTGGGATTAACTCTTGTTGTTTCCGAATATCTTTAATGAAACAAGAACGATGAAACTCAAAGGCGAAGAAAAAAGATTTTGGTGGCATTTTTGCAAAATCAAGGATTCCAAAGACATTCCTCAGAAAGTACCGGTTGTTGCCGGAGTAGATGACTTGCACTATAATGACAATTATTTCGCAATGCTTACGGATAAAGTAAAGATCATCCATTGCATTTATCTTAAAGAAACCGCAGTCACAGATGAAGGTGTGAAACAGATTTCCAAAGTGCAACAGTTAAAAAGTCTCACGTTGATGAAGCATCCCAATATTACAAAAGCCAGCTTGTTTTATCTCAATCAGCTTACAGATTTGGAATATTTAGACATTTGGCGAACGGAGATTATTTTGGAAGATTTAGCAGCACTGGATCAGCTGAAAAATCTAAAGAAGGTGTATGTTTCATCTTTAGCAGAAGTAAATGGTTTTTTTCCTGAGCTCGAAAATGAACAGATTTTAGAACATCTGATTGTACTGGAAGATCTGTTTCCAGATTGTACTTTCTATGTAGATCACAAAGAATATTGATCGGAATTATGATAGGATAAAATGACTATATACTTGAATCTGCTAACTAGAAAAAAGAATAGTTTTCAGAAAGCGATTATATTATACCTTGAAGGACACAATTCTTGATTAGTTCACTGGTATTTTTAGAATCAGATTTCGCTAAAATGTTCCTACGATGTTTTTTAACCGTTAAGGCACTAATAAAAAGTTTAGTTGCGATTTCATTATTGTTTAAACCATTACCAATTAGCTTAATAATATCCATTTCTCGTTTAGAAAATTCTTTTACTTCCATTTTACCCTCATTAAGACTTACATTCATAAAAGAAGGTTCTCCATTTAAACCAATAAATGAAATCTTATAAGTGTTTTGATTGCTTAGATGATCAATTACAGTGTGTATGTTTAATGATTTTCCATAACCTCCATTGTCATCCATGCTAAGCATTAAGGATTGATGATTGAACAGACTGTAGTCCCCATTCTTTAATCGGGCCCTAAAACTATAACTTATTTTATAACTCAAAAATTTTTTCCTATCCACTTTCTCCTGAAAGAATTTAGTTAGAAATGCTTCAGCTTTGATCACAAATTCGATGTCTTCCGGATGAATAACCCCAATTACATCATTAAGCGTGAAAGTTTCCTGGTCAAATCCGTGCATGTCGTAAATAGCAGGGCTTATATGTGAGAGTGACATATCGTAAAAATCTATAATATAGAAATAGAAGGGGCCGGTACTAATAATTGAATTTGTAAGATCATCAAAAAAAATTTGGTGTGATGGTGTAGTTTGAGCCGTTCTATTAGAAAGCCAAACATCATGAAGGGTTTGTATTTCAGCATTCATTGATACGGAGTTTTAGTAAGCAAATTAACAAAATAATGAGTTTAACTCAAATAAAAGTGGGTAAATATTGCAGAGAACTGTATGCTTGGTCAAATCAGTTACAAAAAACACAAAGTACTTAGTTATTTTTTTGCAGCGATGGATCTAATTATATTAACCATAATTTACCAAACTTGATATCAGTTTATTCTATTGATAATTAATTTTTTGTCTTTATCTTTAAAAAATAAATTTTAGTTCTACCATTAAGATTTTTACAACAATTTAAACGCATTAACATCAATACTATTAATGATTATTATATGGAAAAAAAATTAGTTATAGTATTCTTATTCTTTATAATAGGATGCCAAAACTATCATCATACAGTAGAGAGTCAAGGAAAAGAAAATCAAACGGTATCTATTGATAAAAGCGATATTATTTCATCTGATATTTTAACTGCTGAACAACAGGCAAAACTCACACCTGTTGAAGTATTGGAACGATTAAAAAGTGGCAATAAAGCTTTTGCTGAAGACAATTTAACGATTCGTAATACTACAGAAAGAGTGAGGAAGGCATCTTTAGGTCAATATCCAAAAGCGGTAGTACTATCGTGTCTTGACTCCCGTGTGCCCGTTGAAGATGTTTTTCATAGTGGCATTGGTAACTTATTCGTTGCCAGAGTAGCTGGGAATGTTGTAAATGATGATATTTTAGGAAGTTTAGAATATGCCTGTAAAGTTTCGGGCGCAAAATTAGTATTGGTGCTGGGACATGAATATTGCGGTGCTATTAAATCGGCTATAAGTGATGTCAAGTTAGGTAATATAACCTTGCTGTTGAATAAAATACAACCTGCAGTTAAAAAAGCTAGTATAGATTTTAAGGGTGAAAAGACACCTTCGAATGAAGCATTTGTAGAAGCAGTATGTGCTACAAACGTTGAACTTGCTATTGATCAAATTCGTCAGAGGAGCATTATTTTAAAAGAGATGGAACAAAACGGCCAAATACTAATAATTGGAGGTGTTTACAATATGAAAACTGGAGTGGTAGAGTTTTTCGATCCGTATCAAACAATCCACAATAAGTGAACTTATAAACAGGTGCCTATTTATTCAAAAATGGATAATAAAAATAAGTAAAAAAATACGTTTTTATAGTGCTCATTTTTGAGTTCTGAAAACAAAGAATCCCCGTTAAAATACTATATAATGGCGTTTTAATGGGGATTCTTTGCTGGGTAATATTTTGTAAAAACTACTTGCCGATGCAATATCTAACTTCTCTTTTCTTTTAAGAGTTTAAGAGGGTATAGGTGTACATGAATTTTAGTTGTTTAACAATGAAAACAACAATTGATGATATTAAAAATAATTCGTACTTGATTACTTTTTAATTTCGGTAAAACTAAGAAATGGTAATTTTATTAAATTTCAAATGCCAGGAAATTTCGTTCTAGTTGCTGTTTTTTTCAAGAATACACTTATTTATTTATGTCATCATATAGTTTATCGACTACTTTTTCCAAAATTTCTCCTGTTTCATTAAAGCTAGTATTTGTCAATATAGATATCCCGATATTTTGTTTAGGATAAATTACAAACCAATTCTGCATTCCGTATATACCTCCGTGATGTCTGTAAATTAATTCATTACCATTTTCTAATATGTACCAATGATAACCTTCCCAAAAATCGGAGCCTTCTTTATATAATTTTTTGTGTGATTCATTTACAACAACATTTGACTGGTCAAGTTGCAATTTCATATATTTTACTAAATCTGTAGTAGTAGAATGCAATCCTGAAATTCCTCCCCATAAAGTTCTATTGAAGTTGGGCATTAACTCGTTTTTATCGTTGTAACCTTTTACCAATCTTATTCTTTCATTATCATTAAGTGTAAATTTGGTTTGGTTCATTTTATTTGGTTTCAAAACAAATTCAGTTACCAATTCCTCGAAAGGTTTTTGATACACTTTTTCAAGTATATAAGCTGTTAACTCTGGAGCCGTGTTTGAATAGGAGTATGTTTCTCCAGGAATTGTTTCAATTTTGATTAATTTCAATCCTTCCAAAAAAGCCGTTTTATTTTCGCCTTTTATAGGGAAATTAGGAAACCCACTCGTATGCGTGAGAAGATGCCTAATTTTTATAGGTTTACCTTTAAACTCTAAATTGGGATAAGGTTCGTTAAGATAAATTCTAATATCATCATCTAAATTTATTTTTTTATCAATTACGGCTTTAGCGGCTACATAACCGGTAAAAGTTTTAGTTACAGAAGCTAATTCATAAAGTGTTGAATCGTTTGGTTTGTTTCCTTTTCCAATAGATAATTCTCCAAAATGTTTTATTGTGGATTCCCCATTTTTAAATACTGCTACTGAAACAGAATGAAATCTTTTGTCCTCTAATAACCGATGAACATTTTTGGTAATCGCATTTCCAATATTTTGGTTATTACTTTGCTGTTTACTTTTACAGCCAAGTAAGGCAAGAATCAAAAATGCAGTTAAATGTTTTATTGTCATAATTGTTAGTTTGATTATATGTTTCTGTGGTTAAATAAAATATAGTGGTTTACGGTTTTGCTATCTAGCGCATTTCTTTTTTTAAATTTTAAAAAAAGAAACTTTGTAATTTATTCATTTATAGATTTATAGTTGCTGGTGTGTCTTATGACGGCTATAAAAAAAGGTTAAATAAATCCTGTTTTATTTAACCTTTTTTAATTCACTAAGCTTTATCGTGAAAAATAATTTTTGCTAAGATATTGAAAAAATAATTTTTAGTTTTACGGGAAAGCGTAAGTAGTAAAGAAATATCTTTTTTTAATACCGTTTTTGCTTCAGTGATAACCACCGAGAATTATAAATAACTTTTTCAAGATTTTGGTAAAAAAAGAATAACACAATCCATTATATCTGATTTCGTCAAATATTTACTTTTTTATTAACTGTAATTTTTTTTAAAGTAAAAATATAAAAACGATTTAGTTTAGGTTTTTAGTTTTCATACGTAAACAGTGTTCAGTTCCTAAATAGAGTGGATCTCCGTGTTTTTCAGACCAAAAACCTTCTAGTACATCTGCAGTGATACATTTATAAACAGCAATTCCTTTGTAAGTTTTATTTTCATCTCCTTTATAACTAAAGTTAATGACTAGAATATTATCTTTAAAGAAACCGTGACCTTTTTGTTGCTGAGTGTTGTTAATAAGCCATTGAGCAATAATCCGATTGTTTTCATCTAAAGTTAAACTCAAAATACCTTTGTAAGTTGTCTGATTACTCTCATCCTGATTGCTTCCGGAAATGGAATAATTACCAATTAAATCTTGTACAGTCATTTATTTCCCAATACAGAAATTTGCAAAAATATTTCCTAACAATTCGTCGTTAGAAACCTGACCGGTAATAAGACCAAATTGGTACAAAGCTTCGCGAATATCAAGTGCAATAAGATCGCTGGAAAGATTAGTTTCAAGTCCGAATTTTACTTTCTGAATTTCATCTAATGCTTTAAGTAAAGAATCGTAATGTCTTGTATTGGTTACTATCGTTTCATTATTTCGAAGTGCTCCGGTATTGACAAAAGAAAGTAATTCATTTTTTAAATCATCAACACCAATTTTCTCTTTAGCCGAAATTAATAATAGCTTTGCATTTAAATTTTCAAGCTTATTGGTGATGTTTGCAACTTCATCAGTAGACAATATATCTTTTTTATTGACGACAATTAGCAGAGGCTTTAACGGGTACTTATTTTTGATTTGTTCAATTTCAGAAACAAACTCAGAACTTGAAACCTGAAACTTGAAACCGTCGAATAAGTAAATCACAACCTGTGCCTGGTCGATTTTTTCAAATGTTTTTTTGATTCCGATGCTTTCTACAACATCCTTGGTTTCGCGAATTCCTGCTGTATCAATAAATCTAAAACCAATTCCGCCAATCACTAATTCATCTTCGATTGTGTCGCGTGTTGTTCCTGCGATATCAGAAACAATGGCACGTTCTTCATTTAACAAGGCATTGAGTAAAGTAGATTTACCCACATTTGGTTCTCCAACAATGGCTACCGGAATACCGTTTTTAATAACATTACCAACGGCAAAAGAATCAATCAGACGTTTTAGAACAAATTCAATTCGATTTAATAACTCATGAAATTGTGTACGGTCTGCAAATTCTACATCTTCTTCGGCAAAATCCAGTTCCAGTTCGATTAGAGAAGCAAAATTTAAAAGCTCTTCACGGAGTTTGGCTATTTCGTTGCTAAAACCACCGCGCATTTGCTGCATAGCGATTTGGTGCGAAGCTTCGTTATCTGATGAAATCAAATCGGCAACGGCCTCTGCCTGCGATAAATCAAGTTTTCCGTTTAGGAAAGCTCTAAGTGTAAATTCTCCCGGATCAGCCATTCGGCATCCTTTTCTTAAGAGCAGCTGAATAATTTGCTGTTGGATATAAGTTGAGCCGTGACACGAAATTTCAATCGTATTTTCGCCTGTGTAGGAGTTAGGTCCTTTAAAAACAGACACCAATACTTCATCCAATGTTTTTGAGTCATCAACAATATGACCCAAATGTAAAGTATGTGTTTTTTGTGTGGTTAAGTCCTTGTTCTTTATGGATTTAAAAACAGAGTTTCCGATCGTAATAGCGTCAGAACCTGAAATACGTATGATAGCAATAGCTCCAGCTCCTGATGGAGTAGCCAATGCAACTATAGAATCTTGATTTATCATGTTGCAAAGGTATAAAAAAAGGCACAAAGTTACGAACTCAAAGCTTGCTTGAAAATGAGGTTTATAGTTTTTCTAAACGCTAATTTTAATAAAATTTTAAATGTTAAAATACTGATAATTATCAGTTTGATTTGAACCTAGAATGATTAAATTTGAGAAACAAACCTTTAATCTCAAACAAAATGAAAAAGATATTATTTCCAACAGATTTTTCTGAAGCGGCAACAAATGCTTTTGTTCACGCTTTAGAATTTGCTAAGATTGTAAACGCCGAACTCGTTTTGTTGCACACTTTTGAAATTCCGGTTTACGATAGCCAATTTTTCCCCGAAAATTATGCATCAATCTATAGTTCTATTGAATTGGCAAAGTTTGAAATGTTTAAAGATGAGATCCCGAAGCTTAGAACCATTGCAGCTGAGCGAAAATTGGATAACATTGTCATCAAACATCGTTTAATGGATGGTGACTTAGTTTTCAATCTAAAAAAAGCAGTAGAAGAGGACCATATTGATTTTGTAATCATGGGAACTTCTGGGGTTTCAGACTGGACAAAATTTTTCCTTGGATCAAATACGAGTTCAGTAATTTCAGAGGTTAAGGTTCCTGTTTTGTGTATCCCTGCAGATGCAAAATTCAAAAAAATAAAAATAATTGGTTTTACAACGCGTTATCGTGAAAAAGACAAAGCCGAGCTTCGTAAAGTTCTGGAAATTGCCAGAAAAACAAATGCAAAAGTAAAAAGCCTCTATGTAAGAACTTCAAATACTGATGTTCCAGATACTACAATTAAAGAATGGGATAAAGAATTTGCGAATGAAAATGTAGAATTTTTGGTCCTGCCAAGTGATGAAGTAAAAGAAACTATTCTTGATTTTGTACTTTATAAAGATGTAGATGTTTTAACGGTTATCACGCACAAAAAATCTTTCTTTGAAAGTATTTTTGAATCCAGTTTCTCAAAAAAAATAACCAAAGAAGTTTCGATACCTGTTTTGGTCATGCATGAAACCTAAAATCTATTAGAGATTTAATACCGGAATGTAAGTGTAAAACCTATATTTGTGTTTCATTAAATTTAAGGAATGGAAGCATATCAGAATAAAGTTGAGCACTATACAATACTTTTTAATAAAATCAACAAAAAATACAATAGCATTAGTATTCTGCGTCTTTTAAGCGTATTTCTGTGTTTGTTCTTATTGTTTTATTACATAAAAACCAATGAAATACTTTACGTAGCTTTTGCTTTTTTGTCTTTTGTTGGTTTTCTTTTTTTAATGCGAATTCATTCTGCTCTGTCTTTTCAGCGGGAACTTACTAAAGCAATTTTGAAATTAAATCAGAATGAAATTACCTATTTAAAAAGAGAAAAGATTCCTTTTGAGAACGGAATAGAATTTAATGATTTTAGCCATCCCTATGCTTATGATCTGGATGTTTTTGGAGATCATTCACTGTTTCAAAATCTAAACAGAACCGCTACTTACATTGGTAAAAAGACATTGGCAAATCAATTGCTGAAGTTATCTTCCAATGAAACTATTCTTGAAAATCAGAAAGCAATCGACGAATTAAAAACAAAAATAGATTGGCGTCAGGACTTTATGGCTTTGGCAATGATAAGTTATGACACAAAAGAATCTTATAGCTCTTTAATTTATTGGAATTCATTTAAAAATAATGTTTTACCTAAAGTTTTAATTGCAATATTGGTTATTTTTCCAACCTTATTTTTAGGCTTTTTAGCAGCATACTTTTTTACATCAAAAACAATTTTATTATCCTATCTGAGTTATATTTTTATTGCCAATATGATTGTTTTGGGAAGTTGCTTTAAACGGATACAGTCGGAGATTGCCAAAGCCGATAATGTAGATAAAATCATCAAACAATACAGTTTATTGGTTCAGAAGATCGAAACTGAATCTTTTCAGTCAAAAAGATTAATTGATTTACAACAACAGCTTATTTTTAGAAATACAACCGCAAGCAAACATTTAAAAGACCTTTCGGAGTTGTTTTCTAGAATGGATACCATTAATAATTTTGTAACTGCAACTGTCTTTAACGGAATGTTTTTGTTTAATCTGCACGTTTTGAAGGCGCTTTTAAAATGGAAACAAAATTATTCGGCTGAACTTGAAAAATGGATAGATATTATTGGTGAATTTGAAGCGTTGAATAGTTTAGCAAATTTGGCATACAATAACCCGGATTTTGTTTTCCCTGAAATCAATTCAGAATATAAAATTGGGTTTTCAAATCTGAGTCATCCGCTATTAAATCTGGCAACCAGAGTAGGGAATGATACTCATTTTTATCCTGAATCCTTCATGATTCTGACCGGTTCAAACATGTCGGGTAAAAGTACTTTTTTGAGAAGTTTGGGAATCAATATGGTTTTAGGAGGGATAGGTTCAGTTGTTTGTGCTTTAAAAGCTAACATTCACCCACTTCCAGTTTTAGTTTCAATGCGATTGTCTGATTCGTTAGCGGATAGTGAGTCTTACTTTTTTGCTGAAATTAAACGTTTAAAACAAATTATGGACGCGTTAGAAGAACGTCCTGCTTTTGTTTTGTTAGATGAAATTCTAAGAGGAACAAACTCCGATGATAAACGAAACGGAACAATTGAAGTGGTTAAAAAAGTAATTGCTAAAAATGCGATTGGTGCCATTGCTACGCACGATATTGAGGTATGTTTGACAACAAATGAATATCCTGATGTTTTAACGAATCAGTGCTTTGAAGTTGAAATTAAAAATAACGAACTTCATTTTGATTATAAACTTCGTAACGGAATTTGTAAAAATAAAAGCGCAACTTTCCTGATGCAGAAAATGGGAGTAATTTAGAAGGTTTGAGCGTAGATTTTAATTGAAACGCTTCTATTATAATTTGTAATTGAAGTCTAATTTTGTAGTTTTCTCTTATTAGAAATATTAAAAACAGGAGAAGAAAAAAAGTAAATTATTACTTTGCTTTTTGAAACACTACAATGAAGTATGTAAGAAAAAGCAAAGTAGTAATTAAAAATAGTATGGTGGTTTTTAGATGAACATACTAAACAAAAATCCTGAAGCTATAGTTACAGCTATAGTGACCAGACCAGGCAACATAAAACTATGATTGACTACATATTTTCCTATTCGGGTAGTACCTGTACGATCAAAGTCCATTGCAGCAACCAGCGTGGGATAGCCTGGTAAAATAAAATCAGCATTAACAGCAGGAAACATGGCAATAAGATGTGGTTGTCCAATTCCTAATGCCAATCCTATTGGCATCATGATTTTTGTCGTTGCGGCCTGACTGAATGTTAACGCTCCCATAATGATTAACGCAAAAGTAAAAGTAAAGGGATACTCTGATGTGATGTCTCTGAAAGTACTTTCGATTAATTTGTTGTTCGCCCCCATAAAAGTAGCACTCATCCACACGACTCCAAGAACTGATACAAGAGCTGTTGCCATAGAAGTAAACAGACTCATTTTGGATACTAACATAGGGGAGGTTTTTGTAACGATCATTATAAGTGCCGAAGCCGATAGTGTAATCATAATAATCAATCCGGTAAGATTAACAGCTCCATCTGCTCCTACAGCAAAACCTGCTTCTCCTTCTCCTACATGAGGAAGAAATTGTGGAAAAGCCCCGAAAATAATAATAAGCAATATAGCACTCGCGAATATGAAAACGGCTGTTTTAGCACCTGGTTTTAACGTTCTGTCTGATTCAGATGTTTTATCTATACTTTCGGCAAATACAGGGTCCTTCATTTTTTCGATAAACTCAGGGTCTTCATTGAGTTCTTTGCCTATTTTCCAAACTGAAAAAACACCTGCGGCAATTCCTATGAGACAAGCAGGGATACATATCTTCATGATATCGACAACAGCGGTAGAATAGGCAAGTATAGCTGCTAAGGAGGCTGTTGCAGCACTCATTGGGCTTCCGGTAAGTGCCATATGAGAGGCGATAACAGAAATACTTAATGGTCGTTCAGGTCGTATTCTTTTCTTAGCAGAAACTTCTGCTATAATTGGAAGCAGTGAATACACTATGTGCGCGGTACCGGCGAAGAGACATAAGAAATAAACGGTAAATGGCGCAATAAAAGTAATGTACTTGGGGTTGCGTCGTATAATTTTCTCAGCGATACTAACTAGATAATCTAAACCTCCGGCGGCCTGTAATGTAGCTGCAGTAGTTACAATGGCCAGAATGATCAAAAGTACCGCTACAGGTGGCTCCGCAGGGCGCATATGAAAAAACAAGACAAATATAAGTAGTCCGATCATTCCCATTACTCCCAGACCAATTCCTTTAAGTCTCGATCCAATAAGAATCATGGCAAGCAGTATGGCAAATTGTAGTAGTATCATATAGTGATGAATTTGAAGATTAACAAGATTGTTTGTGAATTGAATCTTACTCGAAAGTTACTGATAATGTTGTAAATGTGGTAAGTAAAGATTTTAAAAATGGAAAAAATAATCTTGTAACTCTTTTTTATTCTTTGATTTCGTTAGCCCAAGCATCAATAAAATTCTTGCTTTTTGTGGGCTAAGATTATCAGATACTATAGTCCCTAGTTCATTGTCGTTGGTCTCACCGTCTAATACGACTCTGCCTTCAATGCAACGACTTGCACGGCATACAGAGATATTTGCTTTGGTTGCTTTTTGAATAGCATCGGTAAAAGCTTTAGAGAAATTCCCGTTTCCAACACCGGCTATTATAATACCATCTACTTTTTGTTTTACCAAATAATCGATATAATCAGCTGAGGCATCGGCATACATATATACAATTTCAACTTTTGGCAGTTTTGTGTTTGTATTCACTTCAAAAGGTCTTCCTTTAGTGGTTTCTCTCACGGATGATTTATAGTATTCTACACGACCGTCATAAACTTCTCCAAGTGGTCCCGAATCTGGCGATTTAAAAGCATTTACTTTAGTTGTACTGGTTTTGGTCACTTCTCTGGAGTCATAAATTGATTCATTAAAAGAAACTAAAACGCCACGTTTTCTACTTTTAGGGTCGGCAGCAACCGTAATAGCATCAAACAGGTTTTTAGGACCGTCAGCACTAATAGCTGTTGCCGGACGCATAGAGCCCGTAATTACAACAGGTAATTCATGTGGAAGGACCAAATTAAGAAAATAGGCAGTTTCTTCCTGCGTATCGGTACCATGTGTTATAACAACGCCATCGGCTTCATTTTTACTAAATATTTCATTGATACGAGTAGCTAGTTTTTTCCATATTTCAAGACTCATGTCCTGACTGCCTACAGAAGATATTTGCTCTCCGCTGATGTCTGCAATCGAATTTACGCTCGGAATGCTTCCTATAAGATCGGATATTGGAATTTTACCCGCAGTATAGCCGGCTCTATCCAAAGACTTTCCCTCACCTGCAATAGTTCCACCCGTAGCAAGAATTATGATTCGGGGTTTTTGTTGTCCAAAGGTTATAGATGTCGCGATGCACAACAAAAATACGAGTACTAATTTTTTCATTTTTTTTATTATTTATTTGGTTAATCCTGATATTAGAAATTGAATAACATTCCAAAATTGATTCGAACGGCGTTAGCCCCTTGAGTGTTTCCATCTGCATATTGTAATTGTTTGTAGCCTATTTGTGGTTCAAGTCCGACAGTAAGGAAATCAAAAAAGTCATAAGATGCATTAAGCGTAAACTGGTAATTGGTCATACGGTCCCAACCGGCCTGTGTGGCAGCTCCGTCATAAAAATGATTGTAAGAGGCCATAATCATGGAATGAAATTTTTTATTGAAGAAACGTTCGTACGAAATAAAACCTGCATGTACAGGCAAAAGGTCTAGTTTTCCCGAATAATCTGATCGGGCAAAACCATCTAGCCCCGAACCACCTACAGCCAGAAAATAATCACCGATTCCTTTACCTATTGTCCATTGCGCCTGAAGATTATTTGTTAAGCCTGATTTTTTTCTAAAAAAGATACTTGTAATTGCTGTAATACCGCCACCATTTTGAGAAGCAAAATCAAATTGTGTTTCTCCGGCCGCAACATTTTCAGAATCGTAAGCAACACTACGATAAAGTCCGGCCACTTTTATAAAGCCTTTGTTGTCAAAAGCATATCTTATGCCTGCAACAGCATCAGGTGCTCTGGAGGGCGCGTAATCTACACCTTGAGTGGGGTTTAGGGTGTAATCGTATAAGCGGCGTGGTTCCATATACTCCGCAGAAAGCTCAAAAGCAGTGTGTCCGTTTTCTTTAAAGCGAGCAGTGTAGCGTACCTGAATTCTGCGGGAAAGTACCATACCTGTAGGGCCATCCCAATCGAGTAATGGTGAAGGCCACAAGGAGGAGTCTCCAAAATTTGACCAGGTTTGACCTACCGTCCAATGATCGTATTGAACCCAGGCATGGCGTAGTCTGAATTGAGAAGTGTTATTTGCTCCTTCAAAATCGGCCTCAAGCATTGATTTTATTTCTTTTCCATTATTGAGTTGTATTGTACTTACAAAACGCAATTGCGATTGTCGCATGTCCATGCTAAAAGCAGGTATGTCTTTTCCTGAAACATCATTTTTATGAATAAGAAATGAGCTATTACCACTGAGACTTCCTCTGACATCGTAAATTCCGTTTAATTTTAATCTGCCGATAAGTTTTGCAGTCAATTTTGGTTTTCCATTTAAAGTATCTTTTGATTCAACTGACATAAACTGGGCTTGTACAGAGCTGGATAATAGCAAAGCGGAACAACAGAGGATCAATGCTAAAAGTTTATTTTGTTTCATAATTAATAAAAAATTTGAGGTAAAATAAAGGTTGCTGGCTATGTTTTTTTTATTGCTAAGCTCAAGTAATAGATTTGAATCAATTAAGCTATGCTAAATAGAAATGTCTCTTAATGCTAAAGATGGTATTAGATAGGTGTAGATTATGTAGAATAAGTATAGAGTTGAAATCGAAAATACCTTTGGAATATTTGTGTTACCAAACATGTGATAAAAAATAAAAATCTTAAGCGGTAGGATAACATCTTTTTCATAAAATCTCAGGATTAGATTTAATATATAAAAGTCGATTCATACAAATATAGGAAAAAACACTGCAAAATCTTACAAATAAAACAGTTAAAAGCTGAAAAATTTACAATTATGCAATTGAGTGTGTTAAATCAATTGAATTTAAAAGGGTTAGGTGCAAAAAAATAATATTACAGGAGTATGTAAATAGCGCCGAAGAATTTAAGTCGAACTTTTTTTGATGCAAAAAGTAATATAAATGACTTACTCTGTTTTAAGGATAAATTATAATCTCAGATATTCATACAGTTAAAGAATGAATTTGTTTGAATATCTGAGATGTAGAGCTATTGAAGGTTATTTTTTTAGAATTGAGCTCCAGGTTAATAAAGCTGTTCTAAAATAGTTATTTCTGCATTTCTTTGATCGTATTCACAAAAGCCTCCACTGGCTGAGCTCCGGAAACGGCATATTTTCGGTCAAAAACAAAAAACGGAACTCCTTGTACACCAATCTGATTTGCTTCATGTATATCAGAATGAACATCATTTAAGAAAAGGCTTTCGTTTTCTACGACTTCTTGCACTTCTTTTGGGTCTAAACCAGCTTCAATACCCAATTTGATTAGGGTTTGGGAATCGTTTAAATCTTTTCCGTCTGTAAAATAAGCTTTAAAGAAAATTTCTTCCATTTGATCGCCAAGATTTTTGGTTTTGGCCAAATGAATGATACGGTGTGCCGTTAGTGAATTTGAAATTATTGCTTTATCAAAGTGATAGTCCAAACCTACGCTTTTTGCACGTTCTGTGACACCTTTATGCATTTCGATGGATTGCTCAATAGAAAAACCTTTTCGCTCCGCCAAAAAGGTATAAACATCTTTACCTGATTGCGGTGTGATGGTTGGATCAAGCTGAAAGCTTTTCCATTCAATTTCAAATTTATCATTTGGAAATTCAGCTAAAGCTGTTTCCAGTTGTCTTTTTCCGATATAACAAAACGGACACATGATGTCCGACCAAATTTCTATTTTCATATTACAAAAATAAGAAAAATTTGTTTTAGGTTTCAAATTCAAGTTTGTGTTGATTTCAACGTAAAGAGTTTTCAACGTTTTTAGGCAAATCTTTGCGAACTTTTACATTTATAACATACATGCAGAGTATAGAAGAACCTAGCGCACTTTGCCGTAAAAATCAGCTCAATCCTTGATCGCATTCAACCAGAAACTTAAAACTTGAAACATCTACCCAGAAACAAAATAAAAAACCGCAAATCTTAAAAAAAGAATTGCGGTTTCTAGGTATAAAAAATGGTTGGTTAATAGCGATGTTATTTTTTTTTACAATGATATGTCTTTAATTTGAAACTAAAAAAAATCTCTGTAACAAAAAGAAGTTTTGATGTTAACTATTTAACATTACAGGCATTACCAGCATTGTAACGGTTTCTCCTTCTTCTAAACCATCTACTGGTGTAAGGATTCCTGCTCTGTTAGGTAATGACATCTCCAACATAATCATATCTGATTGCAGGTTAGTTAGCATTTCAGTTAAAAAACGGGAGTTGAAACCAATTTGAAGATCATCTCCTTGATAATCACAAGTTAATCTTTCTTCGGCTTTGTTAGAGTAATCGATATCTTCTGCGGAAACATTTAATTCGGCTCCGGCAATTTTTAAGCGAATTTGGTGTGTAGTTTTGTTTGAGAAAATTGCCACACGTTTAACTGAACTTAAAAATAAAGAACGGTCTATCATTAATTTGTTTGGATTTTCTTTTGGAATTACCGCTTCGTAGTTAGGGTATTTTCCATCAATCAAACGACATGTTAAAATATAATTGTCAAATGAGAAAGTCGCATTTGAATCGTTGTATTCAATTTTTACTTCGGCATCAGAAGTTCCTAAAATACTTTTTAAGATATTTAAAGGTTTCTTTGGCATAATAAAATCAGCTACCTGTGATGCTTTTACATCTGTACGGGCATATTTTACTAATTTATGAGCATCTGTTGCTACAAAAGTTAATCCTTCAGGAGAGAATTGGAAGAAAACTCCGGACATTACCGGACGTAAATCATCATTTCCGGCAGCAAAAATAGTTTTACTTACTGCAGTTGCCAAAACATCAGCAGGAACAAGTGTAACTGACGGTTCTTCAAGACTCACTGATTTTGGAAATTCTTCACCGGCAGCATATGCTAAAGCATATTTCCCAGAGTTAGAACTAATCTCAACAGTATTGTTCTCTTCAACCGTAAAAGTTAAAGGCTGTTCCGGAAACGTTTTTAAAATTTCAAGTAAAAGTTTAGCAGGCACGGCAACGCTTCCTTTACTTGTAGAATCGATTGATAATGTAGCAGACATTGTAGTCTCAAGATCCGAAGCCGAAACTGTCAATTCGCTGTTGTCTAGTTCAAATAAAAAGTTGTCTAAAATAGGCAACGTATTGTTGCTGTTAATTACACTACCTAAAACCTGTAATTGTTTTAATAAGTACGAACTCGATACTATAAATTTCATCTCTATTGTTTTATTTTTTTGCTCTTTTCTTTAGTTTTTCCTCAACTAAGATAGGTTTTACAAATATATCGTAAACAATCTTAAGTTTAGCAATTTTTTTATTAACATCTACTTACTGTATTTTCTTTTTCGCATATAGGTAAATGCGAGTCCAAAAATCAATAAAATTAGAATTGGAAGTCCGATAGTTATGAATTGCGTGAGTGTGTAATTTTCATAAACTTTCTCTTTGTCTAATAATGGAAGATTAACATCTTTACTTCTAATGTTAATAAGTCCGGTATCATCCAGCAAATAATTAATACAATTCATTATAAAATCTTTGTTGTCGTACAGGTTTCCGGTACGCTGATCATAGCCCAATTCGACTGGCATCATATTTTTGTCCAACTGATTTCTGGCCAGATCGCCATCGGCTATGACAATCATTTTATTTGGTTTTCCTTTTGCTAAAAAAGAGTTTTCTTTAAAAGGTAAAACACGATTCTCAAAAGCGGAATGGAATGATCCTTCTAATAAAACAGAAAGCGGAATATTTCCTTTGTTTGAATAATCCTGAGGAGAAGTTTTTTCAGTTACAATATTTAAGTTGATGGGAGCAGGAGTTCCAATTGCTTTCGAGTATTGAGAGGATTGCAGTAAAACCGTTTTTTTAATTCCGTTCTTTAAAGTATCAATCGGACTCGCAAAATCAAATCGGATTCCGCCCAAATTTTTCACAATCGGATGTTGGCTGGTCGGGTACACTTGTGGAGCGTATTTCCATACAAAGTCCTGATATTGTGTAGCGCTACCTTGCTCGCCGGTAGCCAGTTTAATTGGGCTTCCCTGTTCGTCTTTGATCAGATCAGGATTGATTCTGAAGCCATATTTAAAAAACATATCGTTCAGATTCAGATCTCTTGGGTACGCCAGAGTTGCGCCTGCCTGGTTGTAAAGACTATCCATGTCGGCAGCTACCTGATCTATTAGCCATAATGTTTTGCCTCCATTCATGATGAACTGATCTAAAACCTGTTTTTCTTCGTCAGAGAAAGTTTCTGTAGGTTTTGAAATAATAGCTAAGTCGTATTTTTTAAGAGCAGCTAAAGTTTCAGTCGGACTTTTGGCTACAGAGTCTAATGTGAATGGACCAATATAATAGCTTTCGCGAATTTGCTGTAACATTTTGGCAATGTGAATCTCGTTCAATTCTCCATTCCCTTTTATAATGGCAACCTTCTTTTGTCTGTCTTTACTAATTTTATTGATGGCATCAGCAATTGAATATTCTAAATGCTGAATTGATCCTGTTACTTTTTGTGTTGTAGAGGCTCCCATTATGTTTTTCAACAAGGGAATATTGACTTCTTTATTGTTGTAAACCGCAACAGCCCACGGGAAAACCATAGCCTGTGATTGTTTTCCTTTGTCGTCTACCGTAATATTTATGGGTGTAAGACCTTTTTGATAAAGCGATTTGATAACATCCATGCTTTCGTCTTCGTTTTCTAAAGGATTAACGAATTCAAAAACAATATTGCTGTTATACGCCTGAAATTCCTCCAATAACTGACGGGTTTCTTGTTGGAGGCGTCTAAAATCTGCCGGAAGTTCACCCTGCATATAGATCTTGATCGATAATGGATTTTTAACCTGTTTTATGATCTGTAAAGAAGTTTCAGATAAGGTATATCGTTTGTCTTTGGTTAAATCGAATCGGTGAAAAAATAAACTTCCCAATACATTTAAAACGATTAAAACAAAAACAGTAATCCCTAATGTTTTAATATTTTGTTGAGTAGATGACTTCATTACGCTTTAAATGATTTTAATTGATAAACAGTAAACGACAGAAACAATACGGTGATGCTTAAAAAATAAATTACATCACGGGTATCGATTACGCCCCGACTCATACTTTTAAAATGATCCTGCATGCCAAATGCCGTAACAATGGTGGAAGATCCCGGAATTAATGAAGCCAGTCCTTCAAAGCCAAAATAAAGAAGAAAACATAGAAAAACCGCAATAATAAAGGCTACAATCTGATTTTCAGACAGGGTAGAAGTAAAAATTCCAATTGCAGAATAAGCTGCAATCAAAAACAACAATCCGAAGTATGAACCTATAGTACTGCCCATATCAATATTCCCTTCAGGAGAACCTAAATTAGATATTACTTTTACGTAAATAAACGTTGGAATAATTGCTAAAACAATTAATAAGAGAGAGCCAATAAATTTTCCGTTTACGATTTCCCAAATCGATAAAGGTTTTGTTAACAACAACTCTAGTGTTCCTTGCTTTTTTTCATCAGAGAAACTTCTCATAGTAACTGCAGGAATCAGGAAAATTAGAATCCACGGAGCTAAAGTAAAGAAAGGAGTCAAATCCGCATAACCAGTATTTAATATGTTGTAGTCTCCTTCAAATACCCATAAGAATAATCCATTACTAATTAGGAAAATGGCAATGACCAGATAGCCAATAGGAGAACCAAAAAAGGATTTTATTTCTCTTAAAATGATTGATTTCATGTATAACGTTTATTCGTTTATTTGTTTAATCGTGTAATTTTTTTTGTTTAAGGTTTCAAGTTTCAGGTTGCTTTCCTTTGCGAACTTTGCGTTTTATCAAACCTTTTAAATATCATCTTTGCGTTAAAAGATTCCAATTTTCAAATCCAGTATATAACATGAAACATGAAACATGAAACATGAAACTAATCTAAACTAACCAGCTTATCCACACTCCACGCTTCGGGTTTGGCATTGAAAAGTTTTTTTGTAAAGTCCCAAACAGAATTAAAAAGTTCAGATTGTCTGTAATTTTCCAAGTCTTCTACAGTTTCCCAATAGCTATAGGTGAAGAAAATGCATTTATCATTTTTATCCTGATACAGTTCTAAAAAACGATTTCCATCAGCATTTCGTATTTTGTCTTTCACACTTTCAAAATTCTCCAGAAAAGCAGGAATTTTTTCTTCGTGAAAACTCATTTTGACTATTCGAACAAACATATTTGTAATTTTAGATATCTGATTTTAGATTGAAAATCTATTATAAGCGCGCAAAAGTACCAAAATTGATTCTTCTTTTTAATACAATTACTTTTTTTGAAGAAAAAAATATAAACGAAACGCCTATTTTGTCAATACTTCTTTTATTTGATTATAATTGAGCAAGTCTTTGAAAAAAGTAAATACAGCTCTTCCGTTTGGTTGAGTATTGATTAATATTTTTTCTTTTGTTACCCTAATAATTGTAATAGTTTGACCTTGATCTAAAAAGGAGGTGCTTGTGTTTAGTTTGATGATTCCGCTGGTATTAGAATTCGCCATTAAAGTCCATCCATTTATTTCTAGTAATTTTCCAATTTCATTTGTAGATAGATCTTTGCTGAAATTTAATTCTTTGAATTTTCTCTCACTTTCTATTCTGAAAATTATATAAATCAAAACAATTACTGCAAAGATAATTAATCCTAAAGAAGTTGAATCTTTATCATATTTGCTAAAACCGGCATAAATAAAAATAAAGGGAAAAATTAGGCTGAAATAATTTGAAATATACTCAAAATGAGTAATTGGCCACTTTAAGTTATTAACGATATACTTTTTTTTATTAGAATCCATCTAGCAATCAATATTGATTTTCTAAGTTAAAAATTTAATCGTAATCACATCTCTGTAATTCAACCCTAACAGACTGTTTGCAGAGCCCACCTTGGAAGGATTGCTTCTGAAAATTGCAATTTCAAGAAACCCGGCTTCGTTAAAAATAGCTAACTTTTCGCCTTCATAGGTTTTTATTGGATATTTTTCCGAACTCGCAATTGCTGAATAATTGGGTAAAATAGTCTTGATGCTTTTGGGTTTCATCACAATTTCATAAGATCGTCCTTTAGCAACTTCGTTAAATTGTCTTTTAGAGATATTGGTGACTACATTTCCAAAATGATCGATATAGATCACATACCCTTTTATAGAATTGTTATCACTGGCAATTACAGGCTGTAGCTCTGTGATTTGCTTTATTTCTTTAATTTCCTTACCAATAACATTAAGAAGTCCGCCTTTAGAAATATGACAGGCTACTTTTATAAAAATATCCAAATCACTAAACTCACTCGGGAATCGATCGTGTATATTGACGGCAACAATTTTCTGTGGAACAATCTTTTGCGTAAGCATGCTCAAAATACCATTATCGGCACAAATAAAGTAGTGATCGTTCCATTGCATGGCGATATGTTGATTTTCTTTATTGCGTTCGATATCTACTCCGATCAGGTGGACAGTTCCTTTTGGAAAGCTTAAATAGGATGCGCCGATAACGTAACTTGCTTCGGCTGTGTTAAATGGGTCAATGTCATGCGAAATGTCAACAAGTGTAACCTCTGGATACTCAGATAATATTTTACCCTTTAGCGAACCAACAAAGTGGTCTTTTAAGCCGTAATCGGTAGTGAGGGTAATTATTGACATAATTTTGTTTATAACTATTGGTAGTATTTAAATCTAATTTTCATTAAATTTGAGAAATGCAAAGCTAGTAATAGTAATTACAAAAACGAAAAAATGAAATGATAAATTGCAATTATTGATCTGAGTTTTCAGTCTCAGTCACACTAACTGAAAACCACCATTGATACTGCGACTAAAAAAGACCCGACAACTACTGATTTATAAAAACTGATTTATTTTTAATTTAAAACTATCTCATTTGAACGAAAGAATTATCGAGCTCATAGACATCGCTCCAAAAGACTTTTGGGGCGCTCAAGACACTCATCTTGAAATCATTAAAAAGTACTACCCAAAGCTTAAAATAGTAGCGAGAGGTACCACTTTGAAAGCATTTGGCGAAAAAGAAGTTTTGGATGAATTCGAAAAAAGGTTTCAGAGGCTTATGCTTCATTTTACCCGATACAACAACATTGACGATAATGTAATCGAACGCGTAATCATGAGTGATGGTCAGGATGAAAAAAAAGCATACGATCATGACAAGATACTAGTTCATGGTGTTGGCGGTAAAATTATTAAAGCCATGACGCCTAACCAGCAGTTACTGGTAGATACCATCAAAAAAAATGACATGGTATTTGCGGTCGGACCTGCCGGAACCGGAAAGACTTACACAGGTGTTGCAATGGCGGTAAAAGCACTTAAAGACAAAGAAGTAAAAAGGATCATATTGACGCGACCAGCGGTAGAAGCAGGAGAAAACCTGGGTTTTTTACCTGGCGATATGAAGGAAAAACTGGATCCTTATATGCAGCCTCTTTACGATGCTTTACGAGATATGCTTCCCAATGAAAAGCTCGAAGATTACATTTTAAAAGGAATTATTCAGATTGCGCCTTTGGCTTTTATGCGCGGACGTACGCTTGATAATGCCTTCGTAATTCTGGATGAGGCACAAAACACCACGCATTCGCAAATGAAAATGTTTTTGACCCGTATGGGAAAAAACGCCAAATTTATGATAACAGGTGATCCCGGACAGGTCGATTTGCCACGCAGAACCATTTCAGGTCTGAAAGAAGCTATTCTGGTTTTAAAAGACGTTGACGGAATTGGAATTATTTATCTCGACGATAAAGATATTGTACGTCACAGATTAGTCAAAAAGGTAATTGACGCTTACAAACAAATAGAAAATCACGATTAATTTTTTTATAAAATGTCAAATGTAAATCGTGAAATGTGTTTTGACATTTATTAATATTCGTTTTATACCTATCTTTGAGTAGAGAGGTGTAAAACGAATATTTTTTTTGATGAATAAAGTAAGCTGTATATGTGAAATTAAAATATTGATTTTCGTATCATTTTTTTGTTTGATTTCATGTAACAAAAAAGAAATTCAGAAAAATGAGTTTTATGAAAAATTAGCGATGCAGAAAAAAGAGATTTTGCTGGAGGGTATAGGAAAAAAATATTTTGAAAAGAATTGTTTAGGTTGTCACGCAAAAAAAGGAGCAAAGGATAATTTTTTAGAATATTCTATTAAAAATCAAAAGTATAGAGTTGATTTTTTTAGAGATTATATTACAAAACAAGACAGTTTGTTAAGGAATGGCAATAAAGATGCTTTAGCAATTAAAGAATGGTCGAATTACAACTCCTATTTTCATAGCTTTGTTTTTAATAAAAGTGAAGCTGAGGCAATATTTTATTATTTGAAAAAGTAAATAGATTAAATTGTAAAATGAAACAACTGGATGATTTCTACTTAAAACAAGAAGAACCCATAAAAGGGATATTTCTTGCTGTAAAAGAAATTATTCTCAAGCAAGATTCTGACATTACCAACGTTTTAAAATACGGTATGCCCTTTTTTTGTTATAAAGGAAAAATGTTTTGTTATTTGTGGATGCACAAAAAATACAAACAACCTTATATCGGAATTGTAGAAGGGAAACACTTTGAAGAACCATTTTTGCTTCAGGAAGTCCGATCCAGAATGAAAATTATGCTCCTCGACTTTGAGGAGGATTTGCCCATAGAAAGAATTGAGAAGATTCTGGAACAAGCTTTAAATTTATACAAAAACGGAATTATTAAGCTTTAAATGTTTAAAATGCAGTATTTAACGAAATAGTTAAATATATAATAAACTTGTCGTATTTGGGGCTTTCAGAGCCAGAAATCTTTGCTCTTCTGCATACAAAGCAGTATTTTTGCAACTGATAAATACCTGAATTTTAATATGACAAAGCTTAAAAATATAAAAGTTGTAGTAAGTGACTTAGACGGAACTTTACTCAACCCTCAACACCGAATATCAGATTATACCAAATCAATTTTTCAGGAACTGCACAATCAAAATTATCTTATCGTGGTAGCTACAGGCCGTCATCATCTCGATGCGATGGCTATTGTTGCAACACTTGAAGTTCCGGTTTATCTTGTAAGTTCAAATGGAGCAAGGATTCATTCCCCTGAAAAAGAAGAACTTTTTGCGTTCGATTTAAAAAGCGACGTGGTAAAAGCAGCTTTAAATGTGGATATTGACCCGGAAATCACAGTAGTTTTATTCAAAGAAAATGTTTGGCAAACCAATAGGGTAAATGAAAAATTAAACGCTTTTCAAGCCGAATTAAAATACCGTCCGGAATTAGTGGATTATAAGACGCTGGAAGATTTTGGAGCGATTAAAATATTCTTTTCTCATGAGAATCATGAAAAACTAGTAGCCTTAAAAGATGCCGTTTTAGCAAATTCTTCAAGTGACTTACATCATGCTTTTAGTTTGCCGACTTGTTTGGAATTCATGGATAAATCAGTTGATAAAGCGGTTTCAATTCAGCGTGTTTTAGAAAAAGAAGGTTTTTCTTTAGAAGAAGCCGTTTCCTTTGGTGATGGGTTTAACGATGTACAAATGTTATCGGCAACCGGAAAAGGTTTAATTATGGGAAATGCTCCGGCTTTGTTAAAAGAAACGCTGCCGGAACTGGAAGTAATTAAAACCAATGCCGAAGACGGAGTTGCAAAATATATAGCCTCAAAGATTCTGAATAAAGAATTGGCTGTTAGTTAATTTTGAACATTTTCAGGATTTAGCATTTTTTTACAGTAGATAGAGTACAGGAAGTTTATGCCTTTATGGTATCATAAAATTTACGAATCCCCGAAGTGATCTTTGGGGATTTTTTTTGATAATGATAAGTGATTGAATGCGTGAAGTTGTAAAAACATTTTTTTAATAATTTTCAAAGTGTATTTTTGTTTTATCAAAAAACTATACCATGACAAAAAACATTTTTATCCTTGCCTTTTTTACGCTTGCGATTTCGGGCAATAGCCAAACTTTGAAATTGGAAGAAATAATGAAAGGCGAATCTTTTATTGGAAATCAACCTACCTACGGACGCTGGTCTTTGGATGGAAAAAAAGTATATTTTGAATGGAATCCAACCAATGATTTAGGCGCAAGTACGTATTCCTGGCAAAAAGGAGCAGTAAAGCCTGTTTTGGTGGAACCCAAAGAAGCTGCTTTTTCGAAACTGGATTTTAAAAGAAAACCAACCTCAGATGTAGTGTATTATAGCGATAAAGGAGGTTTGTATTCGTATTCAATCAGTACCAAAACAGTTAAAAAAATTCTTCAGCAAAGTACTCCGGTTTCTAATGTAGAACTTGGTAGTGTAGAAGGGACGGTATTTTTCGAGCAAAACGACAACATTTTTAAATACAATGCAAAAGAGGGAACCGTTTTGCAAATAACAAACTTTACTAAAGGAGTAAAAAAGGAGAAAACTCCCGAAAAAGATTCCTTTTTAAAGACACAACAAAAAGAATTATTTCAGTTTATCAGGGATGCAGCAGCCAAAAAGCAGTGGAATCTTGCCAAAAGCAAAGCCGTTAAATCTGATTTTGCGAAAGAATATTATTATGGAAAAGATAACTTTTACAATTTAAAAGCCAATCCAAACGGAAATTTTACCACTTTTAGTTTAGCTGAAGAATCAGATAATAAAAAAGAAAAAATGGAGGTTTTTATAACGGATGATGGTTATAATCAAACACCTAATACAAAAGAGAAGGTTTCAACGGCAAATCTTGTCAAAACGAAATTCGGAATTTACTCTGTTGCTAAAGACAGTGTGTATTTTGTGAATTTCTCGACTTTAAGTCATATTCAGGATAATCCGAAGTATTATGAAGCTTACGATAATTTAAAAAATAAAGCAAAGGAAGACCGATTGATTACTGCTCAGGCTCCTGTGTATAACGAAAACGGTTCTTTGGCAATTGTTGAACTTAGAAGCCAGGACAACAAAGACAGATGGCTGGTGAGTTTGAATGCAGAGAACGGATCGTTTAAAGAAATTGAGCATCAGCATGATGATGCATGGATTGCTGGCCCCGGAATTCCATCTTATTCATTCGATTCGGGAGTTCTTGGCTTTTTAGCAGATAATGAAACTATTTATTTTCAGTCAGAAGTTACAGGGTACTCCCATTTGTATACCTATAATTTAAAAACAGGTAAGAAGGTACAATTAACCAGTGGAAATTGGGAAGTTCGTGATGTGACCCTGTCTAACGATAAAAAGACGTTTTATTTAACGACTAACACTACACATCCGGGAAACAGAAATTTTTATAAATTACCCGCTGCCGGTGGTATTTTGGAATCTATTTTAACCAAAGACGGTGCACATGAAGTAGTCATTTCTCCAGATGAAAAATCACTTTTGGTACGTTACTCGTATAAAAATATTCCTTGGGATTTCTATGTCGCCGACAATAAAAAGAATACTACTTTAAAACAAATTTCATCTTCTGTTTCTGAAAGTTTCAAAGATTACAAATGGAGAGAACCTGAGGTAATTACTTTCAAAGCACAGGATGGAACTCCTGTAAATGCAAGATTGTATACACCAAAAACGGAAAATGCCAACAAAGCGGCAATCATTTTTGTTCACGGTGCGGGTTATCTGCAAAATGCACACAATTATTGGAGCAACTATTACAGAGAATATATGTTTCATAATTTACTGACTGATTTAGGATACACGGTTTTAGACATAGATTATAGAGGAAGTGATGGTTACGGACGCGATTTCAGAACCGGAATTTACCGTTTTATGGGAGGAAAAGATTTGTCAGATCATCTTGATGGTAAAAAATATTTAGTAGAAAAATACGGAATTGATGCCAGCAGAGTTGGTATTTATGGTGGATCATACGGTGGTTTTATTACTTTAATGGGAATGTTAACCACTCCTGGTGAATTTGCTTCGGGTGCTGCTTTACGTTCTGTTACAGATTGGGCGCATTATAATCACGGATATACCGGAAACATTTTAAACTTTCCTGAAACAGATCCGGAGGCCTACAAAAAAAGTTCTCCTATTTATTACGCTGATAATTTAAAAGGAAATCTGGTAATGTTACACGGAATGGTAGATGATAATGTAGAATATAAAGACATTGTTCGCCTGTCACAACGTTTTATCGAACTTCAGAAAAAGAACTGGAGTCTGGCTTCATTTCCTGTTGAAGCACATGGATTTAAAGAAACCTATTCCTGGATTGACGAATACAGCAGAATCCTGAATTTGTTTAATTCGACTTTACTGAAGAAGTAGTTTTTAGTTTTCAGTCGCAGTCTCAGTCGCAGTTTGAAAACTGTAAACTGTGACTGCGACCGTATACTGAGACTGTATACTGAGACTGTATACTGCGACTGTATACTGAGACTGTATACTGCGACTGTATACTGAGACCATATACTGAGACTGTATACTGCGACCGTATACTGACACTGTGACTATACTTAGAAAAACGAACAATTAGAAATTGACATTTAAAATTTTGGATAAAGTGATTTACAAAATAGATAATAGGGAGCATAAAGCATTAATGCGTGTTTGGGAATCTTCGGTAAAGGCTACACACGATTTTTTAAAGAATGAAGATTTTGAATTTTATAAGAAGTTGATTCCAGCCTTTTTTGAGCACGTAACATTGCATGGTGTAAAAAATGAGGCAGAGAAAATGATTGGATTTATAGGCACTAAAAATGAAAATTTAGAAATGTTGTTTGTCTCGGCAAATGAAATTGGAACAGGCATAGGAAAAGCTCTTTTGCTGTATGCAATTCAGAATTTAGAGGTGACAAAAGTTGATGTTAATAAAGATAATGTACAAGCTCTGGAGTTCTATAAACATTTTGGTTTTGAAGTAAAATCTATTTCTGATTTAGACGGTTGCGGAAAACCATATCCGATTTTACATATGGAATTAACAAATGCATAAGGTAATAAGAATCAGAGTTTGCAAACTGTAAACTGCGACTGAGACCGCGACTAAAAAAAAAGAATCTGAATAGGTTCTTTTTTTCTTTTAATTAGTTTTAAATTTGCATTCATAAAAAACAACACAACACTAGAATAATGGGTAATACAATCACAACTACAAACTTCAGTTTTCCAAATCAGAAATCGGTTTATCGCGGAAAAGTAAGAGAGGTTTACAATATCAATGACAATCTTTTAGTAATGGTAGCAACCGACAGACTTTCGGCTTTTGATGTGGTTTTGCCAAAGGGAATTCCGTACAAAGGACAAATTCTGAATCAGATTGCAACGAAATTTATGGAGTTAACGCAGGATATTGTACCAAATTGGTTGATTGCAACTCCGGATCCTAATGTAGCTGTGGGACATTTATGTGAGCCGTTTAAAGTAGAAATGGTGATTCGTGGTTATGTTTCAGGACATGCTGCGCGTGAATATGCTGCCGGAAGAAGACAAATCTGCGGCGTTACGATGGCAGAAGGTTTAAAAGAGAACGATAAATTTCCGGAACCTATTATTACACCAACTACAAAAGCTGATAATGGCTCTCACGATGAAGATATTTCGCGTGAAGACATTTTATCAAAAGGAATTGTTTCTGAAGAAGATTACCTTGTTTTAGAAAAATACACCCGTGCTTTGTTTCAAAGAGGAACTGAAATAGCAGCAAGCCGTGGCTTGATTTTGGTAGATACTAAATATGAGTTTGGAAAAACGAAAGATGGTGTTATTGTTTTAATTGATGAAATACATACACCGGATTCTTCTCGTTATTTCTATGCTGACGGATATCAGGAAAGACAGGAAAAAGGAGAGGAGCAAAAACAATTGTCAAAAGAGTTTGTACGTCGTTGGTTAATCGAAAATGGTTTTCAGGGTCAGGAAGGACAACAAATTCCGGATATGAGTGACGAATATATTCAATCTGTTTCCGAAAGATATATTGAATTGTATGAAAATATTCTGGGAGAGAAGTTCGTAAAAGCAGATATTGATAATATTGACCAGCGTATCAATAAAAATGTATTAGAATATCTTTCAGTAAAATAATAATTTATCAAATCCGACAGGCTTTTAAAACTTGTCGGATTTGATTTATACTAATTAGGTCAATTTTTATTCTTCCATTTTGACTTTTAAATTTTCCAGACCTTTCTGTAGGTCATTACCAATCATTTGGTCCATTTTCATCATAGGCAGCATAATATTCATTGGGTAAGGAATAACGCCACTGATTCCCCATTTTACTTTAGTCTGATTTCCCGGTGCAGTCTCTGTCGACATAAAACCAATCGCTGTATCGTCCATTGGTTTTTTGAAACGTAAAGCAAAGTCAATGCGTTTTCCTTCCGTAATTTTTGTGATTTCCTGTTCTCCTTCACCAACTTCTTTTACTGTGCTTTCCCAGGCAGATACCGATCCAACATCTCCATCAGTTCCTGTATAGGTAGATTTCATTTTGGGATCAAGATTGGCCCAAACACTAAATTCATTTTGATTTTTAAGAGATCTCACATAATTAAAAACGCTGTCAACAGGTTTGTTGATGGTAATCTCTCTTTCTATAGCATAATTTTTAGGCATAAAATAAGCTGCAATCAGGACGATGGCTACAATAAGAATTAGAATGATTAGAATTCTTTTTAGGATTTTCATATTTTGTGGTTTTAGGTTGTTTTTTTTTGTTCAGCTAGTTTAAAGCATAACTCCTTTATTTATAAGGCTTTTTGTTTTGTAAAGTTATTAAAGTTACGGTTCGTATTTGCAACGTGGAAAAAAAATAATAAGATTTTATATGTTTTTTTTCTGTAAACTGTAACATATTGGGTTTTCAAGCGTCTATTAAGAAAGCTGATAGTTAACATTCAAATTACTTTAAATCGCTTTTATTAATTGAATGTTAAGAATTAGTTAAAACATGGTACTTTGTTATACATAATACATAAAATAGAATTACATTTACATAGAATTTAAAAATCATCAATCAATCAACAATTAACAATCAATCATTATGAAAAATTCAATCATTTATCTAGGAGTTGCTTTAGTAGCATTTGCAAATGTAGCAATGGCATCAAATCAAACATCAATTGTGAAACCACAATTGGAAATTGTAAATAGTTTTTCAACACCATTAAATGTGGCTGTTGGTAAAGGAGATTTAGATTTTGTTAAAAAATTATTAGAATATGGAGCTGACGTAAACGAAATGTCAGAAGGTTTATCACCTTTAATGATCGCTGCCCGTTATAACAAAGTGGATATTATGAGAGTATTATTAGCAAAAGGAGCTGATGCTTCTGCTAGAAATGAAAAAGGTTTTACCGCTTTGAAATATGCACAATTATCAAACGCAACAGAAGCAATAGACATTTTGAAAGATTTAAAATAAAAGTTTAAATCGAGTTTTTGAATTAGTATATGAAACGACCTTCCTTGAGCAGAAGGTCGTTTTTCATTTTATATCCTGCTAATTGTTTCAAAGAGTCAGGCAAAAGACTGCACAGAGAACCACAGAGTTTCTTTTCCTAAAGGGAAAATAATTTGAAAGAAAGTTGAAGGATTTTCTTTGATAAACATTGCTCACCCTGAATAGCGATACATAAAAAAAGCACCATTAAAAAAATAATGGTGCTTTTTCGTTAAAACGGAATCAAATTAATTTAACCAATTAATATATCTTAAAACTCTTTATTCAATTGGAACGTGTTTTTTACGGTTGAATACCCAGAAAATGATTGGGAAAACCAAGAGGGTTAAAATCGTGGCAGTAATTAAACCTCCAATAATAACAATTGCCAATGGTTTTTGTGATTCAGAGCCAATTCCTGTCGAAATAGCCGCTGGCATTAAACCTATTGAAGCCATCAGAGCAGTCATAACCACAGCTCTTGTTCGGGCTTTTACTCCCCTAAAAATAGATTCTTCGAGTGAGAACTTAGCTTTTAGATTATGATGAAACTCGGAGATCAAAATCACACCGTTTTGAATACATATTCCAAGTAATGCAATGAAACCAACACCTGCCGAGATTCCAAAATTCATTCGGGTTAGATGCAGGGCAATAATTCCTCCAATAATGGCAAAAGGAACATTGGCTAAAACCAACAGAGAATCTTTAATATTTCCAAACAATATAAACAACAGTACAAAAATTCCAATTAAACTAATAGGTACAACCTGAGCCAATCGTGCACTGGCACGAACCTGATTTTCAAATTCTCCCGTCCAGCCAACAGTATAACCTGTTGGAAGTTTCATTTTAGCTACTTTTGCCTGTGCTTCTGCAATGGTACTTCCTAAGTCACGATCACGTACAGAGAATTTTACTCCAATAAAACGTTTGGTGTTATCCCTGTAGATAAAGGCAGGACCAGTTATAGTTTTTAAATCGGAAATCTCTTTTAACGGAATTTTTATTCCGCTGATAGTTGGAACTTTAAGTTCTGCAATATCATTTTCATCTTTACGATATTCTTTCGAAAAGCGGACTCTTACATCAAATTTTTTGTCGTCTTCATATTTTTGAGTGGCTGTTTTTCCTCCAAAAGCCAATTCCAAAACAGCTTGTGCATCACTTAATGTTACGCCGTAAGCAGCCATTTTATCTCGGTCAAGGACGACACTAATCTCAGGCTGACCAACATTTCGTAGTATTCCCGCATCTTTTATACCTGGAATATTTTTTATTTGAGCCAAAACTTCATTGGATAATTCGTCAAGTTTATCGAGGTCATCACCATAGATTTTTACTGCGTTTGAGGCTTTAAAACCAGCAACAGATTCAGCTACGTTATCAATTACTGGCTGAGAATAATTATAGGTAATTCCCTGATGAACTCTTAGTTTTTCATCCATTTCGTTAATTAATTCATCCATTGTAATTTTTCGTTTCCATTCGGATTTTGGTTTTAAATCCACTTGGAGTTGTATAAATCCAAAACCGTTGGGATCTGTTCCGTCATTACTTCTTCCGGTTTGTGATAAAACATTTTTAACTTCAGGAAAACTTTCCAAATCTTTTCGGATGATAGCGGCAGTTTTGACACTTTCAGGCAATGAGGTACTCATTGGTAATTCGGCTGTTACCCATAAAGCCCCTTCATTTAACTGCGGTAAAAATTCTGTACCTAAAAATGTTGCCGAGAAGAAAACTGCTACTAACAGCGCTATGGAACCAATTAGCGCTTTTACTTTATGTTTAAAAGTCCATGCAAAACTTTTACCTACAATTCGATCCCAGAAATTGACAAACGGATTGTTTTTTTCCTTTACATTTTTGTTCAATAAAATATGCGATAGAACAGGTACCAGTGTCAGAGTGAAAAGTAAGGCTCCCATTAAAGCAAAACCAAGAGTGTAGGCCAAAGGCGAGAACATTTTTCCTTCTACTTTCTGAAAGGAGAATATTGGCAGTAGAGCGGTAATGATAATCAACTTAGAAAAGAATATGGCCTTACCCATTTCTGCTCCCGTTTTTTTGATCAGACTTCCTTTAGCAATTTTATTGTAGGCCGTCATTCCTAATTGATGCGCCCGATGATCTAACACTACAAATAATCCTTCAACCATTACGACAGCACCATCGATGATAATCCCGAAATCGACCGCACCTAAACTTAGTAGGTTGGCACTCATTCCCATCATTTTTAGACATAAGAAAGCAAATAATAGCGATAACGGAATTACAATCGAGACCGTAAAAGTAGTTCTCCAGTCGGCCATGAAAAGAAATACAACGCAAGTAACCAGTATGATTCCTTCGAATAAATTATGCATAACCGTTTCAGTGGTGAAATTCATTAAATTATCACGGTCGTAAAAGGTTACCAGTTTGATGTCTTTTGGAAGAACATTGTCGTTCAGGTCTTTTATTTTGGCTTTTATTAAGGCTAATGTTTCTTGAGGATTTTCACCTTTTCGCATTACAATAATACCTTCTACAACATCATCATTTTTAGCCAGACCCGTTTGTCCGACTCTTGGCATCGCACTTTCGTAAACAGTTGCTAAATTTTTGACTAAGATTGGATTTCCGTTTGCATCGTCTACAATAATATTTTCGATATCCTGGATTGATTTCAGAAGCCCAACTCCACGTACGACAAAAGCCTGACCGTTTTTTTCAATGATATCCCCACCAACATTCAGATTTCCTCCATTTACAGCATTGTAAACCTGAAGTGGTGTAATGTTGTATTTGGCTAGTTTTATAGGATCAACACCAACTTCATAGGTTTTGGTTTGTCCACCAAAAACATTTAAATCAGCAACACCGGGAACAGAGCGCAACTGTTTGTCTATAACCCAGTTTTGATACGTTAGTAATTCCCTACTGTCTCTGCTGTCACTTTTTACGATATATCTGAAAATTTCGCCCGTTGGCCCATAAGGAGGCTGAACATCCGGTTCTACATCATCCGGAAGAGAAACATTTTTTAGTAGATTATTGACCTGAAGACGCGCAAAAGTATCATCGACACCATCGTCAAAGATAATTTTGATGACTGACAGACCAAACATGGTGATACTGCGAACACTGGTTTTCTTTTGTACCGAGTTCATGGAGATCTCGATAGGCGACGTGACGAAACGTTCTACTTCTTCAGCACTTTTTCCATTCCACTGTGTAATGATAATAATTTGAGTATTGGTTACATCCGGAAAAGCGTCAATGGGCATGTTCTTGAAAGAAATGAATCCTGCAACGGCCAATATTCCCACCCAGAAAAAGGTAAATGCCTTGTTTTTCAGGGAAAAAGCTATAATGTTTCTTATGAATTTGTTCATTTTAAAAAGTATTTTTAATGATGAATTTTTGTTTCTGATGCTGCTGTGTGGAGCATTCTTTATAATCTGTATTTTCTAATTAGAATTCTGTATGAAAACGTAAGGCAAAAAACTGAACGGGGCCTCTGTCTTTATTATAGGCGGGATTCATGGCAAACTGGTAATCCGGTGAAAGTGTAATATGGGTATTGGGCACTAGGAAAGAATAGTAAACTTCTACAATCTGCTCTATTCCGTAATTTAGTGTACCGTCACCAATCATAAAACCATTTCCTCCGAGCTTTTGATATTGTTTATGTGGATTTGATAATCCGTTGGCGACTATGGCAATACCGGCAAAATCATTGCTTCTACTCCACATTTTTCCTTTAAGGTTTATTCCCAACTGTGCCGATCTGTCAATCTCTGTAAAAGCCCAGGTTTCATTTTTACCGTCATTATAGCTCATTCTGGCAAACAGTCCCCAATTATCTCCGTGTGTATAATCCATGTTTAAACCTATACCATATTTTGTACGTCCATCTTGTCTGGTACTTTTTATATCCGGAAATGTGATAAAGTTTGAATTAGCCTCACCGTAATTTCCCATTCCTGCTACATTTCGAAAGCCTAGTAACTTGATGTTGGCTATGTCCATATTTTTAAAGATTATCTGCTTTTCAATTTCTACGTTGATGGCGTTGGAATCTTTAAAACTAAATTCGACATTGGGTCCGTTAGCGTAGGTTGGTAAAGCAGACAATGAAGCTCTTATCTGCCAGGAATCAAATTGATAATTTACATATAATCCATCTGTATATCCTCGGGTGTTTGCGGCATAATCCCACGCTCCATGTGTCATTAGTGCCCAGTTTAGAAATTGTGTTCTGGGGTCGTGCGAGTACGGACTATTATCAAAATAGTCTGATAGTCCAAATTTCCCAAAAACAAGCTGTAATGATCTATTGTTTTTAAACTGAAACTTTTGTTCCAAAAGCATTCTGGCGACATAAACCACTGGTTTGGTATCTCCAATTCTAAAAGTTTCTCCGTTAGGAAAACCACCCAATCCTCGGGCCTGAGATAAACCTTCACCTCCTGACATTTCGGGATTAAAAGTTATTGTGGCTCCTTTCCAAAGTGGAACATCGAGATATAAGGTTGATGTTAATGACAAAGCGCCTTCGGCTTCGGGTGACATACTGTTGGTCCCGGAATAATTAGCATGAAAAGCCGGATGGTATTGATAGATAGACGTCATTTGAAATCCCAGACTATATTTTCGTATCGAATCAGTTTCTTGCGAAAAGGATAGCGTGGAAATAAATAACATGGCAAACCCCAATATTTTTGCAGACTTTTCCATCTCATTATTCGTTTAAGGCACGATAGATAAATAATTGATTATTGGTAATTACTTTTTCACTTTCTTTCAGACCTTTCGAAATATAGGTTACATCGCCTACTACTCTGTAAATGTCTACTTGTCTGGTTTCAATGTTATGACGATCTTTAAAAATCATAACAAAGTTTTTACTCTTATCAAAAACAATTGCTTTACTGGGTACGGCTATCATAGACTCACCTTCACTATACGACAACTTAATATTCGCATTCATATCAGGTTTCAGCATATATCCGGGATTTTCCAATTTTATACGAGCCTGCATTGCCTTTGTTTCAGGGTCAATAACATTGAATATTTTATCTACTTTTCCTTTAAAAACTTTATCAGGATAACTTAGTGTAGTGACGTCGGCATCTATACCCAGTTTTACTTTATTAATATCAATTTCATTAATATTTGCCAATGCCCAGACTTCACTGATTTCTGCAATATCAAAGATGTTTTCAGAACGGTCATTTCGCAAAAGCATATCCTGATTGATACTTTTTTGAATGATAAAACCACTAATTGGTGCAGTTACTTCATAAATAGAACCTGCTTTTATGTTGTAAATTTTATAGGTTTCCTGAACTTTACTCAATTGCGATTGTGCCTTATTGACCTCTGATTTTGCCTGAAGGACATCGCTTTCGGAATTTAATTTTCCGTCAAATAATTCCTGAGCTACTTTTAAATGATTTTTAGCGACCAGTAAATCATTTTTGGCATCGATAGACTGCTTTTCAAAATCGGCAATATCCGTACTTTTTATGGTCGCCAAAACTTGGCCTTTACGAACATAATCCCCAAGTTCGACATTTACTTTAATTACGTTTCCACCAACAAGAGGGTAAACATCAATCATTTTGTTATTATCGGCAGTAATTTTTCCGTAAAAACTTAATACATTTTTTACCGGTTGTGTTTGTGCCTCCGCTGTTGTAGTCGTTTTTAACATAGAGTCACTTAAAGCAAAAGAGGTATTCGTATTCGGATTTTCAACTTCTTTTTTGCAGCTTGTGAGGGATAAACTCACGAGAGCAATTCCTATTAGTAGTTTATATTTCATTTTATTTAGTTTTAGAATAAGTCTTTGTTGATGGTACTATTTAATTCTTCGCCTGAAAGGATAACTTTTTTCTTCAGTTCATTTACCTGAATTGAAGCCTGATTGTAACTTTCCATAAAATCAGTAAATTCTAATAAGCTGATATTTCTTTTCTGGAAGTTGGTCAGGATCCCATTATATACCGCCTCAAAGTCTGAATTAACAGTTGGTTTTATGACCACATAGTTTTTACGGGATTCTTCCCATTTGTTCCATGCCGATGTAATTTCTGTTTGCAATTGCAGGTCAAAATTTTGCTTCTCAATTTTTGATTGTTCTAAAATTGTTTTCGCATATTTAATATTTCCTTTGTTTTTATTCCAAAGAGGTAGTGGAATTCCAAGAGTCAGATTTGCTTCTCTGTTAAAAGCTCCGCTACGCTGATCGTAAGTGGCTCCCACAGTAATATCAGGGACAGAAAGTGCTTTTTGCCATTTTACATTTATTTCATTGGCTTCAATATCCTTTTGTTTGGCTAAATAATCCGGACGATTCGCAATCGCTTCGTCCTGAAAGGTCTTAAGATCAAAAGGAATTGTTTTGGTATACTTATTAAATTCTTCTTTAGAGACTTCCGGAATCACATTTTCGGCTGAATTTAAAAGTAATTTTAAATTGGCCTGTTCTTCAATGTTTTCATTGACTACTTCCATACGCTCATTTTTAAAATTCAAATACAGCGATTGCAAACGAACAAGATCTCTTAGAGGAATATTGCCTTTTTGTACTTGTACTGTGTAAGAGCTTATCAGGTCTTCAATATGTGCAAGCTGATTGTCAGTAGTTTCAAGACTTTTTTTGTTGTAGTACACTGTGAAGAAGCTCTTTCTTAATTGTAATTTTAAAGTTCTTAGTAAATCATTAAATTGTAATTCGGCCAATTGTTCGTTAGTTTGGGCCAGCTTGATTTCGTTGCGTTTTTTTCCACCTAAGTAGATTAACTGCTCAATACCGAATGCTTTTTGCCCTTGCTTTCCAATATCAAAATACTGATTTCTTTCGGGGTTGTAGGCATTTAATTCTGCCGTCAGAGAGGGATTATCCCAAATTCGGGCTTGAATGGTTAGCGCTTTAGAAGCATCGATATTATATTGTGATGCCAACAAAAAGAGGTTGTTTTTAAGAAATTGGCTTTCACAGTCCTGAAGGGTGACTGTTTTTTGAGCCAAAACTACCGGACCGAAAAGTACAAGTAGGAATGCACAGAGTTTTCTCATTGTATCATTTTTAATTTATACAAATATGCTATCACCAGACTTTAAGATACCTTAAAATCTACCTTAAAAATAACTTAAAATAAATTACAAATGAAAAAATAATTGAAATAAATTCGTGTTAATATCTGGAACGCTGTAGGTTACAGATGCGTTATGAAGTGTTAGGATACGTTGAACAATACGTAATCCAAGGCCAAAACCCGAAGTGCCTTTCGAATTTTTGCCACGCATAAAAGGTTGAAAAAGATTTTTTTGTTCTTCCTCATTTAAAGTCTCTCCTGTGTTTGAAATGGAGAGCACTAATTGATCATCCTGAGTACTTATGATTACTTTTGCTTGTTGATTATCAGAGTAAACACAGGCATTTTTAAGAATATTGGTTATAGCAATTTCCAGTAAATTTTTATTGCCATTAACCTCTAAAGTAGTATCCAGATTATTGTCTTCTTCTATTTCAAATAAAATTAAAAATTCAGGATAGCTTTTATTCAGATTTTCGATGGCCGAAAACAAAATTTCGTCCATACGATGAATTTCCTTGTTTTCGTTTTTCTTATTGTCAATTTTGGACAGAATTAATAGGGAGTTAATCAATTCAGTCAGTTGATTGATATCCGACAAAATGGTTTTTAAAAAATTTTTGCCTTTATCAGATGTTGTGGGATCGGCAATAGTGTTCTCAATTTGTGAAGTAATTCTCGATAGGGGAGTTCTTAACTCATGTGAGGCGTGGGCTGTAAATTCTTTTTGTTTTTGGTAGGAAACTTCAATTCGGTCCATCATGAAATTAAACTCATTGGCGATCAGATCAATTTCGTTTTTATTGTTTTTAGAAGCAACTCGAGTATCAAGATTATTCTCGTTTATATTTTTTATTTTTTGATGAAAGATACTCAGTGGGCTCATGGCTTTTTTGACCATAAAAGAGGTCAGAACCCAGCAAATACAAGTAAAAAAGATATATGAAATCACTAAGGTATAGCGCAGAAAAAGCAATTTTCGTTTACCATAATCGTCTGTGGCAGATATTAAAGCATAAAAGTCCCTGTCTTTTGTATCATAAAAAACACCGTATACTTCGTAATCACCTTGTTGTTTAAAAAAAGTTTTATGCTTTTTGAGGTATTTTAAATCATCAACTGACCAATTAATTTTGGCATCGTCAATACTGCTGTAAATTAGTTTAAAATTAGAATCAAAGACCAGTGTTTTCTCATCATATAATTGGTTAATAGAATTCTGATCGATCATTTTTAAAAGCTGATCGTCAACTTCTTTAACATTGACTAAAAGCTTGATATTTGAAAGTGCCTTAATTTCCAGTCGATCTCGAAATTCTTCTTTTCTAAAATTAGAATACAAAACAAATATCAATGTAGAAGCCAATCCAAAAAGGATTGTAAATAATAAGCTTACTAAAAGTGATATTCGATTTTTTAAAGTCATTCCTGATCGCTCAAATAATATCCGTATCCAACTTTGGTCCGAATCAGTTTAATGTCGTGGTCCTTGTCGATTTTTTTTCTTAAAAAATTAATGTAAACTTCAATGGTATTCTGATTGGTTTCGATGTGATAATCCCAAAGTTTTTCTGCAATGAATTGTTTCGACAGAACTTTGCCTTTTGCATGAGCCAGAATCAAAATAAGTTTGAATTCTTTAGGAGTCAGTTTGATTTCTTCATTTGAACGAAATATTTTCATATCACTTTCCAGAATCTCTAAATCGGCAATAACTATTTTTGTTTCTACCTGTTGTGGAATTTCTTTTCGTCGTAAAAGTGAGGAACTTCGGGCATAGAGTTCTTCGAAATGAAAGGGTTTAACCAGATAATCATCGGCACCACTCTCAAAAGAAGCCAGTTTATCCTCAATTTCGCTAAAAGCAGTAAGCATAATAATGGGAGTCTTTTTATCGACTTCCCGAATACCTTTGCAAACTTCAATACCATTACTGCCTGGAACATTAATGTCCAGAATGATTAAATCATATTCATAAGGAAAATATTTCTTTAGCAATAATGCCCCATCGTAATAAGGAAAACACTCAAACTCCTTTGAAGTAAAGAATGCGGAGATTTCTTTAGATAAGGTAAAATCGTCTTCAAGTAGTAGTATTTTCATAGTATTCTGGTTGCGTTTTTAGTCCTTAGTCCCTAGTTCTTAGCTCTAAGCTTAGATCTCATAAACATATTTCATAATTTTTAAAGTAACTAGTCCCTGGCTACTAATCGTAATAACAAATCACCAGGAACCAGGGACTAAGAACTAATTAAAATAAGAAAAAGTTTCGTTGTTTTCAATTTTAAGTAGTGACTCGTAAATCAATTGAATTACATTTTCAACATCTTCTCTCTGAACCATTTCTACAGTAGTGTGCATATAACGTAAAGGGAGAGAAATCAATGCCGAAGCCACACCGCCATTACTGTAAGCAAAAGCATCGGTATCGGTTCCTGTAGCACGGGAAGTGGCATGACGCTGAAACGGGATTTTCTTTTCTTCTGCGGTATCTACGATCAGATCACGAAGTTTATTTTGTACGGCTGGTGCATAGGCAATAACCGGTCCTTTACCCATTTTTAAATCTCCTTCTACCTTTTTGTCGATCATTGGAGTAGTGGTATCATGGCAAACATCAGTTACAATAGCCACATTTGGCTTTATGGTTTGTGCGATCATTTCGGCTCCGCGAAGCCCAATTTCTTCCTGAACAGAGTTTACAATATACAAACCAAAAGGAAGTGTTTTTTTATTCTCTTTTAATAAACGGGCTACTTCAGCAATCATGAAACCACCCATTCTATTATCGATAGCACGACATACAAATTTATTTTCGTTCAAAATCATAAATTCGTCCGGATAAGTAATCACGCAGCCTACATGTACTCCCATTGCTTCAACCTGTTCTTTAGTTTCGCAGCCTAAATCGATAAAAATATTACTAATTTTTGGTGCTTCTTCCTTATCGCGCAAACGGGTATGAATAGCAGGCCACCCGAAAACACCCTTTACAATTCCTTTTTTAGTATGAATGTGTACTCTCTTTGAAGGCGCAATCTGATGATCAGAACCACCATTTCTAATTACGTACAATAAACCATCATCTGTGATATAGTTAACATACCATGAAATTTCATCGGCATGACCTTCAATTACAACTTTAAACGGTGCATCCGGATTAATAACTCCTACAGCTGTTCCATAAGTATCAGTAATAAAAGTATCTACATAAGGTTTTAGATAATTCATCCAAAGTTTTTGTCCTTCGCTTTCGTAGCCTGTAGGAGAGGCGTTATTGAGGTAGCTTTCGAGGAAAGCAATTGAGGTATCTTTTAAGATCGATTTTGTGCTCATAAAAATATTTTTTTGCTAATTTATAAATTTGGTATCAGAGTTGTATATAAATATATAATTTTACATTTAAATTATGACTCGATGAGATTTACTGCCCCTATTTTATTTTTTATATTGATTTCGTTAACTAGTCAGGCTCAGGTTAAACCTAAAGAGAATGAGCAAATGGGTTACATACTGACTGAGCAGGATTCGATTTTGAATGATACGATCGAACTGCCTGAAATTATTATTTCTAAGGAAAAACTGGATCCCGAAATGCAAAAGCAATTCATGATTCTTCAAAACCGTGTTTATAAGGTATATCCCTATGCAAGACTTGCAGCAGACCGGTTGACCGCATTGAATAGCGGAATGGCACGTCTGAAAACCAACCGAGAAAAGAAAAAATATTTTAAGATTGTGGAAGATTATCTTAATAATGAATTTGAAGCAAGACTTAAAAAACTTTCACGTAAGCAAGGACAGATACTCGTTAAACTCGTTCACAGACAAACCGGAATAACAACTTACGAGTTAATCAGAACTTTAAAAAGTGGTTTCAAAGCCTTTGTGTCAAATACTACAGCCAATTTATTTGACATTAGCTTGAAAACCGAATATAAGCCCTTTGAATCTAATGAGGATTATTTAATTGAAACCATTCTGGTCAGGGCATTTGATTCCGGAAAACTCGTGAATCAAAAAGCTGCTAATCCTGTAAATTATGATGATTTAATGAGTCACTGGGAGACAAAAGTAAAAGAGACAAAAGCAGACAAATAATCAAATTATATTCAAAAATTTTTCAAAAAAGACTTACAAATTATTTTGTAAGTCTTTTTTTATAGATTTTGTTTTTGGATTACAAAATAAACTATAATCAAAAGAATTTACTTACTTAATTTATGATTTTTAATTTTTCTCCGAAAGCCCATGAAATAAGAGTTTTTGTTATATAATTTATAGTTAAAAGGTTTTTTACTTTGTTTTTTAACAAATTAATTATGAATATAATTTGTTAATTATAGTTTAATTTGTAGGTTTACTAACTAACAACCACTATGTTAACCAAAACCAATTTAATCTATGAGAATAAAACTACTTACACTATTTGTGTTTTTAGTGACCATTTCTGTATGGTCACAAAAGACATCTGACAGTGATTTTGCAATTTCCATAAACGGAAATAAAATCACAACAACTTCAAGTTTTAAACAGCAGTTTAAAGACAAAAAGAGTACAAGTAAACAAAATCTTAAAACGGAGTACAGTCTGCTGCAGTTTACGAAAATCCCCTCTGTTGAAGAACAGCAAAAATTAAAAACGCAAGGAATAACTTTACTAAGTTATTTATCGAACAACGCTTATTATGTCGAAATTGCTCCTGAATTTTATAACAAGAGCAGTGTTTCTGATAATATAAGAGCGGTTGTTGCGGTGGATCCAAAATATAAACTGGATCAAATGATTGTGGACAATGCTATTCCGGATTATGCTTTAGATGGTAACAATGGAATTAAAGTTGTTATCAGTTATTTTAAAGGAGTTGATTATAAACGTGTCGAGCAGGATCTGGCAGGTTTGTTTTTAAAAAACAGCAGAAACGACACTACCTTTCATGAAATTTATGTTCAGGCTTCTAAAGAGAAATTAGAAGAAATAGCAAAATTCAATTGGGTACAAAATATCGAATTGGCTGCACCACCGGTAGAAAGTGATAATAGACCAGGTGTAACTTCGCATAAAGCGAATGTTCTGGGGTCTACTATTCCCGGCTTTGGGTACGGGTTAACCGGTAAAGGTGTTAAAGTGGGTGTTTGGGATGGTAATTTGGAACCACATAAAGACCATACCGGAAGAGTGATCAATAGAGAGTATGAATCAAATTCGTCGCATGGAGATCACGTTGCCGGAACTATTGGTGGTGCCGGTTTATTAGATCCTAAGGCAAGAGGAATGGCTCCTGAAGTACAAATGTACGGTTGGAATTTTAATACTCAGTCCAATAACTTAAGTGTTCAGCAAGAAAGAGATAAAGCTGCCCTGGAAGATGGTATTGAGCTTACATCAAATTCGTATGGATTTAGATTAACGTCAACATTTAGTACCCGCAGATACGATAGCAGTGATCGTGGTGATGATAATGTTACGGTTAAATATCCTTATCTTTTGACTATTTATTCGAATGGAAATGATCAAGCAATGAATTCGACTGGAGGCGGGTTTAATACATCAACGAAAAATTCAAAGAATGCACTACACGTGGCTGCTAATAATCCTGATGATTTAATTAGTAGTTATAGTAGTTTTGGACCAACGATAGACGGTCGTTTAGTTCCTCAAATAGCTGCTGTGGGAACTAATGTTTATTCGTTAGATTACAGCAATTCGTATCAAATCATGAGTGGTACTTCTATGGCGACACCTGGAACTACTGGTACAGTTGCTTTGCTTTATGAAAGATATAAGAACATTTACGGTACAAAACCATTAGCTTCTTTAATGAAAGCTCTGGTAACAGGTACCTCTAAAGATGTTGGGAACCCAGGTCCTGATTATAAGTATGGGTTTGGAAATTTAAATGGGCTTAGAGCGATTAAAGCGTTAGATAATCAACAATTTTATTCGAATATAGTCTCTAACGGAACAAGTTATGAAAAAGAAATAGTGGTACCGGCAGGCTTAGTAAGCTTAAAAGTGATGATGGCTTATACTGATTTAGGTGCAACTCCTGGGGTATCTTCAATTTCTGTAAATGATTTAGATGTTAAAATTGTAAAGGATGGCGTAACGACTTTACCATGGGTATTAAATCCGACAACACCAAATGCAAATGCAGTTCGTGGAGTTGATAACTTGAATAATATTGAACAAATTACTTTAGACAATCCTGCACCGGGAACTTATAAAATTATTGTTAGTGGTACAAGAGTGCCTATCGATACGCAGGAATTCTCGGTGGTGTACGATTTTGTAGCTCCGGAGTTAATTTTGACCTATCCGGTAGGAGGAGAAAAGTTTAACACCGATACTACAGAGTATATTCGTTGGGATTATGAAGGAGAACCAAAGACTTTTTCCCTTGAATATTCTGTTGACGGTGGAATTACCTACCAGCTGATTGCCAAAGACATTCCGTCTGCTGCGAGAAATTTTGCGTGGAAAGTTCCTGCCGGAATTGTAGCCAATGCAAAAGTAAGAGTGATAGCCGGTAGTAAAGTGGATACCTCTAAAGAGGTGTTCAATATTATTACGGAGCCTAAAAACCTGGTGATAGCACCTGCGGTATGTGGAACTTCATCTTACAAAATGGATTGGGATCCTATTGCGGGAGCTAAATATGAAGTTTTAAAAATGAACGGGTATAAATTTGATGTTGTAGCAACGGTAACCGATCCTACTTATACTTTTGTAGTTACACCTGGCGGTGATAATTGGTTTTCAGTAAGAACAATTGATATTGCAACCGGAATTGTTTCTGAAAGAGTAAGGGCAGTAAATGTAGAGCCTGTTTCTCAATCAGTTCTTAGTGCTGCAAGCCTTCCTTTTACGGAAAATTTTAACTCCAGAAAAGCAACGAATTATGTGTTTTCTAAAGGAACAACAGGTGTAGTAAAATACGAATACGTTAACGCAAATTTTGTAGATGGGGCAAAAATGGCTGGATCGGGAGATGTATCTGCTTCTCCTTGGATTGCGAGTACATCAACAAATGCTTTTGTCAATAATCCAAACTTTATTAAGAAGATATCCTTTTGCGACATAAACGCTTCAAGTCTTGCTGGAAAAGTACTTCGTTTGAAGTTTAATTTAATTTGGAATACTGTTGGTACTACACCGCTACAGAACAAGAATTTCTTTAGACTTGTTGTAAACGGTGTTCCTGTCAATAGTTATGAAAATGTAGGTGTGTATGGAGGAACCGCTACTTCTGGGGATAAAGAATTAATTTACGATTTATCTGCTTATGCTGGAACTACATTTAGTATCGCTTTTGAATCTGTTATTGACAATGATGTAATTGTAGTGGGTAGCGATAACGTATACAGTCATGTGTTTATTGATAATGTTACTATTTTTGAAGCGACAGCAACGGATTTAAAACTGACTTCATTTATTCCTAATTCAGGACTTACGGCTGCTGAAACGGTAAAAATTAAAGTTTTCAATGATTCTCCTGTTGCTGTAAGTAATGTTCCGGTATCTTACCAAATTAATGAAGGTGCAGAAGTAGTGGAAACTATTGCAGGACCTATCAATCCTTTGAGTGAGGTGTCTTATGACTTTGTGCAAACGGCAGATTTCTCAACTCCTAAGCTTTATACGGTAGTTGGAAAAGTAAATTATACAGGTGATGCGGTTACTAACAACAACTCGATCCAGAAAAACGTAAGTAATATTGGATCTGATATTTTGATGGGTTCGGCTGCCCCGGAGCCTACCTGTGCGGCAACATTTACAGATAGTGGTACACGCTTTGGAAATTATGGAGATAATCTTTCGCAAACGATAACTTTCAAGCCTGCAACGGCAGGAAGCAGTATAAAGGTTACTTTTTCTGCTTTTGCTCTGGAGGATGAATACGATTATCTTTATGTGTATAATGGGACAAGTACATCAGCTCCTTTATTAGGTACATTTACTGGTGGTACTTTACCTCCTTCTTTAACATCAACAGCCGTAGGAGGAGAGTTAACTTTTAAATTCACTTCAGATGGTAATACCAATGAATTAGGATGGATTGCTGATATTAGCTGTGTTGTAAAACCAATCGTAAATGATGCATCTGTAGCTTCAATTATAACACCCGAAGTTTTAGGAAAAAAGAGCAGTACTCATGATATAACTATCAGAGTAAGTAATTTAGGTCCAAATGTTTTGACTAACTATCCTGTATTTTATCAAGTAAATGGCGCAGTAAAAGTAACGGATGTTGTTCCCACGGTAGCAGCTTATGGTACAGCAAATTTCACTTTTACAACTAAGGCTGATTTATCAACTGTTGGAGCTACTTACACCATAAAGGCTGGAACCGATTTACCGGATGATAATGCTGCTAATGATACATTTGAAAAAGTAGTGTATAACAGCAATGAGTTGCCGGTTCATACCAATACAAATGGGTATGCAATTTCGAAATTAAAATGGAATGATGTGGTAAACAATTCTGGAACTACAGCCTATTCTGATTTTAAAAATATAAAAATTCCGGTTTATGCTGGTTTTACTTATCAACCAGAAGTGTCAATAACAAAACCTGAAACACCAATTACAAGAGACTTTTCAGCTTCTGCAGTAGGAGTGTTTACAATGATTGTTATCGATTTAAATGGTGACGGAAATTTAACAGATGAATTCTATGCTGGAACTTTTTGGGTAAATACTCCACCAACAGGTACAGCACCTGTTATTCCTTCAACAACAAGTACACATTATTTTAGAAATAATGCTACTTTAACAGGAGGATTAATGATTCCTGCAGGTACAGTGTCAGGTGAAAAATTAATGCGTGTCATTCACATGTTCCGTTCGCCATCAGAATATTACAATGTTAATCTTGGACCAACTTTTGACGGATTAACAAGTTCAAGAGATGATTTTGAAGTAGAAGAATATACTATTAATGTATTGCCATTTACAGCTGCTGATGCAAGTATAGATAGAATAACAGCGCCTATTAAACCAGGGAATGCTCCGGTATCGGTTACGGCTGTAATTCGTAACTATTCTACAGTAGCAATTTCAAACTTTCCAGTTGCATATAGAGTTAATGGTATGTCTGAAGTTGTTCAAAATCAGGTAACTGAGATCCCGGTAGGAGGAACAGCTACTATTACCTTTACAACAAAAGCCGATTTAGTAGCTCCGGGAGATTATACAATTGAAGTATACACAAAGTTACCTGGAGATACAGATACAACAAATGATTCTAAATCAGTTGCACTTTCGCATGCTGCAAATTACGCTACCAATGTTACAGGGACTTTTGATGGTGTAAATGATTTTATTAAAACAGATATTACACCAGCGCTCAATCTTACTAGTAATTATACGTATGAGCTTTGGGTCAATCAAAAGCAGCCATCAATTTTTGGTAGACTTTTAGATAAAGGTACGGCATTGGTATTTATACATAATAACAATAATTTGACTTCTTATAAAGAGAATAGTTTAGTAATTTCGATTACAACAGCAACAGGTTCGTATGTTATTAATACAGGTGTAAATTCTATTAAACAAAATACCTGGCACCATATTGCTTATTCTGTAAGTCCTGCCTTTGTGTACACGGTTTATATTGACGGAGTTTCAGTTCCTTATACCAGTACAGGTACTGCAGGACCATCAAGTTCAAATACTAATATGGCTGCTTATATTGGCAATAATGCAGGATTGGCTCGTGGTTTAAATGGTAATATCGATGAAGTTCGTATATGGACAGGAGTTCGCAATCAGGCAACAATTGCAGCAAATTCAACAACTAAATACGTTGGAAACGAACCTGGATTATTGGCGTATTATAGTTTTTCAGAAGGGGACAAGCCGTTTGTATTTGATAGTACAATAAGTGATAACACTGCTGTTGTAACAAATGCTGATACAAATGGTCAGGGTGATGGAAAATTCTGGAATGTACCAGTTCTATTGCAAAAAATAGAGTTTGTAAATCAATTATCAATGAGTTATGATGCGCCTACAAAAACGTTTTCAGTATTACTAAATGACGGAGCGGATATAACCGCTGCGATCGCAAATTATTCCTTAGGAATGAAAAGTATTGCGAAAATAGGTGGTGTTACACAAGTTAATGGAGTAACACCAAATGATTATACTAATCCAATTACTTTAAAAGTTGAAGGAGTTGGCTTTAATACTGGAATAACTGAAACGTATACAGTGAAAGTAGTTACTGGTTTAAGTAATGAAAGTAAATTGCTTTCCTATGACTTTAAAACAGTTTCAAACCCTGGTTTAGTGCAAGAGATCAATACGGATATCTTAGGGAATAACGTAAGCAAAACAGTTCCATTTGGTTATAATGTATCGAATTTAGTAGCAGATTTCACTGTTTCTCCGGGAGCTGAGCTTTTTGTAGATGGGGTAAAACAACTTAACTCAAAAGTAATTGCTTCAGATTATAGCAATAGCTTCTTAGTAACTGTTGTCTCAGAGAATAAGCTTTCTCGAACAAATTATACGGTAGATATTAATGCGAAAAATTCTCAGGCAAGTATTATTAACTATTCAGTAGCTAATCAGGTTGGACTAACTCATATCGATCCGATTTTGAAAACGCTTAAGGTTGTGGTGAATAATAATGCTAATTTAAGTGCCTTGGTGCCTGTTTTTCAGGTTTCGGATTTTGCAACATTGCGTATTGGAACCTATATTCAAAATAGTGGTGTAACTCCCCTAAATTATACCGGACCTTTAGTGTACAATGTGTTAGCGCAAAACAGATCTATTGAAAACTGGACTATGACAATAGAGATAGCTAAGCCTATAATTACACTTTTAGGCAATGCCGTAGTTTCAATAGATAAAGGATGTGTGTACACAGATGCAGGTTATACTGCTAAAGACAACTTAAATACAGATATAACTGCATCAGTAGTAGTATCAGGTAATGTCGATGTAAATACTCCGGGGCAATATGTAATTACCTACACTGTTAAAGATGCTTTGCAGAACCAATCTACAGTAACGCGTACAGTAAATGTATCAAGTACCGCATGTACTTTAGGGCTACCGGTTAATGTAATAGAAGGTTTTGTGTTGTATCCTAATCCGGTTACGGAAGGAAAAGTACATATAGAATCTGCTTCTACTAGTGCTAAAAACATTTTGATCTCTGATATGTCCGGAAAAAAAGTACATTCCGTTAAAACAGAGAAAACAGAGTTAAACATTTCAGGCTTACCAAGCGGTGTATATATAATAAAAGTAGAGCAAGATGGAAACACTTCTGTGCAAAAGCTGATTATTAAATAAACATTCGTTTATGATAGAAAACGATTAATCGAAAAGATATAGTCGTTTTTAAAATGGAAGTATTCTTCCATAAATTGTAATCCACAACCCGACAGGTTTTAAAATCTGTCGGGTTTGTTGTTTCTGTTCCTATATATAAGGAGTGATTTTATCAAGCAAAGTGAAGTCGAAGCTTTCAGGTTTGGAATTTGGAATTTGAGTATTTAGGAGCTTTCTCCCGCTATTGGTTTCAATCTTTTGCTTTTTAAAGGAAAAAGCAAAAGGATTTCCACTTCTATCGGGGCTAGGGGATGGGTTTTCAAAAGAAAATAAGGCAAAAAAGCAAAACTTTGCGCCTTAGTGTCTTTGCGAGACTAGTAAAATAGGGCTATTTGGAAAGATGGAGCTATGGGGAATGAGATTTGATAGAGAAAAACCTTTCAAACCTGAAAATAGTTTAATTTGTAAAAGGGGTGTTATCAGAGTGTTAAGATAAAGTTTGAAAAAAGATCAAAAATAGTTCGGTGAAAAGCTTGTAGAACTCAATAAAGTGACT